>Ga0209810_1000100_pt1 | contig 264708 bp, 271 predicted proteins | sample Coa_R1_7_FD_187159 | JGI IMG/M metagenome (GOLD analysis project Ga0209810, IMG submission 187159) | Surface soil microbial communities from Centralia Pennsylvania, which are recovering from an underground coalmine fire - Coalmine... | ecosystem: Environmental > Terrestrial > Soil >...
GCCCAGACAGCATCGAACACTCCGGCCTGCAACGCGCGCATGATGTAGCCGACCTCCACTGGGTCGTCGGGTTGGGTAGCAACCCGACATCCCAGTCGGGCCAAACCGACGACCGGTGGATGGTCCCGCTGCTAGCGCCTATCCGCGCGGCCTCTTAGCGTCCGTCGGGGCCCGGCGGCTCCTTGGGCAGGCCGAGGACCCGCTCGCCGACGATGTTCTTCATCACCTCGTCCGTTCCCCCCGCGATGCGCAGCCCGGGCGTCCCCAGGACGAACTCGGACCAGGCGTAGGTTCCCCACTCGCCGGTGTCGGCCACCAGCCGGGGGCCGAGCACCTGGGCCACGAACTCCGAGATGCGGGTCATGTTGTTGGTCAAGGACAGCTTGGCGATCGACATCTCGGGACCCGGCAGCTGGCCGGCCCGGATCTTGGCCATGGCCCGCTGGTTGGTGTAGGCGGCGACCCTCGAGTGGATGACGATGTCGGCCAGTCGCTGGCGCACCAGCGGATCCTGGTCGCGGCCGAAGTGACGGACCATCTCGACGAGGCGGGTGCTGCTCATGACTCCCACCCCGCCCCCGCCGCCGCCCGATCGACGCCCGCTCGTTCATGAGGGTGGTGAGGGCGACGGTCCAGCCGCCGTTGACATCACCCAGCCGGTGGTCGTCGGGCACCCGGACCTCGGTGAAGAACACCTCGTTGAACGACGCCCCGCCGGTCATCTGCCGCAGCGGTCGCACCTCCACACCGGGGGCGTGCATGTCGACCACGAAGGCGGTGATGCCCTTGTGCTTGGGGGCGTCGGGTTCGGTGCGGCAGACGATCTCGCCGATGTCGGAGTACTGCGCCCCCGATGTCCACACCTTCTGGCCGGTGACGATCCACTCGTCGCCGTCGCGCACCGCCCGGGTCTGGATGCCGGCGAGGTCCGACCCGTTGCTCGGCTCGCTGAACAGCTGGCAGGCGATGATCTCGCCCCGGTAGAGGCGGCGCAGGTAACGGTCCTTCACCTCGTCAGTGGCGTGGGCGAGGATCGTCGGGGCGACCATCCCCAACCCGATGCCGAAGGGGGTGCCCGGCGGGGTCTGGTAGGCGGACTCGAGGGACTGCCAGAGTCGCTCGTAGGAGACGGGCAGCTCGCGACCGCCGTAGGCGGCCGGGCCGGTGATCCACCCGAAGCCGGCGTCGAAGACCTTCTGCCGCCACGCCTTGGCCGCCGCCACCTCGGCCTGCTCCTCCTCGGTGGTCTTCTCGGCCAGCAGCCCCACCTCGTCGGAGCCCTGGCCCCAACCAGTCTTCTCCTCCACCTTGAGCTCGGCGTTGGCCTCGAGGAAGGCCAGCGCCTCCTCGGTGAATCGCTCCTCCGAGATGTTCTCGGGCACCCGACCTCCCCGGTTGTGACGGCTTCGCAGGCTAACGGGTGGCTAGGCGGCCACGGCCAGGCTCACGTCGAGGGCGAGGGTTAGACAGCGGCACCCGCCGCCGGCCTTCTGGAACTCGTCTACTGGGCACACCGCCACCTCGAAGCCCAGCTTCTCGAGGCGTCGGCCGAGAGCGGGTGGGCAGGCGGGCATGACCATGTTCGTGCCGACGACCACCGAGTTGGCGCAGAAGGACAGTGCCTGGTCATCGTCCAGCAGCAGCGGCTCGGGCACCGTGGCCTCCACGACCTTGCGGCCGTAGCGGTCGAGTCCGAGGGGGGCGACCAGTGCCCGTCGGTCGTCGAGCGGGCAGAAGACCAGGTCCAGGTGGTAGAGGCGGGGGTCGGAGAGCTCCAGAGAGCGCACCGCCGCGCCGGTCAGGCGAGACAGGTGGGCGTGGGAGGCGGCATCCGAGCGGAACCGGTAGCCGGACAGAAGGACCGAGCCGAACGGAAGGGCGTCACCCGCCCCCTCGTGGGTGACCGAGTTGGGCAGCTCCTCGACCCGAAAGCCATGACAGGAGAACCACCGGACGTCATGGGGCGTCTCGCCTTGGCGCTCGGGGTGACGGAAGCGCGACGGGACGAACTGGGATCCGTTGACGATGCCGGCGTTGGCGGTGAAGACCAGGTCGGGCAGGCCCTCCACTGGGTCCATGACTTCTACCGCTGCTCCGGCCTGGCGCAGGCAGCTGACGAGGTTCTCCCACTGGGCGGCGGCCCGCTCCGGGTCGGCCTGCACCTCGACGCTCATCCAAGGGTTGATCTCGTAGGCGACGTCGAAGTGGTCCGGCGGGCACATGAGGAAGCGCCGGCCCCACGCCAGCTCGCTCATGGTGCTCCGCTCATGCCGGCGGGCACAGCTGGTCGCACAGGCCGCGGATGAAAAGGCCCACGTCGGTGACCACCCCGAGGGCCTGGTGCGACCCGCGGTCGGCCAGCTTGGTAACCACCGCCTGGTTTATGTCGACACAGAACGTCTCGACCCATGCAGGCAAGAGGTTGCCGGTGGCAATGGCGTGCAGCGTCGACGCCAGCATCAAGGCCACTGACACCCCGGGCAGGAGCGATCGCATGGCATCGGCCGCGGCCACCACGTCGGTGATGACGTCGGGCAAGGGACCGTCATCGCGCAGCGACCCTCCCAGCACGAAGGGAACCCCGGCCCGCACGCACTCGTACATCACCCCGCCTCGGAGGTAGCCGGCCTCCACCGCGGCGGCTATGGATCCGTAGCGGCGGATCTCGTTGATCGCCCGAAGATGGTTGGCGTGTCCCCCCTCGACGACGGTTCCTTCGCCCACCGACACACCGAGCGACGTGCCCAGGACGTTGGACTCGATGTCATGGGTGGCGAACCCGTTGCCGGCGAAGAGCAGGTCGATCCACCCGGCGGCCACCAGGCGGGCCACGTCGGGTCCGGCGCCGGTGTGGATGACGGCGGGGCCGCAAACGGCCAACACCTTGGCGCCCGGCTGGGACCGGGCCCGACGGACCCGCTCCGCCACTTCGGCCACGATCAAGGCCTTCGGCTTCTCGGAGGACACCTCGGAGGTCATGAACTCGAACGGGGTGGCGCCCCGCGGCCGGTTGGGGGCCTCGACCCGCACCCCGGAGTGGCCGACGACGACGAGATCGCCAGCGCACACCCGGTGCATCGGAACGGTGCGGGCCACCCACTCGCCCGGTTGTCCCTCCGACGCCACCAGGGCGCAGTCCATCTCGGGGTTGCCGACCGGCCACCAGCGCTGGCCGAGACGCACCCAGGTGGGCAGGTTGGTGGTCGAGTAGAAACCGGGCGGCAGCACCCCGTCCACCTCGACGGGCGACACGTCGGCCGTGCCCGGATCGATCCGGTTGGCGCCGTGAACGTGCAGCTCGTCGAGGAGCGCCTCCAGCGAGGAGTCGTCGCCGGTCGTCACCTCGATGACGGCCCGGCTCTGGTCGGTGTTGGTCCGCCCGATGTCTACCTCCACCAGCCGGTAGTCGGCCCCGGCGTCGATGATGACGTCCATCACCTTGGCCAGGATCAGCGAGTCGATGATGTGGCCGCGCAACTCGACCTGTTCGGTGGCCATGGACCCACCCCCTCGGGCCGAAGGTACCGCTCTCCGGTCGCTGGTTGGGCCAGGATGGTGGCGGTGGCGGTTGGATTCGATCCGTGGGCGGCGGTGCTCGAGCGCCTCGACGACGCCGCCAAGCTGACCGGGGTGGATCCGGACATCCACCGCCTGCTGCGCACCCCCAAACGGGTGCTCGAGGTGGCGGTGCCGGTTCGGATGGACGAGGGCCACGTGGAGGTGTTCACCGGCTGGCGGATCCATCACGACACCACGCGGGGCCCGGCCAAAGGGGGGTTGCGCTTCCACCCGCAGCTCGACGCCCGAGAAGTGGCCGCCCTCGCCGCGGCGATGACCCTGAAGACGGCGGTGGCCAACCTGCCCTTCGGCGGGGCCAAGGGCGGGGTCCGCTGTGATCCGACCAAGCTGTCGCTGGGAGAGCTGGAGCGGGTCACCCGCCGCTACACGGTCGAGGTGATGCCGCTCCTGGGCCAGGACCGCGATGTGCCCGCCCCCGACGTGAACACCGACGGACGGGTCATGGCCTGGCTCATGGACACCCTGGCGACCATGACCGGTCGGGCCGAGCCCGGCGCGGTGACCGGCAAGCCCCTCTCCATCGGCGGCACCCGGGGCCATTCGGGGGCCACCTCGGCTGGCGTCGTCGTCTGCACCCGTTCGGTGTTCACCGAGCTGGAGATCCCGGTGGCGGGCAGCCGGGCGATCATCCAGGGCTTCGGCAAGGTCGGTGGGCCCCTCGCCTTTCTGCTCTCCTCGGCGGGCATGCGGGTCGTCGCCGTCAGTGACATCGGGGGAGCGGTGCACAACCCGGCGGGGCTCGATGTGTCGGCCCTGGCGGACCACTGCGCCCACGCTGGCACCGTCGCCGGCTTCGACCGGGGCGACCCCATCGAGCCCGACGACATGTGGGAGCTGGATTGCGAGCTGGCGGTGCCGGCCGCCCTCGAGGGGGCCATCGACGACCACGTCGCCGGGCGGCTCGGTGCCCGGGTGGTGGTGGAGGCGGCCAACGGGCCGACCACCCCTTCTGCCGACGCCATCCTCGACCGGCGCGACATCGTGGTGGTGCCCGACATCCTGGCCAACTCCGGTGGAGTGACCGCCTCGTACTTCGAGTGGGCCCAGAGCCGCCAGGGGTACGCCTGGGACGAGCACACGGTCGCCAGCCGGCTCCGTAAGGGGATGGAGGAGTCCTTCGTCGGGGTGTGGGCCAAGTCCGAGCTGCTCGGAGTGTCGTTGCGCCGGGCGGCGTTCGCCCTGGCGGTGGAACGGGTGGCCGAGGCCATCTCCGCCCGGGGGCTGTTTCCTTAGGCCGGTAGGGCGGCCCGCCCCACCTTCGCCCCTCGGGGGCACGAGCCAGGAGACCATCGAACAAACGTTCGATACACTCCGCTACCATGGAGGTGGCGGAGCTCAGGGAGTGGTCGCGACCGGCGACCCTGGCCGGGGAGCGGACCCTGCCGGTCCTGCCCGCCCTGGCCCCGGTTCTCCCGTCGGGGCTGCGCCGAGGCGCCATCGTCGGCGTCTCCGGACCGGGCGCCACCTCGGTGGCCCTCGCCCTGCTGGCCGGCCCCTCGCGGGCCGGCTCGTGGGTGGCGGTCGTCGGCCTGCCCGACCTGGGCGTGGCCGCGGCGGACGAGGCGGGCATGGACCTGTCTCGGCTGGCTCTGGTTCCGCACCCGGGTGACCGGGGACCGGTGGTCGCCGCCACCCTGGTGGACGGGCTGGACGTTGTGGTGGTGGGCCCCGGCGCGGGGATCGGACCCGCCGACGCCCGCCGGCTGGCGGCCCGGACCCGCCAGCGGGGGGCGGTCCTGGTGGCGGCGGCCCGGCCGTGGTCGGAGCGCTGCGACATCGAGCTGTCGGTCGCCGCCTCCGCCTGGGTGGGGCTAGAGCGGGGATGCGGTCATCTCTCCCGCCGGCTGTTGGAGGTGGCAGCCGGGGGAAGGCGGGGGAACCGGCGGCGGACCCGGATGTGGATGCCCTCCGGGGAGGGCGCCCCTCTGCCGTGGGAGCCCGGGCCCCCGACAGAAGAGACGAACGGTGTGACCGACGGGTGCCGGCCCGGGCCGGTCCGACTGGTGGCGGGGTGAGTGATGGCCCGGACGGCAGTTGTCTGGTGCCCGGACTGGCCGGTCCGGGCGGCGGAGGCGGACCCGACCGGGCCCGTGGCCGTGGTGAGGGCCAACCGGGTGGTCGCCTGCTCGCCGGCCGCCCGGGCCGACGGGGTGGCAGTGGGGCTGCGCCGGCGTCAGGCCGAGGCCCGCTCCCCAGGGTTGGTCGTCGTCCCCCACGACCCCGCCGGCGAGGCCCGCCGGTTCGAGCCGGTCGTGGCCGCGGTCGCCGCTTTCACCCCCCGGGTGGAGGTGGTCCGCCCCGGCGTCTGCGCCTTCACCGCCCGGGGGCCGGCCCGTTATTTCGGGGGTGAGGAGCGCCTGGCCACTCTGGTAGCCGAGGCGGCCGAGGCGGCCTGCCCGGGTGGGCCCGGGGTGGAGCGGTGCCAGGTCGGCGTGGCCGACGGGCTCTTCGCCGCCGGGCTGGCCGCCCGCTACGGCGTGGTCGTCGAGCCCGGGCGGGCCGCCGAGTTCCTGGCGCCCATGCCGGTCCGGGTGCTGGGGATGGCCGCCCTGGTCGACCTGCTCGACCGGCTCGGAATCCGCACCCTCGGGCAACTGGCTCGGCTGCCGTCGGCCCAGGTGCTGTCGCGCTTCGGTGCTGAGGGAGCCACCGCCCAGCGCCGGGCCCGCGGGCTCGACGACCGCCCGCTCGCCACCCGCCCACCGCCGGACGACCTGACCGTCACCGCCGAGCTCGACCCGCCGGTCGAGCGGGTGGACGCCGCCGCCTTCGCCGCCAAATCGCTGGCCGACCGGCTCCATGCCGCCCTGGCCGACCGGGGGTTGTCCTGCACCCAGGTCGGCATCGAGGCGGAGACCGAGCACGGCGAGACGCTAGTGAGGTGGTGGCGTCACGACGGGCAGCTCACCTCCCCGGCCCTGGCCGAACGGGTCCGCTGGCAGCTGGAGGGCTGGCTCGGCGGCCCGCACCCGCCCACCTCGGGGCTGGTGCGTCTCCGGCTCACGCCGGACGAGGTGGTGGTCGACCACGGCAGTCAGCAGGGCTTCTGGGGTGGCGTGGCCGAGGCCGACCGACAGGCGGCCCGCGCCCTTGCCCGCGTCCAGGCTCTGCTCGGCCCCGACACCGTCCTCACCGCCGTTCCCGAAGGGGGGCGGGGCCCGGCCGAGGTCGTCCGGCTCGTCCCCTGGGGAGACGACCGCGGCCCGGCCCGTCCCCCGAAGGTCCCCTGGCCGGGGCGGGTGCCTGCCCCGCTGCCGGCGGTGGTGCCGGAGCGGTCCCTGCCGGCTGAGCTGGCCGACGGGGAGGGCCGCCCGCTGATCATCGACGGAAGGGGCCAACCCAGCGCGCCACCGCGGCGGCTGTCGGTGGCCGGTGGTCCCTGGTCGGAGGTGGTGGCCTGGTCGGCCCCCTGGCCCTGCCAGGAGCGGTGGTGGGACCCGGGCGGCCGCCGGCGCCGGGCCCGCATGCAGGTGGAGACCGCCGAGGGTCGGGCCCTGCTGCTGGTGGTCGAGTCCGGCCGCTGGTTGGTCGAGGCGGTCTACGACTGATGGGCTACAACAACCCCCCGGTCCCGTGGCGGAAGCTGGAGGGGCGACTGTCCGGGCGCGACACCGACGGCTCGGCCCTCGCCCGCCGGCCCGAGCCTCACCGGCTTCCGGCACCGCCCCGCCGGCGCCAGCCTGCCGTCCCCTACGCCGAGCTGCACTGCCACACCAACTTCAGCTTCCTCGACGGGGCCTCCCATCCCGACGAGCTGGTGGCGGAGGCGGCCCGACTCGGGCTCACCGCCCTCGCCGTCACCGACCACGACGGCCTGGCCGGGGTGGTGCGCTTCGCCGAGGCCGCCGCCGCCGTCGGGCTGCCCACCGTGTTCGGCGCCGAGCTCACCCTCGGGCTCACCCGGGCCCAGGTCGGCGAGCCCGACCCGGCGGGGGCCCACCTGGTGGTGCTGGCCCGCGACCCGGCCGGCTACGCCCGGCTCTCCACGGCCGTCACCCGGGCCCAGATGGCGGGAGGAGAGAAGGGCAAGCCGGTCGCCGACCTCGACCTGCTCGCCGGGCTGCACGGTGGGCATTGGATGGTGCTGACCGGCTGCCGCAAGGGGGCGGTGCCCGCTGCCCTGGCCTCGGGAGGGCCCGCCGCCGCCGGGCGCGAACTCGACCGGCTGATCGCCGCCTTCGGCCGCGACAACGTCGCCGTCGAGCTGTGGGATCACGGCGATCCGCTCGACTCCGCCCGCAACGACGCCCTGGTGGCGCTGGCCTACTCGCGCCACGTCGAGCCGGTGGCCACCAACAACGTCCACTACGCCACCCCCGACCGGTGGAAGCTGGCCACCGCCTTGGCCGCGGTGCGGGCCCGCCGCAGCCTCGACGAGCTCGACGGCTGGCTGCCCGCCGCCGGCGGCGCCCACCTCCGGTCCGGGGCCGAGCAGGCCCGCCGCCTGTTCCGCTACCCGGGGGTCGTCGACCGGGCGGCGGAGATGGGATGCGAGTTCGCCTTCGACCTGCGGCTGGTGGCACCCAAGCTTCCTGACTTCCCCCGTCCGCCGGGTCACACCGAGATGTCCTGGCTGCGCCACCTCGTCGAGGAGGGGGCCACCCGCCGCTACGGGCCGCGGGGCGGGCCGCGCGTCGCCCGGGCCTGGGACCAGGTCGACCACGAGCTCGATGTCATCGAGCAGCTCGGCTATCCGGGCTACTTCCTCGTGGTGTGGGACATAGTCGAGTTCTGCCGGCGCAGGGGGATCTACTGCCAGGGGAGGGGGTCGGCCGCCAACTCGGCGGTCTGTTACGCCCTCGGCATCACCAACGCCGACGCCGTTGAGCTCGGTCTCTTGTTCGAGCGGTTCCTGTCCCCCGAGCGCGATGGCCCTCCGGACATCGACGTCGACATCGAAGCCGGCCGGCGCGAGGAGGCCATCCAGTACGTATACGAGCGCTACGGGCGCGATCGGGCCGCCCAGGTCGCCAATGTCATCACCTACCGGCCCCGCTCGGCGGTGCGCGACGTGGGCCGGGCCCTCGGGCATCCTCCCGGCCAGCTCGACGCCTGGTCGAAGCAGATGGACGCGTGGGGCCCCCTGCCCGAGGGAGGCGACGACACCGATGTTCCCGCCCCCGTGCTCGAGCTAGCCCGCCAGATCCAGGGTTTCCCCCGGCATCTCGGCATCCACTCGGGCGGCATGGTCATCTGCGACCGCCCGGTGATCGAGGTGTGCCCGGTGGAGTGGGCCCGGATGCCCGACCGCAGCGTGCTGCAGTGGGACAAGGACGACTGCGCCGCGGTCGGACTGGTCAAGTTCGACCTGCTCGGGTTGCAGATGCTTTCCGCCGTCCACGAGGCGGTCGACATGATCCGCCAGCACCACGGTGTCGAGGTGGACCTGTCGCGCCTGCCCCAGGAGGAGGCGGTGTACGACATGCTGTGCCGGGCGGACTCGGTCGGGGTGTTCCAGGTGGAGAGTCGCGCCCAGATGGCGACCCTTCCCCGCCTGAAGCCCCGCGAGTTCTACGACCTAGTGGTGGAGGTGGCTCTCATCCGCCCCGGTCCCATCCAGGGCGGCTCGGTCCATCCCTACATCCGCCGGCGCAACGGAGCGGAGGAGATCACCTACCTGCACCCGCTGCTGGAGCCGAGCCTGAAGAAGACGTTGGGCGTGCCCCTGTTTCAGGAGCAGATGATGCAGATGGCCATCGACGTCGCCGGCTTCACCGCCGCCGAAGCGGATCAGCTGCGTCAGGCGATGGGGTCGAAGCGCTCCGCCCAGCGCATGGAGGCGCTGCGGGCCCGCTTCTACTCGGGCATGACCGAGCGGGGGATCACCGGGGCGACGGCGGATGCCATCTGGTCGCAGATGGCCGCCTTCGCCAACTTCGGCTTCCCCGAGAGCCACTCGGTCTCGTTCGCCTACCTCGTGTACTCCAGCGCCTGGCTCAAGCTGCACTACCCGGCGGCCTTCTACGCCGGGTTGCTCAACTGCCAGCCGATGGGGTTCTGGTCGCCCCAGACTCTCGTGGCCGACGCCCGCCGGCACGGCATCACCGTCCTGGGCCCCGACGTGAACGCCAGCAGCCACAAGACGACCCTCGAGGGGTCCGGGGCCCGGCCCGGTGTCACGGTCGCCGGCGGGGTTGGGGCCGGGCCATCTATCCGCCTCGGCCTCGACTACGTGCGCAATGTGGGCGAGGAGGTGGCCACACGGATCGCCGGCGGGCGTCCCTACCGCAGCCCGGAGGACCTGGCCCACCGGGGCGGACTCACCCAGCCCCAACTGGAGGCGCTGGCCACCGCCGGCGCCCTTGGCTGCTTCACCTCGCGGGTGGCCGGCCAGGGGGCGCGACCGATGACCCGGCGCGAGGCGTTGTGGGCGGCGGGGGCGCTGGCCCGCTCCGGGCCTTGGCGGTTGGCGGGGGTGGTGTCGGGCGCCGACGCCCCCGACCTGCCGGAGATGACCGAGCGCGAGGAGGCCGCCGCCGACCTGTGGTCCACCGGGCTGTCGGTGCGGTGGACGGGGACGGAGTTCGCCCGTCCCCGCCTGGAGGAGATGGGGGCGGTGACCGCCTCCGATCTGTCGGCGCTGCCGCCTGGGTCGCGGGTGACGGTGGGAGGGGTGGTCACCCACCGGCAGCGCCCCTCGACGGCGGGGGGAACCACGTTCATGAACCTCGAGGACGAAACCGGGCTGGTCAACGTGATCTGCTCTCCTGGGGTCTGGGCCCGCTACCGTCGACCGGCGCGGACCGCCGCCGCCCTCCTCGTGCGGGGAAGGCTCGAGCGCCACGAGGGGGTGGTGAACCTCGTCGCCGAGCGGATCGAGCCGCTCGACCTGACGGTGCCCGCCTCGCCTTCCCGCGATTTCCGGTGAAACTTCGCTGACCCCGTCGGTACGCTCGCAGTCTTGAGCGTCGACGGCGACCCGCCTCTCATCCAGGCCCGCGGCCTTACCAAGCGCTTCGGCGGTTTCGTGGCCGTCGACGGAATCGACTTCGACGTCCATCGCGGAGAGGCGTTCGGGTTCCTCGGGTCGAACGGAGCCGGCAAGACCTCCACCATGAGGATGATCGCCTGCATGTCGCCGGTGTCCGCCGGCACCCTGCGGGTGATGGGCCTCGACCCGGCGACAGCCGGGCCCCGCATCCGGGCCCGGCTGGGGCTGGTGCCCCAGGACGACACCCTCGATCTCGAGCTCACCGTGCGCGACAACCTGCTCGTCTACGGCCGCTACTTCGACCTGCCCCGCAAGCTCATCCGCCAGCGGACCGACCAGCTGCTGGAGTTCGCCCAGCTCACCGAGCGGGCCAACGACAAGGTCGACCCGCTGTCGGGGGGCCTGCGGCGGCGGCTCACCATCGCCCGGTCTCTGATCAGCGAGCCCGACCTGCTGCTGCTGGACGAGCCGACGACCGGCCTCGACCCGCAGGCCCGGCACCTCGTGTGGGAGAGGCTCTACCGGCTCAAGCAGCAGGGCGTCACTCTGGTGCTCACCACCCACTACATGGACGAGGCCGAGCAGCTGTGCGACCGGCTGGTCATCATGGACAAGGGCCGGATCGCGGCGGAGGGCTCGCCCCGCCAGCTCATCGACCACCACTGCACCCGCGAAGTCCTTGAACTGCGCTTCGGGCCCGACGACGACCACTCCGCCCTGGCCGACAAGCTCGACGGCGTCGGCAGCCGGGTCGAGGTGCTCCCCGACCGCCTGCTGCTCTACACGGCGAACGCCGATGCGGCCCTGGCCGAGGCGACCACCCGCGGCTTGTCCCCCGAAAGCTGGCTGGTGCGGAGAGGAACCCTGGAGGACGTCTTCCTCCGCCTCACCGGGCGCAGCCTCGCCGACTGACGCCGTGTCCACCCGTCCTGCCATCCGGTCGCTGGCCTACTGGACCTACCAGTACCGGCGCACGTGGAGGGCGACGCTCGCTTCTGGATTCCTGATGCCGGTCCTCTACCTGACGGCGATGGGGCTCGGGCTGGGGAGCCTGGTGAACCGGCATGCCGCCCCCACCCGTCTCGGCGGGGTCAGCTATCTCGTCTTCCTGGCCCCCGGGCTGATGGCCGCCGCCGCCATGCAGAGCGCCACCATGGAGTCGACCTGGCCCGTGATGGGAGGCATCAAGTGGACCAAGACGTATCACGCCATGCTGGCCACGCCGCTGCGGGTCTCGGACGTGCTCTACGGCCACGTCTGCTGGATGGCCCTGAAGGTGTCGCTGGTTAGCACCATCTTCTTGGGGGTGATGGCCGCCTTCGGCGCCCCGCGCTCTCCTGAGGTGGTCCTGGCGGTGCCGGTGGCCGTGCTGACCGGGCTCGCCTACGCCACGCCCTTCGCCGGCTTCGTCGCCACCCGCCAGAGCGACCAGCCGATAATCGCCATCTACCGCTTCCTCATCATCCCCATGTTCCTGTTCTCGGGCACGTTCTTCCCCGTCAGCCAGCTCCCCGCCGCCATCCGCCCCCTCGCCTACGTGACGCCGCTGTGGCACGGCGTCTCGTTGTGCCGGGCCCTGTCCCTGGGCGACGCCACGCCGGCCGCCGCCCTCGGTCACGTCGCCTATCTCGTCGCTCTGACGGTGATCGGGTTGGCGATCGCCCGCCGCACCTTCGCCTCCCGGCTGGCGGCGTGACGGCGACGGACACCGCCGCCCTCTCGGCCCGGGTTCTGCCGGTCTGGGTGCTGGGCTCGGGTCGGGCCGGGCGCCTGATCGAGCGCAACGCCCTCGTCTACCGCCGGGTGTGGCTCATGGTCGTGTCCGGGGTGTTCGAGCCGCTCTTCTATCTGTGGTCGATCAGCATCGGCCTCTCCAAGCTGGCGGGCGCCGTGGCCGGGCCCGGGGGCCGGCCCATCTCGTACACGATGTTCGCCGCCCCTGCCCTCATGGCCACCTCGGCCATGAACGGAGCGGTGATGGACAGCACCTTCGGTGTGTTCTTCAAGCTGAAGTTCGCCAAGGTGTACGAGGCGGTGCTGGCCACCCCGCTTGGGGTGCCCGACGTGGCGTTGGGCGAGATCGGCTGGGCGATGATGCGGGGGACCGCCTATTCGACGGTGTTCATCGTCATCCAGGCGGCCATGGGCCTGGTCGCCTCGGGCTGGGCGGTGTTCGCCCTGCCGGCCGCGGTGCTGGTCGGGTTCGCCTTCGCCGGCGCCGGCATGGCCGCCACCACCTTCATGCGCAGCTGGCAGGACTTCGACTTCATCAACATGACGCTGATGCCGCTGTTCCTCTTCTCGGCCACGTTCTATCCCCTCACCACCTACCCGGGTCCGCTGCGACTGCTGGTTCGGATCACGCCCCTCTACCAGGGAGTCGCCCTCATCCGGGGCCTCGACCTCGGGGGGCCCAACTGGGCCATGCTCGGTCACGCCGCCTACCTGGCCGTCATGGGGACGGTGGGTCTGTGGGTGGCCGGGGCCCGACTGGGCCGCCTGATCCTGCGCTAAGACTCTCGGGTGGCGACGCGGATGAAGGTGACCGTACGGGGCACGGTCCAGGGGGTGGGCTTCCGCGAGACATGCCGCCACCAGGCGGACCGGCAGGGGGTCGCCGGCTGGGTGCGCAACCTGTCCGACGGCGCGGTGGAGGCCGTCTTCGAGGGCGCCGCCGACGCCGTGTCCGCCATGGTCGAGTGGTGCCGGCACGGACCGCCGTGGGCCGAGGTGACCGACGTCGAGCTGGTCGAGGAGCAACCGCAGGGTGAGCCGGGGTTCCGCGTCCGGTGAGCCTGCGGGTGGGATTCCTCGGTGCCGGCCTCATCGCCACCTATCACTCGAAGTCGTTGCGGCGCTCGGGTGAGGACGTGGTGTGGGCGGGTGTGTACGACCCCGACCCGGCTCGGGCCGAGGCGTTCTCCGCCGCCAGCGGGGCGCCGTTGTACGCCTCCGAGGACGAGGTGCTCGACAGCAGCGAGGCGGTCTACGTGTGCACCTGGACCGCCGAGCACCGCCGGCTGGTCGAGGCGGCCGCCCAGCGGGGACTGGCGGTGTTCTGCGAGAAGCCGCTTTCGGTCGACCTGGCCTCGACCCGGGCCATGGCCGACACCGTCCGCTCCGCCGGAGTCACCAACCAGGTCGGCCTGGTGCTGCGCTCCTCCCCGGCCCTGCTGGCGGCGAAGAGCATCATCGACGACCCGGCCAGCGGCCGGGTGATGAGTGTCGTGTTCCGCGACGACCAGTTCATCCCCATCCAGGGCTCGTACGCCTCGACGTGGCGGGGCGACGTCACCAAGGCGGGGGCCGGCACCCTCCTCGAGCACTCCATTCACGACGTCGACGTGCTGTCCTGGCTGGTGGGCCAACCGTCCCGGGTGCAGGCCCTGTCGGCCGGCTTCCACGGCATCGAGGGAATCGAAGACTCAGTGGCGGCCCTGATCGGATTCGCCGGCGGCGCCGTCGGCACCCTGACCTCGGTGTGGCACGACGTGACCGCTCGTCCCAGCCTGCGACGGATCGAGGTGTTCTGCGAGCGGGCGTGGTGCTGCGTCGAAGGGGACTGGTGGGGTCCGGTCTGCTGGACCCGCGCCGACGGCTCCGAGGGCCGCCTCGAAGGGGGGGCACTGGCACAGCGGGCCGGACCGATCGACTCGGGGGGCTACGCCGGGCCGGGCAACCCCGATGGGAGCTTCGTGCGCGCCGCCCGGTCGGGGGTCCCGGCCGCCCCCGACTTCTCCACCGCCCTGGCCGCCCACGAGGTGGTCGACGCCATGTACCGGTCGGCGGGGGAGGGCGGCGTCCCGGTACCACTCGGGGGTGGGGACCCCGGGCCCGGGTAGCGTGGCGGCGGTGGCCGGACTGCTCAGCGACGACGCCATCGAGCAGGGCATCGCCGGGCTCGAGTGGGAGCGCCGGGGCGACGAGTTGGTGAAGACGGTGCAGCGACGCGACTTCGCCGATGCGATGTCGTTCGTCAACGAGGTGGCCCGGGTGGCCGAGGCGGCCGGACACCACCCGGACATCTCGATCTCGTGGAACACGGTGGGCCTGGCCCTCTCCACCCACTCCGCCGGCGGCATCACCGGTGCCGACCTCGACCTCGCCCGCCGGATAGACGGGATCGGCTGAGCTGCTGCTGCGCCGGCGGGTGCGGGCCGCTCTCCCATTCGTGCCTCACGCCCTGGCGGGGGACGTCCCCAATGTCATGGCCGACGGGGCCCCGCTGGGGTCGACCGTGCTCACCTTGTCGCACTGGCCGGCCAGCCCCACCCCCGTCCCCCTGCGGGCCGACCTGTCGGCCGAAATCGCCTTTCGCTACCTGGCCAGCCGGCGTCGCTGGCCGCCGGCCGAGGCGGTCACCAGCGACCACTTCGACCAGGACGGCGCCGTCACCGTCTTCGTGCTGACCGATCCTGACGCCGCCCTCCGGCGTCGTCACCGACTCATCGAGGTGGCCGCCGCCGGCGACTTCTCCACCTGCACGTGGCGCGAGGCGGCCCGCATCTCGTTCGCCATCGCCGCCTACGCCGACCCCGCCCGCAGCCCCCTGCACCTCGGGGCGGCCAACCCCGCCCTCGACGGGCTACTGCACGAGGAGGTCCTCCGCCGGCTGGCCGACATGATCGACCGTCCCGACGCCTACCGCTCCCTGTGGGAGGACGAGGACCGGTTCCTCGAGGACAGCGAGCACGACATCGCCTCCGGGGTCACGGTCATCGATGAGCTCCCCGCCCTCGACCTGGCCGTGGTCACCAGCGGGGCGCCCTGGCGGCCGGCCAGCCAGTTCACCCGTCAGCTGCCCACGCCCTGCCATCCGATAGCCGTGCACAACTCCACCGCCATGTCGCGCATCCTCACCTTGTCACCCGGCCGCTACGAGCTGCGCCAGCGTTACGAGACCTGGGTGCGGCTGATGAGCCGACGGCCCCGCCCTCGCGTGGATCTCACCGCCTTGGCCGACGAGCTGAGCGCGGCCGACGCTTGCCGGTGGGAGTTCAACGGGGTGGGCGCCACCGTGGCCCGGATGGCTCCCACGGGGGAGAGCAGGCTCGACCCCGACGCCGTGCGGTCCGCCGTGGTCGGTTTCCTCAGCTCCGATCCGCCCCCGGCTTGGGACCCCTACCGCGAGGCGGCCGAATGAGCGACGGAGCGGACTGGGGCCTGCCCGGCACCCGCAACTCCCGCCGGGTCGAGCTCTACGCCACCGCCGGCCGGGTGGCAGGACGCTACGGCCTGGCCCGACTGGCCTCTGGTCGTCGCCGTCACCACCAGATCGCCGCCGCTCACGAGGCCGGTGCCCGCGACCTCTACCGACGCGCCGTCCATCTGCGAGGCGGGTTCCTCAAGCTCGGCCAGTTCGCCTCCTCCCGGCCTGACCTGTTGCCCGAGGCCTACGTGCGCGAGCTGTCCAAGCTGCAGGACCGGGTGCCGCCCGCCCCGGCCTCGGTGATCCGCCGCATCGTCGAGCGCGACCTCGGCCCCCTCGAGGGGATCTTCTCCCACTTCGACGCCGAGTCGGCTTCGGCCGCCTCGCTGGCCCAGGTGCACCGGGCGGTGCGCGGAGACGGACGGGCCGTGGCCGTGAAGGTCCAGTACCCGCGGGTGGCCGAGATCGTGCCGGAGGAGATGAAGGACACCAAACGGATCCTCCTCCTCGTCGACCGGCTCCTCGGCTCTCGGGTTCCGGGGCTTCCGACGGTGGCCACCGCCTTGGAGGAGTCGATCCTCGAAGAGATCGATTACGCGGCGGAGGCGGCCAACATCGAGCGCTTCCGAGCCAACTTCGCCGGCGAGGAAGCGGTGGTGGTCCCGTCGGTCCACCCCGACCTCTGCAGCGCCCGGGTGCTGGTGATGGATTGGATCCAAGGGGAGAACCTGGCCCGGGCCCTGCGGCGGGTCGACCACGACACCGCCGAGGAAGCGGTGCGGATCCTCATCGACTCCTACCTCAAGCAGCTGCTGGTCGACGGGTTCCTCCACGCCGATCCCCACCCGGGCAACTTCCTTCTCCAGCACGGCGACGGGCCCGTCCGGCTGGGCGTCGTCGACTTCGGCGCCTGCGCCGCCCTCACCGAGCAGACCCGCCTGGCCCTGCGCAAGCTGTACCGGTCCGGCATCGACGGGGACCTGACCGCCAGCGTCGAGGCCCTCGACGAGCTGGGCTTTCGGACTCGCTCCGGCGACCTCGCCTCCCTCACCGCCTGGGCCAGCCTGTTCGAGTTCGAAGGACGCGAGGAGGACCGGCAGGCGGCGTGGGGCCGGCTGGTGGCCGCCGCCCGCGAGGACCCGGTGGTCCGCATACCCGGGGAGCTGGTGATGGTCGGCCGGGTGCTCATCGTCCAGACCGGCCTGGTCGCCCGGATCAAGCCCCGATGGTCGATGGAGGAGCTGGTCGAGGCCCGCTTGGCCGCCTCCTGAACGCCGATCAGAAGGCTGCGATCAGAAGGTGGGGGGCACGAACCGGGCCAGCTGGCGGCTCTGGGCGACCAGCCGGCCGTCCTCGTCCCACATCTCCCCGTCCTCTTCGACATAGCCCCCGGCGAGGAAGCGCGACCGGAACAACAGCAGGTGCCAGTCGGTGCGCGGCTCGGCCCGCCAGTGCACGGTGAGCTCGATGGTGGGGGCGTTGCCTCCGAGGAAGGTCGAGAACATGGCCGGAGGCCACGAGTCCATGAGCAACGGCACGGCGATCTGGTCGACCGGCCGTCCGTCGGCCAGCCGGCTCCAGCCACCGGTCTGGGCCGGCCCCGGTGACGTCCGCAGGAAGGCCAGGTCATCCGGAGACCCGACGCGGGTGGCGAATCGGTCGCGGAAGGTCAGCCCGGCGATCGAGGGGCCCTTGCCGCTGATGCACTCCTCCGGAGGCGGGTAGGCGGGCGCCTCGGACTGGAGGCTGACCGGCTCGTCCGGGCGGTACCGGCCGGTCGTGGCCAGGGCCACGGCCACCGGGCCCCCCTGCGCCATGCGCACGAGCAGGGTGGCGTGGGACCTGCCCTGGCGCAGCCGCTCGACGGTCAACCGGGCCGGACCGGGGGACGGCCGCGTCATGTAGTGCACCGTCATGGTGAGCGGTTGCGGAAAGGGCGAGTCGGCCATCAGCGCCCGGGTCAGGATGGCGGCGATGTAGCCACCGTTGGGCCCGGCGCCGATGCTCCACCGGTCGGTCACCCGTCCCTCCCATGCCCCCTCGCCGACCGGCTCGAGGGCGGTGTCGTCGTCGAGCTCGCTCACCGGCCGGGCTGGGGGTCGGTCACGAGCGGGCACGGTAGCCCGGCGCACTAGTGAGGCCGGGCTATTGACTCCGATCCCCAGTCGGGCGGACCCTGGCTCGACGGGCTCGGGGGGGTGACCGCCATGGCCGAACATGAGCGGCAGGAGAGTGCCTTGCTCGCTGTGGTCGCCCACGGCCTGCTCGGCCCGGTCTCGACGCTCCTCGGCTACGCCGAGATCCTGAGCACCCGTTGGGACGACCTGCCCGACGAGCGGCGCCGGCAGATGGTCGAGACGATCCGCACCCGGGGCGAGTTGGTCGCCGGCATGCTGCACGACCTCGTCAGCGCCGGCATGTCTCCGGAGGTCGAGGCGTTCCTCGACCGGTTGGGCTGGGCGCCCCGCCACGCATCGGGAGAGGCCGCCGCGGGTACTCGTCATCCATGACGCAGAGCGCCGACCGACCGACCGAACGACCCGAAGACAAGGACCTGCAGGACCACAAGTTCGGCATGACCGCCGCCCGGCGGCAGGAGGAGGCCGAAGAGGCCGGCTCCGACGCAGGGGGAGGCACCACCGAGCCCCACGCCGGCGGCCGGGCCTAGTTCGCCGGCGGAGGGTCGCCACCCTCCGTCACAACTGAAACCACGCAGAGCGAGCCGTTTCAGAATCCGTCGGCGGGGGTCGAGGCATCTTCCAGAGCATCGGTGGAGGAGCCGCCATGACGATCGCCTGCAGGGTCGATACCGCCGCCTTCGACGACATGGTCGCCGGAACGGTCGTGGCCCGCATCGACTCCGTGCCGGCTGGTCGGGTCGACTTCCTCGTGGTCGGGGGCCGGGCCCAGGTGACCGAAACGGAGATCCTGGCCCCGGAGCACGCCGCCACTGTCGCCGCCGCCATGGACGCCGCCATGCGAGAGTTCCTCGTCGCCTAGCTACCCTGCGCCGCCGTGGCCCGCCGGCGGCTGTTGGTGGATGTCGGGCCGCTGCGCCAGTTCCCCGAGTTCCGCAAGCTCTGGGTGGGCCAGCTGGTCTCGTTCCTCGGCACCCAGCTGACGGTCGTCGCCGTCCCCTATCAGGTCTTCCGGCTCACCCACTCGTCGCTGGACGTGGGGCTGGTCAGCCTGGCCCAGCTGGCGCCGCTGTTGGCCGGTTCCCTCCTCGGGGGGTCGGTGGCCGACGCCTTCGACCGGCGCCGCCTTCTCCTGGTCACCCAGACCCTTCTCGGCCTCACCAGCACCGGGCTCGCCCTCAACGCCGGCACCGGTCATCCCGCCCTGTGGCCGCTCTTCCTCATGACCGCCGTGGCCGCTGGGGTGTCAGGCATCGACTCTCCGGCCCGCACCGCCCTCATCTCCAACCTGGTCGGGCGCGACCACTTCTCCAGCGCCTTCGCCCTGTGGCAGATCCTGATCCAGGTTGGCCTGGTCGCCGGCCCGGCCGTGGCCGGGGTGCTCCTCGGCGGCGTCGGCGCCACCGCCGTCTTCTGGATCGACGTGGGCACCTTCGCCGTATCGCTGCTGGCCGTGTGGCGGATGAAGCCTCTCGAACCGGCGGGGGAGCGCACCCGGGTGGGGCTGGCCTCGGTCGCCGAAGGCCTGCGGTTCCTCCGGGGGCGCCAGGTGCTGCAGGCCAACTTCCTCATCGACATCAACGCCATGGTGTTCGGCATGCCCCGGGCCCTGTTCCCCGCCCTGGGTCTGGAGCGCTTCCACGGAGGCGCCGGAGCGGTCGGGGCCCTGTACGCCGCGCCCGGACTGGGTGCCCTGATCGGGGCCTTGACCACCGGGTGGATGCACACCGTCCGCCGCCAGGGTCGAGCGGTGGAGCTGGCCGTGCTGGCGTGGGGAGCGGCGATCGCCGGCTTCGGCCTTGCTCCCTGGCTGGCCCTGGCCCTGCCCCTGCTCGCCCTGGCGGGGGCGGCGGACGTCGTCTCCGCCGTGTTCCGCAACACCATCCTTCAGCTGTCCGTCCCCGAGGGGCTGCGTGGCCGGCTGTCCGCCGTGCACATCGCCGTGGTCACCGGCGGCCCCCGACTCGGTGACGTGGAAGCGGGCGCCGTCGCCGCCGCCGCTGGAGCCCCGGTGTCGGTGGTGTCCGGTGGCATCGCCAGCATGTTGGGAGTCGGTCTGCTGGCCCGACTGATGCCGCGCTTCACCGCCTACGTGCCGGAGTTGGAGGGGACGGCCGAGCCTTAAGATCGAGCTGCCGTGACCGAGCTCCTCTTCCACCACGACGCCTACCTGCAGTCGTTCCAGGCCACGGTCACCGCCGCCCGCCCCGGCGCAGTCGCCCTCGACCGGACCGCCTTCTACCCGACCGGCGGAGGCCAGCCCCACGACACCGGCACTCTCGGCGGCCTTCCGGTCACCGATGTCCGCCACGGTGAGGACGAGGAGGGCAACACCGTCGTCTGGCACCACGTCGACGGCCACGACCTTTCCCCCGGCGCCGAGGTGGAGGGGGTGATCGACTGGGACCGGAGGTACGCGCTGATGCGGACCCACACCGCCCTCCACGTTCTGTGCGGAGTCATTTGGCAGCGGTGGAGGGTGCCGGTGACGGGGGGCAACATGGAGCCCTTGTCGGCCAGGATGGACTTCGAGTTCGATCCGCTGCCCGAGGGCTTCGGGCAGGAGGTCGAGCGTCTCGTCAACGACGAGGTGGAGGCCGACCGCCCGGTTGTCGTCTCCTTCCTCCCCCGAGACACCGCCGTCACCGACGAGGACCTCATCCGCACCAAGGTCAGCCTCATCTCCGAGTCCGTGCCCGTCATCCGGGTCGTCGACATCACCGGCCTCGACAAGCAGGCCGACGGCGGCACCCACGTCCGTTCCACGGCCGAGGTGGGCGGGGTCCGGGTGGTCAAGACCGAGTCCAAGGGCAAGGGCAACAAGCGCGTCCGCATCGAGGTGGTCGACGCGGCCACCGGCGGCGGTTGACCGGCGATGTCCGGCAACCTGCGCGACTACCGCCGCTATCCCAAGTACCCGATCTACCCGGTGCGCCGGCGGGGCCGACCCGCCCGCCGCCCGGCCGTGCCGACCGGCAGACCGGCGCGGCGGACCCGCCCCCCGCTGGCCCGCCGCGTGCTGCGCTGGGTCGCCGGCCTCCTCGGAGCCGGTCGGCGCCGCCCCTCGTGAGCGAGGCCCCCGGCGACGCCCAGGCCCTGGTGGGGCTGCTCGCCGACCTGCGCCGGTTCAAGGTGGTGGCGGCCCTGGTCCTCGGGGCCGCCACCACGGCGGAGATCGCCGCCGCCGCCGGTCTCGATGACGCCGAGGTGCGCCGGGCGCTCGAGCGGTTGTCGCGCGGGGGCCTGGTCGGTGTCGACCCCGGCGGTGAGCTGGTCCTTCGCCACGAGCGCTTCGCCGCCTCGGCCCGGGCGGCGTCACAGGAGAAGCGGCTGGTCGAGGTCAGTCCGGAGGAGCTCGGCGCCACCTCCGAGCAGGCCGCCGTGCTGCGCAACTTCATGACCGGCGGACGCCTGCGGGAGGTGCCGGCCGTCGCCTCCAAGCGCCGGGTGGTGCTCGACTTTCTCGCCTGCCGCTTCGAGCCGGGCGTCCGCTATCCGGAGCGGGACGTGAACGAGATCCTGGGGGCGTTCCACCCAGACGTCGCCGCCCTCCGGCGCTACCTGGTCGACGAGGGCTTCCTCGAGCGAGATCAAGGTGTCTACTGGCGGGCCGGCGGAACCGTCGAGGTCACCTGACGGCCGGTCCGTCCGGTGCCAGGGTGGCTTGACGCCGGCCGCTCAGCTACCCGTCCAGTGGGGCGGCCGCTTCTCGAGGAAGGCGCCCATCCCTTCCTGGGCGTCGGACGCCATGGCGTTGAGGGCCATGACCGAGCGGGCCAGGTCGTAGGCCTGGCGCTGGTCGAGGTCGATCTGGCGATAGAAGGTGCGCTTGCCGATCTCGACGGTCAGCGGGCTGGAGTCGCTGACCCGCCTGGCCAGGGCGGCGACCCTCTCGTCGAGCTGATCGACCGGCACCACCTCGTTGACCAGCCCCCAGTCCGCCGCGGTGGAGGCGTCGACGAAGTCCCCGGTGAGCAGCATCTGCATGGCCCGCTTGCGGCCCACCGCCCGGGTGAGCGGCACCATGGGGGTGGAACAGAACAGCCCGATCTTGACTCCCGGGGTGGCGAAGCGGGCCCCCTCCTCGGCGACGGCCAGATCGCAGGACGCCACCAGCTGGCAGCCGGCGGCGGTGGCGACGCCGTGCACCCGGGCGATGACCGGCTGGGCCACATCCTGGATCGCCTCCATCAGCTCGGTGCACACGTCGAACAGACGGGCGTAGAAGACGCTGCTCTGCCCGACCATCTCGGACAGGTCGTGGCCGGCCGAGAAGCAGGGCCCGGCCCCGCCGACGACGATCACCCGGCCGGTCGCCTCACGCACGGCGACGATCAGCTCCTTCATCAGGGCCAGCGACAGGGCGTTGCGCCGCTCGGGACGGTTGAGGGTCACCCAGGTGACCTCGTCCCGGTCCTCGACCAGCAGGTTCTCGTATCCCACGGGCCACCTCCTAGCCGCTGTTCACGAGGGTAGACCGGTATGGCCGGGGCGGGGATGGGTACCTACTAAGGCCGATGGCTGCCGTCATCTCACTGCTCGCCGTGGTCCTGTTGTCGCTGGTCGTGACCAGGGTGGCGACCGTCGCGCTCACCCTCACCGGGCTGGCCCGCGAATCGGCCCGCTTCCAGGCCCGAAGCGCCTTTACGGGGGTGGGATTCACCACAGCCGAGTCCGAGTCGGTGGTCAAGCACCCGGTCCGCCGCCGGATAATCATGTTGCTCATCCTGTTGGGCAACGCCGGCATCGTCACCGGCGTGGCCTCCCTCCTGCTCGGGTTCACCCATGTGGGCGGAGCGGCCAACGGCGCGGAACGGGCCGGCGTCCTGGTGGGAGGACTCGTCCTCCTCGTCTTCCTGACCCGCAGCCGTCTGATCGACCGTTGGATGTCTCGCGTCATCGAGCGGGCCCTGCGCCGGTTCACCAGCATCGAGGTGCGCGATTTCGCCGGACTGCTCCGGCTCTCGGGCGACTGGATGGTGGTCGAGATGGAGATCGACGAGAACGACTGGATCGCCGACCGCCCCCTCAGCGAGCTCGACCTACCCGACGAGGGGGTGGTGGTGCTGGGCATCATCCACCAGAACGGCCGCTACCTCGGCGCCCCCAAGGGCGCCGCCGTCCTGCACGCGGGTGATGTCGCGGTGCTGTACGGGCGGCGCTCGACCCTCGCCGATCTCGACGAGCGCCGGCGCGATGCGGCCGGCCTGCGTGACCGGCTGGAGAACGAGGTCGAGCACCGGGCGATCCTCGCCGAGGACGAGGCCGCCGAGACCGTTCACCCGTAGTGCCGTAGCTCCACGGTGTTGCCGTCGGGGTCGCGCACGTAGAGCGACGTTCCCATCCCACGGGCACCGAACCGGGGGCCCGGCCCGTCCAGGACCTCGAACCGGCCGGAGGCGGCCAGCTGGCCGAGATCACACGGCTCCACCACCAGGCAGAAATGGTCCATGTTGTTGCCGTCGGGCCCGCCGACGAGCAAGTCGATGATGGTCGAGTCGTCGACCCGCACCGAGGGGAACGGCGCATCACCGCCCCGCCACTCCTCGACCCGAACCGGCTCCAGACCGAGCGTCCCGCCGTACCAGGCGAGAGAGCGCTCGACATCGGCGACCCGCAGCACGATGTGGTCGAGCCCGGACACCCGCACCCGGCGATCGTACCGGGCTACTGTCCGCCGCCGGGGGTGGACATGAGAGATCTAGGCCCGGTGAGCCTCTCCGACATCGACCTGTCGGATCTCGCCTTCTGGGCCCGCCCCATCGCCGAGCGCGACGAGGCGTTCCGGGTCCTGCGCCGGCAGCGGCCCGTCGCCTTCTTCGAGGAGCGTCAGACCTTCCTCAACTCGGCGATCAACGTGCCCAAGGGCAGGGGCTACTACGCGGTGACCCGCCACCCCGACGTGGTGTGGGTGAGCAAGCACCCCGACATCTACTCCTCCGCCCAGGGGATATTCGTCCAGGACTTCCCGCCCGTCTTCCTCGAGTTCATCGGCTCGATGATCAACATGGACGACCCCCGCCACGCCCGGCTGCGCCGGATCGTGTCCGCCGCCTTCTCGCCCCGGGTGATGGGGGACCTCGAGGAGGCGATGCACGTGGAGGTCGATCGTCTGATCGACGCCGTCGTCGACCGGGGCGAGTGCGAGTTCGTGGCCGACATCGCCGCCCCGCTGCCCCTGGCCATCATCTGCCGCATGATGGGGATCCCCGACGAGGAGCGTCAGTTCGTGTTCGACCGGGCCAACGTCCTGATCGGCGGCGGCGATCCCGAGTACATCGCCGAGGGGGTCGACGCCGGCGTCGCCGTGCTCACCGCCGCCCAGGAGCTGGCCGAGCTGACCGAGCGGACGGCCGCATCCCGTCGCCAGGACCCCCGGCCCGACGTGACCACCGCCCTGATCAACGCCAACGTGGACGGCGAGGCCCTCACCCAGGCCGAGCTGTCCTCGTTCTTCATCCTCCTCGTCGTCGCCGGCTCCGAGACGACCCGGCACGCCATCACCCACGGCCTGCTGGCTCTGACCGAGCGACCGCAGGCAGCGGCGGCATGGCGCGCCGACTTCGACCGCCTCTCCCGCACGGCGGTTGAGGAGATCATCCGGTGGGCTTCCCCGGCCATGGCCATGCGCCGGACGGTGACCGAGCCGACGACATTGGGCGATCAGCGGCTCGAGCCGGGAGACAAGGTGGTGATGTACTACAACTCGGCCAACCGCGACGAGGAGGTGTTCGCCGACCCGTTCGAGTTCGACCTCGCCCGCGATCCCAACCCCCACCTGGGTTTCGGGGGGCCCGGCCCCCACTTCTGCCTCGGTGCCCATCTGGCGCGACGGGAGATCGCCGTCACCTTCCGCCACCTGCTCGCCCGGCTGCCGGACATCCGCGCCGTGGGACAGCCGGAGCAGCTCCGTTCGGGCACGGTGAACGGGGTCAAGCGTCTGCGGGCCGAGTTCACCCCCGGCGGCGAGCCCCGCTGACCTCAGCCGGCACCGCCTGGGCCACCGGCGCCCGCAGGGCGGCATCGAACAGGGCGGTCACCCCGGGGGTCCGCTCGCCGTCGGCGGGGATGCCCACCTGCAACGCCCCGATGAGCAGGGCCATGACCGTCGTCTCCAGTCCGGCCGCCACCAGCGTCGGGTCGATGTCCGACCGGACCTCGCCAGTCTCCTGGCGGGCCTGCAGCCGCTCGGCGATGACCTTACGCAGCTCGGTCAGGGCCGGAATGTCGAGCAGCCGGCGGCTGTGCTCGGGCTCGAGACCGGCGAGGACCCGGCGAGCCAGGGGGTGCTCCGACAGCCGGGCGAGCAGGGCGCCGATGAGGCCCGCCCAGTCGACGTCAAAGCTGCCCTCGAGCGCCGGGCCCAGGGCCGCCTCGATCAGACCGGCGGCGTCGGCGTCGACCGCCGCGGTGAACAGGTCCTCCTTGCTGGCGAAGTAGGCGTAGGCCGCCGCGGGGGTGACTCCGGCGTCGCGGGCGATTTCGGCCACCGACGTCGCCCGGTAGCCGTCGACGGCGAAGCGGCGGATCGCCCCGCCGAGGATCGCCTGGCGGGTCCGCTCACCCTTCCCGTGCCGCGCCGTCTCCACGTCCCAAAGATACCGGGGCCCCTGACGGCGACCGTGCCGGCTCCTGGTCACCGGAGGTTGGCGGCCGGCCGACCGGTGGGTAGGTCTCAGCCATGGAGCGCGCCGAGGACCGCGACGACCTCGAAGCCGAGGGGATACCAGACCATTTCGGGCCGGCCAACCCCGATGAGGAGGGCATGATCGCCCCGGGTGACTTCCCCAAGGGGGCGACCGACATCGGCGTCACCGCCGCTGAGCAGCGCGCCGGCGACACCGTGGCCGAGCGCAGCCAGCGAGAGGTTCCCGACGTTCATGGCGTGGGGGGGGAGCCGCGTGCGGAGTCGGGCCGCCTGGTGGAGGCGAACAGCGCCGTCGGCGAGCTCGACACCGACGAACCCCGCGCCGACGCCCCGGGCGACAAGGGGGCGATGAGCGCCGAGGAGGACGCGGTGCACGTGCGCGAGGTGAGACGCTGACCGATCTGCAGGTCCATTCGGTGGGCCGAGGAGAGTTCCTCGTCACGCTGGCTGGCGCCGGCACTGAGCACCGGGTCACCGTGCCGGCGGGACTCCTCGAGCGGTTGGGCCTCGGGGACGAGGACAGCGAGCGGCTGATAAGGGAGTCCTTCGCCTTCCTGCTGGAGCGAGAGCCGGCCACTTCCATCCTCGGCCGCTTCGCGCTCGAGGACATCGCCAGGTACTTCCCGGAATACCCCGATCAGATCGAGGGACGGATGTCCTGATCCGGCGGCTCGTTCGACGGCGGGTGCGCCGCCCGGTAGCGGTCGAGGACCTCGACCACCTCGTCGTCGGTCGTCTGGGTGAAGTCGACATACCACAGGCCCACGGCGGTGAACGGTTCGGGCGTGCTCAGGCACACCACCTCGTCGGCGACCGAGGACAGACGCCCACGGGTCTCCTGGGCGCACACGGGGGCGGCGAGGACCAACCGGGCCGGATGACAGCGACGCAGGGCCAGCAGGGCCGCTTCGGCCGTCACCCCGGTCGCCAGACCGTCGTCGACCAGCACCACGGCGGCTCCGCCCAGGTCGGGCAGGGGGCGGCCGCGCCGGTAGCGGGCGATCCGGCGTTGCAGCTCCGGTTCCTCGCGTTCGGCGGCGGCCCGGACGGCGGCGTCGGTAAGGCCCACGGCCTGCATGACCTCGCGGTTGGCGACGACCGTCCCTCCCTCGGCGACGGCCCCCGCGCCCAGCTCCGGCTGACCGGGGGCGCCCAACTTTCGGGCCACCATCACGTCGAGCTCGGCGCCGAGGGCCTCGGCCACCTCGGCGGCCACGGGAACCCCGCCCCGCGCCATGCCGAGGACCACGACCCGGCCCGGCCCCGGCCGCCCGGTCAGTGCCGCCCCCAGGCGGCGTCCGGCCTCCCTCCGGTTGGAGAAGCGCACCGCTTCAACTGTGCCTGCCCGGGCCGGCGATCCTCCACCCTGGGGCGGCGGACTGGCAGCATCGGCCGGTGGTGCTGGCCCGGCAGACCGCGACACCCTGCACTCCGCTGACGACGGAGGTGGAGCTGCGGGGACCGTTCCAACTGGTCGCCACCATTGGTCAGCTGGCCCACGGCCCCGGGGATCCGACCATCACCATCGACTCGTCCGGCGTGTGGCGAGCGTCCACCAGCCCGGGCGGCGCCGCCACCGTGCACCTGCGGATGAGACCGGGCCGGGTCGAGGCCATGGCGTGGGGCCCCGGCGCCGCCGCCGCCCTCGAAGGGGTGCCGGACCTGATCCGGAGCAGGCCCGATCCGTCAGAGGATGTGCTGGGGGCGGGCGCCCCGTTGGTGCGCGACCTGCAACGTCGCTTCGCCGGCCTGCGCCTGCCCTGCACCGGAACCGTCCTCGACTCTCTGGTGCCCGCCGTGGTGGAGCAGAAGGTTCCGACGGCCGAGGCCCACCCGTCCTACCGGGCCCTGGTCCGGGCCCTGGGAGAGCCTGCCCCGGGCCCCGCCGGTCTCATCCTGGCGCCCACCGCCACCCGGCTGGCGGCCACGCCGTATTTCGTCATGCACCGCTTCGGCATCGAGCGGCGGCGGGCCGACACCATGCGGCGGGCGGCGGCCGTGGCCGGGCGCCTCGAGCGAGGGGCGGCCCTCGACCCGGTCGCCGCCCGGGCCCGGCTGGAGGCGGTGCCCGGAGTGGGGCCGTGGACCTCGGCTGAGGTGGTGCGGAGGTCCCACGGAGACGGCGACTCCCTCTCGGTGGGGGACTACCACCACGCCGCCGACGTGTGCTTCGCCCTCGCCGGAGAGCAGGACGGTACCGACGCCCGGATGCTCGAGCTGCTCGAGCCCTACCGGCCCCACCGGGCCCGGGTGGTGCTGCTGCTCGCCGCCGGTGGCGTCCGGCGGCCCCGGCGGGCGCCCCGGGCCCGGCTCCGGCGCATCGCCGCCATCTGAACCAACCGCATGAGGTGCCGGCGGACCTGACGCCGTGACAATCTGGACCCGATGACGACCCGGTTGCAGAAGGGGGCGGTGGCCGACCCTTCGCGCCAGGCGGTGGAGGAAGCCATGCGCTCAGAGGGACTGAGTCCCGCCGGGTGGTCGAACCAGCCGGGCGACACCTACGGCTGGCACACCCACCCCTACGACAAGGTGGTCTGCTGCGCCCGAGGCTCCATCGTGTTCCACACCGACGGCGGCGGTGACCTGGCGCTGGAGGCCGGGGACCGGATGGAGCTGCCGGCCGGCACCCCCCACGCCGCGACCGTCGGGCCCGACGGCGTCGAGTGCCTCGAGGCCCACCTGGGGCGCTGAGCGAGCCGGCGGTGTATAGCGTTCCGGGGATGGAGGAGCGTCTCTGCCTCATGTCCGTCCACGCCCATCCCGACGACGAGGCGTCGAAGGGGGCGGGGACGGTGGCCCGCTACCACGCCGAGGGGATCCACACCGTGCTGGTCACCTGCACGGGGGGCGAGGAGGGCGACATCCTCAACCCGGCCATGGACACCCCGGAAGTGCGCTCGCGCCTGCCCGAGATCCGCATGGAGGAGCTGCGCCGGGCGACGGAGGTGATCGGCTACGACGAGGTCGTCCTCCTCGGTTACCGCGACTCGGGGATGCCGGACACCCCGGCCAACGCCAACCCGGCCTGTTTCGCCCGGGCCCCGCTCGAGGAGGCGGTGGGGAAGCTGGTTAGAGAGATCCGCCGCACCCGGCCCCAGGTGATCATCACCTACAACGACGACCAGCAGGGCTACCCCCACCCCGACCACCTGAGGGTGCACGACATCAGCGTGGCCGCTTTCACCGCCGCCGGCGACCCGGAGGCCTACCCCGAGGCCGGCGAGCCCTGGCAGCCGCTCAAGATGTACTACAGCGTGTGGTCGCGGGCGCGGGTGCTCGCCCTGCACCAGAAGTTCCTCGAGCTCGGTCTCGAATCCCCCTACGACGAGCGGTGGTTGGACCGGCCCTCCCACGACCATCGCATCACGACCCGGGTCGACATCACCGGCTACAGCGACGTGCGCACCTCGGCTCTGTTGGCTCACGCCACCCAGGTCGATCCCAACTCGAAGTTCTGGTTCGGGCTCCCCCCGGAGGTGCTGCACGAGGTCCACCCGATCGAGGAGTACATCCTGGCCCGCAGCCTGGTGGGGGAGGAGCAGGATGATGAGGACGACCTGTTCGCCGGCGTGCGCCAGCGTGCCACCCGGTAGGCTGCCGCCCGCGCAACCCGATCCATCGAGGAGATAGCAATGGCGAAGTGGCTGTCGCAGGAGTGGTTGGACGAGAGCCGCAAGTTGGCCGAGAGCCAGCCCGAGCGACCCGGGGCGTCGGCCCGCATGCAGTACGTCGTCACCGGCGGCCCCGACGGGGACATCAAGTACTACTGGGTCCTCGAGAACGGCAAGCTGCTCGAGAGCAAGATCGGCGAGATTCCCGACGCCGAGGTCACGCTCACTCAGAGCTACGAGGACGCCATGAAGATCCAGAAGGGGGAGCTGGATGCCAACGCCGCCTTCATGCAGGGTCGGGTGAAGGTCACCGGCAACATGGCCAAGCTCATGTCGCTCCTGCCGATCACCAACTCCCCGGAGTACAAGGGCCTGCAGGACGAGATCAACAAGATCACCGAGTACTAGGCGCGGGGTCGGCCCCCGACCTCAGTCGCCGTCGCGCATCAACTCGCGCAGGCGGCGGTAGCCGATGAGGATCGCCCCTACCCGCGCCACCAGCGCCCGCAGGGAGCGGTCCTCGGTGAGGAAGTCGTGGTCGTCCACCCGGCCGGCCCAGTCGGGGGTGGACGAGCGCAGCTCGCCGCTGTCCACCGCCGGGTGGAGGAAGACCTCGGTGACCCCTGGCGGCAGCTCGGCCAGGGCCCGCTCGATGGGCCGGCGCGACCCCGGCCCCGGCCCCGCCACCAGGTGGTCGGGGAAGACGACCCCCTCCTCGGCGGCCAGTCGCCGGAAGGGGAACCCGATGCGCTTCTCGGTCGAGGGGTTGGACAGCCGGATCGGCAGGCGGAACTCGACGGCCAGCTCCAGGTAGACGTCGAAGAACTCCGGTCGCATCTGCAGCGTGCCCATGTGGCTGTCGAGGTGGCTGACGTCGAAGCCCCAGTAGATGGCCCGTTCCACCTGGGCGCGAAGCTCGCGCCGGACCTCGTCGATGTCGGCGTGGTCCCAGACGTCCTCTCGCGTCCGGGGGAAGCCACCGTCGCCGTCGAGCAGCGACGGGCCGTGGGTTATGGGCCCCCACCGGTACAGGTCGTTCTCGGCGTTCAGGGTCAGGTGGACCCCGACGTCCTCCCCCCGGTAGCGGGCGGCTGCCTCGCGGGCCCACGGGCACGGGACCATGAGGGTGGCGCTGGTGGCCGTGCCCGCCCGCAGCGCCTCGTAGACCCCGACGTTGGCCGAGTGGCTCGACCCGAGGTCGTCGCAGTTGACGATGAGTAGGCGGGCGTCGGGGGGATAGCCGAGCCGTTCGGCCAGGGTGGTCACGCCGGCGGTCGAAGGTTCAGATCCGCTCGATGAGGGTGCCGGTGCCGAGCCCCCCGCCGCAGCACATGGTGATCAGCCCGGTGGTGCCGTCGGTCCGCTCCAGCTCGTGCAGAGCGGTCGTCACCAGACGGGCCCCGGTGCAGCCGACGGGGTGGCCGAGGGCGATGGCGCCTCCGTTGGGGTTGACCCGGTCCATGTCCGGGTGAAGCTCGCGCTCCCACGCCAGGACCACCGAGGCGAACGCCTCGTTGATCTCCACCGTGTCGACGTCGCCCATCGACCGGCCGGACCGCTCGAGGATCTTGTGGGTGGCGTCGATCGGGCCGGTCAGCATGAGGACGGGGTCGACCCCGACCAGGCACTGGTGGACGATGCGGGCCCGGGGCCTCAACCCGAGCTGGCGGGCCTTGTCCGCCGACATCAGCACCACGGCGGCGGCCCCGTCGGAGATCTGAGAAGAGGAGCCGGCGGTGTGCACCCCGTCGGGGCGGGCCACCGGCTTCAAGGCAGCGAGCTTCTCGAGCGATGTCTCGCGCAGCCCCTCGTCGCGGGCGACGGTGTGGGTCGTTCCCGTCGGCTTGCCGTCGTCGTCGAGGTCGGGGGCTTCGATGGGCACCACCTCGCGCTCGAAGCGCCCCTCCTGCCAGGCTCGGGCGGCCAGCTGCTGGCTGCGCAGTCCGAACTCGTCCGTGTCCTGTCGGGTGATGGCCCACTTGTCGGCGATGCGCTCCGCCCCTTCGAACTGGGACGTGAACTCGAAGTGGCCGAAGTAGGACTTCGGAATGGCCCGGCCCGGGCCGGCCTGGGTGTTGGCGCCGAGCGGGATGCGGCTCATCGACTCCACCCCGCAGGCGATGGCCACGTCTATGGCGCCCGACGAGATGAGGCCGGCTGCCAGGTTGGTGGCCTGCTGGGACGATCCGCACTGGCTGTCGACGGTGGTGGCCGCCACCTCGAGCGGCAGGCCCGCCGCCAGCCACGCCGTGCGGGTGATGTTGTAGGACTGCTCGCCCACGGCGGTGACGCACCCGCCGACGAGCTGGTCGACCTCGGCCGGGTCGATGCCGGCCCGGTCGATGACCGCCCGCAGCACCGCGCCCAGCAGGTCGGCCGGGTGCATGGTGGAAAGCCCGCCACCACGGCGGCCGATCGGGCTGCGGGCGGCTTCGACGATGACGACTTCGGACATGGGCGGGAGCCTACCGGCGCCGCCGCTCGGCCCCGCCGGGAGCCAGGGACGACAGGGGTCAGGCGGCGCTGGTGCCGGGGTGGGGGGCCCGCCGGGCCGCCTCGACCAGCGCCGCCCGGGCTGCGGCCAGCCCCGTCCGCCCCGCCTGCCGGATGTCCTCGTCGAGCCGCCAGTCCTTGGGCTTCTCGTCGATCAGAACGAGTTGGTGCTCCATGGGGCCATGGTCGCAGGGGGGTGTGACACCGCCTCCATCTAGGGTTGGCCGATGGCCCGCTTCGGCATGACCATCCCCTTCGACGGAGTGCCTCTCCACGCCCAGCGGGAGTGGTTCGAGGAGCTTGCCGACCTGGGCTACACCGACGCCTGGTCGAGCGAGGCCAACGGCACCGACGCCTTCACCCCCCTCGCCCTGGCGGCGGCGTGGGCGCCGGGGCTGCGGCTGGGGACGGCGATCGTGCCCGCCTTCACCCGCGGGCCGGGCCTGATGGCGATGAGCGTGGCCGCCCTGGCCGAGGCGGCTCCGGGCCGGTTCGCCTTCGGCATCGGCACGTCCTCCAACGTGATCGTCGAGGGCTGGAACGGCGTCCCCTTCGACGACCCCTACCACCGCACGGCCGACATGGTCCGCTTCCTGCGTCAGGCCCTGACCGGGGAGCGGGTGGACATGGAATGCGCCTCGTTCACGGTGCGGGGCTTTCGGCTGGGCCGGGTGCCCGAGCAGCCCCCGCCCATCCTGGTGGCCGCCCTGAGGCCGGGCATGCTGCGTCTGGCCGGACGGCTGGGCGACGGCGCCATCATCAACTGGCTGTCGGCGCAGGACGTGAGCAAGGTCGTGCCCGAGGTGGGGGCGGGCAAGGAGATCGTGGCCCGCATCTTCGTCTGCCCCTCGGAGGACGCCGACACGGTGCGCCGGTTCGGGCGGATGGCGGTGGCCGCCTATCTCAACGTGCCCGTGTACGCCGCCTTCCACCAGTGGCTGGGGCGAGGGTCACAGCTGCAGGGGATGTGGGACGCGTGGAAGGCGGGCGACCGCAAGGCGGCCACGGCCGCCATCCCCGACCAGGTGGTCGACGACCTGATCGTGCACGGCTCGGCTGAGGAGTGTCGGGCCCATGTGCAGCGTTACGTCGACGCCGGTGTCACGACTCCCGTGTTGGCCGTCATGCCGTTCGGCATCGACCTGCGCCAGGCCGTGCGCGATCTGGCGCCCGCTCAGGCCGGGTAGACCTCGACGTCGGTCGCCTTGACCGAGGCCCACACCCGGCCCCCGTCGGCCAGGGCCAGGTCGGCGACCGCCCCCGCCGTCACCTCGGCTACCAACGCCACCGGACCCTCGAATCTCACCCGGGCCCGGTCGCCGGCCGGGTGCAGCTCGGACACCCGGCCCTCCCACACGTTGCGGGCGCTGCCCTCCGGCGCCCGTCGATGGAGGGTCACCGCATTCGGGCGGAAGGCGACGAAGACCGGACCGGTGAGCGAGGTGGCGGTCGACACCACCGCCCCGGCGCCGGCGACGACCGAGCGGCCCGACGCCGTTCCTTCGAGCAGGTTGAGTCCCACCATCTCGGCCACCCAGGCGGACCGGGGACGGGCGGTCACCTCGCTGAGCGGCCCCTGCTGGGTGACCCGGCCGTCCTCCAGCACGACCAGGCGGTCGGCCAGGGCGGCGGCCTCCACCGGGTCGTGGGTGACGATCAGGCGCGACCCCGGGTAACGGCGCAGCTCCTGACGCAGCAGGTGGCGCAGGTCGGCTCGGGCAGTGGCGTCGACCGAGGCCAGCGGCTCATCGAGCAGCAGCACGGCTGGCTCCGTGGCCAGCGTCCGGGCCAGCGCCACCCGCTGGGCCTGACCGCCGGACAGCTGCCGGGGCCTCAGGCCGGCGACGTGGGCGAGCCCCACCCGTTCGAGCCAGCCGGCCGCCCCGGCCCGGGCCTCGGTCCGGCTCGCGCCCCGGGCCCTCAGACCGAAGGCCACGTTCTGCAGGCTCGTTAGGTGGTCGAACAGCCGGGGCTCCTGAAAGACCACGCCGACCCGGCGCTCCTCGGTCGGCACCCGCACCCCGGCCCGGGGATCGTCGACCACGGCGCCGCCGATGACCACCCGGCCGGCGTCGAGCGGCGTGAGCCCAGCCAGGGCCCGGAGCAGGGTGGTCTTGCCCGCCCCGTTGGGGCCGACCACGGCCACGGCGGCGTCGTCTCCGACGTCCAGCTCCGCCCGGAGCCGAAGGCCGCCGATCCTCAGATCGACGTCGGCCGACAGGCTCACGGGTTCCCCAGCCAGCGCTGGCGCAGCCCCACGAGCACGCCCAGGGACACCAGCAACAGGACGAGGGACAGGGCCAGGGCGGTGGTCTCGTGCCCTGATTCGATGTCGAGGTAGATGAGCAGGGGCGAGGTCTGGGTGACACCGGGCAGGTTGCCGGCGAAGGTGATCGTCGCCCCGAACTCGCCCAGGGCCCGGGCCCAGGTGAGGGCGGCCCCGGCCCCGAGCGCCGGCGCCACCGCCGGCAGGGTCACCCGCCAGAAGCGGTAGGCGGGCCCGGCTCCGAGGGTGGCGGCCGCCTCCTCGGCCCGGCGGTCCATCGACCGGAAGGCGGCCTCGGCCGTCACCACGAGGAAGGGCATCGACACGAAGGCCTCGGCCAGAACGGCACCGGAGGTGTTGAACACCAGCCTCCAACCGGTCAGGTCGTAGAGAAGCTGGCCGGCGAGGCCGCGTCGGCCGAAGGCGTAGAGAAGGGCGATCCCCCCGACGACCGGGGGAAGGACCATGGGCAGCACCACCAGGGCCCGGACCAGGGCCCGGCCCGGAAACGTCCGACGGGCGAGCACCCAGGCCAGGGGCAGGCCGAAGGCGACGGCGACGGCCAGGGCGCCGAGCGACGTCTCCAGCGACAGGCGCAGAGCCACGTAGGCGTCGTGGGCGGAGAGCTCGGAACCCAGAGAGGACCACGACACCCGCTCGAGCAGACCCACCAACGGCAGGCCGACGAACACGACCCCGGCGGCGGCCAGCACCGCCGGCACCGCGGCCGGCACCAGCCGGCGGGCCGACTCAGCGGGGCGGGAGGAAACCGGCGGCCTCGAGGTCGCGCTGCACGGCGCCCGACACCGCCGAGCGCACGAAGGCCTCGGCGGCGGCCCGGTGCCGCGTGGCTTTCACCACGGCGATCGGGTAGGTGATGTCCGGCTGGAGGGCGGGGGCGATGGGAACCCCGCTGGTGGCGGCCCCCGCGGCGGCGACGTCGGTGGCGTAGACGACCGTGGCGTCGGCCTCGCCCGAGGTGACCTTGGCCAGGGCCGACTTCACGTCGGTCTCCAACGACACCGGGCGCACGCCGAGGTGCTCGGAGCCGAAGAGGGCCCGGGCGTAGTCGCCGGCCGGAACGCCGGGCGCCTCCATGACCACGTTCACCCCTCGGCGGGCCAGGTCGGCCGGACCGGCGATGTGTTTCGGATTGCCGGGCGCCACCGCGATCTCCAGCCGGTTGCGGGCGAAGGTGACCGGTGTCTCCACCAGCCCGGCTGCCACCAGGCGGCCCATGTTGGCCCGGTCGGCCGATGCGAACACGTCGGCGGGGGCGCCCTGCAGGATCTGAGTCACCAGGGTGTTGGAGCCGCCGAAGTTGTAGGTGGCTCGCACGCCGGCCGAGGCCGCCAGCGCGGTGGTGGCGGCCGTGGAGGCGCCGGTCAGGGAGGCGGCGGCGAAGACGTCGATGGCCGTGGCGGACGCCGCCGTCGTGGGCGTCGCCGACGGCCTGGCTGACCCGCAGGAGCTGAGGGCCAGCCCCACCGCGCTCACAAGGGCCAGCCGCCCCGTCCTCATCGCTCAGAGCCCCGGGATCTCGACGACCACGTTGGTGGACTTCACCGAGGCGACGGCCGCCACGCCCGGCGCCAATTCGAGCTCGTCGGCGGCCTCGCGGCTCATGAGCGACACGACCCGGAAGGGACCGGCCTGGATCTCCACCTGGGCCATCACCTTGTCCTTGACCACCTTGGTGACCAGACCCGAAAAGTGGTTGCGGGCCGACTCCGGCACCGGCGGGGCCGCCCCCGCTCCGGCCCGGTCGGCGGAGAACCGGGCCAGGGCGGCGCCGTCCACCCGCCGGCGCCCGCCGGCGGTGCGAGAGGCCGGCAGCTGGCCTGAATCCACCCACCTGCGCACGGTGTCGGCGCGGACTCCGAGCAGGTCGGCGGCCTGACCGATGGTGAAAGTGGGCACCTTGACACCCTAGCTCGCAAAGACCAGAAGAGCCGACTGTACAACCCGTAGATGCGCTATTCAACGGGTAAATAGCTGGTGCTTGCGAGCTACATGGGCGGTACCGGGCGGTGGCACCATGGGCGACCGATCGACTCCGGGAGGCGGGATGGACATGTCCGAAGGCCGGCGCCTCGAGGGTCGTCGGGTCCTGGTCGTGGGCGGTGGCACCCGGCCGACCGACGACCCCGACGCCCCGGTCGGCAATGGCCGAGCCATCTGCGTGCTGGCCGCACGGCAGGGGGCGTCGGTGGCGGTCAGCGACCTCCAGGAGAGTGCGGCGGCCGAAACCGCCCGCCTCGTGGGGGAGGCCGGGGGTCGATGCGTGACGCTGGTGGGCGACGCCGCCGACGCCGACGCCTGCGCCCGGGTGGTCGGCGAGGCGGTGGACGCCCTGGGTGGCCTGGACGGAGTGGTGCTGAACGTCGGAATCGGCATGGGCTTCGGCCTCGAGGGAACGTCCGCCGAGGACTGGGACCGGGTCTTCGCCGTCAACGTCCGCTCCCACTTCCTGTTCTGCCGGGCCGCCCTGCCCGCCCTGGACGAAGGCGGGGCCATCGTCTTCGTCTCGTCGGTCGCCGGCCTGCGCCCCGGCAGCAACATCCCAGCCTACGACTCCTCCAAGGCGGCCCTGGCCGGCTTGTGCCGACACGTGGCCCGCGAGGGGGCTCGCCACTCGGTGCGGGCCAACGTGGTCGCCCCCGGCCTGATCGACACGCCGCTCGGCCGGCTGGCCACCAGCGGCCGCCCGAGTCGCGCCGCTACCCGCATCCCGCTCGGGCGCCAGGGCACGCCGTGGGAGGTCGCGGCCGTGGTCGCCTTCCTCCTCTCGCAGGAGGCGAGCTATGTCACCGGTCAGATCATCGCCGTCGATGGCGGGTTGTCGACGATCGCGTGACGACGCTGATGCAGGACCGGCCGGCCGAGTCCCGTGCCGAGTCCGTTCCCCCAGCTCCTACCCGTCGCCGGCTTCTGTCGTTGGACGCCCTGCGCGGCGCCACCATCGCCGCCATGGTGCTGGTCAACGACCCCGCCACCGGGCCACCGTACCTGTACCACCAGCTGACCCACTCGCCGTGGGACGGGTGGACCTTCGCCGACACCATCTTCCCGGCCTTCCTCTTCATGGTGGGCGTCTCCATGGCCTTCTCCCTCCCCCGGCACGGGGACCGGCGAGGGGTGTGGGCCCGGATAGCGCGCCGGGTGGTGCTGCTGTTCGCCTTGGGCCTCCTCGTCAACGGCTTTCCACTTCTGCTGGGCGGGGGTGGATCTGTGCTCGGGCACTTGCGGATCATGGGGGTGCTTCAGCGCATCGCCCTGGCCTACTTGATCGCCGCGGCCGCCGTGCTTCTGCTTCGGGTCGAAGCGCAGGTGGTCCTGGTGGCGGCGCTGTTGATCGGCTACTGGGCCCTGCTGACGTGGGTCCCCGTGCCGGGCCACGGCCGGCACATGCTCACCCCGAGCGGCAGTCTCGCCGCGTGGGTCGACCGCACCGTTTTGGGATCGGCCCACATGTACGGCGGCGGTCGCCCCGGGTATGACCCGGAGGGGCTGCTGGGCAGCCTGCCGGCCGCCGCCGGCGTGCTCATCGGCCACTGGGCCGGCCTCCTCCTGCGCAGCCGGGTGGGCGAGCGGGTCAAGGTGGCCGCCATGGTGGTTTCCGGGTTGCTGCTCCTCGCCGTCGGCGAGGGATGGAGCCACGCCCTGCCGATCAACAAGCGGATGTGGACGTCGTCGTTCGTCGCTCTTATGTCGGGGTGGTCGGTGCTGGCGCTCGCCCTCTGCCACCTCTTGTTCGACCATGACACCCGCCCGGCCCGTTGGATCTCGGCTCCCCTGAGGGTGCTCGGCGCCAACGCCATCTTGATCTACGTCGGTTCCGAGCTCAGCGCCGCGGCCCTGGCCCACTACCACCATCTGGCCAACGGCGACCCGTCGGCGCCGATCCCGTTCTGGATATGGCACGACCATCTCGCGCCCCACTTCGGCCCGTCGGGCGGGGCCCTGGTGTACGCCTGCGCCCTGCTGGGCGCCTGGTGGCTGGTGCTGGCCGTGCTGCACCGGCTGGGGTGGTACCTGCGGGTGTGAGGATCAGTCCAGAAGCTCGCCGATGAGGCGAGCGAGCTGCAACAGGTGGCGGTCGCCCAGGAAGTGGTGGATCACGTGGCGGCGGGCCCGGTCGCCGATACCGATCGCGTCCTCCGGCCGGCGCAGCAGGTCGACGAGGACGTCGGCGAACTGCTCGAGGTCGGTCGGGTCGTCAAGCAGCACGCCGGTGCCGGCCGCGATCTGGTCGACGATGCCGCCGACGGCGGAGGCCACTACCGGCTTGGCTTTCCACATCCCTTCGCTGACGGTCAGCCCGAACCCTTCGAACAGGCTCTTCTGCACGATGACGGTGGCCTGACGCTGCAAGGCGTTGACCATGGCCGCGTTCTCGTCGACGTCGTCCATGGGCAAGGTGACCAGGCTGATGGCCCGGCGTTGCTGGCGGCGCAACCGGTGCCAGGCCGAGGCGCACTCGGCCAGGACCTCGGCGCCCTCCGGGTCGTCGGCCACGCCGTCCACCGCCGGGCCGACCAGGACCAGATGGGCGTCGCTGCGTTCGGCGACGCCTTCGGCGAAGCCGGCCATGACGCCGGCCATGTCCTTCAGCCGGTCCCACCGCGACACCTGGACGACCAGCGGCTGGGACGGGTCGAGCCCGTGGTCCTCGCCGATGATCGTGGCCCGACGGGCGACCGTCCCCTGAGTGCCGTCGAAGCGGGCGAAGGTGGCGGGGACGTCGGGGGGCCCACCGAGCACCCCGATCGCTTGGAGGACGGCCGCCACCGCCTCGCTGCTCATGTCGTAGTTCTTGGGCGAGAACGGGTCGATCGACGGAGGGATCACCGATACCCGCGCCGTGGACAGCTCGGCGGGCACGTAGGCCTGCCGAGAGAAGACGAAGGCTTGAGCCGCCCGGAGTTCGGGGAGCAGGAAGCGCCACGCCTCCTCCGTCCACCGGTTCGACAGGTCGGCGCCGATGTGGCACCGCCAGACCACGTGCACCCCCGCCTCGGCCAGGGGCCGCGACATGCCGGCGGTTTGGGGGTCATGGAGGATGGCCACGTCGCCCGGGCGGGCCTCGCCCAAAAAGGCGGTGGCGTTCTCCTCGCTCACCGAGCGGTAGTGGTTGGCCTCCGCTGGTCCCAACCCACCCTCGTCGCCGGGCGAGCCGTGGATGCGGTTGTGGATCCGCTTGGTGATGGCGTAGAAGGGCTCATCCCCGCTGATGGCCTGCCAGCGCACGTGCAGCCCGGTGCCGAGGCCGTAGCCGACGAGCACCCGCAGCATCTCGGCCACGCCTCCACCGGCCGCCGTCGAGTTGAGTGTCCAGACGGTGCGGCCCCGCACCGCCTCACGGGTGAGCCGGGCCGTGGCTTGCAGATCGGCGTAGCGCTCTTCGCCCACCAGCGGGCGGAAGCGGTCGAGCGGAAGTACGGGGACGTCGACGTCGCGCAGCGCGACCATTCCTCGGGGAGAGGGCTAGGACTGCTCCTCGTGGGGCGCGTCCAGAGCCGCCTCGACGTCGTCGTAGAGGCCGAAGACCTGGTCGAGTCCGGTGACCGAGAACAGCTTGCGCACCTGGGGCCGGGTGACCACCAGGCGCATGGTGCCCCCGTGCTGCTGAGCCCGCTTGAGGGCTCCGACCAGCACGCCCAGGCCGGTGGAATCGAGGAAGTCCACCTCGGACAGGTCGACGATGACGTTGCTGGAGCGGTTCTGGATCATGTCGATCAGGGCCTCGCGGGCCCGGGGCGCGTTGAACACGTCCATGTCGCCACCCAGCTCGGCGATTCCCCAACTCCGCTCTTCACGCACGCGGACCCGGAGATCGGTATGCGCCTGCAGGAACCGCTCCGCCATGACGCCCCTCTCGTCTGCCCGGACAGGGGCAGTGTAGTGGCTCGAGGGCTTCAGGTCGCCGTGACCGCCTGCTGACCGAGAAGGGCAGCCACTGCCGGCAGGACGGAGCCCAGCGCCTCGGGCCGCACCGGGTGGGACAGGTAGTAGCCCTGCCCCCGGCTGCAACCGAGCGACCGCAGGGCAGCCAGCTGGACCGGGTTCTCGATGCCCTCGGCGGTGACGCCGATGCCCAGAGACCGGGCCAGGGTGATGACCGAGGAGACGATCGCCCGGTCGGGGCCGTCGTCGGCCACCCCAGCCACGAACACCTTGTCGACCTTCACCGCGTGCAGCGGGAAGCGGCGGAGGGCCCCGAGCGACGACGATCCCTGGCCGAAATCGTCGAGGGCGATTCCCACTCCGAGCTGAGCGAGGTCCCCGATGGTGTGGATCGTCGTCTGCATGTCCTCCATGGCGACGGTCTCGGTGATCTCGAGGGTGAGCCGGGCCGGCGGCAGGTCGGTCTGGTCGAGGACTTCCTGCACCCGCTGCACGAGGTCGGGTTGGTGGAACTGGCGACCGGACAGGTTCACCGCTACCTGCAGCGGCGGCAGTCCTTCCTCTTCCCATCGCCTGACCTGGGCGCACGCCTCCCCCAACACCCAGTCGCCGATGGCGATGATGAGGCCGGTGTCCTCGGCCAAGGGGATGAAGTCGACCGGTTCGATCTCACCGAGGGAGCGGTGGTGCCAGCGCAGGAGCGCCTCCACCCCGGTGACCCGGCCCGACTCGAGGCTGGCAATGGGCTGATACACGAGATACAGGTCACCTGAGTCGAGGGCCCGGCGCAGCTCGGTCTCCATCTCCAAACGGCGTGACGCGGCGAAGTCCATCTCCGGCTCGAACACGCTCCAGCGACCCTTGCCCTGCTCCTTGGCCCGGTACATGGCGAGCTCGGCCTCGCGCACCGTGTCCGATATGCGGGGGCCACCCGGCCGCACGTAGGAGATGCCGATGCTGGCGCTGGTGTAGAGCTCGGAACCACCCACCCGGAAGGGATGGGACAGCGTGGCCAGGATCTTGGTCGCCGTTTCGGCGGCCACCTCCGGGGCGGGCAGGTCGTAGAGGAGGGCGGCGAACTCGTCGCCGCCGTAACGGGCGAGGGTGTCCTCCGGGCGCAGCACCTCCCGCAGCCGGCGGGCCACCTCGATGAGCAGCTGGTCGCCGGCGTGGTGGCCGAGGCTGTCGTTGACGCTCTTGAACCGGTCGAGGTCGAGGAGCAACACGGCGGTCGCCCGACCCGAGCGTCGGGCCGTCGCCAGCGCCTGTTGTTGCAGCTCGGCGAAAAGGGCCCGGTTGGGCAGGTCGGTCAGGGCGTCGTGGGACGCCTGGTAGGCGATCTCCGCCTCAAACCGGCTCCGCTCGGAGAAACGCTGGGCGTTGTCGAGTGCCGCCCCGGCCTGGGCGGCGAGCAGCTCGAGGCACTCCTGCACGTGGGCGGGGCTGGACCCGCTGCGGTGGTTGCCGGCGATGAGGGCGCCCCGCAGGTCGCCGCTGGTCCAGATCGGGGAGGCCACGACCGTCCGGAAACCTGCCGACCGGACCTCCTCGATGCCCCCGGACCAGGCGGCGTAGTCCCCCATGGCCACGGTCTTGCGTTCCTTCCACACCGTGCCGGCGATACCCGATTCGATGGGCCGTTCGGGGACGTAGTTGTGGTACAGGCCCTGGTGGCGGGCGACCCTCCAGGTGCCGGCCGCCTCGTTGTAGAGGCAGATCTCCACCGCGTCGAAGCCGAGACCCAACGACGTCTCGGTGACGGTGGCCAACGACTGGTCGAGATCGAGAGTGTTGATGCTGCGGGCCGCCGCCGCCACCATGGCCAGGAGCGCCGCCCGTCCGGCCGCCTCCCTGGCGGCCTCCTGTTGCATCCGCACCTGGTTGACCAGCTCCATGGACAACACGCTCGACAAGCCCATGATGAGGCCGAGAAGGGTGAGGCCGACGAAGGCGTCGGCGACGGTGACCGACGTGGGGCCGGTGAAGGCGACCAGCAGATAGCCGCCGGCGGTTATGGCCACCAGGGCGAGCTGCGACAACAGGGGGTAGCAGGTCAAGGCGGAGAAGACGATGGTGAACGAGTAGAGCCAGAACAGGTGTGACCGGGCCCCGCCGCTGGCCTGCACGCCCAGGGTGATCAGGGCTATGTCGAGCAGGGACCAGACATAGAGCAGCCGCATGCCGGCCGGCCGTCCGAGGAGCGACCGCCACGGGATCGACGCCACGGCCACGGCCCCGACGATGGCCGCCGCCACCACCGGCCAGTAGAGCCGCCCGGTGGGGAGGTGGCCGGGCAGGAACGGATACAGCACCAGAACCAGCACGACCAGGAAGGTCATGACCACGCCGCTGCGCACGGCGCGGAGCCGAACGAGCGCGAGGGGGTCCTGGGTGATGCTCACCACCGGTCGATTGTGGGGCATTTCTTCCCTGATGAACAGATGACACAGGTGTCAATTACGGCGTAGTCACAAATGACCACGCACCGCCGTCCGTTGATCCTGGTGCTCGTGGGGCAGAAGTTTCTGGTTCCAGTTTCGTCCCGAAGCTGCCGAAGGACCTGGGAAGCCCGAAAGCCTGACGCGGAGCAGGCCCAGAGCCAGGAGCATTCGGATGTATCAGTCCCCTCACCGCAGCAGGCGCAGTGGCCGTTGGATGTTGGCCGCCGCGGCAGTGAGCGTGTTGTGCGGGTGGCCGGCGGCGGCCGGGGCCACCACGACCACCACCAGCCCCGCGACCGGCACGACTGGCGGCGCCACCACACCCGGCGGCTTCTGGTTGGCCACTGCGGGCGGCCAGGTCCAGTCGCAGGGCTCCACGCCGGTCGGCGGCTACACCCCGGCCTCCCCGCCCCCCGGCGCGGTGGTGGCCATGGTGGCCACGCCCGATGCCAAGGGCTACTGGTTGGCCACGGCCAAGGGGCAGATCATTGCCACCGGCGACGCGCCGGCGCTGTCGGCCGCCATACCCTCCCAACTCAACCGGCCGGTGGTGGGGATGGCCGGCACTCCCGACGGCCACGGGCTGTTCCTGGTGGCGTCGGATGGCGGCATCTTCACCGCCGGGGACGCCCGCTTCTTCGGCTCGACCGGGGCCCTGCGCCTCAACAAGCCGGTGGTGGGCATCACCTCGACTCCCGACGGCGGCGGCTACCTGCTGGTGGCGTCCGACGGCGGCATCTTCACCTTCGGTGACGCCCGCTTCTTCGGCTCGACCGGGGCTCTGCGCCTCAACAAGCCGGTGGTCGGGATGGCTTCGACGCTCGACGGCGGCGGCTACCTGCTGGTGGCGTCGGACGGGGGAATGTTCACCTTCGGTGACGCCCGCTTCTACGGCTCGGCCGGGTCCACCCCGCTGTCGGCACCCGTGGTGGGCATGGCCCTCACCTCCGACGGGGCCGGCTACTGGCTTGCGACCAGCTCCGGGCAGGCCCTCGGCTACGGCGACGCCAACGTCCCCGCCGCCAACGGCAACCTGACCTCGTCGTCCTCGGCCCCGTCGACCAGCACCGGTGTCGCCGTGGTTGCCATCGCCGCCCCCGGGCCGCCGCCCGGAGCCCAGCGGGTGGTGCAGTTCGTCCTGGCCCAGGTGGCCAAGCCCTATCAGTGGGGAGCGACGGGACCGGACGCCTACGACTGCTCCGGGCTGGTGCAGGCCGCCTACTCCAGCGTCGGGGTCTCGCTGCCCCGGGTAACGACCGACCAGTACGCCTACGGGCCGGTGCTGGCCCCGTCCGCGCCGCTGGCTCCGGGCGACATCGTGTTCTTCGGCACGCCGGACAACGTCACCCACGACGGCATCTACATCGGCAACGGCCAGATGGTCGACGCTCCTCACACCGGCGCCAACGTGCGGGTCGAGTCCTACCTGTGGACCGACTACTTCGCGGCCAGCCGCCCTCTCAGTCGTTACGGGTCCTGAGCCTCACCAGCGGTAGGAGCTGAGGGCGGCCCACTCGTCGGCGTCGATCGACTGCCAGCTCCACAGGGACGCCCCCACCGCTCCCCCGGACCTGGCGGCCAGCAGGAAGGTGGAGATCTCGGTCGGGCTGGGTGAGGGCTGTCGGCCGCCGACGTCGCCCATGCTGTAGGCCTGGCCGATCACATGAACCGGAGCCAGAGGACGGAGTCGCTGCAAGGCGACGGCGACGTCGGCGGCCGGCTGGTCGCACCCCCAGTACACCATCGGGGCGAGGGCGTCGACGTAGGCCGCGATGCTGGCATACGGATAGGTCGCCCAGAAATGGTCGTTGGGGGGGAAGACCGTGCCCACCATCAGCACCTTCGGGAAGGCCCGGCGCACCAGGCCCAGGTAGACCTCGGTCCGCTGGGGGCTGAGGGCGACGCCTTCGTCGGCGGTTTCGATGTCGGCGGAGAACCCGTCCAGCCCCTGCCCGTCCGGAGCGCGCCATGCCAGGGCCTGGCCCGTCCACGCAGCGTCAGCGACCGGGTCGAACAGGTACGGGAACCCCCAACCGATGACGGCGATGCCGTTGGCGTGGGCCACCGGAACTAGCGCGGCGAGGCTCGGCGCCCCGTAGAACCCGGCCTGGGAATCACCGACCCGAACCCACAGCTGGCGCAGGCCGGCCCTCTTGGCGTCGGCCACCACGGCGACCGGGTCCCCGTGGTCGGCATCGGGGAACCTCCAGATCCACATGCCCTTGCCCGCCAGTGCCGACAGTGACGCGCTGCGTCGCACCGGCGGCGGCGCCGGCGGAAGGGCGGCGTCGGGGACAAGGGTCGCCGGGTGCCAGGGGGGTGACGCCGGCGGGGGGTGGTAGGGCGGGGGAGGGCAGCCGGCCAGGCTGAGGTCGGCGGCAGGGGCGGCTGCCACTGGGGCGGGGCGGGCCGCCGGCCTCGGCGCCGGGATGCGGGCGGGGGTGGCGGCGGTGTCGTTCGGCCTCACCGCCTGGGAGGCCCTGGCGGCCGCCAGCTGCGGTGCGTCCGGCGCCGAGTGGTAGGCCACACCGAGGGTCGCCGCCACCAGGAGGGCGGCGCAGCAGGCGGCGGCGGGGGCCACCCACCGCGGCAACGTTCTCGACCCGTCGGCCGCTTCACCTCCGCCGTTGGCGCCGCCGGCCATGGGTCATTAGTACCAGAGCGACGGGGCGACGCCGGACGGTCGTCAGCCGGCCGAGCGCCGGGCCGGGCCGCAGGATCCTTGGAGTGCCAGCTCTTCCACCAGCTCGGCGGCGTCGGCCCGGAAATGTCCGCCGCCGTGGCCAGCAGTCGCCGCCGGGTCGGCCCGTCGGTCGTGACCAGGTGCAGGTATTCCACCAGCTGGCTCCGGTCGCGGGCGTACAACGAGATTCCCACCTCCGCCATCCGCTCGACGTTCTGGCGGCCGTGGCCCGGTATGGGCGCGTAGCTGATCACCGGCACGCCTGATGCCATCGCCTCCATCGCCGTCAGGCCACCCGCGTTCTCCACCACCGCGTCGGCCGCGGCCATGAAGCGGTCCATGTCGTCCACCCAGCCGAAGACGGTGGCCCCACCCTTGGCCACCAGCCGCCGCCGCAGCTCCTCGTTGTCCCCGGTGAGGACGAACATGCGGAACTCCCCGGCGTCGGCCAGGACCCCGACCGTGCCGGCGACGTCTCCGGCGCCCCACGAGCCGGCGACCACGAGGACCATTCGCTCCTCGGCGCTCACGCCGAGCGTGGACCGGGCGTCGGCCCGGGTCCACGTGGGTCGGGTGAAGCGGACCCGCACCACCGGACCAGGAGCGGCCACCCCCTTGCCCCCCTGGGCCTTGATCCGGTCCGCCTGACGCGGGTGCAGGCACAGGTGGGCGTCGACATCAGGGTGGACCCACAGGCCGTGGGCGGCGAAGTCGACGACGATCGACGCCACCGGCGCCGGGGTCCGGCCTCGCCGGCGGAGCTCCCCGAGCAGCTGGGAGCACACGTGGAAGGTAGAGAGCACGGCCGCCGGGTGCAGCTCGGCCACCCGCTGGGCGAGCCGGCGCTGGGCCAGGCGGGTGACGGGGGAGACGCTCGCCCGGTGTCGATCTGAGGGCCGGAACCAGATCCGGTAGATGATCGAATACAGCCAAGGAGCCCGGCGGATCATCAGCCGGTAGAAGCCGGTCATGAGCCGGCCCAGGCCGAGGGGCATGAGGTCCCACAGATCGACCAGCTCGGCGCGAAACCCCCGACGCTCCAGGCGGTCGGAGAGCTCGTGGGCGACCTGGTCGTGCCCCGCGCCCATGCCGGCCGTCAGCACGAGGATGGGGATACGGGCTGACATCGGCTCTGCGCCCCTAATACCCGCGCCGTCGCCGGCGTGAATCAGCGGCGCCCTAGCCCAGATCGACCACGACGTCGTGCCGGTCGCCGGCGGAGTCGTCCGAGCAGGCTGAGGCCAGCCAGCCTCCTGCGGCCGCGCCCGCCGCGGCGAAGAGGGGAACGAGCCGCCCCGAGGTGGGCAGCCGGCCCCAGGCCAGCAGGCTCGCCACCGCGTCCGCCCCGTCGGCCGCGGCGCCCGCCTCGACCCATCCCCGCACCGGACGCTGCCGTCTGAGGGCGATCAGCGCTCCCGCGCCGATGATGGCGTCGCGGGCGGCGAAGGAACGCACGACCACCCGGGTGGCCCGGTCGCCGGCGCTGTCCCCGAGCCACGGACGGGCCAAGCCAGGGAAGAGCAGCAACCCGGCGCCCAGGACGACCCGGGCAGCGGCGAGCGCGCCGATACTCCTCGACACCGAGGGCTCCATGGCACCAGGTCTCCCCCTTCACCGCCCCGGCCGAAACCGGCGCCCACCACCGCCGTCGGCGGCCGGTCGACCAGCCGGGTCCCCTGATCTGGTAGCACAGCCGGCGTGGCCAGCCGCGAGGAAGCCGAGAAGGAACGGCTTCACTCCGGCCGGGCCTGGCGGCGGTGGGGGCCGTATGTCAGCGAGCGGGCATGGGGCACCGTGCGCGAGGACTACAGCCCCGGCGGAGACGCCTGGGACTACCTGCCTCACGATCACGCCCGGTCGCGCGCCTTCCGGTGGAGTGAGGACGGCCTCGGAGGCATCTGCGACGACGCCCAGGAGCTCTGCTTCGCCTGGGCCTTCTGGAACGAACGTGACCCGATCATCAAGGAGCGGGCCTTCGGGCTGACCGGACCCCAGGGCAACCACGGTGAGGACGTCAAGGAGTGCTGGTACTACCTGGACTCCACGCCGACTCACTCGTGGATGCGGTGGCGTTACTTCTACCCGCAGGCGCCCTACCCCTATGACGAGCTGGTCGAGGTGACCTCCCGGCTGGGCCGCGACCAGCCGGAGTACGAGCTGTTCGACACGGGAGTGCTCGACGGAGGTCGTTACTGGGAGATCACCGCCGACTACGCCAAGGCCACCGCCGACGACATCTGCATCCGCCTCACCGCCCTCAACGTCGGCCCGGAGCCGGCGTCGCTTCACGTGCTGCCCACCCTCTGGTTTCGCAACACGTGGGACTGGGGGCCGGGTGCCCCCCGCCCCACTCTCACGGCCGAAGCCGGCCGGTTGGTGGCCAGCCACCCCGCGGTGGGAGTCCGCATACTCACCGGGGACGGCCAACCCGAGCCCCTCGTGTGCGAGAACGAGACCAACCGGGCCCGGCTGTGGGGCCAGGCCGGCGGCAGCCGGTTCCCCAAGGACGGGATCAACGACCATGTCGTGACGGGAGCGGGGACGGTGAACCCGGAAGGGGTGGGCACCAAGGCCGCCCTGCGCTACCGACTCTCGGTGCCCGCCGGCGGATCGGCCGAGATCCGCCTCCGTCTGTCACCCGGCGGCGGAGACCTCGGGCCCGGCTGGGAGCGGACGATGGCCGACCGTGCCGATGAGGCGGACGCCTTCTACGACGAGCTGCTGGCGGGCGCCGGCGACGCCGACCGTTACCGGATCGCCCGCCAGGCACTGGCCGGCATGCTGTGGTCCAAGCAGTTCTACCACTACGACGTCGAACGCTGGCTGGACGGAGACCCCACCCAGCCCCCACCGGCGCCCGAGCGCCAAGCCGGCCGCAATTCCGGTTGGCGTCACCTCAACAACCGCGACGTCATCTCCATGCCGGACAAGTGGGAGTACCCCTGGTACGCCGCCTGGGACCTCGCCTTCCACTGCGTGCCTCTCGCCCACCTCGACCCGGAGTTCGCCAAGTCCCAGCTGGTCCTGCTCGGTCGCGAGTGGTACATGCATCCGAACGGCCAGCTGCCGGCCTACGAATGGTCTTTCTCCGACGTCAACCCCCCGGTGCAGGCCTGGGCGGCCATGCGGGTGTTCGAGATCGACGGCGGCCGCGACTTCGACTTCCTCGAGCGGGTGCTGCACAAGCTGATCCTCAACTTCAACTGGTGGGTCAACCGCAAGGACAGCCAGGGCTCCAACGTCTTCGAGGGCGGATTCCTCGGCATGGACAACATCGGCCCCATCGACCGGTCGGCCGGGCTGCCGGCTGGCGGCCGCCTCGAGCAGTCCGACGGCACCGCCTGGATGGCCGTGTACTGCCTGTCGCTGCTCGAGATGTCCCTGACCCTGGCCGCCCACGATCCCACCTACGAGGACCTAGCCACCAAGTTCTTCGAGCACTTCACCTACATCGCCAGCGCCATGGACGCCCAGGGTCTGTGGGACGAGCAGGACTCCTTCTACTACGACGTCCTGCACCTTCCCGACGGGAGCGTGGTGCCACTCAAGGTGCGCTCGCTCGTCGGCGTCGTCCCCCTGTGCGCGGTGACCGTGCTCGACCGTCAGGTTCTCGACCGGCTTCCTGGATTCGCCGGGCGGCTCAGGTGGTTCCTGGAGAACAAGCCGCAGTTCGCCCGGGTTGTCTCCCACCTGGGCGACGCCGAGGAGGATCAGGACCTCCTGCTGTCGGTGCTGTCGCCCACGCGCCTCGCCGTGGTGCTGCGCACCGTCCTGTCCGAGGCCGAGTTCCTCTCGCCTTTCGGCCTGCGTTCGTTGTCGGCCTTCCACGGCGCCCACCCGTTCCGCCTCGACGTGGCCGGGCTCCACGGCCAGGTCGACTACGAGCCGGCCGAGTCGCGCTCGGGGCTGTTCGGGGGAAACTCGAACTGGCGGGGGCCGGTGTGGTTCCCTCTCAACTACCTGGCCCTGGAGGCGCTGCACCGGTTCCACCGCTACCTGGGCGAGGGCTTCACGGTGGAGCACCCGACCGGCTCGGGGAACCACCTGACCCTCGAGCAGGTGTCGGCCGACCTGGCCGAGCGGCTGGTGAGCATCTTCCTCGACGAAGGCGGGCGCCGTCCCGTGTTCGGCGACCGCCAGCTGCTCCAGAGCGACCCGCGATGGCATGACCTCATCCCGTTCCACGAGTACTTCCACGGGGACAACGGGTCGGGTCTGGGCGCCTCCCACCAGACGGGCTGGACCGGGCTGGTTGCCGACCTGCTCATCCGGGGCCGGGCCGGTGGCGGCACAATGGGGTCTTGACCCGACGGGAGGAGAGCCGTGAGTGAGGAGCTGGCCGAGCTGGCCCGCCAGGAGGCGCCCCGCTGGAGAGGCATCAACCACCTGGCCCTGGTCACCAATGACATGGACGCGACCGTCCGCTTCTACCACGGGGTGCTGGGCGCCCGGCTGGTAGCCACCATCGGAACCCCCCGGTTCCGTCATTACTTCTTCGAGTTCGGAGAGCAGAACACGGTCGCCTTTTTCGAGTACTCCGGCACCCACCTCGAAACCTACGCCAAGCCGGCCGGCGTACCCGATCCCCGCGCCGTCCAGTTCGACCACCTGTCGTTCAACCTGCCGGACGAGGACGCGCTCCTCTCCCTCCGCGAGCGGCTCAAGGCCGCTCACTGCGAGGTGACCGACGTGGTGGATCACGGCTTCATCCGGTCCATCTACTTCACCGACCCGAACGGCATCGCCCTCGAGGCGTCGTGGTGGGTGCTCGACGCCACCGGACGGCCCGCCGACTACGGGGACGGCCGGCTGTTCGCCGATCCCGACCCGGTGCCGGCGGTGCGAGAGATCCAGCAGAGCGGGGCGGTCACGACCGCGCCCCACACCGAGCTGGCCTGAGCCTGGCGGCGCCGGACCGCTACTCGTCGATGCCGACGGGGCGACCCTCCACCAGCTGGTCGAGGTACTCGGACAGGCCGTAGCCGATCCGTCCCCCCTCCATCGTCCAGCGGGTGAGACCTTCGGAGATGCGGGTGACCATCTCCTCGCGCCGGTTGCGCAGCGGAATGAGCGACATCACCTTGCCCTCGACCGTCCACTGCTGCTCCCCGGACCGCAGCACGGCCCGGATGGAATCGTGGTAGCAGTCCTCCCCGAGCCATCCGGTCTCGATGGACACGTCGTTGCAGAGGTGCATGGCGGTGCCGTCCCACACGAAGCCGCCGCGGGTGCCGGGGCCCTCGCGCCGGGCGATGCGCGAGGCCATGAATCCGAAACCCGGTCCAAAGTTCGCCGTCAGCCAGCGGTAGTAGTAGGGCGCCTGCCAGTACCGGGGGCCCCACGAGTGGTCGCGCAGGCCGAAGCCGTCCACCTCCCACGTCTGATCGGCCACCTGGACCGTCCCCAGCGCTCCCACCAGCTGCTCGTAGTGGCCCCGGGCGAACTCCTCGCCGGTCGCCTCGCGGGGCTCGTCGGGCTCCCCGCCGAACATGGGTGAGACCCCGCTGAACGTGAGATTCACCACGCAGTCGCCCGACGGGTTGGACGTGAAGGCGGCCTTGGGATCCGCCATGGCCTGGGGGTCGTCCAGCAGGAGGACCTTGCCCCGGTAGTCCGCCTCGAGCTCCTCGAAGGGGCGGATGACGCGGAAGCGCAGGCCCCCGGCGTCGAAGGCGTTGTTGTCGGAGATCTTCGGGCGCTGGAACATGAAGGCCACCCGCCCGTCGGGCAGGTAGAGACACACCGTCATCTCGGCTGTGCCCTCGTTGGCCCGGTTGCCCAGCCGTAGGAACCCGCCCAGTCGGGCCGACGGGTCGAAGAAGTTGAAGTACATGCTCTCGTTGAAGTTCGGCTCGGGACCGAGCTCGTGCATGTACTCGTCTTGCGGCTCGAGGCGGACCGGCATCCCCGAATCGTAGGCGGAGCGGGCCCCGCCCTATCCGCTGGCGCCGGAGAGCCGGGCCCAGAGCCGGCGCATGCCCCGCAGCCAGCGATCGGGGTCCTCGACCTTGCGCTTGAGGTACTCGGCGACCTCGGGGTGGGGAAGGATGAAGAAGCGCTCGTCGCGCAGCCCGGCGACCACGGCTTCGGCCACCTGCTCGGGCTCGATCATGTCGCCAGAGGCGAGCACGGCCGAGCCGGCGGGATCACTGTCCGCCAGGCCGCCGAGCAGCATCGGGGTGCGCACCCCCTGGGGGCAGAGGCACGACACCTTGATGCCGGCGTCACCGTGGGTGATCGACAGCCACTCGGCCAACGCCACCGCCGCGTGCTTGGTGACGGCGTAGGGCGCGGCTCCCAGGTTGGTGAGCAGCCCGGCGGCCGACGCCGTGTTCAGGAGGTAGCCGCCGCCCCTCGCCAGCATCAAGGGCAGCAGCGCCCGGGCCGCGTACACGTGGGCCATCACGTTCACGTCCCAGATCCGCTGCCACTGCTGGTTGGCGGTCTCCACCCCGCCGTTCACCGCGATGCCGGCGTTGGAGCAGAACAGGTCGATCGGGCCGACCTCGTCCTCGGTCCGGCTCACCAGCCGGATCACGTCCTCCTCCACCGTCACGTCCGTGGGCACGCCGATGGCGCGCCCACCGGCCCGGGTTATGTCGGCGGCCACCGATTCGGCGGCGGGGCCGTCGAGGTCGGCCACCACCACGGCCGCCGCCCCTTCATCGCCGAAGCGCCGGCTCATGGCCCGGCCGATACCGCTGGCGCCCCCGGTGACCACAACCACCCGATCGCGGATCTCCATGGACGCGGATGGTACGGGGTCAGGCGCCGGCGGCGAACAGCTCGGCGAAAGAGGACTCGATGCAGCCGCGCAGCATCTCGGCGTCGGCCACCGCGGCGGCGTCGACGTCGAGACCGAGGTCGAGGCGGTCGAGATACGACAGGACGGTGGCGTTGAACGCCACCCCGGCGGTCGGGCCCATCGGGTAGTTGGCCAGGACGGCGGCCCCGCCGACGAACAGCTCCACGGGGGAGCCCCGCAGGTTGGAGGTGGCGAAGTCGACGGTCGACACCTGCTGTCGGGCCACCGGCGTGAGCAGCGCCGGGGGCAGGGCCAGCAGCACCGCCGCCAGGGAGTCGGCGACGCCGAGCGCCTTCTCACCCCGGGCCCGGTTGAGCACCTGGTGGACGGCCCGGAACCGTTCGGCCGGGCGGGCGTCGGGGTCGGCGGGGACCACCACCCGGGCGGGGGCGAACGAGTTGCCGCCGAAGGAGGCGTCGGCCCGGGTGCTGACCGGCACCGACACCCGGAACTCACGCACCGGCACCCCCTCACGACCGTGGTAGGCGGCGGCCCCCCCGGCCACGCCGGTCACGAACAGGTCGTTGATCGTGCCTCCCAGCCCCTTGGCCGCCCGGCGGACCAGGTCGAGGTCGAGGTCGATGGTGTACAGCCGCCGTCCCATCGACCGCTCGGTCCACAACGGCGACCCCCGCCCGCCGACCACCGCTCCCTGACGGGCCAGGGAACGGGCCAGCTCGACCGATTCGAGGGTCTGGCGCAGCACGGCTTGAGGCCGGAGGGCGCCGGCGAGGCCGGCGGCCGTCTGCAGCGGGGACCGGCCGGTGGCGGGCTCGTTGGGCTCCGCCGGGCGCTCCGGCGCCGCCGCCCGCACCGGCACCTGGCCCTCACGATCGAGGTCGAGGAAGCTGCTGGACAGGCGGATGCCACCCACCCCGTCGGTGATGGTGTGATGCATCTTGGCCAGCAGGGCGGCCCGCCCGCCCTCCAGGCCCTCGACCACCGTCACCTGCCACAGCGGTCGGACGGGGTCGAAGGCGTCCTCGAGCATCAGGGCGGACAGGTCGAGCAGCTGGCGGTGGGAGCCGGGGGGCGGCAGGGCGACCCGACGCACGTGGAAGGCGATGTCGAACGAGGCGTCGTCGATCCACCGAGGTCGATCCCACGGGGCTGCGGCCGTGCGCACCCGCCGGCGCAGCCGGGGGAAGGATGCGATGGCGTCTTGCATCCGTCCCCTGAGTCGATCGAGGTCGGGCGCCCGGTCGAGGATCGTGATGTTGAGGAAGGTCGAGCGCAGGATCGGGTCGCGCTCCACCGCCCACATCAGGGCCTCCGCCGGCGACATGACGGTGCGGTCAGTCACCCCGGCAACCTACCCCGGCTCCATCCGGGCTCACCCCGGGGACAGTTAACGCGACAGGGTGGTGTGCTTCAGCTCGTTGATCTCCGGCCACCCGCCCACGGCGTCGACCACCCGCGCCACGGTTGTCTGCGCCAGCTCGCCGTCGCCGGCGGGCCGGGTCATGATCCGCACGAAGGCGGCCCGGTCTCCGACCATGAAGGTGGGCACCCCCCAGGCCTCGTACTCGGACACCGACCACTCGTGGCCCTTGCGGAACTGTTCCATGGGCCAGCCCTCGGCGATGGCGGTCATCACCGCGTCGGCGTCGACGCCGCCGCGGGACAGCACCTCGCGCACGACGGCCTCGTCACGCAGGTCGAGGCTCTCGTCGTGACGGGCCCGGAACAGGGCCAGGTGGGTGTCGAAGAAGCGATCGGGGAACTGGTCGCGCACCACGATGCCCGCCTGCATGGCCAGCAGGTCGCGGGCCTTCGACGGGTCGTCCCAGACATCCGTGCCCCCCTCGGGCACGTGGACCTGCGACAGCGAGAACGGGGTGAACTCGACCCGCCACGGAGCCCCGGCCTGTAGGGCCGTGACCACGTGCTCGTGGGCGTTGCGGGCGAACGGGCAGCGGTAGTCCCAGTTGACGGCGAACTCAGTGGTGGCCATGTGCCCCGAAACGTTCCTCATCCCCCGGGAATTCCCGAATCGGCCGGAGAGGAACCGCCCGGCGGAACACCCGACCCAGCAGGGCCCCGACCACCACCCCGGCCGCGACATCCGAGGCGTGGTGAACCTTCACGTACACCCGGCTGTAGGCGACCACGGCGGCGGTGACGTAGTAGAGCGGCGCCAGGGGGTCGTCCTCGGACAGGAGGGCGGCGGCGCAGAACGCCGAGGTGGCGTGGCCGCTCGGGAAACTGCTGGTCCGGGGGCGCCGGAGGCGGTGGGCCGGCTGGCCGGACCAGGCCGGGCGCACCCGGCGGAACAGCGACTTGATGCCGAGGTTGACGATCGCCGACTCGATGCCCACTCCGCCGGCCGCCCGCAGGGCCGCCCGCAGGTGGCGGTCGGAGCGCAGGCCCCTCAGGGCGGCGAGGATCAGCCAGATGAGCCCGTGGTCGCCGAGGGCGGACGCCGTATAGAAGACCCGGTCCCAGCCGGGCCGGCCCCGGAGAGCGTCGGTGGCGGTGTCGACCCGACGGTCGAAGGCGGCGACCGCCCGGCGGCCGGCGGCCCGCACGGCGGGTCAGACGGCCGAGGCCACCGGGGCGACGGTCGGCCCGAACGGCAGGGCGGGTGTCAGGTCCGCCCGGGCCCCGATGGTGGGTCGGGCGACCGCCGGGTCGCCACCAAAGGCCGGGCAGTAGGCCTTGAACGCGCAGTAGTCGCACAGCGCCGACACCCGGGGCCGGAAGTCCTCGGTCCGGCAGGCCCGTTCCACCGCCGCCCAGACCGCCCCCGCCCTGACCTGCAGGCCCCGGATGGACTGCTCGGACGGAACGGTCGAGATGGCGACCGGGTCGGCGAGGTAGAGCAGCTGGACCCGGCTGGGCCGTTCCCCGAGCGCCCGCTCGCAGAGGAAGGCGTAGAAGTGGACCCCCCCGAGCCGTGCGTTCTCGCGCCGGGCGTCGGGCACCTTGCCGGTCTTGTAGTCCGTGACGACCAGGCCGCCGTCGGGGTCGCGTTCCAGCCGGTCGATGATGCCCCGGAGGCGGAGGCCTCCAAGGTCGGCCTCCAGCCGGAGCTCGGTGCCCATGACCCGCACCGAGTCCGGGTCCTCCAGCTCGAAGTAGCGGCTGACCAGCTGGGCCGCCTCGGCCCGGAACCCGGCCGCCTCCTCCTCGCTCAGGCCGAGCCCGGCGAACTCCGGGTCTTCCTGGATCTCCTCCCAGGCGACCTCGAGGCACCGGGAGGCGGCGTCCGGTGTCCGGGCCCCGGCCGGATGCCGCCAGAACAAGAGCTCGAGGGCCCGATGCACGAGGGTCCCCTTGGTGGCCCAGGGTGACGGCGGCTCGGGCAGGCGGTCGATGGCCGAGAAGCGGAAGGCCAGGGCGCAGTCCTTGAAGGAGGCGACCTTGGAAGGCGACAGGCCGGTCGGCAGGGGCAGGCTCACGGTGTCCCCAACGCTACGCAGGCGGTGTGACAGCGGGGCGGACCCCGGGACGGGTGGGCCCGGCAGGGCGCCGTCAGCCCTCGGGGCGGAAGGCGCCGGCCACGGCGGCGGCCACCCGATCCGGGTCGGACATCGGCCCGAAATGCCCGAGCCCGGCGAGGGGCGCCACGGTGGAGCGGGGCAGCCGGGCGTGAAGCGCCTCCATTACCGGCAGACCGTAGGAGTCGGTCTCCTCCCCGCAGGCCAGGGTGACGGGGCACGACACCAGGGCGAGGCGCGAGTAGGCGTCGTGGGAGGAGGAGTGGGCGAAGACGGCGGCCTCCACCTCCGGGGGGCACTTGAGGGTCACGGCGCCGTCGGGCTGGACGGCGAAGCCGTGGTCCACGTAGGCGGCGAGGGCGTCGGGCACGAAAGCCATCAGGGGGGCTTTGGAGGCGAAGTTGTCGTAGGCGGCGTCCCGCGAGACGAAGGAGCGCCGGCGGCGACGGCTGAGCACGGCCAGGTGGTTCGCCGGGTCGGGCCCGGGGGGCGGCTCGACGGGCATCACGATCGGCTCGTATAGGAAGAGGGCCCGGAAGGTGCGGGGCGCGGCCTGCTCGGCCAGCAGCAGTGAAGCCCCCCCACAGGAATGGCCCACGGCGAAGGGCCGGCCCAGATCCAGCCCGTCGACCACCGCCAACAGGTCGCGGGCGAAGCCCGACCAGTGGTAATCGGCGCCTGGTGCCGGTCCCGAGTCGCCGTGGCCCCGGAAGTCGAGGGCGACGCACCGGAAGCGGTCCGTCAGCAGGCGGGCCAGCGGACGCCATACCAGGCTGTGGAACCCGGTGGCGTGGGCCAGAACCAGAGGGGGCCCGGAGCCTCCGAAGTCGGTGACGGCGATCGACACCCCGTCGGAGGTGGTCACCACGGGCATCGGGCCACCCTATAGCGGGTACCTTGCCGCCATCGGCGACGCAGACTCCGTCCAAGCGGCGAACCGCGCCTTCTACGACGCCTTCGAACGGCGCGACCTCGACGCCATGTCGGACCTCTGGGAGCACTCCGAGCGGGTGCTGTGCACCCACCCGGGCTGGGCGACGCTGCGGGGCTGGCCGGCGGTGGCGTCCTCGTTCTTCGCTCTCTTCCAGGGCCAGGGCCAGCTCCAGTTCCTGCTCACCGGCGAGCACGTCGAGGTGGCCGGCGAGATGGCGTGGGTGTCGGTGGAGGAGAACCTGCTTGGGGACCACGGCGGCGCCACCGTGGCCGCTCTCAACCTGTTCACCCGCGAGGGCGGGGGCGGTTGGCGGGTCCTCGCCCACCACGGTTCGTCCGTGGTGGCGCCGCCGGCCTTGGTGGAGTGAGCCCCGACCCCGGGGCCTGGGGGATCGAGCCCGGGTACCACGACGTGGCCGGCCGCTGGAGGCCCGCCTCCCCCGACACCGTCGACGCCGTGCTGGCCGCCATGGGAGCCGACACCGACGCCCCACCAGGCACCGGCGACGACAGTCGGGTGTGGGTGGTTCCCGCCGGCCAGCCCGTCGCCGCCGAAGGCCGATGGGAACTCACCACCGAGCAGGGACAGCGGCTCGAGGTGGAAGGGTCGATCGCCGACCTGCCGACCGGATACCACCGCCTGGTTGGCCTGGCCGACGGACGCCGGGTCACCCTCGTGGTCACCCCGGGCCGCTGCCACCTTCCCGACGGGCTGCGCACGTGGGGGTGGGCGGCCCAGCTGCCGGGGGTGCGCAGCGAGGCCAGCTGGGGCATCGGGGACCTGGCCGACCTGCGCCGGCTGAACGACTGGTCCGCCCAACGGGGTGCGGGGTTCACCCTGCTCAACCCGTTGCACGCCCCCCTGCCCGGCCTGCCCCAGGAGCCCAGCCCCTACTTCGCCAGCAGCCGCTCCTACCGCAACCCCATCTACCTGCGGGTGGAGGACGTGCCCGGGGCGGCCGGATCACCCCTGCTGGAGCAGGCGGCCCGGGCGGGGCGCGACCTCAACCGCTCGCGCCTGGTCCGGCGCGACGAGGTCTGGCGGCTGAAGGTGGCCGTGCTGGAGGACGCGTGGGAGCGCTTCGCGTCGGCACCCGAGCGGCGCCACTTCGAGAGCTGGTGCGCGGCGGCGGGGCCGACCCTGCGTCGCTACGCCATCTTCTGTGTCCTCAACGAGATCGAGGGAAGAGGCTGGCGTTCCTGGCCCGAGGCGCTGCGCCGGGCTGACTCGGCCGAGGTCGCCGCGGTGGGAGAGCGGAGCGGGGCCCGGGTGGGGTTCCACATGTGGCTGCAGTGGTTGGTCGACCGGCAGATGGCCGAGGCGGCCACTGTCGGCCTGGTGCAGGACCTGGCGATCGGCGCCGACCCCGCCGGCGCTGACGCCTGGCTGTGGCAGGACTGCTTCGCCCTCGACGCCCGGGTGGGCGCCCCTCCGGACGACTTCAACGCCTCCGGCCAGGACTGGGGCTTCCCCCCCCTCGACCCGTGGCGCCTGCGCCAGGCCGGGTTCGAGCCGTTCGCCGCCGTGGTCCGCTCGGCCCTGGCCCACGCCGCCGGGCTGCGCATCGACCACGTCGCCGGTCTCTTCCGCTTGTTCTGGATCCCCGAGGGCGCCGACCCGTCCGAAGGGGTCTACGTCCGCTATCCCTGGGCCGAGCTGCTGGGGGTCCTCAGCCTCGAGAGCCAGCGGGCCGCGGCCTGGGTGGTGGGGGAGGACCTGGGAACGGTGGAACCGTTCGTGCGCGACGAGCTGCAGCGACGCCGCATCCTGTCCACCCGCCTTCTCTGGTTCGAGCCGGAGCCGCCGGCGTCGTACCCGACTGCCTCGCTGGCCGCGGTGACGACCCACGACCTGCCGACGGTGGCCGGCCTGTGGTCCGGATCCGACGCAGCCGAGCAGGAGATGCTCGGCCTCGACCCCCAGGCTGAGTCCATCGCGGCCATCCGCCAGCGGGTGCAGGACTGGACGGGGCTGCCCCCCGATACCGCCCTCGGCGACGTGGTGGAGGCGACCTACCGGCTCCTGTCCGACGCCCCGAGCGTGGCGGTCGTTGTGACCCTCGAGGACGCGGTGGCCAGCCACGAGCGACCGAACCTGCCCGGCACGACCGACGAGCGGCCCAACTGGTCGCTCGCCCTGCCCGTGACCCTCGACGAGCTGGTGGCGGATCCCTTGGCCAACCGGGTGGCCGACGCCGCCAGCGCCGGACGGGGACAGCCCTAGCCGGCGACCCGGGCCACGGCCTCCTCGCGCAACCGCTTGTAGTCCACCTTGCCGTTGGGCGCCCGGCCCACCGTGGCGATGGTGAGCACCCGCCTCGGAGCCTTGTAACCGGCCAGGCGGGCCTTCACGTGGGCGATCACGTCCGCCTCGTCGACCTCGGCCCCGGGGCGGGGCTCGACCAGGGCGCAGATCGCCTCGCCGAAACGGTCGTCGGGAATTCCCACGGCGACGGCGTCGGCCACGGAAGGATGCTCCTTGATGGCCTCCTCGACCTCCTCGGGGTAGACCTTCTCCCCCCCGGTGTTTATGCACACCGAGCCCCGGCCCAGCAGCCGGAGGGTGCCGTCCGCCTCCACCGTGGCGTAGTCGCCGGGTATGGAATAGCGCTCGCCGTCGATCACCCGGAACGTCTTGGCCGACTTCTCCGGATCCTTGTAATAGCCGAGCGGCACACCCCGGCCCTTGACCGCGACCATCCCGATCTCACCGCTGCCCGGCGCCACGTCCTTGCCGTCCTCGGTGATCACCCGGGCGTTCTCGCCCAGGGCGAACTTGGCGGTGCGGGTGGCCGACCCGCCGGTCGACACCGACGTTCCCATCCCCAGCGCCTCCGAGGAGGAAAAGGCGTCAGCGAGGATCATGCCCGGGTGATGACGGAGGAGTCCCTGCTTGGTGGCTTCGCTCCACATGACCCCCGAGGAGGCGACCAGGACCAGCGAGGAGATGTCCCAGTGACCGGGGTTGGCGTCGAGGGCGGCGAGCATGGGCTTGGCGAAGGCGTCGCCCACGATGGCCATGGTGTTGACCTTCTCGCCCTGGATGGTGTCGAGCAGCTCTTCCACGTCGAAGGCCCTACCGGCCAGGGTGACGATCGACCCACCCGCGCCCAGCGCCGCGAACGACGTGAAAGCGCCGGTGCCGTGCATGAGCGGGCAGGCCGGAAGCTGCACCGGGCCCGGGTCGGTAAGGGCGGCGCGCACGTCGTCGAGGTCCCCGTCGGCGGGGTAGCGGCGGAGGGCGCCGGCGTTCATGTTGAGGAACAGGTCCTCCTGGCGCCACATGACGCCCTTCGGCATGCCCGTCGTGCCGCCCGTGTAGAGGAGATACAGGTCGTCGCCCGTGCGACCCCAGGACGCCTCGACCCGCTCGGGATGGGAGGCGGCCGCCTCCTCATAGGGAGTCGCCCAGTCGGGGCAGGGGCCGGATCCGTCGTCCACCCAGATCCAACCTTTGATGGCGGGCAGGCGGGGCCGGAGTCGCTCGATCCGCTCGGCGAAGGCCCCGTGGAAGACGACGGCCACGGCGTCGGCGTTGTCCCACAGGTAGAGCAGCTCGTCGTCGGCATAGCGGTAGTTGGTGTTGACCGGCACCAGCCCGGCCTTGTACATGCCGAACATCGATTCGAGGTACTCGGGGCAGTTGTAGAGATAGTGGACGACCTTGTCCTGTTGCTCGACCCCGAGGCCCAACAGCGCCGAGGCGATGCCGTTGGCCCGCCGGTCCATCTCCCCCCAGGTGAACCGGCGGTCCCCCTGGACCTGAGCCTGGGCGTCCGGCAGCGTCTCGGCCACGATCTCCCACACGTCCGCGAAGTTCCAGCCCTTCATGTCGTCTCCTCGTCGCCTAGGCGCCGGCCCCCAGCGGCCCTGACGCCCGCGTGAGGACGCAGAATACGCTGGCCGTTATGGACTTCGATCTTCCCGGGGATTCCGACCCCCGCCGGGCCGAGGTGCGGGCCTGGCTCGACCAGAATCCCCGGCCCACCGGTCGTCAGCTGGCCGAGGCCGGCTACGTGGCCCCGCACTGGCCCCGACCGTGGGGCCTCGACGCCGATCCCGTCCACCAGCTGATCATCGACGAGGAGCTCAAGCGGGCCAAGGTCGCTCGCCCGGCCAACGTCATCGGAATCGGATGGGCGGGCCCGACGATCATCCACGCCGGCACCGACGAGCAGAAGAAGCGCTACCTGCTGCCGATCCTGTCGGGTGAGGAGATCTGGTGCCAGCTCTTCTCCGAGCCCGACGCCGGCTCCGACCTGGCCGGCCTGTCCACCCGAGCGGTGCGCGACGGCGACGTGTACGTGGTCAACGGCCAGAAGATCTGGACGTCGATGGGCCACTTCGCCAAATTCGGCATCCTCGTGGCCCGCACCGACCCCGACGCCCCCAAGCACCGGGGCATCTCCTACTTCGTCTGCCCGATGGACACCCCCGGAATCACGATCCGTCCCATCCCCGACATGACCGGGGTCCACGCCTTCAACGAAGTGTTCTTCGACGAGGTCCGCATTCCGGCGGAGAACCGCGTCGGCGACGAGAACGGCGGCTGGGCGCTGGCCAAGGTGACGCTCGGCAACGAGCGGGTCTCGTTGTCCGGCGAAGGGGCGCTGTGGGGCCGGGGCCCGACTGCCGGAGACCTCCTGGCCCTGGTGAGGTCGCGGGGCGGCGTGCGCGACCCAATCATGCGCCAGCGGCTGGCCCGGCTACACATCGAGTCGGAGATCCTGCGCCTCATCCGGCTGCGGACCGTCACCGCCGCCGTGCAGGGGCGACCGCCCGGCCCGGAAGCGTCGGTGCGCAAGGCGCTGGCCGACGAGCACGGCAAGCACATCATGGGCCTGGCCAAGGACCTGGCCGGTACGGCCGGCGTGCTGTCGGCGTCCGGGCCGCTCGGGTCCAACGACGGCGAGTGGTCGTTTGGCTATCTGTTCTCGCCGGCGCTGACCATCGGCGGCGGAACGTCCGAGGTGCAGCGCAACATCATCGCCGAGCGGGTTCTCGGCCTGCCCCACGACATCGACGTCGAGGCCGGCCGCACCTGGGCCGAAGCCCGGTCGGCAGTGCGGAGCTGAGTCAGCCCGGGTAGGCGGGCGGCCCGGCGAGCGCCCCCCGCCGCCACCTCCACGGGGTGAGGGCGAGGGCCCGGGGGTAGTCCTCGAACATCCACCGGACGAAGTTGTCGCGGGACCACCGGCTCGCCCCGGCCGCCCGCAGCGCCCCGCGCGCCCCCCGCTCGCTGGCCAACAGCCGCGACAGCCCGGCGGCCAAGCGATGGTCGACCGAAAGGCCGCGGGCTACCGCGCCGCGGTAGCGCCTGGCGGCACGACGGGGGGCGGACGGGCCGGCGGCGGCGAGGGCCGTCACTGCCAGCTCGGCCGTCTCGATCGCCTGGCCGACGCCCTCCCCGGTGAGCGGGTCGGCTGCCCGGGCCGCATCCCCGACGAACAAAACGCGGCCGCCCGCGGCCGAGAGGTTGTCGCCCGCCAGCCGAGCGGGGATCGGCCAGGCCCGCACCGCCGCCTCCGGGCCCGCACCCGGTCCCAGGACGGCGGCCACGTGGGGGCGGCGGAGGACGTCTTCGAACAACCGGCCGAGCCGGCCCACGGGCTGGCCCGGTCGTCGGGGGAGCCCGATGCCCACGTTGGCCCGGCCGTCGGGCAGGGGAAAGGACCAGGCGTAACCCGGCAGCAGGTCGGGCTCGAACCAGACCCACAGCTGGCCGGCGCCCGGCCCGGTGACGCCGGAGAAGTACTGCCGCAGGGCGTGCCAGTCGCCCAAGTACGCCTCCGTGGCTGGCCCCCCCGACAGCAGCTTGCGCACCGGAGACCAGGCTCCGTCGGCCGCGATTACATACGGCGCCTCCAGCTCCTCGCCCCCCTGCAGCTGGAGCCGCACGGACGCGGCGTCCGCCTCAACGCCCACCACCCGGCAGCCTTCACGCACCTCGGCGCCTGCCGTGCGGGCCGCGTCCACCAGGGCGGCGTCCAGGTCAGCACGCCGGGCAACCGTGGCGTAGGTGCCGCCACCGGGGAGGGACAGTTCCACCCTCCGGCCGGACGGCGACCGCAGCCGGATCTCGGTCACCGGTTGCCATGAAGCGACGTCGCCGGGCGCGACCCCCAGCCGCCGGATGCGCCGAAGGGCGTCGGTGGTCAGCCCGTCGCCACAGCACTTGTCGCGGGGGAAGCCCGACCGGTCCACCGCCACCACCCGCATTCCCCGTCGGGCCAGGTGGATGGAAGCGGCGGCGCCGGCGGGGCCGAGCCCGGCGACCACCACGTCGTGGCGGCTCAGGGGGCGGCCTCCAGCCGGTCGTCAGCCAGGGCGGCCGGCAAGGCGGATTCGATGTCGGGGTGGGCGAAGCCGAACCCGGAAGAGGAGAGCCGGGCGGGGACGGCCCGTTGGTCGGCGAGAATCACCTGCTCGACCAGCTCCGATCCGAGGGCGAGGCGGAGGGCGGGCCGGGGCACGGCGAGGCGGGCGGGACGGCGCAGCACCCTGCCGAGGGCGGCGGTGAACTCGGCGTTGGTGACCGGGTTCGGCGCGCAGAGGTTCACTGGTCCGGAGATGTCGCCGGCTATGAGATGGATGATGGCGCCGGCCACGTCGCGCCGACTGATCCACGTGAGGTGCTGGCTCCCCGAGCCCAGGCGACCGCCGAGGCCGAGCCGGAAGAGGGGCAGCTGGCGGCCGAGGGCCCCTCCGGCCGCGCTGAGCACCACTCCGTTGCGCATATGCACCACCCGGGCACCGGCGTCGGCGGCCGGGGTGGTGGCCTCCTCCCACCGTCGGCACACCTCGGCCAGGAAACCGCTTCCGGCCGAGGAGTCCTCGGTCAGGGTCTCGTCGCCCCGGGCACTGCCGTACCAGCCGACAGCCGAGGCGCTGATCAGGGCCGGCCTGGGCTCGGCCGCCGTCGCCACCGCCCGGGCTACGGCCCGGGTGCCGGTCACCCGGCTGTCGAGGATCTCCGCCTTGTAGGCCGGACTCCACCGGTGGTCACCGATGCCGGCCCCGGCGAGGTGGACAACGGCGGTGGCTCCGTCGACCGCGGCGGGGTCGACCACTCCGCTGGCCGGGTCCCATCTGGCCTCTCCGGGGCCCGGTCGCGACCGGACGAGCCGGACCACATCGTGGTCGTCGGCCCGCAGACGGGCCACCACGGCGGAGCCGATCAACCCGTGGGAGCCGGTCACCACCACCTTCATGCGCTCATGCTCGCGCCCACCCGCCGGCCCCGGCGAAGCGCCCTCAGAGCTGGCCGATGAGCTTGTGGGTCTGCGGGACCACTCGGACGTCGCCGTGGCGGGCCAGGCACAGCTCCTGCCAGCCCAGCACCTGCTCGGGGGTCGGACCGGCGGTCACAGCGCCGAACGGGGTCACCGGCTGGAGGTACACGGTCGACCGGGGGGCGACCTCGGCGACCATGGTTGTCGCCTGCTCGAGCTGGCGGTCGTCGGTGCCCGCGCCGACCACGATCTTCACCGTCGTGGGACGGGTGGCGGCCAGCTCGAGGAAGCGGCGCTGGATCGATGGCCGGACCCGTTCTCCGTCCACGCTCGGCAGCTTCAGGTCCATGCTCACCTCGTCGACCCACTCGATCACCTGTGCCAGCCCGGCCGGCAGCGTGCCGTTCGTCTCCAGGCAGACGGGCAGGTCAGCGAGCAGGGGGAGCAGCTGGGTCAGCCGGCCGGCCTGCATGAGCGGTTCCCCGCCGGTGAGACTCACCGCATGGTGGGGCAGCTGCCCCCACAGTCGGGTCACCGCCTCTGCCACCTCGTCCACCGCCAGGGGGCTCGACCGCTGCTCCCAGTCGCGCCGCCCGGCGGTGCGCTCGACCCGGCACGGCCCCGGCGCCAGCTCGAGGGCCTCGGGCTGGTCGCAGTAGTCGCACCGGATGTTGCAGCCGGCGAGGCGCAGGAACACCTGCCGGCGGCCCACGTTGGCCCCCTCCCCCTGGATGGCGGAGAACACCTCGCTGACGAGGAGGGACCGGCTCACCGGTCATCCGCCCCAGCCAGGGCCGGGTCGTCCACCCCGGCCGCGGCAAAGCCCGCCGCCCGGAGCCGGCAGGCGTCACAGGTGCCGCAGGGCCGAGGCCCCGGCAGATAGCAGGACCACGTCAACTCGAGCGGGGCGCCGAGCTCCACGCCCTGGCGGACGATGTCGGCCTTGGACGCCTCGATGAGCGGGGCCACGACCTCGACCGGCCGCCCTTCGACCCCGCGCTTCTGTCCCACCGCCGCCACCAGGCGGAAGGCCTCGATGAACTCGGGTCGGCAGTCCGGGTACCCGCTGTAGTCGACGGCGTTCACCCCGATGTGAACGGCATCGGCCTGGCGGGCTTCGGCGATGCCGAGAGCCACGGCGAGGAAGATGATGTTGCGGGCGGGCACGTAGGTGGCCGGTATCCCGTCGGACGGGCCGGTGCTCGGCACCTCGACGCTCGGGTCGGTGAGCGCGGAGCCACCCCACTTCGACGCGTCGAGCTCGACGACCAAGTTCTCCGCGCCGTACCAGCGGGCCACGGAGGCGGCGGAGTCCAGCTCGCGCCGGTGGCGCTGGCCGTAGTCGAAGGTGACGGTGAGGGGAGGGGTTCGGGCGTCCCGGGCCGCCAGGGCGAGGCAGACGGTGGAGTCCAGCCCACCGGACAGGATGACGAGATCGGCGCTCCGGGGGTTCACCCCGGCAGGAGCTCAACCCACGAATCGGGCGTCTCCCACAGGCGGATGCCGGCCACGGTCAGGCCGCCGGCCTCCACCATCTTCCAGACCTCCGCCGCCACCAGCTCGGCGGTGGGGTTGTCGATGAAGTCGTTGAGCAGGCGGTGGTCGAAACGGTCGACCACGTCACGCTCCACGACCTGCTTGATTCGGTCGAAGTCCACGACCATCCCGTCCGGCCCGACGGGGCCCTCGACGGTCACCTCGAGGCGGTAGTGGTGGCCGTGCAGCCGCCGGCAACGCCCGGGGTGCCATGGCAGGTGGTGGGCGGCCTCGAAGCTGAAGGCCCTGGTTACCCGGGCTCGCACGGGGGCGAGCCTAATTGGCGAGGAGACCCCGACCGGTTAGGCGGCGGGGCCGTGCGGTTCCCCGGCCTCGAAGTAGCAGGCCTCGTGGAAGTGCTCCACCCGGTCCCAGGTGCCGCCCACGTAGACGTTGGCGATCACCTGCTTGAGCTGGGAGCGGGCCACGAACTTCACGGCGGCGCCGCAGTGGGCGCAGGCAGCGGTGTTGCCCGGCTCGATGGTGCGGACGACCGCACGGCTTCGGTTGGTCACGGCATTGGCCACGTAGTGGGTGTCGGCCGGGCGCGAGGCGATCTGAGCCTTTTTGGGCCACTTCGCGGGACATATGCGGACAACTGGCACTGACTGGCATTGACGACCGGACCGAAAGCTGTGATTGTTTCGAAGCGCCGGGGAACGGGTGCGTCCGCCGTGCACCCGCCCCCGGCGTTTGCGCGTCCCGGGCTCACCGGGTGAGGGGCCGGTACCGGATCCGATGGGGTTGGTCGGCGGCGGCGCCCAACCGCTTGTGGCGGTCCGCCTCGTAGTCACTGAACCCGCCCTCGAACCAGCTGACCTGCGACTCTCCCTCGAAGGCGAGGATGTGGGTGGCGACCCGGTCGAGGAACCAACGGTCATGGCTGATGACCATCACGCATCCGGCGAAGGCCTCGAGCCCGTCCTCCAGGGCGCGCAGGGTGTCGACGTCGAGGTCGTTGCTGGGCTCGTCGAGCAGCAGCAGGTTGCCGCCGGAGCGCAGGACCTTCGCCAGGTGGACGCGGTTGCGCTCCCCGCCCGACAGCTGGCCCACCAGCTTCTGCTGGTCGGAGCCGGTGAAGTTGAAGCTGGCCACGTAGGCCCGGCCGTGGATCTCGCGTCCGCCGACCTCGAACCGGTCGCGCCCGTCGGTGACCTCCTCGTAGACGGTCCGATCGGCCGACAGGGTGTCGCGGGACTGGTCGACATAGGCCAGGGCCACGGTCGGGCCGACCCGCAGGTCACCTTGGTCAGGGCTCTCCTGGCCGGCGATCATCCGGAACAAGGTGGTCTTGCCGGCGCCGTTGGGGCCGATGACGCCGACGATGGCGGCCGGCGGAACGGAGAACGACAGCCCCTCGAAGAGCAGTCGGTTGCCGTAGGCCTTGCGCAGCCCGTCGGCCTCCACGACCAGGTCCCCGAGTCGGGGCCCCGGAGGTATCGAGATCTCGAGCCGGTCCCCCCGGTCGGGCGCCGACTGTGCCTCCGAGAGCAGCCGTTCGTAGGCGTTGAGCCGGGCCTTGCCCTTGGCCTGGCGGGCCTTGGGGGCCATCCTGATCCACTCCAGCTCGCGCTCAAGGGTGCGCCGCCGGGCCGAATCGGCCTTCTCCTCCTGGGCCAGACGGGCCTGTTTCTGGTCCAGCCACGACGAGTAGTTCCCCTCCCACGGGATGCCGTGGCCCCGGTCGAGCTCGAGGATCCAGCCAGCCACGTTGTCCAGGAAGTAGCGGTCGTGGGTGACGGCGACGACGGTTCCGGGGTACTCCTGCAGGAACCGCTCCAGCCAGGCGACCGATTCGGCGTCGAGGTGGTTGGTGGGCTCGTCCAGCAGGAGCAGGTCCGGGCGCGACAGCAACAGCCGGCACAGAGCCACCCGTCGGCGCTCGCCGCCCGAAAGGGTTGCAACCTCGGCGTCTCCGGCCGGCAGCCGCAGAGCATCCATGGCCATCTCGATGGTTCGATCGAGCTCCCAGAGATTCGCCGCCTCGATGCGGTCCTGGAGCTCCCCGTACTCCTCGAGGAGTTTCTCCATGTCATCGGGTGACGCCGTGCCGAGCCGGGCCCCGATGTCGTCGAAACGGGCCAGCAGGTCTCGGGCCGGCGCCACGCCGTCGTAGACGTTGCCGACAACGTCCTTGTCGGTGTCCAGCCTCGGCTCCTGGGGAAGGTGGCCGACGGTGAAACCCGGGGTGAGGCGGGCCTCGCCGTCGTAACCGTCGTCCTCGCCGGCCATTATTCGCAGCAGCGACGACTTGCCGGAGCCGTTGGCACCGATGACGCCGATCTTGGCGCCCGGATAGAAGGCGAGGTTGATCCCACGCAGAACCTCGCGGTCAGGTGGGTAGAACCTGCGGAGGCCCCGCATGGTGTAGATGAACTGCGCCGGCATCCACCGGAAGGTATCGCCTACCGGGACGCAAGGGACCTCCGAGTCGTTAGGATCGAGTCACCGATGCCAGAGGAAGTGACCAGCGCCGCCTTCGGCCCGAACGCCTGGCTTGTCGACGAGATGTACGAGCGGTACCGGCAGGACCCCTCGTCGGTCAGCGAGAGCTGGCGCGAGTTCTTCGCCGACTATCGGCGGGGCGACGAGCCGTCCGAGGCGCAGCCGCCCGTGGCCGAGGGTGACGGCATCGGCCCCATCGCCACCCCGTCGACCAATGGCGCGCCGGCGCCGGCCCCGGCCGCCGCAGACCGGGTGGCGGAGCCGGCTGGTGACCAGGGCGCCAAGGGGGTTGCCGAGCAGGAGGCGGCAGAGGAGGGTCCGGCCGAGGAGGATCAGGACCGGCCTGAGCCGCTTCGGGGCGCGGCGGCGAGGGTGGCGGCCAACATGCGGGCGAGTCTCGAGGTGCCCACGGCCACCAGCGTGCGCGAGGTGCCCGCCCGTCTCCTCGAGGTGAATCGAAAGATCATCAACAATCACCTGGCTCGCGGGCGGGGAGGCAAGGTCAGCTTCACCCACCTGATCGCCTACGCGGTGGTGAAGGCACTCGCCCACGTGCCCGCCATGAACTCGCAGTTCATCGAGTCGATAGATGAGAAGGGCACTCCCGGCGTCGTGCGCCACCACCACGCCGCCCTCGGCATCGCCGTCGACCACACCCGGCCCGACGGCAGCCGGACGCTGCTCGTGCCGGTGATCAAGAACGCCGACACCCTGGCTTTCCGGGCCTTCTGGCTGGCCTATGAGGACCTGATCCGCAAGGTCCGCAATAACAAGGTCAGCGCCGACGACCTGTCGGGAGCCACCCTCAGCATCACCAACCCGGGGACGATCGGCACTGTCCACTCGGTTCCCCGGCTGATGCCGGGCCAAGGAGTCATCGTCGGAGTGGGGGCGATCGAGCATCCGGCCGCCTACCAGGCGGCCGACCGGCGGATGCTCGCCGAGCTCGGAGTCGGCAAGGTCGTAACCCTCACCTCCACCTACGACCACCGCATCATCCAGGGCGCCGAGTCCGGTGAGTTCCTCGCCCGCGTCCACGCTCTGCTGCTGGGCGAGCACGGCTTCTATGACGACATCTTCCGCTCCGTAGGTGTCCCCTACGAGCCGGTCCGGTGGCGGCCCGACGTCAACCCTGTCGATCACGACGGCACCCGCCTCGAGAAGCAGGTGCACGTACAGACGATCATCAACATGTACCGGGTGCGGGGCCATCTGATCGCCGACCTCGACCCCCTGGCGATCCACGAGCCCCGCATGCACCCCGAGCTCGATCCGGCCACGTACGGTCTGACGCTCTGGGACCTCGAGCGCGAGTTCCTGACCGACGGGTTGGCGGGGCGCGAGACGATGACCCTCGGGGACATCCTCGGCATCCTGCGTGACGCCTACTGCCGCACCGTCGGCGTCGAGTACATGCACATCCAGGATCCCGACCAGAAGCGCTGGATCCAGGAGCACGTCGAAGGGGTGCCCGCCAACCTGTCTGCCGAGGAGCAGCGCCACATTCTGTTCCGGCTCAACGCGGCGGAGGCCTTCGAGCGGTTCCTGCACACCAAGTATGTGGGACAGAAGCGCTTCGGGCTCGAAGGCGGCGAGTCGGCCATCGCCCTCATCGACGCCGCCCTCGACGAGGCGGCCCGGGCCGGGCTGTCCGAAGCGGTGATGGGCATGGCCCACCGGGGACGGCTGAACGTCCTGGCCAACATCGTGGGAAAGTCGTACGAGGAGCTGTTCCGCGAGTTCGAAGGCGACATCGACCCCAACACCGTCCAGGGCTCCGGCGACGTGAAGTACCACAAGGGGGCCAGCGGCAAGTTCGTCGGCCTGACCGGCGTGGAGATACCGGTGACCCTTGCGTCGAACCCGTCCCACCTCGCAGCGGTCGACCCGGTGGTGGAGGGCATGACCAGGGCCAAGCAGGACCTGCTCGACAGCCCCGGTCGCTTTCCGGTGCTGTCCCTCCTCATCCACGGGGACGCTGCCTTTGCCGGCCAGGGGGTGGTGGCCGAGACCTTCAACCTCTCGCAGCTGCGCGGCTACCGCACCGGCGGGACCATCCACCTGGTGATCAACAACCAGCTGGGCTTCACCACCTCGCCCGAGTCCGCCCGCTCGTCGGTGTACGCGACCGACGTGGCCAAGATGGTCCAGGCCCCCATCTTCCACGTGAACGGTGACGACCCCGAGGCCTGCGTCAGGGTGGCCCGGCTGGCCATGAAGTTTCGCCAGACCTTCTACAAAGACGTCGTCATCGACATGGTCTGCTACCGCCGGTACGGCCACAATGAAGGCGACGAGCCGAGCTACACCCAGCCCCAGATGTACGAGAGGATCGATCGGCACCGCTCGGTCCGCAAGCTGTACACCGAGGCCCTGGTCAGGCGGGGTGACATCACCCTCGAAGAGGCGGAGAAGGCGCTGGAGGACTTCTCCCAGCGTCTGCAGGTGGCCCTGGATGAGACCAGATCCTCGGCTCCGCCCCGGCCCACGAGCCTGCCCGTGGTCGTGCGCGATCCCCGTCCGTTGCCGCCGGTGGAGACGAGGGTCGCCCGCTCGGTGCTCGACTTGGTAGCCGAGGCGGTGGTGCGGCCGTCCCGTGGCTTCACCGTGCACCCGAAGCTGGAGCGACAGCTCAAGGCCCACGCTGATCTGTACGCGGCGGGGGAGGTGGACTGGGCCCTCGCCGAGTCGATGGCCTTCGGGTCCCTGCTGATGGAAGGCACCGACGTCCGGCTGTCCGGACAGGACACCCGCCGGGGAACCTTCAGCCAGCGCCATGCCGTGCTCGTGGACTACCACACCGGCGAGGAGCGGGTGCCCCTCGCCGTGTTGTCGGGGCCCGACGGCCAGCGGGGACGCTTCTTCATCTACGACTCGCTGTTGTCGGAGTACGCCGCGGCCGGGTTCGAGTACGGGTACTCGGTGGTGCACAGGGACGCCTTGGTGGCCTGGGAGGCGCAGTTCGGGGACTTCGTCAACGGTGCTCAGGTCGTGATCGACCAGTTCATCGTGGCGGCCGAGGACAAGTGGGGCCAGAGCTCGGGTCTGGTCCTGCTCCTGCCCCACGGCTACGAGGGGCAGGGCCCGGAGCACTCCTCGGCCCGGCTCGAGAGGTTCCTGACCCTGGCGGCGGGGGGCAACATCTCGGTGGCGAACTGCACGACGTCGGCCCAGTACTTCCACCTGCTGCGGTCCCAGGCTCGCCGACCGGTGAAGGTGCCGCTGGTGGTCATGACCCCGAAGTCACTCCTCCGGGCCCGGGCGTCGCGCTCGCCGATCGCCGATCTGACCGACGGCTGCTTCTCCATGGTCCTGGACGACAGGGACGTGCCCGACCCCGAGGCGGTCGAGCGGGTCATCCTGTGCTCGGGAAAGGTCGCCTACGACGTAATGGCCCGGCGCGACGCAACAGGTGGCAAGGCGGCGGTGGTGCGGGTGGAGCAGCTGTATCCCTGGCCGGAAGCGGAAGTGGCTGCAGCCCTCGACCGCTACCCGAATGCCAAGGACGTCTACTGGGTGCAGGAGGAACCGGAGAACATGGGCGCCTGGTCCTTCGTCCACGGGCGCCTGCACCGGCTCCTGCGCGACCGCTTCGCCCTCACCCACGTCAGCCGGGGCGAGGCCGCCAGCCCGGCGACCGGCAGTACCGCCATCCACCAGCTCGAGAGCGACGACCTCCTGAACCGCGCTCTGGCCGGCCTGTAGTCGGGCTAGTCGCGCAAGGGGAGCCCCAACACCGCCTCCAGCTCGGTGAGGGCCTGGTCGGGCTCGTCGACCTTTATGGTCGTCATTCCCATCGCCCGGGCTGGTTTGAGGTTCACGCCGAGGTCATCGAGGAACACCGCTTCCCGCGGCTCGATGCCGAGCTCGTCGCAGGCGATGCGGTAGAACCGGGGATCGGGTTTGCGCACGCCTACCCGGCTCGACTCGACGACCACGTCGAACAGCTCGAGCACTCCGAGGGTGTCGGAGCTGCGTTCCCCCGCCACGAAGTTGTTGGTGAGGCAGGCCGTCTTGAACAGCCGGCGGCAGCGGCGGACCGCCTCGACCATCGCCGGGCGGATCTCGCCGGCCAGCAAGGTGATCACGTCGCGGGCGTCGAGGGTGTGGCCGGCGGCCTTGGCCTCGGCCTCGAACAGGTCACAGAACTCTTCGATGCCGACCTCACTGCGCTCGAGCCGGGCCCAAGCGTTGGCGTCGGGGTTGGTGGCGTTCAGCCGGCGGATGAAGCCGGAGGGCAGACCCTGTTCGGCTTCGTAGCGGGCGAAGGCCTCGAACGGACTCGACAGGATGACGCCGCCGAAGTCCCACAGCACCGCCTTGACCTCGGTCAACTGAGGAAGTCCTGGGCCAGGGCCTGCCACATCTCGGTGGAGAGCCGCAGCGACTCGACGTCGACGCGCTCGTCGTCCCCGTGGAACATGGCGCTGAACTGGTCGAAGGACATGCGGGTGCTGAAGAGGCCGAAACCGTAGGAAGGGACGCCGAGGCGGCGGAAGAAACGGGCGTCGGTCGCGCCCGCGGTCAGGAAGGGAATGGTCTGGGCCCCCGGGTGGAAGGCGGCCGCCACCCTCTGGAGGGCGTCCCAGAGCGGCGTCTCGATGGGCGACTCGGTGGAAGGGTCGTGGGAGAGGGGGTCCACGGTCACCTCTCCGGAGAGGTCACCTAGCGCTTCTTGGATCATCGCTCTAACCTCCTCGGCGCTCTGACCCGGCAGGGTCCGGATGTCGAGCTCCAGCTCCACCCGATCGGGGATGACGTTCGTCTTGGTTCCACCGTGCACGACGGTCGGGGCGAAGGTCGTGTGGGTGCAAGCGTGGGCCTGCCGGGCGAGGCCCAGAGCGGGAAGGGTCTCGCACAGCTCCGTCACCCGGCCCGGGTCGACCAGGGGAGCGGACAGCTCGGGTGGCAGGCCGAGACCTTCGACGAAACGCCTCCAGGCGTCGTGGATGCGGGCCTGCGGGCGGTATGCGGAGACGCGTCGGACGACTTCCGCCGCCTTGATCAGTGCGTTGTCGGTCCGCAGCGGCTGCGACGCGTGCCCCGGGGTGCCGCGCACGGTGAGGCGGCACCAGAAGGTCCCCTTCTCGCCCACCACTACCGGCAGGCGGGGGCCGGCCGGGGTCGGGATGGGGATACCGCCCGACTCGGTGATGACGTAGTCGGCGGCCACGGCGTCGGAACGGCTCTCCGTCAGCCACTCGGCCCCGTAGGTTCCGAGGGCCTCCTCGTCGGCCACGGCGAGGTACACCAGCCCGCCCCGGGGTCGGAAGCCGCTCGAGGCCAGCCGGCGGAAGGCCACGGCCATGGAGGCGGTGAGGTTGAGCATGTCCACCGCCCCCCGCCCCCATACCTCCCCGTCGACGAGCTCCCCGCCGAAGGGATCGCGACTCCAGCCGTCGAGGGAGACCGGCACGACGTCGGTGTGGCCCATGAGCATCAGGGTGGGGGCCGAGCGGTCGCTTCCCTCGATCCGGGCGACCAGGGAGGACCGGCCCGGCCGGGCCTCGTGGACCTCGAGCTCGAAGCCGCCCGAGCCCAGATAGGAGCTGAGGGTGTCGACGCTGCGGCTCTCGTCTCCGGAATCGGGGGTGCCGTCGTTGACGCAGCGGTTCCGGATCAGCTGCTGCAGGAGCTCCACCACCTCGCCGGTCGGTTCCATGAGCCCATGCTATGGCCGCCGGGGCGGTCGCCCACGGGGGTGGCGACCGGATGCTTGACTACTCGGCGTCATGCCGCCCTTCACCCACGTCGTCGTCGACGGCTCCAACATCGCCACTGAGGGGCGGTCGGTTCCCAGCCTGGCCCAGCTCGACGACGCCGTCCGCGAGTTCCAGCGGGAGCACCCGGACGTGGAGATAACGGTCGTGGTCGACGCCACCTTCGGCCACCGGATCGAGGAGAAGGAACGAGAGGCGTTCCAGGAGGCCCAGTCCCACGGCGAACTGGTGTCACCTCCCGCTGGGGCCATCGGACGGGGCGATGCCTTCCTGTTGCGTATCGCCGACAAGTCCGGGGCGACCGTGCTCTCGAACGACTCCTTCCAGGAGTTCCACGGTGAGTACGACTGGCTTTTCGACAAGGGCCGGCTCATCGGGGGCAAGCCCGTCCCTGGGATTGGTTGGATCTTCACGCCCCGCAACCCGGTGAGAGGCCCCAAGAGTCGTGAGGCGGTTCGCGAGGCCCGTCGCCAGAACGTGAGGATCGGGTCGAAGGACGCCTCTCAGCCCATGCCGGTTCCGAAGGCGCCGCCCCCTCGAGGGCGCAGCCGAGAACAGAGGGGAACCGTTCAGGAGGCGATCGCCACCGCCACCGAGGAAGTCACCTCCTCTTCTTCCCCCCGCCGCAAGAGGGCGGGTCCTCCTCCGGAGGCGGTGAACGAACCCCTTACTTTCATCACCTTCGTCGCCGCCCACCCGCTGGGCGATGAGTTGGAGGGGGAGGTCGACAGCTTCTCCTCCCACGGCGCCTTCGTCGTCGTCGAGGACGCCCGCTGCTACATCCCGCTGTCGGCGATGGGCGACCCCCCGCCCCGCAGCGCCCGAGAGGTCCTGCGCAAAGGCGAGACCCGCCGCTTCGTGCTCCAGGCGCTGGATCCTCAGCGGCGGGGGATCGAACTGGCCCTGCCTGGACACGTCCACGTGTCGGGTTCACCCCAGGAGGAGACGGTCGAGGCCGAGATCGCATCGACCGAGTCGGCCAGCCGCCGCCGGTCGCGCCGCCGGGGAGGACGTCGTCGCCGTCGCGGGGCGGTGGCGACCGATGGCCTTGGTCCCGAGGCCGGCGGCATCACAGCCGATTCCACCCCCGGCGACGGAAGGGATGAGACAAGCAGGCGTGAGTCGACCCGGAAGGCGGCAGCCGCCGAGGCGGCTGTCCCCGCCAGGGGAGCGGGCAAGGCGGGGGCCACCAAGAAGGTCGCCCGCCGGGCGAGCAAGACGTCGGCAGTCGTAGAGGACGCCGCTACTACGAAGAAGGCCGCCACCACCAAGGCGGTGGCGAAGAAGGCGGCGGCGCCGAAGAAGACAGCCACGACGAAGAAGGCCGCCGCGACGAAGAAGGCCGCCGCGACGAAGAAGGCCGCCGCGACGAAGAAGGCCGCTACGACGAAGAAGGCCGCTACGACGAAGACAGCGGCGAAAGAGGCCACCACTACGAAGAAGGCGGCGGCGACGAAGACCGCGTCCAAGAAGCCGGTGGCGGCGAAGAAGACGACGGCCCCGACGAAGAAGGCGGTCACGGCGAAGAAGACGGCGACGACGAAGAAGACCGCCACGGCGAAGAAGACGGCGACGACGAAGAGGGCGTCGACGGCCAAGAAGACGACCAAGAAGGCGCCCGACACAGCCGCCAAGACGGGCGCAAAGAAGGCCGAATCGTCGAAGACGACCGCCGCAGCCAAGAAGACACCAGCCAAGAAGGCACCGGCCAAGAAGACGTCCGCCCGCAAGACGGCGGGCTGACCTTCAGCCGTGTCTGGAGCTGAGCCTCCGCACCACCCGTTCGAACAGGTCGCGAGGTTGAGCTCCTGGGATGAGCAGTGACCCGTTGAGGAGCCAAGCCGGGGTGCCGGTCACGTCCGCCTCGCGGGCGGCTGCCATGGAGGAATCGACCATCCGACGCCCCTCCCCGATCTGGCGCCGGCTCCGAATCTCCTCCGGATCGGCCCCCGCCTCCTCGACCAGCGAGTAGACGACCGTCGGATCGCCGATGTCGCCTCCCTCGACGAAGTGGGCCTCGAAGAGCGAGCGATTCAGCTGCTCGAATGCCGCCGGATACCGGAGGCGCACCAGTTCGGCTGCCTCGAGGGCGAGGCGGGTGTTGGGGACCCTCTGAGGAGGGTTGAAGGCCAGGGCCGCCCTGGCGCACTCGTCCGCTATGCGGGCGTACGACTCCGGGCCTCGGCGCCGGACGACGCCGCCCCGCGGTATCTCAGGATGAAGCTCGAAGGGAAGCTGGACGACCGCCACCCCCAGCTCGACCAACCGGGCCGACCGATCCAGGCCGACGTAACACCAGGGTCAGAGATAGTCGCTCCAGACCACGGCCTCCACGACCGGCAGCCTACGGGGCGGTCCGCCAGCCCCTCCCGCTCGGCTAGAACGTGTGGGTGGAGCAGAGTTGGCGGCCGCCCGGAACCCTCCGCATCGCCACCTGGAACGTCAACTCGCTACGGGCCCGCATGCCCCGGGTCGAGGAGTGGCTGCAGTACGCCCGGCCGGACGTCCTGTGCATGCAGGAGACCAAGGTCTCCGATGCCGCCTTCCCGGCGATGGCCTTCTCAGCTCTGGGATACGACAGCGCCCATCACGGGGGCGCCGGTCGGTGGAACGGCGTCGCCATTCTCTCCCGCGTCGGCTTGGAGGCGGTTGTGGCCGGCTTCGACACCGACTCGGAAGAGGCGGAGAGCCGCTTCATCGCCGCCACCTGCGCTGGAGTCCGGGTCTGCTCCGTGTACGTGCCCAACGGGCGCAGCGTGGGCAGCGAGCACTACGTGGCCAAGCTCGACTGGCTCGAGGAGCTGAGGCTTCACCTCGAGGCATCGTGCGACCCGAAGGGGGACGTGGTGGTCTGCGGCGACTTCAACGTCGCCCCCGAGGACCGCGACGTGTGGGATCCGGCGGCATTCGTCGGGGCCACCCATGTCAGCGACGCAGAGCGCAAGGCTCTGCGGGCCATCCTCGAGTGGGGCCTGGTCGACACGTTCCGTGAGGTGCGGGGCGAGGACCGGCTGTTCACCTGGTGGGACTACCGGGCCGGCGACTTCCACCAGCACCGGGGAATGCGTATCGACCTGGTGCTGGCGACCCCCGGGCTGGCCGCCCGGGCCCAGTGGGCTCTGATCGACCGCAACGCTCGCAAGGGCAAGCTGCCCTCCGACCATGCGCCGCTCGTGATCGACTTCAGGACCGATGACTGAGCCGGCCAAGGGGAGCTTCAACGAGGAGTGGGCCGAGCGGATGCGAGAGGCCATGGCGGCCGAGCTCACTCCTCGCCGGGCGGAGCAGCGACGGCTCGGCGACGCCTTGCGGCACCTGATCGACAAGCTGGTCAACACCGAGGCCCCGCTCGAGGAGATCCGCCGAGCTGCCGACGCCGCCGAGCAGCTGGCCAAGTCGTTCGAGGGACACCGGCAGGGCCGGACCTACGACGGATTCGCCGAATCGGCCAACGCCGGCACCCCCCGGGCCTTCTTCGACCACAGCCCCATGATGGGGCCAGCCAATCCGTTGGCCCCGCCGGCATCCCTGATCCCCGAAGGCGACATGGTCGTCGGCAGAGTCACCTTCGGAGCTGCCTACGAGGGCCCACCGGGGTGCGTCCACGGTGGATACGTGGCCGCCGTGTTCGACGAGCTGCTGGGCATGACCCAGTCTCTCGGCGGCCAGCCCGGAATGACCGGAACCCTGACCATCCGCTACCGGAGGCCGACGCCGCTGCACCGCGAGCTGCGGCTCGAAGGCGAGATCGTCGCCATCGAGGGCCGCAAGACGTCCACTGTCGGTCGCTGCCTCCTCGACGGGGAGCTCATCTCCGAGGCCGAGGGGGTGTTCATCTCGGTCGACCTGAACCGGATCGCCGAGCTCTACGCCCGCCGCGAGGAGAGGCGCGGCCGGACCGGTGACGGCCGCGCCTGAGTCGTCAGCGCAGCTGGGTGCGCAGCTTGGCCAGACCCGATCCCATGAGGTGGCGGAGGTCCCCGGGCGCCATCCCCGTGGCCGCCTCGATCTGCTTGAGAGAGCGGGGTGGCCGACCGTCCAAGCCGAAACGGGCGGTAATAACGTCGCGCTCATCGCTGTCAAGCCCTGACATCAGGCCGGCGGGCGTGACCCGCAGCGACATCAGGTCGTCGTCCTCCGACCAGTCCGGGTCGACCACGTCGTCGTCGACGTCGGGATAGGGCCAACCGTCCTCCGACGGCCAGATGAACTTGACCATGGACCCGTTGTCGCGCCTCTCCGGCCGCTAGTCAATGGCCGTGCGCCCCTTTCCTCAGAGGGGACGGTGCTCGGCCACCAAGGCGAGGAGGGTCTCCCCGTAGCGCGACGCCTTGACCGGCCCAAGGCCAGGTAGCTCGAGGAGCTCGTCGGCGGAAGACGGGCATGCCGCCGCCACCGCCGCCAGGGTCGAGTCGTGGAAGATCACATAGGCGGGGACCCCCGACGCCCGGGCCGTTTCGGACCTCCACTGGCGCAGGGCGGCCAGCACCGACGGGTCCGCCCCGTCGGCCAGGCTCTCGGACGGAGACACCCCTTTCCGGTGCAGCCGCTGTCGTTCGGTCCGTATGCGGCCGGGCGCAGGCGGCGTCGGGCCACCGCGCAGGGCCCGGCAGGCCTCCTCCACCGCCTCGAGGTAGGGGGAGGGCGACCGCGACACCGGGCGGCCACCGAAGCTGCGCCGCTCCGCCCACGAGCAGTGCAGCCGCCGCTCGGCGCGGGTCACCGCCACGTACAGAAGGCGGCGCTCCTCCGCCTCGGCGGCCGGGTCGGCCGCCCGCCCGATCGGCACCAGACCCCGCTCGAGGCCGGCCAAGAACACCGTCGGCCACTCGAGGCCCTTGGAGCGGTGGAAGGTCACCAGATCGACGGCGTCGCGCCGGATGTCCTCACCCTCGGCACCCAGAGTGGACGCCAACCAGGCGGTGAAGCCGCCCCCGCTCGGGGACGGGTCGATCGCCGCGTACTCGTGTCCGAGGCGGGCGAGGTTGGCCAGCTGGAGGCGGCGCTCCTCTACGGCCGAGGCGTCGGCCGGGCCCACGGGATCCAGGTCCCCGACCACCGCCGTGTCGAGGTCGGTCAGCCATGGAGCGAACCCCGCGCCGCGGGACAGTCCCCGCAGGGCGTCGCGCACCTCGGGCTGGTCGAGGAAGGCGCCCCCGCCCGCCACCCGCACAGGGATGCGCGCCTCGCGGAACGCCCGCTCGATGACGGCCAGCTGGGCGTTGGTCCGGGTGAGCACGGCCAGGTCGGACCACGGTGTGCCCGGGCGCCGGCTGGTGCGGGCCAGCCGGGCGATGCCCCTCGCCTCGTCGAGATCGGACGAGTAAGACCGCACCGAGGGCACCGGGCCCTCCGCCCTGGTCGCCACCATCGCAGGGGCCGTGCGACCCGGGCCTCGCAGCACGGCCGAGGCGACCGACAGGACCTCGGGGGAGGAGCGGTAGTTGGCGTCCAGCCTCACGACGGTGGTGGCCGGGAAGCGCTCGGTGAACCGGGTGAGCAGGGTGGGGTCGGCGCCGTTCCAGGAGTAGATGGCCTGGTTGGGGTCACCCACGACGCACAGGTCGGTGCGCCCGCCGAGCCAAGCCGACAGCAGGCGGAACTGGGCCGGGTTCACGTCCTGGAACTCGTCGACGAACAGGTGGCGGAACCGCCACCGTTGGGCGGCGGCGAACTCCTGGTCTTCCTCGACGGCCACGGCGCACTCGGCCAGTAGGTCGTCGAAGTCGACCAGCCCCCGGCGTCGCTTCTCCTCCTCGTAGCGGCGGTAGATCGACGCCATCTGCTCGAGCGGGCACGGCGGCCGGCGGCCGGCGGCGGCCGCCCCCTCGGCGTAGCCGTCGGGGAGGATCATGCGGGCCTTGGCCCACTCGATCTCCGTGGCGGCGTCGGCCGCCTGCAGGCCGCCGGCCCGCTCCGAGCGGGGAACGATCCGCCCTAGGACCCGCGACTTGCGGTCCAGCAGCGCAGGTGGGGTGCGTCCCTGGTCGGCCCAGCGCCGCCGCAGCTGGGCGTAGGCGACCCCGTGGAAGGTGCCGGCCGCCATGCGGTCGCGGATGCCGAGGGCCTTCAGGCGCTCGGAGAGCTCCCCAGCGGCTTTGCGGGTGAACGTCAGGGCCAGGAGGTGACCGGGGTGGGCGTCGCCGGTGCGGACCCGCCAGGCGATCCGCCGGGTGAGAACCCGGGTCTTGCCCGAGCCGGCGCCGGCGAGCACGCACAGGGGGGCGCCGTCACTGGTGACGGCGAGGCGCTGGCCCTCGTCGAGCCCCTCGAGCAGGTCGTCGGCGGACATCTGGGCGACCGTACCGACGGGGTGTGACGGCGTGGTGGATGCGCCTGACGCGGAGCGACCCCGAGTAACCGAGGGCTTGCGCCCCCGAGCTCCTCGGGGCCCACGCTCCCTCCGGAGTCTCCGGCCGGGCGGCCGGTCGGCCTCTAGGCCGTCCTCCAGAGCCGGGCGGGGGATCACAGCCGGCCCGGCGGACACCCGTGGCGTCCGGCGGACGGTCGGTTGCGATCTCCCGTTACCGGTAAGGCGAGTCTGCTGCCGGCGAGGGGCGTCGTCAAGGACTTCGGTCCCAACTTTGGCCATGGTCCGTGGCGGCGGGGGGCCCGGCAGCGGGTAACGTCCGCTGCCCCCGTGCGACCCGCTGTCACCGACCCGTCCTGACGTGCTGAAGGCCTTCGACTCCGGCCGCCTGTTCGGCTCCGCCTGGGGATCATCCCCGGCCTGGGTGCTCGCCCTGCACGGCTGGCGGAGGACCCACGACGACTTCGAGAAGGTCCTCGGCCAGCCGGGCCTCGACGCCGTCGCCGTCGACCTGCCGGGCTTCGGGGCGACCCCCCCGCCTCCGGAGGCCTGGGGGTCGGCCGAGTACGCCGCCGCCCTCGACGGGCTCCTCGACCAGCTGGCGAACCGGGTGGTCGTCGTCGGCCACTCCTTCGGGGGCCGGGTGGCGGTGCACCTGGCGGCCCGGCGGCCGGATCGGGTGGCGGCCCTGGTCCTCACCGGCGTGCCCCTCTTCCGGGTGGGCCCGGCCCGCCGCCCGGCCACCCCCTACCGTCTGGTCCGCTGGGCCCACCGGCGGGGGCTGATCGGGGACTCCCGCATGGAGACCTACCGCCAGCGTTACGGGTCGGAGGACTACCGCATGGCCACCGGGGTGATGCGCCAGGTCCACGTGCGGGTGGTCAACGAGACCTACGACGCCCAGCTGGCCCGGATCGCCTGCCCGGTCGAGCTGGTGTGGGGGGACGACGACACCGCCGCCCCTCTGGAGGTGGCCCGGCAGGCGGCCGCCGCCCTTCCCGACGCCCGCCTCACCGTGTGCCCGGGGGCCGGTCACCTCACCCCGCTCACCGCCCCCGAGCAGCTACGGGCGGCCGTGGAGCGGAACAAGCCTTGACGCCGGGCTCCGCCGTCGGGCTGGCCGCCGGGTCCATCGCCGCCGGGGTGGGCGGCCTGCGCTGGCTGCGGGTCGCCCAGCGCGAGCACTACCTGCCCGGGTCGGTGACCCGCTTCGCCTTGCGGTGGGCCCGCTCGAGCCCGCTCAACGGCGGCCTGCCGGTGGCCGGAGTGGCCCTCACCGGGGCCACGGCGGCCACACCCTGGGCCGGGGTCGGCGCCGCCGCCGTGGTGGCGGCGTGGCCGGCGGGGCTCGGCCTGCGGGGCCGGACGTCGCGCCTGGCGTGGACCAGGCGCATGCGGACGCTGGCGGGCGTCGCCGGGGTGTTGGAGGCGGCGGGCATCGCCGGGGGCGCGGTTGCCGGGGCTCCGGCCACGGCGGCGGCCGCCGGTGCTCTGCTCGTGCCGCTGGCGGTGGACGCCGCCTGCGCCATCACTGCTCCCGTCGAGCGCCGGCTGGGTGCCCGCTACGTGCGCTCGGCGGCGTCCCGGCTGCGCTCGGTGCGCCCGACGGTGGTGGCCATCACCGGCTCGTACGGCAAGACGACCACCAAGGGATACGTGGCCCACCTGGTTTCGGCGGCCCGCACCGTGGTGGCGACACCTCGCAGCTTCAACAACCGAGCCGGCCTGGCCCGCTCGGTGAACGAGAACCTCGGGGTCGGCACCGAGGTCTTCGTGGCCGAGATGGGCACCTACGGCAAGGGCGAGATCGCCGAGCTGTGCTCGTTCATCCCGCCCGACGTGTCGGTGATCACCGCCATCGGGCCGGTCCACTTGGAACGGATGGGGAGCGAGGACGCCATCGCCGAGGCCAAGTCGGAGATCCTGGAGAAGGCCAGGGTGGCGGTCCTCAACGTCGACGACAGCCGGCTGGCCGCCATCGCCGAGGCGGAGCGCAGCCGGCGCAAGGTGGTCACCTGCTCCACCCGGCGGGGGGGCGGTGACGTGACCGTGCACCGGGCCGACGGCGGGCTCGTCGTCGAGGCCGGCGGGGACGTCATCGCCACCGTGGCGGACCCGCCGCGGGGTGACGGCCGGGTGCCCGACCGGCTGCCGCCGATGGCGTCGAACCTGGCCTGCGCGGTGGCCGTGGCCCTCGAGCTCGGCGTCCCCCGGCCGGCCCTGGCCGAGCGGCTGTCCACCGTGCCCCCGGCGCCCAACCGGCTGACCGCCACCACCGGGGCCAAGGGTTTCCTGATCCTCGACGACACCTACAACTCGAATCCGGCCGGGTGTCGGGCCGCTCTGGAGACATTGGAAGCGATCGCCCCCGCCGGCGGCCGGCGGGTGGTCGTCACCCCGGGCATGGTGGAGCTGGGCCGGCGCCAGTACGACGAGAACCGTGAGTTCGCTCGTCAGGCGGCTGCCGTCGCCACCCACCTGGTGATCGTCGGCCGGGTCAACCGACGCGCCCTGCTCGACGGCTCGTCCGAGGGCGCCGCCCAGGTGGTTACCGTCGGAACGCGCCAGGAGGCGGTCGCATGGGTGAAGGACCACCTCGGACCGGCTGACGCAGTCCTGTACGAGAACGACCTGCCGGATCACTACCCGTGATCGGGCCAAGGAGCGGGCGGTGACCGAGACGGCTGTGATCTTCGGCGGGCCTTCCCCCGAGCACGACGTGAGTGTGCTGACCGGGCTGCAGTGCGCCCGGGCCCTGGTCGACTCGGGTGACGACGTCGCCTGCCTGTACTGGTCGAAGGGCGGCGACTGGGTGCAGGTCCCCGCCGACCTCGAGGCGGCCGACTTCGCCGACGGGGCGCCCCGGGGCGCCACGCCCGTGCGTCTGGTGGTGGGACCGGGAGGCGGCTTCAGCGCCTCGCGTTCGTTGGGCCGCGACCGCCCCCTCGAGGTCGACGCCGCCATCGTCTGCTGCCACGGCGGTCCGGGTGAGGACGGCACCCTGCAGGCGGTGCTCGACCTGGCGGGTGTCGCCTACAGCGGACCCTCGGTCGCGTCGGCGGCCCTCGGCATGGACAAGCTCGCCTTCGGCGACGTGGTGAGCGCGGCCGGGCTGCCTACGCTGCCCCGGGTGGCCCTCGACGCCGACGGTGACATCCCCTTCGACGGCCCCTACATCGTCAAGCCCCGCTTCGGTGGGTCGTCCATCGGCATTGACGTGGTCGAGGACGCCGAAACGGCCCGGGCCCGTCTCAACGCCAATCTCCACCTGCGCGCCGGCGCGGTCATCGAACCCTACCGGGCCGATCTCACCGACCTGCAGATCGGCATCCGCTCATGGCCCGAGCTGTCCGTGTCGGCCATCGAGCGCCCCGAGCGCACCGGCTCGGCCGGGTTCTACAGCTACGCCGACAAGTACTCGGGCGGTGAGGGGATGGCGTCGGCCCCCCGCGAGCTGCCGGCCAAGATCGACCCCTCGACGGCCGACGAGCTGCGCCGGCTGGCCCGCCGGGTGGGCCAGCTGTGCGGGGTGAGGGGCGTCGCCCGCTTGGACTTCCTGTGGCGAGAGGGAGAGCTCTACGTGAACGAGATCAACACCGTCCCCGGTTCGCTGGCCCGCTACCTCTGGATCGAGCCGGCGGTGCCGTTCCTGCAACTGCTGCGCGATCTGGTCGATGAGGCCCGCCGCCGTCCCACCGCCCGTTACAGCACGGAGGGCGCCGACGGCCGGGCCCTGCGCTCCGCCGGTTCCATCGCCGGGAAGCTGGGCTGACGTGCGCCATTTCACGCTGACGGCGGTAGGGGCCGACCGTCCCGGCATCGTGGCGGGGGTTACCGGTCCCCTGGTGGGACTGGAATGCAACCTCGAGGACACGTCGATGACGATCCTGCGGGGGCGTTTCGCCATGGTGATGGTCCTCGCCGGCCCCGACCGCCTCGAGGCCAAAGCCATCGAGGCGGCGGTGTCGCCCGCCGCCGAGGAACTCGACCTCGCCGTGTGGGTCCATGCCATCGACGAGTCGGTCCCCCAGTCGGTCGAGGGCGACACCTGGGCGGTGTCGGTGCACGGCGCCGACCGCCCCGGCATCGTGCACCGGGTCACTGCCGTGCTGGGCGGGGCGGGGGTCAACATCTGCGACCTTTCCACCCGGGTGATCGGCCCGGAGGACCGGCCGGTCTACGCCATGCTGCTGGAGGTCGTCATCCCGCCCGACACCGACTCCGACGAGCTGCGCCGGCGGCTCGAAGCACTGGCCGAGGAGCTCGGTGTCGCTTGCTCGATGCACCCATCGGGCGCCGACGTCCTCTGACTCGTGGCCGTCCGGGCCGTGCTTCGCCTGCCCGAGGCGGTGTTGTCGCGGGTGGCCCAACCGGTCGGGGTGGTGGGAAGCGAGGAGCGGGCGCTGGCCGCTGACCTGGTCGACACCATGCGGGCCTCTCCGGCCTGCGTGGGGCTGGCCGCCCCGCAGATCGGCGTGGCCCGTCGGGCGTTCGTGGTCGACGTCACCGGTCACCGCAAGGCCCGTTCCTGCCACGGGACTGTCGTGCTGTTCGACCCCGAGATCCTCGTGGCCGAAGGGGTGGAGACCGCCCGCGAGGGATGCATGAGCGTGCCCGATCTGACCGGGGACGTGGCCCGGCCGACCCGGCTGGTGGTTCGGGGGCTGACGGCCGACGGCGGCGAGCGGGTCCTCGACGTCGACGCCTTCGAAGCCCGGGCGGTGCTGCACGAGATCGACCACCTCGACGGGAAGGTGTTCCTCGATCGGGTGGCCGGGCCGTCGGCGGTGTTCCGGCGGCGCGTCTACCGCTGACCGGCCTCAGCCGGGCGGGGCCTCCTCGAGAACCTCGGCGCCGGCACCGGCGACCGCTTCCACCACCCACGACCGGGGGGCCAGGGCCGCGGCCGAGGCGGCTGCTCCCTGCTCGACCAACGCCACCACGCAACCCCCGAAGCCGGCGCCGGTGAGGCGGGCTCCCGCCACCCCGGGGTGGGCCACCAGCCGCTCCACCAGGGCGTCGAGGGCGGGAGTGGAGACCTCGAAGTCCTGGCGGAGGCTGGCGTGGCTCTCGGTCATCAGCCGTCCGGCGGAGGCGAGGTCGCCGGCGGCGAGAGCGGCGGCGGCCGCCCGCACCCTGGCGTTCTCGGTGACGACGTGCCGGGCCCGGCGGCGCAGGATCGGATCCTCGATGGCGGCGGCGTCCGCCTCGGTGGCCTGGCGCAGCGGTCCGACGAGGGCGGTGGCCCGGTCGCAGTCGCGCCGCCGGTCGGCGTAGGCGGAGCCCGGCAGGTAGCGGGCCTGCCCGGAGTGGAGGACCACCACCTCGGCCCCGGCGGGCAGCGGCACGGGGGTGATGTCGAGGGAGTCGCAGTCGATCAGCAGGGCGTGACCGGCCACTCCGGCGGCCGAGCACAGCTGGTCCATGATGCCGCCGGGCACGCCCGATCCCATCTGCTCCGCCCGTTGGCACACCCGGGCCACCTCGACCGGTCGCCCTCGGTAGCCGAGGGCGAGGGCCACCGCCACCGTCAGGGACGAACTCGAGGACAGGCCGGCGCCGATCGGCAGGTTGCTGCGCACCGTGCCGGTTCCCCCGGTCGACGGGCGCAGAGCGGAGACGACCCCCCCGACGTAACGGGCCCAGGACGGGGCCAGAAGGGGAACGTCGTCGGCGGCGACGTCGAGCGGCACGATGGCGGCCAGCGGCTCGTCGGCGGACACCAGCTCGACCCGGTCGCCGTGGCGGCGGATCTCCACCGTCGTGCCGAGACCGATGGCCATCGGCAGCACGAAGCCCCCCGTGTAGTCGGTGTGGTCCCCGATCAGGTTCACCCGGCCGGGCGCGTGCGCCCTCACCAGCACGGCGGTCAGCCCCGCCCCGGAAGGGCGCGCAGACGCTGGGCGGCCCGAGCCGGCTCGACCGGGTTGAAGATGACGCCGGCCCCGAGCTCGGCGGCGGCGACGAAGCGGGGGACCCCCCGGTCGCGCAGGATCGGCGCCACGTGGACGTGGAGGTGAGCGCCGGGCCACTCGCCGCCGTCCGTCGGCCGCTGGTGCACCCAGAGCATGTAGGGCATCGGCGCGTCGAACAGCTGGTCCAGGCGGGCCAGGCTGTCAACCAGCACGTGAGCCAGCCCGGCGCGCCCCCCGGCGGCGGACGGCAGGTCGGGCACGTGCTGGGCCGGCGCTATCAACAGCTCGTACGGCCACGCCGCGGCCGCGGGAACCGACGCCGTCCACCCCGGCGCCGTGGCCACCGCCAGCGACTGCTCCGGTGGTCGGCACAGCGGGCAGCGCGTCACCGCCAGCTCGGTGGCGGCGACCGGTGGCACGTCGCGGTAGGCGTAGATCTGGCCGTGGGGATGGGAGATGGTGGCCCCCACCTGGGGCCCGCGGTTCTCGAAGACCAAGACGTAGTCGACGTCGGGGCGGTCGCCGAGGACCCGCGTGCGCTCGGCCCACAGGGCGACGACGCGCTCGGCGCCATCCCGGCCGAGCGACGAGAACGTGGCCTCGTGGTCCGGCGTGTAGAGCACCACCTCGCACCGTCCGTCGGGGAGCGCCGGCCAGCGGTTGGGAAAGCACCGCACCTCGTAGGGCTCGGGGGCCTCCAGGCCGCCCACGCAGAAGGGGCAGCCGCTATCGGGCAGATGGGGGCGGTCCTGGCGCTCGGACACGACCACCACCGGCGTGCCGCTGAGCGGGTCGAACCGGGTGTCGCTCACTTCTCGAGCACGGAGCGGTCCCCCGCCCGCAGGCCCTCGATGATCCGGCGGTAGGCGCCGGCCGAGTCGTGTCCCATGGCGTCCAGCTCGCTCCAGCGGACCCCGCGGTCGCGGTCGACGCCGTACAACCCGAAGCGGGGCTCGTAGCTGCCCCACTCGTAGTTGTCGGCCAGGGTCCAGTGGTAGTAGCCGGTAACCGGCACTCCCCGGTCCAGGGCGTCCACCACCGCGGCGAGGTTCGCCCGCAGGTAGCGGGGGCGGTCCCACCGGTCGACCCGGGGCCAACTGCGACCCCGCCGCACCCGGTTGCAGATGCCGTTCTCCACCACCCAGACCGCCAGGCCGTCGTCGGCGCCGAGGCCGCACCGGTAGGTGAGCCCGGCCGGGTAGGGAGGATCGTCCCAGAGGAGCCTCCCCGGCAGCCAGCCGCGCCCGCCCGAGGTCCGGTGACCCGGAACCCGCAGGTGGCTGGAGACCAGCGGGTTGTAGTAGTCGATCTGGTTGACGTCGGTGCAGCGCTCGTGGGGGCTGGCGTAGATCGCCTCGATGGCGCGGGGGAACGCCTGGTCGAGGGGGACGGCGGCGGCCGACAACCGGCGCAGCGCCCGTTCCGCCGCCCCAGGGGGGACGGCGGTGGCGTAGAAGTCGCGCCGGCGCTCGGCCAGCCAGGGCCGGACGTCGTAGCGGTTGATCCCCTCGGAGCGGACCAGCAGCAGGTCGGTGTGCAGACGGTCGAGCTCGTACACGGTGAGCGACTGGTTGTTGGTCGAGACCACCGCGTCGGGCCGGTGCTGATGGATGACCGCGTAGGTGAGGACGTGGGCGGCGAGCAGGTTGTCGAGGGCCCGCACGCTGGCGGCGATGTCGAGCCGCCGACCGGGGGGGAAGAAGCCCGAGGAGTAGCTCTGCAGGGCGAGGACGTTGATCTCGTTCAGCGTCACCCACGCGCCGCAAAGGTCGGCCAGCGTCCCCACCGCCACCTCGGCCCACGCCGCGAAGCGCTCGGGTGCCTCCCGCTGTGTCCAGAAGTCCTCACCGAGCCAGGCCGGATGGGTGAAGTGATGAAGGGTCAGCAGCGGCGTCAGACCGTGGGCGTGGCAGGCCTCGAGGATCTGTCGGTAGCGGGCGAAGGCGTCGTCGTCGAACACGCCGTCGGCCGGCTCGCACCGGGCCCACTCCACCGACAGCCGCACCGCGTCGCACCCGGCCGCCGCCGCCCGTCCCAGGTGCTCGTCATAACGGTTCCAGAAGTCGAGGGCGACGCCGGACGGCTCCACTCGGCCCTCGGCCTCCCATCGGGCCCAGTTGTTGGCCGGCTCGCCGGGCCCGTTGAAGCCGCCTTCGTTCTGAAACCCGGCCATGGCAACGCCGAACCGGAAGCCATCGGGGAGCAGGCCGGGCACGGTAGCCCAGCATGTCACGGGCCCGTCGCTTGACCGCGCGGTCAAGGCGGCGACAGCATCGGGCCCATGCCGCGCGCCAACGCCAACGGGATAGAGATCGAGTACGAGACCTTCGGCGACAACGACCGACCCGCCCTGCTACTCGTCATGGGCCTCGGAGCCCAGATGATCTCCTGGGACGAGCGGTTCTGTCAGCTGCTGGCCGACGAGGGATACCACGTCATCCGCTACGACAACCGCGACGTCGGCCGCTCGACCTGGTTCGACCACGCCGGCGGGGAACCCGACGCCGCCGGCATGGTGCAACAGGCCTTCATCGCCCGGATGGCCGATCCGGACGCCCCCGCCAACATCGATGCGCCGTACCTCCTGGATGACTTGGCCGACGACGCCGCCGGGCTGCTCGACGCCCTGGGGATCGCCGCGGCCCACGTGGTCGGAGCGTCAATGGGCGGCATGATCGTGCAGGCCCTCGCCATCCGCCATCCGGAGCGCGTCCTCAGCCTCTGCTCGATCATGTCGACCACCGGGGACCCCTCGGTCGGTGGCCCCACGCCGGAGGCGATGGCCGCTCTGCTCGAACGCCCACCGGCGGATCGCGACGGATACGTGGAGGCGGCGGTCAGGGCATCCCGCGTCATCGGTTCGCCCGGCTTCCCCTTCGACGAGGACCGGGTGCGCCGGCGGGCGGCCACCGCTTTCGATCGAGGCTACCACCCGGCGGGCACGGCCCGGCAGTTGGTTGCCATCGTCGCCTCGCCCGATCGCACGCCGGCCCTGCGCTCCCTGGACGTGCCCGCCCTCGTCATCCACGGCGCCGACGACCCCCTGGTCCAGGCGAGCGGTGGGCAGGCCACGGCCAGGGCCATCCCCGGCGCCGAGCTGCTGGTCATCCCGGGCATGGGCCACGACCTACCCCAGGGAGCCTGGGCCCAGATCGTCGAGGCCGTGGTGGCCAACGCGGCTCGGGCGCAGGTGCGCTCGTGAGCGGCCCCCTCAGCGGCGTTCGCGTCATCGAGATCGCCGGCATCGGGCCCGGCCCGTTCGCCGCCATGATGCTGTCGGACATGGGCGCCGAGGTGATCCGGGTGGACCGGGCCCAGTCGGTGCGCGGTGGTGACCCCGACCGGCCGCCCATGGACGTCCTGAACCGGGGCCGGCGTTCCATCGGGGTGGACCTCAAGCATCCCGACGGTGTGCAGACCGTGCTGCGACTGGTGGAGCGGGCCGATGCCCTGATCGAGGGTTTCCGCCCCGGGGTGGCCGAGCGGCTGGGCATCGGCCCCGAGGACTGCATGGCCCGCAACCCGGCGCTCGTCTACGGGCGGATGACCGGCTGGGGCCAGGACGGCCCCTACGCCCCGACCGCCGGACACGACATCAACTACATCGCCCTGGCCGGGGCCCTCGACCCCATCGGCCGTGCCGGAGCGGCCCCGGTGCCGCCCCTCAACCTGGTGGGTGACTTCGGCGGGGGCGGCATGCTGCTGGCCTTCGGCGTCGTGTGCGCCCTGCTCAGCGCCCGCAGCAGCGGTGAGGGCCAGGTCGTCGACGCGGCCATGGTGGACGGGGCGGCTGTGCTCATGGCCCTGTTCCACGGCCTTTCGGCCATGGGGCTATGGAGCGAGGAGCGGGGGACCAACCTGCTCGACACCGGCGCCCACTTCTACGACGTGTACGAATGTGCCGACGGCAAGTACGTATCGATCGGATCGATCGAGCCCCAGTTCTACGCCGAGCTGCTGCGTCTCACCGGCCTGGCCGACGCCGAGCTGCCGCACCAGATGGACCGCTCGCAGTGGCCGGCGATGAAGGAGCGGCTGGCCGAGGTGTTCCGGGCCAAGACCCGCGAGGAGTGGTGCCGGCTGATGGAAGGCACCGACGTCTGCTTCGCCCCGGTGCTGAGCATCACCGAGGCCTACGATCACCCCCACAACCGCCAACGCCAGACCTTCGTCGAGGTGGCGGGCGTGCGCCAGCCGGCACCCGCTCCCCGGTTCAGCCGGACGGGCGTCGAGGTGGCCGGACCCCCGGCCCACGCCGGCCAGCACACCGACGCGGTGCTTGCCGACTTCGGCTTCGGCGAGGAGGAGATCGCCAAGCTGAGGCAGGCCGGCGCCGTCGCCTGACGTGCCGAGGCTCACGTTGGTCCGCCACGGTCGGGCCGCGGCCCGCTGGGACGAGGACCCCGACCCCACCCTCGACGAGGAGGGGGCCCTCCAGGCGGAGCACATGGCCGCCGCCCTGGCCCCGGCCGGTCCCCTCACCCTGCTCGCCAGCCCCCTGCGCCGCACCCGGGCCACCGCCGCCGCCCTCGAGCGGGCCTGGTCGGTGACGGCCCGGGTGGAACCGCGGGTGGGTGAGATCCCGTCTCCGGGCCTCCCGCTCGCCCAGCGGGGCGCCTGGTTGGCCGGCGTGCTCGCCGGAGCGTGGGAGGACCAGCCGGCCGTCCTCCACCAGTGGCGCCGGGGGGTGGTCGAAGCCCTTCTCGGACTCGAGTCCGACGCGGTGGTGGTCACCCACTTCGTGGCCATCAACGCCGCCGTCGGCCACGCCACCGGCGACCGCCGGGTCACGTGCTTCCGGCCCGGGTACTGCTCGACCACGGTGCTCGACTCCAGCGGGGGGACCCTGACCGTGGTGCAGCGGGGCAGCGAGGCGGAAACGGTCGTGCGCTGACGGCGGGCGGAGTCCTGAGTTTGGCAGTACCTGCCGGCCGGTTAGGATTGACGCAGCTGTCAGAGGAGGGGAACCCATGAAGCGGATGCTCACGGTGGACGATCTGGCCCGCGATGCCCGGTTCGTCCGGACCCGCATCGAGGACGCCGTGTTCGACCCCCGCAACGCGGTCTCGCGCAACCGCAGCGAGAACCCCTTCAAGCCGACCGACTCGGAGTCCCCCGACGCCGCCCGTCAGCTCATGCACGGCATCTTCATGGGCGAGGTCCAGGCCCTCGAGGGGGCCGGGCGCACGTGCTACGACTTCGAGGTCGGCACCGGTCCCGACGAGGTCCCCTACGCCCTCAAGCTGGACATGGCCCGGCAGTGCTGGGACGAGGCCCGCCACGTCGAGATCTCGGTGAAGCTGACCGAGCACATGGGATCGCAGGTGGGAGAGTTCGCCGAGCAGACCTTCCTGTTCGAGGCCGCCTGCAACGCCGACCCCATCCTCCGTCTCACCGGCGTCAACCGGGCCCTCGAGGGCCTGGCCATCGACGTGTTCAACACCATGCGCGACTACGGCGACGCCGTGGCCGACCCGGTTCTGTTCTTCTGCGAGGACTGGATGCTGGCCGACGAGGTGACCCACGTGAAGATGGGCTCGGACTGGCTGCGTCGGGTCACGGCGGACGACAAGGAACGCCAGACTCGGGCGCTCGAGTTCCAGCGCACGGTCGACAAGCTGTTCAGCCTCGGTGGCTTCCGCGGGGAGGCCGACGAGAACCCTGTCCATCTCGCCCGCCGGTTCCGCCAGATGGCCGGCTTTTCCGAGGGCGAGATCGTCGAGCTGGTCGACGTGGCCGCTGAGGCCCAGCGCGAGGCGGAGGCGATGATCGCCGCCGCCCATCCCACTGTCGATTAGCCGAGCGCCCGGGTAGCGCCGGGTCCCTCAGGCAGTCACGCCTGACTGGCGAGCGCCCTGCCCCACTCCGCCACCAAGCCAGCCACCGACCCCGGGGAGGGGTCGGTCGCCCTGGCCAGCACGGCCCCCGACGGGAAGAGGGACGCCAGCCGGCCCGCCTCGGCCTCCGGAAGCGGACTCGCCCCCGTCACCACCAGCAGGGCGGGGACGGGCATGGCGGCGGCCGCCCGCTCGGCCAGGGCCCGACTGCGCTGGGCGCTGATTCCGTGGCGCACCCGGGGATCGGGGCGGCCCGGCACCGGCGGGGCGTGGGCCTCGGGGTCGTCGGCTATGGCCCGCAGCCACCGGCGACCGGCGTCGATGACCTCCTCGGCGTCCGCCCACGGGCCGCCGAGGCCGTCTACCAGCACGACCGCCGCCGCCCGCCCACCTAGGGCGAGCACCTGGGCCGGCCAACCGCTGGCGCCGACCCCCAGCACCACCGGTCGCTCCCACTGCTGATCGGCCAGGGCCCGGAGGGCGCTGAGTGCGATGTCGGACGACTCGTAGTTGCCCGGCAGCCCTGGCGAGGAGCCGTGGCCGGGGAGCTCGGGGCCGTGCACCGCCCCGGGCCAACCGGATTCCTGCAGGGCGGATACCCACGGGCCGCCGGCGGCCGGATCCCCGAAGTCGTGGAGCACGAGGAGGGGCAGGCCGGCGCTCAACCGCGGACCTCCCGCAGGAAGGAGGCCACCTCGGCGAAGACCGCCTCGGGCGCTTCGACGTGGACGTAGTGGCCGGCGCCCGGGATGACGTGGTGGCGGGCGTTGGGCATCCAGGCCAGCCGCTCCTCGACCTGCTCGGGCGTCAGCTCGCTCCACGTGTCGTGCTCGGCCCCGGTCAGCACCAGGACCGGACAGGTCACGCCGCTGAGCTCGGCCCGCAGGTGGTCGAGGGAGAAGTCGTCGGGGATGCCGGCGCCGAACATCGGGTCGGTCTTCCACCGGTAGCCCCCGTCGACCGGGGAGGCCCCATGAACCACCAGGTGGTCGAGCCACGGTCGGGGCAGCCGCACGTTGACCTGGGCCCGTCGCTCGGCCATGTCATCGAGCGTCGGGTAGACCCGGGGGGCGCCCGACAGCGCCCGGTGGGCCGCCTGCAGAGACCGGGTGGCCATCTCGACCAGGTCGGCCTCCTCGAAGGCGCCGGCCGGGGGGCCCAGTCCGTCCAGGTTCACGACCCAGCGCACCAGCTCGGGCCACACCGCCGCCACATAGCCGACCTGGCCGCCACCGAACGAGTGGCCGACCATGCCCACCGGGGGGCCGAGGTGGCGGGCCAGCAGGGCCAGGTCGAGCGCCGACGAGGACCAGACGTGCCCCGAGGACACCCGGCCGCTGTCACCATGGCCCCGCAGGTCGGGAGCCACCACCCGGTACCCGAGCCGGGCCAGGCGAGGGGCGAAGTCGTCCCACATCCGGCCGTGGTCATGGGCGCCGTGGGCGCAGATCACCGGCGGGTCGGCCGGATCACCCCACTCCCACACCCGCAGCCGGGTTCGGTTCACCTCCACGAAGCCGGCCCGGTCGGGCTCCGCCAGCTGCACGCCGGGCAGTCTGACAGGCGCGCGCCTGGCTGTTCCTACCGGTTTTGCCGGCGCCGGCCGATCAGAGATTCACGACCGGGCAGGTGAGGGTGCGGGTGATCCCGTCCACCATCTGCACCTTGCTCACCACCATCTTGCCGAGCTCGTCCACCGAGTTGGCCTCGGCCCGAACGATGACGTCGTAGGGGCCGGTCACGTCCTCGGCCGACACGACGCCGGGGATCCCCGACACCTGCGAGGCGACCTGGGCCGCCTTGCCCACCTCGGTCTGGATCAGGACGTAGGCGTGGACGGCCACTGAGCCTCCTCGAACGGCGCCTCGGCGCTTGGCGGTACCGGGGTCAGGCCCGGCGCGGCGATGCTATCCCTGCAACCGCTTGGCCAGGGCCTCGAGCTCGTCGCGCAGCTCTTGGGGCAGCCGGTCCCCGAAGCGGCTGTAGTGCTCCTGGATGAGGGGCACCTCGGCCCGCCAGTCCTCGGGGTCGACCCTCAACAGCTCGGTCAGGTCCTCGGCGGTCACGTCGAGACCGTCGAGGTCGAGGGCGCCGGGCGCAGGCACCCGGCCGATGGGAGTGTCCACCGCGTCCCCCCGTCCGGCGACCCGCTCGAACACCCACTCGAGAACCCGGCTGTTCTCGCCGTAGCCGGGCCACAGCCAGCGGCCGTTCTCGTCCTTGCGAAACCAGTTGACGTAGAAGACCTTCGGCAGCCGCTCGGGATGGGAGGAGCTGGCCCCGACCCTTAGCCAGTGGGCGAAGTAGTCGGCCATGTTGTAGCCGCAGAACGGAAGCATGGCGAACGGGTCGCGCCGCAGGTTGCCGACGGCGCCGGCGGCCGCCGCCGTGGTCTCCGAAGCCATGATCGAGCCGAGGAACACGCCGTGCTGCCAGTCGAACGCCTCGAACACGAGGGGCACCACCGACGAACGCCGTCCCCCGAACAGGATGGCGGAGATCGGCACCCCGGCGGGGTCCTCCCACTCCGGTGCGATGGCCGGGTCCTGGCTGGCCGGGGCGGTGAAACGGGCGTTGGGGTGGGCGGCCGGCCGGCCCGAGCCGGGCGTCCAGTCGTTGCCCTGCCAGTCGGTGAGGTGGGCGGGTGCGTCGCCGTCCATGCCCTCCCACCACACGTCGCCGTCGTCGGTGAGGGCGGTGTTGGTGAAGATGCAGTTGGCGTCGAGGGTCAGCATGGCGTTGGGGTTGGTCGAGTTGCTGGTGCCGGGGGCCACGCCGAAGAACCCCGCCTCCGGGTTGATGGCGTAGAGCCGGCCATCGGCGCCGAACTTCATCCAGCAGATGTCGTCGCCGACCGTCTCGACCTTCCAGCCCGGCAGCGTCGGCACCAGCATGGCCAGGTTGGTCTTGCCGCAGGCGGAAGGGAAGGCGCCGGTGATGTAGCGGGTCTCACCGGCAGGGGAGGTCAACTTGAGGATGAGCATGTGCTCCGCCAGCCACCCCTCGTCGCGGGCCATGACCGACGCGATGCGAAGGGCGAAGCACTTCTTGCCGAGCAGGGCGTTGCCGCCGTAGCCGGACCCGTAGGACCAGATCTCGCGGGTGTCGGGGAAGTGGACGATGTACTTGTTCTCCGAGTTGCACGGCCACGGGACGTCGTCCTGGCCGGGCTCGAGGGGGGCGCCCACCGAGTGCAGGCAGGGCACGAACACACCGTCGTCGCCCAGAACCTCCAGGGCCCCGGTGCCCATGCGGGTCATGATCCGCATGTTCACCGCCACGTAGGGCGAATCGGTTAGCTGCACGCCGATGTGGGCGATCGGCGAGCCGAGGGGTCCCATGGAGAACGGGACGACGTACATGGTGCGTCCCCGCATCGAGCCTCGGAACAACCCCCGCAGCGTCTCGCGCATCTCCACCGGGTCACGCCAGTTGTTGGTGGGGCCGGCATCCTCGGGACGCTGAGAGCAGATGAACGTGCGGTCCTCGACCCGGGCCACGTCAGCCGGGTCCGAGTGGGCCCAGTAGCTGTTGGGCCGCTTGGCGTCCGACAGCCGGGTGAATGTGCCCTGGTCGACCAGGAGCTGGGCCAGCCGGTCGTACTCCTCGGCCGAGCCGTCACACCACTCGACGCGCTCGGGCTGGGTGAGCTCGGCGATCTCCTCCACCCACTCGATGAGCTTCCTGTGGTTGGTCGGGGGAACCGACGACACTCTCTCGCCCTCCTCCACGCGCCGTTGCGCGGATCGATCGGATCCGAAGATGCTAGGGCCGCCTCCCCAGCCGCTCCCAATTCGCCGCGGGAGCGTTCCCCGCCGAGGGCGCCTTCCAATCCCCCGCCGTCCGCCCCCGCCGGGCCCATAGCCTGGCCCCATGGGCGCCAGCGGGGGTGAGCGGTTCGCGCTGGCCTGGCTGGCTGACCATCTGCCCCGCCCGCCGGCGGGCGAGGCCTGGATCGGCGACGACGCCGCCGTGGTCGGACCGCCGCCGGCCGGCGCCCGCCTCCTGCTGGCCGCCGACATGATGGTTGAAGGCGTCCATTGGGAGCCGGGGCTGTGCTCGGCCGCCGACGTGGGGTGGAAGGCCCTGGCCGCCAACCTGAGCGACCTCGCCGCCATGGGCGGGCGCCCCGGCCACGCCCTGGTGTCGGTGGCCGGGCCGGCCCATCTGGACCTGGAAGGGTTGTACGAGGGGCTGCTCGAGGCGGCCGCCGCCTACGGCTGCCCGGTCGTCGGAGGGGATCTCTCCGCCGCCCCGGTCGTCCTGGTGTCGGTGGCCGTCACCGGAGAGGTCGGGCCTCTCGGACCGGGACCCGTGCTGCGGTCGGGGGCGGAGGCGGGGGACACGGTGTTCGTCACCGGCCCCCTGGGAGCCTCGGCCGCCGGCCTGCGGTCGCTGCGGTCCGCCGGCGCCGTCCGATCCGACCGGTTGGTCGCCGCCCACCGACGGCCCCGCCCCCTCCTGGACCAGGGGGAGGCGGCGCGGATCGGCGGGGCCACAGCCATGATCGACGTCTCCGACGGCCTCGCCCTCGACCTGGCGAGGGTGGCGGAGGCCTCCGGGGTGGGGATCACTCTCGACCGGGTGCCGGTGGCCGAAGGGGCGACGGAGGAGGAGGCGCTCGGAGGGGGCGAGGACTACGAGCTCGCCTTCACCGGCCCCGACCCCGACCGGTTGGGCTCGGCGTTCGCCGACAGGGGCCTGCCCCCGCCGGTACGGATCGGAGCCTGCACCCAGGAGGCGGGTTCGGTCGAGCTGCAGGGTCGCCGGCTGGACCCCTCAGGGTTCGAGCACTGGCGGGGATCCGCCTAGCGGGCGACCTTGGTGACCCGGCCGGCGCGGATGCAGGAAGTGCAGACGTGCAGGCGGCGGGGCGATCCGTTCACCAGGGCCCGGACCCGCTGGATGTTCGGGTTCCACCGCCGCTTGGTGCGCCGATGAGAGTGGCTGATGCTCATGCCGAACGAGGGATGCTTGCCGCACACCTCGCAAACCGCTGCCATGACGCGCACCCTCCCGACGGGTCCTTTTGGGGAACCCCCAGACGTTAGCATCCCGGGCCATGGAGTCGCTCGAACGGCTGGCCGCCGATGACCTGGTGGCGGTCGTTACGAGCTACCGCGACGCCCTGCGCGCCCACCAGGACGCCATCAACCGGCTGAACGTCTATCCCGTGCCCGACGGGGACACCGGCACCAACATGGCCCTCACCCTCGAGTCGGTGGTGAGCGAGCTGCAGGCCATCGACGGGGCGGCCACGGAGATGCCGGCGGTGTGCAAGGCGATCGCCCACGGCTCCCTGATGGGAGCACGCGGCAACTCCGGCGTGATCCTGTCCCAGGTGCTCCGGGGCCTGTCGGACCAGCTGTCGCGGCTCGACTCTGCCGGGGCCGACGAGCTGGCCGCCGGGCTGTGCGCGGCCAGCGAGGCCGCCTACAAGGCGGTCATGCGCCCGGTCGAGGGGACCATCCTGACCGTGGCCCGCGAGATGGGTGCCGCCGCCCGCCTGGCCGTCGACGACGGGGTGGGCCTGGTCGACGTGCTTGACCGGGTCCGGCAGGCGGGCGCCGACGCCCTGGCCCGCACGCCGGAGATGCTGCCCGTTCTCAAGCAGGCCGGGGTGGTGGACGCCGGAGGCGCCGGCCTTCTGCTGTTCGTGGATGCCCTGCTCAAGGTGACGGCCGGGCGGCCCCTGCCCGAGCCTCCCGCCCCCAGCGGCACCCAGCTGGCCCGGTTCCAGCCGCCGGCCGGCGAAGGCGAGGACATATCGGGCCTGCGTTACGAGGTCATGTACCTGCTGGAGGCGGCCGACGAGTCGGTGCCCGGCTTCCGTGATGTGTGGGCCGGCTGCGGGGACTCGATAGTGGTGGTGGGCGGCGACGGGTTGTGGAACTGCCACATCCACACCGACGACATCGGGGCCGCCATCGAGGCCGCCCTCGACGTCGGCCGGCCCCGAAACATCCGGGTGACCGACCTGCTCGAGCAGGTGGAGGAGGAGCGGTGGGTCCGCGAGGCGGGCACCGCTGCCGAGGACGAGGAGTGGCCCGCCGCGCCCCAGACGACCGCCGTCGTCGCCGTGGGAACCGGGGGCGGTATCCGGCGCATCTTCCGCTCCCTCGGGGTTCACGGGGTGGTCGCCGGGGGTCAGTCGATGAACCCCTCCACCGCCCAGATCCTCGAGGCGGTCGAGAGGGTGCCCGCCGACCAGGTGGTCATCCTTCCCAACAACAAGAACATCGTCCCGGTGGCCGAGCAGGTCGCCTCGTTGACCGACAAGCGGGTGCGGGTGGTGCCGACCTCAGGGGTGGCCGAAGGATTCGCCGCCCTGTTGGCCTACGACCCCGAGGCGGACGGTGACGCCAATGCCGAAGCCATGCGAGAGGCGGCGTCGCGGGTCGTCTCCGGCGAGGTGACGCGGGCCGTCCGCTCCTCCGACAGCCCGGCCGGGAGCATCAACGAGGGTGACTGGATGGGCCTGTCGCGCCACGGTGTCGAGGTTGTCGCCACCACCCTCGAGGAGGCGGCCTGCGGGCTGCTCGACAAGCTGGTGACCGACGACCACGAGATCGTGACCCTGATCGAGGGTGAAGGGTCGAGCGCCGCCGACACCCGCCGGGTGACCGAGTGGCTCGCCGAGCACCGCCCGATGGTGTCAGCCGAGGTGCACCACGGCGGCCAGCCCCTCTACCCGTACCTGTTCAGCATCGAGTAGCCCGGGTGGCGACCCCTCTCCGCAAGCTCGCCGCCCTACCGGTCAGCGAGCTGAACCGCGTCGGGCCCAAGGCCGTCGAGTCCCTGGGGGCCCTCGAGATCACGTCCGTGCTCGACCTGCTTACGCACTACCCACGGCGCTGGCACGACCGCACCAGACAGGCCTCCATCCGCGAGCTGCGGGTCGGCGAGGAGGCGGTGGTGGTGGCGACGGTCAGGAAGGCATCCGCCCGCCGGGCACGCAACGGAAGGTCCATCGCCGAGCTGACCGTTTTCGACGGAACCAGCTACCTCACGTGCACCTTCTTCAACCAGGCGTGGAGGGTGAAGCAGCTGCCCGTCGGCACCGAGGCGATCTTCTTCGGCAAGGTCGACGTCTACCGGGGTCGCCGGCAGATGACGAACCCGTTGGTCGACCGGGTCGGCGACCAGACGGGCCGCATCATCCCGATCTACCCCCAGTCGGAGAAGGCGGAGGTCTCGAGCCGCGACCTGTCGGTGTGGATAGCCGAGGCCCTGCGCCGCGCCGGCGAGCTGGTCGACCCGTTACCCGACCGCTGGCGCGACCGGCTGAACCTGCAGGACCGGACCTGGGCCATGCACCAGATCCATCTGCCCGACTCCATCGACGCCAAGGACGCGGCCCGCCGGCGCCTCGCCTTCGACGAGCTGTTCCGGCTCCAGGCCATGCTGGTCATGCGCAAGCGGGCCGTCGAGCGCGAGTCCAAGGGGATCCGCCACGTCGTCGGCCCGTCCCCCGAGGGTGCGCCAGCGTTGCTCGACCACTTCGTCACAGGGTTGCCGTTCGCCCTGACCGGCGCCCAGCGCAAGGCAATCGACGAGATCTGTGCTGACCTGGCCGGGCCCCACCCCATGCACCGCCTCCTCCAGGGCGACGTGGGGGCGGGCAAGACGCTGGTGGCCGTCGCCGCCCTCCTCGTCGCCGTCCAGGGTGGTCACCAGGGTGCCCTCATGGCGCCCACCGAGGTCCTCGCCGAGCAGCACCACCTGTCGGTGCGCGATGTCCTAGCCGGTCTCGAGATCCCCGACCCCGGCACCCTGATGGGCGGACGGCCGTTGCGCATCGAGCTGCTCACCAACCGGACCCCGGCGTCGGCGCGGGTCAAGATCCTCGACGCTCTGCGCGCCGGCCACGTCGACATCCTCGTCGGCACCCACGCCCTGCTGGTCGAACATGTGGAGTTCTCCTCCCTCGGCGTGGTCGTCATCGACGAGCAGCACCGGTTCGGCGTCGAGCAGCGGGCGGCGCTGCGGGGCAAGGGCGAGGATCCCGACGTGCTGGTGATGACGGCCACGCCGATTCCCCGAACGGCGGCGATGACCGTGTACGGGGACCTCGACCTGACGACGCTCGACGAGCTGCCCCCCGGCCGGACTCCGGTCAAGACCGTGTGGTCGCGCGGGCCCATCGAGGAGCAGGGGGCCTGGACCCGGGTGAGGGAGGAGGTGGAGGCCGGCCACCAGGCCTACGTGGTGTGCCCGCTCGTGGAGGAATCGGAGAAGATCCAAGCCCGGTCGGCCACCGACGAGTTCGAGAGGCTGGGGGCGGCCGAGCTCGCCGGTCTGCGCCTCGGACTGCTTCACGGGCAGATGCCCGGCCGCGAGAAGGAGGAGGTGATGGGCGCCTTCAGGCGGGGGGAGCTGCAGGTGCTGGTGGCGACGACCGTCATCGAGGTGGGTGTCGACGTGCCCAACGCCACCGTCATGGTGATCGAGGACGCCGAGCGCTTCGGCATAGCCCAGCTCCACCAGCTGCGAGGCCGGGTGGGCCGAGGGGCGGCGGTCTCTTGGTGCTTCCTGCTCGGCTCCGGGTCGACGCCGGAGGCTGAGGCCCGGCTGGAGGCCATGGAGCAGAGCACGGACGGCTTCTACCTGGCCGAGGTGGACCTGGAGCTGCGCGGGGAGGGAACGATCCTCGGCACCCGCCAGAAGGGCCGCAACGACCTGAAGCTGGCCTCCCTTCGGCGCGACAAGGACCTGGTGTCCGATGCCCGCGACGTGGCCACCCAGCTGGTCGCCGCCGACCCGGCCCTGGCCGGACACCCGGACCTGGCGGACGAGATCCGGCTACTTATCGACGACGAAGAGGCGGAGTTCCTCTTCAAGAGCTGATACGGATCATGGTCCCGCCCCCGGGGGCCTCCAGCGCCTCGGGGGTCACCACTGAGACCGTGAGCCCCACCGGACAGCGGTCTTTAGGAGACGCTCCGGGCGGTGGCCCACCGCCTGAGGGCGACGACGCTCCAGATGGCCTCGATGACCCCGAACGGCCAGGTGCCGGCCAGGAACCCGTAGGCGCTGGACAGGGCGCACCCGGCGGCAAAGCCGGCCAGGTACGGTCGGCCCCGGCGCTCCAGGGCGTACATGACCATCATGAAGGTGAGGGCGGTGACGCCGAAGGCGGTGAGCACGGACGCCGAGCCTGTCACGACCAACGAGACCGCATCGCTACCGGGCCGGCACCACGACCCCGGTGGGCCAGATTGCGTCCGCATCTCCCAGGCCGACCCCGGAGGCCGGCGGATCGGGGTCGTGGGGGAGGAGGGCGGCAGCAAGGACCCGAGGCCCGCCCAGGCCGCCCATGTTCAACACCATGACGTCGCCGTCGGCGCCGTGGCGGGTGGAGCAGACGACGAGTGTCGTGCCGGTGCGGCTGTCTACCACCTCGTAGCGAAGACGGTCCCCCCAGGCGACAGGTCGGACCTGAAACCGAACCGGGATGCTCGACGAGTGGGCAGCGTCCGGTGCGTTGCGGGGAGGAGGCGTGAAGGGATCTCGCATGACGGGTACTCCTCTGAATTGGACGCCGAGGATCAGGCAGGCGCTCGCCTGTGGAGTCGAAAGCCTGCCGATCAGCGGGGCTGGTCGAACCGGTGCGCTTCGCGGTGCACGGCCCGGCGCAGCTGCGCAATGCGGCCGGCGCCGACGGCACCGACGAGCAGTGCGCCTCCCACGCCGGCCAAGAGCAGCGCAACCGACAGCGGCAGCTGCAGGTGCGCTCCGAGGAAGCCGACGTTGACCGAATGGGCGTTTTCCAAAATGAACACGAGCAACAGGACGAGGACCACCGCGGCGGCGATGAGGCCGGCATGGGCGTTGCCCAGCCGGGTGACCCTCGGCTGGCGAGCGCCAACCGAAGTGGTCGGGGCGCCCTCCGGCCCGCGGGGGGCTTGTGAATTGCCGTCGCTGACGATGTCGCTTACTGGCAGGCCCTTGGTGTCGGTCATTTGACAATCCCTGTTTGAGTGAGCGCTAGTCGTTCTGGCGCAGTTCCGGAGCGCTCTGGTCCGGTACAGCCACCTTACACCCGTCGACGAAGACTAGCAATTTAATTCCAGTAATGGTAGACTCCATGGGTGGCCGACTGGACTTTCTTGACCAACCACGCCCGGGCTCTGATGTGCATCGCCGATGACCCCGGCATCAGGCTGCGCGACATCGCCTCTGAGCTGGCGATAACCGAACGCCATGCCTACGGCATCGTTTCCGACCTCACCGAGGCGGGCTATCTGGTGAAGGAGAAGGACGGGCGGCGAAACCGCTACCGGGTGCGCACCCACCTCCCTCTGCCCGAGTCGTCGAAGCGCAAGCGCACTGTCGGGGAGCTTCTGGCCCTTCTGACCGACACCGATGCTCCGGCTCCGCCCCGGTCCCGGGCCCGCCGGTAGGTGTTTCGTCACAGCGGTCCTTGGCTCGGGACCGCCATCGTCATGGGATTCTCACCGCACCGTCGGCTTCCGCGGGTGAGGTGGCTCGCAAGTCCGTGGCGGACCGGGCAGCGGTCGGCGCAGTTGGCGAGGTGGTGGCCTGGTCGAAGAAGCGCAACAGCTCTACCGGGAAGGGCATGACCAAGGTGCTGTTCTTCTCGGCGGCGACGTCCACGACGGTCTGCAGCAGGCGGAGTTGAAGGGCCCCCGGCGTGTCGGCCATGACCGCCGCCGCCTGGGACAGCTTCTCGGAGGCCTGGTATTCGCCGTCGGCGGCGATGACCCGGGCCCGACGCTCGCGCTCGGCTTCGGCCTGGCGTGACATGGAGCGCTTCATGGAGTCCGGCAGGGCCACGTCCTTCACCTCAACCCGTTCGATGTGCAGACCCCACGGCCCCTCGGTCGGCTCGTCGATGACGTCTTTAAGCTCGGCGTTGACCCGCTCGCGCTCGGAGAGGAGCTGATCCATGTCGGCATGGCCGATCACCGAGCGCAGCGACGTTTGGGCGACCTGGGACACGGCGTGGTGGTAGTTCTGCACGTTCACCACGGCTTTGACGGGGTCCACCACCCGGAAGTAGACGACCGCGTCCACGGTGAGGGTCACGTTGTCCCTGGTGATGGCCTCCTGGGCCGGGACCGGGGCCACGATGGTTTGCATGTTCACCTTCGTCAACCGGCAGCTGAAGGGGTTGAGCCAGGTGAGGCCTGGTTGCCGGACCTTGTCCTGGAGCTTGCCCCACCTGAACACGATGCCCAGCTCGTACTGATCGATGACGTGGAAGCCGAACACGATGACCTTCCTTTCGCCGACGTCTATCGGCGCTTGAGCCGCGCCCGGCGGTGCTTGGCTGTGAGCACCACGGCGCGAGGGTGATTGTCAGCGAGCTGCGGTCAGCCACTCGTAGAATGGTACAACAATTCTAGAAGCAAATTGCTAGTCTAAGAATACAGGCGTAGACTCGGACTTACCGCCAAGAGGGCTGCCGCTGGCCGCCCCCCGTCCGGCGGCCAGAGGAGCCCGCCGTGCTTGTCGCCGGGATTGTCGGTCCAGACCAGAGTCCCGAGCGGCACTGGCCCAACGATGTCAAGGGCGTCGGTCCTGCTGTAACGGCGGACCGGCCTGTCAAGCCGCAGGACCTGACGCCGCCCGGGGGGGCGGAGGTGCAGCCGCGTCAGTGTGGACGGTGTCGGGGGATCTTCGAGGGGGACCCCACCCTCCACCCCACCGCCTTGCCCGAGTGGTGGATCTGCATGCCCTGTCGAGAGGCCCTGCTGGGAGCCGTCAGGCGCCATCCATCCTCGGTCCGGTCGGCCCGGTGAGCGATCATGGCGGATGACCTTGGGAAGTGGGTGGTCAGGACGCACCGTCGTCGCCGCAAGCTGGCGACCGCCCATAGCCCGCGACCGCCGGAGCGGGCGCAGGTGGTGTGGCAACGCGCTGTGGAGCTGGCCGCCCTTCCGAATGGACAGTCTCCGCCCGAGGTCGCCCTGGACCTGCTCCGGGCCGCCCAACGCGACGCTTCGACCATGGCCCACGCCATGGCACTGGGAAGAACCAGGCTGCTGGCAGACGGGGGCGACGCTGACGTCGCGGGAGGGGTCGACGTCCTCGAGCGGGCCATCCGATTCCTCGGGACGAGACCCCGTACCGGCGACGTCGCCTAGGACGACGATTCGGACGGGCCCCCCGGTTCCAGGAGACCCTCAGCGATGAACCGGGCTGAGGTGTTGGTGCGCCGCCTCGACGGGTTTCAGCAGCGCCATGCGGCTCTCGGCTTTCCGTATGCCGTCATTCAGAAGTACGGCAACGACCAGGCTGGGGGGAAGGCCGTGGTGGTCGCCTACTACGGCCTGTTCGCCCTCTTCCCCCTCCTGCTGCTCTTGGCGACTGTGCTTGGCTTCATCCTCGGCGGACATCCCGGATACCGGCAGCGGGTTCTCAACACCGCCCTGGCCGACTTGCCCATCATCGGCAACCAGCTGCACTCGGCCACCCAGCCTTTGCGAGGAAGCGCCGTGGCGGTGGCCGTGGGGATTGCCGGGACCATCTACGGGGCCCAAGGGGTAGGTCAGGCGTCCCTCAATGCCATGCACACCGTCTGGAACGTGCCCTACAAGGACTGGCCCAACTTCTGGCTGCGGCGTCTGCGCGGTATGGCCATCCTTGCCGTGCTGGGCGGGGCCACCTTGGCCGCCACTGCCGTGGCCGGCTTCGCGCCCGGCCTGCTCCATGGCCATGTCGCCACCGCCGCGTCGATCGCTGTCTCCACCGTGATCAACTTCGGGGTGTTCACGGCTGCCTTCGTGCTTTTGACCTCGGAGCGCCTGGGCTGGCGTGACGTGGCCGTGGGGGCCGGATTGGCCACCCTGTTCTGGGAGCTCCTCCAAAGCCTCGGCGGGTTCTACGTACGGCGCTCGCTGGCCCATGCCAGTCCCACCTACGGCTTCTTCGCCATCGTGATCGGCCTTCTGTCCTGGCTCTACATCGGGGCCCAGCTCACTCTCCTGGCGGCAGAGGTCAACGTCGTGCGCCGCTATCGGCTCTGGCCCCGCTCGATCACCCAGCCCCCCCTCACGGACGGCGACAGGCGCACCTTCTCCCGCTTGGCGGCCATGGAGGCCCGCCGGCCCGAGGTCGAAGTCGGTGCCCTCTTCAGCGCTGAGGCCGACCGCCAGCCACTGGACGAGCGAAGGGCGCCTGAACACGACCGCGAAGGGCGCTGACCCCGAGCTCAGCCGGACAGTTTCGGCAAGACCGGTAGCCGGCCGTTTGCGGTCCAGTCCGACGGGACGACGTAGCGGCCCGACGGGTCGACGACCTGCATCACCAGTGGCGGGTTCAGCCGGTTGCCGGTGGGCGGGTCGATGCTGATCGTGCCGGTGATGCCCCGGTAGCCCGAAACGTGGAACAGCCCCGGCTCCACCCTGGACCACTCCCAGCTGTGCACTGACTGCACGGTGGAGACCAACACACCGAGCGAGTCGTAGGAGAAGGCGCCCCAGGTGCCCGGGTCTTGATGGTAAGCGGCCCGATAGGCGCTCAGGTAGGGAAGGGCATCGGGCATCTGGTCGGCAGTGGGCACGCCGCTGAACACGCACCTCTCCGCCAGGGCCAGAGGGACCGTCTTGAGGAAGGTGGGTCCCTGGGCGGCCAGCCCGTCGACGAGACACTCACCGGGCACGCCTACTGCTGCCGCCTGCTGGACGAGGTCCTCTGCCTGTGGGTCGTAGGCGACGAAGTAGTCGAGGTCGGCGTTGGTCGCCTTCAATTGGGTGAGCACGTCGTGGAAGTCGGATTGATCGCTCTGGATCGACTCGAAGGCGGGCACCTGAACTCCGGCGCCGGTGAGGAGCGAGCGCATCTGTGCGGCCACACCGGAGGTGTAGGCCGAAGTGTCGTAGACGATGCCTACCCGCTTGATGGCCGGGCTCTTCTGGACAGCCGCCGCCTCGATGGGCGCCACCTGATAGTCCATCGGCTGCACGGTGATACCCATCCGGTTGGTCTTCTGGTTGCTGGTCAGACGGATCGTGATGACGTGGGCGTGGAGGTAGACCGGCAGGTTGGCCAGCCCCACGGCCGAGTTGTAGGGGCCGATGACGGCGGACACGCCCTGGCTGACGGCCTTGCGGGCGGTGGCCGCCGCCGTGGCGGCGTCGGCCTTGTCGTCGACTTGCACCAGCTGCAGCCGGCGACCGAGGACCCCGCCAGCAGCGTTGACCCGGTTGGCGAGCAGCTGCGCGCCCCGCCACATGTCGATACCGGTCGAGGACTGCGGTCCGGTCATCGGCCCCTCGATGGCGATCTTCACCGTCGCCGCCCCGGCATTGGGCGAGCCGGCAGAACCGCATGCCGCCAGCGAGACGCCGACGACCAGGGCGGCCACCAGGAGCCGGCCGCCACGAGCCACACCGGCGGACGTTCCCCGCCTGCAGTCGCGCATGCCCGGGAAGTTACGACTTTGTCAGGGACGGGCGGCGGCCACCGGTTCGCCCGTGTAGCCGATCGGATACACGCCGGCCCGGGCCCCGTAGGTGAGGGCCTCGACCACCTGGCCGCCGCCCACGTACAGAGCGACGTGGGCAAGACCGGCGTAGAAGACCAGATCACCTGGTTGCAGCTGGGTCAGCGCCACCGCCGCCGCCTCGTCGTGCTGGGCCCAGGTCGAGCGCCCGAGCAGCACGCCGGCGGCGCGCCACGCCACCATGGTCAGGCCTGAGCAGTCGATGCCGGCGTGGGTGGTGCCGCCGCGCTGGTAGGGGGTGCCGATGTAGGTCTCGGCCTCGGCCACGGCGATCTGGGCCCGTGCCGTTTGCGGCAGCGACGGGTCACCGGCGGCGGCGGCCAGGTCGGAGGGCCCGACCGACTCGATCATGAGCCAGGCCGGGGGGGCCTCCCGGCCGACGGCCGGGATCGGGGATACGAGGGGCTCGGACCGCACCCGCGCCGACGCCGGTGTGGCGGTCCACTGGACGGCGAGCGCGGCGGCGCCGAGCAGCAGCGCGATGGCAGGTGGGGGAAGTCGTCGCATTCGGGGCGCGCCAGGTCGAGCCTGGGAAGACGGGAGGCGGACTGTCTAGTTACTCCCAGGAACTGGTGTCCAATCGGCCGCGGCGGATGGGCCGAGCGCCGGGCGGGAATCACTAGCGCCATGGCCGACCGACCAGACCGAGAACGCCGCCGCGACCGGGCCGCCGGCCTCCTGCCGGAGGAGGCCAACGTCGGCAGTGAGGACCCCGAGGGCCAGGCCGCCGCCGTGCTGGAGGAGTCCGACATCCGCCAGGAGGATCGCAACGCCGCGCCGGGATCGGTGGTTGAGCACCGGCGGGCCCCGACGGTGGCCGACTAGGTCAATCGTCGTCGCGCTCGGGCACGACTATGTCGAACCGATCGGCGCAGTCAGCGCACCGGTAGACGGCCAGGTCTCCGGGCATGGCCGGCTCGTCGTCACGGAAGCGGGTGAGCAGATGAGCCTGGCCCCCGCACTCGACACAGGTGATCACCGGGTCGGGCCAGTCCCCGGTCACCTCAACCACCCCCCGTCCGTCGCGGCACCTGAACGAAGATGCCCCGCGCTTCCACTGCGGCTCGTCCGTCGGCCAACAGCAGCCGACCGTGCACCCGCTGGCGCCGCCGCGACTCGGTGCGATCGCGCCACGCCTCGATGGTGACAGCCCCGCCGTCGAGCGGAACCGGGTGCCGGTAGCGCAACTCGAGCGTCGCCGTGACCGTGTGCACGCCATCGAGCAGGAAGCCGAGGGCGGCCATGGTCTCGTCGAGGCAAGTGGCGGCCACCCCTCCGTGCAGCAATCCGGGCGCCCCCCGATGCTCGGCGCGCGGCTTGAAGGTGGCCACCACCCCCGGGGGGCGAGCCTCGAAGGTCAGGCCGAGCCCCACGGGATTGTCGTCACCACAGGCGTAGCAGCCTCCGTCCACGAGCCCGACGGTAGCGGCCCGGTACTGTCGCTCCGTGAGGGTCGTCGCCGGCACGGCGAAGGGCCGCCGGCTGGTCACGCCGGCTGGCCGATCCGTCCGGCCCACCTCCGACCGGGTGCGCGAGGCGCTGTTCTCCATGCTCGGAAGCCTCGACGCCGTGGTGGGGGCCAAGGTCCTCGATCTGTTCGCCGGCACCGGCGCCCTGGGCATCGAAGCCCTCTCCAGAGGTGCGGCGTCGGCCACCTTCGTCGACCGCGACCCGGAGGCCCTGCGGGTCGTGCGGGCCAACCTCGAGACGACCGGGGTCGGGCCCGCCCGGGTGGTGCGAGCCGACGCCGGTTCCTTCCTGCAGGCCGGAGAGCCCTACGACCTCGCCTTGTGCGACCCGCCCTACGACTTCGCCGGATGGCCGGAACTGCTGGGACGACTCGACGCCTCGGTGGTGGCGGTGGAATCGGACCACGAGGTCGCCGCCCCCGACGGCTGGAGAGTTCTCAGGTCGCGCCGCCACGGCGGTACCGTTGTTGTGCTCTTCGCCAAGGCGGCGGCAGGGGGCGACAGCCCTTCTCCGCTCGAAAGGTAGCCAGTTGCGCATCGCCCTCATCCCGGGGTCCTTCGACCCTTTCCACAACGGCCACCTCGAGGTCGTCGAGAGGGCGGCGCGGCTGTTCGACGAGATAGTCGTGGGGGTGCTGCCCAATCCGAGCAAGTCCGCCCCCCTGTTCAGCGCCGAGGAGCGCCAGGCCATGATCGACGAAGCGGTCGCCCATCTCGGAAACGTCCGCACCGTGGCGGCGACCGGGCTGACCGTGGAGGTGGCCCGTCGCGAGGGAGCTGAGGCGATCGTAAAGGGCCTTCGGGCGGTGGCCGATTTCGAGAGCGAGCTGCAGATGGCTCAGATGAACAAGAACCTGTCGGGGATCGACACGCTGCTGATGCCCACCGGCCCCGCCTACTCGTTCATCGCTTCGCGCCTGCTACGTGAGGTCGCCCGCCTCGGCGGTGACGTCTCCGACCTGGTGCCGTCACCGGTCGCCGCCCGCCTCAAGAAGAAGCTGTCCCAGTGACCACCGACGGCCATGACCAGCCCGACTCCGAGACGCTCCTGCGCCGGGTCATGGAGGTCATCAACAACGGGAAGTCGGTCCCGCTTTCGACCTCGGTTCTGATCAGCAGCAAGGACGAGGTCATCGAGCTGATCGAAGCGGCCCTCGACCGGCTCCCCGACGAGCTGCGCCAGGCCCGCTGGATGCTGCGCGAACGCCAGGAGTACCTCGACAAGGTGCAGCGGGAGGCCGACGAGATCCTGCAGGCCGCCCGGGTCCGGGCCGAGCGCATGGTGCAGCGCACCGAGATCGTGCGCGAGGCCGAGCACGCCGCCCGGCGCATCCTCGAGGAGTCCCGCGAGCAGGCGGCCCGTCTCCGGCACGAGGCGGAGGACTACTGCGACCAGAAGTTGGCCGCCTTCGAGATCGTCCTCGAGCGGACCATGAAGACTGTCCACGCCGGGCGCGAGCGGCTCCAGGCCACGCCGGCGCCCCCGAGCGAGGCGGGGGGCGACGGTGTGGGCCGCATGGTGGAGCCCGGGGCGGGGCCGACTACTCCGGCGGCCAGCGGGTTCTTCGACCAGGACCGGTCGTGACCAGGACCGACTTCCGGGTCGGGATCGCCTCCCTGGCCCGGCAGGGGAGCCGCCGCGAGCATCGACGGGGCCAGATCGCCGGGCTGGCGGTGTCGGGCAGTCGGGTCCGTCCCGGGTCCGAGATCGACGTCAACGTCCTGCTCGAGCCGGTCACCCACGGGGTGATGGTCTCCGGCCGGGTCGACGCCCAGTGGGAGGGGGAGTGCCGGCGCTGCCTGGGTCAGGCGACCGGCGCCCTCCACGCCGAGGTCCGCGAGCTGTACGAGGAGCACAGCAGCGGCGACGAGACCTACCCGCTGGCCGGTGACGAGCTCGACCTCGAGCCGCTGGCGCGCGACGCTGTACTGCTCGAGCTGCCCCAGGCACCCCTCTGCAGGGAGGAGTGCCGGGGACTCTGCCCGACGTGCGGAGCCGACCTGAACGAGGTCCGGTGCGAGTGCCCGCCGGCGGGCGGGGACCCCCGCTGGGCCGCCCTCGACTCCCTGCGCCAAACCGACTCACACGGGAGCTAGACCGACATGGCCGTCCCCAAGAAGAAGACATCGAAGGCCAAGAGCCGCAGCCGGCGGGCCTCGAACTGGCGGCTGTCCGCTCCGCCCCGCAGCGTCTGCCCCCACTGCCGCGAGGCCAAGCTGCCTCACGTCGTGTGCCCCAACTGCGGCTGGTACGGGGGCCGGCAGGCGCTCGACGTCGACTAGCGGCCCGTGCTTCCCATCGCCCTCGACGCCATGGGGGGCGACCACGCCCCCGGCGAGATCGTCGCCGGCGCCCGCCAGGCCGTCGAGTCCCTCGGCGTGGAGGTGGTCCTCGTGGGTCCCCCCGACCGGATCGGCGACGCCGGTGGCCTGGCCGTCCTGCCCGCCACCGAGGTGGTGGCCATGGACGAGGACCCGGCCAACGCCGTGCGGCGCAAGAAGGACTCGTCGTTGGTCCGGGCGGCCGAGGCCGTACGCGACGGGCGGGCCTCCGCCATGGTCAGCGCAGGCAACACCGGGGCCGCCATGGCCAGCGCCCTGCTGCGCATGGGCCGGCTGCCCGGGGTCAGCCGGCCGGCGATCGCCACGCCCATACCGGTGCCCGGTTCGACCCCCACCGTCCTGCTCGACGCCGGGGCCAACGCCGAGTGCACCCCGGCCATGCTCGTCCAGTTCGCCCAGATGGGCTCCGCCTTCGCCGCCGAGCGCTACGGCATCGACCGGCCCCGGGTGGGCCTGCTGTCGATAGGCGAGGAGCCCTCCAAGGGGACCCCGGTGGTGAAGGAGACCCACGCCCTGTTGGAGGGGGGCGCCGGGGTGGAGTTCATCGGCAACGTCGAGGGGCGCGACATCGTCAGTGACCGGGTCGACGTGGTCGTCACCGACGGGTTCACCGGCAACGTCGCCCTTAAGACCCTGGAAGGCGGCATCCGGGCGGTGGTCGACGCCGTCCTCGCCGCCATGACCTCGACCGACGAGGCCCGGGAGGCCGCCAAGGTCCTCATGCCGGCCCTGGCCCCCCTGGCCGAGCAGCTCGACCCCGACACCACGGGAGGGGCGATGCTCCTCGGGGTCGACGGCGTCTGCATCATCAGCCACGGCTCGTCCTCGGCCCGGGCCATCGTCAACGCCCTGGGCGTCGCCCGCGACATGGTCGGCGCCGACCTGGTCGGCCGCATCCGCCAGGCGGTGTCCCCCACCACCACCCCCGCCGCCGCCGCCCGGCCTTCGGCCTGACCGCCTGACGCTGGCCCAACCCCGGGACGCCGGGCCGGAAGGGGCCGGCGGACGGCCCGGTATCATCGGAGGCCCGACGACACCGCCTGGAGACGAAGTGCCGGCTGAGACCCACGTGGAGAGGACCCCGATGGACCGCAAGCAGGTCTTCGAGCTGATCCGCGACCGGTTGGCCGACATCCTCGAGGTCGAGCCGGACACCATCACCGAGTCGGCCTCCTTTAGCGAGGACCTCGACGCCGACTCCCTGGCCCTCATCGAGCTGGTCGAGGCCCTCGAAGAGGAGCTCGGCGAGCGGACGGTCGGCTTCCGCATCGAGGACGAGGACCTCGAGGACCTGAAGACCGTCCGCGACGCGGTCGACTACGTGGTTGCCAAGCTCGGAACGTCCTGATCCGGAGCCGGCCGACGGCGTCGCCGCCCTGGTCGAGCGGCTGGGCCTGAGCTTCGCCGACCCGGAACTGCTGGCCCGGGCCGTGGCCCACCGCTCCTGGTGCGCCGAGAACCCGGGCAACCACTCCAACGAGCGCCTCGAGTTCCTGGGGGACGCCGTGCTCGGCCTGGTGGTGACCGACCACATCTTCCGCACCTACGCCGACCTGCCCGAGGGGGAGCTGGCCAAGCTGAGGGCCGCCGTCGTCAATTCGGAGGTGCTGGCCGAGGTGGCGACGTCGGTCGGTCTCGGGCCCGCCCTGCTGCTCGGCCGGGGGGAGGATCTCTCCGGTGGCCGCGAGAAGCCGTCGATTCTCGCCGACGCCATGGAGGCGGTCCTCGGCGCCGTCTACCTCGACGGGGGCTGGGGTGCCGCATCGGCTCTGGTGATGAGCCTGCTCGGGGAGCGGATCCAGGAGGCCGCCCTCGGCCCCGGGGGCCAGGACTACAAGACCCGGCTGCAGGAGCTCGCCACCCGCCGGGCCGACCAGCTGCCCCGCTACGACGTCTCCGACGACGGCCCCGACCACGCCAAGCGCTTCTACGCCACCGTGTATCTCGGCGACCGGGAGGTGGGAAGGGGCGAGGGGCGCTCCAAGAAGCAGGCGGAGCAGGCCGCCGCCCGATCGGCGTGGACGGTTCTGGGCGACGAGCGGCGCTCGCCCGACGCGGCGGGTCCCGACCCGGAGCCCGTCGCCGAGCCCGGCTAGGGCCGGTGCCCGAGCTGCCCGAGGCCGAGACCGTCCGGCGGGGCCTGCAGGCCGAGGTCTCCGGCCGGCGGGTCGTCTCCGCCGCGGCGACGGGCATCCGGTCGGTCCGCCGCCACGCCGACCCCGGGGAGGTCGGACGCCGCCTCGCCGGCCACCGGGTGGTGGGCACCCGCCGACGAGGCAAGTACATCGTGGCCGTGCTGGACAGCGACCAGGCCCTGGTCATCCACCTGGGGATGAGCGGCCAGCTGGTGCTGCTGGCGCCGGAGGACGAGCCGCCCCGCCACACCCACGTCACCCTCGAGCTCGACGACCGCCGCCGCCTGCTCTTCGTCGACCCCCGCACCTTCGGCGAGCTGTTCGTCACCGCCCCGCCCGCGCCGGGGGCGGAGCTGGCCGAGCTCGCCCACCTCGGCTTCGATCCCCTCGAGGACCGGGTCGGGCCGGCCGAGTTCGCCCGCCGCCTGAGCGGCCGGCGGGTCGGCCTCAAAGCGCTGCTGATGGACCAGCGCTTCGTGGCCGGCATCGGCAACATCTACTCAGACGAGATCCTCTTCGCCGCCGGGCTGCGCCATGACCGCACCTCCGACGGGCTGACCGAGCCCGAGGCCCGAAGCCTCCACCGAGCCATGGTCACCACCCTGCGCCGGGCCGTCGAACACCGAGGGTCCTCGCTGGCCGACGCCCAGTACCGCGACATCTACGGGGTGCCCGGGGCCTTCCAGCTCCGTCACCGCGTGTACGGCCGGGCGGGCCTTCCCTGCCGCCGCTGCGGCGGCCCGGTGCAGCGCCTGCGGTGGAGTGGAAGGTCGACTTTCTTCTGTCCCAACTGCCAGAGATAGGCGGCTCCGGAGGTACACCCTCGGCCGGGGACCCTGACGTAACCTCGCCCCAGCGTGTTCCTGAAGTCCCTCACCCTCAAGGGTTTCAAGTCGTTCGCCGACTCCACGACGCTCGAGTTCGAGCCCGGGGTCACCGCGGTCGTCGGGCCCAACGGCAGCGGCAAGTCGAACGTCGTCGACGCCGTCGCCTGGGTGCTGGGCGCCCAGGGCCCCCGGACGGTGCGCTCGGCCAAGATGGAGGACGTCATCTTCGCCGGCACCTCGTCGCGACCCGCCCTCGGGCGGGCCGAGGTGTCGCTCACGATCGACAACTCGGCCGGGCTGCTTCCGATCGAGCTGACCGAGGTGACCATCACCCGCACCCTGTTCCGCTCGGGGGAGAGCGAGTACGCGCTCAACGGTGTGCCCTGCCGCCTCCTGGACATCCAGGAGCTGCTCTCCGACTCGGGCGTGGGCCGCCAGCAGCACGTCATCGTCAGCCAGGGCCAGCTCGACTCCGTGCTGAACGCCCGCCCGGAGGACCGGCGGCTCGTCATCGAGGAGGCGGCCGGGGTCCTCAAGTACCGGCGCCGGCGCGAGCGGGCCCAGCGCCGGCTCGAGTCGACCGAGGCCAACCTCACCCGGCTCAACGACCTTCTCCGCGAGGTTCGCCGTCAGCTCCGTCCCCTCGAGAAGCAGGCCGAAGCGGCCCGCCGCCACGCCGAGCTCGCCGGTCACGTGCGCGACCTGCGCCTGCACGTCGCCGGGCGCGAGGTCGCCTCCCTCGAGCACCGGCTGGCCGCCGCGGCGGACAGCCGGCGGCTGCTGGCCACCAACGAGGTCGAGGTGAAGCAGCGTCTGGCCGGCCTCGACGCCGAAGTGCGCCAGGCCGAGGACGCGGTGTCGGCATCGGCGGCCAACGACGACCTGGCCGACACCCTCGGACGCCTGGAGAGCGCCCGCCAACGGGCTCGGGGCCTCACCGCCCTGCTGGCCGAGCGTCGCCGGTCCCTGGAGCGAGACCTCGCCGCCTCCCGCGACGAGGGCGTGGTCGCCTCCCTCGAGGCCGATGCCGCCGCCCTCACCACCCAGCTGGCCGAGGTCGACCGGGGCGCCAGCTCGCTGGCCGAGGAGGTCGGCCGGGTGGAGGAGGCCGAGCTCAAGGTCGAACGGGAGCGAGACGCCTTCACCGCCCGGTGGGGAGGGGACGAGGAGGCGCCCGACTCGTCCGCCGCCGAGCTGCGGGCCACGGTCGCCGGCCGCCGATCCGCCCTCGAGCGAGACCGGGCGGAGATGTCTCGCCTGGCCGCCCGGCGCACCGCCTTAGCCGAGCGCAAGGCCCGCCTGGGCGCCGAGGTCGCCCGCCTCGAGCAGGAGTTGGCGGTGGCATCCGGCTCCGCCGAGGAGCTGGCCCGCTCCGTCGAGGAGGCCACGTCCGCCCGGGCGGCGGCCGAGGCTGCCGCCGAGCGGGCCGAGGCCGAGTCGCGAGCCGCCGAGCGCTCCAGCCACTCGTGGTCGGCCCGGGCCGAGGCCCTGGCGCTCGCCCTCGACGAGGCTGCCGCCCGGGCCGGGGCCGCCCGCCTGGCCGGCATGGACGGCATCGTCGGCACCCTGCTCGACCTGGTCGAGGTGGACCCCGGATGGGAGGCGGCGTTCGAGGCCGCCCTGGGAGACGCGGTGGCCGCCGTCGTCGTGGACGGGCCCCCCGCCGCCCGGGCGGCGGTGGCGCGGCTCCACGAGCAAGACGCGCGGGGCGCCCTGCTGCCCCTCGGTCTGCGCCGGCCCGACGGCGAAGGATCCACCGGACGGGCCGTGCCGTCGGGCGCCGAGCTGGTCCGGTCCCATGTCCGCTCCTCGCACCCCGGGGTCGGCGAGCTCCTCGACGCCCTCCTCGGTGGCGTGGTCGTCGCCGCCACCTGGTCGGACGCGGTGGGGCTCGCCACCGACGCCCCGGCCGTCGTCGCCGTCACCAGGGAGGGGCACCGGTTCGGGCCCCGCGGCTGGCGGACCGGAGCGGCCGGACCCGGAGCGACCGGCGCCGCCCTCGAGGAGGCCCGCCGGCGGGCCGGCGAGGCAGCCGCCGACGCCGCCCGGTCCGCAGAGGCGCTGACAGCGGCCCGGGCCCGCCTGAGCCAGGCCCGCCAAGACGAGGACGTCGCCACCCGGGCCGCCGCCGAACGGGGATCCACCGCCGCTCGCAACCGTTCCGAGCTGGCCAGCCTGACCGCCCAGCGGGCCGAGCTGGAGGCCGAGGACGAGTCGCTGGCCCGCCAGCTGGGTGAGGCCGAGGCCCGCGCCGCCGAAGAGGAGCGTTCCCTGGCCGACCTCGAGGCTCGCCTGCCGGAGCTGGAGGAAGCCGAACGGGTTCAGACCGAGCGGGCCGCCGAACGCCGCGAGGCGCGCCGGCGCCTCGACGAGCTGGTGGTGGCGGCCGCCGCCCTCCGCTCCGACCTCGAGGTACGGGCCGCCGGTCTCGAGGAGCGACGCTCTGTCCTCTCCCAACGCCTCGCCGAGGTCGAGGAGCGGCTGCGCTCGAACGTGGCCGAGCGCGAGCGGGCCGCCGCCCGCCGGGTCGCCATCGAGCGCTCGCTGGCCGCCGTCGAGCGGCTGGCGGAGACCGTGTCCGGCCACTCGGCCGTCCTGGAAGAGCTGATCGCGGACGTGCGCGACCGCCGGCGCCGCCAGGCGGAGGACACCCGGGCGGCGGCCGCCCACCTCGACGGGCTCCGGCGCTCTCGCTCCGAGGCCGAGCGAACCCTCGAGCAGATCCGCGACCGGGTCCAGAAGGGCGCCCTCGAGGAAGCCGAGGCCCGCATGCGCCTCGAGGCGGTGGTGGAGACCATCCGGCGCGACCTCGACTGTGAGCCGGACGCGGCCAAGGCCGCGCCCCGACCGGAGATGCCCGACGGGGCTTCGCCCGAGGCCCGGCTGCGCGACCTCGAGCGCGAGCTGCGTCTGCTGGGGCCCATCAACCCCCTCGCCCTCGAGGAGTACGCCGCCCTGGAGGAGCGTCACGGCTTCCTCGAAGGCCAGCTCGAGGACGTGAAGTCGAGCCGCCGCGAGCTGGCCAAGGTCATCCGGGCCGTCGACACCGAGATCGTGGAGGTGTTCGCCGCCGCCTACGCCGACGTGTCGGCGAACTTCTCGGACCTGTTCTCCACCCTCTTTCCGGGAGGCTCCGGCCAGCTGCGTCTCACCGACCCGGAGAATCTGCTGGAGACCGGCGTCGAGATCGAGGGCCGGCCGTCGGGGAAGAACGTGCGGCGCCTCTCGCTGCTGTCCGGCGGGGAGCGGTCGCTGACCGCCATCGCCTTCCTGTTCGCCGTGTTCCGCAGCCGCCCTTCGCCCTTCTACCTGATGGACGAGGTCGAAGCGGCCCTCGATGACGTGAACCTCCATCGCTTCATCGACCTGGTGCGCGAGTTCCGCGACGAGGCCCAACTCCTCATCGTCACCCACCAGAAGCGCACCATGGAGGCCGCCGACTGCCTCTACGGGGTGACGATGCAGCCGGGCGGCTCCAGCCGGGTCATCAGCGAGAAGGTCGCCGCCGGCGCCTGACGGAGCGGCCGCGGGGGCTCGGTAGGCTCCCCGGCGATGGAAGTCGTGGTTGTCATCGTCGTTGTCGCGGTCGCTCTCGCCTTCGTCGTGCTGACGGCGGTGGCCGTCCGGTCGCGGCGCGGTGTGGACCTCGAGCCCCCCGCTCCGGGGGTGGCCGTCGACAGTCGCGACCGGGCCGTCGCCGACCAGGTCCAAGCCGACGTCGCCCGCCAGGTCGAGGAGGCCTTCCAGACCGCCCTGCCCGAGGACGCCACCTCTCCGGTCGAGGTGGCGCCGGGCGAGGTCGTCGAGGCCCAGCCCGTGCCCGACCTCCGGGTTCTGCCCGAGCCCGAGGCCCCGGCTCCCCCGGAGGCCCCGCCCCGGCCCAGCTTCCGCCAGCGCATGGGCCGGGCCCGCAGCCTGCTGTCCGGCTACGTGGGCTCGGTGCTGTCCCGGACCTCGATCGACGAGGAGGCGTTCGACGAGATCGAAGAGGCACTCATCCGCGCCGACGTCGGCGTCGCCACCGCTCAAACCCTGCTCGACTCCCTCCGCCAGCGGGTGAAGGCCGAGTCTCTGGGCACGCCGGAAGAGCTGGTCGCCGCCCTCAAGGCCCAGCTGAAGGAGGACCTTTCCGAAGGCGACCACGCCCTCCACCTCGAGGCCGGAGCGACGAACGTCTGGCTGTTCGTGGGGGTGAACGGGGTGGGCAAGACCACCAGCATCGGCAAGGTCGCCCTCCGGCACGTGAGCGAGGGCCAGCAGGTGGTGATGGCGGCGGCCGACACCTTCCGGGCGGCCGCCGCCGAGCAGCTGGAGCTGTGGGCCCGCCGGGTCGGCGCCGACCTGGTACGGGGGGCCGAGGGCGGCGATCCGGGCTCGGTGGTGTTCGACGCCGTCCAGCGGGCCGCGTCCCGGGGCGCCGACCTCGTCCTGGCCGACACCGCCGGGCGGCTCCACACCAAGGTCAACCTGATGGAGGAGCTCAAGAAGGTCCGCCGGGTCGCCGAGCGCGAGCCGGGCCGGGTGACCGAGGTCCTCCTCGTCCTCGACGCCACCACCGGCCAGAACGGCCTCACCCAGGCCCGCGAGTTCACCGGGGCGGTCGGGGTCACCGGCGTGGTGCTGACCAAGCTCGACGGCACCGCCAAGGGCGGCATCGTCCTGGCCATCCAGCACGACCTGGGACTGCCGGTGAAGCTGGTCGGCGTCGGCGAGGCCGCCGAGGACCTGGTGGACTTCGACCCCGACGAGTTCGTCGAGGCCCTGTTCGACTGAGGCGTCCCGCCCTGCAGCCCCCGCTAATGGGCCCAGCGGGTCTCCAGTAGCCTGGGACGCCGCATGTTCGAGTCTCTATCGGAGCGGCTTGAGGGGATCTTCACCCGTCTGCGTGGCCGCGGCCGCCTGGACGAGGCCGACGTCGACGAGGCGCTGCGCGAGATCCGCGTCGCCCTGCTCGAAGCGGACGTCAACTTCCAGGTCGTCCGGGGTCTGATAACCCGAATTCGAGAGCGGACCGTCGGGGCCGAGCTCTCGAAAAGCCTGAGCCCCTCCCAGCAGGTCATCAAGGCCGTCCACGAGGAGCTCATCGGCGTACTCGGCGGCGAGCCCCTGCGCGTCACCTACGCGTCGAAGCCTCCGACCGTGGTCCTGCTCGCCGGCCTGCAGGGAGCGGGTAAGACAACCGCCGCGGCCAAGCTCGGCCGCTGGTTCCGCCAGCAGGGCCGCAACCCCCTGCTCGTCGGCGCCGACCTGCAACGACCGGCTGCCGTCGTGCAGCTGCGGGTCCTCGGGTCCCAGGCTGGGGTGCCCGTCTTCAGCGAGACCACCGACCCGGTTGCCGTCTCCGTCGCCGGCAAGGCCGAGGCGGAGCGGACCGGCCGCGACGTGCTCATCATCGACACCGCCGGGCGCCTCACCGTCGACCACGAGCTGATGGGCGAGGTCCGGCGGATCTCGGAATCGACCTCGCCCCACTACACCTTCCTCGTCATCGACGCCATGATCGGCCAGGAGTCGGTGACCACGGCCGAGGCGTTCCACGCCGCCCTCGCCCTCGACGGCGTGATCCTCACCAAGCTCGACGGCGACGCCCGGGGCGGCGCCGCCCTGTCGGTCAAGGAGGTGGTGGGCCGGCCCGTCGCCTTCGCCTCCACCGGCGAGAAGCTCGACGACTTCGACACCTTCCACCCCGACCGGATGGCCAGCCGCATCCTCGGGATGGGCGACGTCCTCACCCTGATCGAGAAGGCCGAGCAGACCTATGACGAGGAGGTGGCGGCCAAGGCGGCGGCCGCCCTGCAGGAGGGCCGCTTCACCCTCGAGGACTTCCTCGAGCAGATGCAGCAGATCAAGAAGATGGGCCCGCTGCAGAGCATCGTCGGGATGCTGCCGGGCATCCCCAAGGAGATCAAGAACGCCAAGATCGACGAGCGCGAGCTCACCCGGGTGGAGGCGATCATCCACTCGATGACCCCCGAGGAGCGGCGGGACCCGTCGCTCATCAACGGCTCCCGCCGGTTGCGGATCGCCAACGGCAGCGGCAGCACCACCTCCGAGGTCAACCTGCTGCTCAAGCAGTTCCGTGAGATGCAGCGCATGATGCAGGCCATGGGCCTCAGCGCCAAGATCTCCAACAAGAAGGCGAAGAAGGCCAAACGGGGCCGGGTGACGCCAGCGGGGCTCGGCCCGCAGCGGCGGCGCTGAACACGACGAAAGGACCAACTGAAGTGGCAGTGAAGCTCCGCCTGATGCGGATGGGAAAGAAGAAGCAGCCGACCTATCGGGTCGTGGCGGCCGACAGCCGTTCGCCGCGCGACGGCCGGTTCATCGAGATTCTCGGCACCTACGAGCCGCGGGCCGAGCCGTCGGTGGTCAAGATCGACAACGACCGGGCCGTGCAGTGGCTGTCGAAGGGCGCCCAGCCCACCGAGACGGTGCAGAAGCTGCTCCGGCTCTCCGGCGCCTGGGACACGTTCAAGTCGGGAGGCGCCACGTCGTGAGTGATCCCAACTACGACGACGAGCAGGTCGACGACATGGCTGGCAACCGGGTGCCGGCCGCCGTATCCCGTTCGGTGCTCGATTACGTGGCCCGCTCGATCGTCGACGATCCCGACTCGGTGGTGGTCGAGACCGAGGAGGCCCGCTACGGCACCACCCTGCGCCTACACGTCGCCCCCGACGACATGGGAAAGGTCATCGGACGTCGGGGCCGGGTCGCTCAGGCCCTGCGGGCGGTGGTCCGGGCCGCCGGCGCCCGCGACCGGGTCGACGTCCAGGTCGACATCGTCGACTGATCCGGTGAGCCGGCTGGAGGTCGGCCGGATCGTCAAGCCCCACGGCCTTAGGGGAGAGGTGGTGGTCGAGCTGACCACCAACCGGACCGAACGGCTCGACCCGGGCAGCCGCCTCTACGCCGGGGACGTCGAGCTCGAGGTTCTCGCCTCCTCGCCCCACCAGCACCGGTGGATCGTGACCTTCGCCGGAGTCGAAGGACGGGAGGGGTCCGAGGCGCTGCGCGACCTCATCCTCAGCGCCGAGCCCGTGGAGGACCCCGGGGAGCTCTGGGTCCATGAGCTGATCGGGTGCCGTCTCGTCGAGCCGGACGGTGCCGACCACGGCACGGTGGTGGCCGTCCAGGCCAACCCGGCCAGCGACCTGCTCGTCCTCGACGGCGGCGGCCTGGTGCCGCTGCGCTTCGTCGTCGAGCACCGGCCCGGCGTGGTCGTGGCCGACCTTCCCACCGGGCTGCTCGACTGAGGGTGACGCCGTGCGCATCGACGTCATCACCGTCTTCCCCGACATGGTGGAGGCGTGGCTCGGCCACAGCCTGATCGGCAAGGCCCGCCGCCAAGGGTTGCTCGACCTGCGGGTCCACGACCTGCGCTCGGCCGCCGTCGACCCGCACCGCTCGGTGGACGACTCCCCCTTCGGAGGAGGGGCCGGCATGGTGCTGGCCCCCGAGCCGGTGTTCGCCACCGTGGAGCGGGTCGACCCGCCCCGGCCGCTGATCCTCATGAGCCCCGCCGGCCGCCGTTTCGACCAGGCCGAGGCCCAACGGCTGGCCGGTCTGCGCTCGAGCCGGTCGGGCGGCTTCTCCGTGCTCTGCGGACGCTACGAGGGGGTGGACCACCGGATCGTCGACCACCTCGTCGACGAGGAGCTCTCGGTCGGCGACTACGTCCTGGCCGGCGGGGAGGCGGCCGCGGTGGTCGTGGTCGAGGCCGTGGCCCGGCTCGTCCCCGGGGTCATGGGCAACGAGGCGTCGGCCGAGGAGGAGAGCTTCTCCGACGGCCTGCTCGAGTACCCCCACTACACCCGCCCCGCCGACTTCCGGGGCTGGGAGGTCCCCGAGATCCTCCGCTCGGGAGACCACGGCAAGGTGGAGCGCTGGCGCAAGGCGCAGGCCCTGGCCCTCACCCTCCGCCGGCGCCCCGACCTCATCGCCGCCCGAGGCGGGCTGCGAGATGACGAGGTGCGGCTGCTCTCCGAGCACGGCTATTCTGAGCTTCTCCCTGGCGACTCCGAGGAGCCTTCCGCGCCATGAACCCGACCGACCTCGTCGACCGCGACAGCCTGCGTGAGGACATCCCGGAATTCGGCCCCGGCGACACCCTGAAGGTGCACGTCAGGGTGGTCGAGGGAAACCGCGAGCGGATCCAGGTGTTCCAGGGGGCGGTCATCCGCCGCCAGGGCTCAGGCGTGCGCGAGACCTTCACCGTCCGCAAGGTCAGCTTCGGGGTGGGCGTGGAGCGGACCTTCCCCGTCCATTCGCCGATCATCGCCAAGATCGAGCCGGTGACCGTGGGCGACGTGCGGCGGGCGAAGCTGTATTACCTGCGCGACCGGATCGGCAAGGCGGCCAAGATCAAAGAGAAGCGCCAGGTCCGCTGACCGCCACCCGGTTGCCCCCCCTCGCCGGGACGGTGACCGGCCGGCGCCGGCGGCCGCCTCACGAGCCCGGCCTCCCCCCCCTCCCCGGCACCGAGGGCTCGCTCACCGAGACCTCGGGCACCGCCGTGGCGCGCGAGGGCCTCACCCTGCTGGCCATCGCCGTGGTGATCGCCGTGCTGGTGAAGACCTTCATCGCCCAGGCCTTCTACATCCCGTCGGGGTCGATGATCCCCCAGCTCATGATCAACGACCGGGTCGTCGTGTCCAAGATCGCCTACGACCTGCACGCCCCCCGGCGGGGCGACATCATCGTGTTCCGGGCTCCGCCGAGCCAGCAGCCGGTCCAGCCCCGGCCCCTGCCCCTCGTGGTGCGCTGGATCCGCGACGCCGGCGAGGCGGTGGGCGTGGTGACCCCCTCCACCGAGGACTACATCAAGCGGGTGATCGGCCTTCCGGGTGACACGGTCGAGGCCCGGGGCGGCCACGTGTACGTCAACGGCCACCTGCTGGTCGAGCCCTACCTCGCCCCCCAGGTGCTGACCAGCGACTTCGGCCCGGTGGTGGTGCCCGCCGGCCATCTGTGGGTGCTGGGGGACAACCGGGGCGACTCCTGCGACAGCCGCTGCTTCCCGGAGGGCGCCATCACCCAGTCGTCCGTGGTCGGCCGGGCGGACTTCCGGGTGTGGCCGCCCCACGATGCGTCGTTCCTCTGACCTGGTGCGACGCCCGCCGGCGGCCCGATCGGGGCGGCTCGGCCGGGCCGAGCGTTGACGACGAGGCCTGGCCCCGGGCCCTACAGTGGACGAGGTGGGTACTCATGAGCGCTGAGGACCTCGAGCGGTACGAGACGGAGATCGAGCTCCAGCTCTATCAGGAGTATCGAGCCGTCCTCCCGATGTTCAAGTACGTCGTCGAGACCGAGAGGCGCTTCTACCTCGCCAACGAGGTCCGGATGGACCCCCGCAACGAGGGTGGCCGGACGTACTTCGAGATCGAGCTGCGCGACGCCTGGGTCTGGGACATGTACCGGCCCGCCCGCTTCGTCTCCTCCGTGAAGGTAGTCACCTTCAAGGACGTCAACGTCGAGGAGATCCCCGAAAAGGACCTCTGAGCTTGACCGGTGCCTCCGGTCGCCGGTCGGTCTGGTCGGCGGGAGAAGAGGCCGCCGCCGGCTGGTACCAGGAGCACGGCTACGAGGTGGTCGCCCGGAACTGGCGTTGCCGTCACGGCGAGATAGACCTCATCGCCCGCCGCGGCCGGCTACTGGTCTTCTGCGAGGTCAAGGCCCGCACCTCCGACGCCTTCGGATCTCCGCTGGAGGCGGTGACGCCGACCAAGCAGGCCCGCCTGCGGCGCCTGGCCGCCACGTGGCTCGAGCAGGCCGGGGGCTCCGGGCCCGGCCCGATCCGCTTCGACGTCGCCGCGGTGTTGGGCGGGCAGGTGGAAGTGGTCGAGAACGCCTTCTGAGCTCTCGGCGCCTCCGCCGCCCGTCACTTGCGTGAACATGCGTTGACGGACGGGCTCCCGGCGCGCGTCAAAAAAATTGTGTCAACCATCATTGGCAAAGGTGGTGGCGTGGTCGACACGTTTGTCCGGATTCGGGACACTGTTTTTTTCAGCCCGCCCGCCCCTCCGGTCCATCGGCGATAAACGCCGGCGACGGTCCGTGACGCAAGCCCGGCCAGCGGCTCGCGCCAACGGGCCTGGATAAGGTCCGCACCATGGAGACCCTGCTGGTCGAGCGGGACCAGGGCGTGGTGACGGTCACGCTCAACCGGCCCGACAAGAAGAACGCCATCAACACCCAGATGTGGGACGACCTGCTCGAGACCTTCGAGGAGGTGGCCGACCGCACCGACGACCGGGTGGTGGTGGTGACCGGAGCCGGCGGGGCCTTCTGCTCGGGCGCCGACCTCACCGACCCCCGGGCGACCAGCAGCCACCAGCTGGTGCGGATGCGCCACGTCGCCGACGTGGCCCTGGCGTTGCACCGGGTGCCCAAGCCCACCATCGCCAAGGTGACGGGCGTGGCCGCCGGCGCCGGCTGCAACCTGGCGCTGGGATGCGACCTGGTGGTCGCTTCAGAGCAGGCTCGATTCAGCGAGATCTTCGCTCGCCGGGGCCTGACCATCGACTTCGGCGGGTCGTGGGTCCTGCCCCGGCTCATCGGCCTGCACCGGGCCAAGGAGCTGGCCTTCTTCGCCGACATCCTCTCGGCCGAGCAGGCCGCCGAGCTCGGCCTCGTGAACCGGGTCGTGGCCAGCGGCGAGATCGACGAGTTCGTCGCTGACTGGGCCCGCCGGCTGGCCGCCGGGCCGCCCCTGGCGCTGTCGATGACCAAGACGCTGCTCAACGGCTCGTTCTCCGTGTCGATGGACGAGGCGCTGGAGAACGAGGCCCGCTGCCAGGCGGTCAACTTCACCACCGCCGACACGACCGAGGCCATGACCGCCTTCATCGAGAAGCGGGAGCCTCGCTATCAGGGCCGCTGAGCCTCGCTGTCACAGCCCCTCCGTAGGCTGAGGGCAAGCCTCGGAGAAGGGCGCCTCCTCCCCAAGTAAGTCCGTTTCGTCGCGGGAGGAGTCCCATGATCGCCAGCGTCTTCTCGGCAATCCTGAACGGGGTCGAAGGAACCCCGGTCCGAGTAGAGGTCCACGTTTCCAACGGCCTGCCCGGCTTCACCGTCGTCGGCCTGCCCGATGCCGCCTGCCGTGAGTCGCGAGACCGGGTGAGGGCGGCTCTGCTGTCGAGCGGCCTGTCCTGGCCGGTCAAGCGGGTGACGGTCAACCTGGCGCCCTCGGGGGTGCGCAAGGCCGGGTCCGGCCTCGACCTCCCCATCGCCGTCGGATTGTTGGCGGCGATCGGCCAGCTGCCCCCGGAGTGCGTCTCGCGATGCGGGTTCGTCGGGGAGCTCGGCCTTGACGGCGGCCTGCGCCGGGTGCCCGGAGCCATGTCGCTGGTGGCCGCCATGCCGGTCGACGCCGCCGTGGTGCCGTGGGCCTCGTTCCCCGAAGCGTCGCTGGTAGCCGGCTGCCAGGTGCGCCCGGCCCGGAACTTGCGCGAGCTGTTCGACGCCCTGACCGGCCAGGGCGACTGGCCCAAGCCGCCGGCCCGCCCGGCCGACCCCGAGGACGAGGACGCCCCGGACCTGTCCGATGTGCGAGGCCAGCGGCTGGGGCGATGGGCCCTCGAGGTGGCCGCCGCCGGCTGGCACCACCTGCTCCTCATCGGGCCCCCGGGCTCGGGCAAGACGATGCTCGCCCGTCGGCTGCCGGGGCTCCTGCCCGAGCTGACCCAGCAGGAGGCCCTCGAGACCTCCCGCATCCATTCGGCGGCCGGACTTCCCCTGCCCCGGGCCGGCCTGGTCAGCCGACCCCCGTTCCGGGCCCCGCACCACGGCGCCTCGGCCGCCTCGCTCATCGGCGGTGGCACGGTTTCGATGCGGCCGGGCGAGGTCAGCGCCGCCACCAACGGCGTGCTGTTCCTCGACGAGATGGCCGAGTTCGCTCCGGCCGTGCTCGATGGCCTGCGCCAGCCGTTGGAGGAGGGAACCGTCACGGTGTGCCGGGCGGCGGCGTCGGCGAGCTTCCCGGCTCGCTTCCTGCTGGTGGGCGCGCTCAACCCGTGCCCGTGCGGCGAGGGCCAGACCCCCTCGCACTGCCGGTGCACCGACGGGATGAGGAAGCGTTACGCCCGCCGGCTGTCGGGGCCCCTCATGGACCGGTTCGACCTGCGGGTGGCGGTGACCCGGCCCGAGCCGGCCGAGTTGCTCGGGCCCCCCGACGGGGACGGGACCGAGGTGGTCGCCAAACGGGTGGCCGAGGCGAGGGCCCGAGCGGCGGAGCGGGGGGTGATGGCCAACGGCCTCATCCCGGCGTCGGCTCTCGACCGGGTGGCCCCGCTGGAGCCTGACGCCGCCCGGGCGCTCGAGGGTCAGCTCCGGCGGGGGTCGCTGTCGGCCCGGGGGCTGCACCGGCTGAGAAGGGTCGCCCGAACGATCGCCGACCTATTCGCCGCCGAGCGGGTGGGAGCCGAGCACGTCGCCGGCGCCCTCGAGCTGCGGGCCGCCTACGGGCGGCTGATGGGGGAGCGGTGAGCGGCGTCGGGCACCTGCCGGAGGAGGCCTACGGGGCGGCCCTCCTCGGTCTGCCGTCGATGAACCCCCGGACCCTTCGGCTGTTGCTCGATGGCTCCCCGCCCTCCCTGGTCTGGTCCGACCTGGTCAGCAATCGGCAGGTGAACCGGCTGACCTCACTGCACAAACTGTCCGCCACGGCCAAGAGCAACTGGCGGGCGGCGGCCCGGTCCACGGACGTGGACGAGCTCTGGTGTCGCTGCACGGCCGCGGGCGTGACCGTGCTGTTGCGCGGGGCCGAGGGCTATCCGGCCCGGCTCGCCGGTGACGCCCACGCTCCCGCGGTGTTGTTCGCGGCAGGGGACGTGTCGGTCCTCGAAGGGCCGACCGCCACGGTCGTGGGGACCCGCCGCTGCACCGGGTACGGCGCTGAGGTGGCCTGGACGCTCGGTCGGGGCCTGGCCGCCGCCGGCGTGGTGGTCGTCTCGGGGTTGGCAGCTGGCATCGATGCCGCCGCCCACGGCGGAGCCCTCTCGGCCGAGGCCGGTCCGCCCGCCGGCGTGGGCGGAAGTGGCATCGACGTCCCCTACCCGGCGGGCAACGCCGGCCTCTGGCGAGCGGTGACGCGCACGGGCGTGATGCTCAGCGAGGCTCCCTTGGGGGCGGCGCCCACCGCCTGGAGGTTCCCGGAGCGGAACCGCATCCTGGCCTCCCTGGGCGACGTGGTGGTGGTGGTCGAGTCGCACCGGGTTGGCGGCTCGATGCACACGGTCGAGGCCGCCATCGCCCGGGGCAAGCCGGTGATGGCCGTGCCCGGGCCGGTGACCAGCCCGGCGTCGGAAGGGTGCAACGCCCTGTTGGTCGACGGGTGCGCGCCGGCGCGCGACGTGGAGGACATGCTGGCCCGCATCGCCCTCGAACGCCCGGCGCCGCCGGCCCCCGACCCTGAGGAGGAACCGGAGCCGACCGGCGACGACCGGGTCCTGTGGGCGGTGGACCCCACCCCCACCATGTTCGAGACCGTCCTCGGGCGAACCGGCATGAACCCGGTGGAGGCGGCGGCCGCCCTCGGTCGGCTCGAGGCGGCCGGGCGGGTCCTGCGGGGCGCGGGCTGGTGGGAGCGGCGGTAGGTCGCCGCCGGCCGGGGCGGCGTCCCGTACGGTGGTCCTGGTGTGGAGGGTCGACGAGTTCGCACGGTCGCTGACGTCGAGCTCGCCGGCCACGGTCGCCGCCTACACCTCCGACCTCCGATCGTTCGCCGAGTGGGCGGCGCGGGCGGGGGTGGAGGAGCCGGCCGGCGTGACCCGGGTGCTGGTCCGCCGCTACCTCGCCTTCCTCGGCACCCGCCGCTACGCCCGGCGCTCGGTGGCCCGCAAGGTCGCCTCCCTGCGCCGTTACTTCCACTGGCTGGTCCGGACCGGGGTCCTCGCCGTCGACCCCACCGTCGGGGTGTCGGCGCCCCGCGGTGAGGGACGGCTGCCCCGGGTTCTGGGCCGGGCCGAGCTGGAGGATCTGCTCGACGGACCGGCGAGGCGCCCGGCCGTCGCGGGGGACCCCTGGCAGACGGCGGTGGCCCTGCGCGACGAGGCGATACTCGAGTTGCTGTACGGAAGCGGGCTGCGGGTCAGCGAGCTTTGCGGGCTGCGGCCCGCCGACCTCGATCTCAAGCGGCGGCTGGTCAAGGTCTGGGGGAAGGGGTCCAAGCAGCGGCAGGTTCCCATGAGCGTGCCGGCGGCCGAGGCGACCGACCGGTGGTTGCGACACGGCCGGTCCCACTTCGTCAGGGACGAGACCCCCGCCGACGCTGCCTTCCTCAACTCGCGGGGCAGGCGGCTCGGTCCCCGCGACGCCCGCCGCGTCCTCGACCGGGCGGCGGCGGCGCCCACCCATCCCCACGCCCTGCGCCACACGTTCGCCACCCACCTGCTCGACGGGGGCGCCGACCTGCGGGCGGTCCAGGAGCTGCTGGGCCACGCCAGCCTGCAGACGACGCAGGTCTACACTCACGTGAGCAAGGAAAGGCTGCTTCACGTATACGAACGCAGCCATCCGCGGGCCTAGGAACTGCGTGGACGCCAGCGACGCAATACAAGAGCTTTGGCAGCAGTACAAGAGCTCGGCGTCCCGCGACGCCCGCGACCGGCTGATCGTGCACTACTCGCCGCTGGTCAAGTACGTGGCCGGCCGGGTGGCGGTTGGTCTGCCCCAGAGCATCGAGCAGTCCGACCTGGTCAGCTACGGGATATTCGGGCTTATCGACGCAATCGAGAAGTTCGACATGACCCGCAAGGTGAAGTTCGAGACCTACGCCATCGCCCGCATCAAGGGGGCGATCATCGACGAGCTGCGCTCCATCGACTGGGTGCCCCGGTCGGTACGGGCCAAGGCCCGGGCGGTGGAGACGGCGCTGGGCAAGCTCGAGGCGACCCTGATGCGGGTGCCGACCGACGCCGAGATCGCCGCCGAGATGGGCATCGCCGAGAAGGAGCTGCACGAGATCTACAACCAGGTCTCCTTCGTCGGCCTGGTGGCCCTGGACGAGATGCTCTCGGGCGGCGACAAGGGTGAGGGCAGCACCCTCGGGGACACCATCGCCGATCGGGGCGAGGGCCCGGTGGCCGCCTTCGAGGTCGAGGAGATGAAGCAGATCCTCGCCGGGGCCATCAACCGCCTGGGCGACCGCGAGAAGATCGTCCTGACCCTCTACTACTACGAAGGCCTCACCCTGGCCGAGATCGGCCAGGTGCTGGGGGTCACCGAGAGCCGGGTGTGCCAGATCCACACCAAGGCCATCCTGCAGCTCCGGTCCCGCCTGGCCGAGGCCGAGCGAGAGCCGGCCTGATCTAGACTCGGCGGGCCGGCGCCGCCGGCCACACACACCTGCCCGAGCTACCCACGGTCGCCCCGCGGGGCGCGTCGCCCGGGTCGAGACCAACCGATGGGAGACAAACCATGGCTGTCGTGACCATGAAGCAGCTGCTGGAGGCCGGGGTCCACTTCGGCCACCAGACCCGGCGCTGGAACCCGAAGATGAAGCGGTTCATCTTCGGCGAGCGCAACGGCATCTACATCATCGACCTCAACCAGACCCTGCGGCGGATCGAGGTCGCCTACACCTTCGTCCGTGACCTGGTGGCCGACGGAGGCACGGTCCTGTTCGTCGGCACCAAGAAGCAGACCCAGGACCCGATCGCCGCTCACGCCCAGCGCTGCGGCATGCCATATATCAACGAGCGCTGGCTCGGCGGCATGCTCACCAACTTCGCCACCATCAGCGGCCGGGTGAAGAAGATGCAGGAGTACGAGCGGATGAGGGCCGCGGGGGACTTCGAGGCCATGCCGAAGAAGGAGGCGCTGATCCTCTCTCGCGAGCTGGAGAAGCTGGAGCGCAACCTCGGCGGCATCCGCGACATGTCGCGCCTGCCCGACGCTGTCTTCATCATCGACACCAAGAAGGAGCACATCGCGGTCACCGAGGCCAACAAGCTCGGCGTGCCGATCGTCGCCGTGGTGGACACCAACTGCGACCCCGATCTGATCCAGTACGTGATCCCGGGCAACGACGACGCCATCCGCTCGGGCACTCTCATGTGCCGGGTGATCGCCGACGCGGTCGAGGAAGGCCGGATGATGGGCGCCCGACGGGGGACCATCGCCCCCGGCGGCCCGCCGCCGGCGCCGCCGGACCCCGAGGAGGAGGCCCGCCGGGCCGAGCGCCAGCGTGAGGCCCGCCGCCAGGCCGCCGCCGAGGCCCAGCAGCGCGCCGCCCGTCTGGCCGCCACCCGTGAGGCCCCGGCCGCCGAGGGTGGGGCCGAATCGGCGCCGGGGCAGAGCGCTCCTGACACGCCAGTCGAGACGGCGACGCCCGAGGCGTCCGCCGGCGCACCGGAGGAGCAGTAGATGGCCACCTTCACCGCCAAGGACGTGCAGGCGCTGCGCCAGGCGACCGGCGCCGGGATGATGGATGCCAAGCGGGCCCTGGAGGAGAACGACGGAGACGCCGAGGCGGCCGCCCAGTGGCTGCGCGAGAAGGGCCTGGCCAGCTCGGCCAAGCGCTCCGATCGCGAGAGCACGCAGGGGGCGGTGGCGGTCGACACCGTCGGCAACGCCGCCGCCATTGTCGAGCTGCGGTGCGAGACCGATTTCGTGGCCAAGTCGACCGACTTCGTCGAGCTGGTAGAGGACCTGGCCCGCCTGGTCGCGGCCAAGGGCGAGGACGCCGTCTCGGAGCGCCAGGAGGAGATCGACCGGTTGAAGGTCACCCTCAAGGAGAACATCCAGCTCGGCCGGGTGGCCCGCTTCGACTCCTCCGACGGCTCGGTCATCGACACCTACCTGCACGTGCAGAACGGGCGGGGTGTGAACGCGGTGATGGTCGAGATCGCCGGCGGGTCCCAGGAGCTGGCCCACGATGTCGCCGTGCACGTCGCCTTCGCCCGCCCCGCCTACCTGTCCCGCGAGGAGGTGCCCGAGGATCAGGTGGCCGCCGAGCGAGCGACGCTCGAGAACATCTCGCGCAACGAGGGCAAACCGGAGGCCGCCCTGCCCAAGATCGTGGAGGGTCGCCTGAACGGCTGGTTCAAGGAGCGGGTGCTGCTCGAGCAGGACTTCGTGCGCGACGAGAAGATGACGATCTCGAAGCTGCTGGGCTCGGCGGAGCTGAAGCGCTTCGCCCAGGTGGTAGTCGGCCAGTAGCGGTGACCGAGACCGCCACCGGCCCGGTGCAGGAGCGGGCCGCCCGCCAGCCCCGTTGGGGCCGGGTCGTCCTCAAGCTCTCCGGGGAGGCCCTGGCCAGCTCGGCGTCGGACGAGACGATCGACGGTCCGGTGGTGGAGCGACTCGCCGGCGAGATCGCCCGCGCCCGCCAGGAAATGGACGTGGAGATGGCGGTGGTGGTCGGCGGCGGCAACATCTGGCGGGGTACCACGGGCGCCGGCGCCGGCCTCGACCGGGCCACGTCGGACTACATGGGCATGCTGGCCACGGCCATCAACGCCCTCGCCCTGCAGGACGCCCTCGAGCGACACGGGCAGCCGACCCGGGTGCTGTCCGCCATCCAGATGGCCGAGGTGGCCGAGCCGTACATCCGCCGGCGGGCCATCCGCCACCTCGAGAAGGGACGGGTGGTGATTTTTGCCGCCGGCACGGGCAACCCGTTCTTCACCACCGACACCACCGCCGCCCTGCGGGCCGCCGAGATCGAAGCGGAGGGGATCCTCAAGGGGACTCATTCCGGTGTGGACGGCGTCTACAGCGCCGACCCCAAACGCGATCCATCCGCCACCAGGTTCGACGAGATCGCCTTCATGGAGGTCATCTCCCGCGACCTGCGGGTGATGGACCTGACCGCCATCACCCTCTGCCGTGACAACGGGCTGCCCATCCTCGTGTTCGACGTCATGGTCCCGGGCAACATCGGACGGGCCCTGGTCGGACAGCCGATCGGTACCCTTATCAAGTGATGGAAGACTCCTCCCTCATCGAGGTGGCCCTGGCCGAGACGCGCGAGAAGATGAACAAGGCGGTCTCCCACGCGCAGAGCGAGTTCGCCGGCGTCCGGACGGGGAGGGCGACCCCGGGTCTCATCGAGAAGCTGAAGATCGAGTACTACGGCAGCGAGGTGCCGCTCCAGCAGCTGGCCGGCTTCAGCGTGCCCGAGGCCCGCCTCCTCGTCGTGACCCCCTACGACAAGGGGGCCATCAAGTCGATCGAGAAGGCGATCCAGAACTCGGATCTCGGCATCAACCCCTCCAACGACGGGCAGGTCATCCGCCTCAGCTTCCCGCCCCTGACCGAAGAGCGGCGCAAGGACCTGGTGAAGGTGGTCCGCCACATGGCCGAGGAGGCGCGGGTGGCGGTGCGCAACCTCCGCCGGGCCGCCCGCCACGATCTCGAGGGCCTGGAGAAGGAGGGGGAGATCTCCGCTGACGAGCTCGAGCGGGCGGAGAAGCTGCTCGAGAAGATGACCCACGACCACGTCGAGGAGATTGACCGGGTCCTGCAGCACAAGGAGCAGGAGCTGCTCGAGGTATAGGGGCCCCAGCACCGGCCAGCCGGCGCCGACTCACTAGGAGGCAGCATGGACTCCGAAAACCATCAGGACGGAGAGGAAGAGGAGGCGCCGCCCACCCCGCGCAAGGTCGGCGAGGGGGTGCGCATCATCGGCGCCGACGAGGCCGCCGCCGCTCTGCAGGCCGGCCAGGCCGCCGGGCGCCGGCCCGAGGACCAACCCCGGTTCGGGGACGTGCCCCCTCACCCCGAGGGCCCCCGTCCGGCGCTGCGCTTTCCCCTTCCTGACAGCGGCCAGGACGTGCCCCGGCCCCAGGTGAGCCCGGCGGTCGGGCGGCCGGGGCCGGAGCCGGTCCCCGAGCCGACCGGCACCGACGAGACCCTGCTCGACACGCCGGTGCCCGTCGCCAGCGACGAGCCGCTGGTGGCGCCGGGCGGGGATCACGACCTGCTCCACTGGACCGAACCCCCGACGGGGGAGGTTCCCCCGGTGCTGGCGGCGGCGTCGACCGAGCAGGAGGACGATCTCGACGCCTGGTCCGGCTTCGCCAGCCGGGCGCCCCGCTGGCGGGAGGGGCGGGGGGACTGGGACGAAGCCGACTTCGAGGACGCCAGCGCCCTGGCCGAGGAGAGCCGGCTGGGAGCGGCCCACGTGCCCGACGACGACGCCGACCCGTTCGCCTTCGACCGCGAGGCCGAGGAGGAAGAGGTCCGCCAGCTGACGGCGGTGGTCAGCACGCCCCCGCCCGCCTGGAGGGCCCCGTCAGGCGGCTCCGGCCTCCCCCCTGAGGTGCCCCGCCGCACGCCGCCCCTGCCCCGGGCCGGCACCAGGACCCGGGTGCTCACCGGGGTCGGCATCGGGGTCCTCGCTCTGCTGCTGTTCAAGGCCGGCACCGCCCCGGCCATGGTCCTGGTGACCCTGGTCGCCACCCTGGCCGCCGCCGAGGGCTTCGGGGCCCTGCGACGGTCCGGCTACCGCCCCGCCACCCTGCTGGGGCTGACCGCCACGGTGGCGGTGATGGTCGGGGCCTACCTGAAGGGTGAGACCGCCCTTCCCCTCGTCCTTTCCATGACGCTCGTCTTCGGCTTCCTGTGGTACCTGGCGGGCGTGGTCCGGGCCCGGCCCACGGTGAACCTGGGGGCGACGCTGCTCGGGTTCGTATGGGTGGGGTTCCTGGCGTCCTACGCCGGCCTGATGCTGGACCCGAACGTGTTCCCCGCCCGGCACGGGATCGCCTTCCTCCTGGGCGCCCTCATCGGGGCGGTGGGCTACGACGTGGGCGGCTTCGTGTTCGGCAGCCAGCTCGGTCGCCATCCGATGGCCCCGGCCATCAGCCCGAACAAGACCTGGGAGGGGCTGTTCGGCGGCATGCTTACCGCCCTGCTCGCCTCGGCGGTCATCGCCGGCCAGATCCACCCGTGGACCCTCCGCGACGGCGTGGCCCTCGGGTTGGTGGTGGCGGTGGTCGCTCCCCTGGGCGACCTGTGCGAGTCGCTGATCAAGCGCGACCTCGGGCTCAAGGACATGGGGACGGTGCTGCCCGGACACGGAGGGCTCCTCGACCGGGTGGACGCCATCCTCTTCGTCCTGCCCGCCACCTACTACCTGGTCCGGGTGCTGGGCATCGGATGACCTCCGGCGGGCCGACGACGGTGAGCCTGGTCGGCTCCACTGGCTCGATCGGCACCCAGACGATCGAGGTGATCCGGACCGATCCCGACCGCTACCGGGTGGTGGCCCTGGGCGCCCGGGCCTCGGTCGAGGCCCTGGCCGAGCAGGCCCGGGAGCTTCGTCCGGAGGTCGTCGCCGTCGCCGACCCCGCCGCCGCCGCCGAGCTGGGGGGCCGCCTGCCGGCGGGGACCGAGCTGCGGGCCGGGCCCGAGGCCCTGGCCGCCATCGCCGCCGAGGCCGAGGTGACGGTCAACGCCGTGGTCGGCTTCGCCGGCCTGCCCGTCACCCTGGCCGCCCTGCGGGGGGGCCGCCGGCTGGCCCTGGCCAACAAGGAGTCGCTCATCGCCGGAGGGCCCGTCGTCCGCCAGGCCCGAGCCGAGGGCGGAGGCGAGATCCTGCCGGTGGACTCCGAGCACTGCGCCGTCCACCAGTGCCTCAGGTCTTCCCGCTCGGGTGCCGACGAGGTGGCGAGGATCGTCCTGACCGCCAGCGGCGGACCGTTCCGGGGCCGGACCCTGGCCGAGCTGGCCGAGGTCACCGTGGCCGACGCCCTCGCCCACCCGACATGGAAGATGGGGCCCAAGATCACGGTTGACTCATCCACACTGATGAACAAGGGGCTCGAGGTGATCGAGGCCCACGAGCTGTTCGACGTCGACTACGGCCGGATCGAGGTGGTGATCCACCCCCAGTCGATCGTGCACTCGATGGTCGAGTTCACCGACGGAGCCACCGTCGCCCAACTCTCCATGCCCGACATGCGCCTCCCCATCTCCTACGCCCTCGCCTACCCGGACCGGTGGCCTTCGCCCTACGGGCGGATCGACTGGTCGCGCCTGTCCCGCCTCGATTTCGAGGCCCCCGACACCAGCGTGTTCCGCTGCCTGGCCCTCGCCTACGAGGCCGGCCGGGCCGGGGGCTCGGCCCCGGCCTGGCTGAACGCGGCCAACGAGGTGGCGGTGGCCGCCTTCCTCGCCGGCAGCCTCGGCTGGGCCGGCATCGGCGAGGTCGTCGAGGAGGCCTTGCAGGTCCACGACGGGGCGGTACTCGCCGACGTCGATGCCGTGCTCGAGGCCGACGCCACCGCCCGTCGGGCCGCGGCGGCCGCCGTCGAGCGCCGGGCGAGGGCGGCATGAGCGCCCGTCTGACCCGCGGGGTCTCGCCGTCGGAGCAGTGGGCGGCCCTGGGCCGGCTGGCCCTGGTGGTAGGGGGCGGCGTCTTCGCCGCCGTGCTCACCGGCACCGTCAAGACCGTCGCCGTGGTGGCGGCGGTCGTGTTGATGATCATGCTCCACGAGCTGGGCCACTTCGCCACGGCCAAGTGGTCGGGCATGAAGGTGACCGAGTACTTCCTCGGCTTCGGCCCGAGGCTGTGGTCCGTGCGCCGGGGGGAGACGGAGTACGGCGTCAAGGCCATACCCGCCGGCGGCTACGTGAAGATCGTCGGCATGAACAACATGGAGGAGGTCGACCCGGCCGACGAGGCTCGCACCTACCGGCAGTCGACATTCCCTCGCCGGCTCCTGGTGGTGTCGGCCGGCTCCGCCATGCACTTCCTCCTGGCCTTCCTCCTGCTCTGGGGGATGCTCAGCTTCGTGGGAACGGTCGAAGGGGACCACCCCCTGCTGACCGTCGGTTCGATCAGCACCCTCGCCACCGGCCCGAGCCCCGCCCAGAAGGCCGGCTTCCGCGCCGGCGACCGGATCGTGGCGGTCGACGGGAAGCCGCTCAAGAAGTGGGATGAGCTACCTCCGATGATCCAGGCCCGGCCCGGTCAGCCGGTCCGGTTCACTGTCCTGCGGCACGGCGCCACCCTGACCCTGACGGCCGTGCCGGTCGACCTGCAGAAGGTGAAGGTCACCGGGGGCGGCGCACCGGTGCCGTCGACGGCGAAGCCCTACGGGTTCGTGGGCATCGGTCCCGCCTATCCGGTCGACCGCAAGAACCCGGCGGCGGCCGTGCCGGCGGCGGCGGTCGACGTGGGCAAGTACACGTGGACCGTCGTCGGCGCCCTGGGCCACATCTTCTCGCCGCACGGGCTCTCCTCCTACGGCGAGCAGCTGACCGGACACGCCCCCTCGGGCCCGTCGGCGAGCACGGATCAGCAGAACCGCTTCGTCTCTCCGGTCGGCCTCGTGCGGCTGGCGTCCGACGCGGCCAGCAGCGGCGTACGCGACGTGCTGGTGCTGCTGGTGGCCATCAACGTGTTCGTGGGCGTGTTCAACATGGTGCCGCTGCTGCCCCTGGACGGTGGTCACGTAGCTGTCGCCATCTATGAACGGGCCCGCTCGCGGCGGGGCCGGCGCTACCGGGTGGACATCCGCAAACTGATGCCCGCGACCTACCTGGTGTTCTTCCTCATCGTGCTGCTCGGGGTCAGCGCCCTCTACCTCGATATCGTCAAGCCGTTCCCCAACCCGTTCCAGTGAGCCCATGCGCCCCAGCCTGACCGCGGCCACCCGCCGCCCCACCCGCCAGATCATGGTCGGCAACGTGCCGGTGGGCGGCGGCGCGCCGGTGACGGTGCAGTCGATGACCACCACCAAGACGGCGGACGTCGACGCCACCCTGGCCCAGATCTACGCCCTGGCCGCCGCGGGGGCGGACATCGTGCGCTGCACGTGCAACGAGGCCGAAGCGGCCGAGGGCCTGGCCCGCATCGTGCCCCGCTCGCCCGTGCCGCTGGTGGCCGACGTCCACTTCCACCACGAGATGGCGCTCGCCGCCCTCGAGGCCGGCGTGGCCTGCCTGCGCCTCAACCCCGGAAACCTGCGCAAGCCCGAGGAGATCCGCTTGGTGGCGAGCGAGGCGCGCGATCGGGGGGTGCCCATCCGCATCGGCGTGAACGCCGGCTCGCTGCATCCCGATCTCTACAAGAAGCACGGCGGGGCCACCCCCGAGGCGCTGGTCGAATCGGCCCTGATGGAGCTCGACTACTTCCGCCAGGTCGACTTCGAGGACGTGAAGATCTCCGTCAAGGCGTCCCACGTCCCGTTGATGGTCGAGGCCTACCGGATGCTGGCTGATGCGGTCGAACATCCTCTCCACCTCGGGGTGACCGAAGCGGGGCCGCCGCCGGCCGGGCTGATCAAAGGCACGGCCGGCATCGCCACCCTCCTCAACGAGGGCATCGGGGACACCATCCGCTACTCGCTCACCGCCGATCCGGTCGAGGAGGCGAGGGCCGGGCGTCAGCTGCTCGAGGCCTTGGGGCTGCGCGAGCGCAAGGGCCTCGACCTGATCGCCTGCCCGTCCTGCGGTCGGGCCGAGATAGACGTGATCGGGGTGGCCAAGGCGGCCCAGGAGGCGCTGGAGGAGAAGAACCTGCCCATCCAGGTGGCGGTGATGGGCTGCGTGGTGAACGGCCCCGGCGAGGCCCGCGAGGCCGACATCGGCATCGCCGCCGGTCGGCACAAAGGGCATCTGTTCATCAAGGGGAAGATTGTCCGGGTCGTGCCCGAGGACGACATGGTGGCCGCCCTCGTCGAAGAGGCCGAGAAGCTGGTGGCCGAAGGGATCGAGGCCCGCCTGGCCGCCGCCGACGCCTCGGCGGAGTCCGAGGCCGAGTCAGACCGGTTGGCCCTGCTGGAGGCTAAGGGTGACGACGTCAACCACAGCGAGGCCCGGGTCGAGCTGATCCGCAAGACCACGCATCACGTCGTCGACGGCTAATTGGGCGCGGGCCGGTCCCCACCCCGCTAGACCTGGGCCGTGCCCATCGACATCCGCCCCGTCTCCGACGACGAGTTCATCGACTTCGCCCGGGTCGACTTCGCCGCCTTCGGCGGGAAGGTCGACGACCGGGTGCTCGATAGCCACCGGCCGGTGTTCGAGGCCGACCGCAGCCTGGCCGCCTTCGAGGGCGACCGGCTTGTGGGGACGGCCGGGTCGTTCTCGTTCGAGGTCACCCTGCCGGGCCTGGCGTCAGTGCCGGCGGCCGCCGTCAGCTACGTCGGGGTGCTTCCCACCCACCGTCGGCGAGGGGTCCTGTCCGCCCTGATGCGCTGCCAGCTCGACGACGTCCGTCGGAGGGGTGAGCCGCTCGCCGTCCTCACTGCCAGCGAGGCGGGGATCTACGGACGCTTCGGGTACGGGCCCGCCACCTATACCGCCGAGTACGAGCTGCGCCGGCGCGAGGCCCGGCTGGGGGACGACGCCCGGGCCGAGGGGGTCGAGCTGGTCGAGGGCGGCGCCGTGCCCGGGCTGGTCGCCGGGGCCTACGAGTCCTACCGGCGAGCCCAGGTAGGCGAGGTGAGCCGCACGGAAGGGTGGTGGCGCACCTCGGTGGAGGCCATCCAGCCGTGGGCCGATCAGGACGGCAGCCGCTTCTTCGTCGTCCACCGTCGCGGCGGCGAGGTGGACGGCTACGCCAGCTACCGGTTCCGCGACGAATGGACCGACAGCATGCCCGACGCCCAGCTGACCGTCTCGGACCTGTGGGCCACCAACCCGCAGGCCGAGGCCGCCCTGGTGTCCTATCTGCTGTCGATCGACCTCGTCGCCAAGGTCAAGCTCGAAGGCCGCCCGGTGGAGGACCCGCTGCGGTGGCGGCTGGTCGACGGCCGCCAGCTGCGCACCCGGCGGGTGGCGGACCATCTGTGGTGCCGACCGGTGGACGCCGCCGCCGCCCTGGCCGCCCGCCGCTACCGGGCCGAAGGCGAGCTGTGCCTGGAGATCCGCGACGAGCTGTGCCCGTGGAACGAGGGCCACCTGGTGGTGGAGGGTGGGCCCGACGGCGCCTCCTGCCGCTACGAGAAGTCGTGCCCAGCCGACCTGGCTCTGGGCCCGGCCGAGCTGGGATCGGTCCTCCTAGGCGGCGTCCGGCCCTCCTCCCTGGCGCGGGCCGGGCGGCTCGCCGAGCTGCGCCCCGGGGCTCTGGCCCGGGCCGACCTGATGCTCGGCAGCGACCCGGCGCCGTGGTGCGGCACCGAGTTCTGAGCCTCGCCGGCGGCCGGCGAACGGGCGTGCACCGGCCCCGAGAACGCCAGTGGGCGCCGGCCGGGCGGGGCAGGCACTGATATAATTTCGGGGCCGGTCCTTCCGGCGGAGCGTGGGCTTGCGCCCACGCTTTTGTTTGGTCCTTGACCAGTGAGGAGGTGAGATGGGCCCGGATGAGCTGGTCCGCGAGCTTGTCGAGCCGATCCTCGCCTCGTCGGGTCTCGAGCTGGTCGACGTGGAGGTCCGCCCCGGGTTGCTCCGGCTTTCGGTCGATCGGCCCGGCGGCGTCGACCTGGACGCCATCGCCGCGGTGACCCCGGCCATCTCCTCTGCCCTCGACGCGGCCGAGCCCATCAAGGACCGTTACCAGCTCGAGGTGTCGAGCCCGGGTCTCGAGCGACCGTTGCGAACGCCCGAGCAGTTCCGCCGCTTCGTCGGCAGCGCCGTGTCGGTTCGCACCCACGCCGGGGTGGAGGGCGACCGGAGAGTGAAGGGCAGCCTGGTCGGCGCAGACGACGACGGAATCGATCTGCTCCCCGACGGCGCGCCGGACGGCTCCTCCCCACGGCGCCTCTCCTACGACCAGATCGAGCGGGCCCGCACCGTTTTCGAGTGGGGCCCGGCCCCCAAGCCCGGCCGTCCCGACCGCCAGCGCAGGAAAGCGTCCACCCGATGAGCAAGACCAACTTCGAGTTCCTAGAGGCCCTCCAGATGATCGCCCGCGACAAGGGCATCTCCGTCGAGACCCTCCTCGACGCCCTGGCCAACGCCCTCGTCGCCGCCTACAAGCGGATGCCCGAGGCGGCGGAGGAGGCGGTGGTCACCATCGACCCCGACTCGGGCGAGATCCGGGTCTACGGCCAGGAGCTCGACGAAGACGGCAACGTGACCCGTGAGTGGGACGACACCCCCGACGACTTCGGCCGGATCGCCGCCCAGACGGCCAAGCAGGTGATCCTGCAGCGCATCCGCGAGGCCGAGCGCGACCTCAAGTACGAGGAGTACGCCGGGCGCGAGGGTGACATCGTCACCGGCATCATCCAGCAGAGCGACAACCGCTACACGTTGCTCGACCTGGGCAAGGTCGAGGCGCTGCTGCCCCAGGCCGAGCAGGTCCCCTACGAGCGCTACGAGCACGGCGCCCGCCTCAAGGCCTACATCGTCGAGGTGCGCAAGACGACCAAAGGCCCCCAGATCGTCGTAAGCCGCACCCATCCCGGCCTCATCAAGCGCCTCTTCGAGCTCGAGGTCCCCGAGATCAGCAGCGGCGTGGTCGAGATAAAGGCGTGCGCCCGCGAGCCGGGTCACCGCACCAAGATCGCCGTCTGGTCGAACGACGCCAACGTCGACCCCGTCGGCGCCTGCGTCGGGGCCCGCGGTGCCCGGGTGCGGATGGTCACCAACGAGCTTCGAGGCGAGAAGGTCGACATCGTCCCGTTCTCCGAGGACCCGGCCGAGTTCGTGGCCCGTGCCCTGCAGCCGGCCCGGGTCAAGGAGGTCCACCTCGACGAGGAGACCGGCACGGCCACGGTGATCGTCCACGATTTCCAGTTGTCCCTGGCCATCGGCAAGGAGGGCCAGAACGCCCGGCTCGCCGCCCGGTTGACCGGTTGGCGGATCGACATCAAGAGCGAGACCCAGCTGGCCGAGGAGGAGGCCGGCTACTCCGGCGAGGAGTGGGCCGAGGGCGAATGGGTCCAGAACGAGGACGGCGAGATGGTGTGGCAGCCGGCCGAGGGTGGCGAGGCCCTGTCCGCCGAGCAGTGGGCCTCGGCCGAGGAGCCGTCGGCCGAGGAGCCGTCGGCCGAGGAGGCGCCAGCCGAGCAGCCGTCCGCCGAAGGGGCAGACCCCGGGGCGGCCCCATAGTCGCTGGCCGGACCTGCGTCGGGTGCCGTAGGGTGGCCGGACAGGACGAGCTCGTGCGGGTCGTCCACATCAACGGCCAGGGCCTGGTGGTGGGCAGGAACCTCCCTGGGCGGGGCGCCTGGCTGTGCCGAGGCTCGCCCGGCTGTCTCGAGCGGGCCACCGGAAGGAACGGCCTCTCCCGGGCGTTGCGAGTCCAGGTCACGGCCGACATGGTGGACCGGCTCCGCGCTCAGCTCGGCTGCTGACGAGTAGGGCCGGTCGAAGGCTCTCCCATCGTGTGGGAGGATGGAAGGCCGCGCATTGGCGGGATGAGAGAGGGACAGACAGCACTTGCCGAAGAAGATCCGGGTCTACGAGCTGGCTCGTGAGCTCGGGCTGACGAACAAAGAGGCGCTCGACCTGTGCGAGTCGCTCGGCATCGGCGTCAAGAGCCATTCGTCGAGCATCGAGGACGCCCAGGCCGATCGGGTCCGCCGCAAGGCCGACCGCGAGGGCCTGCGCCGCGAGAAGTCTCCGGAGGAGCCGGCGCCGGCCAAGTCGCGCCCGGCCGCCGAGAAGGCCGAGCCGGCCCCGGCCAGGGCGGAGACGCCGGCCCCGGGCCCCGCCGAGGAGCCCGCCGAACGTCCCGCCGCCCGGGTCGCCACCGAGAGCCGCCCGGCGCCCCAGCCCCGTCCCTCCGAGCAGCCCGCCGCCGCGGCCGAGGCACCACCCGTCGCCCCCCGGCCGGCGCCCGAACGGCCGGCTGCCGCCGCACCGGAGCGCCCCGCCGCTGAACGTCCGGCCGCCGAACGGCCCGCCGCCGCCGACGGCCCCGCCGCCACCCGCCCGCCCGCTTCGGGCCGCGACCCCCGCCTGATCACCAGCCGCCCGGCCAGCGAGCAGGAGCCCCGCCCGGCCGCTCCGCGCCCGGCGGCCGCCGCCCGCCACGACGGCCAGGAGGCAGCGCCGGCGCGCCGACCCCCGACCTCGTCCTCCACCGGCAAGCCCATCCCGCCCCCGCCGGGGGCCCGGCGACCCCCGCTGTCGCCCACCGGCAAGCCCATCCCGCCCCCCCCGGGCGGCCCGCCGCGCTCGCCGTCGGGCCGGCCCATTCCCCCGCCGCCCGGTGGCGGAGGCCGCCCGACCGGGCCCGGGGTGGGTCGCCCGCCGATGGGGGCCGGCCGCCCGCCCCGCACCGGCGGGGCGCCTGGCGGCGGTGGGGGCGCACGCACCGGCGGCTTCGGCGGCGGCCGGGGCGGCTTTGGCGGCGGCGGAGGAGGCGGAGGTTTCGGCGGTCGCCCGGGCGGCGGCGCGCCCCCCGGCACCCGTGGTGGCGGCCCCCCCGGCCGGGGACGCCCGCCCCAGCGGAGGTCGCGTCGGCGCCGGCGCAACCTCGAGGAGCTGGAGCCGACGCTGCCGACGGTCTACACGCCGTCGAACGCGCCGGTGCCGACCGACGAGGTCATCATCGAGCGAGGGTCGACCGCCCAGGAGGTGGGGCCCAAGCTCTTCCGGTCCGCCGGCGACGTCGTCCGTTTCCTGTTGCTCCAGGGCGAGATGGTGACGGCGACGCAGTCGCTCTCCGACGAGATGATCGAGCTGTTCGCCGCCGAGCTGGGCGCCACCGTGCGGCTGGTCGACCCGGGCGAGGAGAAGGAGGCCGAGCTCCAGGCCCGCTATTTCGAGGACGAGGAGGAGGACGACTCCCTCCAGCGTCCACGTCCGCCGATCATCACGGTCATGGGTCATGTCGACCACGGCAAGACGCTGCTGCTCGACCGCATCCGCGAGACCAACGTGGTCGCCGGTGAGGCTGGCGGCATCACCCAGCACATCGGCGCCTACCAGGTCGAGAAGGACGGTCGGCTGATCACCTTCATCGACACGCCGGGCCACGAGGCCTTCACGGCCATGCGGGCGCGGGGCGCCCAGGTGACCGACATCGCCGTGCTGGTGGTGGCGGCCGACGACGGGGTCATGCCCCAGACGGTGGAGGCGCTCAACCACGCCAAGGCGGCCGAGGTGCCGATCGTGGTGGCGATCAACAAGATCGACCGTGAGGACGCCGACCCCAACCGGGTCCGCCAGCAGCTGTCCGAACAGGGGCTGGTGCCCGAGGAGTGGGGCGGGGACACGATCATGGTGGAGATCTCCGCCCTGCAGAACCTCGGCATCGACGATCTGCTCGAGCAGCTCCTCGTCCTCGCCGAGGTCGAGGAGCTCACCGCCAACCCCGAGGGGCGCGGCCGCGGATCGGTGCTCGAGGCCAATCTCGACGTGGGCCGGGGTCCGGTGGCCACCGTCCTGGTGGAGAACGGAACCCTCCGGGTGGGCGATCCCATCGTGGCCGGGGCGGCGTGGGGGAAGGTCAGAGCCCTCATCGACGACCGGGGCGACAACGTCAAGGAGGCGGCGCCGGCGATGCCGGTGCAGGTGCTCGGGTTCAACGACGTGCCCCGGGCCGGCGACGAGTTCAGGGTGACGACCGACCAGGGCACGGCCCGGACGATCGGTGAGGCGAGGGAGCAGCGGTTCCGGGCTGCCGGCTACGCGCCGACGCCGACGGCGGCGGGAGCCAAGCTGGAGGACATCTTCCAGCAGATCCAGCGGGGAGAGGTCGCCACCCTCAACCTCATCCTCAAGGCCGACGTGCAGGGCTCGCTGGAGGCGCTGACCGAGTCGCTGCGCAAGCTCGAGCGCGACGAGGTGAAGCTGGCCTTCGTCCACCGGGCGGTGGGCGGCATCACCGAGAACGATGTGGGGCTGGCCGCCGCCTCGAACGCCACGATCATCGGTTTCAACGTCCGACCCGACCGCAAGGCCCGCGAGATGGCCGAGGCCAGCGACGTGGAGATCCGGGCCTACGAGATCATCTACAAGGTTCTCGAGGACATCGAAGCGGCCATGGTGGGCATGCTGGCCCCCGAGTACGAGGAGGTCGTCACCGGCGAGGCCGAGGTCCGCGAGGTGTTTCGGGTACCGCGGGTCGGGGCGGTGGCGGGCTGCTACGTCCGCAACGGGGTCATCACCCGCGGCTCCAAGGTCCGGTTCCTGCGCGAGGGCGTCATCATCTGGAAGGGCGCCATCTCCTCCCTGCGGCGCTTCAAGGACGACGTCCGCGAGGTTCAGCAGGGCTTCGAGTGCGGCATCGGGCTGTCGGACTTCCAGGATCTCCACCAGGGCGACATCATCGAGACCTTCGAGGAGAGGGAGATCCCACGCACGTAGCCGCCCTACGGGTCGAGCTGCACCTTCCGGAGAGTCGCTCGCTGAAGGCCAAGCGGGCGCTGGTGAAACCCATACTCGAAGCGGCCCGTCGCCGTTACTCGTTGGCCGCCGCCGAGGTCGACCACCAGGACCAGTGGCAGCGGGCCTGCCTGGGGATGGCGGCGGTGGCCTCCAGCCCCGCGCGGGTCGAGGAGATGCTCGACAAGCTGGAACGGTTCGTGTGGTCGCGGCCCGACGTCGAGGTGCTGTCCACCGAGCGGCGGTGGATGGAGATGGAGAGCTGAGGTGGCCCACCGGTCGTCCGGCGGCTCCCACCGTTACCCGCGGACGTCGCGGGTCAACCAGGTGGTTCGAGAGGTCCTGGCCGAGGAGCTCGAGCGGATGTCGGACACCGACGAGCGACTGTCGTTGTTGACGGTCACCGGTGTGACGGTCGACCCCGATCTCCGTCATGCAGTCGTGTTCCTGAGCTCGCTGGGACAGGACGCGGCCGACGCCCTCGAGGAGCATCGGGTCGCCCTGCAGGCGGCCGTCGGCCGCCAGACCCGGATGAAGCGCACCCCCCGGCTCAGCTTCGAGGTCGACCCGGCAGTCGTCCAGGGCGAGGCCGTTGAAGCGGTGCTGCGCCGTCTGCACTCCGAGGGTGCGGGGGAGCGGTGAAGGGCTGGAGCGAGGAGCTCGACCGGGCCGCCCAGGCCATCGCCGGCGCCCCCGAAGTGGCGTTGGCCTGCCACGAGTGGCCCGACGGCGACGCCCTCGGCTCGATGATGGCCCTGTTCCACCTGTGCCGCGCCCAGGGCCGGTCCTCGCTCGCTTCCTGGCCCGAGCCCGAGGAGGTGGCCCCCCACTACCGGTTCCTGCCCGGTCTGGACGCCACCACCCCGCCGGCGCGGTTCCCTTCGGAGCCGGCAGTCATGGTGACCTTCGACTGCGGCTCCATCGAACGACTCGGAAAGCTGCAGGTGGCCGCCCGCTCGGCCCACCACCTGATCGTGCTGGACCACCACGCCACCAACTCCGGCTACGGCTCGATCAACGCCATCGACCCCAATGCGGCGGCCACCGCGGTCATGGTGCGACGCCTGGCCCGCCGGCTGGACTGGCCCCTCAACCGCGACGCGGCCCTGTGCCTCTACACCGGCCTGGTCACCGACACCGGCCGCTTTCAGTACGCCAACACCACGCCCGAGGTCTTCGCCCTGGCCCAGGAGCTGGCCGCCTTCGACCTGCCCATCGAGAGCATCACCCGCGAGCTGTTCGAGAAGAGCCGCTTCGCCTACATCCAGATGGCCGCCGCCTGCCTGACCCGGATGCGCCTCGACGCCGGCACCGGGCTGGTGTCGGCCACCATCACCGAGGAGGACCTCGGCCGCTTCGGCGTGGCCCTCGAGGAGACCGAGGGCTTCATCGACCTGGTGCGGCGCACTGCCGAGGCCCGGGTGGCGGTGGTGGCCCGCTATGCGCCCGACGGCGCCCGGGTGTCGCTGCGATCGATGGACGGGACCGACGTCGGGGCGGTCGCCGTCTCCCTCGGCGGGGGCGGACATGCTCACGCCGCCGGCTTCACCCACGCGGGCTCGGTCGAGGAGGCGGTCGAGCTGGTCCGGGCCGCGCTGGCCGGCTGAGCGGGCCCGTCCCCGCGTGACCGACGGCGTCCTCATCGTCGACAAACCCGCCGGGTGGACGTCCCACGACGTGGTCGCCCGCTGCCGCAAGGCGCTCGGCCAGCGCCGGGTCGGCCACGCCGGCACCCTCGACCCGGACGCCACCGGAGTCCTGGTGGTCGGCGTCGGCCGGGTGACCCGGTTGCTGCGCTTCGCCGGCGCCCTGTCCAAGTCCTACGAGGGGGACCTCGTCCTTGGGGTGGCGACCTCCACCCTCGACGCGTCCGGCGAGGTGACCGGCACCTGGGACATGTCCGGGGTGTCGGCCGAGGCGGTGACCGCCGCCGCCGTCCGGCTGACCGGCGACATTCTCCAGGTGCCGCCGATGGTGTCGGCCGTCCAGGTGGGAGGGCGCCGGCTCCACCAGCTGGCCCGCCAGGGCGTCGAGGTCGAGCGCCAGGCCAGGCCGGTCACCGTCCACTGGTTCCGGCTGTGGCCGCTGACCGACGGGCCGGCGCCGGCCCCTGTCTACCGGTTCGAGGTCGAGTGCTCCTCGGGCACCTACGTGCGCTCCCTGGCCGCCGACCTGGGCGCCGACCTCGGGGGTGGCGCCCACTTGCGCAGGCTGCGCCGGACCGCCGTCGGGCCCTTCACCCTGGACCGGGCCGTTCCCCTCGACGACGTCGGCCCGGACGCGGTGCTGGCCCCGGCCGAGGCCGTGTCCTTCCTGGAGGCGGTGGTCGTCGACGGCTCCGAGGCCGACGACGTCCGTCATGGCCGCCCCCTGGCCGACCGGGCCGGGCTGGGCTCACCGGGCCCGTGGGCGGTGCACACCCCGTCAGGCCGGCTCCTCGCCGTCTACGAGGCGGGCGGGTCCGGCGCCCTGCGGGCGGCGGTGGTGCTCGACCCCGCCTGAGTATCGTCGCCGGCGATGGAGGTCGTCGCCGAGCCGGGTCGGTTCCCGGCGTTCCCCCGCGGTTCCATCATCACCATCGGCGCCTACGACGGCGTCCACCGCGGCCACCAGGCCATCATCGGGGAGGTCCGCTCGCGGGCCGCGGCCCAGGGTTGCGCCAGCGTGGTCGTCACCTTCGACACCCACCCGGCCCGGGTCGTGCGGCCGGAGTCGGCCCCTCTGCTGCTGACCGACCTCGACCAGAAGCTCGAGCTCCTGGCCGCCACCGGCGTGGACTTCACGGTCGTGGTCCACTTCGACGAGGAGCGGGCGGCCGAGACGGCTGAGGACTTCGTATCCGATCTGCTGGTCGGCAAGCTGTCGGCCCGCGGCATCGTCGTCGGCCACGACTTCCACTTCGGCCACGACCGCCGGGGCAACGTCGCCCTCCTGTCCGAGATGGGCAACCGCCTCGGCTTCGACGTGGTGGGCATGCACCTGGTCGCTGACCGCACCGCCGGCCAGGTCGTCTCCTCCACCCGCATCCGGGGTCTGCTGGCCGAGGGCGACGTGGTGGAGGCCGCCGCCCTGCTGGGTCGGCCCCACGAGGTGCGCGGGACCGTCGACAAGGGCGACGGCCGGGCCGGATCGCAGCTCGGGTTCCCGACCGCCAACGTGGCCGTGCCCCCGGACATCCTCCTGCCCCTCGACGGCATCTACGCCGGCTGGTACCTCCGGCCCGACGGGACGGTCCTCACCGCCGCCATCTCCCTGGGGTTGCGCCCGACCTTCTACCCGGAGGGAGGACCCCGCCTGCTGGAGGCGTACCTGCTCGACTTCTCCGGGGACCTGTACGGCGAGGCGGCCCGGGTCCGCTTCGTCAGCCGGATCCGCGACGAGGTCCGTTTCGACTCGGCCGAGGCCCTCGTCGAACAGATGCACCGCGACGTGGCCGAGGTGCGCACCGCCCTCCGGCCCCGCTAGCCCCCGCCGAGCCCGGGGTCGGCCCCGGGTCAGTCGGTCGGCTCGGGGCGGCCCCGGAGCCGCTTCACCTCGCCCCGCATCCGCTTGGCCTCGAGGCGCCGGCGCCGGGCCCCCGCCGTGGGGGCGGTCGCCACCCGGGGCCGCTCCACGGCCAGGCCGTCGGCCAGCCGCCGGCGGAGGCGGTCGAGGGCGAGCTCGCGGTTGCGGTGCTGGGAGCGCTCGTCGGACGAGCGGGCCGTCACCACCGGGCCCAGCCGCTCGAGGAGACGGGCCCGCTGGCGGGGCCCGAGCGACGGCGACCCGGCCACGTCGAAGGAGACCTCGACCGCGGTGCGTGACCGGTTGGCGTGCTGGCCGCCGGGGCCGGAGGAGGTGGTGAACCTCCAGGTCAGCTCGTCCAAGGGGACGGCGCAGGACCTGGTCACCCGGAGGACCTGGGCTTCGGGGGCGGGCACGCTGCTAGCATGACCGGATCGCCGGCGCCGCCGGCGCGTCCCCCCCGAGGGAAACCGACCACTCGGACGCGCGAGGAACCGCAGCAAGTATGTCTCCCGACAAGACGGCGACCATCGCCGAGTACCGGCTCCATCCCACCGACACCGGCTCGCCGGAGGTGCAGGTAGCCGTGCTGACGGAGCGCATCAACCACCTGACCGAGCATCTCAAGGCGCACAAGGGTGACCATCACACCCGTCGCGGCCTCATGAAGCTGATCGGTCGGCGCCGCCGGCTCCTCGACTACGTCAGGGACAACGACGTCGAGCGCTACCGCTCGTTGATCGCCCGGCTCGGCATCCGCCGGTAGGGGACACCGGAACTTCAGTCGAGCGGCAAGCGGTCAGCTGCCAGTCGCCGGCCACCCGGGCCGAGCCGGGGTGACCGACGACTGGGAACTGGCCCCGCCGCCCAGAGCTCGCCCCCGAAGGGGCGGGAGGGAGACGTCATGGGTGACCCAATCACCGTGTCGGGCCCGGTCGGCGAGACCAGCAAGACGCTGAGCTTCGAGACGGGCAAGCTGGCCGGACAGGCCGACGGGGCGGTGGTGGGCCGCCTGGGGGAGACCGTGGTCCTGGTGACCGCCACCGCGGCCAAGACCGTACGCGAGGGGATCGACTTCTTCCCGCTCACGGTGGACATCGAGGAGCGGATGTACGCGGCGGGCAAGATCCCCGGCTCGTTCTTCCGCCGCGAGGGCCGGGCCACCGACCAGGCCATCCTCACCTGCCGGCTCATCGACCGGCCCCTGCGTCCGTCCTTCCCGGACGGCTTCCGCAACGAGGTCCACATCGTGGGCACCATCCTCGGCGCCGACCAGGAGAACCCCCACGACGTGCTGGCCATCAACGCCGCCTCGGCCGCGCTGATGGTCTCCGGTATCCCCTTCGACGGGCCGATCGGCGCCGTGCGCATCGCCTATTCCACCGACGGCAGCTGGATCCCCCACGCCACCTACCAGGAGGGCGACGCCGCCACCTTCGAGCTGGTGGTCGCCGGGCGGGCCCTGCCCGACGGTGACGTCGCCATCATGATGGTGGAGGCGGGCGGCACCGAGGACGCCTGGCGCTACTACGAGCAGGGTGCGCCGAAGGTGACCGAGGAGGTCATCGCCGAGGGGCTGGAGGCGTCCAAGCGCTGGATCCGCGAGTCGATCGAGCTGCAGCGTCAGCTGGTCGACCAGGTCGGCAAGCCCGAGCCAGTCCCCTACCAGGCCCAGGTCGACTACCAGGACGACGTCTGGGACCGGGTCCAGTCGGCCGGCACCGAGCGGCTGTCGCAGGCGACGGCGATCGCGGGCAAGGCCGAGCGCAACGCGGCGATCGACGACGCCACCGCCGCCATCATCGACGAGCTCGCCACCGAGTTCGACGGCCGCGACAAAGAGGTCAAGGCGGCCGTGCGGTCCCTCACCAAGAAGCTGGTCCGCAAGCGCATTGTCGAGGAGGGCGTCCGCATCGACGGCCGGGGCACCAAGGACATCAGGCCGCTGTCGGCCGAGGTCGGGGTCATACCCACCGCCCACGGGTCGGGGTTGTTCCAGCGGGGCGAGACCCAGGTGCTCAACGTGACAACCCTCGGCATGCCCCGCATGGAGCAGATGCTCGACACCATCGGCATCGATGACTCCAAGCGCTACATGCACCACTACAACTTCCCGCCGTTCTCGACGGGCGAGACCGGGTTCATGCGGGGGCCGAAGCGGCGCGAGATCGGCCACGGCCTGCTGGCCGAGCGGGCCCTGCTGCCGGTGGTGCCGCCCCAGGAGGAGTTCCCATACACCCTGCGCCTCGTGAGCGAGGTGCTGTCGTCCAACGGCTCGACGTCGATGGCGTCGGTGTGCGCGTCCACCCTGTCGCTGATGGACGCCGGCGTTCCGATCAAGGCGCCGGTGGCGGGCATCGCCATGGGCCTGGTGTACGCCGAGGGCAAGTACACCCCGCTCACCGACATCCTCGGCGCCGAGGATGCCTTCGGCGACATGGACTTCAAGGTGGCCGGCACCGCCGAATTCGTCACCGCCCTCCAGCTCGACACCAAGATCGACGGTCTGCCCGCCGAGGTCCTCGGCCAGGCCCTGCAGCAGGCCCGCGAGGCCCGCTTGCAGATCCTCGAGGTGATGCGCTCGGCCATCGCCGAGCCCCGGTCGGACGTGAGGGGCACCGCCCCCAAGATCGTGAGCTTCGAGATCCCGATGGACAAGATCGGTGAGGTGATCGGGCCCAAGGGCAAGGTCATCAACACCATCCAGCAGGAGACCGGCGCCGACGTGAACGTCGACGACGACGGCCGGGTCGGCACGGTCACCATCGGGGCCAAGGACGGCTCGGCGGTGGAGGAGGCCCGCCGGCGCATCGAGCTGATCCTCGACCCGCCCAAGGCGGAGATCGGGGCGGTGTACGCCGGCAAGGTGGTCAACATCACCAAGTTCGGCGCCTTCGTCAACATCCTGCCGGGCCGCGACGGGCTGGTCCACATCTCCAAGCTCGGTCGAGGCAAGCGGGTGGAGCGGGTGGAGGACGTGGTCGACCTGGGCGACGAGGTCAGCGTGCGGGTCGACGACATCGACCCGCAGGGCAAGGTGTCGTTGTCGCTCGTCGGCGAGGGTGACGACGGCGACGTCGAGGCCGGCTCCGGCAACGGCTCAGCCGGCGCCTCGCCCCGCCCGCCCCGAGAGTCCAGCGCGGGCGACGAGGAGTTCGTGTCCTTCGAGGACAGCTTCGAGAAGGAGTTGGAGGACGAGTTCGGAGACCTGGGTCCCGGCGGGGCGCCGGCCGGCGGTGGCCGCCGTCCCGGCGGCGAGCGGGGCGGTCCCGGCGGTCCCCGGCGCAACCCGCGCCGCGGCCCCCGCCGCTAGGCCGTCGGCGACCCGACAGATCGAGCTGACCGATTGATCCGGGTCGCCGAACTCCCAAGCGGAATCCGGGTGGTGACCGAGTCGATGCCCGAGATCGGCTCGGTCACCGTCGGCTTCTGGGTGGGCACCGGCTCGCGAGACGAGGACCCGCCGTTGGCCGGCGCCTCCCATTTCCTCGAGCACCTGTTGTTCAAGGGAACGCCGCGCCGCACCGCCGCCCAGATCGCCGAGGCGGTTGACGCGGTGGGGGGCGACATCAACGCCTTCACCACCAAGGAGTACACCGCCTTCTATGTGCGGCTGCTGGCCGAGAGCCTCGACCTCGGTCTCGACATTCTCTCCGACGTGATGTGGGACCCGGCCTTCCGCCCCGACGAGGTGGAGGCGGAGCGCCAGGTGATCCTGGAAGAGATCCTGATGCACGCCGACGAGCCCTCCGAGCTGGTCCACGACGTGCTGCTCGACGCCGCCTTCCCCGGTCATCCGCTCGGCCGCGACGTGCTCGGCACCGAGGAGACCATCGCCGCCATGGGCGTCGACGACATCCGCCGCTTCTTCGCCCACCACTACCGCCCGGCGAACATCGTCGTCGCCGTGGCCGGCAACGTCGACCACGACGAGGTGGTGGGCGGCCTGGAGGATCGCTTCACCGGCACGCCGGGAGGCGAGAGCCCCAAGCGGGCCGCCCCGGGTGACATGACCCGGGCGGTGACGGTGGCCAACCGCCCCACCGAGCAGGCCCATGTGGTGGTGGGCATGCGCACCCCCGGGCGCCACGACGAGGACCGTTTCGCCCTCGCCGTGCTCGACCACGTCCTCGGCGGCGGCCTGTCGAGCCGGCTGTTCCAGGAGATCCGCGAGAAGCGGGGCCTGGCCTACTCGGTGTACTCCTACCGGTCCACCTTCGACGACGCCGGAGTGCTCGCCTGCTACGCCGGCACCGCCCCCTCCAAGGCCCACCAGGTCCTCGACCGGATGGTGGGGGAGATAGAACGGGTCGGCACCGAAGGTGTCTCCGACCGCGAGCTGGCCATCGCCAAGGGCCACATCCGGGGAGAGACCACCCTGTCGCTGGAGGACTCGGCGGCCCGCATGAGCCGCATCGCCCGCAGCCTGATGCTGCACGGCGAGGTGCTGACGGTGGACGAGCTGGTGGCCCGCATCGAGGAGGTCTCCCTCGAGCGGCTGCAGGAGGTCGCCGACCGCATCCTGTCGGAACCGCCCGTGCTGGCCGTGGTCGGGCCGTTCGCCGACGACGCCTTCGAGCCCCCCCGGGTCGCGTAGGTTCATGGCCGTGCGCGTGGGTGTGTTCGGCGCCGGCGGTCGCATGGGCGCCACCGTCTGCCAGGCGGTGGCCGCCGACCCCGAACTCGAGCTGGTGGCGGCGGTCGACCCCCACTACGCCGGCCTCGACCTCCACCAGGTGACCGGGGTGAGCGTCGGCGGCCTCCAGGTGGCGCCCGACCCGGCCGAGATGGCCCGAGCCGGAGCCGAGGTAGCCGTGGACTTCACCCACCTCGAGGCGGCCATGGCCAACCTGAGGTGGTGCGCCTCGACGGGAGTCCACGCCGTGGTCGGCACCAGCGGGTTCGCCCCCGACCACCTGGCCGAGCTCGAGCGGCTCTTCGGCGCGGAGGGGCCCAACTGCATCGTCGCCCCGAACTTCGCCGTCGGCGCCGTGCTGATGATGCGCTTCGCCGAGATCGCCGCCCCGTTCTTCGAGACCGGCGAGATCATCGAGCTGCACCACGACGCCAAGATCGACGCGCCGTCCGGAACGGCGGTGGCCACCGCCCAGCGGATGGACTCGGCCCGCCAGGCCGCCGGAGTGGGGGGCTGGTCGCCCGACCCCACCACCACCCACACCATCGCCCACGCTCGGGGCGCCGAGGGGGCCGGGCACACTCCGGTGCACTCGGTGCGCATGCGGGGGCTGATGGCCCACCAGGAGGTCATCCTCGGCACCACCGGCCAGACCCTCACCTTGCGCCACGACACGTCGGACCGCACCTCGTTCATGCCCGGAGTGCTCATCGCCACCAAGGCGGTGGCCGGGCGGCCGGGGCTGACGGTGGGTCTGGACGCCGTGCTCGGCATACTCTGATTCCGGCGCCCGACGGCGGGCGATTGGGAGGGAGACCATGCAGGGCCTGATGCAGGACTATCCGCTGACCCTGGTCAGCATGTTCGAGCGGGCCGAGAAGCTGTTCGCCAACAAGCCGCTGATGACCGCCGCTCCCAAGGGTGTGCAGCGCACCACCTACGGGACGTGGGCGGAGCGGACCCGGCGCCTCGGCGGCGTCCTCGACCGGCTGGGCGTCTCCGCTGACGGCCGGGTGGGCACCTTCGCATGGAACAGCGCCCGCCACCTCGAGCTCTACTTCGCCGGCCCCTGCACCGGGCGGGTGCTGCACACCTTGAACATCCGCCTGTTCGCCGAGCAGCTCACCTACATCGTCAACCACGCCGAGGACGAGGTCATCTTCGTCGATCGCAGCCTGATCCCGGTGCTGTGGCCGCTCATCGGCGAGATGCCGACCGTGCGCCACGTGGTCATGATGGACGACGACGCCGGGGACGTGGAGATACCCGACGACGCCCGCATCTCCGACTACGAGGCCCTTTTGGCCGAGGCCGACCCGGTTCCCTTCCGGGTAACAGACGAGAACCTGGCCGCGTCGATGTGCTACACGAGCGGCACGACCGGCAATCCCAAGGGTGTTGTCTACTCCCACCGCTCGATGTACCTGCACTCGATGGGCGCGATGCTGACCGACGCCCTGGCCATCTGCGAGTCCGACGTCATCCTGCCGGTGGTCCCCATGTTCCACGCCAACGCCTGGGGGCTGTGCCAGGCGGCGGTGTTCGCCGGGTCCAGCCTGGTCATGCCGGGGCGCGACCTGACTCCTGGCGCCATCGCCGAGCTCATCGTGGGCCAGAAGGTGACCGTCGCCGCCGGTGTGCCGACCATCTGGATGGGAGTGCTGCCGGTCATCGAGGGTCGCGACACGTCGGCCCTGCGGACGATCGTGTGCGGCGGGTCGGCCGTGCCCCGGGCCCTGTCGGAGTCCTACCGCGAGAAGGTCGGCCGGCCCCTCCTGCAGGCCTGGGGCATGACCGAGACCAGCCCCCTGGCGTCGGTCGCCCAGCTCCTCTCCACCGTCAAGGGGCGGCCCGAGGAGGAGCTGGCCGACATCCGGGCCACCCAGGGCATCCCCGTGCCCGGAGTCGACGCCCGCATCGTCGACCCGGGCACCGGAGACCAGCTCCCCTGGGACGGCAAGACGAGCGGCGAGCTGCAGGTGGCCGGCCCGTGGATCGCCCGCACCTATTACAACGACGACCGGGCGGGTGACTCGTTCGCCCCGGATGGCTGGCTGCGCACCGGAGACGTGGCCACCATCAGCCCCGAGGGCTACATCCACCTCGTCGACCGGACCAAGGACCTGGTCAAGTCGGGCGGGGAGTGGATCTCCTCGGTCGAGCTCGAGAACGAGATCATGGCCCACCCGAAGGTGGCGGAGGCGGCGGTCATCGCCATCCCCCACGACAGGTGGGTGGAGCGCCCGCTGGCCTGCGTGGTGTTGAAGCCCGGCGAGGAGCTGACCAAGGAGGAGGTCCTCGCCTGGCTCGAGCCGCGCGTCGCCAAGTGGTGGCTGCCCGACGACGTGGTGTTCATCGACGAGGTCCCCAAGACGTCGGTGGGCAAGTTCTCCAAAAAGGACCTGCGCGAGCGGTTCTCCGGCTACCAGCTCCCCTGACCCGGTGGCGGGGAGCGCCCGGCGCCGGCTGCTCGAGGCCGGATACGCCTGCATCAGCCGCTACGGCATCTCCAAGACGACGGTGGAGGACGTGGCCCGGGTGGCGGGGATGTCGCGGGCGACGGTGTACCGGTACTTCCCGGGGGGACGCGAGCAGCTGGTCCGCGAGGTCATCTCGTGGGAGGCCGGCCGGTTCTTCGCCCGCCTGGCCGAGGCGGTCAGCGGCGCCGGCAGCCTGGCCGAGCAGCTGGAGGAGACCGTCTGGTTCGCCCGGCGGGCCTTCCTCGAGCACGAGGTCCTCCAGAAGGTCCTCGAGACCGAGCCCGAGCTGATCCTGCCCCAGCTCACCGTGGAGAGCTCGCGGGTGCTGCCCTTCGTCCGGGCCTTCCTCGCCACCCACGTCACCCGGGCCGATCTGCGGGCCGGGCTCGGCGTCGACGAGGCTGCCGACTTCCTGGCCCGGCTGGTCCTGTCTTACATCGCCTCCCCCGGCTCATGGGACCTCTCCGACCGCGATCAGGTGCGCCAACTGGTGGCCACCGAGCTGCTGGCGGCGGTGGGTCCGGGGCCCGCCGGCTGACCGTCTGTGACGGTTGTCACAGAGAGACGAGGTTGACACTGATACACTGAGCGGGAAAATGTCTCACATGCGCGCTGGGGCCGAGGACCGCGTCATGCGAGACGCCGTGCCCGACCGGGTCATCGGCGCCGCCCTCGGTTGCATCGGCCGCTGGGGGGTGGCCAAGACGACCCTCGACGATGTGGCCCGCGAGGCGGGCTGCTCGCGGGCCACGCTCTACCGGGCCTTCCCCGGGGGCAAGGACGTCCTCCTGCGGGCCGTCGCCGTGCGCGAGGTCTCCTCGCTCATGGACTCCGTCCGGGCCCGCCTCGACGCCGCCGACGACCTCGAGGACGCCCTGGTGGGCGCCATCGCCGAGGCGGGCCGGATCGTCACCGGCCACGCCGCCCTCCAGTTCGTCCTGGCCTACGAACCCGAGGTCGTCCTGCCGGAGCTGGCCTTCTCCGGCATGGACCGGGCCCTGCGGGCGGCCGGCGCCCTCATCGGGCCCCACCTGACCCGTTGGCTGGGGCCGGACGACGCCGACCGGGCCGCCCAGTGGCTGTGCCGCCTGGTCGTCTCCTACCTCACCTGCCCCTCGCCCGAAGTCGAAGTCCAAGACGAAGAGTCGGTCCGGCGCCTCGTCCGCCGGTTCGTGGTGCCCGCTCTGACAGCGGGCCTCGATCACAGCAGTAGCGGCGGCCCCGGCTGCCGCAACGAGCCCGTCGCCGCGGGCCGTTAGCCCCAAGGAGGGACCCCCAGATGGCAACCAGCAACCGAGACCTGATCGGCCGGGAGGAGATCAACGACCTCGAGGCGATCCTGTCGATCACCAACACCGACGTCGACCAGGTGATCCACACGGTCAAGGACAACTCCGACGCCATCTTCACGTGGGACTACGAGAAGGGGGCGCGCCCCGGCCTGTCCAAGCTGTACGAGAAGGCCAAGACGACCCAGTGGAACGGCGAGACCGACCTGCCCTGGGAGACCGAGGTCGATCAGGAGGCCGTCGTGATGGCTAACGCGGCGGCCGCCGGCGGGCTCAACGCCGGCATGGACCTGACCGGCACGCCGTTCGAGAAATGGACGGAGAAGGAGTTCATCCAGCTCGGGGTGGAGAGCCAGAACTGGACCCTGTCGCAGTTCATGCACGGCGAGCAGGGGGCGCTGGTCTGCACGGCCAAGATCGTGGAGACGGTGCCTTGGATCGACGCCAAGTACTACGCCTCGACCCAGGTGATGGACGAAGCCCGCCACGTCGAGGTGTTCGCCAAGTACCTCGACACCAAGCTGTCGGGCCACTACCCGATCAACGCCCACCTGCGCATGCTGCTCGACGACATCGTCAACGACAGCCGGTGGGACATGACCTATCTCGGCATGCAGATCATGGTCGAGGGCCTGGCCCTGGCCGCCTTCGGGTTCATCCACCAGCTCACGACCGAGCCACTCCTCAAGCAGCTGCTGCGCTACGTCATGAGCGACGAGGCCCGCCACGTCGCCTTCGGTGTGCTGTCGCTCAAGGAGTACTACCAGGAGCTGTCCGCCACCGAGCTGCGCGAGCGCCAGGAGTTCGCCTTCGAGGCGGCCGTGCGCATGCGCGACCGGTTCCTCCAGCAGGAGGTGTGGGACCGGATGGGTGTCAACCCCAAGGACGTCCTGCCCCTGGTCATGCAGTCGCCGGAGCGGGCCGGCTTCCAGGCCATGCTGTTCTCCAAGATCGTCCCCAACTGCAAGAAGCTCGGCCTGCTCGACGCCGCCGACGGCTGGCTGCGCAACAAGTTCACCGAGCTCGGGGTCATCGCCTTCGAGAGCTGGGCGGACACCGAGGAGGAGTACGCCATGTTCCAGCTGGCCCAGGGCGAGACCCAGTCGGCGACGGCTTGAATTCAACCCCCCGCTAACCGGCGGCCGGGGTCGTCCCGGCCGCTGGTAGGGTTCGGCCGCGGTGGCCCACCAGTCGGATCCCCGGTTCCTTGTCCTGCACGGCTTGAGGCTCAAGGGCTTCGCCGAGCCAGAGGCGCTTTCGCCGATCGCCGGCATGGCGGCCGACGACGTTCGCTCCCACCTGCTCGAGCTCGACGGGCAGGGGATGGTGCTGCATCGCGACGGGCGGATGTCGGGCTGGTCGCTCACGCCCGACGGCCGCCAGCGCCACGCCGGGCTGATCGAGGCCGACCTGGAGGCCGCCGGATGTCGCGAGGGGCTCGACGACGCCTACCGCCAGTTCCTCAAGCTCAACCCCCGGCTGCTGGAGGCCTGCACCGCCTGGCAGCTGCGCCAGCAGGGGGACCGGCAGGTCCCCAACGACCACGCAGACCCCGACTACGACGCCGGCATCCTGACCCGGCTGGCGGAGATCGACGAGGAAATCCGACCGGTGTGCGCCGAGCTGGCCGCCATGATGGGCCGCTATGCCCACTACTCCGAACGGCTCTCCACCGCCCTGGGCCGGGTCCGCCAGGGCGAGACGGACTGGTTCACCCGCCCGCTCATCGACTCGTACCACACCGTCTGGTTCGAGCTGCACGAGGATCTCCTCGTGACGCTCGGCATCGAGCGGGCCCGAGAGACGCTGTGAGCCGCCCCGTTCCCGGGCGTTTCGGCGCGGTGGCCACGGCGATGGTGTCCCCGTTCGACCAGGACGGCCGGCTCGACCTGGACGCGGCCCGCACCCTCGCCCGCTGGCTGGTCGACCACGGCAGCGACGGCCTGGTGGTGGCGGGCAGCACGGGAGAGGCCACCGCCCTGAGCGACGACGAGAAGGCGGACCTGTGGCGGGCCGTGGCCGAGGCGGTGACCGTGCCGGTGGTGGCCGGCGCCGGCACGGCCGACACCCGCCACTCCATCGAGCTGAGCCGGTTGGCCGAGGACGCCGGCGCCGCCGGCATCCTGGCCGTGACCCCGTACTACGCCCGGCCCTCTCAGGCCGGTCTGGCCGGCCACTTCCGCGCCATCGCCGAGTCCACCCGGCTGCCGGTCCTGCTCTACGACATCCCGGTGCGGTCCGGGCGCAAGATCGCCCACGACACCCTGGTGCGTCTGGCCCGCGACGTACCCAACATCGTCGGGGTCAAAGACGCCGCCGGGGACCCGGCCGCCTCGGCCCGGCTGGTCGCCGAGGCCCCCGCCGACTTCGAGCTCTACTCCGGCGACGACTCCCTCACCCTTCCCCTGCTCGCCGTGGGCGCCTGCGGGCTGATCGGGGTGGCCACCCACTGGGTGGGCCGGGCCGCCGGGCGGATGATCGCCGCCTTCGCCGCCGGCGACGTGGTGACCGCCCGCCAGATCAACGCCCGCCTGGTGCCCTCCTGGTCCTTCGAGACCGGCGACCTGGCCCCCAACCCGGTGCCGGCCAAGGCGATGATGCGGGTGCTCGGCCTGCCGGTCGGTCAGTGCCGCCTGCCCATGGGCGAGGCGCCCGACGGCCTCGAGGACACCGCCCGCCTCGTCCTCGCCCAGCTGGGCGAGGAAGCTCCGGTCGGAGCACCCGCGGTTGGCTGAGCCGGTCAGGATCACATTCCTCGGCGGGCTGGGGGAGATCGGCCGCAACTGTGCCGCCATCGAGCAGGAGGGGCGCGTCCTCCTGATCGACTGCGGGCTGATGTTCCCCGATTTCGACATGCCGGGCGTGGACCTGGTCCTGCCCGACTTCACCTGGCTGCGAGACAACGCCGAGCGGCTCGAGGGCTGCGTGCTCACCCACGGCCACGAGGACCACACCGGGGCGCTGGCGTTCCTGCTGCGCGAGCTGTCCTTCGCGATCTACGGGTCGCCGCTCACCCTGGGTCTCGCCCGCAGCCGCATCGAGGAGGCCGGCGTGGCCGACCGCACCGAGCTGGTGCCCGTCGCCGACGGGGAGCGCCGCCGGATCGGCCCGTTCGACGTCGAGTTCGTACCGGTCACCCACTCGGTGCCTCACGGGTTCGCCCTGGCCTTTCACACCCCGCAGGGCGTCATCCTCCACTCGGGGGACTTCAAGCTCGACATGACGCCCGTCGACGGCCGCATGACCGACCTCGGCCGCATCGGCGCCATCGCCGGCAAGCGGGGGGTGCGGCTCCTGCTCTCCGACTCGACCAACGCCGAGGAGCCCGGCCACACCCCGAGCGAGAGCAGCGTCGGGGCCGTGCTGCGCGATCTTTTCCGCCAGCACGACGGTCGCCGGGTGATCACCGCCTGCTTCGCCAGCCACCTTCACCGCATCCAGCAGGTGGCCGACGCCGCCCTGGCCACCGGACGGGTGGTGGCCACCCTCGGCCGGTCCATGGCGAAGAACGTCGCCCTGGGGCGCGAGCTCGGCATCCTGCGCATACCCGCCGACAACCTGGTCGACATCGAATCGGTCGGTGACCTCGACCCCGGCCGGGTGTGCGTCATCTCCACCGGCTCCCAGGGTGAGCCGATGTCCGCCCTCGCCCTCATGGCGTCCGGTGAGAACAAGTGGCTAAAGGTCGGCGACCGCGACGTGGTGATCATCAGCGCCCACGCCATCCCCGGCAACGAGGCGGCGGTGAGCCGCGTCATCGACGGACTTCACCGGCGGGGCGCCGAGGTGGTCCACTCCGGGCTGGCCGACGTGCACGTCAGCGGCCACGCCATGCAGGGAGAACTGCAGACCCTGCTGTCGGTCGCCCGGCCCGAGTACTTCATTCCCGTCCACGGCGAGTTCCGCCACCTGTTCCACCACGCTCAACTGGCCCGGGGCATGGGCGTCGATGCCAGCAAGGTCCTCCTGTGTGAGGACGGCGACGTCGTCGCCGTCACTGACGAGGGCGTCGAGTTCGACGGGGAGGTGCCCGCCGGCTACCTGTACGTGGACGGCATCGTCGGCGACGTCGGCCACGGGGTGCTGCGCGACCGGCGGGTGCTGGCCGAGGAGGGCGTGATCGTGGTCATCGTCGCCCTTGACGTGTCCAACGGGGAGCTGCTCACCCCGCCGGAGATCGTGACCCGGGGCTGGGTGCACGCGCCGGAGGCCGAGCCGCTCCTCGACGAGGCCCGCACCGTGGTCCGCCAAGCCGTGCACGAGGCGGTGGCCGACTCCGGCGGCGATCCGGAGGCGGTCAAGCGGAGGGTCCGGTCCGCCATCGGGAAGCTGGTCAACGAGCGCACCCGCCGCCGGCCGATGATCGTGCCGGTGGTCATGGAGGCCTGACCCCCCTCCACCGTCGCCGCCTGTTGACGATGTTACCGTTGTGGCTGTTGTGACAACGACTCGCACCCGGCCGGCGCCGCCTCGGCCGCGTCGTCCACCGCCCCGAGCCCGCCGCCCGTCCGGCGCCAAGCGGGGCCGGGCCAAGCCGTCCGCCTGGCGACGGCTGGCCGCGGGGGCGGGGGGGCTACTGGGCCGCCACCAGCGCGACCTGGCCGCCATCGCCCTGGTCGTGGCGGCTCTGCTCATGTGGTTCGGCACCTACCTCGACCTCACCGGACCGGTGGGCCGGGGCCTCGACCACGCCGGCGGGGACGCCTTCGGCGTCATGCGGCTTCTCGTGCCCTTCGCTCTCGGCTGGGTGGGGGTCTGCCTGTTCCGCCAGCCCGACGGCGGGTCACGGGTGACCGGTCGGGCGGCCGTCGGCTCCGGCGTCGCCCTCACCGCCCTGGCCGGACTGGCCCACCTCGGCGGGGGGTCCCCCCACCTGCGGGGAGGTTCCGGGGCCCTGCGGGCGGCCGGCGGATACGTGGGCGCTGCCGTGGGGGGCACCCTTCAGGCCTTCCTCGCCGGCTGGGGGGCGGCGGTGGTGCTGCTCGCCCTGCTGGTGACCGGCCTGCTGATCCTCACCGCCACCACCGTCAGCGCCGCCGCCGGTGTGGTCGCCTCGTCGGCGGCCGCCGCCTTGCGGCCCGCCCTGTCGGGGCTGCGAAGCCGACGAGGCGTTGGCCGGCCCCCGACGCCGGCCGCCGAGCCGGTCGCGCCTCCGCCCGAGGCCCCCGTCGACGCCGGGGTCGAGGCGGCCGGCCAGCCGGACGATGGCCCGGAGCCCGAAGCGCCGGCTCCGATCGTCCACGTGCCCACCGAGCCGAGCGGGGGAGAGCAGCTCAAGATCCACCTCGGGCCCGCCGGTGAGCCGGGCCACTGGAAGCTGCCGGCGCTCAACCTGCTCAAGGCGTCGAAGGCCCAGGAGCTCGACCGCCGCCAGATCGAAGCGGGAGGCCGGGCCCTCGAGCACGCCCTGGCCGCCCACGGGGTGGAGACCCGCCTGGTCGGGATGACCGTGGGCCCGACGGTCACCCGTTACGAGCTGGAGCTGGGACCGGGGGTGAAGGTGGCCAGGGTCACCAGCCTCTCCAAGGACATCGCCTACGCCATGGCGTCGCCCGACGTGCGGATCCTCGCCCCCATCCCCGGCCGGTCCGCCATCGGCGTCGAGGTTCCCAACCGGCAGCGTCAGCTGGTCGCCCTGGCCGACATCCTCGCCTCCGACGAGGCCCGCCGGGCGTCCCATCCCCTCGAGGTGGCCATGGGCCGCGACATCGCCGGCCGCCCGGTCATGGTCAACCTTGCCGAGATGCCCCACATCCTCATCGCCGGCGCCACCGGGGCGGGCAAGTCGTCCTGCATCAACTCCATCATCACGTCAGTGCTGATGCGCTCCACCCCCGAGCAGGTGCGCATGATCCTCGTCGACCCCAAGCGGGTCGAGCTGGGCCAGTACAACGGGCTGCCCCACCTGCTGACCCAGGTCGTGGTGAACCCCAAGCGGGCGGCCAACGCCCTGCAGTGGGCGGTGCACGAGATGGAACGGCGCTACGACCTGCTGGCCGAGGCCGGGGTGCGCGACATCACCGGCTACAACCAGGCCTTCGACCGGGGCGAGCTCACCGCCGAACCCGGCGAGGACAAGGAGTACCACCGCCTGCCGTTCGTGCTCGTGGTGGTGGACGAGCTGAACGACCTGATGATGGTGGCCGCCCGCGACGTCGAGGAGTCGATCTGCCGCATCGCTCAGATGGCCCGGGCGGTGGGCATCCACCTCGTCATCGCCACCCAACGTCCGTCGGTCGACGTGATCACCGGCGTCATCAAGGCGAACATCCCGTCGCGGCTGGCGTTCTCGGTGTCCTCCCTGGCCGACAGCCGGGTGATCCTGGACCAGGCCGGGGCCGAGCGCCTCATCGGCAAGGGCGACCTGTTGCTGCTGACGGCGTCGTCGAGCGTCCCCCGCCGCATCCAGGCGCCCTGGGTCAGTGAGCCCGAGGTCCGCGCCGTTGCCGCCCACTGGCAGCGCCAGTCCCAGCCCCAGTACATCGAGGGCGTCGAAGGCGACGACGGGCCCGGCGGTGGCGGGGTCGACGACGACGGCGACGATGACGACCTGCTGGTGGCGGCCATGGAGCTGGTCGTCCGCTCCCAGCTCGGCTCGACCAGCATGCTCCAGCGCAAGCTGCGGGTCGGCTTCGCCCGGGCCGGCCGGCTCATGGACCTCCTCGAGCGACGGGGCGTGGTGGGGCCCTCGGAGGGATCCAAGGCCCGGGCCGTGCTGATGACGGTCGACGAGTTCGACCAGATGCAGACCGGCCGGTCCGACTAGCGACGCCGACTAGCGACTAGAAGCACAGCCGTGCTCGCCCGCGCCCCCGCCTCCTCGGCCAACCTCGGGCCCGGGTTCGACACCCTCGCCCTCGCCCTGTCCCTTTCGGTGGAGGTCGAGGTGGAGCCGGCCGGCCGGCTGACGGTGGAGACCGAAGGCGAGGGGTCGGACCTACCCGCCGACGCCGGCCACCTCGCCGCCCGGGTGGCCGTCGAGGTCGTCGGGCACGACCGGCTGGCCATCCGGGTCCGCTCCGGCATCCCGGTGGGCCGGGGGCTCGGGTCCTCGGCCGCCCTGGCGGTGGCGGCGGCCGCCGCCGCCGGCGCCCCGGACCCCCTCGAGGTGGCCGCCCGGTGGGACGGGCATCCGGAGAACGCCGCCGCCTCTGTACTCGGGGGCCTGGTGGCGGCGACGATGGTCGACGGCCGACCGGTGGCCGTGCCCATGGCGCTGGACCCCAGCCTCGGGTTCGTCGTCGTCGTGCCCGACCGGAAGCTGGCCACCAAGAAGGCCCGGGGCGCCCTGCCGGCGACGGTGCCCCACGCCGATGCCGCCTTCAACCTGGGGCGCATGGCCCTGCTCCTGGCCGGCCTGGCCGATGCCTCCCGCCTGACCCCGGCCGCCGCCGAGGATCGGCTCCATCAGCGCCAGCGGGCCGCCCTGTTCCCCGAAGCCGACCAGTTGCTGTCCGGGCTGGTGGCGGCCGGCGCTCTGGCCGCCTGCTGGTCGGGCGCCGGCCCTTCGCTGCTGGCGGTCTGCCCGGCGGCGGTCGCCGGGCGGCTGCGTGACGACGCCGAGCGGCTGATGGAAGACGCCGCCGTGGCCGGCGTGGCGTTGGTTCTGCCCGCCGACCGGTTGGGCCTGGTGGTCGACCGCTAGGTTCAGATTCGTGCCCAGCCAGCCCAGCCGCGACCTGGTAGCGCTGCCCAACCCCCACCCAGGGCGCGACTACGAAGTGCGCTGCGAGACACCCGAGTTCACCTGTGTGTGTCCCATGACCGGCCAGCCCGACTTCGCCACCGTCACGATCACCTACGTGCCCGACCAGTCGATCGTCGAGCTCAAGTCGCTGAAGCTCTACCTGTGGAGCTACCGCCAGGAAGGGGCCTTCCACGAGGACGTGACCAACCGCATCCTCGACGACCTCGTGTCGGCGATCGGCCCCCGCCGGGCGACCGTGCGCACCGACTGGCTCGTGCGCGGTGGCATCCACACGGTCGTGGAGGCGTCACACCCCGGCTGACCCGGCCCGCCGATGCGTATCGGCTATCGGGAGGTGGCGGGGTGCGCGCTCGAATTCGCGTCCACGGAGGTAGCCGAACGTGTCGCCCACGCGCCCATGAACAGCAACCTATGTGAACACCCTTTTCCGGCGAGAGTGACCGGCCCCGAAGGCGTAAGCGCAGTCACCCCAGGTGGGGGAGCATCGCCTGGTGACGGTAGATTGACCTGATGGCCGGCAGCTACTGGATCGAGACCCTCGGCTGCCCCAAGAACCAGGTCGATTCGGACAAGCTGAGCGGAGTCCTGGAGGCCGACGGGCTGTCGGCCGCTGATGGACCGGCCGACGCCGACCTCGTCGTGATCAACACCTGCGCCTTCATCGACGCCGCCCGGCAGGAGTCGATCGACACGATCCTGGCCCTGACCGACGTCCGCCGCCCCGGGGCTCGCATCGTCGTCACCGGGTGCCTGGCCGAGCGCTCCGGCCCCGAGCTGGCCGACGCTCTGCCTGAGGTCGACCTGGTGGCGGGCTTCGGCGAGCGCACGGACGAGTGGTCGGCGCCCGTCGCCCTGGTGCCGAAGCCGGCGCCGTTGCGGATGGACCTGCTCAATCTGCCCCGCCCGGCGGCGCGGGCGCCGTGGGCGTACGTGAAGGTCGCCGAGGGCTGTGACCGGGCCTGCGGGTTCTGCGCCATCCCGTCCTTCCGCGGGCGCCAGCGGTCGCGGACCCTCGAGTCGATCCTCGCCGAGGTGGATTCGCTCGGCGTGGCCGAGATCGTGCTGGTGGCCCAGGACCTGGCGTCCTACGGACGCGACATCGGCCAGGCCGGCGCCATCCACGAGTTGGTCGCCGAGGCGGCGCAGCTGGTCCCCAGAGTCCGGTTGCTGTACCTCTACCCCTCGGAGCTCAACCAGCGGCTGGTGGACACGGTCTGCTCCACCGGGTTGCCCTACTTCGACCTGTCACTGCAACACGTGTCGCGCCCGCTGCTGCGACGGATGCGCCGGTGGGGCGACGGCCGCCGCTTCCTCGACCGGATCTCCGCCATTCGTGCCCGCCAGCCCGACGCGGCGTTCCGCTCGTCGTTCATCGTCGGATATCCGGGGGAGACGGAGGAGGACCACGATCAGCTCCTCACCTTCCTCGAAGAGGCCCAGCTCGACTGGGCCGGGTTCTTCCCGTACTCGCGCGAGGAAGGCACCTATTCAGACCGCCTCGACGGACACGTGGAGCCCGCCCTGGTAGCCGAGCGCATCTCGGAGCTGACGGACCTGCAGGACCGCATCACCACCACTCGGCGGGCGGCGCTGATCGCCACCGAGACCGAGGTTCTGGTCGACGCGCCGGGGACGGGTCGCTCCCACCGCGAGGCGCCAGAGATCGACGGCGTCATCGAGCTGCCGGACGACCTGCCGGTCGGCTCGATGGTGCCGGTGCGGATCGTGGACGCCAATGGGCCGGACCTCGAGGCTGTCCCCGTCGGCGAGGCGAGGCCCGTCGCCCCCCGGTGGGACTCCGGCCCGGTCGAGGCGACGGCATGGGCGTGAGGTCGGTCGCCACCGGTGGCTTCGGCCCGTCGGCGCTGGCCACCCCGGCCAACGCCCTGACCGCCGCCCGTTTCCTTCTCACCCCGCCGTTCATCGCCGTCATCCTCGTGAAGGGTCCGTCGTGGCCGGCGGTGGCCATCGGCTCGTTCCTCGCCGCCAGCGACATCGTCGACGGCTGGGTGGCCCGCCGGCAGGGCACCACCCGATCCGGTGCCTTCCTCGACCCCTTGGCCGACAAGTTCGTGATCCTCGGGTCTTTGGGCGCCCTGGTCGCCAAGGGGGAGTTCTGGTGGCTGCCCGCGGTGCTGGTGGCGGCCCGCGAGGTCGTCATCTCGGCCTACCGGACCAGGCTGGGACGCCGGGGGGTGTCGGTCCCGGCCAGCGGCCTGGCCAAGATCAAGACCCTGGCCCAGGACACGGCCGTCGGGTTCGCCATCCTGCCCCCGCTCGCCCCTCACCACCTGGGCGCGGCCCGGGCCGTGCTGTGGGTGGCGGTGGTCCTGTCGTGGTGGACGGGGGCCCAGTACCTGCTCGAAGGGGAGCGCATGGGCCACAAGGGCGCCGCTTGAAGGTCGAGGTGGTGGCAGTCGGCACCGAGTTGCTCCTCGGCCAGATCGTCGACACGAACTCGTCCTGGATGGGCCAGCGTCTCGCCCTGGCCGGCATCGACTCGCACTTCCAGACCAAGGTCGGCGACAACATCGACCGCATCGTCGGCGCCCTGCGTACCGCCCTCGACCGCAGCGACGCCGTCATCATGTGCGGAGGCCTCGGCCCAACCCAGGACGACATCACCCGAGAGGCCATCGCCACCGTCATGGGTGTCGAGCTCGTTCGTCACGACGAGATCCTCGACCGGATCCGGGCCATGTTCCGGGCTCGGGGGCGCGACATGGCGGAGAGCAACGCCCGCCAGGCCGACGTGCCGGTCGGCGCGTCGGTGATCGCCCAGACCAGAGGCACGGCGCCGGGGCTGATCTGTCCGGTGGGGGACAAGGTGGTCTACGCCGTGCCCGGTGTCCCCCACGAGATGATGGACATGATGGAGCGGGCCATCGTGCCCGACCTCCAGGCCCGGTCCGGCGAGAAGGCGGTCATCCTCTCGCGGACCTTGCGCACCTGGGGCCTGGCCGAGTCCACCCTGGCTGAGGCGGTGCAACCACGGATCGACGCCCTCGACCGTTCCGGGGGGAACCCCACGATCGCCTTCCTCGCCAGCGGCATCGAGGGCATCAAGGTGCGGGTGACGGCGAAGGCGGCCGACGAGGCCACCGCCCGGGTCATGCTGGACGCGGAGGAGAACGAGCTGAGGAAGCTGCTGGGCGACATCGTGTTCGGCGTCGACGAGGAGTCGATGGAGCACGCAGTGGCGGCCCGGCTAATGGCGGCGGGGTTGAGCCTCGGCCTGGCCGAGTCGGTGACGGGCGGGCTGGTGGCCTCGCGGCTGGTGAACGTGCCGGGCGCCAGCGAGTGGTTCCGCGGCTCGGTCGTCGCTTACGACCCGCGGGTGAAGTTCGACGTGCTCGGCGTCCCTGAGGGACCGGTCATCACCGGCGCCGCCGCCCGGGCGATGGCCGAAGGGGCCCGGCGGGTGCTGGGAGCCGACGTCGGGCTGGCGTCCACCGGCGTGGCCGGCCCGGCGGCCCAAGAGGGAGCCGAGGTCGGAACGGTGTGGTTCGGCATCGCCATGCCGGGCGAGGAGTCCGAGGCGGTCGAGGTGCGCCTGCCCGGCGATCGCGACCGCATCCGGCAGTTCTCCTCCATCTCCCTGCTGGACCTGCTGCGTCGCCGGCTGCCGCCGGCGCCGTGAACCCGCCGGCAGGAGCGGTCCCCGCCGGACCGGCCCGCCTGCGGTTGTTCGTCGCCGTCTGGCCCCCCGCCGGGGTCGTCCGTCAGCTGGAGGAGCTGCCCCGCCCGGCGCGGCCGGGCATCCGGTGGACCCGGCCGGAGCAGTGGCACGTGACCATGCGCTTCCTCGGCCACTGCGAGCTCGAAGCGGCGGCCGAGGCCTTTGCCGCCTGCACCGGCGAGGCGTGCACGGCGGTCATGGGGCCGGCGACCGACCGACTGGGCCGGGGCGTGTTGCAGGTGCCCGTCGCCGGCCTCGGCGAGCTGGCCGCCGCGGTCGTCCAGGCCACCGCGGGGGTGGGGCGGCCTCCGGACAGCCGGCCCTTCCACGGGCATCTGACCCTGGCCCGGGCTCGAGGGGCCCGCGACCTGGCCGACCTGGTCGGTCAGCCGGCCGAGGCGACGTGGCCGGTGACGGAGCTGACCCTCGTGTCCAGCATCACCGGCCGAGGCGGCAGCCGGTACGGGGTCGAGCGGCGCCTCCAGCTCCGATCCTGACCGGCTGGGGATCCCCCCTCCGAACATATGTTCGGAACTACACTCGTGTCGTTACATCAGTGTGTTTCACGCCAGCCCGCCGGGGCGCTGTCACACCCCGTCCGTAGGTTGCGCCGAGAAGACCAACGCCTGAGGAGGAGGACCTCGTGGAACGAGACAAGGCCCTGGAGATGGCTCTCGGCCAGATCGAGAAGCAGTTCGGCAAGGGCTCGATCATGCGGATGGGCGACAGCCCCCAGATGGCGATCGAGGCCATCTCGACGGGGGCCATGTCCCTCGACCTGGCCCTCGGAATCGGGGGGCTCCCCCGGGGCCGGATCGTGGAGATCTACGGGCCCGAGAGCAGCGGCAAGTCGACCCTGGCCATGCACGTGGTGGCCGAGGCCCAGCGCAACGGTGGCATCTGCGCCTACATCGACGCCGAGCACGCCATGGACCCGGTCTACGCCAAGGCCATCGGGGTCAACATCGACGACCTGCTCATCTCCCAGCCCGACACGGGCGAGCAGGCGCTGGAGATCGCCGACACCCTCATCCGGTCCGGGGCACTCGATGTGATCGTCGTCGACTCGGTGGCGGCGCTCACGCCCCGTGCGGAGATCGAAGGCGAGATGGGTGACAGCCACGTAGGCCTGCAGGCCCGACTGATGTCACAGGCGCTGCGCAAGCTGACCGCCAACCTCTCGCGCTCGAAGACGATCGCCGTCTTCATCAACCAGCTACGGGAGAAGATCGGCGTGATCTACGGCTCGCCCGAGGTCACCCCCGGCGGGCGGGCGCTGAAGTTCTACTCGTCGGTCCGCCTCGACATCCGCAGGATCGAGTCGATCAAGGACGGCGCCGAGGTGGTGGGCAGCCGCACCCGGGTGAAGGTGGTGAAGAACAAGGTGGCCTCACCCTTCCGCCAGGCCGAGTTCGACATCGGCTACGGCAAGGGCATCAGCCGCGAGGGCTCGGTCCTCGACGTGGGCGTCGACCTCGGCCTGATCAAGAAGTCGGGGGCCTGGTTCACCTACGACGGCGAGCAGCTGGGCCAGGGACGCGAGAACGCCAAGCAGTTCCTCTCCGACAACCCCGAGGTGATGCTCGAGCTGTTCGAGAAGATCCGCCAGCAGGTGGGCATCGGTGTCAACCTCGCCGATGACGTGCCTCTGGGCGAGGGGATCGACGACGACGAGCCCATCCTGCTCAAGGACTAGCGACCTCCCAGCGATCGGGGCCGGCGGATCAGCACCCGCCGGCCCCGGCCCCCCCCTCCGGGCCCCGAGGGCGGCGGCCCGAAATGTCCGAGCGGGGGGAGGATCGGGTCCTCCGACGTAGAACTAATCGTTTGACGTCGTGCGGACGCGACAAGGGGCAGCGATGGACGTCCTGAAGGTCTCGAGCAAGTCGAGCCCGAGCTCGGTGGCCGGCGCCATGGCGGGGGTCGTACGACAGTACGGCGCCGTCGAGGTGCAGGTCGTGGGGGCGGGGGCACTCAACCAGGCCGTGAAGGCCGTGGCCATCGCCCGCGGCTACCTGGCGCCGTCGGGCATCGACGTGGTCTGCATCCCGACCTTCGTGGATGTGGAGATCGACGGCCAGAGCCGCACGGCTCTGCGCCTGTTGATCGAGGACCGGGCCGGGTCGACCGCTCCGCCGGTCAAGATGACTGTCGACCTCCGCGAGCCCAGCGACGGCACCGTGGCCGTGGCCGACGGGAGCGCCCCGCTGCCGGTGGGCGACGGCGTCGCTCCCATCCCCACCTGAGCGCCCCGTCGCCCATTTTCCACAGGTAAGGCGGCGAGGCACCCTCGCCTATCCTGGGATCGTGGCCAGGAAGTTCCTCGTGCGCACCTTCGGCTGCCAGATGAACGAGCACGACTCCGAGCGGATCGCCGGCCTCCTGGCGGCCGAGGGCATGGAGCCGGTGGACCGGGTGGAGGACGCCGATGTGGTCGTGCTCAACACCTGCTGCATCCGCGAGAACGCCGACGACAAGCTCTACGGCAACCTGGGCCACCTCAAGGCGCTGCGGCAGAGCCGCCCCGACCTGCAGATCGCCGTGGGAGGCTGCCTGGCCCAGAAGGACCGGGGGCTGATCCAGCAGCGGGCCCCCCACGTCGACGTGGTGTTCGGCACTCACAACGTGGGCGAGGTCGCCCGCCTGCTGCGCCGGTCCGAGCTCGATGGGCCGCTCATGGAGATCCTCGAGGAGTCCGAGCAGTTCCCCTCGGCCCTGCCCGCCCGACGGAACCTGCCCTACGCCGCCTGGGTGACCATCCAGATCGGCTGCGACAACAGCTGCGCCTTCTGCATCGTGCCGTCGGTGCGGGGCCGCGAGATCAGCCGTCCGTTCGGTGAGGTGGTCGCCGAGGTCGAACAGCTGGCCGCCGCCGGGGTGACCGAGGTGACCCTCCTCGGCCAGAACGTGAACTCCTACGGGCGCGACGTCACCACCGGGCTGCGCCGGGCCGGCGCCGGGTCCGCCGCCGGCCAGGAGTGGCTGGCCGGGCCCTCCTGGGTGGCCGAGGGTGGCCGCCGCCCCCGCCCCCGCCCCCTCTTCGCCGACCTGCTGGGGGCGGTGGGGGCGGTGCCCGGCATCCGCCGGGTCCGGTTCACCAGCCCCCACCCGAAGGACCTGCGGTCCGACGTCATCGACGCCATGGCCGCCACGCCGGCGGTGTGCGAGCACCTGCATCTGCCCTTGCAGGCCGGCAGCGACCGGGTCCTGGCCGCCATGCATCGGGGCTACACGGCCGAGCGCTACCTCGAGCGGCTGGCCGCCGCCCGGCGGGCCGTCCCCGACCTGGCGGTGACGACCGACCTGATCGTCGGCTTCCCCGGGGAGACCGACGAGGACTTCGAACGGACCCTCGAAGTGGTGGCGGCCGCCGAGTACGACAGCGCTTACACCTTCATCTTCTCGCCCCGGCCGGGCACCGAGGCGGCCGCCATGGACGACCGGTTCGTGCCCGGTGACGTGGTGGCGGAACGCTTCGCCCGGCTCAAGGTGGTCGTCGAGCGGTCCGCCCTGGCCCGGCACCGGGCCAGGGTCGGCACGGTGGAAGAGGTCCTGGTGGAGGGGCCGAGCCGCAAGGACCCGGGCCAGCTGACCGGGCGGACCCGCCAGAACAAGCTGGCCCACTTCGCCCCGCCCGCCGGGGGGGCTGCCCTCGAGCCGGGCGCCCTGGCCACGGTGGAGGTGACGGGGGCCGCCCCCCACCACCTCACCGGGCGCTTCGTGGAGCTGGTAGCTCGTCCCCGCCACCGGATGCTGATACCGGTGGCCGCCGGCTGACCTCCGGCCGCGGGGCGCCGCCCCGTCACCTGGCCCTGGTCGGGCCGACCGCGTCAGGCAAGTCCGCCCTGGCCCTCGAGCTGGCGGCCCAGCTGGGCGACATCGAGATCGTCTCGGTGGACTCCATGCAGGTCTACCGGGGTATGGACGTCGGCACGGCCAAGCCCGGCGCCGAGGACCGGGCCCGGGTGCCCCACCACCTGATCGACGTGGCCGACCCGTCCGAGGACTACTCCGTCCGCTGCTTCCAGCAGGCGGCGGCCGAGGCCCTGGCCGACATCGAGGCCGGGGGCCGGCGGGCGCTGCTGGTCGGGGGCACCGGCCTCTACCTGCGGGCGGTGGTGGACGGCCTGGCTCTGCCGCCCCAGTACCCCTCGGTACGCCAAGCCCTCGAGGCGGAGGCCGACCGGGTGGGGTCGCCCGACCTGCACCGGCGGCTGGCCGAGGTCGACCCCGATGCCGCGGCCAAGATGCTGCCCACCAACCGCCGGCGGGTGGTGCGCGCCCTCGAGGTGTGCGTGGGGTCGGGCCGGCCGTTCTCCTCGTTCGGGCCCGGGCTCACCGTCTACCCGCCCACCCCGATCCGGATCGTCGGCCTGCGCTGGCCCCGTGCGGCGCTCGACCGCCGCATCGCCGACCGCTACGACCAACAGATGGGACACGGCTTCCTCGAGGAGGTCGCCGCCCTGGCCGCCCGGCCCGGGGGGCTTTCACGGACCGCCCGCCAGGCCCTCGGCTACCGCGAGCTGCTCGCCCACCTGGCCGGCGAGTGCACGCTGGAGGCCGCCCTCGCCGAGGCGGTCCGCCGCACCCGGGCCTTCGCCCGGCGGCAGGAGTCGTGGTTCCGGCGCGACCCGCGCATCGTGTGGATGGACCCGACCGAGGTCGCCGCCGGCGCCCGGAGCTGCCCGTCCAACTCGCTCGCCCTCCTGCCGGAGCTGCTGGGAGACTGGGCCCGATGAGCCGGGCCCGCGGCATGCGGCTGCGCAAGCACCACGGATTGGGCAACGACTTCCTGATCCTGATCGACCTGGAGGACGCCCACCCCCTCGACGCCGAGCTGGCCCGGGGGCTGTGCGACCGCCACACCGGCGCCGGGGCCGACGGGATCATCCGGGTCACCACCGGCGCCGGTGGGCTGGTCATGGAGCTGCGCAACGCCGACGGCGGGCCGGCGGAGACCAGCGGCAACGGGCTGCGCTGCCTGGGCCAGGCCCTGGTCCAGGCCGGGGTGGTCAGGGGGCCCGAGGTGGTGGTGGAGACGGTGGTGGGACGGCGCCGGCTCGAGGTGGGGCCGACCGGCCCCGACGGGGTGGCCGAGGTCAGCGTGGCCATGGGCCCGCTGCGCATCGGTCCGGCGGTGCCCCAGGAGGATCCCCAGCGCCGGGCGGTCGAGATCGACCTGGGCAACCCCCACCTGGTGGTGCTGGTGCCCGACCCGGCCGCCGTCGACCTGGCGGCAGAAGGGTCCGCCATCGAATCGCGCTACGCCGAGGGCATCAACGTCGAGTTCGCCGCTGCCTCGGGGCCCGATCTGATCCAGCTGCGCACCTGGGAGCGGGGGGCCGGTGAGACGCTGGCCTGCGGCAGCGGCAGCTGCGCGGCGGCGGCCGCCCTCCACCAGTGGGGCCTGGTGGGGGCCCGCCCCGTGGTCCGCAACCCGGGCGGGGACGTCACCGTCACCCTCGGAGACGAGCCGGTGCTGAGCGGTCCGTCGCAGTTCGTCTGCACGGTGGAGATGGCATGACCCTGATCGAGCGCACCTTCCGCGAGCGCATCGTGCTGGTGGGGGTGGCCGTGCCGCCCGTCGGGATCGCCGAGGTCGAAGCGAGCCTCGACGAGCTGGCCTTGCTGGTCGACACCGCCGGCGCCGACGTGGTCTCCACCGTCGTGCAACGACGCGACGCCCCCGACCCGGCCACCTACGTCGGCAAGGGGAAGGCGGAGGAGCTCCACCACATCTCCGAGGAGGTGGACGCCGACACGGTCGTCTTTGACGACGAGCTCAACCCGGCCCAGCAGCGCAACCTGGAGAAGATCCTCGGGCGCACCGCCATCGACCGCACCGACGTGATCCTCGACATCTTCGCCCAGAACGCCCGCACCCCCGAAGGACGGGCCCAGGTGGAGCTGGCCCTGCTGCGCCACCGGCTGCCGCGCCTGCGGGGCCGGGGCAAGCAACTGTCCCAGCAGGCCGGCATCATCGGAACCCGGGGCCCGGGCGAGACCCAGCTCGAGGTCGACCGCCGGCGTCTGCTCCGGCGCGTCACCCACCTCGAAGCCGAGCTCCGGCAGCTCACCCGCACCCGGCGCACCCAGCGCAAGGGCCGGCGGCGGTCCGGTCGCCACAGCGTCTCCCTGGTCGGCTACACCAACGCCGGCAAGTCGACCCTGCTCAACGCCCTCACCGACGCCGGCGTCCTCGTCGAGGACCGCCTCTTCGCCACCCTCGACCCCCGCACCCGTCGACTGGATCTCCCCGGCGGGGAGTCGGTGCTGCTGTCCGACACCGTCGGCTTCGTGCGCAAGCTGCCCCACCACCTGGTGGAGGCGTTCCGCTCCACCCTCGAGGTGGTGGCCGAGGCCGACCTGCTGGTGCACGTGGTCGACGCCTCGGCGCCCGATCCCGGCGCCCAGATCGAGGCGGTCCGGGCCGTGCTGGAGGAGATCGGCGCCGGCAAGGTGCCCGAGCTGTTGGCCTTCAACAAGGCCGACCTCGCTCCTGAGGCCAAGCGGCTGGCCGACACTCATTCCGGCTCCGTCGCCATCTCGGCGTTGACGGGGGAGGGCATCGACCGGCTGCTGCGTGCCGTCGCCGACCGGCTGCGGGCCGGTTCGGGCTGGGTCGAGCTGGCCATCCCCTACAGCCGGGGCGACGTGCTGGCTGCCCTGCACCGGGGGGGAGAGGTGGCCGACGTGCGCCACGAGGCCGGCGGCATCCGGTTGCGGGCCCGTCTCGACGAGGCGTCGCGGGGGAGGCTGGCCGAGTTCGTCGCCGGCGCCGAGGAGGCGGAGGCGGCGGAGGACCTCGAGGGGGTGCGGCGTGACTGAGGGCGGCGCCGACGGTTTCCGGCCCCCGCCCTACCCGTACGACCGGCTGGACGGGGCCCGCCGAGCCGCCGCCGCCCACGAGGGAGGAGTCGTCGACCTGTCGGTCGGCACACCGTGCGACCCGCCCCCGCCGGAGGTGGTGGCCACCCTGTCGTCGTCCGGAGCCGAGCGGGGCTACCCGGCTTCCGTCGGCTCGGCCGCGTTCCGCGAGGCGGCCGCCGGCTGGATGGAGCGGCGGTTGGGGGTCCGCCTGCCGCCGTCGCAGGTGGCCGCCTGCGTGGGGACCAAGGAGTTCGTGGCGACGCTGCCCCAGTGGCTGCACCTGCGCACGCCCGGGCGCGACACCATCCTCCACCCGGCGGTCGCTTATCCCACCTACGAGATGGGCGCGGTCCTCGCCGGGTGCCGGGCCGTGGCCGTGCCGGTGGACGACCGCTGGCGGCTCGACCTCTCCGCCATCTCGGAGGAGGACTCCGCCCGGGCCCTCGCCCTCTGGGTCAACTCACCCGGCAACCCCGCCGGCCAGATCGACGACCTGGTGGCGGCGGCGGAATGGGGGAGGCGGCGGGGCGTTCCCGTCTTCAGCGACGAGTGCTACACCGAGTTCACCTGGGACGGTCCGCCTCGCACGATCCTCGAGGCCGGCGCCGAGGGGGTCGTGGCCGTGCACTCGGTGTCGAAGCGGTCGAACCTGGCCGGCGTGCGCGCCGGGTTCTACGCCGGCGACGGCGACCTCGTCGCCTACCTGTCCGAGGTGCGCAAGCACGCCGGGTTCATGGTCGCCGGGCCGGTGCAGGCCGCCGCGGTGGTGGCATGGTCCGACCAGAGTCACGTGGACGACCAGCGCGAGCGCTACCGGTCGCGCCTCGAGCGCTTCGCCAAGGTGCTCGACGCTGTCGGCGTGCCCACCCCGCTCCCCGGCGGGGGGTTCTACCTGTGGGCCCCGGCTCCCGACGCGGGCGACGGCTCCCCGCCGGCGTGGTCGCTCACCGACAGGCTGGCGAGGGAAGGCGGGGTGCTGGTCAGCCCCGGCGAGTTCTACGGAGCCGGCGGCCACATCCGGGTGGCGATGGTGGCTCCTGACGACCGGTTGGAGCTCGTCGCCCGCCGCCTGGGCGTGGCCTAGCCTGCCCCGATGGCCGACCTTCAGTCCCAGATCGACGAACTCTGGGAGCGATCCGACCTGTCCGCCGGTGACGGCGACGCCCTAGCGATCGTGGGCGAAGCAGTGGAGCTGCTCGACCGGGGCGAGGCGCGGGTCGCCGAGCTCGACTCGTCGGGCGGCGTGGTCGTGCACGAGTGGCTGAAGCGGGCCATCCTCCTGTTGTTCCGGTTGTCGGCCATGGAGACGACCGAGCTGGGCCCCTTCGAGTACGCCGACAAGATTCCGCTCAAGCACGGTTACGCCGCCGCCGGCGTGCGGGTCGTGCCCGGGGCGTCGGCCCGCTGGGGCGCCCACCTCGAGCGGGGCGTCATCCTCATGCCGAGCTACGTCAACATCGGGGCCCGGGTGGGGGCCAACACCATGGTGGACACGTGGGCGACGGTGGGCTCGTGCGCCCAGATCGGCGCCAACGTCCACCTGTCGGGCGGGGTGGGAATCGGCGGGGTGCTCGAGCCGCCGCAGGCGGCGCCGGTGATCATCGGAGACGAGTGCATGATCGGCAGCCGCTGCATGATCGTCGAGGGGGCGCGCGTGGGCGCCGGGTCGGTCGTCGGCGCCGGCGTCCTCCTCAGCCCATCGATCCCCGTCTACGACACCGAGACCGGCGAGGAGATCAGCCGGGGCGTCATACCGTCCTGGTGTGTGGCGGTCAGCGGCACCCGTCCCCGCAAGTTCCCCGGCGGCGAGTTCGGCATGGCCTGCGTTCTCATCATCCGACGTCTCACCGAGGGCGAGCGTCATGACAAAGGGCGCCTGAACGACATCCTGCGCCAGCACGGGGTGTTGACATGACACGTCCCCGGAAGTGAGCGCCGACCTCCTCTCCGAGGTCGCCCGCCTGGTCGACATCGCGTCGCCCAGCCACCAGGAGAAGGCTCTCGCCGACCACGTCGAAGCCGAGCTGTCGGCGGTGAAGTGGCTGAGCGTGGAGCGGATCGGAAACAACGTCGTCGCCCGCACGTCGGTCGGGCGCGACCGCCGCATCCTGCTCGCCGGGCACCTCGACACCGTGCCGGCCAACGGCAACGAGCAGGCCCGGGTGGAAGGTGATGTCTGCTGGGGCCTGGGGTCGGCCGACATGAAGGGCGGCCTGGCGGTCATGGTCGACCTGGCCGGCAGCGTCGAGGGTCCGGCCCTCGACGTGACCTACGTCTTCTACGTGTGCGAGGAGGTCGACCAGGCCCACAACGGGTTGCTGGAGATCCGCCGGGTCCGACCCGAGCTGCTGGTGGCCGACGCCGCCATCCTCGGCGAGCCGACCGGAGGCCGGGTCGAGGCCGGATGTCAGGGGACCCTGCGGGTGACGGTCTCCACCGCCGGCCACCGGGCCCACACCGCCCGGCCGTGGATGGGACGCAACGCCATCCACCGGCTGGCCGGCGTGCTCGAGGTCGTGTCCGGCTACGAGGAGCGCCGCCCGGTGATCGACGGCTGCGAGTACCGCGAGGCGCTGCAGGCGGTGCGCATCGAGGGCGGCGTCGCCGGCAACGTCGTCCCCGACCGGGCCGAGGTGACCCTCAACCACCGCTTCGCCCCCGACCGCGACACCCAGCAGGCGTTCGAGGCGGTGGGGCGGCTGGTCGAGCCCAGCCTCGACCCGGCCGCGGGCGACTCGGTGACGCTGACGGCCTCCGCGGCGCCGGCGCCGCCCGCACTCGGCCACCCGCTCTTCGCCGCCCTGGTGGAGCGCAGCGGTGCCCCGCCCAGGGCGAAGCTCGGGTGGACCGACGTGTCCTTCTTCGCCGCCGCCGGCGTGCCCGCCACCAACTTCGGGCCCGGCGACCCCGAACTGGCCCACACCCCCGAGGAGCGGGTCGAGCGAGCGGACCTCGAGACGGTCAGGTCCGTCCTCGGCGGGCTCCTCGCCGACGGCGGATAGGCGTCATCTCGGCTGGTCGCCGCCGCGACAGCTCGACCAGCACCGCCTGGACGTCGGGCTCGACGAGCCGGGGGCCCTCGTCGTCGACGAAGCAGCGGTGGACCTCTACCGCCAGGGCCGCCAGCTGCGGCGCGTTGGGGGGGACGGGAAGCTGGTGGTGGTGGGCGCCGAGGTAGCGGGCGGCGGCCCGCACCGCCTCGTGCAGGACCCGGTCGGTAGCGCTCGGGTGGCCGAAGCTCCACTGCCGGACCCGTGCGGCCAGGTCCTCCTGCTCGGGCAGGTCGGGCTCCACCCCGGCGGCCGCCATCACCCGGCAGTCGTAGACCCGGCATGCCCGCGGCCGGTGCTCGTAGATCGAGCAGCCACCGTCCACCAGCATGGGGCAGCGCCCCTCCTCGTCGTAGCCGAGCACGTAGTGGCCCGCCGGCAGGCCGGGGGCCGGAAACAGCAGCGCCGCTGGTATGTGGGCGATGGTGTCGAGCTCGCCCGGTCCGACGTACACGAACTGGGACGAGGTGCAGCAGGCGGTGCACCCCCCACAGGGCACCTGGGTCTCCTCCTGGGCGGAGATGGCGGCGTCGGTGGCGACCAGCCAGGTGGCGAAGGGGCCGGCGTCGATCGTCTCGGGGGGCCCGCTCACGACCGGGGCCTCTCCCCGTAGTCCCCGAAGGGGGCGTCGCGCCGGCGGATGGTCTCGCGAAAGCCGAGCCGCGAGAAGTCCTCGACCCAGCGGTAGGCCTCTTCGGTGTGACGGGTGACGCCGTCGAAGAAGGTGCCGAGCAGCTGGGTGGTGCGCAGACCCATGTTCTCGAAGGCCTGGTTGATCAGCAGCTTGTTGAGGGCCAGCTGGTTGGCGGGGATGTGCTGAAAGCGGGAGGCGTAGCTCATCGTCTCCTCGTGGAGCGCCCCGCCCGGAAACAGCTTGGAGACCAGCCCGATCCGGTGGGCCGTAGGCGCGTCGATCGCGTCCCCGGACAGCAGGAACTCCTTGGCGTGCTCGAGCCCGACCCGGTAGACCCAGAGCATTGTCGTTGGAGTGCCGAAGATGCGTGAGGGGGCGTAACCGAGATGGGCGTCCTCGGCCATGAAGATGAGATCGCAGCACAGCAACAGGTCGGTGGCCCCCCCGACCGCCCATCCGTGCAGCTCGGCGATCACCGGCTTGGGACACTCCCAGATGCGCATGAAGCGCCGGGCGTTGTGACTCATCATGTGGTAGTCGCGCACCGGGTCCCATGCCCCGGGCCGGGCCTCGACCGAGGGCGCCCCATAACCGTGGGCGTGGAACCCCGGGTCGCGGGCTTCGAAGTCCAGGTCGTATCCGGCGCTGAACGTGCGGCCGGCGCCCCGCAGCACGACGGCGCGGGCCGCCGTTGACTCTGCCGCCCGGTCGACGGCGTCGGCCACCCCCTGGATCACCGCCTCGTTGAGGGTGTTGAGCTTGTCCGGCCGGTTCAAAGTGACGACGGCGATGCCGCCTGACTCCTCGTACAGCACCGCCTCGGGCACGGCCAGACCGTAGACCAGCGCCTCGGCTACCGTTCGGCCACGACCGAGGGGGAACGCCATGGAGTTCGCGGGGAAGAAGGCTGTCGTCACCGGCGGGGGTTCAGGCATGGGCCGCGAGCTGGTCGTCCAGCTGGCCGCCGACGGGTGCACCGTCGCCACCTGTGACGTCAACGCCGGTGGCCTGGAGGAGACCAAGGCCAAGGCCGACGAGGCCGCCAGCGGCGGGGCGGAGGTGACCATCCACCGCTGCGACGTGTCGGACGAGTCGCAGGTGCTCTCGTTCCGCGACGAGGTGGTGGCCCGCCACGGGGAGCGCATCAACCTGCTGTTCAACAACGCCGGCATCGGCGGCGGCGGCAGCTTCATCGCCGACGAACGGGAGTCCTGGGAGCGCACCTTCGGCGTCGACTGGTGGGGTGTGTACTACTGCACCCGGGCCTTCCTGCCCCTAATGATCGCCTCCGACGAGGGGTATCTGGTCAACACCAGCAGCGTCAACGGCTTCTGGGCGTCGCTCGGCCCGGGGATCCCGCACACCGCCTACAGCAGCGCCAAGTTCGCGGTGAAGGGCTTCTCCGAGGCGATGATCGAGGACCTGCGGGTGAACGCCCCCCACGTGAAGGTGGCGGTGGTGATGCCGGGCCACATCGGCACCGACATCGTCACCAACTCCCGGCGCTATCTGGGCGCCCCCGAGCCGGACGACATGACCGAGGAAGACCTGGCCAAGGTGCGCTCGGACATCACCAAGCGGGGCCTGCCCGCCGACCAGATCCCTTCCGACCAGCTGCGCCAGATGGTGAAGATGATCGGTGAGGCGTTCCGCGACGCCGCGCCGCTGTCGGCCGCCGGGGCGGCCACGGTCATCCTCGACGGGGTGCGGGCGGGCAAGTGGAGGATCCTCGTCGGGGAGGACGCCCACCTGCTGGACGAGCGGGTGCGGGCCAACCCGGCGGCGGCCTACGACCACACCGGCGTGGGGTTCGGCACCATGCCGTTCGCCGCCCCGCCCGGCGCCGACACCGCCGGCTGACCGCCGGGGCCGTCGCTCAGCGGCGGCGGAAGGCGCCGCGCAGGTCGTCGGCGCCGAAGGGCCCGACCACCTCGCCGGAGACGGCGTACCGGTACAGGGCGGCGTTGAAGATGGCGGTCATGGCCGAGCCGGCGGCCATCAGCACGCCGAAGGCGAGCACCCCGAAGGCGATGGCCAGCGGGGCGGCGATGGTGGCGAGGACGGCGCACACGAGGGCCAGCGGTATGGCCAGGATGATCATGGCCGCCGAAATGGAGCCGTTGCCGACCAGCTGCTCACCCCAGCGGCTGCGGAACAGCAGCCCCGACCGCTTCACCGCCTCGATCGGGCCCACCGGCTCGAACACCAGGATGGGTACGACGAGGAAGGTGACCACCGACCACGCCACCCCGGCGAGGCGGCCCACCACCGCCCCGAAGATGCCGGCCCGCTGCTCGACGCCCCGCAGCACCAGGCCGACGGTGGCCGACAGCGCCGCCCAGGCGATGATCCGGTCGATGCGCGACCAGGCGGTCCGCATGCCGTCGACCGCCGTGCCCCGGCCGCCCGACAGCCGGTCGCTGGCCGCCGCCACCACGGCGGCGTTGAAGAACGTGGCGATGAGACTCGATACGAAGTACACGGCGGCGAACAGCAGGTACACCGTGCCCCTGCTCGTCGAGCGCACCCCGGAGATGAACGTCGGGGACAGGATGGCGGTGGCGAACACCAGGATGGCGAGGGTCGACACGACCGGCAGCCACATGAGCTGAGCGTCGCCCCGCAGGACCTCCCAACTGGCTCGGGCCAGCCGCAGCCCCCGCTCGAAGCGTCCCATCGTCTCCCCCTCTGGTCGACTGGCCTCAAGCGTAGAACCGGAGGCTGGGCCACATGGTGGCCCAGGGCGCCCGTCGACCGGTGCACACCCAGACCCTGACCCCGTCCTCGATGGGGTCGATGGCGCCGTGACGGGCGTGCAGCTTCCCGGCGAGGGTCACGGTGGCGAAGTAGCGGTCGAGCGTCGAGGGAGGGATGCCCACGGCGATGACGGTCCGGGCGTGGGCGGCCGGCGCCCACCCCCACAACCAGACGTTGTTGTGGCCGCTGATGGCCGCCGGCACCTTCTCCTCGTGGCGCCAGTAGGTGAGGGCGGACGCCTCGCTGTAGTCGCGGGTCAGGAACACGGCCGAGCCCTGCTGGGCCGCCGGCAGGGCGCGGTACACGCCGGCGAGTTGGTCGACGATGTCGCGCCAACCGAGCATGGCCCCCAGATCGGAGTTGATCTTGTCGAGCCCGAGGCTGGTGGCGGCGCCAGCCGGCAGGATCGGCGTGAACACGGGGGCGGCCACGAGCCCGGTGGCGACGACCGCAGCCAACAACCGCCGCCGGCCCGCCGCCGTCCACGCCCGCTCCACCGCCACCGCCCCGGCCGCCACTACCGGCAGGTAGATGCTGCCCGGGTAATAGCCCTTGCCCGCCGTTACGAAGTAGAAGACGACGACGGCGGCGAACGCCGGCCACAGCGGTCGGAAGGGTTCCGCGTCTGCATGGCGGCGCAGCCACCGGAGGCCGCCGACGACGAGCACCGTTCCGGCCGCCGTCATCAGCCCCAGCTGCATGGGCCAGAACAGGACCAGGTTCTGCGACGCGGTCCGGTGTCGCAGGGCCGAGTAGAAGGTCAGGCTCGTCCAGTGATGGGTCGCCTGCCACACCAGGTTGGGGGTGGCCAGCACGACGAACAGGGCGGCGCCCACCGCCAGCCATCCAGTGGCCAGCAGTCGCCACCGCCGACACACGAGGAGGCCGAGGGCGACGGCCGCGCACCACACGACCATGGTGTGCTTGTTCTCGAAGCCCACTCCGGCGACGGCGCCGATCGGGGCCCACAGCCGCCCGTCCCCGGTGCGCAGCAGGCGCAGCAGCAGCCAGGTGGCCAGAGCCCAGAACTCGAGGTCGAACGTGGCCGTGCTGGCGAAGTGGAAGGTGGTGGTGAAGATGGTCCCCACCGCCGCCACCGTCATCGTGACCCGCTGGGCCCAGCGCCCGCCGCCCAGCTCTCGGGCCATCAGGGCGGCCAGCACCACCATGGGCACGCTCAGGGCCGCCGCCATGGCGTGCAGCGACAGCTGCGAGGACCCGAAGATCGCCGACCAGGCCCGGTAGGCGAGCGGGGTGAGCGGCGGCTGGTCGACGTAGCCAGCGGCCGGATGGCGCCCGGCAGCCAGGTAGTAGAACTCGTCGCGGTGCAGGCCGTAGAGCGAGGCAGTGGCCAGGTGGAAGGCCAGCTTGGCCCCGGCGATCAGAGCCAGGGCCCGGGCCTCGACCGGGAACAGGGTCGCCACCGGGCCCCCGTCCTGGTGATGCGGTGCCGGCGGGGCCACCGTCGTCGTAGCGTTCAAGACTCCCCCCCCGCCCCGTTGCTGAATAAGTGATTCACTTATACAGTTAAGCCCGTGCCCAGGTCAAGGCCGCCGGAGCGGTTGAGCGAGGTGATCCGGGCCGCGACCCTCGCCTTCGCCGAGAAGGGGTTCCAACGCACCCAGATGGCCGACGTGGCCCGCGACCTGCGCATGTCGGCGGGGGCGCTCTACAACTACGCCGAGAGCAAGGAAGCGTTGTTCCACTGGTGCATCGAGGCGGCGGTCGACCCGGAGGTGCTGGCGACCTCGACCCTGCCGCTGCCAGGCGTCGACCCGGCTGTCACCATGGAGCGGGTCCGGGCCCACCTCGACGCCCTGGTGGCTCACGAGGGACCCCTGGCTGCGGCTTTGTCCGTGCGCCACCCCGACGACGTGGTCGCCGAGCTGTCGGCCGTCATCGACGAGCTCTATGACGGCACCGCCGGCTCGCGGCGACTGCAGGCCATCATCGAGCGCTCCGCTCAGGAGATGCCCGAGCTGTTCGAGGCCTACTACCTGCGCATGCGCCGCCCGGTCATCTGGGCGCTCACCGCCTACCTGCAGATGCGGGCCGACGACGGCTACCTGCGTCCGCTGGTCGACGTGCCCACCACCGCCCGGCTGGTGCTGGAGACCCAGGCTTGGTTCGCCCGCCACCGGAGGGGCGACCCTGACTCCGCCGACATCGATGACGCCACCGGGCGGGCCACCGTCATCGACGTGCTCACCCACGGCCTCCTCCGCCGCCAGTATCTCTGAGCGAAGCGAACACACGTTCGAGTACCCTTCCCGACCATGTCGGGACCGGGCCCGGCCACCATCCTCCACGCCGACCTCGACGCCTTCTACGCCTCGGTCGAACAGCTTCTCGATCCCCGCCTGCGGGGCAAACCGGTGGCGGTGGGTGGGGGCGTGGTGCTGGCCGCGTCCTATGAGGCCAAGGCGTTCGGGGTGGCCGCCGGCATGGCCGGCTGGCGGGCCCGCCAGCTGTGCCCGAAGCTGCGCTTCGTCGCCGGGCACTTCCGCCAATACCAACAACTCGGCGACCAGGTGGTCGACGTGCTGGGCCACTACACGCCAAACGTCGAGCGCATATCGATCGACGAGGCCTTCCTCGACGTCGCCGGCTCGACCCATCTGTTCGGCTCACCGGCCGCCATCGCCGCTCAGATCCGGTCGCGGGTGCGAGACGAGGTGGGGCTGGCCGTGTCGGTCGGCGTAGCCGGCACCAAGCACCTGGCCAAGATCGCCTCCCAGGTGGCCAAGCCGGACGGGCTGGTGGTGGTGGAGAGGGGACGGGAGCTCGACTTCCTGCGACCGCTGCCGGTGGAGCTGGTCTGGGGCGTCGGACCGGCCACCCGGGCCCAGCTGGCCGCAAAGGGGATCCACACCATCGGCGAGCTGGCCGCCACGCCCACCCCGCTGCTGCAAGGCCTCCTCGGCCAGGCGGTGGGGGCCAAGCTGGGGGCGCTGGCCACCGATCGCGACCCTCGCCGGGTGCAAGGGGGCCGGCGGGCCGCGTCGGTGGGGGCGCAGGTCGCCCTGGGCCGCCGGTGGGCCGAGCCGGATGTGATCCGCGGGACGCTCGCCTACCTGGCCGACCGGGTGGCCGGCAGGTTGCGGGCGGCCGGCCAGGCCGGGCGCACCATCACTGTCCGGGTGCGGTTTCCGGGCATGCGGTCGGTGACCCGGTCGATCACCCTGCCCCGGCCCGTGTCGGCCACCCTGACCCTCACCGAGGTGGCGGCCGAGCTGGTCGCCGGGGCGTTGGCCGACAACAGCTCCGAGCGCCAGATCACCCTCCTGGCGGTGTCGGTCTCCCATCTCGTCGGCCAGCCGGCGGTGCAGCTCGAGCTTCCCCTGGGCTTCGGCGACGAACGTCTACGTCCCGGGTCGGAGATCGGGGCGGCCCGCTCCGCCGTCGACCAGGCGGTCGATCGCGTCCGCGCCCGCTTCGGGCGCGAAGCCGTGGGCTACGCCACCGTCGCCCTCTCGGACGAGCGCCGGGTGCCCGACGAGTTCCGCGAGCTGGCCGAGTCGAGTCTCGCCCAGCCGGAGGGTTGAGCCTTCAGCAGGGCAGGAAGTCGAGGAGGAGGGAGCTCACCCGGTCGGGCGCCTCGAGCTGCATCCAGTGACCGGGCCCGTCAAGACGCTCGTAGCGCCACGGGCCGGAGACGCTCTTGGCCGAGTCGGTCATCTGGACCTCGGTGAGGGCGATGTCACCCGTGCTCCACACCCCCATGGTCGGCGCCGGGACGGGCGGCAGCTCCATGGGCGGGTTGACCCACGACTCGGGCGGGATGTTGGCCCGGTACCAGTTGAGCCCGGCCGTGAGCGACCCGTTGGCCTCGAGCTCGGCGATAACGGCGTCGGCGTCCGGGTGGTGGCTCCAGGTGCGGAAGTTCGCCCAGTCGTCCTGGCTCAGCCAGCGCTCAGCCAGTTCGGGGAACTGGAACAGCAGCATGTACCACGACTTCTCGTGCTGCTCGAGGGTGCGCAGGAAGGTTGCCGGGTTGCCCACCGACAGGGCCACCAGGTGGTCCACCAGCTGCGGCGTCAGCGCGCCCATGGCCCAGGCCAGGGCGGCGCCCCAGTCGTGGCCCACGACGTGGGCCTTCTCGACCCCGGCGTCGGCCAGCACACCCATCACGTCGCCGACCAGCAGCGGCAGGGAGTAGGCGTCCACCTCCGCCGGTTTGGCGGACTGCCCGTAGCCCCGCAGGTCGGGCACGATCACCCGGAAGCCGCCTTCCGCCAGAGCGGGCACCTGGTTGCGCCAGAGGCGGCCGGTGTCGGGGAAGCCGTGCAACAGCACCACCGGGCGACCGTCGCCCGTCACCTCGTAGTTGATTCCGACTCCGTCCACCTCGACGCGGGCCATGTTCCTCCTTGTTGGATCTGCGCGGTTGGGTCAGTCGTTGGCCAGCGCCACCAGCTGGGGACGTGGTGGCGCCGGAACGGGCTCCTCGCGCCAGTTGCCGCCGAGCTGAAGGGCCTTGTCGATCAACGCCGGCGTCAGCGACTTGTCGAGGGGCTCCACCAGCAGGTTCGCTCTGATCATCGCCCGGAGCAGATCGGGGTCCTTGCCGGCGGCCGCGGTCAGGGCCTGCTCGGATTCCCACTTCTCGTCGCCCGGTCGGTACTCGTCTCCGTTGATGGCCGCGTCGACCTGGGCCAGACGGTGCCGGTCGCCGAACAGCGTCCAGCGGAACCACGGCTCGATCTCCGCCTCGGTCGAGCGGTGAAAGGCCGATGCGAAGCGGTAGGGGTCGTCGAGCCCAGCGTCGCGCAGGGTGTCGCGCAGCAACCGTCCGTGCATCATGCCGATCGACGCCCCCCGGCCGACCGACGGGTTCGAACAGGCCCAGGCGTCGGCCACCGCCACCACGCCGGTGACCACCGGCTCACCGTCGACGAGGAAGCCTCGATGACGGTCCTCGATCTTGGCCATCGTCTGCACCCGGTCGTCGATCGGGTCACCGTCGAGCCAGTGGGCGACCAGCGGAAGGGAGCGGACCAGGCGGTCCCACCGCTCGGGCTCGCGCAACGGGTAGAGCGCCTTGTCCTTGGCGCTGGTGACGATGACCAGGCTCCAGGTCGAGTTGTCCGCCACCAAGGTGAGGCTCGAAATCGAACCGAGGTGTTGGATCGGGGGCCCGAAGGCGAAGGGCAGGGCGCCGTTTCGTGACCGGAAGTGGCGGCCGTAGTACATGAAGCCGCAGTCCTCCAGCAGCTCCACCGGGGGCCGGGCACCGGCCTCCTCGAGCCATCGGGGCAGCGGCGAGCGACGGCCCATCATGTCGACCACCAGATCGGCCCGGATCTCCTCTCCGGCGTCGGTGCGCACCCCGACGACGTGGGCCACGCCGGGCCGGGCCGACGGCCCCGTCACCAGCCCGCTGACCGCCACACCCCGCCGGACGCCTAGACCGGGGGTGGACGGGGCCACCGAGGCCAGCGCCGCCTCCATGACCGGGCGTCGGGCGGTGAGCACCCCGAGGTCGGAGTCTCCGGGCTGCTCCGGCCCGCGGATCTGCTCGGGCACCTCGAGGTAGGGGTTCTGGCGCAGCCCGCCGGCGGCGTCGACGGCCTTGGCCACCCGGGGCAGGTCGTGGTCGAGGATGGCGCGGTAGGGCGCGAGGAAGAAGTGGGGGAGGCGGAACTGGTTCACCCCCTTGCGCTCCCAGGTCTCCCAGGCCTCCTCCGGTGTCGGCGGGGGTGGGGCCGGGTCGCGTTCCAGCACCGTCACCTGGTGCCCGTCCTCGGCCAGCAGCATGGCGGTGCCTAGTCCCACCACCCCGCCGCCGATCACCAAGATGTCAGCCATGACCCCACCTCGCCCTCGGCGGGCGAGGTTAGGTTGGGCCCATCGGTGTGCCAAGGGCCTCGAGCGATCCGATCCCGCCGACCATCGAGTGGGGCGACGGGCTGGTGCGTCTGGTCGACCAGCGTGGCCTGCCCGAGGACCTGCGCTTCATCGAGGCCGCCACCGTGGAGGAGCTGTGCCGTTGCATCGCCGAGCTGGCGGTCAGGGGCGCGCCGGCGCTGGGCGTCGCCGGCGCCATGGGCATCGCCCTGGCCTCATGGCGCGGTGAGGACCTGGCCGCCGCCGCCGAACGCATCGTCGCCACCCGGCCCACGGCGGTCAACCTCAAGTGGGGGGTAGAGCGGGCGCTGGCGTCCGCCGACCCGGTCGCCGAGGTGCTGGAGATCGCCGCCGAGGACGTGCGGCGCAACCGCCGGCTGGGTGCGCTGGGGGCCGAGCTGCTGGGCGAGGGCTCGAGGGTGCTGACCCACTGCAACACCGGCTCACTCGCCTGCGCCGGCTACGGCACCGCCCTGGGGGTGATCCGGGCCGCCCACGAGTCCGGGAAGCATCCGATGGTCTGGGTCGGCGAGACCCGCCCGGTGCTGCAGGGAAGTCGACTCACGGCGTGGGAGCTGGACCGCATCGGCATACCGGCGACCCTCATCGTGGACTCGGCGGCCGCCTCACTCATGGCGGCCGGCGAGGTCGACTGCGTGATGGTCGGGGCCGATCGCATCGCGGCCAATGGTGACGTGGCCAACAAGGTGGGCACCTACTCGCTCGCCGTGCTGGCCCGCCACCACCGCATCCCCTTCTACGTGGCCGCCCCGCTCTCGACCGTCGACTTCGGCTGTACCACCGGACGCTCGATACCGGTCGAGCGCCGCCCGCCCGAAGAGGTGGTCATGACCGGCGGTCGGCGGCTGGCCCCGACGGGCACCGCCGTCGATAACCGCGCCTTCGACGTGACGCCGGCCCGGCTGGTGACGGCGATCATCACGGACGATGGGATCGCCGCCCGCCCTTACCGCCGGTCGTTGAGGGCCCTGGCCCGGTGAGCGACCGCGAGGCGGCGCAGCGGTGGGAGGCCAACGCCCCGGCGTGGATCGAGCTGTCGCGGGCCGGCTACGACGTGTACCGCGACCTGGTCAACACGCCGGCCTTCCTCGCCATGCTCCCCGACGTCAGCACCTCGAGCGGCCTGGACCTCGGCTGCGGCGAGGGACACAACACCCGGCTGCTGCGACGGCGAGCGGGACGGGTGGTGGGTCTCGACGTCAGCCGGACCTTCGTGGACGCGGCCCGGGCCGAGGAGGCCGCCGACCCGCTCGGGATCCGCTATCTGCAGGGCAGCGCTCACCACTTGCCGCTGCGCTCGCGCTCGGTCGATTTCGTGGTGGGCTTCATGTCACTCATGGACATCCCCGACCCGGCCGCAGCCCTGGCCGAGAGCCACCGGGTCCTGCGCTCCGGCGGCTTCTGCCAGTTCTCCATCGTGCACCCGTTGACGCTGACGCCGGTGCGGAAGTGGGTCACCGACGCAACGGCGATCGAGTGGCCCTGGCCACCGGTGGTTACTTCGAGGACGGGCCGATCGAAGAGACCTGGACCTTCGGCGCTGCCCCCGAGGACCTCCGGGCCTCGGTCAGGCCGTTTCGGGTCCGCTACTACCGCCGGACGCTGGCGGGATGGTTGAACGGGTTCATCGACGCCGGCTTCATCCTCGAGGAGCTCGGGGAGCCGTGCGCCGACGAGGCGCTCGCCCGGCGCCGGCCCGAGGTGGCCGACAGCCGCATCGCCCCGTTCTCGCTCATTGTGCGAGCTCGCCGGCCCTGACCCAGCGCACCCGGCTGGCCCAGCCCAACCGCTCGAACAGCCAGATCAGGCGGGCCGAGGTGTCGATCTGCCCCCGGCCGATGCCGTGGCGGGCCGAGGCAGGGAAGGCGTGGTGGTGGTTGTGCCACGACTCGCCCATCGAGAGCACGGCCAGCAGCCACACGTTCGTCGAGCGGTCGCGGGTCTGGTTGGGCCGGTACCCGACGACGTGGCAGATCGAGTTGACCGACCAGGTGATGTGGTGCAGCAGCGCCACCCGGACGGCGCCGGCCCACAGCAACGCCCACCCGGCCGACGACAGCGACCCGGTCGCCGCCCAGGCGATGGCGAAGGGCAGGGCGAAGGAGAGAACGGCCAGGGCCGGAAAGGCCCGGTCGACGGCGGCGACGTAGCGGTCGCGGGTCAGGTCGCGGGCGTAGCGGTCGACCTGGGCCGGCGGGGCCCGGAACAGCCAGCCGACATGGGCCCACCCCAGCCCCTTCACCAGGGCCCACGGCGTGGTGCCGTAACGATGGGGGGAATGGGGGTCCCCCGGCTGGTCCGCCATCTGGTGGTGGGCGCGGTGGTTCGCTACCCAAGAGACGGGGCCACCCTCCACCGCCATCGAGCCGCACACGGCCAGGACCACCCGCAGCCAGGTCGGCGCCCGAAAGGACTTGTGGGTGAACAGGCGGTGGTAGCCGACGGTCACCCCGTGTCCGGTCACGAGGTAGAGCCCCACGGTGAGGCCCACATCCAGCCAGCTCACCCGGTTGCCCACGGCGACCCAGCCGATGCCGGCGACCAGCGCCAGCAGGGGGATCACGACCAGCACGGTCGTGATGACGATGCCCGCTGGCCCCGGTCCCTCGGGGGTGGGGGGGGCGGCGGCGGGCGGCGGTTCCGGAAGCGGGGGCCGCTGGAGTGTCTGCACCATGTGGCGATCGACCTTCTTGCGCGAGAGCTGGACCGGTTTCTTGTCCGTTTTCGGGTGGGGCTATACCCCCCGAGCGCCCAGTCCGGAATATCCGCGTCGAAAATGCCACGGTGAGTGCGGGCCGACCGCGAGCGGGCGGCGCTGAGTGGTGGGAAGCGTGGCGGGGAAGACCCGAGGCTACAGGCGCCTGAGGACGCTGACCACCTTGCCATAGAGTGTCACCTCGGACGGGTCGTACTCGACCGGCTCGAGGCGAGGGTTCGCCGGCACCAGCACCACCTTGGAGCCCCGCCGGGAGTACTTCTTGACGGTTCCTTCGTCGCCGGGCACCCCGGCCACCACGATGTCGCCCTTGTCGGCCGTGGGTTGGGACCGGACCACGACGTAGTCGCCGTCGAGGATGCCCGCCTCGATCATCGAGTCGCCGCGGACCCGGAGCATGAACAGCTGGCCGTCGCCGGTGAACTCCTCCGGCAGGGGCAGGAGCTCCTCAACGTTTTCCTGGGCCAGCACGTTGGCGCCGGCGGCCACGTCGCCCACCAGCGGCACGTGGCGGGCCGGCCGCCGCTCGACCGCCGCCCCCGACGACGGGTCGTAGCGCACCTCGATCGCCCGGGGTTTGGTGGGGTCGCGCCGGAGGAAGCCCTGGCGCTGCAGCGTCGCCAGGTGGGCGTGGACGGTTGACGAGGACGTCAGCCCCACCGCCTCGCCGATCTCGCGGACTGACGGGGGATAGCCCCGGTCGCGCAGCTGCTCGGCGATGAAGTCCAGTATCTGGCGACGCTTGCCGGTGAGGACGGTGTCCGAGTCGGCAGCGGGCCTGGTGGTGGCGGACATGACGGGCACCGTAACACCGACGAGGGCCTGAGGCAAACACCTGTTCGATTTCGGCTTGACTCGAACGTGCGTTCGTGGTTCTGTGTCTATCGAACACACATTCGACATGCCGGACGGACCGGCGGGCCGGTGGGTCACCGGTTCCTAAGAGGACAGGAGGCGGCTATGGCAGCGGTGGCTTATCCCCGGTGGGAGCCCGATGTCGCTGATCTTTGCCCCGAGCCGTTCGGCCCGGCGCTGCTCCCTGCTCCCACCCGGCGCCAGCGCCGTGTCTCGCTCAGGCCGGCGTCGCGCCGTGCCGTCTACCGGCGGCGTCGGATCGCGGTGCTCCTCCTGGCCACCGCGGCCGTGCCGGTCGGTCGGGCGGGCGTGGGCCTGCTCGGGGGCGGGCCCCTCACCGCCTCCGGGCAGCTGCCCCGTCCGGCGTCTGCCGCCGTCTACGTGGTGCAGCCAGGTGACACGCTGTGGTCGATCGCCGAGCGCCTGCGTCCGGGCGGTGATCCTCGGCCGCTCGTGGCCGCCCTGACCGCGGAGCTGCACGGCTCCGGGCCGGTTCCGGGCGAGCAGCTCAACCTGCCCTGACCTTGAGTGGCCGGCGGTAGCGTCGGTCATTGTGCGGTGCCCGTGGTGCTCCAGCGTCGACGACAAGGTGGTCGACTCGCGCCTGGCCGAGGACGGCGCCGCCATCCGTCGCCGGCGCGAATGTCTCGCCTGTTCCCGCCGCTACACCACCTTCGAGCGGGTGGAAGAGGTTCCCGTCGTGGTGGTGAAGCGTTCGGGCGCCCGAGAGCCGTTCGACCGGGCCAAGGTGGTGGCCGGCATCAGGTCGGCCACCAAGAACCGGCCGGTGAGCGGCGAGCAGATGGAGGAGCTGGCCCTCGAGGTCGAGGAGGAGATGCGGCTGGCCGGCGGTGAGGTCACCAGCCAGCAGGTGGGAGTCTCGGTGCTCGAGCGCCTGGCCGGCCTGGACGACGTCTCCTACCTCCGCTTCGCCAGCGTCTACAAGGGGTTCGAGGACGCCGGCGACTTCCAACGCGAGGCCGGCCTCCTCACCAAGAAGACGGAGCCCAAGCGCCGGGTCTGACCGGGCTCACGCCGGGGCGGTTGTGCGCCCGGTGGCGTCGGAGCGGTAGGCGGCCTCCACGATGGCCAGCGCCGCCCGACCCTCTTCGGCGCTGACCGGTGGCGGGGACCCCGTGGTGCAGGCCAACACGAAGCCGGCGAACAGGTCACCGGGCGGGGCCTGCGGCTCGATCCGTTCGGGCTTCTCCCCCTGGCGTTGCAGGGTGAGCGGGGTGCGGCGGTCGAGGTGCAGGGTGCCCTCGGTGCCGAACACCGTCAGCTGGTGGTCGGGGCCCGGGCGGGCCCGCCAGCTGGCATGGAAGCTGCCCACGGCCCCGCCCCCGGTGCGCATGATGACCTGGGCGGCGTCGTCCACGCCGTCGTGACGGCGCGAGAGGAGAGCGGAGACGTCGACCACTTCGTCGGCCACGACGAACCGGATCAGGTCGGCGACATGGATGCCGAGGTCGATGAGGGCGCCACCTCCTGACTGGGCGTGGTCGAAGAACCAGGTCGCCTCGGGAGCCCACTCCTGGGGCCCGGCGTGGCCGAACCCGGCGCGGAACCCGACCACCTCGCCGATCGCCCCGTCGGCCACTACGCGGTGGGCGGTGAAGAACGGGGGAGCGAAGCGCACGTTGTGGGCCACCGCCAGGACGACCCCGGCGGCCCGGGCGGCGTCGATCATGCGGTCGGCCTCTTCGACGGTGCAGGCCATGGGCTTTTCCACCAGCACGTGCTTGCCGGCCTCCGCCGCCGCCACCGCCACCGGAGCGTGGGACCGGTTGGGCGAGCAGATGTCGACCGCGTCGACGTCACTATCGGACACCAACCGGCGCCAGTCGTCGTAGACCCGCCCCGACCCCCACTCCCCGGCGGCAACTTCGGCGGAGGATCGAGAGCGGCTGGCGAAGGCGACGACGTCGGCGTCCCCCGCGGCCCGCAAGGACGGAAGGTGCGAGCGGCGGGCGATGGTGCCGCAGCCCACCAGCCCGATGCGAAGCGTCACCGGCCGAGCAGAGCGCCGCAGACCTTCAGGATCGCCTCGGCCACCGCGTCGCATTGCGAGGCGGTGTAGGAGGCCGCCACCATGACCAGCGCCGACCGGGCGGCCAGGTCCTCGGTGTGAGGGCACATGCCCATGCGGTAGTCGACCCCGGTCGGATGCTCGGCGCAGTTCCACGGGCCGCCCTTGCCGGACGCGGTGCGCTTCTGGAGGATCGACTCGGTGGCGTACACCGGTTGACCGCGGTACATCCGGCCGGCGGGCAGTCCCTCGGCGATCAGCGCCTTGGCGAAACGGCGGGCGAGGTCGGCGTCGGGGAGGAAGAACCCGATGCTCGAGCAGCCGTCGCCTTCGGCGTCCGGCCGGCGACGGAACTCGAGGCCGGGTGGCTCGCCGATCGCCCGCAGGATGCGTCGGTGGTTGGCCCGCTGGGCGGCGAGCAGCCCGGGGAGCTTGGTCAACTGGATGCCGGCGATGGCACCGGCGATCTCGGTCATGCGCAGGTTCTCGCCGACGAACGGCTCGATCTCGCCGGTCCCCCGTTCGGAGCCGGTGCTGGTGACGAACTGTCCACCCTGGTCCTGGTAGCGGGCGGCCCGCAGGTACAAGCGCTCGTCGTCGCTCACCAGCAGGCCGCCCTCCCCGCTGGTGACGTTCTTCTCCAGCTGCAGGGAGAAAGCGCCGAGGTCGCCCATCGTGCCCAATGAACGCCCGCGGTAGGTCGCGCCCATCGATTGGGCCGTGTCCTCCAGCACCGGGACGCCGTAGCGCCTGCACACCTCGAGAAGAGGATCCATGTCAGAGGCGCAGTTCTCGAGGTGGACCGGTATCACCGCGGCGGTGCGATCGGTGATCCGCCCGTCCAGATCGCCCGGGTCCATCCCCCAGCTGTCATCGATCTCGGCGAAGACAGGGACCGCCCCCATGGTCACCACCGCGTTCACCGTGGCGATAAACGTGAAGGCCGGCACCACCACCTCGTCACCGCAGCCGACGCCGAGCGCCGCCAGACCGGCGCGGATGGCCGCCGTGCCCGATGAGGTGGCGACGGCGTAGGTGGACCCCAGCAGGTCACAGGAGGCCCGTTCGAACGCCTCGACCTTGGCGAGCAGGTGGGGGCCGTAGTAGCGGAACAAAGACCGGCTCTCGAGGACCTCGAGGACCGCCTTGCGCTCCTCGTCACCGAGCAGTGAGACGCCTTTGCCGATCTCGAGGGGCCGGGGCAGCATCGGCTTGCCGCCGTCGATCGCCAGCTTCTGCTCGCCCACCCGGACCCCCTGTTCGCCGGCCCATAGCATGCCCCCGTGGCGGACGGGGCGGTGCAGCTCGTCGTTCAGGGCGACGACTTCGGCATGTGCCACGCCGTCAACGCTGGTGTGGTGACCGCCCTCACCGACGGGATCCTCACCCAGGCGTCCGCCATGGCCCCCTGCCCGTGGGTGGACGAGGCGCTGAGGCTGGCCGCCGTCCACGACATTCCCCTGGGACTGCACCAGACCCTCACCTGCGACTGGGAGAACTTCCGGTGGCGGCCGCTGACCCGAGGCCGGTCGTTGGTAGGACCGGACGGTTACTTCCGCGACACGGTGGCGGAGGCGGCGGCCGCCATCAACGCCGCCGACGCAGAGGCCGAGCTGCTGGCCCAGGCGGCGCGGATCAGCGGATCCGGTCTCTCCCTCGGCTACCTCGACGTTCACATGGGCCTGGTGTGCGAGGCCGCCTACGAGCGGGTGTCGCAAGAGCTCGGCGCGCCGTTCCTGTACCCGGGGTTGCCCACGTCGCTGCGCTTCACGTCGATCAGGTCGCTCTCCCAACGAAAGGCCTCCGAGAAGCTGCCATGGCTACTGGCGTGGCTGGAGGGCCTGGCGCCGGGCGTGCACCTCCTCGTCACCCACCCCGGTGTCGGAGGCGCGGAGCTGGCCTCCCTGACGTCGGCCTCTTCGCCGGTATACGCCTGGGCCGAGGAGTACCGGGTCTCCGACCTGGCGGTGTTGACGGATGGCGCCGTCCGCCGGGCGGTGAAGGAGCACGGCATTCGCCTCACGTCGGTCGCCTCCGCCGACTTCAGCGAGGTGACGTGAGCTCGAACGCCCTCGCTGGCGCGGCCGTCGCCGACATCACGCCACCCGTCGGCGCCCGCATGGGCGGCTACGGGAAGCGGACGTCGGGATCGGTCGGCATCATGGACCCGCTGTTCGTTCGCGCCCTCGTGCTCTCCGACGGCCGGAGCAGTGTGGCTCTCGCCGTGTGCGACCTGCTGGGGGTGGGGAGCGAGGTGGTGTCCGTCAGCCGTCGCCTCATCGAGGAGACGCTCGGCCTGCCCGCCGACGCCGTTCTGGTGGGCGCTACCCACACCCACGCCGGCCCGTCCGGCTTCCGCTCGGCCGAGGACCCCGAATACACCAACGTCGTCGCTCGGCAGGTGGCCGGGGCCGTGGCCATGGCCCACAGAAGCCTCGAGCCGGTGACGCTGAAGCTGGGGGCGGTGGAGGTGGCGACGGTCAGCCAGAACCGGCGCGATCCCGGCGGACCGGTGCAGTCCACCGCCCAGGTCCTCCTGTGCGACCGGTCGCAGCCGGCGCCGCCGGTCGCCACCCTGGTGAGCTACGCCTGCCACGCCACCGTGCTCGAGCACGACAACCTCGAGTACTCGCCCGACTTCCCCGGGGCGATGGCTCGTAGCGTCGAGTCGCTCTTGGGGGGGACGGCGATCTACCTGCAGGGCGCGTGCGGTGACGTCAACCCGGTCTGGTCGCGCCACGACCGGGCCGAAGTCGAGCGGGTGGGGGGCGTCCTGGCCGGCGCGGTCGGCCGACTCGCCCAGGAGATGCGCCCCCTCGACACCGGCCAGTGGTGCATCAACCTGAGCTGGTCGGAAGACATCGAGGTTCCCTGCCCGGGGCAGCTGATCGCGCCGCTCAGCCTCGCCGCCGCCCGCACCGAGCTCGAGCTGCCCCGCCGGCCCCGCCGTAGCCGCCGAGAGGTGGAGGGCGACCTGCGCGAGATGGAGGCGACCCTCGAGACCACCACCGACGTCCGCCAGCGGCGGGAGCTGTCGGCTCGGATCAACGAGCTGGCTACGTCGCGCCTGTTTCCGCCGGTCCCCACCGACCGGCAGACCCAGCGTCTGGAGGTCCAGGCTCTGCGGCTGTCGGACCAGTGCGCGGTGGTGTCCCTTCCCGGCGAGTTCTTCGCCGAGACCGGCGCCGAGCTGGTCGACCGGTGTGGGCTGCCGGCCCTGCTCGTCGCCGGTTACGCCAACGGATCGGTGGGCTACGTGCCTCCAGCCCGGGCCTTTCCGGAGGGCGGCTACGAGGTGGGCATGACCCAGTTCGGCCCCGAGGCGGAGGCGGCCATCGTCGACGCCGCCATAAGCACCGTCCGCTCGCTCTACCGGTAACGGATCGACGCCAGAGCGGCGGCGGCCTCCGCCGGGGTGACGGCGACGAAGCGGACCCGGGCGCCGGGACGGGCCTGAGCCAGCAGGGGAAGGTCGGCGGTGCACACCACGCCGACCACCGGGTATCCACCGGTGGTGGCGTGGTTGGCCAGCAGCACGATCGGCTCGCCTCCGCCTGGGACCTGCACGGCGCCGGGGACCATGCCGAGGGGCTCAACCTCCGCCGCGCCCCGGCTGGCGAGGGCCGCCCCGGTGAGGCGCACGCCGGTCCGGTCCGTCATGGTGGTGACGGTGAAGAGCGAGTCGCAGAGCGACCTGGCCCCGCCGGGGAACCGGTCGGCGTGGGGGCCGTCGACTACCCGCACCGCTACTTCGCCGCCCGGCGGCCGATGGGCCCGGTCGGGCGGCACCCGGGGCGGTTCAGGGCTGGCCTCACCGAGCGGCAGGCGCTGGCCGGTGCTCAGTGGCGGTGGCCCCAGCCCGGAGAGGGTGTCGGCCGAGCGGCTGCCGAGCACCGCCGCGCAGGCGAAGCCGCCGTCTACCGCCACGTAGGCCCGCAGCCCCGGTCGAGCCGCCCCGACCGTCAGCACCCCCCCTTCGGGCACCGGGTGCGCCTCGGCTTCGGTCACTTCCTCGCCGTCCACGCTGGCGGCGGCGCCCACCACCGCCACCCGGCCGGGGCGCCCGAACACGAGGCGGGGGCCGGACACCGTGGCCTCCAGCCCGGCGGTGGCCGGCGGGTTGCCGACCGCCCGGTTGGCAGACGCCAGCGAGGCCGGGTCCGCCGCCCCGGCGCGGGGGACGCCCAGATGGGCGAACCCGGGCCGTCCTCCGTCCTGCACGGTGGTCAGTGGCCCGGCCTTGACCACCTCGACCCACCGGCCCGGGGCCGGCGCCGGCCCCGCCCCTCCGGTGGTCGCTGAGCCCTCGATGGCCTGGATCTGCCCGTCGGACGGCCTGTCGCCGTCGACGAAGCGGACCCGGTCGCCGGGCTCGAGCAGGGACGGCGGGCGGCGGCCGGCGTCGAACATGGCGCGGTGGGCGGTGCCGATGATCCGCCAGCCTCCCGGCGTGGACTGGGGGTAGACGGCGGTCAGGTCGTCGGCGATGGCCAGGGCGCCGGCGGGCACACGCGGTCGGGGCGTGTGGAGGCGGGGGACCCGCAGGGCCGGGTCGCCGCCGGTCAGGTAGGCGAAGCCGGGTGAGAAGCCCATGAAGGCCACGGTGTAGGTGGGGGCGCGGTGGCGGCGGGCCGCCTCGCCGGAGGAGATCCGGCAATGGCAGGCGACGTCGTCGAGGTCGGGCCCGTCGTAGCTGACCGGGATGGTGACCAGCCGGCCGGCGCCACCGTCAGCCTCGCTGATGGGCAGCGCCGACACCCGGGCGGCCAGCGCCTCGAGGTCCACGGCCCCCGGGGTGGTGATGACGACGACACTGGTGGCTCCGGCCACCACGTCCTCGACCCCGGGGAGGTCGGCGCCGGCGATGGCGGTACGCAACCGGTGGACGTCGGCGGCGGCGCCGAGCTCGACGAGTAGCGCCCGGTCCCCGAAAGGTGTCGGGCGCACCCCCGTCACGCGAAGGGACGCACGGTGACGCCCGCGTCCTCCAGCGCCGCCCTCACCCGGCGGGCCAGCTCCAGAGCGCCCGGGGTGTCGCCGTGGACGCAGATCGAGGCCGCCTGCAGGTCGATGTCCGAGCCGTCGACCGCGGTGACCTTGCCGCCCAGGGCGAGGCCGAGGGCCTGGGCCACGACGCGGTCGGGGTCGTGGAGGACGGCGCCGGGACGGTCGCGGGGGACGAGGGTCCCGTCCGGCGCGTAGAGCCGGTCGGCGAAGCACTCGCCCACCACCTCCAGCCCGGCCCCGTCGGCCGCCGCCGCCAGCTCCGAGACTGGCGGGCAGAGAAGAGGAAGCCCGAAGGGCAGGACGGCGTCGACGACGGCGCCGGCCAGCCCCCGGTCCACCGCCGCCTGGTTGTACAGCGCCCCGTGGGGTTTGACATAGGCCACCCGGCCGCCGGCGGCCCGGGCGATCCCCTCGAGGGCCCCCACTTGGTAGGCGAGCTCGGCGGCCAGCTGCTCCGGGGCCACGTCCAGGGGGCGGCGGCCGAACCCCTCGCGATCGGCGTAGGAGGGGTGGGCGCCGACCGTCACCCCGGAGGCGACGGCGGCGACGACCGTGGCCGCCATGGTCGCCGGGTCGCCGGCGTGGAAGCCACAGGCCACGTTGGCGCTGGTCACGACGTGCAGGAGGGCGGGGTCGGCGGGCCCTCCCTCGCCCAGGTCACTGTTGAGATCGATCTGGCGCACCGCGCAGTAGCTTGGCGCGATGGGCAGAGGCGCGCTTTCCAAGGTCCGCTGGCGCAAGGACCGGATCAGGAAGAAGAAGCAACGCGATCGGCGCAAGCGCGAGGAGCACGCCGAGCAGCGACGCACCGCCACCCCCGCCGGCTGACGTGCGGGTAGGCGTCCTAACCGGGGGCGGGGACTGCCCCGGCCTCAACGCGGTGATCCGGGCCGTGGTGCGCAAGGGTGAGGTGCACTACGGCTATGACCTCGTCGGCTTCGCCGACGGGTGGCGGGGGGTGATCGAAGGTCGCACCATCCCCCTCGACGTGGAGCGGTGCCGGGGAATCCTGCCGCGAGGCGGAACCATCCTCGGCACCTCGCGCACCAACCCCTACAAGGTCGACGGCGGGGTGACCAAGGCCCTGGCCACCCTCGAGAAGGAGCGGGTCGACGCCCTGGTGGCCATCGGCGGCGAGGACACCCTCGGCGTGGCGAACAAGCTGGCGGGCGAGGGCGTGTCGGTCGTCGGAGTGCCAAAGACGATCGACAACGACCTGTCCGCCACCGAGGTCACCTTCGGGTTCCACACGGCAGTACAGATCGCCACCGACGCCATCGACCGCTTGCACACCACGGCGGAGTCCCACGATCGGGTGATCGTCTGTGAGGTGATGGGCCGCCACGCCGGCTGGATCGCCACCTACGCCGGCATCGCCGGCGGAGCCGCCGAGATCATCGTGCCCGAGGAGCCCTTCGACGTGGACGAGGTCTGCCGCAAGCTGCAGGCCCGTCACGCCAAGGGCCGTTACGCGTCGATCGTGGTGGTCGCCGAAGGAGCCCGGCCCAAGGAGGGCACCATCGCTGTCGCGTCCGGTGAGGTCGACCAGTTCGGCCACGAGCGCCTCGGCGGCATCGGCAACCAGCTGGCGATCGAGATCGAGAAGCGCACCGGGTTCGAGTCGCGGGTGACCATCCTCGGGCACGTGCAGCGTGGAGGGACACCGACCGCCTTCGACCGGGTGCTGGCTACCAGGTTCGGGGTGGCGGCCATCGACGCCGTTCACGACGGCGAGTTCGGCACCATGGTCGCCCTCGACGCCGGCCGCATCATCCGGGTGCCGCTCGCCGAGGGTGTGTCCGAGCTGAAGACGATCGACCCGTCGCTGTACCGCGACGTGGCCGAGATCTTCACCGGGTGACCCCCACCGCTTGACCGAGGTCTCCACCCAGCGGCTCGACGCTGGCACCTCCGAGGCCCAGCAACGCCGGGTCGCCGGGTCCCTCCGCGCCGCCGGGCTCCGGGCTGGCGACCGGATGGTCCTGGCCGTTCCGGCCTGCGCCGAACTGCTGTCGGCCGCCATCGGCGCGGCGCGCGCCGGCATCGTGCCGGTCATGCTCAACCCGGCGCTCACCCCCGCCGAGATGGCCGAGCTCATCGACGACGCCGATCCGGCTGCCGTGGTCGACAGCCGGGCCGCCCTCGCCGACCTGCTCGAAGGGCCGCCCGACGATCTCGCCGAGGTCCCTCGGTGCCGCCCGATGCACTACACCTCCGGTACGACGGGGCGGCCCAAGGGGGTGTGGTCGGGCGTCCTGTCCGACGAGGACGCCGTGGCCCTGTTCGCCGATGAGGCCGACCTGTGGGGTTTCGGCGCCGACGACGTCCACCTGGTGTGCTCGCCCCTGTACCACTCGGCGCCGCTGCGGTTCAGCACGGCGGTCCTGCTGCGGGGCGGCTCGGTGGTCGTCCTCGGCCGCTTCGACCCCGCCGCGGTTGTTGACGTCGTCAATACCCATCAGCCCACCACCGCGTTCATGGTGCCGACCCACCTGCAACGGCTCACCGCCTCAGCCGACGGTCCGGCGGCGCTCGACGGAGCCGACCTGTCGTCGTTCCGGCTGCTGGCCCACGCCGGGGAGCCCTGCCCCGGGTCGTTGAAACGCGAGGTCATGGACCGGTTCCCCGCCGGGGCGGTCTGGGAGTTCTACGGCTCGACCGAAGGCCAGTTCACCGTGTGCTCACCCGAGGAGTGGCTAGCCCGCCCCGGCACCGTGGGCCGGGCCCGCCCCGGGCGCCGCCTCGAGGTGGAGGACGGGGTGATCTGGTGCGAGGCCCCGAGTTTCGCCGCCTTCTCGTACTGGCGCGACGACGACAAGACGGCGTCGGCCTGGCGGGGCCGGCCCGGAGGCGCCAGGGCCTTCTCCGTTGGCGACCTGGGCCGGCTCGACGACGACGGCTACCTGTGGGTCGACGGTCGGCGCGACGACCTGATCATCAGCGGCGGAGTGAACGTCTACCCCGCCGAGGTCGAAGCCGCTCTGTCGTCTGTGCCCGGGGTGGTGGAGATCGCCGTGTTCGGCGTGGCCGACGCCCGGTGGGGTCAGCGGGTGTGCGCCGCCGTCATCGGCTCAGCCGATCCGGAGGAGCTGCGGCGGAGGGCGGCTGTCTCCTTGGCTGGTTACAAGCGCCCGAAGGACATCTACGTCGTCGACGACCTGCCCCGCACGGGCACCGGCAAGGTCCGTCGCGCCCGGGTGGCTGCCTTCCTCGGCCTCGAGCCGGCCTAAGGCTCCTCGGCGGCGAGCACCCACCCCGCCCCGGCCTCGAGCAGCAGCCGGCGCAGCCTCCCGGCGAGGCCAGGGTTGGCCGCCACCACCATGGCGTCGGACGCCGGCCCCCCGTCGAGGCCCCCCACCCAGGCACCGGCCTCTTCGGCGATCAGCGCCCCGGCCGCCCGATCCCACACATGGGTGCCGGTCTCGAAGTAGGCGTCGACCCGCCCGGCGGCCACCCAGCACAGGTCGAGGGCGGCGGCGCCGGCCCGGCGGATGTCGCGCACCGAGCCGAGTAGTACCGGCAGCGCCTCGGCCTGGCGCACCCGGGTCGAGGCGGCGTAGGCGAAGCCGGTCGCCACCAGGGCCAGGGCGAGCTCGTCGGCGCTCCCGACCCGCAGCTGACGGCCATTGCAGCGGGCACCGCCCCCCAAGGCGGCGGTGAACGTCTCGCCGCCGGGCGGGTGGTGGACGACCCCCGCCACCGTGCGCCCGTCCACCTCGGCGGCGACCGACACCGCCCACACCGGAAGGCCGTAGAGGAAGTTGACGGTCCCATCGAGGGGGTCGATGACCCACCGCACCCGGGCGGCGCCGCCGGCGGCGCCGCCCTCCTCCCCGAGGAAGGAGTCGTGGGGCCGGTGGGCCCGGATGTGCTCCACGATCAGCTCCTCGCTGGCCCGGTCGAGGTCGCTGACCAGGTCCGTGCGCGAGCTCTTGGCGCCGACCGTCGTCGGCCCGGCCGCGCTGGAAGCGCGGAGCATCTTGCCGGCGGCGGTCGCCGCCTCGACGGCGAGGTCGAGGAGCTGGGCGGCGGACGGGACGGCGGTGTCGGTCACGGGCACGGTCTACCCGCTGGGTACGGTGGGCGGGTGGGTGACGGCTTGGTGGACCTGCGCTCGGACACGGTCACGCGCCCGACTCCCGAGATGCGCCGGGCCATGGCGGACGCCGAGGTGGGCGACGACGTCTACGGCGAGGACCCGACCGTCAACCGCCTCCAGGAGCGCTTTGCCGAGCGGGTCGGTAAGGCGGCGGCGCTGTTCGTGCCGTCGGGAACCATGGGCAACCAGATCGCCCTGCGCCTGCTGACGACCCCCGGCACCACGGTCGTCGCCGGCCGCCGCCAGCACGTGGTCGCCTACGAGAACGGGGCCGGTGCCCGCAACGCCGCCGTGCAGTTCCACCCGGTCGACGACACCGACGGCACCATCGACCCCGAGGCTGTCTCGTGGGCGCTGGAGGCCGTCGCCCATCACCAGCCCCGCCCCAGCCTCGTCTGCGTGGAGAACACCCACATGGCCGCCGACGGGGCGCCCTGGCCCCTGCCCGCGCTGCAGAGGCTCGCCGCCGCCGGTGGTGGCCTGCCGGTGCACATGGACGGGGCCCGCCTGTTCCACGCTGAAGCGGCCACGGGGGTGACGGCAGCCGACTTCGCCTCCACCGCCACGACCGTCATGTGCTGTCTCTCCAAGGGGCTGTGCGCGCCGGTAGGTTCGCTCCTGGCCGGGCCGGCGGACCTGATCGCCGAGGCCCGGGGTGTCCGGGCCGCGCTGGGCGGGGGCATGCGCCAGGCCGGTGTGATCGCCGCCGCCGGACTGGTCGCCCTCGAGCGCATGACCGGCCGCCTCGGGGAGGACCACGCCCGGGCGGCCCGGCTGGCCGAGGCGGTAGCCGAGCGGTGGCCCGACGCCGGCTGCGACCCCCGCCGCGTCCAGACCAACATCGTCACCTTCACCCACCCCTCCCCCCGGAGGCTGCTCGCCCATCTCGAGGAGCACGGCGTCCGGGCCGGAACCATCGCGCCGGGGGTGGTGCGGCTGGTCACCCACCACGACGTCGACGACGAGGGCCTCGAGCGAGCGGTCAAGGCGCTGCCGGCAGCACCGTGAGGAAGCCCCTGGGCCGCCCGGGCGGCCGTTACGCTCCCTAGGTGGCCGAGCTCGTCAGCCGCACCCCGGCCAGCGCCCTCGCCGTCTACGCCCACCCCGACGACCCCGAGGTCTCCTGTGGCGGCACCCTGGCCCGTTGGGCGGCGGACGGGTGTCGGGTCGATGTGGTGATCTGCACTTCGGGGGACAAGGGCTCCTCCGACCCCGACGTCGACCCGGCGGAGCTCTCGCGGCGGCGGGCCGGCGAGGTGGCCGAGGCCGGCCGCACCCTCGGGGTCGCCGACCACCATCTCCTGGGTCATCCCGACGGTGAGCTGTACGACGAGCGTCAACTCGTCCACGAGATCGTCTGTCTGGTGCGCCGGGTCCGGCCCGAGGTGGTGGTGTGCCCTGATCCCACCTCGGTGTTCTTCGGCGAGCACTACTTCAACCACCGCGATCACCGGACCGTCGGGTGGGCGACGCTCGACGCGGTGTCGCCGGCGGCGGCCCAGCCCCACTACTTCCCCGAGGCCGGCCCGGCCCACCAGGTGGCGACCGTCTACCTGTCCGGCGCCATGACCCCCGACGTCTGGGTGGACGTCAGCTCCAGCATCGACGCCAAGATCGCCGCCCTGATGTGCCACGCCAGCCAGCTCGCCGAGCCGGGCGAGTGGCTGCGGGGCGTGGTGGCCCAGCGGGCCGAGGAGGCGGGCCGGCAGGCCGGGGTGGCCTTCGCCGAGGGCTTCCGCCGGCTCAAGCTGGCATGAGCGCGCCGATGCGCGAGTGGCTCGTGGCCGGCGGCCTGGTTGAGGTCGACGCCGCCATCCTGCTGGTGCAGAACCGCCGCCGCGACGGTTCGCTCGACTGGTCGCCGCCCGGCGGGGTGATCGAGGTGGCGGAGGGGGAGAGCGTGCGCGACGGGCTCACCCGCGAGGTGGAGGAGGAGACCGGCATCCGCGTCCTCGAATGGGAGGGTCCGGTCTACGAGGTGGAGGCGGAGGCGGCCGAGATGGGCTGGCGGCTGCGGGTGGAGGTCCACCGGGCCGTGTCGTTCACCGGGCGGCTGGCCCCCGCCGACCCCGACGGGATCGTGGTCGACGCTCGCTTCGTGCCGGCCGAGGCCCTCGAGGAGACGCTGGCCTCCTGCCAGCAGTGGGTGCGCGAGCCGCTGGGCGCCTGGCTGGTCGAGCGCTGGGTCGACGCCCGCCGCTACCGCTACCGGGTGGAAGGCAGCCGCCAATCGGGTGTCCGGGTGGTCCGTCAGGGCGCGGACCCGTGAGCGCGGCTGCCGACGGAACCCCGTCCGTCCTCCACGTGGACATGGACGCCTTCTATGTGGCGGTGGAGGTGAGGCGCGACCCGTCGCTCGCCGGTCGGCCGGTGGTGGTCGGCGGCACCGGGGACCGGGGCGTGGTGGCGTCGTGCTCCTACGAGGCCCGGGCCTACGGAATCCACTCGGCCATGCCGACCGCCCGGGCCCGTCGCCTCTGCCCCCATGCCGTCTTCCTGGCCGGGCGGTTCGACGACTACACGGAGGCCAGTCGACGCATCCATGCCGTGTTCACATCGATCACCCCACTGGTCGAAGGGGTGGCCCTCGACGAGGCGTTCCTCGACGTGTCCGGGGCCCGCCGGCTCTTCGGCGACGGGGCGGCCGTGGCCTCGGTCATCCGCCAGCGGGTGCGTGACGAGGCGGGCCTTGACTGCTCGGTGGGGGTGGCCCGGAACAAGATGCTGGCCAAGCTGGCGTCGAGGGCAGCCAAGCCCCGACCGACCCCGACCGGTCCGCAACCCGGACCCGGGGTGGTCGTCGTGGCCCCTGACGAGGAGCTCTCCTTCCTCCACCCCCTGCCCGTGACCGCCCTGTGGGGCGTCGGGCCGGCCACCGAGCGACGTTTGCGGCGCATGGGCGTGTCCACGGTGGGGGACCTGGCCCGGGTGCCCCTCGAGTCGTTGGTGGCCTCCCTCGGAGTCGCCGCCGGGCACCAACTGCACGATCTGGCCTGGGCCCGCGACGCCCGGCGGGTGGAGCCGTCCAGACCGAGCAAGTCGATCGGCCACGAGGAGACCTACGCCCACGACCACCACCAGATGGAGCCGCTCCGTCGTGAGGTGGTGCGCATGTCGGACGCGGTGGCGGCCCGCCTGCGGGCGGCGGGGCTGCGCGGTCGGACGGTGACGGTGAAGATCCGATTCGGCGACTTCTCGACCATCACCCGGTCGCGGACCGAAACGGCCCCGGTGGACACGGCCCCGGCATTGTGCCGGGCCGCCACCGCCCTGCTGGAGTCGGTCGACGTGACCCCCGGCGTCCGGCTCCTCGGCGTGTCGGTCTCCGGCCTGGCCGAGGCCGAGGCCGAGCAGCTCAGCCTGGACGCGGCCGGCGCGGGGGACTGGGAGGCGGCCGCCCGGGCGGTCGATGAGGTCCGGCGTCGCTTCGGTGACCGGGCCGTGGGTCCGGCCGTGCTCGCAGGAGGAAGCACCCTCGACGTGAAGCGGCAGGGAGACACCCAGTGGGGGCCCTCAGGTGGGCCCGACGGCGGTCGATCCAGATGACGCGTTGTTGGCGGCCCCGGGGTGCGCGAATATGGCTCCGGGACCGGGTATAGGACCCGGGAACAAAGGGGTGGGGCAGTGCCGCTATCCGAGGACGAACAGCGGATCCTCCACGAGATCGAGCGAAGCTTCTACGAGAACGACCCCGAGTTCTACGGGAAGGTCAGCTCCGAGACTCTGTACCGGCACGCGGGCCGGAACTGCAAGTGGTCGGCCCTGGGGTTCCTCGCCGGCCTCGCCGTACTGGTCACCTCGTTCGCTTCCTCCATCCTCATCGGCTTCCTCGGGTTCCTGATCATGCTGTCCTGCGCCATCGTCTTCGAGGCCAACGCCCGCAAGATGGGCCGGGCCGGGCTCCAGCAGGTGTCCAACTCGATCCGGGCCAAGGGGTTGTCCGAGGCGTTGGGCGACACCCGCAAGCGGCTGCGCGAGCGTTTCCGCCGCGACTGAGGCGTCACCCGGCGGGCCCTGCTGCCCCCTAGCCTGACCGGATGCCCCGACGTCCCCTGGCTCTGGTCCTCGCCGCCCTGGCGGCGACCACGCTCGCCGCCTGCGCCTCCTCTGGCCGGGGCCAGTCCTCCTCCAGCACCTCCTCGTCGGCCGTTTCGGGCGCCACCTCGTCCACGGCGCCGGCGACGACCCTCGCCGCCCTCGCCCACCCCCAGACCTCTCAGGGTCACCTGCGGGCGAGCTCGGACCCGTCGGTCCTGCCCGGACCGGTCCTAATCGCCGACCGCGACAACAACCGTCTGATCGTCGTCGACCCCGAGGGGCGGGTGGTCTGGCAGTTCCCGCGGGGCCCGCAGGACCTCCCCGGAGGGGTGACGTTCAAGGTCCCCGACGACGCCTTCTTCTCGCCGGACGGCAAGGAGATCATCGCCACCGAGGAGGACGACTTCGTCATCTCGGTCGTCGACATCGCCAGCCACCGGATCGTCTACCGCTACGGCACGCCCGGGGTGCACGGCTCGGGGCCCAACCAGTTGTGGAACCCGGACGACGCCCTGCTGCTGCCCGACGGCTACATCATCAACGCCGACATCAAGAACTGCCGGTTGATGCTGATCGCCCCGGGGTCGCACCAGCCCGCCCGCATCTACGGCACCACGACCAACGCCTGCCGCCACGACCCGCCCGCCCATTTCGGTAGCCCGAACGGGGCGTTCCCCATGGCCAACGGTCACTACCTGGTGACCGAGATCAACGGCTCCTGGGTGGACGAGATGGGGGTCGACGGGACGATCTACGGCTCGTGGCACACCCCGGGGGTGAGCTACCCGTCGGACTCCAACGAGGTGTCACCGGGCGTGTACGTCACGGTCGACTACTCCTCACCCGGGCAGCTGGAGACCTTCGACGGGCAGGGCCGGTTGATCTGGCGCTACCAGCCTCGACCGGGCGACGGCGTACCCGACCACCCGTCGCTCGCCCTGCCCCTGCCCAACGGGGACTTCCTGATGAACGACGACCGCAACCATCGCGTCGTCGTCGTCGACCCGCGCACCAACACGGTCGTGTGGCAGTACGGGGTCACCGGTCAGCCCGGTGCTGGTGACGGCTACCTCGACAACCCCGACGGTGTCGACCTCGCCCCGCCGTATTCACTCATGATCCGCCACGCACGGACGGTCGGGCAGCCGACCGGATAGGGCGGGGGTCGGTCTCCCACGCCATCCGCCGCCACCGGCCGGCACCGGCCAGCACCGCCTCCTCGACCTCGAGCGCCCGGCGGCAGGCGAGGGCTACGTCCTCGGGCCGATGCCCATTTGACCCGTAGGCAGCCCCGGCCGCCTGGGCGGCCAGGGCTCCCAGCGAATCAGCGACAGGGGGTGACAGGCCGGCCCCCACCGCCGCCCGCCGGGCGTGCTCGAGGTAGGTCTCCGGCGGCTGGCGGGCCCAGCCAGCGGCGGCCAGCCGTTCGGCCGCCTCCTCCCAGGCCACCAGGATGCGGGCGGCGTCGTCGGCGGCCCGGCGCCGTCTCCGGCTTCGGCGTCGGGCCTTGGCTGCGGGCACTCCGACCAGCCATGCCGCCGCCAGCGCGGCTACCGAAGCCAGCACGGCCACCAGTCGCCACGGGAACGGCCGGGCCGGCCGCACCGGAGCTTTGGGCGCCCGGTGGGCCCCGGGCGGGCTGACCGGCGCCGCCGTGGTGGGCGGCGTGCGGGTGGCCGAGGTGGTGGGAGTGGCGGCCGGCACCGCCGGGACCGCCACCCCGCCCGGCCCGGTCGGGCTGGCCTGCTCGGCTGGCAGCCCGGTGTAGGCGGTTCCTCCGGGTATGCCCCGGCCCGGCGTCGGGTCGAAGGCGACCCACCCGAACCGGCCCAGCTGAACCTCGGGCCAGGCGTGGGCGTGGAGCCCGTAGACGTGCCAGAGGCCGTCGGAGCCGAGCGTTCCGGGGGTGAAACCGACCGCCACCCGGGTGGGAAGCCCGACGGCGCGGGCCATCACCGCGTAGGAGCCGGCGAACTGCTCGCAGTAGCCGCGCCGGGTGACGAACAGGAACTGCTGGAGGGCCGAGTAGCTGTGTCCCGGGGGGACGGAGAGGCTGTAGCTGTAGTGGTTGCGCAGGTAGTCCTGCAAGGCCCGGGCCTTGTCGTAGGCGGTGGGCAAGCCGGCGGTGATGCGCCGGGCCAGGCTGAGAACGTCGGACGGCACCGGCGGAAGGGCGAGGTAGGTGGGGTCGACGTTGGCCAGCTCGGCCGTGCGCAGCTCGGCGGCGTTGAAAGCGGGCACGGCTGACACCACCGAGTAGGCCAGGCCGTCGGACGTGGGCGCCGAGCTGATGAGGCTGGCCGAGCGGGCGTCCCAGCTCGCCGCCGGAGCACCGGTTTCCGACACCGGCAGGTAGGCGGCGGGCAGCCAGATGCTGCCCAGCCCGCTCACCGAGTAGGCCTGGGCCACCGTGGAGGTGCCCGTCGGGGGGACGGCGACCGGCAGGGCGCCGCGGATGTTGGAGTAGCTCTCGTCGGACGACCAGATGTCTCCGTCGAAGTGATCGAGGGCGGTCAGCCGCCAGTACTGGGCGGAACCGGCCCGGACGGTGAACAGCTGGAGGTTGCTTTCCTGCACCAGCCGGGTGCGAATGTCCACCAGCGGGCTGATGGTGGTGCGGCGCGACTCCCCGCCCGCCGCACCCCCGTGCACGTTGACCAACCCCGGTGACCGCGCCCCCGGCAGGTGGGGGCCCACCGCCACCGAGGCCAGCACCGCCACCGCCGTCAGGACCAGGCCGCCCCGGGTGACGAGGGGAAAGGCGCGCCCGGCGAACCGGGGACCGCCCCGGTCCTGTCCGGCCCGGTGCAGCAGCAGGAAGCAGCCCGTGGTGAGGACGAAGCCGGCGACCCAGCCCAGGCCATTGGAGTCGCGGGCGAGGAGGGCCACGAAGATCAAGGTGGCCAGGGCGGGCACCACCGCCTCGAGGGGAGCCTGGAGGCGGAAGGCCGCCCAGTCGCTCAGCACGGCCACGATCGTCACCCCGGCCATGGCGGACAGAACGAAGCCGGGAAGGCTCGGCACCGGCGGCACCAGGGCGCTGAACGCCCTCCGGGTGTCGTGGAAGGCGCCCCCGACCGAGCTGAACGTCCGTCCGGTGGGCAGGCCGAGCAGCGTCGTGTGCGGGAATAGCGCCCAGCAGGCGAAGAGGAAGACGGCGACCACCGCCGTCAGCGCCGCCGCCGGCTGGGCCATCCGCCAGCGCCGGGCCGCCCACAGCACGGCGTGGCAAACCAGAGCGGCACCAACGACCCGACCGACCCACGACCCGTCGCGGAACAGCGCCCCCATGGTGGCGGCGGTCACACAGGTGAGGACGGTGAGGGCCACCGTCGCCGGCAGCGAGCGGAGGGCCCCTTCGCCCACGTCGGGCCGGGGCAGCGGGCGGGAAGGCGCCCGGGTGCTCAGCGCGCCACCCCGGCCCGGACCCAACGCTGCCAACTGACCGAGATAGGGCGGTCGGGCCCCACCCGGACCACGGGAAGCCGGGCGGGGACGCCGAGGGCGGCGCCTCGGCCGTCCTCCTCCACCGACACCAGGACCACCAAACCGGCCGCCTCGTGCAGTCGGGCGACGGCGCGGGCCTCGGGCGCCGACAGGGCCGAGGTGGACACCACCGCCACCGCCGATCCGGCGCCGCGGCGCACCAGGCGGGTCAGGGTCCTACGCAGGTCCGCCGCCGCGCTGAGCCGCACCGGCGCCAGCGTGGCGAGGAGCGCCTCCCAATGGGCGTGGTCCGACCCGAAGTCGGAGTCGGCCCCGCCCGTGGTGACCAGCCGGATCTGGGCCCCGGCCCGGTGCGACCCGGTGAGAATCGACGCGGCAGCCGACACTGCGGTCTCCAAAGAGGCGGCGCTGTGCACCGACGGGCGCACGTCGAGCACGACCGTGGCCCGATGCTGCCAGGGCAGCTCCAGCTGGCGGATCATCAGCTCACCGGTCCGCGCCGTGGAAGGCCAGTGAACCCGGCGCAGGTCGTCACCGACCTGGTAGGGGCGTAGGGCGTAGAACTCCTCCCCCGGAAGCCGGCCGGCCCGCTCGACGGTGCCGGAGTGGGGGTCGTTGCCCGGCGCGGGCGGCAGGCCACCCAGGCGCTCGATGCGCGGGAACACGATGACGGACCCGGCCGGCGCGGCCGGCACCGAGGCCCGGGCCAGCGAGAACGGGTCCTCCAGCACCAGGCGCAGGGGACCGAGACGGAAGCGGCCGCGCCGGTCGGTCGGCACCCGGTACGAGGCCCGGGCGGACTGACCGGGGCCCAGGGGCGGAACCCGTAGCCGGGCGGCCGACGAGCCGTCGCCGAAGGGCTCCACCGCCATCAGCGGGGGGGTCCGGGTCCTTCCCCGGTTGGTGAGGGCCAGCTCCACCCGGCAGTCGGCCCCCAGGTGTACCCGGGCCGGTCGCACCCTCCTCCTGCCGTCGAGGGTGACGCGCACGGTGCGCACGTATAGGAGGGCCGCCACCACCGCAGCACCGGCCGCCGCGGCGAGGGAGTACAACTGGACCAGACCGAGGATGCGCCCGCCCAGGACGAGGGCCACCGTCCCCCCCGCCATGAGCCAGCCGCGGCGGGTGGGCACGCCTCAGCCGGTCGCGGCCCGGCCGGTCGGTACCGGAACGGTGGAGAGCACCTCGGTCAGCACCTCGCTCACGTCCGTGCCCGACATGTCCGCCTCGGCGGACAGGGTGAGCCGGTGCTCGAGGACCGGCGCGGCGAGGGACTTCACGTCGTCGGGGATCACGTAGTCGCGTCCCAGCGACGCCGCTCGGGCCCGGGCCGCCCGCTGCAGGGCGAGTGACGAGCGGGGCGACATGCCGAGCGCCAGGGCGGGGTGGCCCCGGGTGGTGTCGGCCAGATCGACGATGTAGGAGCGGATCGACGGGGCCACGTGCACGCTGTGGGCGGCGCCGACCATGGCGTTGATGTCGGACGTGGTCGCCACCGGGCGCAGCTCGTCGAGGGGCTCCACCCCCGAGCGCGACTCGAGGATGTCGACTTCAGACGCGCGATCGGGGTACCCCACGTCGATGCGCATCAGAAAGCGGTCGAGCTGGCTGTCGGGCAGCGGGTAGGTGCCCTGGTGCTCGATCGGGTTCTGGGTGGCGATGACCATGAACGGGCTAGGCAGCCGGTAGGTGCTGGTGTCCACCGTCACCTGGCGCTCCTCCATAGCCTCGAGCAGAGCCGACTGGGTGCGGGGAGAAGCGCGGTTGATCTCGTCGGCGAGGACTATCTCGGCAAAGACCGGCCCGTGCCGGAAGTCGAACTCCGAGCTGGCCCGGTTGTAGACGGTCACCCCCGTCACGTCGGAGGGCAGCAGGTCAGGGGTGAACTGGATCCGGCGCCATTCGCAGTCGAGCGACGCGGCCAGGGCCTTGGCCAGGCTGGTCTTCCCCACGCCCGGCACGTCCTCGATCAACAGGTGGCCCTCGGCGACCATGCAGGTGAGGGCCAGGCGCACCACCTCGTCCTTGCCCCGGATGACCTTCTCAACGTTGGTGGCGATCGCCTCGAACCGCTCGGCGAATGAGTTGATGTCAAGCGGTCGCTGCCTCGCCACCAGGCCTCCAGGATGATGCTGGGCGGCGCGAGCCTAATGGCCGACGCTCGGTAGCTTGCCCCGGTGCGCACCTGCCTGGCGATCGACGTCGGCGGCACGAAACTGGCCGCGGGACTGGTCGATGAGGACGGTGCCGTGCTGGCCTGGGAGCGGTGTGACACGCCGCCGGGCGCCGACGCCGAGACGCTCTTCGCCGCCCTGGCGGCACTGGTGGGTCGCCTCGACGGCGATCCGGTGGCGTGCGGCGTCGGGTGCGGGGGGCCCATGACGGATGAGCTGGTGTCCCCGCTCAACATCCCCGGATGGCGCGACTTCCCCCTGCGCCGGAGGCTCTCCGAGCTGACCGGGCTGGCGACCTTCGTGGACAACGACGCCAAGGCCCTGGCCCTCGCCGAGGGCTGGGTCGGGGCCGCCGCCGGAGTCGACAACTTCGTCGCCATGGTCGTATCCACCGGGGTCGGAGGAGGCGTGGTTCTCGACGGACGCCTGTTGGACGGCGCCGGCGGAAACGCCGGGCACATCGGCCACGTGATCGTGACGCCCGGGGGCCGCCGCTGCGCCTGCGGGGCCCGGGGCTGCCTCGAGGCCGAGGCCTCCGGGCCCTCGATCGCCGCCGCCACCGGCCGCCCCGCGGCCGAGGCCGGCCCCGAGGTCGTCCGCCGCACCGGCACCCTGGTCGGCCGGGCTGTGGCGTCGGTGGCCAACCTGCTCGACCTTCAGCTGGCCGCCGTCGGCGGCTCGGTCGCCCTCGGGTTCGGGGAACCCTTCTTCGCCGCCGCCCAGCGCGAGGTCAACCGCCGCTGCCGCATCGGCTTCGCCCGGGGCACGCGGGTCGTGCCGTCGCGGCTGGGCTCGACCGGCGGAGTGATCGGCGGGGCGGCCGTGGCCTGGCGGGCGCTGGCCGGGCCTCCGCCCTAGCCTGGCGCCACCATGGACGTCCGCTACCCGCCCGAGGCCGAGGAGTTCCGCGAGAAGGTGCAGGCCTTCCTGTCCGAGCACCTACCGCCGGGTTGGAAGGGGCTCGGCGCCCTCGAGAGGGACGACCAACGGTCCTTCACCCGCGACTGGCGGCGGGTCCTCTACGAGAACGGCTACCTGGCCGTGTCGTGGCCCAAGGAGTACGGGGGGGCGGGGCTGACCCCGCTGGAACAGGTCGTCATCGCCGAGGAGTTCGCCCGGGCCGGTGTGCCCACCGGCGGAACCAACGACGTGTTCAGCATCCAGATGGTCGGCAACACCATCATCCAGTGGGGCACGGAGGAGCAGAAGCGCCACTTCCTGCCCCGCATCCTCTCGGGTGAGGACGTCTGGTGCCAGGGCTACTCCGAGCCCAACGCCGGCTCCGACCTGGCCAATCTCGGCACCCGAGCCGTCCTCGACGGGGACGAGTGGGTGATCAACGGCCAGAAGATCTGGAACTCCGCCGGTCACCTGGCCAACTGGATCTTCGTGCTGACCCGCACCGATCCGGACTCGCCGAAGCACAAGGGCATCACGTTCCTGCTCTGCCCCATGGACCAGCCCGGCGTGGACGTGCGGCCGATCCGCATGATCACCGGCGAGGCCGAGTTCAACGAGGTCTTCTTCACCGACGCCAGGACCGCCCGCCACAACGTGCTGGGCGAGCCCAACGGCGGCTGGGCCGTGGCTATGACGCTGCTGGGCTACGAGCGGGGTGAGGCGGCGGCGACCATGCCGATCCTGTTCCGTGAGGAGCTCGACCGCCTCTTTCGCCTGGTGGCCGAACGCGGGCGCGGTGAGGACCCGCTCATCCGCCAGAGGATGGCCTGGTGCTACTCGAAGGTCGAGATCATGCGGTATCTCGGATACCGCACCCTCACCCGCTTCGTTCAGGGTGCGCAGCCCGGCCCGGAGGGGTCGATCTTCAAGCTGTTCTGGAGCGAATACCACAAGAAGGTCACCGAGCTCGCCCTCGACATCCTCGGTCCGGACGGGCTGGTGCCGTCGGGCAAGCCGCCGGGCAGCGCCTTTCAGTCCGACAGCCCGGGGGCGCCCAACTCGACCGCGTCTTGGGTGGGGACGTTCCTCAACGCCCGGGCGGGCACGATCTACGCCGGCACGTCGCAGGTGCAGCGGAACATTCTCGGCGAGATGGTCCTCGGACTCCCCAAGGAGCCGAAGGCCGACACCGGACCTTGGAGCCAGACGCCCCGGTAGCGGGCTGGCCGGCGGCGATCGGGGCGGTGGCCCGCCGGCCGGACCTCTGGGTCACCGCGCTGGCCGTGGCTGGCCGGTTGCTGCCCCGCCGTCGTCGCCGGTCCGGTCGCCGGCTCGGCCGCCGGGCCTACCTCGCCTTCCGTATGGAGACCGCCTACGGCGACCCGAAGGCCCGGCCCCGCCCGGACGACCTGGTGGCCTACCTCGAATGGTGCCGACGTGAGCCGCGCCCGGGGGGCTACCGTGGCTGACATGCGAATACCACCAGCCGGGGCGGTGGGGACCCGGCTCTGGCACCAACTGGTCGGCAGCTAAAGGAGCCGGCCGGTGTCGCGTTCGCTGGTCCTCAACGCCACCTACGAGCCTCTGTGCGTGGTGGCGGCCCGGCGGGCGCTGGTGCTGGTCCTGCAAGAACGGGCGGAGATGGTCCATTCCTCCGAGCGGGTGTTCCATTCCGAGCGGCTGAGCGTGCCCGAGCCTTCCGTGGTGCGCCTCGCCCGATATGTCAGGGTTCCCTACCAGACCCGGGTCGCCCTGAACCGCCGGGCGGTGTTCGCCCGCGACGGCCACCGTTGCCAGTACTGCGGGGCCGCCGCCGAGAACATCGACCACGTGGTTCCTCGCAGCAGGGGCGGGGCCCACGCCTGGGACAACGTGGTGGCGTGCTGCCGGCCGTGCAATTCCCGCAAAGAGGACCGTCTGCCCCACGAGGCCGGACTGGTGTTGCGATCCTCGCCGGCCCAGCCCCGCGACCGCATGTGGTCGCTGATCGCCGGGGGCGGCATCCGCGCCGACTGGCACGCCTACCTCGGCATCACCCCCGCCCTGTCGGCCTGAGCCCCGTTGGGCAGCTGGGAGATCGCCCGGGTGACCGGGACGCCGGGGCAGCTGCACGAGCGGCCCCTCGAACCTCTGCGCCGGCGGGCCACCCGATGCGACCCCACGGCTGCCGCCGTGGTGCTCGGCAGCACCCAACCGGCCGACACCATCGACCCGGCCACCGCCGACCGCCTCGGTCTGGCTGTGGTCCGGCGCCGCAGCGGCGGGGGGGCGGTGATCGTGCGGCCCGGTCGGTTGCTTTGGGTGGACGTGTGCCTGCCCTCCGGCGACCCTGTCTGGCACGACGACGTGGGCCGCTCCTTCGAGTGGCTTGGTGACGTGTGGGCCGGGGCCCTGACCTCCCTCGGCGCCCCCCGCCCCGCGGTGCACCGGGGCGGGGCCCGAAGGTCGTCCCTCGCCCGAGTGCTGTGCTTCGCGGGAACCGGGGCCGGGGAGGTGAGCTGCGCCGGGCGGAAGGTGGTCGGCCTCGCCCAGCGCCGGGTGCGGTCGGGCGCCCGCTTCCACTGCGCCGTGCTGCTCGAGTGGGACGCCACCGAGGCCGCCTCCCTCGTGGCGGGGACCAACCGGCGGGAGGCCGAGCGGGAGCTCCAGGGCTGGTCGGCCGGCCTCGGCGATCTGGTCGACGACCGCTCGGCGCTGGCCGACCGGCTGTGGGCCGCCTTCGTCGAGCGGCTTCCCCGATGAGACCGCCGGGCCGCCCTTCTGCTCAACTCCCCGGGTGACCGAAGAGCCTGACGTCGCCGCGGTGGCGGCCTGGACGCAGCCGCCGGCCGGGCGGCTGATCGGCCGGGGCCATCCGGCCGGTGACTTCCTCGACGCCTGGGACTGGCTGGTCGTCGCCGAGGAGACCGGCTTCCTCCGGGTGGAGGCCGGCCTCCCCGACCGGGTCAAGAACCCGAGGGGTCAGCTGTTCGGGGGGTTCACGCCGACCTACGTGGACTTGATCGCCGTGCGGGCCGGCGCCGAGCGGGGGCAGGCGGGGCCGCGGCGGTGGCTGGCGACCACCAATATGCGCATCGACTACTTCGAGCCGATCGTCGGCCCCCGGTTCGTCCTCGAGAGCCGGCTGGAGAAGAAGCGGGGCCGGACGAACTTCGTGTCCACCCGCTTCTTTCAGGGAGAGGACCTGGCCGTGTTCGCCCTCACGACCATGCGCGAGGTCGCCCTCGACCGACCGCTCGGCGACGCTTGAGGCGGCCCGGTGGGCAAGACTGGCCCGAACGACAGGAGGCGAGCATGTCCGACCGCGTGGTGGTGACCGTCGAGGGTGGTGTCGCCGATGTCCGGCTGAACCGCCCCGACAAGATCAATGCCCTCGATCCGGCGATGTTCGCCGCCCTGGTGGACACGGGCGAGCGCCTCAAGGAGGACCGGTCCGTGCGGGCGGTGGTGCTCTCGGGCGAAGGGCGCGGCTTCTGCGCCGGGCTCGACTTCGGCAGCTTTCAGGCCATGGCCGGGGCCGCCGACGGCGACCGCGACACGGGCTCGATCGGCCGCACCGACGGTCGCATCACTCACCTGGGTCAGCAGGCCGCCTACGTGTGGCACGAGATGCCGGCGCCGGTGATCGCCGCCATCCACGGCGTGGCCCTCGGGGGCGGCATCCAGATCGCCCTCGGCGCCGACATCCGGGTCGTGGCGCCCGACGCCCGCCTGTCCGTGCTCGAGATCCGCTGGGGGCTGGTTCCCGACATGACCGGCACCATGATGCTTCCCCGGCTGGTGGGCCTCGACGTGGCCAAGGAGCTGACCCTCACCGGCCGGATGGTCTCCGGTGAGGAGGCCGTGCGCCTGGGGCTGGCCACCCGGCTGAGCGACAACCCCCGCCAAGACGCGCTCGGTCTGGCGCGGGAGATTGCGGCCAAGAGCCCCGACGCGGTGCGGGGCGCCAAACGGCTGTTGAACCAGTCGGGGCTGGTGAGCGTGGCCGACCAGTTCGCCGCCGAGCGCTCCACCATCGGCTCACTGATCGGAGGGCCCAACCAGGTCGAGGCGGTGACCGCCTACTTCGAGAAGCGTGAGCCGGTCTTCGGCGACTGAGGCCGGAAGCAACCGGCATCCGCCGGTGTTGCACGGAGGGTCCGCTCGCCTTCCGCCGGGTGGTTAGGAGGAGGCCCCATGCCGATCCAGCGACTCAACCACGCCGTCCTATACGTCAGGGACGCCGACCGGTCCGCCTCCTTCTACGAGGAGGCGCTGGGCTTTCGCCGCATCAAGCGGGCCGAGGGCTTCCGGGGGGCGGTGTTCATGCAGGCGCCCGGGTCCACCAACGACCACGACATCGGCCTGTTCAGCGTGGGGGAGGGCGTGTCGGACTCTTCCGCCGGTCGGGGGTCGGTCGGCCTCTACCACCTGGCCTGGGAGGTCGACACCCTCGAGGAGCTCGAACGGCTGGCCCGGGCCCTGTCGGAGCGGGGAGCGCTGGTCGGGGCCAGCGACCACGGCACCACCAAGAGCCTGTACGCCAAGGATCCCGACGGAATCGAGTTCGAGGTGGCGTGGGTCGTGCCCGCCGACCTGCTGGACGAGGCCGCCTTCGAGGCGGCCCGCTCGATCCGCCCGCTCGACCTCGAGGGCGAGAAGCAGCGTTACGGCGCCACCACCACCGGCGGCGTCGGGATCTCGACCCCGGCGCCCGCCGGCGGGCGCTGAGCGCGAGACTCGGGTCCATGGCCGAGTTCACGCTCACGGACGAGGAGTGGCGCCAGCGCCTGGACCCCGACCGCTTCGCGGTCCTCCGGCAGGCGGCCACCGAGCCTCCGGGGACGGGTGAGCTCCTTCACGAGAAGCGCCCGGGCACCTTCCGCTGCGCCGCCTGCGGCAACCTGCTGTTCCGAAGCGACGCCAAGTACGAGTCCGGTTGCGGCTGGCCGAGCTTCTGGGAGCCGGTCGCCCCGGGTGCTGTCAGCGAGCACACCGACAACAGCCACGGAATGCGCCGCACCGAGATCCGCTGCGGCGGCTGTGAGTCCCACCTGGGCCACGTCTTCAACGACGGGCCGCCACCCACCGGCCTGCGGTTCTGCATGAACTCGCTGGCCCTGGAGTTCGCCCCCGAGGGCTAGCAGCCGTCTGCCCCGGCCGCCGGCGCCCCGGGGCGCCCCACCCACCACCATCCTGACCACTCCCCGCGGCCGTCGCGCCGCGCCCTGAGCCGGTCCACTCGCGACCCTCCACCCCGGTTCGAGTGGGACGCGGCGCGCCCGCAGGGGCGCTCGGGGGCGTCCAAGTGGTTGACGGGTGGGGGATAGAGGCGTAACGTGGAGCGAGGTGGCGCGAAAGGGAGGGGCCCGGAGCGCACCGGGGAGCAAGGTGGATCGGGCGGGTGGCACGGTTCTTCGGGAGGTACGAGCACTCGCTCGACCCCAAGGGTCGGGTGATCCTTCCGGCGAAGTTCCGCGCCCCTTTCGAGCACGGCGGCTACCTCACCCAGTTCCACGAGCGCTGCCTGGCGCTGTGGACCCCCGAGGAGTTCGAGAAGCTGATGGTCTCGATGCAGGAGAAGGCCGAGGCGGGCAAGGGCGACCGCAACCTGGCCCGAGTGTGGGCCGCGGGCTCACACGAGGTGGAGGTCGACAGACAAGGCCGGATGGCCATCCCCGCCCACCTGCGGGAGTTCGCCCGCCTGGAGGGCGACGTCCTGGTGAACGGCGCGATCGACCGAGTGGAGCTGTGGAACCCGGTCATCTGGGGGGAGTTCGTCATGCCCGAGGAGCGACGCCTGACCGAGGGCGCCGAGGAGTAGAGGCGAGAGGAGCGGCAGGACACCCAGACATCTACGAGAACCCCGGCCGGAGTCCCCGGCCCATGTGCAGCCCTTCGACTGGCGCGGTGGAAGATCCCTACTCCGCCCGCTTCCATCTCAGTCAGCCGGGGAGACATCCCGGCGGCGCCCTGCCGGTCGAGGGGCTGCAGATGGACCAGGACTTCGCCCACCGGGCGGTCATGGTCGACGAGGTCGTGAGCCTCTTCGCCCCGGTGCCTCCCGGGTTCGTCATCGACTGCACCGTGGGAGCCGGCGGCCACGCCGAGGCCCTCCTCGATGCGCACCCCCACCTCTGTGTCCTCGGCCTCGACCAGGACGAGGACGCGGCAGCGGCCGCCGGCGCCCGCCTGGCCCGATTCGGCCCCCGAGCCCGACTGGTTCGTGCCCGCTTCGACCGCCTGGCCGAGGCGGCGGCAGACTCGGGCGCCGGCCCCGTCACCGGCGTGCTGTTCGACCTGGGGGTGAGCTCGCCCCAGCTCGACCGCCCGGAGCGGGGGTTCTCCTACCGACAGCCGGGCCCGCTCGACATGAGGATGGACCGCTCCGCGGCCCTGACCGCCGACGAGGTGGTCAACTCGTATCCGGTCGACCAACTCGCCACCGTGCTGGCCGCCGGTGGAGAGGAGCGGCTGGCCGGCCGCATCGCCCGGGCCGTGGTCGCGGCCCGGCCGATCACCGACACCCGACACCTGGCCGAGGTGGTGGCGGCCGCCGTGGCCGCCCGGGGGCGACGGCGTGGTCACCCCGCCCGCCGGGTGTTCCAGGCCGTGCGCATCGAGGTCAACCAGGAGCTGGCCGTTCTCGACGCCGCCCTCGACGCCGTCCCCGGGGTGCTCGTGCCCGGCGGCCGGTGCTGCGTGATCTCCTACCACTCGGGCGAGGACCGCAAGGTCAAGGCCCGCTTCGCCCACTGGGCCACCGGTGGGTGCACGTGCCCGCCGGGGCTGCCGTGCGGGTGCGGGGCCGTCCCCGCTGCCCGGCTGCTCAACCGGGGCGCCCGTAAGCCGTCGGCTGCGGAGGTGGCGGCCAACCCCCGGGCGGACAGCGCCCGGTTCCGCGCCGTCGAGTGGTTGGAGGCGGCGTGACCGCCACCCAGCGCCCGCGGCGGGCCGTCAACCTCGCCCCCAGCCAGCGTCCCGAGCTGCGCACCCCGCTGCGCCTGGTGCTGCCTGATGACCTGTCGCCCCACGTCCGGCGGCGCCGGGCCCGGTTGCTGGTGGTGGCGGCCGGCCTTCTGACCGCCCTCACCCTGTTCGGGGTGGCCACGGCCCACGTGCTGCTGGCCCAGGAGCAGTTCCGGCTGGCCAAGCTGCAGACCCAGGCGGCGGCGGAGCAGTCACGCAACGAACAGCTCAAGCTCGAGGTGGCCCAGCTGGAGTCGCCGGAGCGGATCGTGGCCGCCGCCCAGGAGAGGCTGGGGATGGTCACCCCTCCGACCATCACCTACCTGGCCCCCGGGGAGTCGGCCACCAAGCTGCGCTCGGCGCCGGCCACCGTCCCCGCGCCGGTCAACCCCCAGGCGGGCTCCACCCCCGCGCCGGGTTCCACCACCCCGACCTCTCCGACATCGCAGCAGCACACCACCACCTCCGGAGCGGCGGCCGGCGGCTCGGCCCACTCTGTCTCCACCGGAGCCGCCATCAAGAGGCCATGAGTCCCCCGTCCGGGAGGACCACCTCCCCCCGCGCCCGCCCCGGCCGTCCCCCGGGGCGGGCGCCCGCGTCGCGGCCCTCCCCTCCTCGCCGACCTGGGGGGACCCGCCGGCGCCCGCCCGGCCCGCCGCCGCCGCCGCGAGCGGTCCTGCCGCCCCGCCGCATGGCGACCGTCCTGCTCGTCATGTGCTGCGTGCTGGCCGCGCTGGTCATCCGCTTGGTGGACGTGCAGGGCCTGCAGGCGTCTCGCTATGCCGCCTACGGGCTGTCCGAGCGGCTCCACGCCGTCACCCTCGCCCCCGTCCGGGGCCAGATCGTCGACCGTTCCGGCGACGTGCTGGCCATGTCGGTGTCCCTCACCACGGTCTACGCCGATCCAGGGCTGGTCACCGATCCCGCGTCCGAGGCCCGTCAGCTGGCCCCGATCCTCGGCCTCGACCCGGGCGTGCTCCAGCAGAAGCTGTCGGCCCCCAACCGGTTCGAGTACCTGGCCCACACCGTTCCGGACGACGTCGCCAACCGGGTCAAGGCCCTGAAGCTGCCCGGCATCGCCTACCTGTCCGAGCCCAAGCGCTACCTGCCCGACGGTGACCTCGCCGCCTCGGTCCTGGGGCAGGTCGGTTACGACGGGCACGGCCTGTCGGGGGTGGAGTACCAGTACGACTCGCGCCTCGCCGGCAAGCCGGGGCGGCTGCTGGTCCAGGAGGGCGCCGGCGGCCAGGCCATACCGGGCACGCCTGAGGAGCGTGACCCGGCCGTGCCGGGCCAGAGCCTGCAGCTGACCATCGACCGCTCCCTGCAGTACGAGGCGGAGCAGGCCCTCATCAAGCAGGTGACCGCCTCCCACGCCAAGGGCGGAACGGCCGTGGTGATGGACTCGAAGACCGGCGAGATCCTCGCCCTCGCCAACGTCGTCGCCCCCAGTGACCCGACCAAGCCGGTGGGGTCGGCGCCCACCGACCTGGCCGCCACCGAGGTCTACGAGCCCGGCTCGGTCATGAAGGCGGTGACGCTGTCCGCCGCCCTGCAGGAAGGGGTCGTCCAGCCCGACACCCGGTTCACCGTGCCCGACAGCACGGTCTTCCACGGGTCGGTGATCCACGACGCCGAGGGCCACCCCACCGAGGACTGGTCGGTCCCCGACATCCTCTCCTACTCGTCGAACGTCGGGACCCTGCAGATCTCCCAGCGGCTCGGCGCCGAGCGCATCTTCCGCTACCAGAAGGCGTTCGGTCTCGGCGCTCCCACCGGGCTCGGGGTGCCCGGGGAGTCGGCCGGCCTCATGCTCCCCCCCAGCAAGTGGTCGGGGACCTCGATCGCCACCATCCCCATCGGGCAGGGCATCGCCGTGACCCCGCTGCAGATGCTCGACGTCTACAACACCATCGCCAACGGCGGCGTCTTCGTCCCGCCTCGGCTGATCAAGGGATGGGTCGGCCCCGACGGGTCCGTCCAGGCCGCCGCCGGGCGACCCGGCCACCGGGTGGTCTCGGCCCGGACCGCCCGCCAGATGACGGCCATGCTCGAAGACGTCGTGCGCGACGGCACCGGGCAGGCGGCCGCCATCCCCGGCTACGACGTGGCCGGCAAGACCGGCACGTCCCAGAAGCCGGCCACCGGCAGGGCCGGCTACGAGCCGGGCGCGTACATGGCCACCTTCGCCGGGTTCGTTCCGGCCGAGAACCCCCAGATAACGGCGATGGTCGTCCTCGATCAGCCCACGCCGGTGTTCTACGGCGGCTTGGTGGCCGCGCCGGTGTTCTCCGACATCGCCCAGTACGCCCTGCGCATCATGCGCATCCCCCCGCCCCGGCCGGTGAACCTCGGCCCGGACGTGCCGGCGGTCGACCCGAGCGCGGCGGCCGGCGGCGACGGCCCCCTGCCCACTCCCCAGCCGGCGGCCGCACCCCAGACGGCGGCGGGGCAGGCGACGACCGCCCCGACCGCGGCGCCGGTGAGACCCTCCTCGAGCGCGACCCCGTCCCGCACCGCCACTTCGACCACGGTCGCCACCACCCGTCAGACCGACCCGGCCCCGGGCGGCTCGCGGCCGCCTCCCACTACTCTCCCGCCGACGACCCCCTCCCCGAAGAAGCCCTGAGAGGCGCCGCTCACGTGCGACTCGACCGACTGCTCGGCGGAGTCGAGGTGTTGGAGACCCGCGGGGACCCTTCCACCGTCGACGTCCGCGCCGTCACCTACGACTCCCGCCGGGTGAGGCCCGGGGCGCTGTTCTGCTGCCTGCCCGGCGCCCGGTCCGACGGCCATGACCACGCGCCGGCCGCGGTGGCCGGCGGGGCGGCCGCCCTGCTGTGCGAGCGCTTCATGGGGCTCGACGTGTGCCAGGCCCGGGTGGCGCCCGGCGGGGCCCGGCCGGCGATGGCCGTGGTGAGCTCGGCGTTCTTCGGCCACCCCTCACGGCAGCTGACCGTCGTCGGCACCACCGGCACCAACGGCAAGACGACTGTCACCCACATGGTCCGCTCCATCCTCGAGGCCCACGGCTGGCCGACCTGCGCGGTGGGGACCCTGTCGGGCGCTCGCACGACTCCCGAGGCCCCCGAGCTCCAGGAGATCCTCGCCGCCCACCGAGACGCCGGGGGCCGGGCCGCCGCCCTCGAGGTGTCCTCCCACGCCATAGACCAGCACCGGGTCGACGGGTTGTGGCTGTCGGCGGCGGTGTTCACCAACCTGAGCCACGAGCACCTCGACTACCACGGCACCATGGAGGCGTACTTCGACGCCAAGGCCCGCATCTTCGAGCCGGGGCGGGCGGCCCTCGGGGTCGTGAATGCCGACGACGAGTGGGGCCGGCGGCTGCTCGAGCGGGGGCGGATACCGCTGCAGCCCTACTCCATGGCCGACGCCGCCGAAGTCGAAATCGGCCTCCAGGGGTCGCGCTTCCGCTGGCGGGGGGTTTCGGTCACCGTCCGCCTGGGAGGGGGCTTCAACGTGCTCAACGCCCTGGCCGCCGCCACCGCCGCCGAGGCCCTCGGGGTTCCGGCACCGGTCGTGGCCGACGGCCTCGCCGCCCTTGACCGGGTGCCGGGGCGGATGGAGCCGGTCGTGACCGACCCTTTCACGGTGCTGGTCGACTACGCCCACACCCCGGATGGGCTGGCCGAGGTGCTGGGCGCCGCCCGCGGCGGTATGACGCCCGGCGCCCGCCTGGTGGTGGTGTTCGGGTGCGGCGGCGACCGCGACCGCCAGAAGCGGCCGCAGATGGGCGGGGTGGCCGCCCGCCTGGCCGACCTGGTCGTGCTCACCAGCGACAACCCCCGCAGCGAGGACCCGTTGGCGATCCTCGACGAGGTGAGGGCAGGTGCCGGCCGGCCCGACGTGGTCGTCGAGCCCGACCGACGCCAGGCCATCCGGCTCGCCGTCACCGCCGCCCGGCCCGGCGACGTGGTGGTGGTGGCGGGCAAGGGCCACGAGACCGGACAGGAGATCAGCGGGGTCGTGCACCCATTCGACGACCGGGTGGAAGCCCGGCACGCCGTCGAGGTCTGGGAGGACGCCCGTTGATCGCCATCCTCGTCGCCGGGGGGACCGCCCTGCTCGTGGCCCTGGTCGGCACCCCGGTGCTGATCGGGTGGCTGCACCGCGAGGGCATCGGCCAGCAGATTCGCGAGGACGGACCCCAGGGCCATGTCACCAAGGCCGGCACCCCGACCATGGGTGGCATCGCCCTGGTGGGCGCGGCGGTGGTGGGCTACCTGGCCGGCCACCTTCGGATCGGTGCGGTGACCACCCGTTCCGGCCTGCTCGCCATGTTCGCCGTGGTTGGCGCCGGCCTGATCGGTCTGGCCGACGACTGGATCAAGGTGAGCCGCCAGCGCAGCCTCGGTCTCAACAAGCGGGCCAAGTCGATCGCCCAGCTGGTGCTGGCCATCGGCTTCGGCTGGTTGGGCCTCCACTGGGCGGGTATCAGCACCAACCTCTCGTTCACCCGCTACAACAACCCCGGCATCCACCTCGGCGAATGGGGGTGGATGGCGTGGGCGGTGCTGATGATCGTCGGCGCCTCCAACGCGGTGAACCTCACGGACGGGCTCGACGGGCTGGCCGCCGGCGCCGCCACCTTCTCGTTCTCCACGTTCGTGATCATCGGCTACTGGGAGTTCCGCCACTACCCGATCTACCACGTGCACCACGGCCTCGACCTCGCTTTGGTGGCGGTGGCCCTGGCGGGTGCGTGCGCCGGCTTCTTGTGGTGGAACGCGGCACCCGCCCGCATCTTCATGGGCGACACCGGTTCGCTCGCCATCGGCGCCGGCCTCGCCGCCCTGGCCTTGGAGATGAACCTGCAGCTGCTCCTGCCGGTGCTGGGCGGCCTGTTCGTGATCATCACCCTGTCGGTGGTGATCCAGGTCGTGAGCTTCCGCCTGTTCCACCGCCGGGTCTTCCGCATGGCCCCCCTGCACCACCATTTCGAGCTGGCGGGCTGGCCGGAGACGACCGTCATCGTGCGCTTCTGGATCCTCGCCGGGTTGTGCACAGCTATCGCCCTCGGCGCGTTCTACGCCGACTTCCTCCGTTTCGGCAGGGTCGACTAGGTGCGGGCCGTGGTGATTGGGCTCGCCGTGACGGGAGCCTCGGTGTGTCGGGCCCTGCTGGCACGGGGCGCGTCGGTGACGGCCGTGGACGACCGCGGGGGAGAGGACGTCCGCCGGCGGGCCGAGGACGCCGGGGTCGAGCTGGTCGAGGCACCGGCCGAGGAGAGGCTGGCGGAACTGGTCGCTGCGGCCGATCTGGTGGTGGTCAGCCCGGGCGTGCCGGCCTCGCACCCGGTGTTCCGCACCCCGACCTCGGGCGAGGTGGTCAGCGAGGTGGAGCTGGCCAGCCGCTGGTGCCGGGTGCCGATGGTCGCCGTCACCGGTACCAACGGCAAGACCACCGTGGTGACGCTCATCACCCGCATGCTGGCCGAGAGCGGCCGGCGGACGGTGGCTGCCGGGAACATCGGTCTGCCGCTCATCGACGCCGTCGAAGGCGAGGCCGACGTCCTGGTGGTCGAGGTCTCCTCGTTCCAACTGGCGCTCACCCGCTCCTTCCGTCCCCAGGTGGCGGTGTGGCTCAACCTCTCCGAGGATCACCTCGACTGGCATCCCGACGTCTGCCACTACGCCGCCTCGAAGGCCCGCATCTGGGCCAACCAGCGGGCCGACGACACGGCCGTGGTCAACGCGGGCGACGACATCGTGATGGGCTGGGCCACCACGGGCGACACGCGGGTCGCGTCCCGCCTCGTCACCTTCGGGCCCGGCGGTGACTACCGCGTCGAAGGCGGCCGTCTCCTGGGCCCGGAAGGCGCCGATTTGATGGCCGTGGCCGACATGGCCCGCGCCCTTCCCCACGACGTCGACAACGCCCTGGCGGCGTGGGCGGCGGCGGCGGCGGCCGGCGCCACCACCGCGGCCTGCGCCGACGTGCTGCGCGACTTCGCGGGGCTCCCCCACCGCGTGGCCCTGGTGGGCGAGTCTGGTGGTGTGCGTTTCTACGACGACTCCAAGGCGACGACCCCCGCCTCGGTCCTCGCCGCCCTGGCCGGCTTCGACTCCGTCGTGCTGATCGCCGGTGGGCGCAACAAGGGCCTCGACCTCTCCGTGCTGCGCGGGGGAGCCGACCACCTGCGGGCGGCGGTCGCCATCGGCGAGTCGGCGGCCGAGGTGGAAGCGGCGCTGGCCCCGGCGGTGCCGGTGCGCCGGGCCGGCTCGATGGCCGAGGCGGTCAGGATGGCCGCCTCCGAAGCCCGACCCGGGGACGTGGTTCTCCTCTCACCCGGGTGCGCCTCGTTCGACTGGTACCGCTCCTACGCCGAGCGGGGGTACGACTTCGTCCGCCAGGTGCGTGGTCTCGCCGAGGAGACGAGCTGAGCGTGGCCGTCGCCCGCATCCCCGTCCAGCCCGAGCGGAGGCCGCCCGGCTTCGTGCTGCTGCTCTGCCTCAGCCTGGCGCTCGTGGTCATCGGCCTGGTGATGGTCCTGTCGGCCTCGTCGGTCGAGGCGCTGGCCCAGTACGGGTCGTCGTGGGTCTTCTTCGAGAAACAGCTGATGTGGGTGGCGGTGGGCGCGGCGGTGATGGCCGCCACCATCCGGGTCGACTATCACCGATGGCGCGCCCTCGCCGTGCCCGGCTTGGTCGTCACCTTCCTGCTCCTGTTCGCCGTGCTGGTCCCCCACATCGGAGTGACCGTCGGCGGCTCCAGCCGCTGGCTCGGATTCGGATCCCTGCGGGTGCAGCCCTCGGAGCTGGCCAAGCTGGGCCTGGTCATCTACCTGGCCGACGTGGTGTCGCGCCGCATGGACCGCACCGGTGAGGCGGGCAGCGTGCTCAAGCCGGTGATGATCGTGTTCGGCCTGGTGGTGGCGCTGGTGATGAAGCAGCCCGACATGGGCACGGCGCTGGTGATCTCGGCCATCGTCTTCGGGGTCCTGTTCGCCTCGGGTGTGCGGGGGGCGACGATGGCCAAGCTCGGTCTGGGAGCGGCCGGCGCCGCCTTCCTCCTGGGCATGGCCGAGCCCTACCGCAAAGCCCGCCTCCTGTCGTTCATGCATCCGTGGGCCGACCGCACCACCTCCGGGTACCAGGTGGTGCAGTCCCTCGTGGGACTGGGCTCGGGCGGCCTCGCCGGGGTCGGGTTGGGGGCCAGCCGGGCCAAGTGGGGCTTCCTTCCCAACGCCCACACCGACTTCATCTTCGCCATCATCGGAGAGGAGCTGGGCCTGCTCGGCAGCGTGCTGGTCGTGAGCCTCTTCGTCGGCTTCGCCCTGCTCGGGGTGCGAGCGGCGTCACGGGCGCCCGACCGCTTCGGGTCGATCCTCGCCACCGGCGTCACCATCTGGATCGTCGCCCAGGCGGTGCTCAACATTGGCGCGGTCATCGGCGTCCTGCCGGTCACGGGAGTGCCCCTGCCCCTGATCTCGTTCGGAGGCTCCTCTCTCGTCATCATCATGGGCGCCATCGGCATCCTCCTCAACGTCGCCGCCCAGGGGAGCCGGGCGGCGGCCGCCGACCTTTGAGGCTCGGTTGAGCCGGCCCTTCGCCGTGATCGCCGGCGGTGGCACCGGCGGCCACATCCAACCGGCCCTGGCGGTGGCGTCCGAGCTGGTGGAGCGGGGCCACCCGCCCTCCTCGCTGCTGTTCGTCGGGTCGCGCCGTGGGCTCGAGGCCCGCCTGGTGCCCGAGGCGGGCTACCCGCTGGTCCTCCTGCCCGGGCGGGGGATCCCCCGACGGCTCAGCCTCACCAGCCTGGTGTCCGCCGCCGGGTTGGCCCTGGCCGCCGCCCGGGCCATCGTCCTGCTGGCCAGCCGCCGCCCCTCGGTGGTCCTTTCCGTCGGCGGATACGCCAGCCTCCCGTGCGCCCTGGCCGCTGTCGTGTTGCGCATCCCGCTGGTGGTCACCGAGCAGAACGCCCGGGCCGGGTCGGCCAACCGGCTGGTGGCCCGGTTCGCCCGGGCGTCGGCGGTGGCCTTCCCGGGCACCGGCCTGCCCCGCGAGGTGGTGACCGGAAACCCGGTGCGGCCCGAGATCGCCGGCGCCGACCGCTCGGCGGAGGGCCGTCGAAAGGCCCGAGCCGAGCTGGACCTTCCCGAGGACCGGCTGGTCCTGGCCGTCATGAGCGGCTCGCTCGGAGCCCGCAGCGTGAACCGGGCCACCCTTGGTCTGGTCGAGCGTTGGGCGTCGCGGCTCGATCTCTCCGTCCACCACGCCGTCGGAAGCCGAGACTGGCCGGAGATATCGGCCGCCCTACCGTCCCCGCCGGGGCTGTTCTACCGGGCGGTCGAGTACGAGGACCGCATGCCCCTGGTGCTGGAGGCGGCCGACCTGTTCCTGGGGCGGGCCGGTGGCACCACCGTGGCCGAGCTGGCCGCCGTGGGGGTGGCCTCGGTCCTAGTTCCGCTGCCGATCGCACCGGGTGACCATCAGACCGCCAACGGCCGGGCCCTGGAGCGGCAGGGGGCAGCCGTGCTCGTCCCCGACGCCGAGTGCAGCGCCGACCGGCTGGCCGCCATCATCGAGCCGCTCCTCGCCGACCCGGGGCGGCTGGAGAACATGGGCGAGGCCGCCCGCCGGGTCGGCGGACCCGGCGCCGCCGGGCGGGTGGCTGACCTGGTCGAGCGGCACGGGGCCCGCCGGTGAGCCATCCGGACCTGTCGGCCCGCCGGCGCATCCACGTGGTCGGCGTCGGTGGCGCCGGTATGAGCGCCATCGCCACCGTCCTGGCCGCCATGGGCCATCAGGTGAGCGGCAGCGACCTCAAGGCGTCGCTCGGCACCGAGGCGCTGCGGGCCCGGGGCGTGCGGGTCGCCATCGGCCACGATCCGGCCCACGTGGGGGAGGCGGAGATGGTGGCGGTGTCGACCGCCATCCCCCCGTCGAACCCGGAGGTGGTTCGCGCCGGCGAGGTCGGCGTCCCGGTTCTCAGCCGGGCCGACATCCTGGCGGCCATCGTCGCCACCCGGCGGGGAGTGGCGGTGGCCGGCACCCACGGCAAGACCACGACGTCGTCGATGCTGACTCTCTGTCTGATCGAGGCGGGGTGGCGGCCGTCGTTCATCATCGGGGGCGAGCTGAACGAGATCGGGTCGGGGGCGGCCTGGAGCGACGGCGAGTGGATGGTCGTCGAAGCCGACGAGAGTGACGGCACCTTCCTCCTGCTGCCCGCGGAAGCGGGGGTGGTCACCAGCGTCGAGCCGGACCATCTCGAGCACTACGGGTCGTTCGAGGCCCTGGTCGACGCCTTCCACCGCTTTCTGCAGGACAAGCCCGGGGCCAAGGTGGCCTGCGCCGACGACCCACGGGCCGCCGAGGTGGGGCGGGCGGCGGGGGCCGTCACCTACGGCACCTCCGCCGGGGCGGACTACCGCATGACCGGCCTGGAGGGGGGCCGGGGCGGCACCTCCTTCCGGTTGGAGCACGCCGGAGAGTCCGTCCTCGAGATCAGGCTGGCCGTGCCGGGGGTGCACAACGCCCGCAACGCCGCCGCCGCCGCCGTCACCGCCCTGCTGCTCGGGGTGGACCCGGCCGCCGCCGGCTCGGCCCTGGCCCGCTACACGGGGGTCGCCCGCCGCTTCCAGTTCCGCGGCGAGTCCGACGGCGTCACCTACGTCGACGACTACGCCCACCTTCCCGGCGAGGTCGAACCGGTCCTCGCCACCGCGGCCGCCGGCGGCTGGAATCGGGTGGTGTGCGTGTTCCAGCCGCACCGCTACTCGCGCACGGCCGCCCTGTGGCCCGATTTCGCCGGGGCCTTCTCGGCGGCCGACGTGGTGGTCGTCACCGACGTCTACGGCTCGGGCGAGGCCCCCCGCCCCGGGGTGTCCGGCAAGCTGGTCGCCGACGCCGTGGCCGGAGCGGAGCCCGGCAAGCCGGTCGTGTACCTCCCCACCCGCCCCGAGCTCGTCCAGTGGCTGCGGGCCGAGCTGCGCCCGGGTGACCTGTGCCTCACCCTCGGCGCCGGCGACCTCACCTCCCTGCCCGACGAGCTGATGGGATCGCCCCGGTGACCCTGGCCCAGGCGGTCGACGAGGCGGCCGCCGTCCTCGGCGACCGGGCCCGCCGGCAGGTGCCCCTCGGCCCGCTGACCACCTACCGGGTGGGCGGGGCCGCCGCCCTGTTCCTCGAGGCGCAAAGCGAGGACGACCTGCGCCTAGCCGCCCGGGCGGTCGGGTCGACCGGCCTGGCCGTGCTGGTGGTTGGCAAGGGCTCCAACCTCCTGGTCTCCGACGCCGGGTTCCCCGGCCTGGTGGTCACGCTGGGCAAGGCCTTCGCCGACATCCGCATCGACGGAAAGCACGTGGCCGCCGGCGCCGCCGCCGGCCTGCCCGTCCTCGCCCGCCAGACGGCGGCTGCCGGGCTCACCGGCCTCGAGTGGGCGGTCGGGGTGCCGGGATCAGTCGGCGGGGCGGTGCGGATGAACGCCGGGGGCCACGGCTCGGACATGGCGGCCTGCCTGTCGGCCTGGCGGTTCGTCGACCTGCAGGGGGGCGACGACGGCGACCGGGTCCTCGAGGACCTCCGCTACGGCTACCGGACCTCGAGCGTCGCCGCCCACCACGTCGTGGTCCGAGCCGACTTCGAGCTGGCCGCAGGCGACCGGGCCCGCTCCGAGGAGCTCATCTCCGAGATCGTCCGGTGGAGGCGGGCCAACCAGCCCGGCGGGCAGAACGCCGGCTCGGTGTTCACCAATCCGCCCGGAGACTCCGCCGGCCGACTGGTGGACATGGCCGGCCTCAAGGGCCGCCGCCACGGCACGGCCCAGGTGTCGCCCAAGCACGCCAACTTCATCCAGGCCGACCCGGAGGGGTCGGCCGACGACGTGAGGAAGCTGATGGAAATAGTCGCCGACGCGGTCGAGTCGAAGACCGGCATCCGCCTGCGCCCCGAGGTGAAGCTGGTCGGCTTCCCCGAGGAGACTGACCGGTGAGCATCGCCCCGCCCCGCGGCCCAGCCGCCCCGCCCCGTCCCCCGCCCCGGCCCATGGACCCGCGGATCCGCCAGCGCCGCATCGCCGTAGCCCGCCACCAGGGTCGTCAACGGTTGCGCATCCTGGTCGGCTTCGTAGCCGTCTTCGGGACCGCCGCCCTCACCGCCCTGGTGCTGCACTCGCCCTGGCTCTCGGTGTCGGCCGTCCGGGTCGACGGGGTGAGCCCGGCCCGAGCCCGGGCCGTCTCCTCCGCCCTCGCCTCGATCGCCCACCGGCCCCTCATCGACGTCGACCCGGCGGCCACCGCCGCCCTGGCCCTACGCCTGCCGTGGGTGGACACGGTGACGGTCCGGCGGTCGTGGCCCTCCACCGTGACGATCGACGTCACCGCCCGCACGCCCGTGGCCCAACTCGAGAACGCTGCCCTGCACTGGGCCGAGGTCGACGCGTCCGGAAGGGTCCTCGACATCAGCGTGGCGCCCGTGCCCGGACTGGTCGACCTGGGGGGGATGCCCGCCGCCGGCGCCCCCGGCTCGAGCCTGCCCCGCCAGGCCATCGGGTCGCTGTCGGTGATCGCCGCCCTCCCTTCGCCGTTGCGGGCCCAGGTGGTGGCCGTCGGCCCCACCCCCGCCGGGGGGGTGAGCATGACGCTGGGCTCGGGCGCGGTGGTCGACCTCGGCCCGCCGGTGGACGTGGCGGCCAAGATGACCGCGCTGTCGACGGTGCTCGCCTCGGTCGACATGACCGGTGTGCAGACCATCGACCTGCGGGTGCCCGACCAGCCCGCCCTCACCCGTCGATAGGCGCGCCGGAAAAACCGGAAGCTTGACCTCCGAGGGGGCCAGGCCTTACGGTGTCACCCATCGGCTGAGGTTGACATAACTCTAGACCTCAGGTTGAGGTTGAGGCTGCTTCCGGTGGAGGGGGTGGCCCGGCCGGGGCCCGGCGGCGACGGGCAGACGAATCCCACGGGAGGCCTCAAAACCCATGGCGAGCTCCTCGCAGAACTACATCGCAGTCATCAAAGTGGTCGGCATCGGCGGCGGGGGTGTGAACGCCGTCAACCGGATGATCGACGCCGGCCTGAAGGGTGTGGAGTTCATCGCGATCAACACCGACGCCCAGGCCCTCCTGATGAGCGACGCCGACGTGAAGCTCGACATCGGCCGTCAGCTCACCCGGGGGCTCGGCGCCGGCTCCGACCCCGAGGTCGGACGTCAGGCGGCCGAGGAGCATCGCGACGAGATCGAAGAGGTGCTCAAGGGCGCCGACATGGTCTTCATCACCGCCGGCAAGGGCGGCGGCACCGGCACCGGCGGCGCTCCGGTCGTCGCCGAGATCGCCAAGAGCCTGGGCGCCCTGACGATCGGGGTGGTGACCCGCCCGTTCTCCTTCGAGGGTCGTCGCCGGGCCGTTCAGGCCGACTCGGGCATCCAGCGGCTGAAGGAGAAGGTCGACACCCTCATCATCATCCCCAACGACCGGCTGCTGACGGTCTCCAACGACAAGACGTCGATGGTCAACGCCTTCAAGATGGCCGACGAGGTCCTCCTGCAGGGCGTGCAGGGCATCACCGACCTGATCACCACGCCCGGCCTGATCAACACCGACTTCGCCGACGTGAAGATGATCATGAGCAACGCCGGCACCGCCATCATGGGCATCGGCACCGCCTCCGGCGAGGGCCGGGCGGTCAACGCGGCCCGGGCCGCCATCACCAGCCCGCTGCTCGAAGCCTCGATCGAGGGGGCCCGGGGGATCCTGCTCAACATCGCCGGTGGCAGCGACCTCGGGCTGTTCGAGGTCAACGAGGCGGCCGAGATCATCCACGGCGTCGCCCACCCCGACGCCAACATCATCTTCGGCAGCGTCATCGACGACGGCATGGGCGACGAGGTCCGAGTGACCGTCATCGCCGCCGGGTTCGAGCGCTGGGAGGGCGAACGCCCCGACGACCGGCGAGGCGGGCTGGGGCTGGGCGAGCGCCAGCCGGCTCCGCTGCCCGAGGCGGACATCGACCTCGGCGACGACGACTTCGACGTCCCTTCGTTCCTCAAGTAGGAGCTTGACGCCGCCCCGACGGACCGCCCTCCCCGGAGGCGTCGAGGCGCTGTGGACCGGGCGCTCCCAGGGGGACCTGGGCCTGACCGCCGGCGCCGGCGTCGACGACCGCCGCCGGGCCGTGGTCGACCGGCCCTGGAGCTACCTGCGTCAGGTGCACGGCGCCGGCTGCGTGGTGGTCACCCAGGCGGGTGAGCCGAGGGGCGCCGACGGCGACGCCCTGGTGACGGCCAGGCCGGACGCCGCCCTCGCCGTGTTCACCGCCGACTGCGCGCCGGTCGCCCTGGCCAGCCCGGATGGCGTGTTCGCCGCCGTGCACGCCGGATGGCGGGGGCTCGCCGCCGGCGTGCTCGAGGCGGCGGTCGACGCCATGCGCACCCTGGGGGCCGCCGACATCGTCGCCGCCCTCGGGCCGTGCATTCGGCCGGAGTGCTACGAGTTCTCGCCCACCGACCTCGACATGGTGGCGGCCCGCCTCGGCGACGAGGTCCGGGCCGACACCGCCAGCGGCCGGGCGGCCCTGGACCTGCCGCGGGCGGTGGCCGCATCAGTGGAGGCGGCCGGCGCCCGCCTCCACTCTGACGCGGGGGTGTGTACCTCCTGCTCGGCCGAGCACTACTCGCACCGGGCCCGGGCCGAGACCGAGCGTCAGGCCATGGCGGTCTGGAGGCCTTGATCACCCCCGAGACGGTGGGCGCCGCCCTGGACGCGGCCCGGGGCCGGATCGCGTCGGCCGGGCGGGATCCGGCCGAGGTCCGGATCGTGGCGGTCACCAAAGGCCAGCCGGCCGAGGCGGTGGCCGCCGCCCTGGGGGCAGGCGTCGCCGACATCGGCGAGAACTACGCCCAGGAGTTGCTGGCCAAAGCGGCAGAGGTGAGCGGGCCCCGCTGGCACTTCCTTGGGGCGGTGCAGCGCAACAAGGTCCGCTCGTTGGCCCCGGTGGTGCACCTGTGGCAGTCGGTGGATCGGCGGGAGGAAGCAGCGGCGATCACCCGGGCGGCGCCGGCGGCCGCCATGCTGGTCGAGGTGAGGCTGGCCGGCGGGCCCGAGCGCGGCGGCTGCCCGCCCGGGGAGGTCGAGGACCTGGTGACCGGGCTGCGGCTGGCCGGGAACCGGGTCGACGGCCTCATGGCGGTCGGTGTCCCCGGGCCCCCCGACAACTCCCGTGAGGGCTTTCGGTGGCTGGCCGGGGAGGCCCGCCGTCTGGGGTTGGAAGAGGTCTCGATGGGGATGACCGACGACCTCGAGGTGGCTGTGGCCGAGGGGGCCACCATGGTCAGGCTGGGCCGGGCGTTGTTCGGTCCGCGCCCGGGGGGGTGATCCCTGGAACGATAGGCTCCCGAAAGGAGGGAGCTGGAAAGATGCCTTCGTTTGTCCGCAGGGCGATGGTCTACCTCGGCCTGGTCGACGACGACTACGACGAATACGAGCACTACGAGGAGCCGGCACCGCCGGCGCGCCCGGTGCAACAGCGCGCCTACGCCCAGCCTGACGAGGTGTCCACAGGGAGCATCCGCACCCTCCACCGTGACGACCCCGCCGTCACCCAGGCAGTGGGCACCCAGCCCCGCCCGGCGGTGGTGCGGCCCATCACCCCGGTGCAGACGGCCAAGGTGCACGTGGTCGCCCCCGGGCTCTTCTCCGACGCGCAGGAGATCGGCGACCGCCTCAAGGCGAGCCAGCCGGTGATCGTCAACCTGCAGGCCGCCGACCGCGAGCTGGGCCGACGCATGATCGACTTCTGCAGCGGCGCCACCTACGCCCTGGGTGGATCGATGGACAAGGTCGCCGAGCAGGTCTTCCTGCTCACCCCATCCAACGTCGAGGTGTCGGCGGAGGAGAAACGGAGACTTCAGGAGCGCGGCCTCTACCGGGCCTGACGCGCCTGTGCACATCCTGCATCTGCTGCTGCAGCTCTACGTCCTCATCATCTTCGCCCGCATCATCCTCAGCTACTTCCCGATCGCGCCCGGATCCGCCCTGGTGCCGGTGGTGAACTTCCTGCGCACCGTCACCGAGCCCGTCCTGGGCCCGGTCCGCCGGGCCCTGCCCCCGGTGTCGCTGGGTGGCATGGGTCTCGACCTGTCGCCCATCGTGGTGCTGGCCGGGCTCTACCTGATCGACAGCCTGATCCTGCGCTGACGGGGGCCGACCGGTCCCGGAGTCGTTACCGGGCCAATGCCCGCGTTTAGTATGCCGGGGTCCTGCTCCGGACCGGACCTGGGAGTTGCCCCCCGTGCTGCTGCTACTGACGATCGCTCTCGTGCTGGTGGGCGCGGTGTCCCTGATCATCGGCTTCATCCAGGACTCGCTGCTGCCCATCTACATCTCGATCGGCTGCAGCGTTCTCGCCGCCGCCGTGCTGATCGCCTTCTCGCGCATCAGCCGGCGCGAGGTCGGCCGGGTCGTCACCCTCCCCGCCTCGCCCGGAGCGGTGCCGGCGGCTTCGGGGGGCACCTTCGCCGGCGTCTCCCAGGCCGCCGCCCCCGCCACGTCGGTGGTGGGCGGCCGGGCGACGGTGGCCGAGGAGGAGCCGACCGAGTCGATCCGGGTCCTGACCCGGGTGCCCCACGAGGTCGAAGAGGAAGAAGAGGAGGAGCTGGGAGGGCCCGAGCTCTTCCCGATCGCCGACTACGACGATCTGCGGGTGAGCGAGATCGTCCCGCTCCTGGCAGAGCTCGACCCCGACGAGCTGGAAGAGGTGCGCCAAGCCGAGAAGGCCGGCAAGAGCCGCTCCACCATCCTGGACCGCATCGACCAGCTGACCGGCGCGGCCCCGGCGGCCAGCAGCCGTCGCTCGCCGGCCAAGGCGGCCTCGACCAAGGTGGCCTCGACCAAGGTTGCGTCGAAGGCGGCGACCACGGCGGCGAAGGCACCGGCCAAGGCCGGGTCGGCGGCCAAGGCCTCCAAGACCGCGGCCAAAGCGGGTGCCTCGTCGACCGCCAAGACGTCAGCGAAGTCGACCAAGAGCTCGGCGAAGTCGGCCGGGTCGAAGTCGGCCGCGTCGAAAGCGGGTTCGAAGTCGGTGGGTTCGAAGTCGGCGGCCAAGGCGTCGCCTTCGAAGCCCTCGAAGTCGGCGGCCAAGAGCGCCTCCAAGACCTCCAAGGCGCCCAACCGCCGCACCAGCTGAGCGGTTAGGTCTCCCGTCAGCCCCTGACGGGGGCGATGCCGATGTGAACGGCCCGCCCGTCGGGTAACTCTCCCCGCCTGGCCTCCGTCAGGGCCACGTCGAGGATGAGCTCCTCGGCGAGGGTCTCGGACTTGACGGACTCTTCGTGGGTCCGCACGGCGGCCGCCACGTCGTCGGGTAGGTCGAGCATCAGCCTGATCCGATCGGAGACGTGAAGCCCTTCCTCCTTGCGGGCCTGCTGGACCAGGCGGACGACGTCGCGGGCGGCGCCTTCGGCCTCCAGCTCGGGCGTGACCGTCACGTCGAGGGTCACCAGCCCGTCGTCGCCCGGCAACGCCCGGCTGGTCGACTCGTGGCGGGGAGCCAGACGGAGCGTGTACTCGTCGTCTTGGAGGATCCGCTCGCCCACCCGGACCGAGCCGGAGGCGTCCCGGGTCCATTCCCCCCGGCGCACCGCCGCCAGCACCTGCTGGGTGGCCGGGCCCAGCCGGGGTCCGAGGACGGCCGGGCTCACCTGTAGGACGTGGTCGGCCACGTCCGAAACGGCGGTGGATAGGTGGACCTCCTTGACGTTCACCTCCTCGGCGATCAGGGACACGAAGGGGGTGAGGTCCTCGGCCCAGGGCGCGGTGACGGTGAGGGAGCCCAGGGGCAGGCGCACCCGCAGATTGGCCGCCTTACGAACCGACAGCCCCGACGAGCACACCTCGCGCACCCGGTCCATGGCCGCCACCAGCTCTGGGTCGGCGGGGAGCTCGGAGGGATCCGGCCAATCGACGAGGTGGACGCTGCGATCGCCGGTCAGGCCCTTGAACACCGCCTCGGTCAGCAGCGGCATCAGGGGGGCCGCCACCCGGCAGAGGGTGTGCAGAGCCGTGTAGAGGGTGTCGTAGGCGTCGGCCTTGTCGCGGTCGGCGGAGGACTCGCCTGCCACCGGCCGCCAGAACCGGTCGCGGCTGCGCCGGATGTACCAGTTGTTGAGGGCGTCGAGGAAGGCGGTGACCAGCCCGCAGGAGCCCGAGAGGTCGTATGCGTCCATGGCCGCCGTGAGGTCGACGACCAGCTGGCGGGTCTTGGCCAGGATGTAGCGGTCGAGCACGCCGGCGGCGTCGGTCCGCCACCGACCCCGGTGGTTGTCGATGTTGGCGTAGAGCGAGAAGAAGTGCCAGGCGTTCCACACCGGGTTGAGGGCTTGGCGCACGGCGTCGCCGACACCCCGCCGCTCGACCACCAGGTCCCCGCCCCTCAGCACTGGCGAGGAGAGCAGGAACCAGCGCATGGCGTCGGCCCCGTAGGTGGCGAACACCTCCTCCGGGTCGGGGTAGTTCTTCAGCCGTTTGGACAGCTTCTGGCCGTCGTCACCGAGGACGATGCCGTGGGCCATGCACGTGCGGAACGGAGGGCAGTCGAACAGGGCCGTCGCTAGCACATGGAGGGTGTAGAACCAGCCCCGGGTCTGGCCGATGTACTCGACGATGAAGTCGGCCGGGAAGTGGCTCTCGAACCACTGACGGTTCTCGAAGGGGTAGTGGACCTGGGCGAAGGTCATCGACCCCGACTCGAACCAGCAGTCGAGCACGTCCTCGACCCGACGCATCGTCGAGGCGCCGGTCGGGTCGTCCGGGTTGGGACGGGTCAGCTCGTCGATGGCCGGGCGGTGCAGGTCGGTCGGCCGCACGCCGAAGTCGGCCTCCAGCTCGTCCAGGCTGCCGTAGACGTCGATCCGAGGGTAGCGGGGGTCGTCGCTCTTCCATACCGGTATCGGTGCCCCCCAGAACCGGTTGCGGCTGATCGACCAGTCGCGGGCCCCCTCCAGCCACTTGCCGAAAGCTCCGTCGCGCACGTGCTCGGGGATCCACGTGATGGTCTGGTTCAGCTCCAGCATGCGGTCCTTGAACTGGGTCACCCGCACGAACCACGAGGACACCGCCTTGTAGATGAGCGGCGTGTCGGTCCTCCAGCAGTGCGGGTAGCTGTGCACGTAGCTGTCGTGGCGGAGGAGGACCCCCTGGGCCCGGAGGTCGGCGATGACCGACCGGTTGGCCTCGAAGACCTGCTGCCCGGCGTAGGGGGGCACCTCGGCCGTGAAGCAGCCCCGATCGTCGACGGGGGCGACCACGGAGATGCCGTACTCGTCGCACAGGCGCTGGTCGTCCTCACCGAAGCCAGGGGCGATGTGCACGATGCCGGTGCCCTCCTCGGTCGTGACGAACCCGGCGGGGAGGACCCGGAAGGCTCCGGGGTGGGAGGCGAAGAAGTCGAACAGCGGTCGGTAGGTGCGGCCGACCAGCTCGGCGCCCCGAACCGTCGCCACCTCGGTCGCCCCCTCCAGCTGCTCGAGGTAGGCCTCGGCCCGGCCCGCCCCCACGAGGAAGCGCTCCCCGCCACGCTCGAACACTCGGTACTCGATGTCGGGGCCGACGGCGAGGGCGAGGTTCGACGGCAGCGTCCATGGGGTGGTGGTCCACACCAGCACCCGGAGCGGGCCCGCCTCACCGGGCGCCGGCTCGAGGTCGAACAGGACGGTTACCGCCGGGTCCTGGCGCTGGCGGTACGAGTCGTCCATGCGGGTCTCGAAGTTGGACAGCGGGGTCTCGCACTCCCAGCAGTAGGGAAGGACCCGGTAGCCCTCGTAGGCCAGGCCCTTGTCGTGCAGCTGCTTGAAGGCCCACATGACGCTCTCCATATAGGAGAGGTCCATGGTCTTGTAATCGTTGGTGAAGTCGACCCAGCGGGCCTGGCGGGTCACGTAGTGCTCCCACTGGTCGGTGGTCCGTTGCACGAGGCACCGGCAGTACTCGTTGAACCGCCCGACACCGAAGTCGTTGATGATGGCGGAACGGCCCGCCACGCCTAACTCGCGCTCGGCTTCCATCTCGGCGGGCAGGCCGTGGCAGTCCCAACCGAAACGGCGCTCCACCCGCCTTCCCCGCATGGTCTGGTACCGGGGCACGGCGTCCTTCACGAAACCGGTCAGCAGGTGCCCGTAGTGAGGAAGACCATTGGCGAAGGGGGGTCCGTCGTAGAAGACGTACTCGTTGTCGCCGCCCGCCCGCAGCTTCACCGAGGCCTCGAAGGTGGCGTCCGCCGCCCAGAAGTCGAGGATCTCGCCCTCGAGGCTGGGGTAGTCGGCCTGGGTGGGAACCTCGGGGTACGGCGCCTCGCCGTCGGGGGAGGGCATAACCCATACAGTAGGCGTCGGTGGTGGACGACCTCTTCGACATTCCTGCGTCCGATCAGGGGGACGCGATCGTGCTCAGGGTCGTCGCTCACCCCGGTGCGGGTCGCACGGCGGTCATGGGTCAGCACGGCGACGCGCTGAAGCTGAAGGTGGCGGCACCTCCTGTCGGGGGCCGGGCCAACGAGGCGTGCGTCGAGCTCGTCGCCGAGCTGTTCGGGGTGAAGGCCGAGCAGGTGGTGCTCACCAGCGGTGAGACGAGCCGGGCCAAGCGGTTCCGGGTGGAGGGCGTAAGCGCAGACGACGCGAGGCGCGCCATCGGCCGGGCCCTCGAGCAGGCCGGCCAGTTGCCCGGCGCGCCGGCGAACCGTCAGCGAGCCAGGACGGACCGAGGGCGCCGGTTGCGCTGAGCAGGTCGTTGATGGGCGCGACCCGCCGTGGTAGGTTCCCGCCCCTTCGAGAGCCGGAGAGCAGCTCAGATGCCCCGAGCCAGCAAAGCCTCCCAGTCGGCCAAGACGGCCAAGAAGTCGGCGGGCAAGGCCGCGCCTCCGGCCAAGTCCAAGGGGGCGACCAAGACCCCGGCCAAGGTGACCAAGGCAGCCTCGCCGGCGGCCAAGGCGAAGGCGCCGGCCAAGAGCGCGGCGCGCCAGCCGGCCAAGGCGGCGGCCAAGCCGCCGGCCAAGACAGCCAAGGCGGCACCGGCGAAGGCCACCAAGGCGCCGGCCAAGCACTCAGCGACCAAGGGGGGCGCCAAGGCACCGGCGAAGGCCAAGAGCGCACCCGGCAAGGCCGGCCCTTCCAAGGGGGCGGCCAAGAGCGCTCCCACCAAGAGCACTCCGGTTAAGAGCGCTCCGGCCAAGAGCGCTCCGCCCAAGGTGACACCGGCCAAGGCCGGGGCGCCGTCGAAGGCGGCGACCAAGAGCGCTCCGACGAAGAGCGCGGCGACCAGGACCCCGGCGTCTAAGAGTCCGGCGACCAAGCAGGCCCTGGCACCGACCAAGGCCCCGGCGAAGCCGGCGAAGGCACCCGCCGCCGCCCCGGCGGCACCCAAGCCGGCACCCCCGACGTTGGAGCTGCCGGAGAAGTTCCAGGACGAGCAACGGGCCCTGCTCCTCGAGGAGCGGGCCACTTACGTCGAGCAGGCCGAGGCCCTCCGGGCAGAGGCCGACGCCCTCGCCCAGGACATGGAGCCCGGCGACATCCAGTTCGACGACGAGTCAGGCGAAGGCGGCACGACCAACGTCGAGCGCGAGCGTGACCTGGCTCTGTCCGCCCAGGCCCTGGCGGCGGTCGAGGAGATCGACCTCGCCCTGGCCAAGATCGACGCTCGCACCTACGGGCTGTGCGAGAGCTGCGGTCAGCCCATCCCCAGAGCCCGCCTAAAGGCGTTGCCCCAGGCGCGGCTGTGCGTGGACTGCAAGAGCGGCGGTCTGTCCCGGCGTTGACCGACGGCCGGCCCGAGGGCCGGTCTCGGGCCCGTCTCCTAGTGGTAACGGCCGTGGCCGGCGCCGTCATCGCCGCTGACCAAGTGACCAAGTCAGCGGCCCAGACCCACCTGGGGCACGGGGTTCGCCATGTCCTCGGCCCCCTCGACCTCGAGCTCACCTACAACACCGGGGCCGCCTTCGGACTGGGCCGGGGGTGGGCCCCCCTGCTGGTGTTCGTCGGCCTGGCCCTGGTCGGCGTGGTGTTCGGAATGAGTCGCGCCGCCCGGTCCTGGCCGGCGGTGGTGGCTTCGGCCCTCGTCCTGGGCGGGGCGCTCTCGAACCTCGGGGATCGCCTGATCCGTCACAACGGCGGGGCGGTGATCGACTTCATCCGTCTGCCTCACTGGCCCACGTTCAACGTCGCCGACTCGAGCATCGTGGTGGGCGTGGTCCTCCTCGTGGCCGGCAGCCTCCTGCCCAGCCGGGCCTGACCGTGACCGGCGAGACCCGGTTGTCCGAGGTGGTGCCGGCCGCCCTGGCCGGCGAGCGCCTCGACCGGGTGACGGCCATGGCCACCGGTCTGCCCCGCTCGGAGGTCGTCCGGTTGCTGACGGCCGGGGCGGTGACCGTGGACGGCGAGGTGGTCACCGCCCGGGCCCGACGCCTCGTCGAAGGCGAGACGATCGATATCCGCCTTCCGGCGCCCGCTGACCACAGCCCGGCGCCTGACCCCTCGGTGCCCGTGGACGTGGTCCTCGAGGATCGATGGCTGCTGGTGGTGGACAAGCGGGCCGGCCAGGTTGTGCACCCCGGAGCCGGGAACCCGGGCGGCACCCTGGTGAACGGGCTGCTGGCCCGCTATCCGGCGATGCGCGCCGCCGGGGACCCCGATCGGCCGGGCATCGTCCACCGGCTCGACAAGGGCACCTCCGGGCTGATGATCGTCGCCCTCTCCGCCGAGTCCCACGAGGCGCTGACCACCCTGATGGCGGCCCGGGCGGTGGACCGGCGCTACCTCGCCCTGGTGGCCGGACGCGTCGAAGCGGGCGGTGGAGTGGTTGACGCCCCGCTCGGGCGCTCGTCGCGCCAGCCCACCCGGATGGCGGTGTCCGTGGCCGGCCGCGAAGCCCGGACCCGGTACGAGGTTCTCGAACGTCTCGCCGGCGTCAGCCTGCTCGAGTGCAAGCTCGAGACGGGTCGTACCCACCAGATCCGGGTGCACCTGGCCGCCATCGGCCACCCGGTCGTGGGGGACCAGCGGTACGGGGCCCGCACCGGGCGGGGCGCCGGCCGCCCGTTCCTCCATGCCCACCGCATCGGTTTCGACCACCCCTTCACCGGCGAACGGATCGAGCTGAGCTCACCCCTGCCGGAGGACCTCGCCGCCCACCTCGACCGGCTGCGGCGAGGCTGAGCGACTAGCGCAACCGCCGGATCGCCAGTTCCGGGAGGGACTCGTTGGGCGCCACCCGCAGGCGGGCGCCGACCAGCCGGGGATGGGGGGCAGGCACGACCTCGGCCCGGGCCTCGGCCAGCTCGGGTACCTGCTCGGCGAGCAGCGTCAGGCGCAGGAGCATCTCTTCCATGGCTTCGGCGGCCCCGTCGGGCACGGCAGCCGCCAGTGGGGGGGTGCGGACCAACTCGGCAGCGTCCACGTCGGTCAGGGGCAGCACCCGGGCCGCCCGCGCCGCCGGCATGCCCGGGGCGTGGACCGACACCACCGGTCCGAAGGAGGGGTCCGGGTCGATCGCCACTCCGAGGGCCTCGGGGTGAACGCCGGCGGCGGGGCCGAGCGAGAGCCCGTAGGAGGCGAGCACGGCCGCAGTCTCGGCCGGCCCGAGCCACCCGCCCTCGGGGTGGCGCTCGAGGACCCCAGCGATGGTCGAGAGGGCCCCGGCCCGGTCCACGTCGGCGGGCTGGGGAACCTTGCCCTCGGGCCGGCGCCGCCACTCGGAGAGCGACGCCATGTGGGCGAGGGCCCGGGCGGCGGCCTCCGGGAAGGCGTAAGAGGGCACCCCGCGACCGTGGGCCGGGCGCAGGGCCGCCGGCGCCCCCCCGATGGCGAGGAAGTTGGCCAGCACCGGCTTGTCGCCCCGGCCGGCGGCGGCGGCGATGGCGGCGGCCACCTCGCTGGCCCGTTCCTCGACCGCGGCGGCGTCGGACACGACCGGTGGGAAGTACAGGGCCAGGGCGGCGTCGATGCCGGGATCCCCCAACAGGGCCTCGAGGGCGGCTCCGTAGTCGGCGGCAGGAGCCGAGGTGTCGAGGGTCACCGGGTTGCCCAGGGCCAGCGCCCCGAGCTCGGCCAGCCGGCGCGAGGTTGGCGGAGCCAGCTCGGGGACGATGAGTCCGGCGCCCTCGCAGGCGTCGGCGGCCAGCACCCCCGGGCCCCCGGAGTTGGCCACGATGCCGACCCGGCCGCCGGCGGGGAGGGGCTGCAGGGCGAGGGCGTGAGCCACGTCGAGGAGCTGGTCGAGGGAGTCGACCCGGATGACACCTGTCTGGCGGAACAGGGCATCGACCGGTCCCTCAGGCGAGGCGGAGGCGCCTGAGTGGGCGGTGACCGCCCGGCTGCCCGCGGGGGTCCGCCCCCCCTTGACCGCCACGATCGGCTTCGTGCGTGAGATGCGCCGGGCCACCCGACTGAAGGTGCGAGGGTTGCCGAACGACTCGAGGTACAGGAGGATCACCCGGGTATCGGTGTCGTCCTCCCAGTAGTTCAGGAGGTCGTTACCGCTGATGTCCGCCTTGTTGCCGGCGGACACGAAGGTGGAGATGCCGATGCCCCGCCGGCGTGCCTCCTCCAGCACGGCGATCCCCAAGGCCCCGCCCTGCCCCATGAACCCGACCGGACCGGGGCCGGGGACGACCGGCGAGAGCGACGCGTTCATGCGAACATCCGGAGAGGTGTTGGCCACACCCATGCAGTTGGGCCCGATGACCCGCATCCCGTGGCTTCGGGCGGTCAGGACGATCCGCCTCTCGACGGCCGCGCCCTCCGGTCCCGTCTCACCGAAGCCGCCGGAGAGGATCACCAACCCTCCGACGCTGCCCGCCGCGCAGTCCTGGACCACAGCCTCGACGGCGCGAGCCGGCACGACGATGACCGCCACGTCGACCGGCTCGGGAAGCTCGAGCACCGAACGGTAGGCCTTGATCCCGGCGACCTCGTCGGCCTCGGGGTTGACCGCGTAGACCGCGCCGGTGAACTGTCCGGCCAGCAGGTAGCGGAGAACGGCGTGGCCCACCGAACCCGGGCGCCGGCTGGCCCCCACCACCGCCACCGAGCGGGGGCAGAGGATGCGGGCAACGGATCGGGCCGACGCCCGTCGCTCGCGCTCCTGCATGGCCCGGACGGACTCATCGGTCGGCTCGATCTTGAAGCTGACCCGCACGACGCCGCTGTCGAACCGGCGCACGGCTCCGAAACCGGCGTCGAGGAACACCCCGAGCATGCGCTGGTTGCCCGGAAGGGTCTCGGCCACGAACCGGCGGATCCCCGCTTCGGCCGCCGCCGCAGCCAGATGCTCGAGGAGCAAGGTGCCCATGCCGCGGCCCTGGTGGGCGTCGTCGACCACGAAGGCCACCTCGGCCTCGTCGCTGCCGGCCATCCGGTCGTAGCGGGCGACGGCGACCAAGCGGTCGCCGAGCTCGGCGACCAGAGCGAGACGGTCGACGTAGTCGACCACCGTGAACCGTTCCAGGAGGGCGTCGGACAGGTGGGGGAGCGGCGTGAAGAAGCGCAGGTAGACCGTCCGCTCTGACAGTCGGTCATGCAGTTCGGATAGGGCCCGTCGGTCCGAGGGCCGGATCGGGCGCACGTGGACCGTGCCACCGTCGGACAGCACGGCGTCGGCTTCCCACCGCTTCGGATAGCCCGGGGGATCGCTCGGCTGTGCCTCCACCACCTACGCCAACGGAGCGACGGCCGAAGCCGTGCCCTTGGCCCGGGAGACCATGTCCGCCAGCGTGAAAGAGTCGAGGTGCGAGCGCATGTGGTCGCTGACCTCGGCCCACACCGCGAGCAGAACGCACTGGCCTTCGTGGTCGCACGCCCCATCCTGGTGCGGCTCGCCGAAGTCACCGGCGGTGATGGGTCCGTCGACGGCGCTGACGATCTGGCCCAGGGTGATCTCCGAGGGCGAACGAGCCAGCACGTATCCGCCGCCAACACCCCGCTTGGAGCGGACCAGGCCGGCGCCCTTCAGGGCGAGGAGGATCTGCTCGAGGTACGGCTGGGGCAGGCCGGTGCGGTCGGCGATGTCGCGCACGGACGTGGGAGCCTCCGCCTCGGCGTGGAGGGCGAGCGACAGCAGGGCCCGACTCGCATAGTCGCCCCGGGTCGAGACTCTCACGTCTCCAATGGTAGGGGCGTCGACCCTAGTGTCCGAGCCGGTGGAACCGGCATTGTCGCCCCAACTGCCCGATTACGGCGGCGCCTGCATCTCGGGGCTGGCCCCGGGCCTGTCGAGACCGGTGGGATCGCGTCCGGCCTGGCTGCCCTCCGCCGCGGCCGGAGCCGACCGGATCGTCCTGTTCGTCCTCGACGGGCTGGGCTGGCTGCAGCTGCAGGACCGGGCCGAGCTGTGTCCCGCCCTGGCTGCGCTCGACGGAGGGCCGGCCACGTCCGTGGCCCCCACCACCACCGCTGCCGCCCTGACGTCGATCACGACCGGCGCGGTACCGGCGGACCACGGGCTGCTGGGCTACCGGATGGCGGTGGGCGGCGAGGTGCTGAACATCCTGCGCTGGACCACCTCCTCCGGCGACGCACGGGATTCCCTGCCGCCCGAGGAAGTCCAGCCGCTGGCCGCCTTCGGGGGCCGGCGGGTGCCGGTGGTGACGAGAGCGGAGTTCGCGGGGAGTGGATTTTCGCGGGCCCACCTGGCGGGGACGGCGATGGTCGGCTGGCGCTCGGCGGCGGACATCCCCGACCTGATCAACGACCTCCTGGGGCGGGGCCACCCGCTCGTCTACGCCTATTACGACGGCATCGATCACTCCGCCCACGAGGAGGGCCTGGGCCCCCGTTACGAAAAGGAGCTTCGGACGGCCGACGAACTGGTCGAGCGGATCGTCGCAGTCCTTCCTTCCGACACGGCCCTGGTGGTGACGGCCGACCACGGCCAGGTGGACGTGGGGTCCGCCAACGTGGAGCTGCCGCGGTCGGCCGAGCGCCTGGTGGAGTTCCGCTCCGGTGAGGGGCGGTTTCGCTGGTTGCACGCCCGACCTGGCCGGCGCGAGGAGCTGTTGCGGGCGGCGACGGACGCCCACGGCCACCAGGCCTGGGTCGTCAGCCGGGAGGAAGTAGATGCCGCCCGATGGTTCGGGGAGCGACTGCCCGAGGCCCTGGGGCGTCGGGTCGGAGACGTGGCCCTGGTGGCCCGGGACCCGGTCGGCTTCGTCGATCCGACCTTCCCGGCCGAGGCGCGGATGGTGTGCCGCCACGGCTCGCTGACACCGGAGGAGCTGCTGGTGCCGCTTTTGGCCTGCACCCGCTGATCGCGGGAGGATCGGCCCATGGACCGCCGCCCCGACGAAGCCCCGTCCGTCATCGACGTGCCGAGCAGCGAGGCGCCCGGGCCCGACCAGCAGCCGACGTCATCGGAGACGGTCGAGCAGCCGGCCAAGGTGATGCGCATCGGGTCGATGATCAAGCAGTTGCTGGAGGAGGTCAGGCACGCCCCCCTCGACGAGGCCGGCCGGGCCCGGCTGCGGGAGATATACGAGACCTCCGTCAAGGAGCTGACCGAGGGCCTGTCCCCTGATCTGGCCGCCGAGCTCGACCGGGTCGCCATCCCGTTCGAGGAGGGGACGCCCAGCGAGGCAGAGCTCCGGGTGGCCCAGGCCCAGCTGGTCGGCTGGCTCGAGGGGCTCTTCCACGGGATCCAGGCCACGCTGTTCGCCCAGCAGATGGCGGCCCGGGCCCAGCTCGAGGAGATGCGCCGGCGGGGGCTGCCGCCGGGGGAGGAAGCGCCCCAGATCCGCCCCGGCACCTACTTGTAGGCCGCCTGAGGGCTGGGCGGCGTGCCGCCGTGGCGGCGGCTGCTGGTCACGCCGGCCACCGCCGGTCTGTCACGCCGGCGCGCTACCCTCGACGAGTTACAGGCGTGTAGTTAGTCCACAGGCTGTGGATGACCGGACGGGGCCGAGGGGAGCAGGGAGTGGCAGGCAGGAGTGAGGGATCGTTCGCCCACCTCCATCTGCACACCGAGTTCTCCATGTTGGACGGGGCCGCCCGGGTCAACGAGGTGGTGGCGGCGGCCGTCGCCGACGGGCAGCCGGCGATCGGCATCACCGACCACGGCAACATGTACGGCGTCCTCGACTTCTACCGCGCCTGTCGCGACGCGGGGATCACGCCCGTCATCGGCACCGAGGCCTACATGGCCGGCGAGAGCCGCCACGAGCGGCCGGTGCGGCGGGGGCGGATCGACGACACGGGGGGTGAGGTCGGAGAGGGCGACAAGCTCTACTACCACCTGACCTTGCTGGCCGAATCGACGCAGGGCTACCGCAACCTCATGAAGCTGTCTAGTGAGGCCTACCTCGAGGGCTACTTCTACAAGCCCCGGGTGGACTGGGAGCTCCTCGAGCGTCACCACGAGGGGATCATGGCCACCACCGGCTGCCTCGGCGGCGTCGTCCTGCAGGCCCTGCTCAAAGGGGACGTGGAAGGCGCCACGCAGAAAGCCGCCCGCCTCCAGGACATCTTCGGTCGCGACAACCTCTTCGTGGAGCTGCAGGACCACGGGCTGGCCAAGCAGAGCCAGACCAACCCTGCACTCATCGAGATCGCCCGGCGCATCAAGGCTCCCCTGCTCGCCACCAACGACAGCCACTACACCCGCCGCGAGGACGCCATCGCCCACGACGCCCTGTTGTGCGTGCAGACCGGCACCACCATCGACGACCCCAACCGGTTCAAGTTCGAGAGCCACGAGCACTATCTGAAGACGGCCGCCGAGATGCGCCAGCTCTTCTCCGGCTATCCGGAGGCGTGCGACAACACCCTTTGGATCGCCGAGCGGTCCAGCGTAGAGATCGAGTTCGGCAAGCCCAAGCTGCCCGAGTTCCCGGTGCCGGGGGAGTTCCAACGGCCCGGCTACGAGGACTCGGCCACCGCCTACCTTCGCCACCTCAGCTACCAGGGGGCGGCCCAGCGCTACGGCGAACCCGTCCCCGAGGAGGTGCGCCAGCGCCTCGACTACGAGCTCGCCGTCATCGCCGACATGGGCTTCTCCGCCTACTTCCTCGTGGTGTGGGACCTGATCCGTCACGCCCGCGAGTCGGGGATCCGGGTCGGGCCGGGCCGGGGCTCGGCCGCCGGGTGCTGCGTGGCCTACTGCCTGCGCATCGTCGACCTCGACCCCATCCGCTACGACCTGCTCTTCGAGCGCTTTCTGAACCCGGGGCGCAAGCAGATGCCCGACATCGACATGGACTTCGACGAGCGCTTCCGGGGCGAGATGATCCGGTACGCCTCCGAGCGCTACGGCTGGGACCGGGTCGCCCAGATCATCACCTTCTCGACGATCAAGGCTCGGGCGGCCGTCCGCGACGCCGCCCGGGTGCTCGGCTACCCGTACGCGGTGGGCGACAAGGTGGCCAAGGCCATGCCGCCTCTCGTCATGGGGCGCGACACCCCGCTGTTCGCCTGCTTCGAGGAGGATCCGAAGTACAACGACGGCTTCAAGGCCGCCGCCGAGCTGCGCGACATGTACGCCACCGACCCCGACGTCAAGAAGGTGGTCGACGTGGCCCGGGGCCTCGAGGGCCTTCGTCGCCAGGACAGCATCCACGCCGCGGCCGTGGTCATCACCCACGAGCCGCTGACCGAATACCTGCCCATCCAGCGCAAGCCCGAGAACGGCGGGGACCCGTCCTCCGCCCCCATCGTCACCCAGTACGAGATGCACGGGGTCGAGGACCTCGGGCTGCTGAAGATGGACTTCCTCGGCCTGCGCAACCTGTCGGTCATCGAGCGAGCCCTCGACCTGATCGAGGCGTCCACCGGCCAGCGGCCCAACATCGACGACATACCGCTCGACGACGACCAGACGCTCGCCCTGTTGCGGCGGGGGGACTCCATCGGGGTGTTCCAGCTCGAGGGCGGCCCCATGCGGGCGCTCATGCGCTCCCTGGCCCCGACCAGCTTCGACGACGTCGCCGCTCTGGTCGCCCTCTACCGGCCGGGCCCGATGGCGGCCAACATGCACAACGACTACGCCGACCGTAAGAACGGCCGCAAACCCATCACCTACCTGCATCCGGACATGGCCGATGTCCTGTCCGACACCTACGGGTTGTGCATCTACCAGGAAGAGATGATGCGGCTGGCCCAGAAGTTCGCCGGCTACACGCTGGAGGAGAGCGACAACCTCCGTAAGGCGGCGGGCAAGAAGATCCGTGCGGTCATGGCCAAAGAGCGAGAGAAGTTCGTCGCCGGCTGTGAGACCAACGGCTACGGCAAGGAGCTGGGCACCGAGCTGTTCGACCTCATCGAGCCGTTCGCCGATTACGCCTTCAACAAGAGCCATTCCTACGGATACGGCTATGTCGCCTACCAGACGGCCTGGCTGAAGGCCCACCACCCCGTCGAGTACCTGGCCGCCCTGCTCACCAGCGTCAAGGACGACAAGGACAAGACGGCCGTCTACCTGGCCGAGTGCCGGGCCCTGGGCATCCAGGTGCTCGTGCCCGACGTCAACGTCTCGTCGTCGGAGTTCACCGCCCGTCCGGCCGGTGAGGCCGGTGACGGCGGCTCGATCCCCTTCGGCCTCTCGGCCGTTCGCAACGTGGGGGAGGCCCTCGTCGCCCTCATCGTCGTCGAACGGGAGAAGAACGGTCCCTACCGCGACTTCTACGACTTCTGTGAGCGGGTCGACCCGATGGTGCTGAACAAGCGCACGGTGGAGTCGCTGATCAAGGCGGGGGCGTTCGACTGCCTCGGCCACCCTCGCAAGGGTCTCTGCATGGTCTTTGAGCAGGTCGTGGACCGCACCCTGGCCCGCCGGCGCGAGCGCGATATGGGGGTCATGAGCCTGTTCGGCGCCCTCGAGGGAGACGGCGGCGAACCGGTGTTCGACGACACCCGCGTGCCCATCCCCGATATCGAGTTCGCCAAGGGCGAGAAGCTGGCCTTCGAGAAGGAGATGCTCGGCCTCTACGTGAGCGACCACCCGCTGATGGGAGCCGAGGCGGCGTTGCGCAAGCACGCCGACTGCAGCGTCGGAGAGCTGCGCGAGCAGGCGGCGTCGGGGCGCGAGGGCGAGTTCCAGGTCGTCGGGGGGGTGGTCACCGGGCTCTCGCGGCGCTACACCAAGCGGGGCGACCTAATGGCCACGTTCAACCTCGAGGACCTCCAGTCCTCCATCGAGGTCTTCGTCTTCCCCAAGGCCATGCTCGAGTACGGCTCCCTCCTCGCCGACGACGCCATCGTCTGCGTCAAAGGCCGCCTTGACACCCGAGAAGACGAGCCCAAGTTCGTCTGTGTCGAGATCCGCCGACCTGAGCTGGTGCTGGACGGCGGCCGGCCGCTCCGGGTGCGGCTGCCGATCGGGTCCCTAACCGACACCAAGGTCAACGGGCTCAAGCAGCTTCTGGTGGAGCACCCCGGTGACTCGCCGGTCCTCTTGGAGGTGGGGGACAAGGTGCTCCGGCTGCCCGACGAGTTCAACGTGGACTCGAGCAACGGCCTGGTCGGCGAGCTCCGGGTACTGCTCGGAGCCGGCGCCGTCCTCGTCTGATCGCCGACATCCCCCGCAACGAGAGTTGACAGCGCAGGGGAGAGCCGAGGGACGTGGTGGGGCCGTCCGCCGGCCCGTTTGACCGCCCCGCGGGCGCGCCGCCGGGTAACAGGTGGGCCTGGCGCTGCGTGGAAGGTCCTCATCCGGATCCCGTAAGCTTGAAACTGACCGCGTGGTCAGGTCGCCGATCCTGAGGGAGCCGACAACGTCCATGTCTATCGAGGTCGAGACCAAGGACTGCACCGCCCTGAGCGACGCCGAGCTGGCGGAGATGGCCGACATCGCCGCCGCCGGCCCCGCCGCTTTCGACGTGGGCTTCCTGTCCAAGCAGCGCGAGGAGTGGGTTCTCATCAGCCAAGCTCGCGACGGTGGGAGGCTGCTGGGCTTCTCGTTCTGCACCCTCGAGCGGATCGGGGGCACCCCGTCCCTGCTGATCGGTCTGGCATCGGTCAAGCGGACCGCCAAGCGTGACGCCGTGCTGCGGGCGCTGATGGCCGACCAATACCGCCGGGCCGTGCTGGCCTTCCCCGACGAGGATGTCCTGGTCGGCACCAGACTGGCGGACGCCAGCGGCTTCCAGGCCCTCAAGGGCCTCGAGGACATCGTGCCTCGCCCCGACCACCGGGCGACCGGTGAGGAGCGGGCCTGGGGGCGGAGGCTGGCCAAGCGTTTCGGGGCCGAGGGGCGCATCGACGACCGCACGTTCATCCTCGGCGGCGACGGCCAGGTCTGCGGGGTCGTGGACCACGAGGCGACCAAGCCCGACTCGATCGCCCCGGAGATCGCCGCCTTCTTCAAGGGGGTCGACTCGGGCCGGCGTGACAGCCTGGTGGTGTTCGGCTGGGCGATGGCCGAGGATCTGGCGTCGCACGCTGTCGGCCGTTGACGGTTCTGGACCGTTGATCCCCTGCCGGGGGGGCCGTTGACGCTCGGCCTGGTCCTAGGAGCGGGGGGCACCGTCGGGCTCGCCTATCACGCAGGCGTGTTGCGCGCCCTCGAGCGCGAGGCGGGCATAGTGCCCAACGACGCCGATCTGGTCATCGGAACCAGCGCCGGCAGTGTCATCTCCGCCTATCTGCGGTCAGGTTGGACCACCGAGCAGATGTGGGACCTCGTTCTCTCCGACGGGGACCTACCGCCCGCTCCGGGTGACGAAGGTGGCGTCGACGGGCTACCCGAGCTGTTCCGCTTGGCCTTCACCACGCCCCTCGACGGGGCGCGTCGGGCCCTCGGCTCGGCGTTCGTCCTGTCTCGAACGATGCTCCGGGTGCCGGTGCCCGCCTTGCCGGCCCTGCTGCGGCGGGCCTTTCCGGCCGGCATGTTCTACATGGCCGAAGGTCGCAAGCGCTTCCGCAGTGAGCTGCCTGAGGCGTGGCCGGACAAGCCGACCTGGCTCATCGCCGTCGACATCGTCAGCGGCCGGCGCATGGTCCTCGGCCGGCGCCCGTCACGCTCGCTCACCCTCCCCCAGGCCGTCATGGCGTCCTGCGCCATCCCCGGGCTCTACCCGCCCGTCCGCTACGGCCGGCGCGAACTGATCGACGGCGGCGCCCACTCCACCACCAACCTCGACCTGGCGGCCCGGTTCGGCTGCGATCTCATCGTGGGAGCGGTGCCCATGGGCTACGACGAGAACGACCCGCCCGGCACGATCCTGCGGGCCACGCGACGGCTGGCCAATCGCTCGTTGGCGACCGAGGTGGCCACGGCCAAGCGCAATGGTGCCAAGGTCCTCCTACTGATGCCGAGCGCGCAGGAGGTCGCATTGCACGGCGTGAACATGATGCGCGCCGCCAACCTCTTCCCGGTGGCCCAGGCCGCCTACGACACGACTTGCCGTCGGTTGGCCACCGAGCCGGTGCGCGCCATGCTGGCCGAGGCGGCCGCCTGAGCTACGGGGACGGCAGGAGCCCCGACACCACCTTGTAGCAGCGCCCGTCCTGCGGGGAGCTGAGGGCGATGACCAGGTGGCGGGGACGAAACCCGACGGCCCGCTCGATGGCGCCGCCGGCCAGCCGGGCGAAGGGCCCGGCGTCCATCGCCTGGATGGCCAGCCGGTCGGCGAGAGGCAGCTCCACCTCCGCCTTCCTCCAGCGGTACTGGCAGAAGGTGGCTCCACCGGCGGAACGGCGGAGCAGGATGCGCCCGCCCTCCGGGGAGAGCAGGGCGAGGGACGGCCGGTCCCCGGGGGCCATCCAGTAGGGGACGGCCGAACCGGGAAAGCCCAGCGGCTCGGCCCCCGAGGGGAGCATCAGGGGGCCGAGCAACTTGCGAGCCCGCCGCCCGCGCAGCCGACCCACCACCTCGGGCGGACCGTCGAGCGAGACCGCCTCGGGCTGGGTGGGGTCGGGCCCGTCCGGGTCATCCGTCAGGGTCGCCTTCACCACCGAGAAGGGGACGAGCGGCGCCTCGGGCCGACCCGGGTAGTGGAGCCGGACCAGCGCCCCGGACTCGACGTCGACGGCAGCGCACCCTTCGGGACTGTCCGAGAGCACCATGAGCGACAGGGTGACTCCTGGCTGGTCCGCCCGAGGCCGAAAGGAGAGGGCCTGCACCTCCCTATCGTGGACCCTGTCGGGCGGACCCGGGTGGATTGGTCAGCTCCCTTGCAGCTGGGCGGCAAGCTCGTCGACGGTGCCGGCCGGGGTCAGACAGGCGTAATGGCGGCAGACGTAGGCCGCCCCGTCCTGCCGACCCTCCCACAGCGGCCCGGCGCCTCGCTCGCCCCATGCCAACACGGCGTTCGGAAGGTAGCGCCGATGGACCTCCCCCACCAGGTCCGGCCGGTCCCCGGCCACGACGACCTCGGTCACTCCGTGGGCGAGGAGGTCGACCGCGGCCAAGGCGTGGGTGAAGACGGTGGTGTTGGAGGCGGCGAAGGGCAAGAGCCGGTCGAGCACAAGCCGGGCCCGGTCCCCGTAGGCGGTGGACCCGGTGAGCGCCTCCAGGCGCAACAGGGCGTTGACGGCAACGGAGTTGGCCGACGGGGTGGCCCCGTCGAAGTGGTCCTTGCTGCGAACGATCAGCCGCTCGGCATCGGCGCCGGTGGTGAAGAACCCCGGGTCGTCGGGATCCCAAAACAGCCGGACCAGCTCGTCGGCCGCCCGGCAGGCCTCCTGCACCCATCGCTGGGCGCCGGTCGCCTCGGCCAGGCGCACGAAGGCCTCCACCAACCAGGCGTAGTCAGCCGCGTAGGCCAGGTGTCGAGCCCGACCCCCCTGCCATGACCTCATCCACCGACCGTCGGCCCGCAACGACCGCAACAGGAAGTCGGCGGTGTCGGCCGCGCTGCGGACCCAGTCGGGCCGCCCGGCGGCGGCGCCCGCCTCGGCGAGGACCGAACAGACCATGGCGTTCCATTCGGTGAGCACCTTGTCGTCCAGGCCGGGGCGCACCCGACGCGACCGGAGGTCGAGGAGGACTCGGCGGGCCTGGTCCACCGGGGCTGGACGGAGCAGATCACCCCGCACGGGGCGGTGAAGGATGGAACGGCCCTCGAAGTTGCCCGCGTCGCTCACGCCCCACCAATCGATGGCCGCCGCCGCCAGCTCCGGCTCGAGCAGGCGGCGCAGCTCGTCTGCTGTCCAGAGGTAGAAGCGGCCCTCCTCGCCCTCGGAGTCGGCGTCCTCGGCCGAGGCGAAGCCCCCACCCGCCGCCGCCAGATCTCGCCGCACGTAATCGAGAGTCTCTTCCACCACCTGCAGCCAGCGCCGCTCCCCGGTCAGCTGCCAGGCGTGCAGATAGACCCGGGCCAGGCCGGCCTGGTCGTAGAGCATCTTCTCGAAATGCGGCACCAGCCAGTGCCGGTCGACCGAATAGCGGGCGAACCCTCCGCCGAGGTGGTCGTAGATCCCCCCGGACGCCATGGCGTCGAGGGTGGTGGTGATCATGGCCAGCGTGTCGGGACTGCGGTTGTGGCTGTAGGCCCGAATCATCAGATCGACCATGGTGGGCTGGGGGAACTTGGGCGCCTGGCCGAAGCCCCCCCAGGAGTCGTCGTGAGCCTGGCGCAGGTTTCGGTAGGCGGCGTCGAGCACCTGGCCCAGAACGGCCGGGTCGGCGCTCGGAGGGCGGTCGCCGCTCTCCAACGAGAGCACTCCGGCGTCCGCCGGCAGGCCGGCGTGCGCCGCCAACGACGTCGACAACTGGTCGGCCTGGGCCAGCACCTCGGATCGACGGTTGCGCCAAGCGTCCTCCACCGCCTCCAGAACCTGCACGAACCCGGGCATGCCACCGCGCGGCTCGGGCGGGAAGTAGGTGCCACCGAAGAAGGGCCGTCCGTCGGGGGTGAGGAACACCGTCATCGGCCAGCCCCCGTGGCCGGACATGGCCTGAACCGCCTCCATGTACACGGCGTCCACGTCCGGCCGTTCCTCGCGGTCCACCTTGACGCTGACGAACAGCCGGTTCATCACCTCGGCAACGGCCGGGCTCTCGAACGACTCGTGGGCCATCACGTGGCACCAGTGGCAGGCCGAGTAGCCCACTGACAACACCACGGGCACGTCTCGCTCCCGTGCCGCGGTGAAGGCCTCCTCCCCCCACGGGTACCAGTCGACCGGGTTGTCGGCGTGCTGGCGGAGGTAGGGGCTGGTCTCTTGGGCCAGGCGGTTCTGGACCACCCTCAGGCCTGAGCGGGCCCGTCGACGGACCCGGCCGCCTTCTTGGCCTTGGTGGCCGCGGTCTTCTTGGCCGGTGCCTTCTTACTTCCCCCGTGGTCATGCTCGTGGGCCTCGCCGGCGTGCTCGCGGTCAAAGTCCTCGTGCGGGTGGTGGGAGTGGATCAGGCCACCATGGTCGTGCTGGTGGGCGTGGCGGGCGCTCAGGTGCTCGAAGCCCCCCCTGGCGGCGTTGAAGTTGTGGGTGACGTGGTGATGCTCGTGGTCGTGGGTAAGGGCCTCGTGCGAGTGCTCGGCGCTGTCGCTGTCTGGCAATCCGTCCTCCTCGCTCGGTTCCCTACATCATCTCCCAGCCAGGACAGGCCTTTAACCAGATCGGCCGGGCGTGAGCAGGAGGCGGGACGGGTAGCGTCCGGGGCGATGACGGCGGCACGGGCTGACCAGCCGGACCGGCCGGTGCCGACCGTGGCGCCCCGATGCACCTACCGGGTGCAACTGAGCCCGTCGTTCCCGTTCGCGGCGGCCGAGGCCATGGTGCCCTACCTGGCCGAGCTGGGGGTGAGCCACCTCTACTGCTCGCCCATCCTGCAGGCCGCTCCCGGCAGCCAGCACGGCTACGACGTGGTCGACCACAGCCAGATCAACGAAGAGCTCGGTGGCCGCGCCGGCTTCGAGGGGCTGTGCCGCACAGTCGCCGCCCACGGCATGGGAATCCTGCTCGACATCGTGCCCAACCACATGGCGACGGCGGGGCGGGCCAACGCCTGGTGGTGGGACGTGCTGGAGAACGGCCCGGCCAGCCGCTACGCGTCGCACTTCGACATCGACTGGAACCCGCCGGAAGAGAAGCTCCGCCAGCGGGTCCTGGTGCCCGTCCTCGGCGACCACTACGGCCGGGTCCTGGAGGCAGGGGAACTCCGCCTGTGCCGCCAGGGAGGCTCGTTCGTGGTCGCCTACCACGACCACGAGGTGCCGGTGTCGCCGCGTACCCTCGACGAGCTGTTGGCCGACGCCGCCCGCAAGGCCGGCAGCGACGAGCTGGCCAGCCTGGCCGACGCCTTCGGGCGGTTGCCCCACGCCTCGGAGACGGATCGGCGATCGGTGGCGGAGCGCCACCGCGACAAGGAGATCCTCCGGGGACGGCTCGAGGAGCTGTGCGCCACCCGGCCGGACCTGGCCGAGGCGGTCGACGCCGCCATCGAGCGGGTGAACGTCGACCCGGATCGGCTCGACGCCATGCTGCAACGGCAGAACTACCGGCTGGCCTTCTGGAAGGTTGCCGGCCAGGAGCTCGACTACCGCCGCTTCTTCGATATCCACAATCTCGTCGGCCTGAGGACCGAGGACCCGGCCGTATTCAGCGACACCCACCGCCTCGTGCTCGACCTCGTCGCAGAGGGCCGGGTCGACGGCCTACGGGTGGACCATCCCGACGGACTGGCCGACCCCGAGGGCTATCTCGACCGGGTCCAGCGCGAGACCGGGGGCGCCTGGTTGGTGGTGGAGAAGATCCTCGGCCACGACGAGGATCTCCGAGGCTGGTGGCCGGCCGACGGGACGACCGGCTACGACTATCTGAACGAGGTGGAGGGTCTCTTCGTCGACCCGTCCGCCGAGGGGGAGTTTGACGCGCTGTACACGGCGGTCGCCGACGACCCTTCGTCGTTCGAGTCCGTGGCGCTGACCTCCAAGCTCGACGTCATGTACACGACCCTTGCCGCCGACGTGGAGCGGCTCACCGCCCTGTTCGTCGACGCCTGTGAGTGGAACCGCCGCTACCGCGACTACACCCGTGTCGAGCTCCGGCACGCGCTGCGTGAGCTGCTCGCCGCCCTCGACGTCTACCGCACCTATGTCCGGCCCGCGGGGGCGGCCACCGACGAGGACCGCCGGGTGGTGACCCGGGCCCTGGACCGGGTCCGGCAGCGCCGTCCCGACATGGACCAGGACCTCTTGGAGCTCCTCGAGAACATCCTGTTGGGCCGGGCCCGAGGACCGGCGCCCGCCCAGCTGCGTCAGCGGTTCCAGCAGGTGAGCGCGGCGGTGATGGCCAAAGGGGTGGAGGACACCGCCTTCTATCGCTACAGCCGCTTCGTCGCCCTCAACGAGGTCGGAGGGGACCCAGGACGCTTCGGCGGCAGCGTCGAAGGGTTCCACCGCCGCAACCTCCGGGCCGCGGAGGCTTGGCCTCGCACCTTGCTGGCGACCTCCACCCACGACACCAAACGGAGCGAGGATGTGCGGGCGCGGCTGGCCGTGCTCAGCGAGATCCCCGCCGAGTGGACGGCGGCGGTCGCCCGGTGGCGGGCTCACAATGGACGGCACCGGCGGAACGGGCTGCCCGACGGCCGTGCCGAGTACCTCCTCTACCAGGCGTTGGTCGGGGCCCACCCCCTGCCCGTCGATCGGGCCTGGGCCTACATGGAGAAGGCGGCCCGGGAGGCCAAGATCCATACCAGCTGGACCGAGCCCGACCCGGCCTACGAGGAGTCGTTGCGCTGCTTCGTCCACAACGCCTGCGCCGACGACGAGTTCACCGCCGACCTCGCCGGCTTCGCCGAGCGGATCGCCGGTCCGGGCCGCACCAATTCCCTGGCTCAGACGGTGCTCAAGCTGACCTCCCCCGGCGTGCCTGACATCTACCGCGGCAACGAGTCCTGGGACTTGAGCCTGGTCGACCCCGACAACAGGCGGCCCATCGACCCCGACGGGCTGAAGGCGTTGCTCGACGCCGCCGTCCAGAGCGGCCCGGAGGAGGCCTTGGCCCGAGCCGCAGCGGGCCTGCCGAAGATGCTCGTCGTTCACCGGGCCCTCGAGGTCCGCCGCCAGCTGGCCGACTGCTTCGGTCCCGGCTCCTCCTACCTGCCGCTGGTCGCGGAGGGCGCGGCCGCCCCCCATCTCGTCTCCTATGCGCGAGGCGGGCGGGTCATCGTGGCCGTGCCCCGCCTGGTGGTTGGCCTGGAGCGCAGAGGTGGATGGCACGATGCGAGGCTCGACCTGCCCCCGGGTGACTGGGTCGATCGCATGACCGGCGACCATCACGCCGGCGTCACCGGCGTGGGCCAGCTTCTCGGGCGGTTTCCGGTGGCGCTGCTGGTGAAGCAGTGAGCAGGCACCGTTTCGAGGTGTGGGCCCCGTACGCCGAGCGGGTTGAGGTGGTGCTGGCGGGTGGGCGCCGGGTCACCCTCGCGCCCGCCGACCACGGGGACCCGTCGCTCCAGGGATGGATGGCGGCGGAGGTGGCCGGGGTGGGGGCGGGAGACGACTACGGCTTCTCCCTCGACGGAGGGGACCCCCTTCCGGACCCACGGTCGGGCTGGCAGCCACACGGTCCGGACGGCCTCTCGCGACTCGTGGATCACGGGTCCTTCGCCTGGGCCGACTCCGGATGGAGGGGCATCCACCTGCCGTCGAGCGTCTTTTACGAGATGCACGTCGGCACCTTCACCCCCGAGGGGACGTTCGACGCCGCCGTGGGGATGCTCGACCACCTGGTGGACCTCGGCGTCGACGTGGTGGAGGTCATGCCGGTCGCCGAGTTCCCCGGCGGGCGGGGGTGGGGCTACGACGGGGTCGACCTGTTCGCCCCCCACCACGCCTATGGCGGGCCGGACGGGCTGAAGCGGCTGGTGGACGGCTGTCATCGGCGTGGCCTCGCCGCCGTGCTGGACGTCGTTTACAACCACCTCGGGCCGTCGGGTAACTACCTGGCCGAGTACGGCCCGTACTTCACGGATCGCTACGCCACCCCGTGGGGCCGGGCGGTCAACCTCGACGGACCGGGCTCGGACCAGGTGCGCCGGTTCTTCGTCGACAACGCCCTGCACTGGTTGAGGAACTACCACTTCGACGGCCTGCGCATCGATGCCGTCCATGCGATCGTCGACACTTCGGCCACCCATCTTCTCGAGCAGCTCGCCGCCGAGGTGGGCCGGCTGGCCGACGCCGAGGGCCGCTCCCTCTTCCTCATAGCCGAGAGCGACTTGAACGACCCGCGGATCGTGCGCCCCCCGGCCGTGGGCGGCTACGGCATCGACGCCCAATGGAGTGACGACTTCCACCATGCCGTGCACGCCCTCCTGACCGGGGAGTCCGACGGCTACTACGCCGACTTCGGGACGCTGGAGGACCTGCGGACGGCGCTCACCGGCGCCTACGTGTACGACGGACGCTTCTCCAGCCATCGCCGGCGTAGCCACGGGCGGCCGGCGACCGGTCTGGCCGGGAGCAAATTCCTCGGCTATCTGCAGAACCACGACCAGGTCGGCAATCGGGCCATGGGGGAGCGCAGCTCAGCGTTGATGACAACCGGCCGGCTCAAGGTTGCCGCCGCCCTGGTGCTGACGGCGCCGTTCGTGCCGATGCTCTTTCAGGGCGAGGAGTGGGGAGCTTCGACGCCGTTCCAGTACTTCACCGACCACACCGACCCCGACCTCGGGCGGGCGGTGAGCGAGGGGCGCCGGCGCGAGTTCTCCTCGTTCGGCTGGGACCCGGCCTCCGTACCGGACCCCCAGGATGAGGCGACCTTCGCCAGTTCGAAGCTCGACTGGTCCGAGCGGGGACAACCGGCTCACCTTGAGCTTCTCGAATGGCACAAGCTCCTCATCAGGCTGCGCCGCACCACCGCCGATCTGAGCGACGGGCGCCTGGACCGGGTGGGCTTCGAGGTGGTCACGGACGGCTGCTTCACGGTGCACCGGGGGGCGGTGTCGGTGGTGTGCAACCTGGCTGCCGGACCCTCCCGAGCGCCGATCGGCGAGCCGGCGAAGGTCCTGGCCCAGTCAGACGCCCGGTGCCGGCTCCTCGAGGGCTCGGTCGAGCTGCCGCCCGACTCGGTGATGGTGCTGGGCTCGGCCCGCCCGACCTAGGGTTCGCTCGTGGAACTGCGACTGGATGGCAAGGTGGCCTTGGTCACGGGAGGCTCCAAGGGGATAGGTCGGGCCATCGCCCACGCCTATGCGGCCGCCGGAGCCAAGGTGATGATCTCCTCCCGCAAGGAGGACGCACTGCGGGCAGCGGCGGCGGACATGCCCGGCACCGTCGAGTGGTTCGCGGCGAACGCTGGAGACCCCGACGACGCAGCCGCCTGCGTCGATGCCACGGTCCGGCGGCTCGGCGGCATCGACATCCTCGTCAACAACGCCGCCACCAACCCCTACATGGGCCCCATGATCGACATCGACGTGGCCCGGGCCGACAAGACCGTGCAAGTAAACCAACGAGGTGTGTTGGTCTGGACCCAGCTGGCGTGGAAAGCGGGCATGTCCGACCGGGGAGGGGCGGTCATCAACATGGCCTCGACCGGCGGCCTCGCCGTCACACCAGGTATCGCCTACTACAGCGTGACCAAGGCGGCGGTCATTCACATCACCCGCCAGCTCGGCTTCGAGCTGGCTCCCAAGGTCCGCGTCAACGCCATCGCACCGGGCCTGGTGAAGACGGACATGGCCCGCGCCCTGTGGGAGACCTCGGAGGAAGCGATCGCCAGACGCACCCCGCTGCGTCGCCTGGGGGTGCCCGAGGACATCGCCAACATGGCCCTGTTCCTCGCCTCCGACGCCGCCTCGTGGATCACCGGCCAGACGTTTGTGGTGGATGGGGGGGCCCAACTGGCCCCCGGCCTCGGCTAGCGCCGCCCCTGGCGGCCCGCGCCACCGCGGGACAGACTGGCCCCATGGCCATCGATTTCAGCTTCGGTCCCGAAGTGGACGAGGTCCGTCTCCGGGTGCGTCAGTTCATGGATACCGAGGTGCGCCCGGCCGAGGAGAAGGTCCGGGCCGACGGCGACGAGCGCGACGGCTGGATCGGGGTCATCCTCGAGCTCCGGGTCCGGGCTAAGGAGCTCGGACTGTGGTTGCCCCAGATGCCCAAAGAGTGGGGCGGCATGGGCCTCGGGGTCACCGCCATGGCGGCAGTGTCGGCCGAGGCAGCCAAAACCGGCATCGGGCCGTTCGTGTTGAACTGCCACGCCCCCGACGAGGGCAACATGCACACCCTCCTGCACTGGGGCACCGACGAACAGAAAGAAAAGTATCTCCGCCCGCTCTGTGAGGGATACACCCGTTCCTGTTTCGCCATGACCGAGCCCGAGGTCGCCGGATCGGACCCCACCCTCATCCAGACCTTCGCCTACCCCGACGGGGACGAGTGGGTGATCAACGGGCACAAGTGGTTCATCTCCGGAGCTCGAGGCGCCCAGTTCGCCATCCTCATCGCCCGCACCGAGGAGAACCCCGAGATCCCCCAGGCCCGCAACTCCGCCTTCATCGTGGAGACGAGCTGGCCGGGCTGGGAGATCGTGCGTGACGTGGAAACGATGTCGGGCAGCCACAACCACTGCGAGATCCGGATCAACGACCTGCGGGTGCCGTCGGCCAACATGCTCGGAGAGCGGGGTCAGGGCCACCTGCTCGGCCAAGCTCGCCTCGGCCCCGCCCGACTGGCCCATTGCATGCGTTGGATCGCCCAGGCCGAGACGGCTCTTGACATGATGGTCGACCGGTCACTCAACCGTTTCTCCCACGGGTCGCTGCTGGCGGAGAAGCAGGGGATCCAGTGGATGATCGCCGACTCGGCCATGGAGCTGTACCAGGCAAAGCTCATGGTCCTCCACGCCGCCTACCGGATCGAGAACGGCCTTCCGTTCAAGACCGAGGTCTCCATGGCCAAGCATCACGTAGCCAACACCCTCTGGAAGATCACCGACCGGGCCATCCAGGTCCACGGGGCGCTGGGCTACTCGTCGGACACGCCTTTGGCCGACATGTTGAAGCAGGCGAGGTGGAGTCGCTTCGCTGACGGTGCTGACGAGATCCACCAGATGACCATCGCCCGCAATACCATCGCCGCCTACAAGGACCACGGCACGACAAAGGCGGCCACCGGCGACCTTCCCCTCTGATCCTGGCGGTCGGGCCGCCGGCATCACCGCCCGGTGAGGGGCGGCCCGTCGAACGAGTCCACCGTGGCGAACTCCTCCACCGGGCGCCGGGTCAGGCGGCGGGCCACCCGGGCAGGACGGCCGAGGGCGAGAACGCCGGCGACGATCACCTCCTCGGGCAGGCCCAGGAGGCGGCGGACCTCGGCCTCCTGGCGGATGAGCATGGTGGTCATGACCCCGGCGAGACCCTCGGCCCGAGCGGCGAGAAGGAGGTTCCACGCGAACGGGTAGATGGACGCTCCGCCGGCCATCGTGTACCGGGGGAGGTCGCGGTCAACGGCGGCAAGAACCCGGAGATCAGCGCACAGCACCAGTAGTACGGGAACCTCGTCGAGGTGCTCGGCGAACCCGCCCGGGCCGGCCGCGGCCGCCTCACGCAGCCCGTCTGCCCCCTCGGCGGCGGCCGATTCGGCCGCCCGGTCGGTGACCGGCGCCCACGGCACCAGTCCGGCGCCTGATATGGCGAGGTACTGGTACCACCCGTCGAGGTAGAGATCGCGCAGGCTCCGGCGCCGGGGGGCATCCTTGACCACGATCACGCGCCATCCCTGGCGGTTGCCACCGCTCGGCGCGAAGCGGGCGGTGTCGAGAACGCGGTGGACGACCTCGTCCGGCACCGGGTCGGGAAGGAACTCGCGCGCCGCGCCGGTCGTGCGTAGGGTTTCGATCAGTTCCACCCGCCCGACCGTAGTCGGCCGGTCTGTCTCAGCCGAAGCGGTAGCGGATGATCTCCTCGACCGGCTCGTAGCCGATGCGACGGTAGATGGAGTTGGAGACGGGGTTGGCCAGGTCCGTGTAGAGGATGCTGCGCAGCCCCTGGGAGCGCAGCTCGGAGGAGACCGAAGCGACGACCGCCATCCCGTAGCCCTGGTTTCGCCGGTCTGGTGGTGTGTAGACGGGGCCGATCCTCACCACGCCGGCAACCTCAGCCGTCCTGGCCGCCATGGAGACCGGCCCTCCGTCATCCCAGATGGCGATGAGGCCCTTCGCGACCCGTAGGTCGACGATCTCGGGCAGGTGGCCGGCGGATTCACCGGTCTCGTCGGCGAAGCCCTTGAACCAGCTCAGCAGGAGTTGCCGATCCGCCGGCGTGGCGTCCCGCAACCGCCCGGTGGTGGTGCCGGGCGTGAGGCGGGGGCCCAGCTCGTAGAGCCGCTGGGCGAGATCCGGCCGCACCGGATCGCCGGTGCGCTCGGCCCAGCGCCCGGAGAATCGGGCGGCGCTGGAGACTTCGCCGCTCACCCCGGGGAGGTTGGCGCCCGCGTCGACGATGCCATCGACGGCGGCGGCCACGGCCTCGGCCGCCATGGGTGTCAGGGTGGCGAAGAACTCGAGCGGTGATTGGAAGACGACGCCCGTGGGGCGGTGACCCTCTGAGACGAGCCAATAGCGGCCCGGTTGGGGGTGGGAAGCCCTGGCATGGAGCAGGGTCAGGACGAGGTTGTGCCGGACGGGGTCGGAGACCAGCAACTCCGCCGCCTCGGTCAGGACTTCGCCGGGGGAGTCGACCGCCCGCAGGTGGTACCGCGCCATGCCGACATGATGACGAGCCCAGGCACCCGGCGAGTGCCATTTTTCGGACGCCTTGGAACGACCCAGCTACGTCAGGTGGATCCGAGCAGGCGCCGGGCGGGGGCCTCGGGCTCGAACTCGAGTTCTTTGACCAGGTGGACGATCGTGCCGGTCTCCGGCTCCGAGGTGAAGGTGACGTCGTCCATCAGGGCGTGCATCAGAGCGACTCCCCGTCCCCGCTCGGCCTCGTGGCCGGCCATCTGGCTGCTCAGAGAGGCGGCGTCGAAGCCGTGGCCGCTGTCGATAACTCTGATCTCGCACCGCTGGCTGAACGAGATGGTGACGTCGTAGGCGTCCCCTGGCCCGGAATGGGTGATGACGTTGGCGCACGCCTCGCTGACGGCCACGTTCACCGCGTCACGGATGTCCGCCACCACCCCAATTTCGTCCATGGTGAAGCTCACCAGGTGGCGAACCAGGGTGACGCTCGTCCGGTCGCGAGGGAGACGGAAGCTGATGTCGACCCGGTGTCCGCCTCCGTCCCCGCCGCGGGCAGGCTCCTCGTCCCCCTCCGAGCGTCCGCTGGCCACACGAGTCTTGTTGCCCCTGGGGGCGGCCTTCATGCCGGGGCCGCTGGGGGTCGTCCGCCGGCAGCCACCTCCTCAAAGGTGGTTTACGTCGTGTAACCGGAGGGTAAAACTGGCGCCGGGTCGTCCCCGTGGCGGCCCAGCTACGTGCTGACGGGCCTCCGCCTTGGCGGGGGCTCGTCCGCGTCGAGGCTCAGGGGTTGGAGGCTCAGGGGGTGGCGGCTCAGGGGGTGGCGGCCCCGGGGACCGGGAGTCGCTCGACCCCCGGTCCGGACAGACCCTCGCCTGCTCCCCGCCGGTTGCCGAGGAGGGCCAGCAGGTCAAGAGCCCTGCCCTGCACCTCCGGCCCCCGCCCCGAGCTCCAGTCGGTGTCGGTGGCCACGAGGCGCACGTGGCGATGGGAGGGCCCGTGGAAGGCCAGCTTCGGCATCCAACGGTCGACCCTACGGAGGACATCGAGGGCGGCGACGACCGTCGCGGGGTCGAGTCGGGGGCTGAGGCCGAGGGGACGGAGCATGTCGTCCTGGTGGACAGCAATCTCCGACAGGGCGACCTTCGGCATTCCGCTGTAGTGCGAGGCGGCGGCGCGGCGCAGGCGGTCGGCCAACTCCGGGACGGGCTGCTTTCCCAGCTCGCGGGCGCACAACAGGAAGCCCCGATCGCGGTCGCGCCCGGCTTGGGCCCGCAGGTCGCCCGACATGGAGCGCCAGGTCGACTCGGCCATGTGGACCAGATGGGCGAGCACATCGCGCACCCGCCACCCTTCACATCGGGAAGGCGCGTCCCACTGCCCGGGGTCGAGGGTCACTGCCCGGTCGGCCAGGGCGATCCGCTCTGCCGCCACCAGCTCCCACCGCTGCCTACGGCTGGCCATCCGACGCCCCTCCGCTGAGGAAACCGGTCGCCGGCCACGCTATGACCCCGTCTCTCGGAGCGGCCAGTCTCAACCCCGGGGCACGAGGGAGATCACTGCGGAGGCGTCCACCGGCGCCACCGCCGCCCCGCAGTAGTGACAGCGCTCATCCCATGTGGAGCCGAGAGGAGCTCCGCAGTTGTCGCAGCGAGCGACTCGATGGGTGGTGGATCCGATCGCCGCCGTCGGAGCGGCGGGCAGGTGGGTCAGCGCCGCCTGGTCCAGCCAGACGACCTCGCACGGCTGGCACACGGCGGCCGAGCCGACATCGATGTGACGACCCCGCATGGCCGCCGAGCAGAACGGGCAGGTGGGCGGCCGGGCGTCGGCTGTCTCCTCGGCGGTCCAGATCCGCTGGGCGACCCCTTCGGCCAGCACCTGGCGGAGGACCGCCACGCCCATGACCGCGCCGGCGCAAGCCTCACAGTCGTAGCGCCGGAGGCTTCCGACGTGATCGAGGAGGAGGGAGCCGCCACAGCCCGGGCAGCGCAACGGGCCCGCGTCCATACCCAGAGATCTCGGCAACTTTCGCCATCGCTTGAGGCTCCCGCCGGCGGAGAACGAATACGGATGACGCCCGGAGTGGCCCGGCCTAAGTTCCCGGCGATGGCCCCGTCCGCCCGCACCACCCGCCTCCGGATCGGGCCCAGCCCGGCGGGGCCGCTGCACGTGGGCCACGTACGGAACGCGGTGCTCACCTGGATCCTCGCTCGTCAACAGTCGGGCGAATACCTCGTCCGGTTCGAAAACACCGATCGGGTCAAGGAGGTGGCCGGGGCCAGAGAGGCCATGGTCGAAGACCTGGCCTGGCTCGGCCTGCTCGGCGACTCGCCGCCCGGTTGCCAGGCTGACATGAAGCCCGCCTACCGCCAAGCTCTCGACGTCCTGGCTGACGGGGGATGGACCTACCGAGAGGGAGATGCGGTTCGGTTCCGCCTGCCCCGTGACGGGGCGACGGAGTGGGAAGACGTCGTGCGGGGCCGACTGGCAGTCCGGAACTCCGACCTGGGCGACCCGGTGCTGGTCCGTAGCTCGGGCCTTCCGACCTTCTTCCTCGCCAGCACGGTGGACGACAGCGAAGACGGGATCACTCACCTGTTGCGAGTCGACGCCATGGCCCGGGTGACGGCAACCCAGTTGCACATCTGGGGCGCTCTGGGCCGCGCCCTCCCGCGCTTCGGTCACCACCCGGCGGTGGTGGGCTCCGACCGGAAGTTGATCCGGAACGGCGCGACAGAGGGAGCAACCGTGGGCGAGCTGCGCGAGAGCGGGATCGCCCCGCAGGTCCTCGTCGTCTACCTGGCTCTTCCCCAGACGGCGAGCTGGAAGGCGCCTCCTGTCCGCCTCGAGGACGTGGTCGACCAGGTCGATCTCAGCCGGGTGAGCCGCCGACCTTTGGTCTTCGACGTCGAGGCGGTGCGGGCGATGAATCGCAGGTATGGGGCCGGCCGCTGAGTCAGAAGACCGCCACCCGACGCGCACCCATCCGGTGCCGCGGTCGCGCGCATCGCCCGTCCCGTAGCAAACAGGACGCACTACGCAAAGGCGGCGAGAAAGCGGTGATGTCAAGGGGGGAGGCAGGAGACGGCGCCGTGGTGTCGTACCTCCATCAGGGAGACAGGTGTGACGCGCAAGGGCAGAGAGGATCGTGAGGGTCGGCTGCACGCCCGATGCCAGGCGTGTAACCGGATCTTCGCGGTCGGGCCGGCCAACACGACGGCGACCCACTACCGACACGAGCCTTGGCTGAGCTGGGCCGAGACGACCTGTGCCACCTGCGGCCACGCATTCCGGCACTTCTTCGCAGGCGAGCTCCTCGACGACCTCATCCGGGCTGGATGTGTCCGGCACGAGCGCGTGGCCCCCGCCTGGGTGGCGGAGTTCTGGGCAGCTGAGCACGGCTTGGCCCCGGTCCGGGCCCAAGCGCCGTCGCCAGTCAGCGTGGCGGAGTCGGTGGTGTGGGACGCGTGGCTACGCGATGCCAGCACCGAAGACATAATGGGAGCGTTGGGTGTCGAGCCCGCCGGGCCGATCTCGGTGGTCATCGCCGACGACGACCCGAACATTCTTCGGCTCGAGCGTCTGTATCTCATCGGTGACGGCCGGTTCACCGTCGTGGGCCAGGCCAGAGACGGCGATGAGGTACTGCAGGTGGTCAACGACAGCCAGCCCGACGCTCTTGTCCTCGATGTGATGATGCCGGGCACCGACGGGCTGTCCGCGCTGAGGACGCTGACGACCGTGGTCCGTCCGCCGAGGGTGGTCCTGTACTCCGCCTATGTCACGCCGACAGTGGTGGCGGCGGCTCGACGGTTCGGGGCGTCGGTGGTCGAGAAGGGAAAGAGCCTCAAGGTGCTGGTCGACGCCCTGGCCGCCACCGCTTAAAGAGGATCGCGTAATATACCGCTGGTGTGTGGGACAGTGGTGTGATGGTTACTTCCCCAACTTCGGCGGCTGCCGGTACTAGACCGGCGAAGGTGCCCAAGCCGGTGCGTCCTCGGCGTGACTT
>Ga0209810_1000101_pt1 | contig 261765 bp, 239 predicted proteins | sample Coa_R1_7_FD_187159 | JGI IMG/M metagenome (GOLD analysis project Ga0209810, IMG submission 187159) | Surface soil microbial communities from Centralia Pennsylvania, which are recovering from an underground coalmine fire - Coalmine... | ecosystem: Environmental > Terrestrial > Soil >...
TCAACGCCACGGGCAGCTCGAGCTACGCCGGGCCAGTGAGCGCCGTGCCGCGCTAGGCGCAGCCCGCACGCTCCACAGGGCGCGGCGGGGTCATCCCCGCCGCGCCCTGGTGGCTGTCCAGGCCTCCGGGTTGAGCGGGGTGCGCGGAAGCTCGCCCCACAGCGCGGGGCTAGTCGACGGCGATGAGCTGCTTGCCCTTCGTCTCCGGCAGAAACACCAAGGCGATCAGACACAGTCCATACGCCGCCGCGCCGAAGGCGATCGCCCCGGCCAGTCCCAGGCTGGCCGACAGTGCGCCGATGATGGTCGGGAACAGCGCCCCGACGGCACGGCCGACGTTGTAGCAGAAGCCCTGGCCAGCGCCACGGGCGCGCGATGGGAATAGCTCGGCCAGGTAGGAGCCAAAGCCGCTGAAGATGCCGGAGGCGAAGAATCCGAGCGGCAGCCCCAGCACCAGCAACAGCGCGTTGGCGCCCGTGGGGATGCCGGTGTACAGAACGATCAGCACCGCGCTCAGGAGCGCGTAGAGCGCGAACGTCGCTCGCCGTCCGAGCCAGTCGTTGATGTAGCCGCTGGTGAGATAGCCTAGGAACGAGCCGATGATCACCACCGCGGTGTAGCCGCCAGTGCCGACCACGGTGAGCTGGCGAGCACTCCTCAAGAACGTCGGCAGCCAGGTGAAGATCGAGTAGTAGCCACCCTGGGCGCCGATCGCGAGCAGCGAGGCGGCGAGCGTCCGCCCGAGCAGGTCGGGGCGGAAGATCTGCACCAGCGGATTCGTCGTCGCGCCGCGCTCCACCGCCTCGCGGGTTCGTGCCTCCTTCGCCCGCTGCGTCTCGACGTAGACCTGCGGCTCCTTGACGGCGCTGCGCACGTACAGGATCAGCAGCGCCGGCAGGATGCCCAGCCAGAACAGGATGCGCCAGGCCAGGGTCGGGCTGGCCAGGCTGAACACCACGGTATACGCCACCGCCGCCAGTCCCCAGCCGATCGCCCAGGCGCTCTGGACTGCCCCGAGGACGCGCCCGCGCTGGGCCGGGTTGGCGATCTCCGCCACCAGGATCGCCCCGGCCGCCCACTCCCCGCCAAAGCCGAGCCCTTGCAGGGCGCGGAACAGCACGAGCTGCTGGTAGCTCTGGGCCAGGCCGGAGAGGAAGGTGAAGACTGAGTAGACGGCGATCGTGATCATCAACGTCCGCACCCGCCCGATCGTATCTGCCAGCAGCCCGGCCAGGACGCCCCCGAGCGCGGAGACGAGCAGCGTCGCGGTGGCGATCAGCCCCGCCTGGCTCTGCGACAGCGCGAACGTCGCCGCGATCGCCGTCAGTGAGAACGAGAAGACCATGAAGTCGAAGGCGTCCAGCGCCCAGCCCAGCGCCGATGCCCAGAAGGCGTGCCGTGCTGGCCCGGTGAGCGTTCGATACCACTCCAGATTGACGATCCCGGGCCCGCTCCGGGCTGTCACCGACCCTGCTGCCCGCTCGCGCATCCCGCGCCTCCAGCCCCGGCCAACACACGCTCGATACCTGCGTGTTCAATCCGCCGGATATATGCTTACTCTCAATCATAGCGCAGGCAATCGCTGCTGGAGGCAGTGTCGAGCGCCGCGGAGGAGACCAAACGATGGCGGACACAACCAGATGTGTCGATTTCAATAGCGATCTTGGCGAAAGTTTCGGCGCCTGGACGCTGGGCGATGACGCGGCGATGGTGCAGTTCATTACCAGCGCCAACCTCGCCTGCGGCTTCCACGCCGCCGACTTCAGCGTCATGGATCGCACCGTTGCGCTCTGCCAACAGGCCGGCGTGGCGGTGGGAGCCCAGCCCGGTTTTCCAGACCTGCAGGGCTTCGGCCGCCGCTCCATGGGGCTGACGCCCACCGAGGTCGAGCAGATGGTGCTCTACCAGATCGGCGCCCTGTACGGGTTCTGCCGGGCCCACGGCGTTGAGTTGACGCACGTCAAGCCCCACGGGGCGCTCTACAACCAGGCGGCGGTCGATCCGGCACTGGCGCGGGGGATCGCGCGGGGCGTGGCGCGCTTCAGCCGCGAGCTGCCGCTCGTCGGCCTGGCTGGCTCGACCGCCTTCGCCGAAGCCGCTGCCGAAGCGAACCTGCGCCTGATCCGCGAGGCGTTCGCCGACCGGCGCTACAACCCGGATGGAACCCTCCAGAGTCGTCGCGTGCCCGGCTCGCTGCTGACCGATCCAGAGGAGGCGGCGACGCAGGTGCTCCGCCTGGTGCAGGAGCACACAGTCGTCGCCCATGACGGCACGGTAGTCCCCGTCCAGGCCGAGAGCATCTGCTTCCACGGCGACACCCCGGGCGCACCGCGCATCGTCGCCACGGCCCGGGCGCGGCTCGAAGCGGCCGGGGTGTCGGTGCGGCCGATGCGGGCGCTGCTAGCCGCTCCATGACCGCACCGGGCTCCAAGGTCCGCATCCGGCCGTTCGGCGAGGCTGCGCTCCTGGTCGAGCTGGGCGAGGAGCCAGAGCTTACCGTGAACGGGCGGGTCCACGCCCTCGCCGCGGCGCTGGATGCCAGGCCGCTGCCCGGCCTGCGGTCGCTCGTTCCCGCCTACACCTCGCTGCTGGTGGAGTTCGACCCGCTCCTGGCCGACCCGACCGAGGTGGAAGCGGCGATCCGTGCCCGGCTGGAGCGCACCAGCGCCGCGGCACCGTTGCCCGGACGCTATCGCACTATCCCTACCGTCTACGGAGGCGAGTTCGGGCCGGACCTGAATGAGGTCGCCGCGCTAGTTGGGCTGAGTCCCACCGAGGTAATCGAGCGGCACAGCGGCACGGAGCAGCGGGTATACATGCTGGGCTTCGCCCCGGGCTTCCCGTATCTGGGCGACCTGCCGCCGGAGCTGGCACTGCCACGGCTCGCCACGCCGCGCGAGCGCGTTCCGGCCGGCTCCGTCGCGATTGCCGGCCGCCAGACCGGGATCTATCCTCGGCCTACGCCCGGGGGCTGGCGGCTGCTCGGCCGCACACCGCTGACGCTGTTCGACGAGCGACGCACCCCGCCGGCCTACCTGGCGCCCGGTGATCGCGTCCGCTTCGTCCCGATCGCGCCCGGTGAGTGGGCGCGCTACGCCGGGCCGGCCCCCGACTGGTGAGCACGGTGGTCGAGGTGGAGGTCGTCGCGCCCGGGCTGCTCACCACCGTTCAGGACCCGTATGGCCGGCCGGGATTCGAGCGGTATGGGGTCGCGACAGGCGGTGCGCTGGATCCCTTCGCGGCAGAGGCGGCCAATCGACTGGTTGACAACCCTCCGCGGGCTGCCCTGCTGGAGCTCACCCTGGCCGGGCCAGAGCTGCGCTTCGGGGCCGCCAGCGCGATCGCCCTGTGCGGCGCCGACCTGGGCCCGACGCTGGACGGCCAGCCGCTCGCGCCCGGCTGGAGCGCCTTCGTCCGCCCGGGTGCGGTGCTCACGTTCGGCGATCGCCGCGCCGGGGCGCGCGCCTACCTCGCCATCGCCGGCGGCCTCTGCGTTCCGCCGGTGCTCGGCTCAGCCAGTACCGACCTGCGGGCCGGGTTCGGAGGCCTGGAGGGCCGCCCCCTACGCGCCGGCGACCGCCTCCAGGCTCCGCCCGCGCGCGACCTGGCCGCCCGCGCCGGGCGATTCCTGGCCGCCGCGGCCGATCTGCCTGCCCCCACGGCGCCCATCCGCGTGCTGCCCGGCCCGCACCTGGAGCGCTTCGCTCCGGAGGCGCTTGAAGCGCTGTGCGATGAACCCTGGCGGATCACCGAGCAGGCCGACCGCATGGGCTACCGGCTGGCCGGGCCGCGGCTGCGCCACCGCCAGGGTCCCGACGTCGTCTCGCTCGGCCTGCCGGTGGGCGCGATCCAGGTCCCCGGCGACGGCCAGCCGATCGTCCTGCTGGCGGATCACCAGCCCACCGGCGGCTACACGGTGCTCGCCTGCGTGATTCGCGCCGACCTGCGCCGGCTCGCGCAGCGGCTGCCCGGGGAAACCGTTCGCTTTACATTGACGACGCCGGAGGCGGCACGAGCGGCGCTGGCTGAGCAACGAGCGCTGCTCCAGGCGCTGCCAGCGGCGACCGAGTGGGACGCGCTGCGCTGGGCGGGCGCGCTCGGCGCCGCGCCGGTGCTGGGCGGAGCCGGGCGGCTCACCTCCTCTCGGCCGAGCTGCTCGCCCCGACCTGCCGCGCCCGATGACAGCGACACCGCCGCTTGCTAGAATCCGCGTACCTTTGTCGGGGGTGAGCGTGACGGCCACGACGCGAACCGAGCTTCCGGCGACCGCCCAGGCGCAGTCCGGCGCCGCGATCTCGCTGCAGGGCGTCTCGATGGTCTTCGGGGCGCCCGACCAGCCGGGCGGAGGTGTGCGCGCCCTGCAGCAGGTGAGCCTGGAGGTTCAGCCGCGCGAGTTCGTCTCGTTGATCGGCCCCTCTGGCTGCGGCAAGTCGACGCTGCTGCGGCTGATCGGCGACCTGCTCAGCCCGACCGAGGGGACGATCCTGGTGAACGGCAAGTCGCCCCGCCAGGCGCGGCTATCGCGCGAATACGGAATCGTCTTTCAGCAGCCGGTGCTCTACGACTGGCGCACCGTCATCCAGAACGTCCAGCTCCCGCTGGAAGTGATGAAGGTGCCCCGGGCCGAGCGGGAGGAGCGGGCCCGCCAGCTCCTGCGGCTGGTCGGACTGGCTGAGTTCGCCCAGCGCTATCCCTGGGAGCTGTCCGGGGGGATGCAGCAGCGGGTGAGCATTGCCCGGGCGCTCTCCTTCCGCCCCTTGCTGCTGCTGATGGATGAGCCGTTCGGGGCGCTGGACGAGATGACCCGCGAGCGGCTGAACCGCGAGCTACTGGACATCTGGGCCGAGACCGGGACCACGGTGGTGTTCGTCACGCACAGCATCGCCGAGGCGGTCTTCCTCTCCGACCGCGTGGTCGTGATGTCCCCGCGCCCCGGCCGGATCGAGACCGTCATCCCGGTCGATCTGCCCCGGCCGCGGGGGCCGGAGACGCGCGAGCTGCCGCGCTTCTTCGCGCTGATCGCCGAAATCCGGCACAACCTGCGCGAAGTGGAGCACCACGAGGGATGACGGGGAGCCGCTGCTAATGGCCGCCGCCTCCACCCCGCGCCCGCGCGCTTTGGGCCTGGCCGCGCTTCCCGACGCGCTGGTGGTGCTGCTGGTCGCGCTCGCGCTGGTCGCCCTCTGGCAGCTCGCCGCCTGGCTCTACCTGACCGCCACGGTGCCGCCCGAGTTCCGCGAAGGGGTGATTACGGGCGCGGACACCCGGGTGCCGGCCGAGCTGCGCGTCGAGCAGATGAAGCTGCCGCTGCCGTCGATGATCCTCGCCGCGCTGGCGAACCCGGACAACGCGGACCAGCTCTGGCTCGCCGGACTGACCACGCTGCGCAGCGCCGTGCTCGGCTTCGCCGTCGGGGCGACGGTCGGCTTCCTGCTCGCGCTGGCGATGGCGCAGGCCACGGTGCTGGAGCGCGGGCTGCTGCCCTACGTCATCGCCTCGCAGATGATCCCGGTGATCGCGCTCGGGCCGATCGTCTACAGCATCTTCAAGGACGAGGAGCTGTCGCGGGTGCTGATCGCTGCCTACGTCACCTTCTTCCCGGTGACGGTCAACACCCTGAAGGGCCTGCGCAGCGTCGATCCGAACTCCCTGGCGCTGATGGACTCCTACGCTGCCAGCCGCTGGCAGGTGTACCGGAAGCTGCGCATCCCGGCGGCGCTGCCCTACGTGTTCCAGGCGCTCAAGATCGCCGCTACCGCCAGCGTGATCGGGGCGATCGTGGTCGAACTGATGGGCGCCCAGCACGGGATCGGCGTCACCATCCTGCGGACACAGTACTACGGCCCGGCGAACGCCTACAAGCTCTGGGGGGCGATCGTCGTCGCCTCGCTGCTCGGGCTGCTGTTCTTCCAGCTCGTGGCGGTTGTCGAGCGGCTCGTGCTCGCCTGGCAGCCCGAATTCCGTCGCGGGCGGCACCGATGAGCAGCGCCCGCCCGGCCGCCGCCGCCCAGCCCTCCGCTGCGCCGCGTCCCCGCGCCGGCGGTGCGGCCCTGCGCGCCCGCCTCCAGGGCTGGGGGCTGCCCAGCGCCATCTTCGTCGCGCTGCTCGCCCTCTGGGAATCGAGCGCGATCCACGGCGCGCTCGGGCTGAAGGAGTACCAGCTTCCGTACCCGTCGCAGATCGCCCAGGCGATCATCGATCGGCGCGAGGTGCTGCTCCAGGACGCCATCCCCTATACCGGGCTGGAGGCCCTCGTCGGACTGATCCTGGGCGGGCTGCTCGGCTTCGCCTGCTCCGTGCTGTTCGCCAACGTCCCCTTTCTCCGCCGCGGCGCGCTCCCGATCGCCGCCTCGCTCAACTCCATTCCGATCATCGCCATCGCCCCGATCGCGGTGCTCTGGCTGGGCTTCGGCCAGCCGTCGAAGATCGCCGTCGTCACCCTGATGACCTTCGCCCCGATGGTCGTCAACGCTTTCAAAGGGCTGTATTCCATCGACCCGCAGCCATTGGAGCTGATGGAGAGCATCGCCGCCAACCCCTGGCAGGTGTTCGTGAAGCTCCGCCTGCCCCACTCGTTGCCCTACGTGTTCCAGGCGCTCAAGGTGGGGACCACCCTGGCGATGATCGGGGCACTGGTGGCGGAGTTCTTCAACGCCGAGCACGGGCTGGGTGTGACGCTGTCGAACAACATCCAGGTGGCGAAGATGCCGATGGCCTGGGCGGCGATCGTGGTCGCGGCGGTGCTGGGCCTGCTCTTCTTCGCCGTCGTCAGCCTGCTCGAGCGCGCCGCCATCCCCTGGCACGTCTCCTACCGCAAGCGCTAGCCGCCCTCTCTACCGCGGAGGCCTCGCCGCCGCCTGGCTCGCCCCTCGTGGCACCGCCAGGCTACCGGGCACGCTCCGAGACGTATGCCCGGTGGGAGTGCCCGTGATGCAGAACGAGGCGTGGACACTGCACAGCCTGGCAGCCGGACCCTTCGCCTGAGGAAACGGCGGCACGCAGGCACCTCCGGCGCGCGCTCGAAGATCGGGCCGGGCTGGAGGGAAGCCGCTACACCCTGCGGCTCATCCCGTCCGCTGTCTCGCTGCCGCTGCTGTGCTGACCACCCACCACGCCGCGAGAGCGATCTCCGGCCAGCACCGGGCGGTGTGAGCAGCCAGGGCTAGAGGGCAGGATGCTGGCGCTCCCCGGAGTTGTCCAGACGTCGAGCGCTGCCTGCGACCAGTAGGCCAAGAGGAACAGCGGAATCCCTCCAGGCCGAGGTGAGCCTCTATCACGGCGCTCGTGCTTGCTGCCGGGTGACCGATTCACCCTATAGCCCGGCCCGGGACAGACGAATGACTACAGCACGGGAAGCCGCCAGCCCCACGCCCGACGAGACGGCGACCTGCACATTCATCCATCACTGCTCTGCGGAGGGTGCCTGTGGCCCTGGCTGGCGCTCGCACCATGACGAACGGCCTGGCGCTTGCCCGCACCTGGTCCCGCGACTGGGGCGGGCTGCTGGTCCTGGCCCGTGTTGCCCACTCGCTCGCCTTCAGCCTGTTCGCGCTGTTCCACTGGGGTGGGGAGAGCCAGTCCTTCCTCGGTGATCTGCTCTTCGCGCCCGTGGGGCTGATCTCCGCGATGCTCGCCTGGCGCGCCTCCCGCCACCTGGCGCTGGATCCCCGAACTCGGCGTGCCTGGAAGCTTATCGCCCTGGGCCAGATCGCGATCTGGCTTGGCGATATACTCTGGTTCTACCTGGAGGGCGTGCTCGACGTTCAGCCATACCCCTCCCTGGCAGACGTTTGTTACCTCTCGCTGTATCCTCTGACGTTTCTCGGTCTGCTCTGCTTCCCTGGGCGGCAGCAGAGCCGGGAGGAGCGACTCAAGTTCCTACTGGATGCCCTCATCGTGATGCTCGGCAGCGGGATGGTGGTCTGGTACCTGGTGCTCCGTCCCACCGCTCTCCAGTCACAGAGCGACCTGCTGACGACGATCACCTCGGTCGCCTACCCAGTAGGGGATCTGGTCCTCCTCCTGGGGCTGGCACGCGTGTCGCTCCGCGTGGTCCTCCCCAGCAGCCGACGCGCGCTGCAGCTCGTCGCCGCAGGCATGCTGCTGTACGTCGCCGCCGACGTCGCCTACGGATATCTCGGACTGCAGAACCTGTACGAGGGCGGCGGCCCGGTGGATATTGGCTGGATGGTCGGCGGACTGTTCATCGCCACCGGCGCGCAGTACCAGTACTGGTACGCCTCGCGGCTGCGGGAGAGTGCCGACCAGCCAGACGGCCGGCCAGCGTCGAGCCTGCTCCCCTACCTGTCCGTCGCCGTCGGCTACGGTCTGTTGCTCAGCGCCTCCCGCGACATGGCGGGGGAAGCGCTCCAGCAGCTCATCGTCGGCGCAGTTGCGCTCACCGGTGGGGTGGTGGCCCGCCAGTTCACCGCGCTGCGCGAAAACGCCCGCCTGCTCCAGCGGATGGCGGCGCTCCAGGACGAGCTGACCTACCGAGCGTTCCACGACCCGGTCACCGCCTTGCCGAACCGGGCGCTCTTTCGCGAGCATCTCGCCGCTGCCCTGGCCCGGGCGGGCCAGCAGCAGGAGATACCGGCGCTGCTGTTCCTGGACCTGGACAACTTCAAAGAGGTGAACGACACGCTGGGCCACGAAGCCGGGGACGAGGTGCTCCGGATCGCTGCCGAGCGGCTCCGCCGCTGCGTGAAGATCGGCGATACGGTTGCTCGGTTCGGCGGCGATGAGTTCGCCATCCTGCTCAGCGGCGTCGCCGACCGGGAGGACGCCGCCCAGGTGGCCGAGCGGATCGCCGCGGCGATCCGCGCTCCCATCGTGTTCCAGGACCGGCACTGGCTTCTGGACGTGAGCATCGGGATCACGTCCTCGCGTGGCGAAACGGCGGACGAGCTGGTGCGCCAGGCAGATGTGGCGATGTACGCCGCCAAGAATGCCGGCAAGGGGCGCATCGCCGTCTATCGGCCGGGCCTTGGGACAGCCCCGGGCAGCCGCGCCGAGCTCGTCGCCAGCCTCCGCCCCTCCGGCGCGCTCCCATAGCTCCCTCCGTCCCAGGCCTCCCACCCGGCCAGAGCAGCAGGGCGAGGCAGTCCGTGGCTCGATGGCCGCTAGGGCTTTCCCCTCGCCCGCGCGCTCACCCTCTTGTGAATGGTTGGCCTGAGGGCGGGGCAGGGCGTGCATTTGGAGCGCCTGTGTGTTACTTTCCACCCACTCAGGAGCAGGCGGCCGCGGAGCCCCGGCCGCGAGCCCGCTCCTGCTGGAAGACCTCGCCCCGAACGAGGTGCATTCGGCACACGAGGAGGGAAAGACAGCGTATGTCCCGTCTAGTCCATCGGCTCGCTGCCCCATTGGTGGTGTTCGCGCTGCTGGCATCGGCCTGTAGCTCCGCGCCGGCCGCCGCACCCACCAGCGCCCCCGCCGCCGCGCCGACGACGGCTCCGGCCGCCGCGGCTCCGACAACCGCCCCCGCGGCGGCTGCCCCGACCAAGGCGCCTGCTGCTGCGCCCACCACCGCCCCAGCGGCGGCGCCCACGACAGCGCCCGCGGCCCAGTCCAAGCCGTCCGGCCCGCCGGACAAGGTCAAGCTCCAGCTTAAGTGGGTGCCCCAGGCGCAGTTCGCTGGCTACTACGTCGCCCTCGAGAAGGGCTACTACAAGGACGAGAACCTCGATGTGACGATCATGCCCGGCGGCCCGGACATCGTCTCTGAGCAGCAGGTCGCCAACGGCCAGGCGGACTTCGGAATCGACTGGGTCGCCAGCTTCCTGGCGTTCCGCGACAAGGGGCTGCCACTGGTCGACGTCGCCCAGATCTATCAGGCCAGCGGGCTGCTGCTGATCTCCAAGAAGAGCGCCGGGATCAACAAGCCTGAAGACCTCAAGGGCAAGAAGGTTGGCGTCTGGTTCGGCGGCAATGAGTTCGAGTTCCTGGCGCTGATGGACAAGCTCCACTACGACCCGGACAAGGACCTCACCGTCATCAAGCAGGGCTTCACCATGGACCCCTTCCTGGCCGGGCAGATGGATGCTGCCAGCGCGATGACCTACAACGAGTATCAGGTGGTGCTCGAATCCGGCGTCAAGCCGGAGGATCTCAACGTCATCAACTACACCAAGGAAGGCGTTGGGATGCTCCAGGACAACCTCTTTACCACCGAGGACATGCTGAAGAACAAGCGGGACCTGGTGCTCCGCTTCGTCCGCGCCTCCATCAAGGGCTGGCAGGACGCGGTGACGGACCAGAAGTTCGCGGTGGACGCGGTGATGAAGTACGCCGAGAAGGGCTCGACCACCGTGGACCACCAGACGCGGATGATGGCCGAGGTCGCCAAGCTGGTAGTGCCGGAGGGCTGGAGCAAGGACAAGATCGGCCTGATGGACCCGGACCGCTTCAAGACGACCGCCGACATCGCCTACAAGTTCAAGGTCATCAGCAAGCCGGCCGATCCGGCGAAGTCGTATACCAACGACATCGTCCAGGAAGCGCTGAAGACGATCAAGGGCAGCTAGCCGGCAGGGCCGGGTGACGCGCGGGGGAGAGGGGTGCGGGCACGATCCCGCACCCCTCAGCCGTCGCGGCCAGGCGCGCCCGCCACCCGCTCAGTCGCCATCCCCCTCGTCCTCGCTCTCCTCGCCGAGCTCTTCGCCCTCTTCGTACTCGTCTTCATCTCCCTCCCCGTCCTCCTCGTCATCTTCGTCCTCGTACTCGTCCTCTTCTTCCTCCTCCTCTTCCTCGCCCACCTCTTCGAAGTACGTCCCGCTCAGGTCGGCGCCGCGCAGGTCCGCATGGATCAGGTAGGCTCCGGTCATGGTGGCCCCGCGCAGATCGGCCTGAATCAGGCGCGCGCCGGCGAGGTCCGCGCCCTCGAGCTGCGTGAACATCAGGTTGGCCCAGGAGAGATTGCCGTCCAGCCTGGCGCCGCGGAAGTCGGCCCGCTGGCAGTCCGTCGCGCGCAGATCCACGCCCTCAAGGTACGCGCCCTGGAACGACGCGTCCCGCAGGTTGGCGCCGTCCGCTTTGAACCCCTCGGGATCCTCGTAAGGATCGCTGGCGCCCGAGAACAGGGTTCCCGCGCAGGAGGCGCCGTTCAGGTTGGCACCCTCTAGATCAGCGCCGGCGAGGTTCGCCCTGGATAGGTCGGCCCCGCACAGCTCCGCGCCGGCCAGGCTGGCCTTGCGCAGCGAGGCGTCGACGAGGACGGCGCCAATGAGGGAGGCGCCGGACAGGTCTGCCTCGTCGAGGAGCGCCCCGTACAGGTTGGCCCGGTGCAAGGCCGCGCCCGAGAGGCCGGCCCCGCGCAGATCGGCCCCTTCCAGATCGGCGTACATCAGTCGGGCGTTGTGAAGATCCGCCCCGCGCAAGTCGGCGCCGCGCAGGTTGGCATCGACCAACTGCGTAGAGGAGAGGTCGATCTCCCGCAGGTCCGCGCCCCGCAGCTCCTCGCGCGCCTCCGGCCGTTCCCGCGCCCAGTCGCGCTCCTCCACTGGTGGACCGCCGAGATCGATCCCTCGCAGATCCGGACTGGAGTGGTAGCGCTCTTTGCGCCAGTCATTCCACGCCTGCACGCCGCACTTGAAGATGGCCAGGGTCTGTCGATCCGCCATGCGCTCCTCCTTGGTCTTGCACCGACGCAGTGCTTGATTTGGTGGGCCAACTCTACACAGTGGGAGTGACAGCTCCGATGTCACGACGGGCGAATCGACGTGCGCCGAAGCTGGCCGGGCCGGTATCGTGTGGGGGCACTGTCCCAGCCCGCCCGCGGCGACTTCCATGAGGCGATGACCGTACCGATGCCCGCGACCACCAGCTCCCGCTTTCGAATCGGGATCGACACCGGCGGAACGTTCACCGACGTCGTCGCGCTCGACGAGCAGACCGGCGCCGTGTTCACGACCAAGACGCCCTCCACCCCGGCCGATCCCTCGGTCAGCTTCATGCACGGGGTGCGGAAGATCATGGAGCGGGTTGGCTTCGGCCCGGAGCAGATCGCGGCGATCTCGCACGGGACCACTGTGGCGACCAACGCGCTGCTGCAGGAGCAGTTCCCGGGACTGGCCCTGGTCACCACCCGCGGCTTCCGCAACCTCCTGGAGATCGCCCGCCAGTCTGTGCCGCAGGGCTATGGCAACTCCTACTTCTGGGTGAAGCCGGAGCGGATCGTCCCGCTGCACCACGTGCGCGAGGTGACGGAGCGGCTGGACTACCGGGGTGAGGTGCTGGTGCCGTTCGACGAGGCGGAGGCGGAGGAGGTCGCCGCCTGGCTCCGGGCGCGCGGGCTGGACTGCATCGGCGTCTGCTTCCTGCACAGCTACGCCAACGGCGAGCACGAGCGGCGGATGCGCGCGGTGCTGGCGCGGGTGTACCCCGAGGCGGCAGTGTCGATCTCGTCCGAGGTGCTGCCCGAGTACCGCGAGTACGAGCGCGCGATGACGACGCTGGTAGACGCGTTCGTCAAGCCGCGCGTCGGGCGCTACATCGGCCGCATTCAGGAGCGGGTGGGCGCCGAGGTCGGCCCGGAGACGCCGTTCTACATCATGAAGTCCAACGGCGGGGTGATCTCCGCTCGCGAGATCGCCAGCCAGCCGATCACCAGTATCCTGAGCGGCCCGGCGGCCGGGGCGCTCGGAGCGGCGCTGCTGGCCAGCGCGGCCGGCTTCGACCGCATCCTGACGCTGGACGGCGGCGGGACGAGCACCGACGTCTCGCTGGTGGAGGGCGGGACGCCGGGGCTGACCACCGAGGGTAGGGTTGGCCGCTTCCCGGTGAAGGTGCCGATGATCGACATCGTCACGGTCGGGACTGGCGGCGGCTCCATCGCCTGGCGTTCGCCGGAGGGCGGGCTGAAGGTCGGGCCGCGCAGCGCCGGGGCGGACCCCGGGCCGCTGTGCTACGGCAAGGGCGGAACGGAGCCGACGGCTACCGATGCCACCCTCGTCCTGGGGCGCATCCCGCCTTACCTGCTGGGCGGCGAGATCCCCCTGGACTGTGGACTGGCCGAGCGGGGCATCGCGGCGCTGGCGGCCAGTCTGGGGCTGGAGCCGGTCCGCGCCGCGGAGGGCATTCTGGAGATCGCCGCCTGGAGCCAGGCCAACGCTATCCGCCAGGTGAGCGTGAAGCGTGGGCTCGACGTGCGCGACTACCTGCTGGTCGCCTTCGGTGGCTCGGGGCCGCTGCAGGCCGGCAAGCTGGTGGACCTGCTCGGGCTGAAGGGCGCACTGATCCCCCCCAGCCCCGGCAACGTCTCCGCCTTCGGCCTGCTGACCGTGGACCTGAAGAACGACTACGTGGTCACCCTGGTGCAGCGCGACGACCGGCTCGACCTAGAGCGGATGCAGCGGGCCTATGACCGCCTGGAGGCCGAGGCGTGCGAGGCGCTGCGCCGCGAGGGGTTCGCCGACGAGCAGATGCTGTTCGTCCGCTCCGCCGACCTGCGCTACTTCGGCCAGGCCTGGGAAGTGCGCGTGGAAGTCCCCGCCGGCCCGGTGACCCGGGCGCTGGCCGACGTGGCGGTGGACCGTTTCCACCAGGCGCACGAGAAGGTGTACGGCTACAGCTATCGCCCGGGGAGCAGCCGGATAGCGCCGGGCGGCAGCCAGCAGCGGGTGGAATGGGTGAACCTGCGCGTGACCGGCATTGGCCCGATCGCCCGTCCCGCCCTGCGCCCGCTTCCCCCCGGCGACCGCCGCCCCGAGCGGGCGCTGGCCGGCCAGCGCCCGGTCTTCTTCGCCGGCGCCTTCGTCTCCACCCCGATCTACGACCGCGCCCGGCTGCGGCCCGGGGACTGCCTGGACGGTCCGGCGATCGTGGAGGAGTTCGGCTCCACCACCGTCGTCTTCCCTGGCCTGGAGGCTACAGTAGACCACTACGGCAACCTGCTGCTAGCCCGAAGGGCCGACGCGGAGTAAGGTTGTGGGGAGTGGTGCTTCCCCATCCCCGTCGAGCCGCGGTCCCCGGCCACCGACGACGGGCCGACGGAGCGAAAGGACACAGACGACAACGCGGAGCGCCCGGCGCTCCGCCCGCACCCGGATGAGGCTGGCTCATGACCGTATCCGTTGACCCGATCGTACTCCAGATCGTCGAGGGCACGCTGGCTTCTACCGAGGCGGAGGTTGAGGCGGCGATCGAGCGGACCTCGCGCTCCCCGATGATCCGCGAGGCGCGCGACTTCCGCGGCGGAATCCACGACCGCCATTGCCGTAAGCTGACCGGCCGCTCCTACTCGGCGCTCGTGCAGCCGATCGTCCGTGACTTTCCGATTGACACGATCCAGCCGGGCGACGTCTTCTTCCACAACGACGTCTACCAGTCGGAGGGTGGGATCGGGCACCTGCCGGACCTGTGCGTTACCGTGCCGGTCCACCACCAGGGCGAGGTGGTAGCGTTCGTCCAGGCGTTCGGGCACCACGATGACATCGGCGGCTGCGTCCCCGGCTCCATGCCCAGCCATGGTACCTCGTATTACCAGGAAGGGCTGATCGTCCCGCCGGTGAAGCTCTACAGCCGCGGCGTCCCGAACGAGGACCTGATCCGGGTGATGGTCCGCAACTCGCGCCTGCCCGACAGCCTGCGCGGCGACCTGGACGCCGAAGTGGCCGCCTGCCGAATGGGGGCGGAGCGCATCGCGGAGCTGTTCCGTCGCTACGGCCGCGAGCAGGTAGAGGCGTGCTTCGAGGCGATCCTGCAGCGCACGACCGAGACGTTCAAGCGAGAGCTGCTGAGCAAGATCCCGGATGGGACGTACGTCTGGGAGGACTACGCTGAGCACGACGGGGTGGACCCGCCTCGGCTGCACACCCAGCGGATGACACTGACCAAGACCCCGGACAAGCTGATCATCGATTTCACCGGCACCAGCCCGCAGGCCAAGGGGCCGATCAACCACGCCGGCAACTACGCCGATGGGGTGTTCCTGAAGAAGTGGATCGCCCCGATTCTGCGCAACCTTGCCGACACCCCGGAGCGGATGGCGGAGCTGGACGTGAACGAGGGAGTGGTGCCGCTGATCGAACTGCGCTTTCCCCCGCCGGGCACCCTGCTCACTCCCATCTTCCCAGCCCCGGTCAACGCCCGCACGTTCGTCATTCTGCGCCTGCTCGGGATCCTGGCCGGAGTGCTGGCTAAGGCAACCGGTGGGCAGATGCCGGCGGACCAGGAGACGATCCGCTACACCGGCTTCCACGGGACGGACGTTGACGGCCAGCCCTACCTGATGCGCGAGGTGCTCGGCGGCGGCTCCGGCGGCCGCCCCTGGGCCGACGGCTCGGACACGATCCACATCGTCCCGGACTCCAAGAACCTCCCGGTGGAGTTCACCGAGACCCGCTTCCCGCTGCGGGTGGAGACGCTCGCCCTCGCCCCCGACTCCGGTGGCGCAGGCAAGCGCCGCGGCGGGCTGGGCTACCGCAAGGAGATCCGCGTCCTGCGCGACTGCTCCTTCCTGTCCGTGGCCGACCGCTCGATCCTGAGCTGCTGGGGCCTGAAGGGTGGCCGGGCCGGTGCCCCGTTCCGGGTGACGGTGGACCCCGGCGGCCCGGACGAGCGGGTGCTGGAGGGGCTGGTCGACGACTTCCCGCTCAAGGCCGGGACGCTGGTCCGTATCGACACAACCGGCGGCGGGGGCTGGGGCGACCCGCTGGAGCGCGAGCCGGACCTGGTGGCGCTGGACGTGACCCAGGGCAAGGTGAGCGAGCGCGCCGCACACGACGATTACGGCGTCGTCCTGCGCCGCTGCACCAATGGTGACTTCGCGCCGGACCTGGCCGCCACCGAGCGGCTCCGGGCTGAGCTGCGAGCCAGCCGCGGCCCGCTTCCCTTCTTCGACCGTGGCCCCGGCTACCGCCTGCTCAGCGGCCGCGACTCCGCCGAGGTAGACGTGGTGTAACGCTATGCCCGCCTCGCCACGTCTGCTCAGCCGCCGCGTCTTCCTGCACACCCTCGCCCTGGGGCTTGCGGCCAGCGTCGTCGCTCGCCCGTGGCGCGCCCGGGCTCAGGAGATCCCCTGGACCGCCATCGGGTTCTCCCAGGGCGGGCTTCCGCTGGTGATCCACCACCTGGGCGACGGCCCGAGGCGGGTGCTGCTGCTGGGCGGTCAGCACGGCGCACCGGAGGCGAACACGATCCAGCTCGTGCAATCCCTCATGGATCACTTCGCGGCGCATCCCGAAGAGCTGCCAGCCGGGGTGGGGCTGGACTGCCTGCCGATCGGAAACCCGGATGGCGCCGCGACCGGGACGCGGCAATACCTGGATGGGGTCGACCCGAACCGCAATTGGGGCGGCTCGGACTGGCAGGCGGACGCCTACGATTCAGACGGCCACTTTCGCCGGGGGCTGGGCGGACCGGAGCCGTTCTCCGAGCAGGAGACGCGAGCCTTGCGCGACTGGCTGCTCCAGAACCGCCCGGCGCTGGTCGTGAACTACCACAGCGCGGGCGGTTTCCTGTTCGGAGCGCGCCAGGGACTGACGGGCGTGATCGCCCAGACCTACGCCGATGCTAGCGGCTACTTCCGGCCTCGGCCGGGCGGCCCCAGCCCATTGCCCTACCGGGCCACGGGGAGCCTGAACGTCTGGCTCAGCGAGCAGGGCATCCCCGGCCTGCTCGTCGAGCTGGACAGCACGACCGACCCGGAGGTCGAGCGCAATCTGGCCGCGCTCCGGGCGGTGCTGCCGCTGCTCGCCGCCCCTGCCGGGTAACGGCCCGCTCCGTTCTGAGGTCTCCGCCCGCCCGGGAGGCCGGGCAGCCTGGTTATCCCAGGCGCCCCCTCCCGGGCCGCTGGGGCGCGGGGAACCGGCGTAGACGTGGCCGCGGCTACCCGTGGTTGATGTAGACCGTCTTGACCTTGGTGAAGAACTCCACCGCTTCGCGCCCCTGCTCGTGCGGACCGAAGCCCGAGGCCTTCACCCCGCCGAACGGCAGGTGGACCTCGCCGCCGAGCGTGGGCTGGTTGACGTTGGCGATCCCCACGTCCACCCGCTCCACGAAGCGGAACGCGGCTCGCAGGTCGCGGGTATACAGCGACGCCGAGAGGCCATACTCCACCGCGTTGGCCGCCTCGAACGCCGCTTCGACATCGGGGACGCGAATGACGGACAGCACCGGGCCGAAGATCTCCTCCCGCGCGATCCGCATCTCGGGGGAAACGCGGTCGAACACGGTTGGAGCGACCCAGTTGCCCGGTGGCAGGTCGCCCAGTTGGGCGGCGTAGACCTGCTGCGCCCCTTCCTCGGCGCCGATCTTCAGGTATTCCAGCACGGTGCTACGCTGCTCGGGCGTCACTGCAGGACCCACGTCCGTGTCGTCGCGGGTGCCATCGCCCACGCGGTAGGCTTGGGCACGGGCGATGAGCTTGTCGAGGAAGGCGTCGGCGATGGACTCCTGCACGATCGCCCGGCTGGTCGCGGTGCAGCGCTGGCCGGTGGAGCCGAACGCGCCCTCGGCGATGCCGGCCACCGCAAGATCCAGGTCCGCGTCCGCCAGGACGATCGCCGCGTTCTTGCCGCCCAGCTCGCCCTGGAACGGCACCCCGCGTCGAGCCAGCCGGGCGGCGACGTGGCGGCCGGTGCTGGTGCTGCCGGTCAGGCTCACCGCCTGGACCTCCGGCGCGTCCAGCAGCGCCTCGCCCGCACCGCCACCCCGGGCGACGAGCACGTTGAGGACCCCATCGGGCAGGCCCGCCTCCTGGTAGATCTCAGCCAGGCGAACAGCGCAAGCCGGGGTGGCCGAGGCTGGCTTCAGGATCACGCTGTTGCCCGCCACCAGCGCCGGGGCGACCTTCCAGGCCGGGATCGCGATCGGGAAGTTCCAGGGGGTGATCGCAACCACCACGCCGAGCGGCTGGCGGACGGTGCAGGCGAAGCGCCCGGCGAACTCCGAGGCGGAGGTGTAGCCGCCCAGCCGGCGCCCCTCGCCGGCGCAGAACTCCGTAATGTTGATCGCCCGGCGGACCTCGGCACGGCCGTCCTTGACCGCCTTGCCCTCCTCGAGCGCGATCAGCCGCGCCAGCTCCTCCAGGTGGTCCTCCATCAGACGCGCGGCCGTGAGCAGGACCTTGCCGCGGACCGGGGCTGGCGTGTTCCGCCATTGCTCCCAGGCCCTGGCAGCGACGCGCACGGTCTCGTCGACTAGCGCCTGGTCGGCCGAGCGCATCGCCCCGAGCACCTGGTCGCTCCGGGCCGGGTTCCTTCGGATCAGGTCAGGCTCCTCGTCGCGCCGAACTCGCTTGCCGCCGATGAAGTGCGTGTACAGCCCCTCCAACGGCATCGCCTGCGCTTCCACAGGTGGCGTCGCAACCATTGCTGCTCCCTCCTCTCGCCAGCGCCAGGGTGGCGCCGGCGTGGCTTCTCCGGGTCATGGGGTGGCCTGGCCAGGCACACGCCAGCCCCGCTGCAAGTCTATCCCATTCACCGCCAAGAGCCGTCATCGCATGGCGCCGTTGCCGGCCGCCGCGCCCCGCCGGAACAATAGGAGCCAGCGCCGCGCGTGAGTACGGTGGGCAGATGCGTGAACGTGGCGCGTGGCGCCGAAGCTCCGGAGGGGGGAGTGTCATGCCGCGACTACCTGCCACTCGTCTCCGTGTCCTCGCCCTGTCGCTGGTCCTGCTGGGCCTCGGACTGGCCGTCGCGCTGCCAAGCGCGCTGGCCGACTCGACCGGCCGCTACTGGGGCTGGGTCGAGCTGCGAGGCGACACGGTCACCTACAACCTGCAGATCCCGGCGCCCGACATCGCCGCCGGCAACGTCTTCCTGCGGGCCAAGATCTTCGGCATCAAGGCCGACGGTGGCAAGGAGGTGATCTGCCAGCAGGCCGACCCGGCCGGGCTGACGGCGATCTCCTGCAGCAGCCCGAAGGACAAATACGCCAGTGCCTACGCCTCGGTCCGCTACAAGAACCTGCAGAGCGGCGATGGCGGGCTGTTCGACACCGACACCCTGGCAGTGGAAACGGTTGCCGCGGACCCGAACAAGGTCGTGATGAAGACCTTCGCCCCGGTGCTCACGCCCTGCGGCGCCGAGCGGGACGACAACCAGGAGAACGACAGCAACGAGAACTGCGACTGACCTCCGCGTGCCCGCGCGTTCGCTGAGCGCCAGCGCACTCGACGGCGGCGGCCGCCGCTCGCTACCATAGCGCGTGTTTTCCGCGCGCGCCGTCTCTCGGGTTGTGCCCAGCACAACGGCTCGCTGGAGTGTTCGCTGGCTTGCGCTCTGGCAGGCTCGGGCGCTGCCGCTCTGGTTCGCGCGCTACGTCCTGCTGCCCTGCGCGACCACGCGCCTGGCGCTGCTCCTAGTTGGATTTCTCGGGCACGAGTTCGTCCGGGGGCCGAGCAACAAGAAGGCCGGCGACGTCTCCTCCCAGGTCTGGATCAGCATCTGGAACCACTGGGACTCCTGGTGGTACCTGTCCATCGTCCATAACGGCTACAGCTACAAGCCGGACAGCTTCACTACCACCGCGTTCTGGCCCCTGTACCCCTGGCTCATCAAGGCCGCGTCACTGCTCACCGGAGCGGCGACGAACGAAAGCTGGGCGCTGCTCGGGATCGTCCTATCGAACCTGCTGCTGCTGGTCGGGCTCGGCTACCTGGCAGCGCTGGTGCGGCTGGACTTCGACCCGGCCACGGCGGGGCGGACGGTGCTGTACCTGCTGGTCTTTCCCACCAGCCTGTTTCTGTCCGCCGTCTACCCGGAATCGCTGTTCCTGCTCCTGTCCGCCGCGGCGTTCTACTATGCCCGGCGGCAGTCCTGGTGGCTCACCGGGGTGCTGGCGGGCCTGGCGACGCTCTCCCGGCCATTAGGCGTGCTGCTCGTCGTGCCGCTCGGGGTGGAATATCTGCTGCAGCGTGGCGTCCGGCCGCGCGCGCTGCTCCGGCCCGCCCTGCTGGCGTTCGGCCTCGCTCCGGCGGCGTTCCTCGGTTGGGCCTACTATCTGTACCTGCTGTCCGGCAATCCATTCCTGGTCCACGACGCCCACGCCGCCTGGCGCCAGCACCTGAGCAACCCGATCAGCACGCTATGGGCGAACCTGCAGCACGCGCCGATGCTGCGCGGCCCCCAGCATCCGCTCCTGGATCTCCTCTTCGTCCTGCTGCTGCTGGTGCTGGCAGCGGCGGCCTGGCGGCTGACCCGTCCGAGCTACGCGCTGTTCGCCAGCCTGTTCCTGCTCATGGTGATCTCGCGCGGCTCGCTCGTCTCTGTCATCCGCTACGCGCTCGAGCTGTTCCCACTGTTCCTGGTGCTCGCGCTGGCGGGGCGGAACGTGGTGTTCCACCAGCTCTACGTCGCCGTCGGCCTGGCTCTGGCCAGTCTGTTCATGGTGATGTTCGCGCTCGGCTACTGGGTCGCCTGACCGGCTGTGCGGAACTCATGCGCGTTGACGGCGGCGCGGCACCCATCTACAGTGGTCGCGGCTGCCTACCGGGCGCGTGGTTGGAGGTGCTCATGGACGCCACCGAGCTGTGCTTTCTGTCCGCTACTGAGCTGGCGGCGGGCTACCGGGCGCGGCGGTTCTCGCCCTCAGAGGTGGTCGAGGCCGTGCTCGCCCGCATCGAGGCAGTCAACCCACTGGTGAACGCCTACTGCACAGTGACGGCAGAGCACGCCCGCGCCGAAGCGCGCGAGGCGGACGCGGCGCTGATGCGCGGGGCACTGCGGGGGCCACTGCACGGAGTGCCGGTGTCGATCAAGGATCTCATCCCGACGCGGGGCATCCGCACCACCTACGGCTCGCGCGTTTACGAGCACCACGTGCCGGATGAGGACTCACCCGTTGTGGCTCGGCTGAAGGCGGCCGGGGCGATTGTGCTCGGCAAGACGAACACATCGGAGTTCGGCTGGAAATCGCCGACCGACAATCTGCTGTTCGGGCCCACCCGCAATCCCTGGAATCTGTCGCGCACTGCGGCCGGCTCCAGCGGCGGGGCGGGCGCGGCGGTAGCGACTGGCCTGGGGCCAATCGCGATCGGCTCGGACGGCGGTGGGTCGATCCGCCAGCCGGCGAGCTTCTGCGGGGTGTTCGGGTTGAAGCCATCGTTCGGGCTCGTCCCGAATTATCCCCCAACCGTGGTCGACACCTTCTGCTCCACCGGGCCGCTAACCCGCACTGTGCGGGATGCAGCGCTGACGCTGAACTGCATCGCCGGGCCGGACGAACGAGACTGGTTCATCCACCCTCGCCCAGACGTGGATTACCTGGCGGCCTGCGAGGGCGGGCTGCGCGGGGCGCGGGTTGCCTGGAGCCCGGACCTGGGCTACGCGGTGGTAGACCCGGAGGTTCGGCAGATCACCACGGCCGCGGTGGAGCGCTTCCGCGACCTCGGTTGCGAGGTGGAGGAGGCAGCGCCGGGCTGGCCGGAGCCGTCGGAGCTGTTCCACGTGCTGTTCTACGGGCTGTTCGGCGCAGTGGTGGAGGACCTCATTCCCCAGTGGGGCGAGCAGCTCGACCCCGGCCTGCATTGGATTCGCGAGCTGGGCCGGCAGTACAGCGCGTTCGACGTCTCGCGGGCGCTCCAGCAGCGGATCGCCCTCCAGGAAACGGCGCGGCGGTTCTTCGAGCGCTACGATTTCCTGGTGACCCCGACGATGACGCTCCCGCCGTTCCCGGTGGGGATCAGCTACCCGCGCGAGGTGGCGGGGCGCCCGGTGCGCGGGATGCAGTGGACCGCCTTTACCTTCCCCTTCAACCTGACCGGGCAGCCGGCGGCGACGATGCCCTGTGGCTGGACCTCGGAAGGGCTGCCGATCGGGCTGCAGGTAGTGGGGCGCGGCCGCGACGACGCCAGCGTGCTGCGCGCCTGCGCCGCCTTCGAGCAGGTAGCGCCGTGGCAGGAGCGCCGGCCGACGCTGGACCCGGCCCAGGCCGGCGCGCTGGCCGGCCGGGCGACGGAGAGCGGCACCGCCAGCCCGTTCTAACGCGCCGCGCAGGATCGTCCGGCGCCCGTCACCCGCGGGGAGGTGGTCGCCCTATGCGGAGCGACCGCGGTGTGCGGGTTGGCGCGGTGCAGCCCGACCCGTGCACACCGCGCCTCGTCTCAATCAGGGGCACCACCGGGCCGAGATCAGCAGAGTCCGCCACCCCCTTCAGGCCCAGGCTCCAACGAACGGGGTATGGTACTGGCCCGCGCTGGCAAGCAGCGCCTGCTGGGCGGCCGCGTCCAGCGGGCGGGCGCGCTCGGCGGCCTCAAGGAACTTCGGCAGCAGGGTCACGTCTCCGACGCTGCAGAGCGTGGCGACCGGCTGGGACAGGGCGAAGGCGACCGCGCGGTCGATGGTCGGCTGGTCGTCCAGCGGCTCGTACCAGGTGGTGTAGGTCCTGGGACGCTCCCCCCAGGAATCCTTCGCAATCGCCTTGATCACGTGGACGCCGACGTCGCGCTCCTGGCAGAGCCGCAGCAGCGCCTCAGCGTCGCGGCGGTACTCCGGGATCGACCAGAGGACGAAGTTGATCGGGAACATCACCGTGTCGAAGTCGAAGCGGCGCAGCGCCTCCAGGAACGTGCCCGGCGCGTCGTGGAAGTGTCCAGTGATGCCGAGCCACCTGACCAGCCCCTCGTCGCGCGCCTCGACCAGCGCCTCCAGCGCCCCGCCCCTGGCGGTGCAGCGGTCGAGCTCCGCCCGCTTGCCGACCGAGTGGAGCTGGTAGAGGTCGAAGCGCTCCACCCCAAGCCGTTCCAGTGAACGATGCAGCTCCGCCTTCGCCCTGTCGCGGGTGCGCTCCAGGGTCTTGCAGCCGAGGAAGACACGCTCGCGGATGCGGGGCATCCAGGGGGCGAGGCGCAGCTCGGCCTCGCCGTAGCTCGGCGCCACGTCGAAATGGTTGACTCCGTGGTCGAGGGCCATCTCGACCGCCTGGTCGGCCACTGCCTGCGGGGCCACGCCGATAGCGAAGCCACCCAGGGTGACGACGCTGCTCATGTGTCCGGTCCGTCCCAGTCGCCGCCGTTCCATGATGGCCTCCACCGTACTACCTCGCTCTATGGTGCCTGCTTGTCTCGTCGCGCGCCACCCGGCCCTGTTCTTCGCCCGCCCCGGCCAGAGGCAGGGGCGTAGCCCAGCGAAGCCGCTCCTGGGCGCCGCACAGGCTCCCGCCCCAGCATGGCGAGAACAAGTTCGTTACACCCGTTACAGAAGCTTGAAGCGGCCCGGGTATGGTGTTACACTGGCTATATATTCGTAGCGTGGAGGAGGTAGAAGGGCCGCTGTGCTACGCCGTGCGCGTCCTGGCGCCTCACATACGCGGGGAACGAGACGGGCACGTCGAGTACGGTCGCTCGCGCGGAGCGATCCGGTTCCTGGCCTGATCCCATTCTGGCACTGCCAGGCGAGCGGGGACACCGCCCTGCGCTTATGCCGCGATGCGGATCGACGCCGTCGAGGCAACGGGGAGGTGTTCCATGGTAGCGGGCCGAACTGCTGCATTAGCGCTCGCGTGCGGGCTGTTTCTAGCATTCATCGGCGGGGCTGCATCTGCTCTCGCCCGCGCGCCGGCCAGCTCTACCCTGTGCGGTGCGATCTCGAGCAACACCACACTCACCCCGGCCGGCAGTCCGTATATCGTGACGTGCGATGTGACCGTTAATTCCGGGGTCACGCTCACTATCCAACCCGGGACGACCCTGCAGTTCAACCAGGACTTTGGGATGACCATCTATGGGACGCTGACTGCTGTTGGCACCTCGGCGTCTCACATCGTCTTCACAGCGAATACTGCCACCCCGGTCGCCGGCTTCTGGAAAGGAATCACCTTCCAGACGCGCAGCTCAACTGGCCAGCTTCAGTACGCGGTGGTCAGCTACGGCGGTGGCAACGGCTTCGGCAACGTCTACTCCAACGCAACAACCCTGTCCATCCAGAATACGACCATCTCGTCCAGTAGCAAGCACGGGCTGTACGCCACCGACCCGACCAGCCTTACGCTCTCCAGCAATACCTTTCAGAACAACACCAAGTACGCCGCCTACCTCACCTATTCCGGGTTGGCTCTGACGCCGGCCGAGCGTCAGCGGCTGCAGCGAGCCCACCCACGGGTCGCACTGGGAGTCGCCGCTGGCGGCAACGTTGCGACGGGCAACGGCACCAACGGCATCGGGCTGCAGGGCACAATGAACATCACTAGCTTCTTGGACCTGCCCGGCGCAGCCGTCCCTTACGTGGTCGATGGCCTGACTGTCACCAGCGGGACGACGCTGTCCCTGGCCGCCGGGACCGTGGTGAAGTTCAGCACTGCGACGACTTCCCTGGTCATCAATGGGAGCTTGTCCTCGCCAGGGACCGGGGCCAGCCCGATTGTCTTCACCAGCCTCAAGGACGACACCGCCGCGGGCGATACCAATAACGACGGCGCCGGGAGCACTCCCGGCCCTGGCGACTGGCAGACCATCCAGATCAACGCCGGGGGCGGCGCCAGCTTTGCCTCCTCGGCGATCCGCTATGGTGGCTACACACCCTGCTGCGCGAATCCGTCGAACGTACTCGTCAACGGCGGCAATCTGACCTTGACCAACTCGACGGTCAGCAACAGCGCAAGCAACGGCATCACCGCCGTTAACCCGACCGGTCTGACGCTGACGAGCGCCACGTTTACCGGCAACGTGAACTATGCTGCCTATGTCACCCTGAGCGGCTCGACGAGCGCGTTGACCGCGGCCATCAGCGGGATGACCGCCACCGGCAATGGCAAGAACGGGATCGGCCTCGCCGGTACGGTGGGCGCGACGACCTCGCTCTCCGGCAACCCCGGTGCGCCCTACATCATCGACGGCCTCACGGTCGGCGGCGGGAACACCTTGACCATCCAGGCCGGCACCGTCGTGAAGTTCAGCGGCCCCAGCGCGGCCCTTACGGTCAACGGCGCGTTATCGGTGCCGGGCACGTCAATCAGCCCGGTGACGTTCACCAGCATCAAGGACGACTCGGTCGGCGGGGATACGAACAACGACGGATCCGGGAGTAGCCCGAATCCCGGCGACTGGCAGACCGTCCAGATTAACGCGGGCGGCAGCGCCAACCTGTCGTACACGACGCTGAGCTACGGCGGCTACACCGGATTCGGTTCCTCCACCGGTGACATCTACCTGAACGGCGGGAGCCTGACCCTGGACCACTCGACTGTGTCCAGGAGCGCCACAATCGGAATCAATGGCTACAGCCCGATCGCGCTGACGCTGACCAACGACACGTTGAGCGCAAACGCCGGCCGCGCCGTGTTCCTCACCTTCGCCTCCAGCGCGTTCAATCCAACCCTGAGCGGCAATACCGCGACCGGCAACGGGACCAACTCGATCAGCCTGTCGGGCACCGTCGGGGCGTCAAGCAGCCTCCCGGGCGCTCCCGGCATCCCGTATGTCATCGATTCTCTGGGGTTGACGGTCGCGGCCGGCAACACCCTGACATTTCAGCAGGGCGCAGTCGTGAAGTTCGCTGGAGCGACCACCAGCCTGGCCGTGAACGGCTCGCTCGTCGCTTCGGGCACCTCAACCGCCCCGGTGACCTTCACCAGCATTAAGGATGACACGCTCGGCGGGGACACGAACGGCGACGGCAGCGCCACCAGCCCGGCCGGCGGTGACTGGCTGACCATTCAGATCAACGCTGGCGGCGCGGCTAACCTGACCTTCACCACCGTCAAGTACGGCGGCTACGCCGGATACGGCTCCTCGCAGGCAAACGTATGGATCAACGGGGGCAGCCTCTCCACCACCAACGCCACCATCGCCAACAGCGCGACCAGCGGCGTGAACGCCGCGGCCAGCGCAACGCTCACCCTCAAGAGCACGAAGTTCCTGCGCAACGGGGCGTACGGCGTGTATGCCTACGCTCCCGCAGCGCTGACGTCCACCTCGAGCACGTTCCAGAACAACCCTAGCTACGCTGCCTACATCTACTTCTATAACAGCGGCCTCACCCCGACGATCAGCGGGACGGTCGCCACCGCGAACGGCAAGAATGGCATTGGCCTGGGCGGGACGATCACCGCAGCGACCAGTCTCCCGGGGCCGATTGGCACCAGCGTTCCGTATATCATCGACAGCGGGCTCACCGTGGCGAGCGGCGCGACATTGACCATCCAACCAAAGGCGGTGCTCAAGTTCAGTGGTACGACAGCCAGCCTCGCCGTGAACGGCTCGCTCCAAGTACCGGGCACGTCTGCAAGCCCGGTAACCTTCACCAGCATCAAGGACGACACGATCGCCGGCGACACCAATGGTGACGGCAGCGGCACCAGCCCGGCACCGGGCGATTGGCTCACCGTCCAGATCAATGCTGGAGGGAGCGCGAACCTGACCTTCACGATGCTCCGCTACGGCGGGTACATCGGCGGAGGGGCCCTCGCGAATCTCTCTGTCTCTGGCGGAAGCCTCACGTTCACCAGCAGCACCACTACCGCCAGCGCCAGCGCCGGGATCTACGCCAACGGTGGCTCTGCCTCGCTGTCCGGCTCGACGCTCAGCAACAACGCCAGCTACGGGCTCAATGCCTACTACCCCACGTCGCTGAGCATCGGCAGCAGCACGATCATCGGAAATAGCACCACCGGCGTGTACGCGACCGCCCCGGCCGCCGTATCGCTGACCAGCGACACCTTCACTAACAACCTGGGCTATGTCGCGTACTTCAACCTACAGAGCAACGCGTTCAACCCGACGCTGAGCGGCCTAGTCGCGACGGGCAACAACACGAATGGCGTCGGGATCGCCGGAGCCCTGAGCGGGGCATCGAGCTTGCCGCCCACGCCCGGTACGTCTGTGCCGTACGTGCTGGACGGGCTGACGGTCAACTCCGGGGCCATGCTGACCATCCAGGCCGGGGCAGTAGTGAAGAGCAGCAATCAGACCGCGCTGCTCTCCATCTATGGCTCGCTCTCGAGTCCGGGCACCTCCGGCAGTCCCGTGACCTTCACCAGTATCAAGGACGACACCATCGGGGGCGACACGAACAACGACGGCAGCAGCACGAGCCCAACCCCGGGCGACTGGCGGGGCATCCAGGTGAACAGCGGCGGCAGCGCTAACCTCGCGTATACCACCCTCAAGTATGGCGGGAGCGGCGCTTACCCGCTGCTGTACGGGGCCGGTGGCAACCTGACTGTCGCCAATTCCACCTTCTCTAATGGTGCCTGGGATGGCATCGGCGGCAGCGGCGGGACGCACAGCATCCAGGACTCCACTGTTCAGAATAACGCCAACGTCGGGATCAACTTCTCGAATGGCGTGTCGCTGACCTTGAGCGGCACTACCGTCAAGAGCAACACGAATGGGGGGGTGGCTTGGAGCGGCGGGCCAATCTCGCTGACAAGCGACAAGATCCTGAGCAACCTCAACACGGGCCTGTCCGTCAACGTGACGACTCCGACGAACTTCTCGATCGCCACGACGAACATCGCTGGCAACGCCAACTACGGGATGTTCAACCAGCAAGGTAGTGCCGTTGTCCTGAACGCCACCAACACCTACTGGGGGGCCGCCAACGGCCCGGCGCCGACTGGTAGCGGCGACCGAGTGAGCGCCGGCATCAACTTCACCCCGTTCGCGACGGTCCCATTCCCGTAGGCGCGCGAGATACGGGTTACCCGGCCTGACGGGGCTGGCGCGTGACGATCCGCGCCAGCCCCGCCCTGCTCCTCGCTCCGCCTGGGCTGGACAGGCTCTGGCTCTGGGTGATGCAGACCGGCGCCACGCCGCCCGCGAGAGCATCCGTCTCGGACGGGAGTCCGCCTTCGCACAGATCGCGGCGGCCGGACGCTGTCGTTTCTCACACACTGGTTGGCAGCGCGCCGCTACTGCACCCCGGGGCCGAGCACGTCCACCCGATAGTGGTGGCGCAGCGACCGCCCAAGCACCGGGTCCTCCAGCTCCAGGTCGTAGGCCTGGGCGAAGATCAGCCCGCCCAGCGTCGGCGGGGTGCCGGAGAGGAACACCAGCCCCGGGCGGCGGATCTGCCCGCGCTCCAGCACGGCTAGCCAGGTCTCGGCGTCCAGCAGCTCGGCCAGCGCCGCCTGCTGGTACAGGGTTCGGCCCTCGCGGTGGATCGCCCAGCAGCGCAGCACCAGGCGGTCCCAGTGCTCGCGCACCTCGCCATACGGCCACACCTCAGCCGCGAGCACGTCCGGGTAGAGCTGCTTGCAGAGCTGGATCCCGTAGCGCTCGGCGGCGCGGTCGGAGTGGTCGCTGGCCACCGTGACGTAGATCCCCCCGTCGTCCGCGAACAGCAGCGCGTACTCGATCTCCCCGGAGGTCTCCTCGCCCAGCACCTGGATCACGTCGCTGGTGGTGGCGAGATTGTTCGACAGCGGGAAGTAGATCGGGACGGTGGTGGGAGGGGCAACGCCGTGAGAGGCGAGCTCGGCAGCGTGGCGGCGAACCGCCTCCTGGTCACGCCCAGCCCAGCCGCCATTCCAGAGCATCCGGACCTGGAATGGGAGCAGGGTCTGGCCCTGGCGCGAGGCAACGGTGAAGGTGAGCAGATTGTCCATGGCCTCCCCTCCTGGCCCGCGGGCGCGCTCAACGCCGCCGGAGCTCGCGCACCGCGCTAGCCGGCGCCGGGCGTGCCCGCCTCGGCCGGCTGCGTCGTTCCCTGGCCGCCGTTGCGTCCCGCCTCGGCCAGCTCGAACCAGTCAACGAACGCCCCCTGCCGCTCGTGCGAGCGGAAGCAGGCGACCTGGTGTCGGCTGGCGACCTCGAGCAGCGGCGGCATCTCGGCCCGGCAGCGCTCGACCGCCACCGGGCAGCGGCTGGCAAAAGGGCAGATCGGCGGGAGGTTGACCGGGCTCGGGATCTCTCCCTGGAGCAGCTTGATCTTCCCTCGCGCGGCGGGGTCCGCCAGCAGCACCGCCGAGAGCAGCGCCTGGGTGTAGGGGTGGCGCGGCGCGGTGAACACCGAGCGCGTCTCCCCCAGCTCTACCACGTGGCCCAGGTACATCACCGCCACGCGCTGAGCGATGTAGCGGACGGTCATCAGGTCGTGGGAGATGAACAGGTACGACAGCCCCAGCTCCTTCTGAAGCTGGATCAGCAGCTCGATGATCTCCGCCCGCGCCAGCGGGTCGAGCGAAGAGGTCGGCTCGTCCAGCACGATGAACTGGGGATCGGTCGCCAGCGCCCGGGCGATGCCCACACGCTGCTGCTGCCCGCCCGACAGCTCGCGGGGATACAGGTTGAGCTGCTCCGGGCGGAGCCGCACCAGCTCGGCCAGATGTAGCAGCTTGTCCCGCTGCTGGCGGCGATTTCCACTGCGATCCCAGAGCGCGATCGACTCCAGGATCGTGTCGCCCACGGTCAGACGTGGGTCCAGCGACTCGTAGGGGTCCTGGAAGACGGCCTGCATCTTGGGCCGATAGGAGCGGAAGGCGCGCTGCGTCAGGTGGGCGATGGAGTCCGCCTCGTACAGGATCTCGCCAGCGGTGGGCTCGATCAGCCGCAGCAGGCAGCGACCAACGGTGGTCTTGCCGGAGCCGCTCTCGCCCACCAGGCCGAGCGTCTCGCCGCGGCCGATACTGAACGACACGTCGTTGACGGCGGTGAGCACCAGCCCCCCGCCCAGCGGGAAGCGCTTGACCAGGTTGCGCACGCTGACAAGATCAGGCATCGGCGGACCAGTCGGCATACAGATGGCAGCGGACTTGATGGTTGGGGCGCACCGGGCGGAGCTGGGGATGGTCCGTCCGGCAGATGTCCATACGCTTGGGACAGCGGTCGTAGAAGAAGCAGCCCGGCGGCGGGCGGAGCAGGTCGAAGGAGTGCGCGGCAGTGGTCGCCACGTCCAGCTCCGACCGGTCGAGGTCGTAGTAGCGCACCGCGGAGAGCAGCAGGTGGGTGTAGGGGTGGAGTGGGTCGACGAAGAGCCGGGCGGTATCTGCCTGCTCGACGATCTCCCCGCCATACATCACCGCCGCGCGGTCGCAGTAGTGCGCGACGATCCCCAGGTCGCGGGTAATGAGCAGCGCGGCGGCGTGCCGCTCGGCGATCAGCCGGCGGAACGTCTCCAGCACCTGGGCCTGGATCGTGACGTCCAGCCCGAAGGTCGCCTCGTCGGCGATCAGGAGGGTGGGAGAGTGCAGGAGCGCCATCCCGATGACGATCCGCTGCGCCATCCCGCCGCTCAGTTCGTGCGGGTAGGCGCTGGCGCGCCGGCGCGGGTCGGGGATGCCGACCGCGGCCATCATCGCGACCGCCTGCTCGCGTGCCTCGCGGGCCGAGGCGCGGGGGCGATGGGCGCGGTAGGCGTTGGCGAGCTGCGCGCCGACGGTTACCAGCGGGTTGAGCTGGTTGCGGGCGTTCGGGACGATCAGCGCCAGCTCCTTGCCGCGGATCTCGCGCAACGTCTCCTCATCCAGCCGGAGCAACTCCTGGTCGCGGTAGGTGATGCGCCCCGTCACTACCCGGCCGGGATGGGGAACGAGGTTCATGATCGACCAGGCAACGGTGGACTTGCCGGCGCCGGACTCGCCGACCAGGCCCAGCACCTCGCCCCGGCGGATCTCCAGGTCCACCCCGTTGACTGCGTGGACCTCGCCCTCATAGGTGAAGTACGAGGTGCGCAGGTCGCGCACCGCCAGCAGCAAATCCTCCGCCACGGCTCTCTAACGTCCCTTCGTGAAGTAGCGCTCGAAGGCGTCGCCGAGCAGGGCGAAGCCGAGCACGGTGATCCCGAGCGCCGCGCCCGGGAAGAAGGCGATCCACCACTGGCCGGTGATCATATTCTGGGCACCACTGGCGATCATCAGGCCCCACTCGGCGGTCGGGACACGAACCCCGGCGCCGACGAAGCTCAGCCCAGCCGTTAGCAGCATCGCCCAGCCGACGTTGATCGAGAACTGGGCGATGGCGGGTCCGATGGCATTGGGAACCAGGTGGCGCCTGATGATTTGCCAGTCCGTGTTGCCGGCGCAGCGCGCCGCCTCGATGAACAGCCGTTCGCGCAGCGAATGGGTCTGCCCGCGCAGCAGCCGCAGATAGATCGGCGCGTTCAGGACCGCGATCACGAAGATCACGTTCCAGATGTTCTGGCCGGTCATCGCCACCGTCGCCATCGCTAGCACAAAGACGGGGAAGGTCTGGATGACGTCCGCAACGCGGCTGATGGACTCGGCCGCGACGCCGCGGAAGTAGCCGGAGACCACCCCGAGCGGGACGCCGATCGCCACCGCGAGCGAGGTTGAAAGTAGTGCGATCAGCAGATCGACCCGCGGGGCGTAGATCACCCGCGAGAAGATGTCCATCCCCAGGTTGTCCGTCCCGAACCAGTGGTCGCCACCGGGCGGGAGCAGGATCTCGGTCGGGCTGGCGGTCACCGGGTCATAGCGCACCAGCAGCGGTGAGAAGATCATCAGCAGGAACACCAGGCCGACGATGGCAAGGCCGAGCTGCGCCATGCGGTCCTGCTTCAGGAAATACCGCAGCCGGTCGAAGCGGCCGCCGCGCCGCCGGGTCAGCTCGTCGAGCGAGGTGCTGGCGCGGATCGACGACGTGGCCGCCATCGCTGCCCCCTAGTGCTGAATCCGCGGGTCGACCAGGATGTGGACGATGTCCACCACCAGGTAGACCAGCAGTGCGAACGCCCCGGCCACCAGCACGAAGCCCTGAATCGCCAGGTAGTCCGAGTTCAAGATGGACTGTACCGCGTACTGGCCGGCCCCACCCCAGCCATAGACCTGCTCCACCAGCACCGCGCCGCTGAGCAGGATGCTGTACAGCACCCCCACCAGTGTCACCACCGGGGAGAGCGCGTTGCGGAGCGCGTAGCGCATCACCACCCCATTGGGGAGTCCGGCGGCGCGACTGTAGCGGATGAAGCCCGAGCTGAGCACGCTCTGCATGCTGGAGCGGGTCATCTTCAGGATCGGCGCGGCATACAGCAGCGTGAGGGTCACGACCGGCAGCACCAGGTGGCCCAGGTGCGACCAGAGCGCCTCGCCGTCGCCAGCCAGGATGCTGTCCACCAGCAGCATCCCGGTGACGAACGGCGGCGGGCTCACCGCGATGTCGAGCTGGCCGATCGGGGCCGGCAGCCACTGGAGCTGAAAGTAGAAGACGAACGCCAGCAGCAGCGCCAGCCAGAAGTCGGGGATCGCCCCGGCCAGCAGCCCGTAGCCCATCACCGCCCGCTCCGCCACCCCACCGCCGCGCATCGCCAGCAGCACCCCCAGCGGAACCGCGATCAGCACCGCCAGCAGAAAGCTGATCGTAATCAGCTCCAGCGTCGCCGGGACCCGCTCGACTAGGTCATCCTTCACTGCCCGGCCGGCGACGTACGAGTCGCCCAGGTCGCCGTGCGAGAGCCGCTCCAGGTACAGGACGTATTGCACCGGCAGCGGCTGATCCAGCGCCATCCGGTGCTGGATGTTCTTGATCGTCTCCTCAGTGGCGAGCGAGCCGGCAATGGTGTAGGCCGGGTCGCCCGGGATGAGGTGGATGAGCATGAACGTGATGAGCGAGATCCCGAACAACTGCGGGATCAGCAGCACCAGCCGGCGCACAATGTAACGGCCCAGACGCATCGTCGTCGCGGCTCCCTGTACTCAGCGCCCCCGCGGCCACACCCGGAGGCGCGGCGCGGCGCCCCCGGGCCTCGGTCCGAGCCCTAGCCCCGCTTGATGTCCTCGAACTGGAAGCTGTTGGTCGTTCGCCAGATCAGCCCGCTGAGCGTATCGCGCATCGCCAGGTGGGTGCCAGCGTGCACCAGCCAGACCCAGGGCACATCGTCCTGAATCAGGATGCGCTGCGCCTCCTTCGCCGCTCCCTGTCGCTTCGAGTCGTCCAGGGTGGAGCGGATCTGGTCGACTAGGCCGTCGAACTTGGCGTCCTTCAGGTCCGACAGGTCCAGGAACGACTTCGAGTAATAGTAGAGGTACAGCGAGTAGCCCGGGTCGGGACAGTTCGCCTGCTCCCATTGGATGAAGATCGGGAACTCCCGCTTGGACGTCTTCTCCTGGAAAGCGGCGCCGGGCATCTTGTTGATCTGGAGCTTGACGCCGATCTTCGCCAGGTTCGTCTGCATCAGCACCGCGAGCTGCTCCAGCTCGGGGAAGGCGGTGTTCACCGCGATCTCCGCCTCGAAGCCGTCGGCGTAGCCGCCCTGCTTCAGCAGGTCCTTCGCCTTGTCCAGATCGGTGTCGTAATTCCAGAACTCCTGGGTCGCCATCGGGTAGATGCTGGCGTAGGGCGACTTCATCTGCTGCGCCAGGCCGAAGTAGACGCTCTGCAGGATGTCCTTGTACGGGGTGGCGTAGTTCATCGCCTTGCGCACTTCCACCTTGTCGAAAGGTGGCTTGGTCACGTTCATCACCGCCGAGGTGAGCTGGTTACCCACCCAGGAGACCACCTTCACCCCGGAGCCGGTCTTCTGCTTCAGGTCCTGCAGCTCGCGCGGCAGCAGGTCCGGCACCACGTCCACATCGCCCGAGAGCAGCAGCGCCACCCGGTTGGACGACGCCGGCACCTGGCGGAAGATGATCTTGTCCATCTGCGGCTTGGTGCGGTAGTAGCCCTCATGGCGGCTGAAGGTGACCTCGCGGTTGGGCGAGATCTGCTCCAGCTTGTACGGACCGAAGCTGACTGTGTTGTTGGCGAACCACTTGGTGGACCAGGGATCGTCGGCAGTCGCGTGCTTCTTGAACTCGGTCGAGTCCAGAATCCCCTGGTAGCCCTGGGGCATGATGGACAGGAAGATCGTCGTCGGCGCCGACGCGGTGAACTGGACCTTGTACTTATCCAGCACCTTGACGCTGTCCGGCCCCTCCAGGTTCAGGACGCCGGTGAAGAAGCCGCCGATACCCTTCAGCGCGAACTTGCGGTCCCAGGTGTACTTCACATCCTCGGCCGTCAGCTCGTTGCCAACCTGGCTCATCACGCCCTTGCGCAGGTTGAAGACGATCGACTTGCCATCCGGGGCGATGTCCCAGGATTCCGCTAGCCGCGGCTCGATCTTCGAGAAGTCCGGCTCGAAGAAGCCGTCGTTGCGCGGCTTGGGGGCGAACTCGACCAGCCGCTCGTGGACCTGGTCCCAGACGTAGTGGGCCGAGTTCTGGAGGGCGTATTCCACATCGATGTTCGGCGCCACCTCCGTCGCGGCCATCACCAGCGTGGTCGCCCGGCCGCCCGCGGGCTTGGCCGCCGGGGCGGCGGTGGGTGCCGCCTGCTGTGGCGCCTGCGTCGGCGCGGCAGCCGCGGCCGGCGCGGTGGTGGGGGCAGCGGCCGCGGCCGGGGCGCTCGTTGGAGCGCCCGCCGCCGGGGCCGACGTGGGCGCTGGCGCGGGCGGCGCCGAGGAGCAGGCGCTCAGCACGGACAGGCCCAGCGGCAGCCCGGCCCCAACCAGCAGTACGCGCCGAAGGAAGGTCCGGCGCGACAGGGAGCGGCGGGAAGAGAAGGAAGCGGTCGACGCAGCATCACGATCGGGCATGAAGGGCGGCCCTCCTTCGATAGGCAGCGCACGCGGCTGCCGTGTGTCCACGACACGCGCGGCGGTCGAACGGTGAGCGCCGCGGCCAACGCCTGCGGGCGAGCAGGGCAGCGAGAGACGACTGTCGACCGGTTCGCGTTGACGTCGGCCAGGGTACTACGCTGCCGGCGGCGCGTCAACGTTTCAGACTCCGGGTGCTGGGCGTTACGTCGCCCAGCACCCCGCTCTGGCGATAGCAGTCTCCGCACCTGCTCTGCACTACCCTGCCGGTACCCGCCTTTCCTGGTTGCGGCTGCGGCGGGCATGCAATCTGCAGCACGCTGCGCGGGAGGAGCGGTGCAGCGATGCTGATTGTAGCGGGGCTATTCCGAGATCGAGAGCGCGCTCTGGCGGCGCTCCGCGAGCTCCAGGAGTCGGGCTGCGGCGACGACGTTGCCATTGTGGCGAGCCCGACGAGCGCCGGGGACACCGCCAGCGAGGCCGCCCGAGAGCTTCCCCGACCCGGCGGAGGGTTCGTCGACCTGGGGAGTGTGCTAGGCGGCCAAGCGCATCCCAACTTCCCGCTCGAAGAACGCGCCACCTGGGAAGAGCGCGTGGCGCAGGGCGATACGCTGCTCCGGGTGAACGTGGCGGACCACGCAACCGCGGAGCGCGCCGAGGCGGTGCTGCTCCGCCATGGCGCCGAGCGGGTGCTCCCCGGCGTCATCCGCGACTGACGGCGGCCGGTGGCTGTGGCACCGGCCGGAGAGGGCGAGCAAGGGGAGCGCCGATGCGGCAGGTACAGCCGCTCGAGCTGGCCATTCAAGATCTGGCCATCGGGCGGGCGGCAGATGGCTACCACCCGGTGACGCTGACGACGACCCGGGGAGCGATCGCCCCTCGGTACTACCCAACCCCCGGCGGCCACAGTGCGGCGCTCTGGGTCGGCGGTATCGGCGGCAACTGGGACAGCCCGGCGCGCGACCTGTATCCCCGGCTCGCGCTGGACGGGGTGGAGGAAGGGATCGCCTCCCTGCGCGTGCGCTTCCGCCATCCGACGGTGCTGGAGGAGGCAGTGGCCGACGCGCTGGCCGGTCTCTGGTACCTGGAGCGCCTCGGCGTCCAGGCGGTCGCGCTCACGGGCCATTCGTTCGGCGGCGCTGTCGTCATCCAGGCCGCCGCCGCGCGGCAGCGAGCTCCGGGGCGGACTCGACGATCTCGTTCCACCGCGCCATCGCGGCGATCTTCCATCGCAGTCAGTAGCGTCGCTCAGGCCCCACGCCTTTCCGCTTCGCTGCGCCACAGCTGCGCTGGGGCTAGTGGCGCGATTGGAGCACTGGCGTCTTCTCTCTTGTAGCAGACTCAAGTACTATAAACACGGCCGAGCGGCCGGGAGCTGCTCGGAAAGATAGTGGGAGGGAAGCGCTCGATGCGAAGCCGTCTGTTCCGACTGGCACCCGCTGCACTCACGGCAGGTCTTCTCGCGGCATCGGCCCTGGTAGGCACCGCCTCGGCAACCCCGAAGAGCATCGTGACGATGAAGGTCGCTATGACCGGCGCGGCGGAGAAGCCCAGCGCGGGCGATCCGGACGGCAGCGGGACGGCGATCCTGAGCTTCACCACGGACAAGCATCGCGTCTGCTGGGACCTCAGCGTGGCGAACATCTCCACCCCCGTCGCGGCGCACATCCACGCGGCTCCCGCGGGCCAGGCCGGGCCGGTAGTTATCCCGCTCACCCCGCCGGTTGGCGGTCACTCCTCCGGATGCCTGGAAGGCGTGGATGACATCCTCATCAAGAACATTATCGACAACCCGTCGCAGTATTACGTCAACGTCCACACTGCCGATTACCCGGCCGGCGCGCTGCGCGGCCAGCTCAGTGGCGTCGACAAGGGCTGAGCGCGACAGCCCCGTGATTCAGAGGGCCGCGGCGTCGTAGGCCGCGGCCCTCTGACGTTCACGCTCAGGGCGATAGCGGGATCAGCGCGGCAGTCCGCCGCCGCTGCTATGGCCTTGGCGCGGTCTGGGCGAGCAGGGCGCGGATCCGCTCGGGGGAAAGCGGCATCTGGGTGACGTGGACGCCGAAGGGGGCCAGCGCATCCTCCACCGCCTCGGCGATCAGGGCGGGCACGGGGATGGCCCCAGCTTCGCCCACGCCCTTGACACCGAGCGGGTTCAGCGGGCTGGGTGTCTCCAGGTGGCCAACCTCGATCGCCGGGACCTCGGCGGCGGTGGGGATCAGGAAGTCCATGAAGCTGGCGTTCAGGAGCTGGCCGTCCGGGTCGTAATGGAGCCGCTCGTAGAAGGCCCCGCCGATCCCCTGGGCCACCCCGCCGTGTACCTGGCCCTCGACGATGGTCGGGTTCACCAGCGTCCCGCAGTCGTGTACCACCACGTAGCGGAGGATCTTCAGGTCGCCAGTGGCCGGGTCGACCTCCACAATCGCCGCGTGCTGCCCGCTCGCCCAGGTCGCCCGCTCCGGGGCGAAGTAGCCGAAGGCCTCCAGGCCGGGCTCCTCGCCCTCGGCCAGCACCGCCCCTTCGCGCGGCTTCACCAGCCGCAGCGCCGCCTGGCTCGCCTCCTTGCCATAGGCGTAGCGGATCGGGTTGGCGGCGGTGGCGAGCGCGCCCAGGGTAAGCGCGCGGTTGGGCGCGCCCTTCACCCGCACCATTCCACCGACCAGTTCCAGGTCGTCCTCGCTCACCTCGAACAGGCCGGCGGCGAGGCGGAGCACCTTCTCGCGCACCTTGCGTGCCGCCACATGGGCGGCGTTGCCGGAGGTCACCAGCGCCCGGCTGGCAAAGGTGCCGGCGCCCCAGTTGAAGCGGCTGGTGTCGCCGGTGATCACAGTTACGTCGCTCGGATCGCAGCCCAGCTCGCTGGCGACGATCTGGGCGAAGCTGGTGGCATGGCCCTGTCCCTGGCTGGTGAGCCCTGTCGCCAGCAGCACCCGGCCGCTCGGCTCGATCCGCACATGCGCCCCCTCATAGGGGCCGATGCCGGTGCCCTCCACGTAGGCGGCGAAGCCGATCCCCAGGTAGCGCCCCTCGGCACGCGCCGCCGCCTGCTCGCCGCGGAAGGCCGGCAGGTCGATCATCCGCTCCGCCAGCTCCAGCCCGGCCGGGTAGTTGCCGCTGTCGTACTTCGTGGGAGCGCCGTCCTGGAACGTCAGCCCGACGTCCCAGGGGAACTCGCCTGGCTGGACGAAGTTCCGGCGCCGCACCTCGTTCGGCTCCAGGCGCAGCTCGCGGGCAACGCGGTCGATCAGTCGCTCCATCACGAAGCAGGCGTGCGGGCGGCCGGCGCCACGGTAGGGGCTGACGCAGGGGGTGTTGGTGTAGACGACGGTGAATTCGGAGTAGTAATTCCGAACCTTGTACGGCCCGGGAAGCTGGGTAGAGGTGATGATCGGGACGACGATCCCGTAGGGCGTATAGGCCCCGGTATCGTGGAGGAATACGTCGCGGAGCCCGAGGATGTGTCCCTCGGCATCCACCGCGATCTCCGCCTCGTGGAGCTGGCCGCGCTCCTGGTTGGCGGAGATGAAGTGCTCGCGGCGGTCCTCGATCCACTTCACCGGGCGCTGCAGCTTCATCGCAGCCCAGGGGATCAGGACCTCCTCCGGGAAGAACAGCATGATCTTGGTCCCGAAGCCCCCGCCCACGTCTGGGGCAATCACCTGGACCTTGAACTCGGGTAGGCCGAGCATGTTGGCCAAACCGTTCTTGATCGTCAGCGGCGCCTGGGTGGAGTCCCAGACGGTGAGGGTTTCTCGACGCGGGTCGAACACCGCCACCACTCCGCGCGTCTCGATCGGGCTACCACAGGAGCGCTCGATCAGCAGCCGCTCTTTGAAGACGTAGGCGGCACGAGCGAAGGCGGCGTCAGGGTCCCCGACGACCTGCACCATCCGCGCGGCGACATTGTTCGGGACATCCTGGTGGACCAGCGGCCGGCCGGGCTCGGCGGCGGTGGTGAAGTCCACCGTGGCCGGCAGCGGCTCCCAGTCCACCTCCACCAGCGCGGCGGCGTCCTCCGCGACGTAGCGGCTCTCGGCGACGACGAGCGCCACCGCCTCGCCAATGTAGCGGACGACGTCCGTGGCAAGCGGGCGCTGGGTGCGGCCATGGGTCAGGTTCGGGTGGGGGACGACCAGCGGCGCGGGCTGGTTGAACTCGCCCAGGTCCATGGCGGTGAAAACGGCGACGACGCCTGGAGAGGCCCGGGCGGCGCGCGTGTCGATGGAGCGGATGCGAGCGTGGCCGTAGGGGCTGCGAACGGTGGCGGCGTGCAGGACGCCCGGCGGGTTGACGTCATCCACGAACGAGCCCCGCCCGCGCAGCAGCCGCGGGTCCTCGTTGCGGCGGATCGCGGCCCCAATGCCGCGGGTCTGCGCCTGCTGGTCGGAGAGCGACAGGCGGCCGGACGTCATAGCCGTCGCTCCTGGCGGCCAGCCACCTCCTGACCCGGGCTCGTTTCCCTCCTCGGGAACGAAGCACCCTCCCCTGCACGCATGCTCATCACCAGTCGCTCCAGCATCAGGCCATGGCTCTGCGGCTGATCGTAGCAGAGGCGTTCGCGGAGCGTCCCGCCCTGACCTGGCCCCTGTAGCTAGCGCAGCGGGGGGCGGCGCTGGGCCCAGGGGTGGGCGGCTTCGAACGCGGCTGCGGCGCACAGCACCGCGGCGTCGGCGTTGCGCGGGCCGACGATCTGCAGCCCGATCGGCAACCCATCGTCTGTCCAGCCGGCTGGCACGGAGATGGCGGGGTGGCCGGTCAGGTTGAACGGGTAGGTAAAGGCAAACCAGTCCACCGGGGTGTTCAGCGGCCGGCCGGCAACCTCACTGGGCGGGTAGGGGGCGTTGATCGGGAACGGTGGGAGCGAGACGGTCGGAGTGAGCAGCAGGTCGAATCGCTCGAAGAAGCGGCGAACCTGGTGGTACAGCTCGGTGCGCCGCTGCTGGAGCCGCTCGTATTCGGTGGCACTGACCTCCTGCGCCATTCGCAGCCGCTCCACCAGCAGCGGGTCCATCTGGTCTGCCCACCGCTCCAGGTAGTGGCCCATCTCGGCGTTGCGCAGCGGCGCGGTCAGGCCTAGAAAGAGCCGCGCTGGATCATCGAAGCCCGGGCTGGCCGTCTCGACCACGCAGCCCAGATCGTCGGCGAAGGCGCGAGCGGCACGCTCGGCCACGGCCAGCACCCGAGGATCGACCGGGGCGAAGCCAAGATCAGGGCTCCAGGCGAGGCGGAGCCGGCCAAGCGGGCGGTCGCAGGCGGCGACAAAGTCCTCGCCCGTGTCTGGGAGCGAGATCGGGTCGCGCGGGTCCGGCCCACTCATCACCTGGAGGAGCAGGGCAGCATCGCGGACGGTCCGTGCCAATGGCCCGCTGACGAGCAGGCTGCTCCAGGCATTCGGCGTCGGATAGCGAGCCACCCGGCCCGCGCTCGGCTTGAGTCCAACCACCCCGCACATCGCGGCCGGGATGCGAATCGAGCCCGCCAGGTCGCTCCCCTCCGCCAGCGGCGCCAGCCCGGCCGCCAGCGCCGCCCCGGCCCCACCGCTGGAGCCGCCCGGCGTCAGCTCCAGGCTCCAGGGGTTGCGGGTAGCGCCAAACACGCGATTGTCCGTTACCGGCTTGATTCCGAACTCGGGCGTGTTCGTCTTGCCGACGACGATCGCCCCGGTCACCTTCACCCGCTCGACGACCAGGTCATCCTCGGTCGGGACGTGGTGCTCGAAGATGCGGGAGCCAAAGGTGGTGCGAATGCCCGCGGTAGCGGTGAGATCCTTGATAGAGATGGGAATGCCGTGCAGCGGCCCGAGCGGCTCGCCCCGCGCCACCCGTGCCTCAGCCGCCTGGGCCGCGGCGCGAGCCTGATCCGCGGCGACAGTGCAGTACGCCTGGATCTTCGGGTTGACCGCCTCGATCCGCGCCAGCACCGCCTCCACCAGTTCGACCGGCGACAGCTCTCTGGCGCGGATTCGTTGCGCCAGCTCCACAGCCGGGATGAAGCACAGCTCGGTGGCGTCCATCAGCCCCTCCCTCCGCTCACCCGCTCGCTCGGCGGCACCAGCGTCGCCGCGAGTGCCCGCAGCGCCCGCTCGAAGCACTCGCGGGGTGGATTCACCAGCCCGGCGCCGAGCTGGCCGACGCCGGCCCGGCGGGAGGCGATGCCGGTGTTGATCTGGGGCAGGATGCCGGTCTGCATGACCAGGCGGACGTCGATGCCGGTGGGCGTGCCGCGGAAGTTCAGGATCGGCAGGGTATAGGCGCTGCTCTCGCCCAGGGTGATCTCGTACATCTTGCGAGTGTAGCCGAGGGCCTCCTGAGGCGTGCCGCCGACGAACTGGACGATCGCCGGGGCGCCGGCCATCGCGAAGCCGCCGAGGCCGGCGGTCTCGGTGATCGCCGAGTCGCCGATGTCCGGGTTGGCGTCTTCGGCGCTAGCGCCGGAGAAGTAGAGGCCCACCGGCACCTGGGCCGGGCCGGTGAACCACTGGTCACCCAGCCCGCTCACCCGGATCCCGAAATCGGTCCCGTTGCGGGCCATGGTCGTGACCATGGAGCTGAAGGGGACGCCGTGGGCGGCGTCGAGCGCCGCCTTGCAGGCAGCCATCCCGACGTTCAGGAAGAAGTGCTCGTTGTCACGCGCCACCGCCAGCACCCGGGAACGCTCGGCGGACTCCAGCGCGTCGAGCGCCGCGACCTGGGGCGCCAGCGCCTTGATGAGCAGCGCGCTGGCGGCGCGGTTGCGGTTGTGGCATTCGTCGCCCATCTGCACCGCCTGGGCGATCAGCGCCCGCACGTCGATCCCTTCCGGGATGCGCCGCAGCGCCTCGCCGAGCGCCGGGCCGAGCACGCGCTGCATCCAGCGCAGCCGCTCCAGCACGTCCTCGCTGTAGGCGCCGTAGCGCAGTACCTTGCCCAGCCCCTCGTTCAGATTCGAGTAGGCGCGGTTGCCGAAGGCGCGGTTCTCGACGACGTAGACCGGCATCGAGTGGCTGGTGACGCCGGCCATCGGCCCCACCGCCTGGTGATGGTGGCAAGAGTCGAAACGGATCTCGCCACGGGCCGCCATCCGCTCGGCGCTTTCGGCGTCGCGGGCGAGGCCCTCGTAGATGAGCGCCCCAATGACCGCCCCGCGCAGCGGCCCGCTCATCCGCTCCCAGGCGATCGGCGGGCCGGCGTGCAGCAGCGTGTCGCGCGTCAGCCCCGGGATCACCTCGCCGGCCGGACGGACATCCACCAGTATCTGCTGAGCAGCGAGCAGCCGCCCGAGCGCCTCCTGGTTGGCGCGCTCCACCTCCTCGCGCCAGGTCTGGGCGAGCAGCCCGGCCAACTCGGCATTACCCTCGCCCGGTGGACGCCACTCGACCCGCTCCACGGTGGCGCCCTGGCGCTCCAGCGCCTCGGCGAACAGCTCCACCCCGACGCTGACGACCTGGAGATCGGCGTTCAGCAGCGGCTTCATGTGCCTGCCCTCGCTTCGACCAGCCGCCGCGCCGCGACGGCCGCCCGGTGATTGGATGCGAACAGCGTCGCCCCGGCCGCCCGCAGCGCCTCCTCCTGCCGCTCCAGCCCCTGGGGGTCGAGGTCGGTACCGGCGACGTGGACGAACACCGGCAGCTCCCGGCCAGCCGCGGCGGCGCGCTCCCGGGCCTGGCGCAGCAGCGGGGCCAGGTCGGCCGCGGGGTCGGGATGGGCGCCGTAGCCGAGGATGACGTCCAGCAGCACCACCGCGACGCGCGGATCGTCCGCCGCGGCCAGCAGCGCCTGGTTGCGGAGCGTCGGATCGATCATCGGATGCGCCCGACCCTGGGTGTACTGGTCGTCGCCGAAATCGATCAGGCGCTGAGAGACGTCCCCGAGCGCCAGCCGGGCCTCGTCGCGCAGCGTCCCGCCGCAGTACAGCCCGCGCACCTCGCACTGGTCGGGCCGCAGCCTCGGCCACGGCGTATCCGATTCCTCCTCGCCGACAGCCACCCTGCCGCCGCGGGCCGCCACCGCCAGCCGCGCCGCCTCGTCCAGGCTGCGCGCCGCCTGCACCCCGCGCGGCGGTTCGGCCGTCAAGCCGAGCAGGCAGGCGATCACCGGCTTGCCGGTTTCTGCCGCCGCGCCCAGCACCCATTCGGCGACCGCCGGGGCGGGCGGCTTGGAGACGATCACGATCGCCTCCGTCTGGGGATCATCCCGCAGCAGTGCCAGGCCCTGCAGCGTGGTGATCCCACCCACCTGCTCATACAGGTCGCGCCCACCGGTCCCGATCGCCTGGCTGATGCCCTCGCCCAGACGGTGCAGCAGCACCGCCACCTCCTGCATCCCGCTGCCCGAGGCGCCGACCAGCCCGATCCGGCCGCGGCGGACGACGTTGGCGAAGCCGAGTCCGACGCCGTTGATGATCGCCGTTCCGCAGTCGGGCCCCATTACCAGCAGGTCGTGCTCGCGGGCGTGCCGCTTGAGCGCCACTTCGTCCGCCAGCGGGACGTTGTCGGAGAACAGGAAGACGTGCAGCCCCTGCAGCAGCGCCTGCCAGGCCTCGCCGGCGGCGTAGAGGCCGGGGACGGAGATGAGCGCCAGGTTGGCACCCTCGCCCAGCCGCCGGGCAGCGGAGCGCACGGATCGCGGCAGCGGCTCCTGCGCCACCCCGGTCGCCTCGCGGCGCCGCTCGGCCAGCAGCGCCTCCGCCCGGGCGAGGGCGGCGTCTGCCTGCGCCTCGCTCGCGGCGCGGACGGCGATCACCAGGTCGTTCGGCCCGGCCGTGGCGGCCTCGCCGACCAGCAGGCCAGCGGCGGCGAGCACCTCACGGTTCAGCTCGGTGGCCATCGCAACCGCGGCGCTCTCGACCCCGGGTAGATCGCTGATGGCAGTGGTCACCTGCATCAGCGCGACGGAGTCCGCGTACACCTGCCGCCGCACCTGGACCCGCGTGACGGCGCCCATCGTTCGCTCCTACAGGAAGGCGACGAAGCGGCAGAACGCGGCTTCACCACCCATGAACCGCCAGGGGAAGCAGCCGACCGTGACCCGCTGGTCCAGGATGCGGTCGATCTCCCCGCCGGCGTTCTCGATGTGGATGATGTCGTGGGGGAACAGCGCGTAGTGCATCACCTGGATGTCGTCATCCGGCCAGATCTCCTCCAGCGGCCGGCCCAGGTGGGCGGCGCACTTCCTGGCCAGGTCCGGGCGCACCTTGCGGATGACAGTGTTCATCGGATGGTCGGCGCTGCCGGCGTCGATCGCCAGCCAGCGGATGCCGCGCTCCATCACCCAGTTGGCGAACTCACGGGTCGGGCCAGGGTGCTTGATGAAGTAGCGGGTTTCGTCTGGCTCGATCGGGCCGCAACTGGCGGTCCAGTTGGAGGGGTAGTAGCGGTGGTAGCCAGTGTGGATCACCAGGATGTCGTCGCGCTGGATGGTGATGCCGGTCTCGCGCTCCCAGCGCTCGAAGTGCTCGGGGCCATAGATGTCGTAGTCGCCCACGCCTAGCCGCTGCAGGTCCACCACGCAGGCCGGGCCGACCAGCCAGGAGATCGGCAGCTCGCCGATCCCCTTGGCGTTAGTGATGAAGTGGTTCGGGGCATCCAGATGCGTTCCGACGTGCAGCGTGGTGGTGATCTCCATCCCGCCGACACCCTCGAAGGCGACGCGCTTGATCCAGCGGATCTGCGGCCCGCCATACAGGGCGAAGCCGGGGGTATCGGTATCCCAGTTCTGCGACAGGTCGATGACGTTGATCGGCACCGGGGTGGTGGCAGCCACGCGCAAACCCTCCTGCTCGGCCCGCGCTCTCTGGCAGAGCGCGGAGTCCGGGCGCGGCGTCCGGAGGTCGGCCCGTCCAGCCCCGGCGCGGACGCCACGCTGTCGATTGGGGACATGATAGTGGAGGTTAGCCCGGCGCGCCCGGCCTGGCCAGGAGGTAGGCGTACACCCCGGCAAGCGTGTCCCGTCCGGAGGTGGCGCCGTAGCGAGCCAGCCGGTCCGCCGCGGCCGCCAGGCCGATTTCGTCGCCCAGCGCGATCGGCCGGAGCAGCGCCGCCAGGAGCTGGCTAAGCCGCCCGCGGGCCAGGTGATAGTAGAACTCGGCCGCCAGGCGCGTAGTGCGGGTGGGCGCGCCCGCCGCCAGCTCCGCCGCGAGCACCTGCCCGGCAGCCGGGTCGGGGCCGAGCCGCTGCCAGGCGCCGACGAAGCCGACCAGGAAGTCGTCTCCGCTCGGCGTCCCGCCCAGCCCGAGCCCGAGCAAGCGCCCGGCGGGCGCCTGCGCCCGCGCCAGGTCGATCGGACAAGCGGCCAGCGCGGCGGCTAGCTCGTCCGTCACCCGGCGGGCGCGCTGCTGCAGTACCGTGGCGAGCGCATCCTTGGACGGGGCGGCGGCGCGCCACCAGGCACCAAACGCGCTCGCCGCGGCGAACGGCTCTAGCAGCGGGCTGGCACGCTCCTGCCAGCCCGGCACGGGCTGAGGAGTCGGCTCCTCCACCAGCGGCGCGGCAGAGGAAAGGTCGATTCGCAGCGCGCCCACAGCCAGCGTCTCGCCCACGCGCCAGGCGGCGGCTCCCACCGCCGGCCAGGCGAGCTCAGCCGCCTCCTCCAGCACCAGGCTGAACGGAGTCGGCGCGAGTGCTGGCCCGTGCAGCGCCAGCAGCCGACCCTGGCTCGTCTCCAGGTTCAGTACCCGCTGGAAGCGGGAGAGCACCCGGCCGCCGTGGCGAAGCTGCGCCAGCGCCTCGTCCGCCCCGGCCGCCCATGCAGAGGCCCGCGGCATGCCCGCCTCCTGCGCTTTGGCTGTGGGGGAGTGTACCCGCCGCGGCGCCGGGACGGGCGGCATCCCCTGGTATCATCTCGGCTGATCCGAGACCTGGCGGGGGGAACGAGGCATGGACTGGGACGCGCGGACGTATGACCGGGTGATGGCCCCGCAGGCGGAGTGGGGGGAGGCGATCCTGGCGCGGCTGCCCCTGCGCGGGGACGAGGTGGCCCTGGATGCCGGCTGTGGCAGCGGCCGCGTGACTCGCCTTCTGCTCGACCGCCTCCCGTGCGGCCGGGTGTATGGCGTCGATCAGTCTCCGGCGATGCTCGCCGTGGCCGCCGAGCAGCTCGCCAGCTACGGCGATCGGGTTCGGCTCATCCAGGGCGACCTCGTCACTCTTCAGCTCCCGGAGCCGGTCGACGCGATCTTCTCCAACGCCACCTTCCACTGGATCACCGACCACGACCGACTGCTCCGCAACCTGTATCGCCTGCTGGCGCCCGGCGGAGTGCTGGTCGCCCAGTGCGGCGGCGCCGGCAACATTGACCGGGTGATGGCCTGCGCCAACGCGGCCATGGCCCGCTCCCCGTTTCGCGAGCGCGCCACACCGGCGGTGCAGACCTGGCGCTTCGCGGACGCAGGGGAGACGCGCGCGCTGCTGCGCCAGGCCGGCTTCGATCCGGCCGACGCCTGGCTCTCGCCCGCGCCCGCCTCATTCCCAGATCGGGCTAGCTACGCCACGTTCCTGCGCACCGTGGTGCTGCGGCCGTATCTCGATCGCCTGCCCGAGGCGCTGCACCAGGCGTACGTGGAGGCGGTGGTGGACGAGGCGGAGCGTAGTGGCCTGGGCCATGTGGTCGACTACATCCGCCTGAACCTCTCCGCGCGCCGTCCCCTACAGGAACAGCCAGCGCACATCTGAGCTGTCCCCGAGTGCGACGTCAGCTCGGCCCGAGCTGGACCACGCCCCGCGCAGCCAGCGCCGCGATCTCCGCCGTCGAGTAGCCCAGCTCCGCCAGCACCTCGGCGCTGTGCTGCCCGAGCAGTGGTGGTGGCCGCAGCGGCGTGGCGGCGAGTCCGGCCAGGGTGTAGGGCGGAGCCACCGTGTCCATCAGGCCGACCGTGGGGTGGGGGGCGTCCAGCGGCCGGCGCAGCCGCAGGTGCAGCACCTGGGGATCAGCAAACATCTGCGCCAGGTCGTTGACCGGGCCATTGGGCACCCCGGCCGCGGTAAGCCGGGCGGAGGCTTCGGCGGTGTCCCACTCCCGGAGCCGCTCTTCCAGCAGCGCGTGGAGCGCCTCGCGGTTGGCCACCCGGTCCGCGTTGCGACGGAAGCGGGGGTCGTCGGCAAGCGACTCGAGCGCCAGCACTTCGAGCAGTGCTCGCCAGAGGCTGTCGTTCGCGGCGGCGACGTTCAGGTAGCCGTCGCGGGTGCGAAACAGCTCGTAGGGCGCCACCGAGGGGTGGGCATTGCCGACGGGTGGCGGCGGGACGCCGGTGTGCAGGTAGCGCCCGGCCTGGAACGTGAGCAGGGCGACGAGCGAGCTGAGCAGCGAGGTCTCCACCGCGCGGCCGGCCCCGCTCCGCTCACGCTCGAGCAGGGCAGCCAGCACCCCAACGGCGGAGAATAGCCCGGCGGCGACGTCGGCGATCGGGATCCCCACCCGGGTCGGCTCGCCGCCCGGCTGGCCGGTCAGCCGCATCATCCCGCCCAGCCCCTGCAGCACCTGGTCGTAGGCTGGCTCGGCGGCTCGCGGGCCACTGCTACCAAAGCCGGACACCGAGCAGTACACCAGCCGCGGGTTGCGCCGAGCGCAGTCCTGAGCGGAGAAGCCGAGCCGGGCCATGACGCCGGGGCGGAAGTTCTCCAGCAGCACGTCGGCGCGCTCGATCAGCCGCCACAGCACCTGTCGCCCGGCCTCCTCGGACAGGTCGAGCGCCAGGCTGCGCTTGTTGCGGTTGACGCTCAGGAAGTAGACGCTCTCCCCAGCGTCGAACGGGGGGAACGTGCGTGCCTCGTCCCCCTCGCTCGGTCGCTCGACCTTCACGACGTCGGCGCCGAGGTCGCCCAGGATCATCGCGCAAAACGGGCCAGCCAGCACCCGGGTCAGGTCCACGACGCGAATGCCCGCCAGGGGCAGCGCGACCATCAGCGCCCCTCGAACCGCGGGGGCCGCTTCTCCAGGAAGGCGCGCTGGCCCTCCTGGAAGTCGGCGCTGGCGACAGCTCGCTGGACGGCGCTGGCGACGTCGTAGCGCGCGGAGTGGCTGAGCGGGGCCTCCAGCAGCGCCCCGATGGCGGTTTTGGTGGCCCGGATCGACAGCGGGGCGTTGGCAGCGATCTCTTCCGCTAGCGCCAGGGCTGCCGCCTCCGCTCCGTCATCGCTCGCCACCAGGTCCACCAGCCCCAGGGCGTAGGCCTCCTCGGCACGGAGCAGCCGGCCGCTGTAGAACAAGTACTTGGTGCGAGCAGGGCCGAGCAGCTCCAGGAAGGGGCGCAGCCCGGCCTCGCTATACGCCAACCCGAGCTTAGCCGGCGGCATCCCCAGCCGCGCCCCCTCGCCAGCCACCCGCAGGTCGCAGGCGGCGGCCAGCGCGCAGCCGCCGCCGATCGCGAAGCCGCGAATCAGGGCAATCGTCGGCAGCGGGCAGGCGCGCAGCGCCGCCAGCGTCTGCTCGAACGGGTCCTCGGGCGTCGAAAGCGGCACGCCCTGCGCCTGGAGCTCCTGGAGCGCCGCGAAGTCGTAGCCTGAGGAGAACGCCCGCTCCCCCGCGCCACGCAGCAGCACCACCCGGGTGCGGCCATCCGCCGCCAGCGCCCGCAGCGCCGCCCGCAGTGCTGCCAGCATCCCCGTGGTCAGCGCGTTGCGCTGCTCGGGACGGTTGAACACGACTGTCGCGATCCGCTCGCGTCGCTCGACCAGGAGCTCCTCGTCCACCATGCCTCACCCCGTAACGTTGCGCCGAGGCTAGCATCGCGCCCCACAGGGGGCAACCAGGGGCGCCGCCCACCCGGCGGTCCGGGCCAGTCGCGGCTTGCCACACGACGCGCTTAGCTTACGAGGTCCATGGGACGCCATACGGCAGCGGCGCGCGGCGCGCGCCAGCCGCTTGGCGCGACGAATGCTACCCTGTAGGAAACAAGAACGACGACGTGGCCGCGAACCGGCAGCAGGAGTACGAAGGCATGGACGGACCGCTGCGGATCGTCCCCCTGGGCGGGGTTGGGGAGGTCGGCAAGAACTCGACGCTGGTCGAGTTCGACGGTGCGCTGATCCTGGTCGATGCCGGGGTCAAGTTCCCCGAGGAAGAGTTGCATGGAGTGGACCTGGTCATCCCCGACTTCAGGTATGTGCAGGAGCGCGCCGGCCACCTGCTGGGGGTGCTCTTCACCCATGGACACGAGGATCACATCGGCGCGCTGCCGTATCTGCTGATGGAGCTGGACTCCGAGGCGAAGCTGCGCATCTACGGCTCACGGCTGACGCTCGGCCTCATTGGGATCAAGCTCCGCGAGTTCGGCCTGGTTGACCGGGTGGAGCCGATTGCAGTGGAGGCCAGCCAGGAGGTGGCGCTTGGGCCGTTTCGGATCCGGCCCATTTGTGTCAACCACAGCATCCCCGACGCGCTCGCGTTCGCGATCCACACCCCGGTCGGCACGGTGGTCCATACCGGCGACTTCAAGTTCGATCCGACGCCGGTCGAGGGCAAGACGACGGACGTGGAGGCGCTGCGGGCGCTCGGAGACGAGGGCGTCTTGCTGCTCCTGTCGGACTGCGTCCGGGTGGAGCAGCCCGGCTGGACCCCCTCGGAGCGACTGGTCTACGACTCGCTGACGAAGATCATCGCGGATGCGCCCGGGCGGGTCATCATCACCACCTTCGCCTCGAACATCGGCCGGCTGCGCGACGTCACCCGCAGCGCCTACACGCTGGGGCGCAGGACGGCCGTCGCCGGGCGGAGCATGGACGAGAACCTGCGGGTCGCCACCAATCTCGGCTTCTTCAACGTGCCCGAAGAAGCGTTGATCGAGTTGCGGCAGGCGCAGACGCTGCCACCGAACAAGGTGGTGCTGCTCACCACCGGCAGCCAGGGCGAGCCGACCTCCGTGCTGAGCCGTATGGCCGCCGGGGAGCATCCGCTGGTGAAGGTGCACCCGAAAGACACGGTCGTGTTCAGCGCCAGCCCGGTGCCCGGCAACGAGGAGTCCGTCGCCCGCTCGATCGACAACCTGTACCGCCGTGGGGCGAAGGTGATCTACCAGGCAATCAACCCGAACGTCCACGTCTCGGGACACGCCAGTCGCGAAGAGCTGAAGTACATGGTGCGGCTGCTCCGGCCCCGCTACTGCATGCCGCTCCACGGCGAGCACCGCATGCTCCACCTGTACGCGGAGCTGGCGCAGGAGGAGGGCGTGCCGCGGGAGAACATCTTCATCACGGAGATCGGCGACGTGGTGGAGCTGAGCCAGAGTGGGGCAGCGATCGACGGCACCATTCCCTCGGGCTCGGTCCTGGTGGACGGTCTGACCGTCGGCGGCGTCACGCGCGTGGTGCTGCGCGACCGGCGCCGGCTCGCCGCCGACGGGCTGGTGATCGCCGCCGTGGCCGTCGATCGTGAGACTGGCGAGCTGCTCGGCGGGCCAGACCTGGTAGCGCGCGGATTTGCCGCGCCCCGCGACGGTGAGATCATGGAAGACGCCCGGGTGGTGCTGGAGCAGGCGCTCAAGCAGGTGTTCCGGGGTGAGCCGCCCGAGTACGGATTTCTGGTCAGCAAGATCAAAGAGGTGCTGGGCAGCTACCTGTACGAGCAGGCGCGCCAGCGGCCGCTGATCCTGCCGATCGTCACCGAAGTCTAGCCTCGGGCTGGGAGCAGCAGGGTCGCTGGCGCTGTGGCGCGGGGCGATGCGGAACCAGCGCCGGGTTCGCCCGCTCCTCGCTGCGGGACCCTCGTTCCGGGTTGCTATACTGCGGACAGCCCGGTGGAGGCGCGCGTGCTCTCGGTCGTCATCCCGATCTACAACGAAGTCGAAAACATCCCCCTGCTGCATCAGGAGCTGAGCGGGGTGCTCCGCACGCTCGATCAGCCCTACGAAGTGGTGTACGTCGACGACGGCAGCCGCGACGGCAGCTTCGAGGCGCTCCGCCGAATCGCGGAGGCAGACCCGAACGTACTGGTCATCCAGTTCCGGCGGAACTTCGGCCAGACCGCGGCGCTGGCGGCCGGCATGCGCGCCGCGCAGGGCGACATCCTGGTATTCATGGACGGCGACCTGCAGAACGACCCGGCGGACATCCCCCGGCTGCTGGCGATGCTGGAGGAAGGCCCGTACGACGTGGTGAGCGGCTGGCGGTTCGATCGCAAGGACCACGCCATCCGGCGCAAGCTCCCTTCGCGGATCGCCAACTGGCTCATCGGGAAGGTGAGCGGGGTGCGGCTCCACGACTACGGCTGCACGCTCAAGGCATACCGGCGCGAGGTGCTGGAAACGGTGCGGCTGTACGGGGAGATGCACCGCTTCATCCCTGCCTATGCTGCCTGGTCCGGGGCGACGATCGGGGAGCTGAAGGTCAACCACCGCGCCCGCAAGTTCGGCAAGTCCAAGTACGGGATTGGGCGCACCATCAAGGTTGTGCTCGACCTGCTCACCCTGAAGTTCCTGAGCGACTACGGCACTAAACCTGCCTACCTGTTCGGCGGGCTCGGCTTTGCCTGCTGGGGGCTAGCCTTCCTGGCGTTCCTCTTCTCCGTCGCGCAGCGCTTCATCGACGCGACGCGCGTGCACAGCAACCCGGTGTTTACGATCGGGCTCATCCTGGCCGTCATGGGCTTGCAGTTCATCCTGATGGGGCTGCTGGCGGAGCTGATGGTCCGCATCTACCACGAGTCTCAAGACAAGAGCACCTACGTTGTCCGGCGCACCGTTGGCAAACGCTCCCCGGGTTTCGAGCCACGGCGGCCGCTCGCCCTGGCGGGCACGGGCCGGCCCGACGACCTCGGCTAACCCCGCCACGCCGCGCCTGGTGTCACCCGCTCAGCTAGAGCCCTCGATGGACACGGCGCGGGCAGCGCCTGCCGAGCCACGTGGGCCAGCGCTGCGGCTACTCCTCGCCGGCGGAGGCTCCGGCGGCTCGGTGACACCCCTGCTCGCCGTCGCCGCGGAGCTCCGCGCAGCGGAGCCCGACGTTGAGCTGCTGTTCCTGGGGACGCGTGACGGGCCGGAGCGCGACCTGGCGCTCGCCGAGGGCATCCCCTACGTCGGGATCCCGGCCGGTAAGCTGCGTCGCTACTGGGACATCCAGAACATCACCGACATCGGGCGGGTGCTGGCCGGGTACGCACAGTCGCTGGGGATCATCCGCCGCTTCGCACCTGCGGTGGCGCTGGGCGCGGGCGGATTCGCCAGCGTCCCGCCACTTGCCGCGGCCCGGACGCTGGGCGTGCCGATCCTGATTCACCAGCAGGATGTAGAGCCCGGCCTGGCCAACCGCCTGCTCATCCCCTTCGCCACCCGGATCACTGTCAGTCTGCCGGCCTCGCTGCCCCACTTTCCCACCCGCCGGACCATCGTCACCGGCAACCCGGTCCGGCCGGCGATCCTGGCCGGCCGGACCGAGGTCGCTCGCGAGCTGTTCGGACTCGAGCCCGGCGTTCCGATCGTCCTAGTGACGGGTGGGGGAACCGGGGCACTCGCCCTCAACGCGCTCGTCGCGGCCGCTGCCCCAGCACTTACCCCGTTCTGCCAGGTGCTGCACCTGACCGGGCGCGGCCGGGGGGTGCCACCCCCCGCGCCCGTGCCCCGCTACCACGCGCTCGAGTTCCTGACCGTCGAGATGCCACACGTCCTGGCTGCGGCCGACCTGGTGGTTGGCCGGGCCGGCATGGGGACCCTGACCGAGCTAGCGGCGCTGGCCAAGCCCGCGCTGATCATCCCGATGCCCCGCTCGCACCAGCTTGCCAACGCCGCCGCGTTCGAGCAGTTGGGCGCGGTGGAGGTGGTCCGGCAGGAGACGCTTACCCCCGCCGCGCTCGCCGCGCGGATCACGGCGCTGCTGGAGCAGCCCGATCGCCGCGCCCAGCTCGCGGCGCGCCTCCATGCGAGCATGCCGCTAGACGCCGCGGCGCGGATCGCGGCGCTGGCGCGGCAGCTCGCCACGGCGCGGCGGCCCCGACGATAGAGCGGGCCGCGGCCTGCCGCCGCCCCGCGTTAGCCCGCCGAGCCGGCTCCGGCGGACGCGAGGGCGCCCACTGTCTCCAGCTCGACGCGCAGCGCCCCATCACCACCAACCTCCAGGCGTGGCGGGCCATCGCTCTGGAACACGTCGAGGTCGAGCCGGTGCTCCCCCACCCGCAGGCCCCGCAGGCTCACTCGGCTGAGCCAGGGGGGCAGGAGCGGGCGGAGCACCACTGTTTTCGTCCAGGCATCTACCCGCAGTCCGAGGAACGTTTGCAGGAACAGGAAGACGCTGCCGGCGGCCCAGGACTGCGGGCTGCACGAGACCGGGTACCGCGCCGGGAGCGAGTGATAGCGCCGGTCGCGGGCGAAGCCGCAGTACAGCTCCGGCAGGCGGAGTCCGGGCATGCGCATGCCGGCCTCGAGCACTTCAGTGCCGACGCGCGTCGCGTACTCGTCCAGGCCGGCCGCCTTCAGACCGGCGGCGACGAGCGAGTTGTCGTGCGGCCAGACCGAGCCGTTGTGGTAGCTCATCGGATTGAACGTCGGCTCCATCGCCGACAGGGTGCGCACACCCCAGCCGCAGAGCATGTCGTCGGACATCAGCCGCCGCCCGACCATCTCGGCCCGGGCGCCGCGCACCAGCCCGCTCCACAGGCAGTGTCCTGGATTCGAGGTGATGCTGGGGACCGGCTGCTTCGCCGGGTCCAGCGCCAGCGCATAGAACTGCTCGTCCGAAAGCCAGAAGTCGCGCTCGAAGCGCTCCGCCAGCGCCTGCGCCTGGGCGTTCAGCTCGGCGGCGCGTTCCAGCATTCCCAGGCGGGCGAACAGCGCCGCCATACGCCGCTTCGCCGCGTAGACGTAGCCCTGCACCTCGACCAGCGCGATCGGCGGTTCGACCTCCCGCCCATCGCGGTAGCAGACGGAGTCGTGGGAGTCCTTCCAGCCCTGGTTCCTGATTCCGAGCCGGGAGCGGCTATGGTACTCGAGGTACCCGTCGCCATCCAGGTCGCCATAGCGGTCGATCCACTCCAGCGCCGCCTCGGCATGGGGGAGCATCTCCCGGGCGAACGCCTCGTCGGCCGTCCAGTCCAGGAGTTCGCCGAGCACCACCAGGAACAGCGGGGTGGAGTCCACGCTGCCGTAGTACGTCAGATGCGGAACCTCCTCCAGCGCGGCCATCTCGCCGGCGCGCACCTCGTGCAGAATCTTGCCCGGCTCCTCGTCGCGCCAGTGGTTGATGCGCGTGCCCTGGCGCGCCGCCAGGAAGCGCAACGTTCCGTACGCTAGCGACGGCTGCAGGCTCAGCGTCTGCACCGCGACGACTAGGCTATCGCGGCCGAACGGGACGGCGAACCAGGGAATGCCGGCCGAAGGGACCAGACCCTGACCAGAATCGTCGGACAGGAGCCGCAGGTCGTGGCTCGCTTGCAGCAGCATCGCGTTGAAGATCTGATTGTCGGTGCTGATCCGAGTGCAGCTCGCATCCCAGGCCTGATACGTCTCCCGCACCGCCAGGAACGCGGCGTCGAGCGCAGGAGCGTCGTCCGATGGCGCTCGCGGCTCGGTGGCCAGGCGCGGCACCAGATGGATCGTCAGGTTGCGGTAGCGCTTGGCCGGAATGTCGAGCGGGAACTGCAGCTCGGCCCGCGGGGTCGGAATGTAGGGCTCGACGCGGCTGTCGGGAAGCGCGGAGCGATCATCCGCGAAGAGCGATTCCCCAGGAACGGCGGGCTCTGCCTTGAGCAGCAAGACCTGTGAGGGGCCGGGATCGCAGGAGAGATCGGTCCAGCGTTCCAGCCCATCCAAGCCGGTGTAGGAGAGTCGCACCCCGTTCGGTAGCACCTGTGGCGCATGGATGGTGCCGCGTGCCGCGCGTGGGGCGTAGCCGCGCACGTCGAACATGTCGCGGAAGTCCGCCCCAACGATCAGCCGCAGGGTCAGGCGAATCGGGAAAGGGTTGTAGTTGAACAGACCGATCCGCTCGTGCAGCCCGTCACGCAGAAAGCGGTTGCGCCGGACGCTGACCGTGCGCGGCGCGAGCGGCTGGCCGAGGTCATCCAGCATCGCCGGATTGGCGAGCTGAAGGTTCGTCATGAAGTTCAGCTCGCCGGAGGACGACAGATGCTGCGGGCGAGCGCCCGAAAGGCAGAACTCGTAGACGGACAGGTGCCGGGTATCGCGGAAGTACAGCCCCTGCCCGTCGGTCGCCTGGGCGAGCACGTCCCCGCTCAGGTCGCTCACCAGGAACATCTGATTCTCTTTGAGCACGGCGCGTTCGAGCATCGATGGATCTCTCGGGAAGGACTCAGACGTAGCGCTGGGTGTCCGGGAAGACTTTACAGCAGATCACGCACCATAATGGTTTCTTCGCGCTCCTGGCCGACGCCAACCAGCGCAATCGGCACCTCGAGGAGCTGCTCGAGCCGCTCGAGGTACCGCCGCGCCGCGGCGGGTAGCTCGGCGAGCGTGCGGGCCTGGCCGATCGGCGCCTGCCAGCCCTCCAGGTCCTCGTAGATCGGCCGGCACTCCGCCAACACCTCGGCCCGCGCGGGGAACTGGTCCAGGCGCTGGCCGCGCCACTCGTACCCCACGCAGATCCGCACCGGATCGAACGTATCCAGGATATCCAGCCGAGTGATGGCGAGGGCGTCGAACCCATTGACCAGCACCGAGTAGCGCGCCGCGACCGCGTCGAACCAGCCGCAACGGCGGGGCCGGCCGGTGCGCGCGCCGTACTCGTGGCCGATCGCCCGTAGCCGCCCGCCCAGCTCGTCGTCGAGCTCGGTCGGCATCGGTCCGCTCCCGACGCGGGTGGTGTACGCCTTGAACACTCCCAGGCCGCAGGTAAGGAAGCGCGGGCCGATCCCGGCGCCCTGCAGAAGCCCGGCCACCGTGGGCGAGGAAGTGGTGACGTAGGGGTAGGTGCCGTGGTCCAGATCGAGCAGCGTCGCCTGGGCGCCTTCCAGCAGAATCGTCTCGTTCTGGCGCAATGCCGCGGCCAGGGCGCCGCTCGCGTCGCGGATATACGGCCGGAGCCGCTCGGCTGCCAGGGAGTAGGCCTCGACCACGCGCTCGGGGTCCAGCCCAGGAGCCTGGTAGAGCACCTGGAAGAGCTGGTTCTTGGCGGCCACCGCCTCCCGGATGCGCGCGGGCAGTGTCTGGGGATCGCACAAATCACCGGCGCGCAGGCCGGTGCGGCTCACCTTGTCCACGTAGGCCGGGCCGATCCCACGGCCGGTGGTGCCGATGGCGCCGCCGCCGCGACGCGCCTCCTGCAAGCGGTCCAGCTCGATGTGATAGGGCATCACCAGGTGAGCCCGTTCGCTGATCAGCAAATTGTCGGTGCTCACCCGCAGCCCGTGCAGAGCATCCAGCTCTTCCAGCAGGAAGACTGGGTTGAGGGCAACGCCGGCGCCAATGATGCAGGTGGTCCTCGGGTTGAAGATCCCGGCCGGCACCAGGTGCAGCGCGAAGCGGCCGACCTGCTCGTTGACAATGGTGTGGCCGGCGTTGTCGCCCCCCTGGGCGCGCACCACCACCTGGGCGCGCTTGGCCAGCAGGTCGATGATCTTCCCCTTGCCTTCGTCGCCCCACTGTCCGCCGACAACCGCGATGACCGGCATGTTCGCTCCCGGGACATGATAAACCGCGGACCAGGATCGTTCCGCCGCAACTGCCGCCGAGGGCTGGCGCGGCGCAGCCCCCGTCCTACGCCCGCCGCGGCTGGGGCGCAAGCAGCCGCTCGCGATCCTGGTAGTTGCGTAGGTAGTACGCGCGATACTCGCCCGATTTGATCGGCCGCCACCAGTGCTCGTTGGCGACGTACCACTCCACCGTACGTGCCAGCGCCGTCTCGAAGTCGTACCGTGGCCGCCAGCCCAGCGCCCGGATCTTGCTTGTGTCCAGGCTGTAGCGGCGGTCGTGGCCGGGCCGATCGGGCACGTGCTGGATGAGCGACTCCGGCTTGCCGAGCAGCCGCAGGATGTCGCGCGCTACCGCCAGGTTCTCCCGCTCGTTGCCCGCGCCGACGTTGTAGGCCTCGCCTGGTGTGCCGCGCTCCAGCACCAGCCGGATCGCTTCGCAGTGGTCCTCGACGTACAGCCAATCGCGCACCTGCCGGCCATCGCCGTAGATGGGCAGCGGCTGATCGTCGATGGCATTGGTGATGAACAGGGGAACCGCCTTTTCCGGGTACTGGTTCGGCCCGAGTGTGTTAGAGCCCCGCGTCGCCAGCGTGGCCAGACCATACGTCACGTGATACGCCTGCAGGAACAGCTCAGCACTCGCTTTGCTGGCAGCGTAGGGGCTGCGGGGCCGCAGCGGGGCCTCTTCCTGCGATGAGCCGACCGCGACATCTCCATACACTTCGTCGGTCGAGACCTGGAGGAAACGCCGCACCCCCTGGCGCCGCGCCGCTTCCAGCAGGACGTGAATGCCGACTACGTCGGTGCGGATGAACGCCTCTGGATCAAGGATCGAGCGGTCGACATGGGTCTCCGCGGCAAAGTTGACGATGGCGTCGCAGCCCGCGACGACGGCATCCACCGCCGCGGCATCGCAGATATCGCCGAGCACGAAGCGGTAGCGGGGGTCCCGCGCCACGTCCGCGAGATTGGCCGGATTGCCGGCGTAGGTGAGCTTGTCCAGCACCACGACCCGCGTCTCTGGCTCGTGCGCGAGCATCCAGCGGACGAAGTGCGAGCCGATGAACCCGGCCCCGCCGGTGACCAGCAGGCGCATCGGCTATGCCCTTGCCGGCGCACGCAGCACACCATGCTGCGCGACGAAGTTGATCGCTTCGAGGTAGGCGCTGATCGACTCGCCGGCGTCGCCCCACCAGCCGGTGATGACGTCGTACTCCATCTCCCCTCGATCGATGTAGGCGTTGTTGACGTCGGTGATCTCGAGCTCGCCGCGCCCAGAGGGCTTGAGCGTGCGGATGATGTCGAACACGGTGGAGTCGTACATGTAGACGCCGATCACTGCGTATGGAGAGGGCGGAGTGGCCGGTTTCTCTCGGATGTAGCGCACCCGCCCGCCGTCCATGATCGGTACGCCCAGGTGCGACAGGTGCTCCGGGTTCTCCATCTCTTTGAGCAGGATGCGCGCCCCACGCGGCTGGTGGCGGAAGTGCTCTACCCAGGGAGCGATGCTGTCCTGGAGGATGTTGTCGCCCAGCATCACCACGCACTTGTCGCCGTCGACGAAGTCCTCCACCAGACCCAGCGCCTCAGCGATTCCGCCCGCCCGCTCCTGGTAGGTGTAGTTCAGATGCTTCAGCCCGAACTCGCGGCCGTTGCCCAGCAGGCGCAGGAAGTCGCCGGCATTGTTGCCGCCGGTGACGATGATGATGTCACGGATGCCGGCGTCGACCAGAGTCTGGAGCGGATAGTAGATCATCGGCCGATCGTAGACGGGGAGCAGGTGCTTGTTGGTGATCCGAGTCAGCGGGTGCAGCCGCGTTCCAGTGCCGCCGGCCAGCAGCACGCCTTTCATTCCACATTCCCTCCGCGGATCGTCAGCGGGTTCCGTAATAGCGGGCCAGCGAGGGGTCCAGCCGAACGTTGTTCAGAACGACGCCGAGGATGCGCGCCCCCACCCGGTCGAGCTGCGCCCGGGCGCGCTTCGCCGCGTCGCGGGAGGTCTTGCCCGCGCTGAGCACCAGAAGCACACCGTCACAGCGGGTGGCCAGGACTGCCGCGTCGGCGACCGGGCCGACCGGCGGCGAGTCGAGCAGCACCAGGTCGGCCTGCTCCGCGAGCGCGGCGATGACGCGCGCGCCGCGCTGGGAGGACAGGAGCTCGGAGGGATTGGGTGGCAGCGACCCGCTCGTCAGCACCCTCAGCCCGGGGACCACACTGTCCTGCAACGGCAGCGGCGCCGCCGGGTCTTGCAGCACGGTGTTGCTGAACCCGGGCGCCTGGGGCAGACCAAACAGCTCGTGCAAGCGCGGCCGGCGCAGGTCAGTGTCCGCCGCGATCACTCGCAGGCCGGCTTCCGCGCTCGCCACCGCCAGGTTGGCCAGCGTAGTGGACTTCCCCTCGCCCGGCCCGGCGCTGGTGACCAGGACGAGACGAACAGAGCGATCCAGACTGGAGAACTGCAGGTTGGTCCGCAGGGTTCGGTAGGCCTCGGCGGCGGGCGACCGCGGACTAGTAAGCGTTACCAAGAGATTGGACGGCGCACCGGACGACGCGGCCACAGCCGCTCCTCGCGCGCTCATCGCGGCCGTCTCGCCGCCAGCAGCGCCATAGCGCCAGCGCGGCCGGCCGGCCGCGCCCCGGCCAGCGGAACGGCCGGCACCAGGCCGAGCGTCGTCAGCCCGAGGTACCGCTCCACATCCGCGGGGGTCTTGAGGGTATCGTCCAGGAAATCGAGCGCAAAGGCGAGCACAGTGCCTCCTAGCAGGCCGAGCAGCGCTCCAGCCAACGCCAGCGTCTTTGTCTGCGGCCAGATCAGCGCCGCGGCGGTGGGGCGGTCGAGCATCGTGACCACGGTCCGCTCCGAGACCGGCTTGCCCTGCTCCCGCGCCGCGTGCTGCTCCTCGTAGACCCGGGCGAACTCGCGCACGATCGCCTCCGCCCGCTGCGGGTCAGTGTCGTCTGCGTCGACCTGGATCTGGACGTTCTCGGCAATGGGCGCGGCGTGGACCCGCGCCAGCAGCGCCTCCGGCCCCAGGTCCAGCCGCAGCCGGCGGTCCACCTCGGCGGCCACCTCGGTCGTCATCAGGCGCTGCGCCAGCGGGCTCAACTGCCGCTCGACGGTGAGCTGCGCGCCGTAGTCGAAGCGCCCGGACACTTCGAGCCGTACGGACGATCGATACAGCGGCGCCTGCAGCCGAGCGAAGCCGTAGGTGGACAGGGCCGCGACCAGGGCGACGACCGGGATGATCCAGCCGCGCCGCCGCAGCACAGCCAGGTAGTCGCTCAGCGGCATGCAGCATCCTCACACAGGGGCGGGCCCGGCGGAGTGTACGGGCCGTGCGAAAGGGGTGTCAAGTGATGGACCCGCCTTACCCGAGCCGACCGAGCACCTGGCAGCTCCGCCGGACCCAGCAAACGCTTTGCGTTATGTTGAGTGCCGGCATAGCCTCTGCGGTCTCAGAGCAGCGGCCGCGTTTGACGGGCACGCGGCGAGGAGGGAGCGCAACGATGGGTCGATGCCTGCTCTTGCTCGGCATTCTCTTCCTATGCAGGGGCTTGCTGCTCGGGCCGGTGGCCATCGCCGCGGCCGCCCCGGCCCCGGCGGGCAGCCGCTGGATTCGGATCGATCTGCCCCACCTGGTGGCTCAGGCGATGGTGGGCGATCAGGCTATCTACACCGCCCCGGTCACGGCCGGCACCGCGCGCTACCCCACCCCGGTCGGGACGTTCCGGATCCTGCGCCGGATCTACAACGAAACGATGGATTCGGCCACGGTCGGCATCCCGCGCTGGGCCCCGGGCGGGTACTACCTGCGCGGCGTGCTGTACACCCAGTACTTCACCAACTACGGGCACGCGCTCCATTACCACTACTGGTCGCCACCGTGGGCCTTCGGCCACACCGCCGGGAGCCACGGCTGCGTCGGGCTCCGCCTCCAGGATGCCGCCTTCTTCTGGACCTTCGCCACTGTCGGCACCCCGGTGGTGATTCGCTACTAGGCGGCCGTGCCCTACCGGCCGACGGGGATCTCCCCCAGGACCGGGGCACCGGTCAGGCGCTCGGCCTCGGCCCGGTCGCGGATGGACGCATCCAGATAGTCGACCAGGAACGCTAGGCCGAGGCCGAGGACGAGGCCCACCAGCGTGCGCAGAAGCACCTCGCCGGCAAGCTGAAGCGCTGGAGCAGCGCGCCCAACCGTCGGGTGGTTGATGACTGTCACGTGTGCACCCTGCACCCGGAGCTGGGGGAAGTAGGTGGGCAGCTTGGTGTTGATCGCCTGCTCGTACGCCTGCCCCACCGCCTGCGCCTGCTCCGCCGTCGGGGCGGAGATGGTGACGTCGAGCATGCGGTGCGTCTTCTTGGTGCGGGTGACATCGGAGATCGCCTTCGGGTCGATACGATAGCCGAGCTGCGCCGACACCTCCTGCGCGAACGCCTCGCTCTTGAGGAACTCGGACAGGTCGTCGGCAAGATATTCCGAGGTGACATAGGCCCAGTAATTGGGGTCGTACTTCGGGTCCGTGGTCGGCAGCGGCTCGACGCCAACGGCCAGGCGGAGGCTGGTCTCGTAAGCCACCGGCCCCATCAGGGCATAGGCGGCGGAAAAGATCAGCGAGAGAACGGTGATGCCGACCCAGATCGGCCAGCGCCGTAGTAGCAATTGCCCGTATTGTCGCAGCTCCATGCCAGGCTCCTCGCCTTTCCTCACGCCGGCGCCCGGCGGGCGCCTGCTTGCCGTTCCAGACACGCTGGGAGGCCTGGGAATGCTAGCAGAAGCGAACGCCCGGGCAGGTCTCCAGGTGCACCTGGCGGTAACCGTAGGCGATGGCCCGGACCCCCCGCAGGTCGAACTCCCAGAGCGTCACTCGGGGATTGTCGCGCAGCACCACCAGGCGGGCGCGCGAGGCCTCCGGGGTCCCGGCCACGTCGAGGTCGTCGAGCACGTACAGGGTCGTGGCGGTGAGGGGCGGATCGATGCGCCAGGTCCGCCCCTCGCGCCAGCCCTGGGCGTACTCGTCGAACAGCAGCCGCACATCGTACTCAGGCAGCGCGTACTGTGTCTGCCGGAAGCGGTCGTGCGCCAGGATGATGCTGGTCGCGGGGTCGGCGTGGAGACGCAGGTAGTCGAGCTGTGCCTGCTGCGTCGCGTCGATCAGGCGGAGCTCAGGGAGCCGGCCTGGGCCGACGCCGGTCAGGAACGCGTCCGCGTGCCAGAGGAGCAGCCCGAGCGTGGCGAGTGGGACGACAGCAGCGCCGAACCGGGTGAGCGCCCTGCTGCGGTTAGCCCCGGGCCAGCGGGCAGCGAGGACGTGAGCCGAGAGACGGAGCTCGTCGTCGAGTTCCGCCAGTCCCACAGCGCCGGCCAGGGCGAAGGCCGGGGCCAGGGAGAGCACGTAGCCGGGCTCGCCGATGTGGATGACGAAGTAGACCAGCAGCGCTGGTAGCAGCCAGAGCAGCAGAAAGCGGATACGCCAGTCAGTGGCCAGCCGCCGCGGGGTGAACAGCCGCCCCAGAACGTACAGAACGAGCAGCAGGTTCAGCCCGTACATCTGGCGCAGGAACGTTACCAGGTACGACAGGTTAAACTCGAGCAAGGCACGGCCGCCGCTGACAATGGAGTAGGTGCCGACGACATACTCGGATTGGAGACGCAGCGCCTCCAGGTAGCTGGCGAGCCCGCCGCTGAGCCAGACCATTGGGACGAACCAGGCCAGGCAGGCGGCGAGGAACGCCACGACCGACGCCAGCCGGCGCCACCAGCCGACCTGGAGCAGCGCCCAGGCCCAGAGCGGGGCGAGGAACAGCGCCGCATCCCAGCGAAAGCCGGCCCCCACACCGAGCGTTGCCCCGAGCGGCAGCGCCAGGCCCGCCTGGCCCCGCAGCACCGCCTGGCAGAGCAGCGCGCCGGTGGCGAGCCAGAAGGCGAGGCTGGTGTAGGGGTAGGCGACCTCGCTGTAGCCCCAGAAGCCGACCGTAACGGCGAGCAGCAGACCCGCCAGCAGCGCGGTCCGCCGGCCATACTGCCGCTCGGCCAGGAGCGTGGTGGCCGCGACGGCGCCGGCCGCAGCCACGGTCGACAGCAGCACCAGGCTGGCGTTGGGGTCGTGGACGACCAGGTCGATCAGCTTGGCGGCGGCGACATACAGCGGGTAGCCCGGCGGGTGCGGGTGGTGGTGGGCCACGTTGTAGTAGTCGCGCAGGGCGAAGGCGTAGTTCGCCGAGTCGTACGAGTACAGCGTCCGCATCCGGAACGGCAGCCGCAGCAGCAGCGCGATCAGCCCGAGTGCGCCCGCCGTCGCCAGCGAAGAGCGGAGCCCGAGCTTCACCGTGGCCGGGCGGGGCGGAAGTCCTGCCGCTGGTGCTCGGCCCAGGCGGAGCGGACGAAGTCCGCGAGCTGCTGGCGGAAGACGCTACGATCGAATCGCCGTGCGTGGGCGCGGATCCGCTCGGAGTCCAGGGCAAGGCACTCCAGCCGGCGCACCGCGGCGGCGAGGGCCTCGGGCGTCTGCTCCCAGAACAGAACTCCGGTCTCGCCATCCAGCACAGTGTCGAGCGCCCCGCCCGCGGCGTAGGCCACCACCGGCCGGCCGGCCGCCTGCGCCTCCACGGGCGCGATTCCGAAATCCTCTTCGCCGGGGAACAGGAAGCCACGGCAGCCGAGGTAGAGCTGCTCGAGCTCGGCGTCGCTGACCTTGCCGAGGAACTCGACGTTGCGCGCCGCGCGGCTTTGCAGGGCCGCCCGATCGCGCCCATCGCCAACGATCTTCAGCGGCAGCCCGAGCCGGTTGAATGCATCTACCGCCAGGTCGATCCGCTTGTAGGGGATCAGCCGCGAGACGACCAGGTAGTAGTCACCCGGCGGACAGGTGTGCGAGAAGACGTCGGTCCGCACGGGTGGGTAGATCACGATGGACTCCCGCCGATAGTACTTCCGAATCCGCGCCGCCACGGTGCGCGAGATTGCGATGAAGTGGTCCACCGTGTTCGAGACAGTGACGTCCCAGGCACGCAGCGAAGAGATGATCGGCGGCAGGCCCAGGCGGGGCAGGCGTCCCAGTCGCTCCCGCTCAACATAGCCACGGTAGTCCCAGACCCAGCGCATCGGGGTGAGACAGTAGCAGATGTGCAGGGTGTGCGGCCCGGTCTTCACCCCTTTGCAGAAAGCGGAGGAGTTGCTCAGCACGACGTCGAACTCGTCCAGCTCGAACGACTCGAACGCGAGCGGGTACAGCGCCAGGTACGGCTGGTGGTGCTTCAGGATACCGGGCAGCCGCTGCATGAACGAGGTGCGGATGTCCATACCGCGGAACGCGGCCGGCATCGCGTCGCGGTCGTAGATGGAGGTGAAGATCGGCGCCTGCGGGAAGAGCTGGTGCAGCTCCTCCAGCACCCGTTCGGCGCCTCCATACTGATTCAGGTAATCGTGGACAAGCGCGACTTTCACCGGTGCCTCTCACCGCTTACGCGCCAGCGCACCGTGGCTACGGCGCGCGCACCAGGCCCTTAGCCCGCCAGACACGGCGTGATGGCGCGTCTCGGCACGTCGTCAGAAGGCGCCCCGGGCGAGCAGGACCGCTGGCAACGTCTTGAGCAGGATCCGCAGGTCCAGCCCGAGCGACCACGTCTCGATGTAGTAAATGTCCAGCAGCACCATCTCGTCGAACGACAGCTCGCTCCGGCCGCTCACCTGCCACAGCCCGGTCAGCCCGGGCGGCACCTCCAGGCGCTTCAGGTGCCACGGCTCGTACTGCGCTACTTCCGCCGGGATGGGCGGGCGCGGGCCGACCAGGCTCATCTCCCCCTTGAGCACGTTGACGAGCTGCGGCAGTTCATCCAGGCTCAGCCGGCGCAGCCAGCGGCCGACGCGCGTCACCCGCGGGTCTGTCTTCATCTTGAACAGCGGTCCGTCCGCTTCGTTGTAGCGGAGCAGGTGCTGCAGCTCCTTGTCGGCGTTGTGGCGCATCGAGCGGAACTTGTACACCTCGAACAGCGCTCCGCCCTTGCCGACGCGCTTCTGGCGGAAGATGATCGGCCCGGGCGAATCGAGCTTGATCGCCAGGGCCATGAGCGCCATCGGGATCGCGAACACCAGCAGCAGCAGGGCAGAGAGCGTCACGTCCAGGGCACGCTTGAGCAGCAGGTCCGTGCCGCGAATCCCCTCCGCGCGCAGGCCGAGGAGCGGGATGCCGACAACGGTATTGACGTCGATCTTGCCGATGCTCATCTGGTACAGGTCAGGGACGACCTTGAAGGTGAGCCCATCGCGGCGGCAGTGCTCCACGATCTGCATCACCCGTTCGTGCGAGGCGGAGGGCAGCGCGACGATCACCTGATCCACGCCGTGCTCGCTGACCACCCGGGCAATCTCGTCCGGGCGGCCCAGGCACAAGAAGCGCCCGAACGCGGAGCCGGGCCGATCGCCGAGATAGCCGACCACCGAGTAGCCGAGGTGCGGCTGGTTGACCAGGCTTTGCAGGATCATCCGCGCCAGGCTGCTCTCTCCAACGACGAGGACGCGCTCGTTGCCAATCCCCCGACGATGCAGCCAGCCGAGGAACAGGATGAACGCCTGCCGGCCGAGCATGACACAGAGCGTCGTCAGCGGCCAGGCAAAGATGAACGTCAATCGGGACTCTGCCGGGTAGCGGCTGCCGACGGTAAAGGCGAAGACGAGCATCACTGCGACGCCGCTCCAGGCGAGGATCGCGGACAGCTCGGAGACACCCGGCTCGACACGGGGCAGGCGGTACAGCCCTTTGAGGTGGAAGATGGTGACGAGCGAGACGACCAGCAGCGCCTGGAGCGGAACGTAGGTGCGGAACGGGACGTAGTTGACCGGATCGACGTCGCCACCCCACTGGGCCTGATAACGGAGATACCAGGCACAGTAGAACGCGGTGGCGATGGCGACCACGTCGGTGACGAGCAGCGCCAGGTAGGTCGCCCAGGTCAGGGCGCGACTGCGGCGACTCCGTCGGACCAGCCCGGTCTCCAGGGGCGCCTCAGGACGGGGTCGGGGCTCGGAGACGACCAGGGAGCCGCTCACCGGATCGACATCCACGTATCGAATACCGCCACTTCCCTCATCGTGCCTGGGCAGCCGGCGTGAGTGAGCGATAGAGGTGAAGCATTTCCCGGGCCATCCGCCCCCAGGTGAAGCGGCGGGCCCGCTCCTGGCCCAGCTGGCTCATGCTCGCGTGGCGGTCGGGATCGGTCAGAACCGCGGCGATGGCGTGGGCCATCGCCTGCGGGTCCTCGGGGTTCGCCAGCAGCCCCGCTGTCCCGACCACCTCTGGCAGCGAGGCGCGGTCCGACGTGATTACCGGTACGCCACACGCCATGGCTTCCAGCGGCGGCAGGCCGAATCCTTCGTACAGACTCGGGTAGACGAAGACGTCGGCCGCATTGTACCAGAGTGCCTGTTCGGCCGGGTCCACGTAGCCCGGGAATACAATCTCGTCACGAAGGCCGAGCTGCTCGACCAGGCCGAACAGCGGGCTGGTCTGCCAGCCCGTCCCACCCGCGATCACCAGCCGCTGCGGCAGGTCCCAGCCCCGCCGCAGTGCCGCGTAGGCCCGCACCAGGCCGAGCGCGTTCTTGCGTGGCTCCAGCGTCCCGAGGAAGAGGATGAAGCGGGCCGGCAGCCCCAGGCGCTCGCGGAACGCCTCGACCTGCTGTCTGGGCAGCGGCCGGAACGCGGGATCCACGCCCGGATAGGCGACGCTCACCCGGTCGGCTGGAACGTTCAGCAGGCGCACGACCTCCGCCTTACCGTGCTCCGAGATGGTGACCACCCGGCTGGCGCGCCGGGCGCTCAGCCGGGTCAGCAGCGTCTTGTAGAGCCGGTTGCCGCGGTTGAACAGCTCCGGGAAGCGCAGAAACGACAGGTCATAGATGGTGAGCAGCGCGGGCCCGCGCCAGGCGAGCGGCAACGCATAGCTCAAGGAGTGGTGCAGGTCGGCGCGCAACCGGCGCAGCTCCAGCGGCTGCAGCGTCTGCTCCCAGATAATCCGTGCCAGAGGACGCTCGGTGGGCAGCCGGCTCGGGTGGAGCGCGAAGGCGGGCGTGGGCGCCAGGTCATCGCCGGGGGGCAGCATGGGGACGAACACGTCGAAGCGATCCGGCCCGGCCAGGCAGCGGAGCTCCGCCAGCAGGTGGTAGATCACCCGACTGATCCCGCCGCGGCGATAGCTGCGGCTGAAGGAAAGCAACTGGGCGTTGAGAGCGACGCGCACGCCGCAGTCTACTGAATTCCCGGTCGGACTGCCCGCTCCCGCGGTCGCTTGCGTCACCAGCCGGCGGCTCCTCATAATCCCACAACTTCCCCACCCTCCCGGAGGCCGATCACGACCGAGACCGCCGCGCTGCGCCGCACCGTGGTGTGGCGGCCGCGACCTTCGTCTGGTGGACGTGTCGGCATTGCCCTGGCCAGCGCCGCGGCCGTCCTGGCCTGCCTGGCGCTGGCGCTGGGGCTGACCAGCGAGCCAGGGCCATTCGCGTTCGTCGAGCTCGTGGTCGCCATTGTGGCACTGGCCGCCTGGGCCATCTTTGCGCTCTGGACCTATGGCTTCTCCACGCTCCGCTATACGCTCACCCCGAACGCGCTGGTGATCCGCTGGCTCGGCGGCGACGATATCATCCCACTGGAACGGGTTGACGGCATCTACTCGGGCCAGCGCATCGGCCCGGTGCGGGGCGTTCGCGGCTTGACCTGGCCCGGCTACGTCGTCGGCTTCAAGGTCCAGAACGGGATGCCGGTTTCGTTCTTCGCCACGACCGAGGATCCGGCGGCGCTGACGCTGATCGTTCTCGACCAGCGCATCTACGCCATCTCCCCGGACGATGGCCCGGCGTTTCGGCAGGAGCTGATCCGCCGGATCGAACAAGCGACGTCGACGCTGCCAACACCCCGCCAGGGGATGCTGCGCCGAGTCGCCGCGACGCTCATGGACCCCGCCAGCCTGCTGCTACTCGGGATCAGCCTGGCGCTGGCGCTGGCAGTCCTGGGCCTCTACATGCTGCGGATCGCCAGCCTGCCGGCGGAGACCGCGCTGCACTTCGCCGCGGACGGCACTCCCGACGTCACAGGCCCGCGCGCCAACCTGGCCCGCTTGCCGCTGCTGGGCCTGGCTGGCTGGCTCGGCAGCACGCTGGTGGGACTCGGTCTGGCTCGCTCCGATCGGGCCCTGGCACGGCTGCTCTGGTTCGGCAGCGCCGCCGCGGAGTTGGTGCTCGTCATCGCGGCGCTGCGTCTCCTCACGTAGCCCGGCGAGGAGGCCGCGATGAGGAACACGGGCCAGAAGGCAGGCTACGCCTGGCTGGTCCGCCTCATCCGGGTACTCGAGGACGCTGCTCCGTATGTAACCGAGGAGATGATCGCCGCGGCTGCTGCCCGCCGGGCGCCCGACCTCGATGCTACGGCGCTACGGGCGCTCCTCGACCAGGCGGTGCGGGACGGGACACTGTTCCGCGACGCCCGCACCCGCTACGAGCGGGAGACGGATAGCTTCCACGACACACACTTGTATCGGGTGAACCGACGCCTGCGTGCCGCGCCCGGTGGCCCGCGGGCATAGGCTTCCGCTCGCTCGGAGCAGCCGCCGCGTGTCGCCGGGCATCGCCGAGCAGGGCACGATCTGCCTTACCGTGCCCCGGGGAGCGTGAAGCCGCCGGCCACGATCAGCCGCAGGTCCGCGTCGGCGTCCGGTGTCGGCTCGTCGCGGACCGCGCTGGCCGGCAGCCCGAGCCGCTGGGCCAGCAAAACCCCGCTGCTGTGGCGGGACCCGAGCACCACGATCTCCGTCTGCTGGTAGTCGGTGCGGTCGGCCGGGGCGACGCGAGCGATCTCATAGTCTCGGCGGAGCGCATCGGCGGTGCGGGCGGCGAGCCCCTGAACAGTCGAGCCGTTGAGTACCTCCAGCCGAGGCGGCTCGGGCTCCTGCCCTGCCTGGACACGCGCCAGCACCCGCTCGATCGCGGCGCGATTGGGCGCGAGCAGGTTGGCCCCATCCGGTCCGATGAATGGGTCGGCGTAGCGGACGTCAAACACTACCGAGCTGACTTTGCTCGGATCCAGGTCCTGCGCCAGACGGGCCAGGCCGATGATCTGGCTGGTGCTCAGGTCCGTGGCCACGGTGGATTGCGCCTGGCTCACCAGCGCCGGCACCCTGGGCAGCATGTGCAACGTCATGGCCCGATCGCGCATCGCCAGCAGCACCCGTTGCTGGCGATGCGCCCGCCCGAAGTCGTTCTCGCTGTGCCGCGACCGCGCATACTCCAGTGCTGTCTGGCCGTCCATGAGCTGCGGGCCGGCGGGGATGTAGATGCGCTTGTAGCCGTAGTCCTCGGTGGGATACTCGTCGTCCTTAATCGGCCGTTCAACGTCGACGACCACTCCGCCGAGGGTATCCACGATCTTGCGGAAGCCGTCGAAATCGATTCGGGCCCAGTAGTCGATGTGCAGCCCGAAGTTCGCCTCCAGGGTCTTCACCGTCAGCTCCGGGCCACCGACGGCGTGGGCAACGTTGATCCGCTGCTGCCCGTAGCCCGGGATGGATACCCAGAGATCGCGCGGGAACGACAGCATCACCGCCGAGTGCTGCACCGGATCGAGGCTCACGACGATGATCGTGTCAGTCCGCGTCCCTTCGACTGGCTCGTCCGGGCGCTTGTCGATCCCCAGCAGCAGGATGTTGACCCGCTCGGTGCCGCTCCAGGCCGGCAGTGGGTTGAGGTCCAGGCTGGGCAAGCTGGGAACGCTGGGGAGCTGCGGCGCGCTGGCGCGCACTCGGGAGGTGATCTCCTGGGGAAGACTGCTGATCGACTTCGTGATCGAGGGCTGTGGCGCGGGCGCTGCCTGGAGTGTTTCCCCCACCGCGACCGGCCGGGCGATCAGGACCTGGAGGTTGCGCAGGAAGACGAGTCCGAACAGGACGCCGCCGAGGGTGAACAGCCCCAGGATCAGCGAGAGCCAGACCATGGGCAGCGCTGGGGCGGGCGTGGCAGGAGCGAGGTCCTCCGGCTCCGAGCCGGGCTCGAACTGGTCCAACACGAGCTCCAACCAGGAAGGGCTCGGCGATTATAGCGGGACAGCGGGGGACCAGGCCGGCTCGCCCGGCAGAGCCGCGTCACAGTCACGGCCGCGCCGCGGCCCAATGGGTCACTGCTCGGCGCCCACAGCCATCCGCAGCGCCATCTCGACTAGCGCCTCCGGCACGTCGTCGCGGACCACCGCGTGGCCGATGCGCTCCAGCAGCACCCAGCGCAGCCGCGCCTGCCGCGCCTTCTTATCCCGTCGCAGCGGCTCCCACAGCGCCGCTGGATCCAGCCCACTAGCGGTGAGCGGCAGCCCCAGCCGCTGCAACAGGGCGTCCTGCCGCTCGGCATCGTGTCTGGCAAGCAGGCCGAGCTCGACCGCGATCCGCGCCGCGGCGGACATCCCGATCGCCACCGCTTCCCCGTGGAGCAACCGCTCGTACCCGGTCGCCGCTTCGAGGGCGTGCCCGATCGTGTGGCCGTAGTTCAGCAGCATTCGCTGCCCGGTCTCGCGTTCGTCCTCGGCGACGATCAGGGCTTTCAGCTCGACGCTGCGAGCGATCGCCTGCGCCACCAGGGCCGGCTCCAGCCCCAGCAGGCCGGCGGGATTCGCCTCGAGCTGAGCAAATAGCGCCGCGTCGAGGATGAGCCCCATCTTGACCACCTCCGCCCAGCCGGCGGTGAGCTCGCGGCACGGCAAGGTCTGCAGGAATGTGGTATCCGCGACGATCAGTCGGGGCTGGTAGAACGCGCCGATCAGGTTCTTGCCCAGACGGTGGTTGATTCCCACCTTGCCGCCGATGCTGGAATCGACCATCGCCAGCAACGTCGTCGGCACCTGGACCAGCGGTACGCCACGCAGATAGGTGGCGGCGACGAAGCCGCCGACGTCTCCAACGACTCCTCCCCCGAGCGCCACGATGGCATCACCCCGCTCGGCCCGCTGCTCGATCAGCCAGTCGTAGGCGCGCGCGGCGGAGTCCAGCGTCTTGGCGGCCTCGCCGGTCGGAAGCGCCAGCAGCGCCGCCGCCCGGCCCGCCCGCCGTAGCACCTCCAGCAGCCGCTCACCGTGGACACGGGCGACGACCTCATCGGTGATGACGTGCACCCGCCTGCCGAGCCGGACCTCGTCCAGGTAGCGTCCGAGCTGATCCAGCACGCCCGGACCGACCACGGACAGGTATTCCGCCGCGCCGGCAGCGAAGCGCCTGGCCAGTGGCGTGCCCGCGGGCGCGCCCAGCCGGCCGTAGCGCCGGACGAGCGCCTCCAGGTGCTCGACAACCTCGTCCGGGCTCAGCTCGTCGGTCCGTACCACCTCGTGCGCCGCCAGGCGGTAGATCGCCTCGCGCTCGGCCTTCAGCGCCCGGATACGCACCAGCGGGTCGGCTGCCTCCAGCAGCGGCCGCCGCTCGCCCCGGCGCGACTGGGAGAGCCGCTGGTGGATCGTCTCCGGCGCCGCATCGAGCAGGATAACCAGGTTGTCGCGCCGCAGCACCTCGCGGCTGCGTGGGTTGATCACCGCGCCGCCGCCGGTGGCGATCACCTGGTGGCTGCGCCCGCAGGCACGCTCCACCTCCCGCTGCTCGAGCGCTCGGAACGCGGCTTCGCCGGAGGTCGCGAAGATGGCGTGGATCGGCCGACCTTCGCGGCGGACGATCTCGCTGTCCAGGTCGACGTGCCGCCAGCCAAGCCGCCGGGCGAGCCGCCGAGCCACCACGGACTTGCCGGTCCCACTGAAGCCGATCAGGACGATGTTTCGCACGCGGTTCGGCGCCGACATGCTGGTCTCGACGGCGTTCACAGTCGAGGGGCAGGGCGGTAGGTGGCGACGAAGCTCTCGTAGTTCCGCCGCGCCTCGTCCATGCTATCGCCACCGAACTTCTGCCGGAAGGCGTCGGCCAGCACGAGGGCGACCATCGCCTCGCCGACGACCCCTGCCGCCGGCAGCACGCACACGTCGCTGCGCTCCACGTGCGCCGGCTGTGGCTCCTTCGTCACCAGGTCCACCGAGGGCAGCGGATGGATCAACGTGGAGATCGGCTTGGCCGCGCCGCGCACCACCAGCGGCGCGCCGTTGCTCACCCCGCCCTCCAACCCCCCGGCGGTATTGGTCGGGCGATACCAGCCGCGTTCCGCATCGTAAGTGATCGGATCATGCACGGTCGAGCCACGACGCGCCGCGGCGGCGAAGGCATCACCGATCTCCACACCCTTCACCGACTGGATACTGCCGATAGCTCCGCACAAACGGGCATCCAGCTTCTCGTCCCACTGAGTATGGCTGCCGAGCCCGATCGGCAATCCATAGGCGATCACCTCGAACACGCCGCCCACCGTGTCGCCAGCGGTGCGGGCGCGCTGGATCGTCTCGATCATCCGCGCCTCGGCCTCCTGGTCGGCGCAGCGCACCTCCGACTGCTCGACCATCTCCCAGAAGGCGGCGATCTCCGGGTTTCGCGAGCCGGCCGGATCCAGCCGGATGATCTCCGGCGAGGCCGCCTGGATCGCTTCGATCTGGCGCACGTGGCTGCGGATCTCTACCCCGAACGCGGCCAGAAATGCTTTGGCCACCCCGCCGGCCGCGACCCGAGCCGCGGTCTCGCGGGCGCTGGCCCGCTCCAGCACATTGCGGACATCGTCCAGACCATGCTTCACCGCCCCGGCCAGGTCGGCGTGGCCGGGACGCAGCCGGGTGACCTTCGGGACCTCCTCCCCCACCGGGCCAACGTCCATCGTGCCGGCCCAGTTCGGCCAGTCGAGATTGGGGATCACCAGCGCAATCGGCCCGCCGAGCGTCTTGCCGTGCCGCACCCCGCCCACGATCTGGACCCGGTCCCGCTCGATCTTCTGCCGCCCGCCCCGCCCATAGCCACGCTGCCGCCGGGCGAGGTCCGCGTTCAACTGCTCTTCCAGCAGCTCCAGGCCGGACGGAAAGTTCTGCAGAATGATGGTGAGCTGCGGTCCATGGGACTCGCCAGCGGTCAGCAGGCGCAGATAGTTGAGCACCTCAGTCCCTACACTCCCTGCGCCAGCGCAGCCTGCGCCGCGGCGCGCATTGTCTCGACCGGCGCCGGCTGGCCGGTCCAGAGTGCGAACGCGGCCGCCGCCTGGTGCACCAGCATCGGGAGCCCGTTCTGCGTCCGCGCCCCGGCCGCCTCGGCCTCGGCCAGCAGGCGGGTGCGGGGCGGATTGTAGATGATGTCGACCACCAGCATCCCCGGCCGGAGCGCCGAACTGGGCAGCGGCGAGACGGGCTCGTGCATCCCCAACGTGGTGCAGTTCACCACCAGGGCGCAACGAGGAACCCACTCTTCGAGCTGCTGCCGGGTGGCCGGCAGCCCCCAGTAGGCGCGGGCCCCGAAGCGCGCTACCAGCGCCTGCGCCAGCGAGACAGCCCGATCCGAGGTGCGGTTGAGGATGAACAGCTCGGCCGCGTCGGCCTCGGCCAGCGCATGGGCCACGGCGCGGGCTGCGCCGCCGGCCCCCAGCAGGGCGACAGTCGCCCCGCGCGGATCGAAGCCCGCTTCGGCCAGCGCCGCCAGGAAGCCGGGTGCATCGGTGTTGTAGCCCACCAGCCGCCCCTGCCGGTTGCAGATTGTGTTCACCGCGCCGATCTCTGCCGCGGCCTCGGCGATCTCATCCAGGTATGGCATCGCCGCCTGCTTGTGCGGGACGGTGATGTTGGCGCCGAGCACGTTCGGCTCACGCAGCCGGGCGATCGCTAGCCCCAGGTCGTCCAGCGGGACGTCACGCAGGTCGTAGCGGGCGTCGATCCCCAGCTCCCGGAAGGCGGCGGCGTGCATCGCCGGGGAGACGGAATGGCGGACCGGATGGCCGAGCAGGTAAACCTGGCGGGTGCTCACTCCAGAACGACCTCAGCGCCCAGTTCGCGCAGGTCGTCCCAGAAGGAGGGGTACGACACCGACGCGGCGCTCGCACCCTCTATTGTCGCTCCGGCCCCGGCCGCCGCGGCAACCGCGGCCGCCATCGCCAGCCGGTGGTCGCCGTGGCTCTCGACCGCCGCGCAGTGGAGCGGCCGGCCGCCACGGATCGTCAGTCCGTCCCGCTCCTCCGTGACGTCCACGCCCAGCCGCGCCAGCTCTCGCGCCGTCGTCGCCAGCCGGTCGGACTCCTTGATCCGCAGCTCCTCCGCGTCCCGAATGCGTGTCTCGCCCGCCGCGAACGCCGCTGCCACCGCCAGCACCGGGATCTCGTCGATCAGGCGCGGGATGATCGCACCGCCGACGGAGACCGCCCGCAGGGGTGACGACTCGACCACCAGGTCCGCCACCGGCTCGCCCCCCTCCAGCCGCTCGTGCTCCAGCGCGATCCGCGCTCCCATCTCGCGCAGCACGTCCAGCAGCCCGGTCCGCGTCGGGTTTACCCCAACCCCGCGCAGCGTGACGCGCGACTGGGGATGGCAGCAGGCCAGCACCAGCCAGAACGCGGCCGAGGAGAAGTCACCGGGAACGTGGAAGGAGAGTGGGCGCAGGTCCGAGACCGGGCCGCGCACCGCCACCGCGGCGCCGTCGATCTGGATAGCAGCGCCCATCGCCGCCAGCATCCGCTCGGTGTGGTCGCGCGAACGGCTCGGCTCGATCACCGTTGTCACACCCTCCGCCTGCACGCCAGCCAGCAGCAGCGCCGACTTGAGCTGCGCGCTCGCCACCGGCGAGCGATGCTCGATCGCTCGCAGCCGCGCCCCCCGGATCGCGAGCGGAGCAAGCGTCCCGCCTTGGCGACCCAGCCCGAGCGCGCCCATCTGCCCCAGCGGCTCCAGCACCCGTGCCATCGGCCGGCGGCGCAGTGAGGCGTCGCCATCCAGCACCGCGAACCGCCCCTCTTGTCCGGCCAGGATACCGAGCAGCAGCCGCATGGTTGTCCCGGAGTTGCCGCAGTCCAGCACCCCTTCGGGCTCGTCCAGGCCACTGGCGCCACGCCCTCGCACCACCACACTGCCGTCTGGCTCGTCCAGAAACGCGACGCCGAGCGCTTCCAGGCAGCGGCGGGTGGAGCGCACGTCCTCCCCAAGGCCCAGACCCGTGACGCGGGCCTCGCCGGAGGCGAGCGCGTTGAACAGCAGCGCCCGGTGCGACAGCGACTTGTCGCCGGGCACTGCCAGTGTGCCGTGGAGTGCGGCCGGGCGGCCGACGCGCACGGCGCGGCCGGGGGCTGGGGCGCGGGTGGTCACGCCGTGACCAGCTCGGGGGTGGTCGGCAGCTTCCGTCCGACCGCGTCCAGAATCGGCCGCAGCGACTGCATCAGATCCGCGAAGCCATCCAGCGTCAGCGACTGCGGCCCATCCGACAGCGCCTTCTCCGGCTCCGGATGGACCTCGACCAGCAGCCCGTCGGCGCCCACCGCCGCCGCCGCCAGCGCCAGCGGCTTCACCAGCTTGCGCTTGCCGGCAGCGTGGCTGGGGTCGATGATGACCGGCAGGTGGGTCAGCTCCCGTAGCACGGGCACCGCCGAGATGTCGAGCGTATTGCGGACCGCCGTCTCGAACGTGCGGATGCCCCGCTCACACAGGATCACCCGGAAGTTGCCGCCGGCCATGATATACTCCGCCGCCATCAGCCATTCCTCGATGGTGGCCGATAGCCCGCGCTTGAGCAGCACCGGCTTATCGGTGCGGCCCACCTCCTTGAGCAGCGGGAAGTTCTGCATGTTGCGGGCGCCGATCTGCAGAATGTCGGCGTACTCCGCCACCAGCGAGACCTCGCCAGGCTCCAGCACCTCGGTGACCACCGGCATCCCCGTCTCCGCCCGCGCCGCCGCCAGGAGCTCCAGCCCCTGCCGACCCAGCCCCTGGAACGCGTAGGGCGACGTACGCGGCTTGAATGCCCCGCCGCGCAGGACGCTGGCGCCGCTGGAGCGCACTCCACGCGCCGTGGCGAACAACTGCTCCCTGCTCTCAACCGAGCACGGGCCGGCCATCACGACGAAGCTGGAGCCGCCGACGGAGAAGCCGTCGACCCGGATCTCGGAGTCGCTGTTCTTCCACTCCCGACTCGCCATCTTGTACGGCCGCGTGATGCGCGTCACGGATTCCACCCCCGGCATGACGTCGATCTGGTCCCGCAGGTCCTCTGGGAAGTGCGTCCCGATGACCCCGATCACAGTCCGCTCCTCTCCGCCCGAGAGGTGAGCCTTGAGGCCGACGCGAGCCAGGCGTTCGACGACCGCCTCGATCTGCGCCGGTACGGCCGAACTCTTCATTACGATGATCATGGAGGCGCTCCTCTGTCTGTCGGAGATTAGGGCAGCCGCGTGAAGGACAAAAGAAAAACCAGAAGGTTTCCCTTCTGGTTTCCGCGGCATGAAGGAGCGGGAGGCTGCGCTACCGCAGCTCCTTCATGCCGCATCTAAAGTAGTAGTACCAGTTCGCCGAGCCGAGCATGCGCCCACTCACGCTGCCGAGCCTTCTCAGCCAGCTTGGGCCGCAGTATAGGTTCGCCCCGCGACTCCTGTCAAGCCCTTCTGCCACAGCCACGCGACGCATCCTCTGGCGCTGCCGCTTATCCCGCGCTCGGCCCGAAGTAGCGACTCTCGACGCCCTTGACGAGCCGGTACACCACCTGGTTGGCCGGAACCGGCACCCCCAGCCGCTCGGCCAGCTCCACCACCACGCCGCTGATCGCGTCGATCTCTGTCCGCCGCTGGCGCTCGACGTCCTGCAGCATCGAAGAGCGGTTGGCCCGGGTGAGCTCCGCGGTGCGCCGGGCGTAGGCAGCCGCGTCGTCGAACGGGAGCCGCACCCCCAGTGCCTGTGCCACCGTCGCTGCCTCGCGCGCCAGCTCGTCCACCAGGCTGGCGGTGTGCGGGCTATCGAGGAGCTGCCCGTTGCGGAGCCCGGTCAGCGCGGTCAGCGGGTTGATCGCTACGTTGGTTACGAGCTTGCCCCAGACGAGCGCCGACAGGTCCGCAGCGGACTCGGTGGGGAGCCCGGCGGCGCTGAGGAGCTGCGCCAGGCGGCGGGCCCGGGGGCCATCGCCGCCTTCCATCTCGGTGACGTAGCTGGGGCCGAACCCGGCATGGCGGACGTGGCCGGGGCTCAGCAGCGTTGCGCCCTGCGAGGTCACCCCCGCCAGTACCCGGCCGGTGCCCAGCACCCCGGCCAGGCGCTCCGCGTTGCCGAGCCCGTTCTGCAGCGTCACGACGACGCTATCCGGCCCGAGCAGCGGCGCGGCCGCGTGCGCCGCGCTTTCGGTGTCGAAGCTTTTGACCAGCACCAGCACGACCTCGACCGGTGCAACTGCCTGCCCGGCCAGGCAGGTCCACACCCGCGCCCGCCGGACCACGCCCTCCCGTTCGACCGCCACACCCTCCCAGGCCAGTTGCTCCGCCAGCTCGGCCCGGCGGCACACCAGCCCGACGTCGTGGCCGGCCGCGGCAAGCACGCCGGCGAATAGACAGCCCAGCGCCCCGGGTCCGATTACCGCGATGCGCGCCATGCCAGGCCCACGCTCCCTTTCCAGCAGGATCGCGGCGCCGCTTCGCCGCCACGGGCCGCGCCGGCCAGGGTGCCATATCGCCGGGCGCGGCGCCAGTCTCCCCGCCTCAGGTAGTCTTCCTATTGGGTGAGCCGGCCCCAAGCCTGGCGGCGTTCGTCACGATGTGCCCACCGGGCCGCCAGGAGCAGGAGCACCAGCCCCGCCTGGCGGAACGGCACCAGCGGCGAGGCTAGCCCCAACACATACAGCGTGGTGAGCGGGGCGTAAGCCAGCAGCACCCCGGCGAGCGCCAGCACATACACGGAGCGGGGACGTTGCGATGACGAGCCGGCCAGCCAGGGGATCAGAAATGGCAGCAGCCAGGTTGCGTAGTGCTCCCAGGCAACCGTGGAGGCCAGCACCGTGGCGCCCGCCAGCACCAGGTAGGCGTGCGTGGGAGTCTCCTGGCGGGCGCGCCAGAGCGCCCAGGCGAGCAGGCCCAGCGAGGAGAGCGCTGACAGCGCCGCCAGTGCCGGTGGGAGCGATACCGCGTCGAGCGCGTCCAGTCCGCTCGGGCCAATGTACAGGCGGGCGATCAGCCCGGGCACCGAGATGCTCTCGGCCCGCCCCGAGCCTCCGGCCAGCGTCGGCAACGCCTGCAGGAACGCCAGCGTGGTGGTGTGCGGCCCGAACAGCAGCGCCGGGAGCAGTAGCGCCAGGAGCCCGCCGGCCAGCCCCCAGGCGAACGCCCGGAGGCGGCGGGTGGCCAGCAGGTACAGCAGGAACACCGCCGGGACCGGCTTGATTCCCGCCGCCACCCCGAGCGGTAGCCCGGCCAGCAGCGCTTCGCCGTGTGGGCGGCGGGTGAGCGCCCAGGCGCTCAGCGCCAGCGCGGCGCAGATGAAGCCGTCCACCTGCCCCAGCGCAAGCGAGAAGATTGCCGGCCAGGCGAACACGCACCCGGCCAGCCAGCGCCAGGCGGCGCCGCTCCAGCCGGCCAGCGCCAGCCCGAGTCCGAGCGCCACCAGCGTCAGCGCCAGGTTCACCGCGTAGTAGATGGCGAAGCCGGCTTCGTCGCCGAGCGGCACGAGCGGCGCGATGAGCAGCGCTGAGAACGGGGGCTGGATGTACCGCTCGAACGCCCCGCTGTAGCGGGTGGCGTCCAGCGTCTCCCCCATCGCCGTGGCCATTGCCCGCAGCGAGTGGAAGTCGTACGGGTTCAGCCCGGCGCGGAGCGCGGCGGCGCCGAGGAAATTGATGTGGAAGTCCACGTGCGGTGCCAGGAGTGGCGTGGCCAGCCAGAGTGCCGCGAAGCCAAGCCCGGCGCTGATCGCCAGCGCCACGTCCACGGGCCGGGGGTACCGCCCGCCGGTCGCCATTGGGACTCTCTTCGCCTGCATCACGTCACGATCCCCGGCCGGCGGGGCAGCATACCCTTTTCAGCACGTTCATTTGTCGCGTACCCTGCCAGCCAAAGATGCCGCGGCGGAAACCCCGATGAGCCTGTCCACGACCTCGAGCCCGGCCCGCCTCGCGGCCGCGAGCCCGGCCACGCGCGCCTGGCCGCTGCTCGCCGCGCTCGGACTGCACCTGGCGCTGGCGGGGCTGCTGCTTCGCGCCGCTCTCGCCCAGACGGGCGGGCATCTCATCTACGGACTGGACGACGCGTACATCCACCTGGCGATCGCCAAGCACCTGGCGCTGAACGGCGTCTGGGGCGCCACCCCCTACGAGTTCAGCTCCTCGTCCTCGTCGCCGCTCTGGACCGCGCTCCTCGCCGGCAGCATGGCGCTGTTCGGACCGAACACCGCCGGCCCGCTGCTGCTGAACCTCGGCCTCTCCACGCTCCTACTCCTCTGGCTGCACCAGGCGCAGACCGCGCGCGGCCTGCCGCCCTGGCACACGTTCCTGACCCTGGCGGCGGTGCTGGTGCTGGCCCCGATCCCGCCGCTCGTGTTCTCCGGGATGGAGCACGTGCTCCAGATCCTGGTGGTGCTGGTGTTCGTCGACCAGGCACTGCGCACCATGGCGGACCGCGCGGATGCCCGGGCGCGCTGGCTCGCGCTGCTGCTCGCCCCACTGCTCACGCTCACCCGCTACGAGGGCCTGTTCGTGGCGCTGCCGGTCTGCCTGCTGCTGCTCGGGCAGCGCAGGGTCCGCCAGGCCGTGGCGCTGGGCATCCTGGCGCTGCTGCCCGTTGTCGTCTATGGGCTGATCTCCTGGTCGCACGGCTGGTACCTGCTCCCGAACTCGGTGCTGCTCAAGGGCAGCGCCAGCCAGCTCTCCCTGGCACAGGCGCTCCGCCTGCTGGCCGGACTGCCGGCGCTGCAGAACCTGCTCGCCAGTCCCCACCTGGTGATCCTGCTCGCGCTGGCGCTGCTCGCCCAGGCCGGGCCACGGGTTGGTCTGGCGCCTCTCCCAGCCGAGGGCCGGCGAGCGCTCTGGCTCTTCGTGGCGATCACGCTGCTGCACCTGGACTTCGCCGCCGTCGGCTGGTTCTTCCGCTACGAGGCCTACCTGGTGGCGCTGGGGCTGGTGCTGCTCAGCCGCTTCCTGCGGCTGGCCGGGCGCGGAGCCAACGAGCCAGGCCCCAGCCGGGATCGCCGGCGCCCTCTGCGCGTGGCGCCGGCAGTCATTCTCGGCTTCGCGGTGCTGATCCTTCCCCTCCGCGCTACCGTCGCCCTCTGGGAGACGCCCATCGCGGCGCACAACATCTTCGAGCAGCAGTACCAGATGGCCCGCTTCATCCAGCGCTTCTACGCCGGCCGTGCCATCGCGGCCAACGACATCGGGCTGATCGACTACCTGGCCGACGTGCGCTGCCTGGACCTGGTGGGGCTCGGCAGCCTGGAGGTGGCGCAGCTCCGCCGCGAAGACCGCCTGAACGCGGAGACGATCCGCGCCGCCAGCCAGATGCGCGGCGTCCAGGTGGCGCTGCTGTACGACCAGTGGTTTACGCGCGACGGCGCGAGCCTCCTCCCGCCCGAGTGGACCCGGGTGGGGCAGTGGCGGATCCGCGACAACGTGGTCGAGGGCGGCAGCGTCGTAGCGTTCTACGCGGTCGATCCCGCGGAACGGGCGGCGCTGGCTGAGCACCTGCGCCAGTTCGCGCCCGAGCTGCCGGACAGCGTCGAGCAATCGGGCGCGTACCTGGAGGGCATGCCGGGCTAGCCCGCGGCGCCGCCGTTGACGGGCCCGGGCGCGGTTGCTAGAGTCCCACTGCCGCCGTCCAGGGCGAGCCGTCGATCCGGGGGACCGCGCGATGTACGGGACGATGTTCGTCTTCGCTACCGACCTGGTGGATGAGGGGCTGGAGACGGTTCTGGACAACCTGCAGCGCCGCGGCGGCCTGTCTGGAGTAAGCCTGGCCGTCGCCTATCACCACGCCCGCGACGTCTTCCCGCATAACCCGCGGCGCAAGGTGATCTACCTGGAAGGCGGGACGACCTTCTTCCGCCCGAACCCGGCCGAGTACACGGACACTCCACTGCAGCCGGTCGCCAGCCGGCTGGCCGAGGAGCGCGACGTGCTGGCGGAGCTGGTCGCTGCTTGCGAGCGGCGCGGCATGGTGGTCCACGCCTGGACGGTGTACCTGCACAACTCACGGCTCGGGCATCTGCACCCGGACCTCTGCCAGGAGAACGCCTTCGGCGACCGCTACCTATCGAATCTCTGTCCCGCCAATCCGGCCGTGCGCGCGTTCGCCCGGGCGCTCTCGCGCGACCTGGCCCGGCGTGGGGCGCGCTGCATCCTCTCCGAGTCGTTGTCCTACCACGGGCTGGCGCACGGCGACCACCACGAGCGCTACTTCCTGAAGTTCGACGCACGCGTCCACTTCCTGATGAGCCTCTGCTTCTGCGCCTTCTGTCTGCGCGCCGCCCGTGAGGCCGGAGTGGACGGGGAGCGGCTGCGAGGCTGGGTGCGCGCGGAGCTCGAGCGGTTCTTCGCGGACCAGGCGGCAGAGACCGACCTGGCGGAGCTGAGCCGGGCGGAGGCAGCGGCGATGGCCGGCGGGGAGATGGCCGGGCTGCTGCGCGCCCGCGAGCAGGTGGTGACGAGCCTCACCGCCGAGGTGGCGCAGGAGATCGCCCGGGGATCCGATACCCGGCTCCAGGCGTTCGACATGTCTGGCGCGGCGCGCGGCTACGCGACCGGGCGGCCCCAGGGCGGCCCGGTACTGGAGTACGCCTGGCACGATGGCGTCGACGTCCCGGCGCTGGCGCAGGTGGCACCTGGGATCGAAGCGATCGCGTACGCCCACGCCCCGGAGCGGGTGCGCTTCGACGTCGAGGCGTACCGGCGAGTCCTGCCCGCCGACAAGCCGCTCAGCCTGGCGATGCGGCCAATGCTGCCCGACGTGGACCGCCCGGAGAACCTGGCGGCCAAGGTACGGCTGGCGCGGGAGCTCGGGATCGCCTGGATCGACTTCTACCACTACGGCTTCGCCCGCTTGCAGGCGTTGGACTGGATCCGCCAGGCGATGGAGGGGTAAGGCCCGCGGCTCCCGTGCCCAGGGCAGCTACCCGCTCGGGGCGCTGGCACGCGGGAGCCAGACGAACAGTGTGGTGCCGCGCCCTTCCCCCGGGCTCTCCGCCCAGATGCGCCCACTGTGGCGCTCGATGATGCTGCGGCAGATGTGCAGTCCCAGGCCGATGCCGGCGATGTTCTTCTGGATGGCATTCGCCGCTCGGCCGAACGGTTCGAAGATGGCCTGCTCGCTCCCCGTGGGAAGGCCGATTCCCTCGTCGCGTACCGACAGCAGCACGCCGGCTTCATGCGACCGCAGGGCGACGTGGACGGCCGCGCCGCGGGGCGAGTACTTGCTGGCGTTCTCCAGCAGATTGGTGAGCACCTGTTCGAGCCGGTCCGCGTCCCCCTCAACGGGATGGGGGCCGTCCCCGAGGTCCACCAGGAGCTGCTCCGGCTGGCCCAGTAGGTCCGCGTGGCGGCGGGTAACCCGCTCCACCAGTGCGCCGAGGTCGAGCGGTGCCTTGCGCAGCACGAGCTGGCCGCGGTGCAGGCGGGAGATTTCGAGCAGGTCCTGGGTGAGCCCGGCCAGCCGATCCGCCGCCTCGTTGAGCGCCTGGAGCAGGCGGCCGAACCGCCCCGGGTCCTCGCCCTCGCGGCCGTGCGCCCGCAGCAGGAGCTGGGCGTAGCCCTTGATCCCCGTCACTGGCGTCTTCAGCTCGTGCGCAGCCACGGACAGGAACTCGTCGCGGGCCTGGAGCGCCTGCTCCAGTTGCTGCCGCAGCCGCGCCTCGCGCACGGCCGCGGAGGCGAGCGCCGCGATCGACAGGAGCCGACGCTCGTGCGCGTCCGTGAACACGCCTTGCTCAGTGCTGAGCGCCGCGAGCATGCCAAACGCGCCCGTGGCATCCGCGAGCGGCACACCGAGCCAGGCGCGGACGCCTTCCTGGTGCACGAGGTCGGCGTTCCAGTTGCGCGGGTCTTCCCAGAGATCGTCGGACCGCAGCGGCCGGTTGTCCGCCACGACCCGGCCGGCGAGCCCGGCGCCGAGGGGGATGCGCCCGCCAACCGCCGCGCTGGACAGTCCGCGCTCGGCCACGATCACCACCTCCCGCCGCTCAGGGTCCACCAGCCCGAGATGGGCATGGCTCACCTCTAGCAGCTCCAGCGTCGCGTCCAGTACGCGCTCCAGCCGCGCCTCGAGCTCCAGCTCGCCGCCGATCGCCAGTGCCGCTCGATACAGCGCCCGCGCCTCCTGAACCGACCGCTCCGCCTGCGTGTACAGCGTGGCGTTGTCGATCGCCACTGCTGCCCGGCGGGCCAGCTCTTCGGCCAGGGCAAGATCTTCCTCGGTATAGGGGGCATGCGGGGCCGCGCGGGCGAGGGAGAGGACGCCGAAAGTGCGCCCGCGTGCCGCCAATGGCACGACTATGCCGCTGACCAGGGCTAGCTGCTGCAGGAGCGCCAGATGCTCCTCGTCGCGCGCCATCACCCGCAGCAGGCTTTCGGACACCGCGGGCACGAGCATTGACCTGCCGGTCCGGAGTGCCTGGGCATGAGGGTGTGGATCCTCCCGATGGATGGGCTGCCGCGCCGCCCGGCCCAGGGCCTCCAGGCCAGCGGCGCCGCCCGAGTGCGCCACCGCCACGCGGCGCAACGTCCCATCCGGCTGCTCGAGGTCCACCACGCACCAGTCGGCCAGGTCCGGCAGCGCCAGCCGGGCAACCGTCTGGAGCGTCGTTTCGTACTCCAGCGCCGAGCCCAGCACCCGGCTTGCCTCGGCGAGAAACCGCAGTCGGCGTTGGGCCGCTTCCGCCACCTCGCGGGCTTGCCGCTCCGCCTCGAACGCCCGCGCTCGCCCGAGCGCCTGGGCGCACTGGCCAGCCACGGCGAGGATCAGCGCCCGATCCTCGGGTGGGAATGGGCGCCGCTCGTCGAAGCTCAGCACCAGCCCGCCGAGCGCTCGGCCTCCGGTGCTCAGCGGAATACAGGCGAGCGCTCGTGTTCTCGGCTCGTGCGTGGAGGCCAGTTGCGGGTAGCGCAACGCGTACTCGCTGGCGTCCTCCAACCAGATCGCCTCACCCGATCGCACCGCTTCCGCCAACGGGACATCGGCAGCCAGCGGGAAGCGGCTCCAGGGGCCGAGCCGGGAAGCTTCATACCCGGCGATCCGGGCCAGTTCCAGGAACTGGCCCTCGGCATCCACCAGGAACACCGCCCCGGCGTACGCACCCAGCGCCGCCACCCCCTGCTCGATGACGACCGCGGCCACCTGGTCGGTCGTGAGCGCCTGCGAGAGCGATGCGGTGACCGCCTGGAGCCGGGCGATTCGCTCCGCGGCCCGCTCCGCCACCGTGCGCGCCAGCGCCTCCTCGGTGCGCGCTCGCTGCTCCGCGCGGTACAGGCGCGCATTGTCTACCGCCAGCGCGGCCCGGTCGGCCAGCTCCTGCAAGAGCGCCAGGTCTTCGCGATCGTAGGGGCGACCGGGCTGGTCGCGCGTCGCCACCAGCGTGCCCAGGGTGCGGCCGTGCGCGCGCAGGGGTACGACGACAAGACTGGCTGCCGCGTAACGGGCCACGTGCGCCCGATACTCCGGCTTGACCAGCCGGACCAGCTCATCCGGGGTGGTGACGGGGATCCACAAGGGCTCGCCGCTGCGCAGCACGCGGCCGCTCAACCCCTCGTCCGCCCGCTGCGGGGCCGCGGCCATCGCGGCACGCACGGAGTCGGTGATCGCCGGGTTCGGATGCACCACCGCGACTGGCCGCAGCCAGGCTCCATCCTCCGAGAGCAGCAGGATCGAGCAGCCATCGCCAGGCCCCTCGGCCACCGCCCGCGCCAGCGCTTGTAATGCCGCCTCCACGTCGAGCCCCGCCTCGGCGAACGTCCGCGACGCCTCGGCCACCAGACGCTGGGAGCGGACCGCCCGTTGCTGAAGCGTCACGTCGGCGAACATGCTGATCGCCGCCAGCACTCGCCCCGTGGCGTCGCGAATCGGCCGCGCCTTGACGATCGACCAGCGCTCCTCGCTCGTGGCCCGAATGCGCCAGCGGATCATTCGCTCCGGGGTCTCCTCACCACCCAGCGCCCGGACCCCCGGGAACTGCTCGCGCGGCAGTGGCTGCCCCTGCTCGTCCAGAACCTCGAACCGGGTCAGCGTCTCGGCCAGCGGGGTGGCGAGCGCCTCGGCGGGCGAGGAAAAGCCGAGCAGGCGAGCAGCAGCAGCGTTGCAGTAGGTGAGCTGGCGACCGGCATCCAGCACGATCACACCGTCGGCCACGCCATCAAGGATGGTGGCGAACTCCTGGCGAAAGCGGGGAAAGGATTCGGGCAGGGAGCGGCCCGTCACTTCCCGGGCCATGAGCAGCGTGTACCTGCCGCGCCCCTCGACCGACGGCAACGCGGTGAGGGTCGCCTCGACCCAGCCCTGTTGCCTATCGCGAGCGAGCACGGCGAGCTCGACGGTATGGGAGGCGCCCGGCTGCTCAGCGGCCGCCAGCGCCGCCCGGGCCCGGGCGTGCAGCGACGTGGGCACCAGGGACTCCAGCGGAAGTCCAATGAGCTCCTGCGCTGGGCGTCCAAGGAGGCGCTCGGCCGCCGGATTGCAGAGCGCGACCTGCCCCGCATCCTGCTCGATCACCAGGAGCGCCTCGGGGGCGAGGTCGAACAGCAGGCCGAGGCCAACGTCACGCGGGGTCAGCAGCGGGACCGCCACGTCCTCCCTCCGCAGGAGCAGCTCGGGCACGGCCCGTTGCACACCGCGTGCCTGGTGTCCTGCCCGCGGCGAGTTCAGCAGGCACCGCTCCGGCGCCAGTCCATGCTAGCACGCAGATCGGTCTGCCAACGCTTCGCTCGCGGTGCGGACAAAGCAGAGGAGCGGACCAGGCGGCATTCGCCCTGCTGGTCGGCGGGGAAGGCGTTGTCCGAGCCGATCACTTGAGGCAGAGGCTGATCGCGCCATGACTGCGCCCGCTCAGTGAGCGAAGCCGCGGCGGCGGAACGCCTCGTACAGGACGATCGAGCCGGCGACTGCGGCGTTCAGGGAGTCGATCGCCGCGGACATCGGCAGGCGCACCAGCAGATCGCAGTGCTCCTTCACCAGCCGGCTCAACCCCTTGCCTTCGCCGCCGACGACCAGCGCCAGCGGCCCGCCCAGGTCCGCCTCATCGTAGCGCCGCCCGCTGTGCGCGTCCAGCCCGACCACCCACAGCCCCACCTGCTTGAGCTCCTCCAGCGCGCGCGTCAGATTGACCACCCGGATCACCGCCACCTGCTCCGTCGCGCCCGCTGCCACCTTGGCGACGGCCGGCGTGATCCCAACCGCGCGGTGCTCCGGGATCAGCACCGCGGCAACGCCGACCGCGGCGGCGGTCCGGAGCAGGGTTCCGAAATTCTGCGGATCCTGAAGCTGATCGAGCGCCAGGACGATCGGGGCCGGGCCCGCCGCCTGAAGAAGCCCGGGCAGCTCGGAGAGCTGGCGATAGGCGAACGGCGCCGCCTCGGCGATCACGCCCTGGTGGTGCGTCGCGAGCGCGTCCAAGCGCTCGCGGTCGACAGAAATCACCGGGACGCCGCGCTGGGCGGCCGCGTCGGTCAGCTCGGCCAGCGCGGCGCCGTGCCCACCCCGAGCCACCAGGATCCGGCGTAGCCGGCGTCCGCTGCGCAGCGCCTCCAGCACCGGATTACGCCCATACAGATAGTCGAACAACGCCGGGGCGGCGGCTGGGGCCTCCGCGGGCGCCGGGCGACTGGGTGGGGAGCTGCGGCGCGGCGGCGCGGCACGCTCCGCCCGAGGGGGTGGCGCGGCGCCACGGCCCCGTGGACGCCCATCACCCGCGCCGCGGCGCGAGCCGCTGCCACCTTTGCGGGGCGGGTTGCCCCCTACTCGCCGGGGCGCGCCCTTCGCCATGTGCTCCCCGTCGGCGTGTCCTCCACCACGATGCCGAGGGCCCGCAGCTCGGCGCGCAGCCGATCCGCCTCGCGATACAGCTTCGCGCTGCGCAGCGTCTGGCGCGCGTCGAGCACCAGCTCCACGAACGGGGCGATGTCCCGGGTGGCGCCCGATTCTGCCGCTGGCTCGAGCCGCAGCCCCAGGATCTCGGCCAGGGAGCGCAGGGTCTGCTGCGCCCCGCGCACCTGCCCCATGTCTTCACCGCTGTCGCGGCGGCGGTTGATCTCGCGCGCCAGGTCGAACAGGTGCCCGAGCGCGCCAGAGGTGTTGAAGTCGTCGTCCATCGCCTCCTCGAAGCGCGCGCGCGCCTGCTGGGCCCATGCGGGCTCCACTGCCGCCGGGTCGGGCACGCTGCCCTCCAGCGCCGCGCGCAGCCGGGCCAGGCCGCGGCCGGCGGCGATGAGGCTCTCTTCGTTGAAGGCGAGCGGCGAGCGGTAATGGGTGGTGATGAGATAGAGTCGCAGCGCCATCGGCTCGTGCTGCTTGAGCACCTCGGCCACCGTGGTGAAGTTGCCGAGCGAGTGCGCCATCTTCTCGCCTCCCACGGTCACCAGACCGATGTGCGTCCAGACGAAGGCGAACGGCTCCTTGCCGGTGAGCGCTTCGCTCTGGGCGATCTCGTTCTCATGATGCGGGAAGACCAGGTCCCAGCCGCCGGCGTGCATATCGAGCTGATCGCCCAGCGTCTCCCGTGACATCGTGGAGCACTCGATGTGCCAGCCGGGCCGGCCCGGCCCCCAGGGGCTCTCCCAGGCCGGTTCGCCCGGCTTGGCTGCCTTCCACAGCGCAAAGTCGCGTGGGTCGCGCTTGCCCGGCTCCAGCTCCTTCCGAGCGCCGACGAGCTGGCCCTCCTCGGTCGTGCGGCCGGAGAGCTTGCCGTAATCGGGCTTGGTGGAGACGTCGTAATACACGTCTCCGTCGACGACGTAGGCGTGGCCGCTGTCGATCAGCTCCTGAACAGCGCGAATGATCTGGGGCATGAAGTCGGTGACGGTAGGGTACAGATCGGCGCGGCGGACGTTGAGCGCGTCCATCGCGATGAAGTACGACTCGCTGTAGCGCCGCGCCACCTCGCGCGGGTCCATCCCTTCCTGGTTTGCCCGGGCGATGATCTTGTCGTCCACGTCGGTGAAATTCTGGACGTGCTTGAGTCGGTAGCCGCGGTATTCTAGATAGCGTCGAATGACGTCGATGGCGACGAACAGCCGGGCATGGCCCACGTGGGGATGAAACTTCGGCGTCATCCCGCACACGTACAGCCGCACCGGGTCGTGCCGCGGCTGGAACGGCTCCTCGCGGCCGGTGAGCGTGTTGGTCAGGCGTATCGGCACGCAGCTACTCCAGAGAACGTCGACGAGAAGGAGTGTAGTGGACCCAGTGGCTGGCAGCTACCTGCCGGAGCGCAGTCCGCCGTCGGCTTCCGTCCGCGCCAGCAGGACCACTACCCAGGCAGCGATCCCCTCGGCGCGTCCGAGCGCGCCCAGGTGGTCCGCGGTCTTCGGCTTCACGCTGATCGCCCCTATGGGCAGCGCGAGCACGTCCGCGATCGCCGCACGCATCGCGCTGACGTAGGGCGCCAGCCGGGGCGCCTGGGCAATGACGGTGGCATCCAGGTTGATGACCTGCCAGCCGGCTGCGCTCACCTCGGCGCCGATGGCGCGCAGCAGCTCGCGGCTATCCATCCCAGTGAAGCGCGGGTCTTCGCTCGGGAAGCGCTGGCCGAGGTCGCCCAGGCCGGCGGCGCCCAGCAGGGCGTCTGCCACAGCGTGGAGCAGCGTGTCTCCGTCCGAATGTCCGGCCAGACCCCGCTCGAACGGGATCAGCACCCCACCAAGCCACAGCGGCCGCCCCGAGCGGAACGCGTGGACGTCGAAGCCCTGCCCGACCCGGAGCGCGGTCACGTCCCTTCAGGCAGCGCGCCGACCGCGTTCCGCTCGCGCAGCACCAGACACCAGGCGCGGGCAAAGTCCAGGTCCTCGGGCGTGGTGATCTTGATATTCTCCGGCGCGCCCGGGAAGACCCGAACACTGATCCCCATCCGCTCAAGCAGGGTCGCTTCGTCCGTGACGTCCTCGTCGCTTGAGTCAAGCGCGGCGGAGAGCAGCTCTACCCGGAACACCTGGGGTGTCTGCACCAGCCACATCTCCTCGCGCGGCGGGGTCGAGACCACCTGGCCTTCCTGAACACGCTTGATGGTGTCGCGCGCCCGGATCGCCGCGACCGCCGCCCCGGTCGGCCGCGCCGCCTCCAGGCCGAGGCGGGCGAGATCCGGGCGCAGGAAGGGGCGCGCGCCATCGTGGACCACCGCCCACTGGCAGTGCGGGATCGCCTGCAGCCCGCTGCGCACCGAGTCGCGCCGGCGTGGCCCGCCGAGGCGCACCTGGGCCCGAATGCCGAGTGCGGCCAGCAGCGCGTGCGCCTCGGCCTCCCGCTCCGGGTGAACGACGACCACCAGCTCGTCCACCTCCGGCGACGCGGCGAGCGTCTCAATTGAATACGCGACGACTGGGCGGCCGTTCAGCTCCGCCCAGATCTTGTCCTGCCCGGCCCGGGTCGAGCGCCCGGCGGCGACGATGATCGCTCCAACCCGCTCTCCCTCTCCCCGTCCTGTGGTCATCCTGGTCCGTGTCCGTTCTGTCCAGTTCGCGGCTGGGCAAAGATCATTCGCCCAGCCGCCGTTTGTAGCACGCGTGTCACCATGATGTCCACGTTCGAGTTCTGGAAGCGCTTTCCGTTCTCAACCACCACCATGGTGCCGTCGTCAAGATACCCCACGCCCTGCCCGTACTCCTTGCCTTCGTGGATGATCCGCACTGTCATCTCCTCGCCCGGCAGGACCACGGACTTGACCGCGTTGGCCAACTCATTGACGTTGAGCACCTTCACGCCCTGGATGCCGGCAACACGGTTGAGATTGTAGTCGTTGGTGATGATCGCGCACCCGAGCGTGCGGGCCAGCCGCACCAGCTTGGCGTCAACATCCAGCGCCGGGTCCGGGTCGTGCTCCCCGATCTCCAGCGACACCAGCGAGTCCTTCCGCAGCTTGTTCAGCACGTCCAGTCCACGCCGCCCCCGGTTGCGGCGCAGCGGGTCCGACGAGTCGGCGATGTGCTGTAGCTCCTGCAGGACGAACCGGGGGACGATGAGCGTGCCGCTGAGAAAGCCCGTGGCAATAATGTCCGCAATGCGCCCATCGATGATCGCGCTGGTATCGACGATGACCTGGGTCGGATCGCCCCCTCGACGCGGCGCGACCTCGCGCGGGATGCCCACGAGCTGAAAGATCTCCTTCTTGTGCGTCTGAAGCGCGACGAGCCCCAGGTAGCCGAGCGTCAGGCTCGCGACGATCGGGAGGAAGCTGCCCAGCGGGCTGGGGAGCTGGGTGAGCGGCACCGTGAGCAGAACGCCGAGCAGCAGCCCGATCACAAGCCCCACTGAGGAGGCGAGCATGTCGCTGGCGGACATGTGCGTGATGTGGTTGAGCGTCCAGAGAAACGGCCTGGTCGTGACGTATGGCGTCAGCAGAAAGGCGATTCCGAAGCAGGCAGCGGAGATGGCGAACAGGAACAGATAAGAAAGATAAGAAGGAGATGAGAGCTGAGGAAGACGACTCGCCAGGCTCCATCCGCCGATGCCAGCCAGGAGACCGCCGATGAAGCGGAGAACGAGCTCGACGCTCATGGATGTTCCCCTCGTCAGTGCGGTTCATGCCAGACCCGAGAGATCGGCTTTACCCCCTCCGTCGCGGTTGCTGTCGTCACTCTACTCAAGGCGCTGCAGCCTGTCAAAGCCGTGCGAGCGCCGCCGCTTCGCGCAGGGAGGCGGCGCTGTGCACCTGCAGCCCGGCCGCAGCGCTGGATGGCACAGCGGCCGATTTCGGGACGATCGCTCGCTCGAAGCCGAGCTTCGCCGCCTCGCGCAGCCGCTTGTCGAGCTGCCCCACCGGCCGCAGCTCGCCGGAGAGGCCCACCTCGCCCACGGCGATCAGACCCGGGTCGAGCGCCCGATCGCGGATGCTGGACAGCACCGCCAGTGCCACCGCCAGGTCCGCCGCCGGCTCTTCGATCCGCAGCCCTCCCACAACATTTACGTAGATATCCTGGTTGTACAGCGGGACGCTGAGGCGTCGCGACAGTACCGCGGTGAGCAGCAGCAGGCGGTTGAAGTCGAACCCGTTGCTCACGCGGCGCGGCTGCGCGAAGCTGGTCTGTCCCGCGAGCGCCTGCACCTCTACCAGTAGCGGCCGCGTCCCCTCCAGGGTCGCGGTGACGATGCTGCCCGGACTGGGCTCGCCCCGGTCGGAGAGAAACACCAGCGATGGATTGGCGACTTCGGCCATCCCTTCGCCCCGCATTTCGAACACCCCCACTTCGTGGGTGGCACCGAAACGGTTCTTGGTGCTTCGCAGCAAGCGGTAGGCCTGGAATCGCTCGCCCTCTAGATAGAGCACCGCATCCACCATGTGCTCGACAACCTTGGGGCCGGCGATCGCGCCCTCCTTGGTGACGTGGCCAACCAGGAAGATCGCCGTTTCACTCGCCTTCGCGCTCTGCATGCAGCGCAGGGTGCACTCGCGCAACTGCGTGACGCTGCCGGGTGACGACTCCAGCGCCCGGTCGTACACGCTCTGGATGGAGTCGATCACCACCAGCGCCGGCTGGAGCCGCTCCACCGCGTCGAGCACCACGTCGAGCTGGTTCTCCGCGGCGTACAGCAGCTCCGGCGCCTCCAGGCCGAGCCGCCGGGCGCGCAGCCCCACCTGCGCCAGCGACTCCTCGCCACTCACGTACAGCACGCGCTTCCCCGCTCGGGCCACCGCCTCCGATACCTGCATCATCAGGGTGGATTTGCCAACCCCGGGGTCGCCGCCGATCAGCACAAGCGAGCCGGGGACGATCCCACCGCCCAGCACCCGGCTGAATTCAGCGATCGGCACCAGCAGCCGCTGGAGCTCCTCGCGCTCGATCTGCGAGGCCGGCAGCGCCGTCAGTCTGCCGGCCGGGTGTCCTTGTGCCGACGGCGGAACCGAGCGCTCCTGCTGCTCGACCAGCGTGTTCCAGGCCTCGCACTCAGGGCAGCGGCCCAGCCACTTCGGTGCGCGGGCCCCGCACGCGGAGCACAGGTAGATGGTGCGAATCTTGGCCATGGCCAACGCGCAGCGTAGCCCGGGGTGTGATCCCCCGGGCTACGCGGAAGCGCCCTCTCCTTTATGAACTGCGCTACGATGCCGAGGCGCTCGCAACTAGCTCCCGCTTCGGGATCATGACCAGGTCGTCGCCCTGGCGGTCCACCTGGACCGTGTCGCCCGCCTGGAAGCGGCCGTGGAGCAGCCCTTCGGCCAGCGGGTCCTCGATCATGTTCTGGATCGCCCGGCGCATCGGCCGCGCCCCAAACACCTGATCGTAGCCCTTCTCCATCAGCAGCTCCTTGGCGGCGTCCGTCACCTCCAGGGTGAGCCGCTGCTCGGTGAGCTGCGCCTGAGTGCGGGACAGCATCAGGTCCACGATCTCGCGGATCTGCTCCCGACCGAGCGCCCGGAACACCACCACCGCGTCGATGCGGTTGAGGAATTCGGGCCGGAACAGCTTCTTCATCTCGGTCAGGACCTTGTCCTTCATCTTCTGGTACGCCTCTTCCGCGGCGTGGTCATCGGTGACCGTCGGCCGCTCGAAGCCGAGCGACGTATTGCGCCGAATCAGCTCCGCGCCCACGTTCGACGTCATGATGATGATCGTGTTGCGGAAGTCCACCCGCCGGCCCTTGGCGTCGGTCAGGCGTCCGTCGTCCATGATCTGAAGCAGGATGTTGAAGACCTCGGGGTGGGCCTTCTCGATCTCGTCGAGCAGGATCACGGAGTAGGACTTGCGCCGGACGGCCTCGGTGAGCTGGCCACCCTCCTCGTAGCCGATGTACCCGGGCGGGGCGCCGACCAGCCGGGCCACGGAGTGGCGCTCCATGAACTCCGACATGTCGATCTTGATCATCGCCTCTTCGCTGCCGAACATGAACTCGGCCAGCGCCCGCACCAGCTCCGTCTTGCCCACGCCGGTGGGGCCCAGGAAGATGAACGAGCCGATCGGCCGCCGCGGGTCCTTCAAGCCAGCGCGGGCGCGACGGACCGCCTTGGCGACGATCTCGATCGGCTCGTCCTGGCCCTTCACCCGAGCCCGCAGCGCCTCTTCCATCTTCAGCAGCCGCTCCGACTCTTCCTGGGCGATGCGGGTGACCGGAATCCCGGTCCACATGGACACCACGTGGGCGATGTCTTCCGGTGTTACGACCGGCTTTTCGGTGCTCTGCTGGCTCTGCCAGCCGCTCTCCAGCTTCTCCAGCTTGGCACGCAGCTTGGCCTCCTGGTCACGGTACTCCGCCGCCAGCTCGTACTGCTGCGCGGAGATCGCCGCCTCCTTCTCGTTCTGCACGGACTCCAGGCTCCGCAGCACGTCCTTGAGGGACGGTGGAGCACTCGCCCGCTGCAGCCGCACCCGCGAGGCGGCTTCGTCCACCAGGTCGATCGCCTTGTCAGGCAGGAAGCGGTCCGGCACGTAGCGCGCCGCCAGCTCCGCCGCCGCCTTCAGCGATTCGTCGGCGATAGTGAGCCGGTGGTGCTGCTCGTAGCGCTCCTTGATCCCGCGCAGGATCTCGATCGTCTCTTCAATGGTCGGCTCTTCCACCAGCACTGGCTGGAAGCGGCGCTCCAGCGCCGCGTCGCGCTCGATGTACTTGCGATACTCATCGAGCGTGGTGGCGCCGATCGTCTGCAGCTCCCCCCGAGCCAGGGAGGGCTTCAGGATGTTGGCCGCGTCGACCGCGCCCTCGGCCGCGCCCGCTCCAACCAGCGTGTGCAGCTCGTCGATGAACAGGACACAGTTGCCCGAATTCTTCACCTCTTCGATGATCTTCTTCAGCCGCTCCTCGAACTCGCCGCGATACTTGGTGCCGGCGACGAGCGAGCCGATGTCCAGCGTCAGCAGGCGCTTGCCCATCAGTGTCTCGGGCACGTCGCCTTGGGCGATCCGCTGCGCCAGCCCTTCCACAATGGCGGTCTTGCCGACGCCCGGCTCCCCGATCAGAGCGGGATTGTTCTTGGTGCGGCGCGAGAGGATCTGGATGACCCGCTCGATCTCCTTCTCGCGGCCGATCACCGGGTCCAGCTTGCTCGCCCGAGCAGCAGCGGTGAGGTCCATCCCGAGCTGGTCCACCACCGGCGTCTTGGAGGTGTGACGCTGCTCTTGCTGGGAGTAGGCCTGCGACTGGTTCAGGACATAGATCACCTGGCTGCGGACCTTGTCCAGTGAGACGCCCAGGCTCTCCAGCACGCCGGCGGCGATCCCTTCGCCCTCACGCACCAGCCCGAGCAGCAGGTGCTCGGTACCAATGTAGTGGTGGCCCAGGCGTCGCGCTTCGTCCACCGACAGCTCGATCACCTTTTTGGCCCGAGGGGTGAGCCCAATGTCACCGGTCACAGCGCGGTCGCCGCGGCCGATGATGAACTCGACCGCCGAGCGAACCTTATTCAGCTCGACGCCGAGGTTGGCCAGCACCTTGGCGGCTACACCCTCCCCTTCGCGGACGAGGCCCAGCAGCAGGTGCTCGGTACCAATGTAGTTGTGGTTAAACCGCTGCGCCTCTTCCTGCGCAAGTTGCAGCACCTTCCGGGCACGCTCAGTGAATTTATCAAAACGATCAGCCATGATCGGTACTCTCCGCAGGAAGACTCAATGAGGGCGGCTTGCCGCATTATACGACAAGCCTCCCGGGCGAATCCCCGAAACCGGCTGCCGGAACTGGACGCAATCGGCATGCCTCCGCCCGTCGAAAGGCCCGGCATTCCGGAGCCGACTGGGCAGCTCTGCCCAGCCCGCCTGCCGCGGGATACAGGCAGCAACAAGCATGCCGCTTTCGGCGCAGCGGCGCAAGAGGAAACGCGGGCGAACGGGAGAGCGCCCGGCGGGCCTACCGCATGCTCAGACCGAGCCGCCGCCGCGCGGGATCCATCTTGATGATCCGCGCCTGGACAACGTCACCTTCGCGCACTACCTGCCGCGGATGAGTGATCCGTTCGGAGGAGAGCTCAGAGATGTGGATCAGGCCCTCCACTCCGGACTCGATCTCGGCAAACGCGCCAAAGGTGGCCAGCTTGGTGATCTTGCCACTCACTTCCTGGCCGATCTGATACTTCTCCGCCACGCGCTGCCAAGGCTCGGCCTCCAGCCGCTTCAGGCTGAGGGCGATCTTCTTCGTCTCGCGGTCGACCCCCACCACGTACACGTCGACCTCTTGCCCCACCTTCACCACCTGGCTAGGGTGCGATACCTGGCCCCAGGACAGCTCGGACAGATGGATCAGCCCGTCAGCGCCGCCAATGTCCACGAACGCGCCGAAGTCCGTGATGCTGGTGACCACGCCGTGGCGGATGTCGCCCGGCTGCAGCTCGTTGAGCAGCCGCTCCTTGTCGCGCGCCCGACGCTCCTGGAGCGCCGCTCGCTCCGAGAGGATCAGCCGGTTGCGGCGGCGGTTCATCTCGATGATCTTGACTAGCACCTGTCGGCCCTTCATCGCCGCGAGCCGCTCCTCGACGTTCTCCTCGGTCTGCGGCGCACCGCGGCGCAGGTCGACAATCTGGGACAGCGGTAGGAAGCCGCGCACCCCACCGACGGACACGATCAGCCCGCCTTTGTTGTGCTCGACCACCGTACCCTCGAGCACCTGGCCGGCCTCGAACTGCTTCTGCAGCTCGCGCCAGTTCCGCTCCGATTGCGCCTTGGTCAGCGATAGAACGGTTCGCCCTTCGGGGTCTTCGGGCTGGATGACGATGGCGACAATCTGCTCGCCGACCTCGGGGAGCAGTGGCACGCCGCCCCGGCCGTGCGGTACTTCGCGGATGGGGATGACGGCTTCCGACTTGGCGCCGATATCGACCAGCAGCTCGTCGTGGTCTACCCGAACGACGACGCCCTCAACCACGTCGCCGCGGTGCGGCTGCCGGTGGCGCCGCTCGGCCTCCTCCAGCAGCGCCCCCATCTCGCCCGACTGCTGGGGCTGAGGGGGCGTCTGCTTGCCCGCATCATCCGCAGCGGGGTCAGGACCCGGCCGGTCCGTGCCGCTCAAAACAGTCCCCATCAGAAACCATCAACCTTCATCGCATTATACCCAGGCTGCTGGAGGGTCACAAGCGCGTTACAGCGCCAACAGTGAAATCAGCAATCACAATGCGCGCCGCCCCTCCAGGGCTCGGGCCAGCGTCACCTCGTCCGCGTACTCCAGATCACCCCCGACCGGCAGGCCGCGCGCGATGCGCGATGTCTGGATACCCAGCGGCCGAATGAGCTGCGCCAGATACATCGCGGTCGCCTCGCCCTCCATGTTGGGATTGGTGGCCAGAATCACCTCTTTGACCGTCCCGTCCTGCAGCCGGCGCAGCAGCTCGTGGATTTTCAGGTGCTCCGGCCCGATGTTCTCCAGAGGAGAGATGGCCCCGTGCAGGACGTGGTACACGCCTTTGAATTCCCGTGTCCGCTCCAGCGCCAGGATGTCTAGCGGCTCCTCCACAACGCAGATCACCGAGCGGTCGCGCGTCTCGCTGCGGCAGATGGGGCACGGATCGCGGTCGGTGATGTTGGCGCAGACGGAGCAGAGCCGCACTGCGTCCTTCATGTGCAGAATCGCTTCCGCCAGTCCCCGCGAGTGCTCGGCCGGCATCCGCAACAGATAGAACGTCAGACGCTGCGCGGTCTTGGGGCCGATCCCGGGCAGACGGGCAAACTCCTCGATCAGGCGGGCAACAGGCTCGACAGTTGGCTGCATGCAGTTCCCGGTCTCGCGCGCTACGTCAGCCCGGGGATCTTCAGCCCGCCGGTCAGCGCCCCGAGCTTCGTCGCCGCCAACTCCTGGGATTTCTGGAGCGCTTCGTTGAACGCGGCCACCATCAGGTCCTGGAGCATCTCGACGTCCTCGGGGTCCACTACCGAGGGGTCAAGGTGCACTTCCTTCACCTTCTGCTGGCCGGTGATGATGATCTTCACCGCCCCGCCACCGGCCGACGCTTCGACCGTTTCAGCGCCAAGCTCCTCCTGGATCTTGAGCATCTTGGCTTGCATCTGCTTGAGCAGGTTGGGGTTGCCCATCATGAGGGGGCTCCTTGGCGCTGTGGTGGGTAATTGTACCTGCGCTTCGCCGGGCCTGTCGAAGAAGCGCGCCGTCCGAGGCCCGGACGACCGCTACTCCAGCTCGACCGCCTGGCCGCCGAACAGGCTGAGTGCGCGACGGACGTAGGGATCCTTCAACGCGCTCTCGAGGCTCGCCACGGCCTCGGTCTGCGGCGGCGCGGCGGCGACACAGCGCACCACGCAGGTGGTGCGGAGCGCCTGGCTGAACACGTCCTCGACCAGGCGCCGGTTCGGCAGGTCGTTGACCCACTCGCGGTGGAACTTGAACCCGAAGCCGAGTACCAGCGTCGAGCCGTCGACCTTGATGGGATGGGCGCTACGCAGGGAGGCGCCCAGGAGGCTGTCGCGCGCGTTTACCTGCTCGATCAGCTCGCCCCAGCGCGCCTGCACGGCTGCCAGATCGAGACCCCCGGCCGCGGGTGCAACCGCCAGCACCGGCCCGGCCGACGGGGCCTCGCTCGACATGCGAGGCCCGTCGTCTGGACTGGGCGCTGGCGGCACCACGGGGACCGGCGGGGCAACCGCGGTGGGGCGCGACTCGGAGCGCGCCTCGACGGCTGAAGGCGTGGCCTCCGGGGAAGGCCGGGGGGATACGGCCGCGGCAGCCGTCGCGGGCTGCGCGCCACTGGCCGTGGCCGCGCCGCGTTCGAGCGCCAGCAGCTCCAGGTGCAATCGCAGCCGGGCTGGGTCGCGGTGCTGCGCCAGGATCTCGCTCACCCGGCGCACCGTGTCGGCCAGCACGGCGCGATCCCAGCGCGGAGCGTGCAGGCGAAGCCAGTCCAGCTCGTCCGCGGAGAACTCGCCATGCAGCGCGGCCTCCGCGCCGGCGCTGCTCATGAGCAGCGCCCGGAGCATGCTCAGTGCCTCGTCCAGGAACTGGCGCAGGTCCGCGCCCGCATCCATCACCGCCGCGAGCAACTCCACCGCGGCGGCGCCTGCTCCCCGCTCCAGCAGCTCCAGGAATCCGCGGACGGACTCGAGCTCCGGCAGCCCGAGGGCAGCTCGACAGGTGGCGGCGTCGATCCGCTCCCCGGCGTAGGCGATGACCTGGTCGAGCAAGCTCACCGCGTCTCGCAGCCCTCCGCGGGCGAGGCGGGCGAGACGCTCGAGCACCTCGGGCGTAATCTCCACCCCTTCGCTGGCGGCGATCAGCCGCAGCCGCTCGACGATCTCGGCGGAGCGCAGCCGGCGCAGGTCGAACCGCTGGCAGCGACTGAGAATCGTGGGCGGGATCTTGTGGACGTCGGTCGTGCAGAGCACGAAGATGGCGTGCGGCGGCGGCTCCTCCAGCGTCTTGAGGAAGGCGTCCCAAGCGGCGGCGGTGAGCTCGTGCGCCTCGTCCAGAATGTACAGCCGGTAGCGCCCCTCGCTCGGAGCATAGCCCACCGCTTCGCGGAGCCCGCGGATGTCGTCGATCCCCCGGTTGGAGGCGGCGTCGATCTCCACCAGGTCAAGCGACGCGCCGGCGAGCGCCGCCCGGCAGATGGCGCAGGCGTTACAGGGCTCGCCGTCCTGAGGGCTCAGGCAGTTGAGTGCGCGAAACAGGATGCGGGCCAGGCTCGTCTTGCCGGTGCCGCGCGGCCCGGTCAGGAGATAGGCGTGCCCCACGCGCCCGCTGCGCACCGCATTGCGAAGTGTGCGGGTGACGTGTTCCTGGCCCACGACCTCAGAGAAGCGGCCGGGCCTCCAGCGGAGGTAGAGCGCGCGGCGACCGGCGTCGTGAGAAGCGGGCTCGAGAGCGTTGAACACGGCGGAGCCATTATACGGGCGCCCGTGAGCGATTTAGCCGAGTTGATAGGCAGCCGTAACCTCGCGCACCCGGGCCACGAACGCGGGAGCACGAAGCTGGTGCTCCAGGATCCCCTCCGCATACTCGCGTAGCAGCCGCTCCGCCTCGCGGCTCACGTCCAGCGGCACTCTCACCCCCAGGTCCACCACCCGCTCGGTGCGCTGGAGCAGCCGCAGTAGCTTGAGCACATTCACCGCGATCGGCCGGGCGCCCACCGCGGCGGGGCTGCACCGTGGGCAGACCGCCCCGCCCAGCGCACGGTCGAAGCCGTTCATCTCGGGCCGGAGCGGCGTCCGGCAGAGGACGCACTCCGTTACCTGGGGCCGGAAGCCGGTGGCGTCGAGCGCACTGAGGATAAAGTGCGATACGACCAGCCGGGGGTCGAAGCTGTCGTCGAGCGCCGCCAGCGCCTGCACCAGGGTGGTGAACAGCCGTGGGTTCGGCTGCCGTTCCTCGGTGAGCGCGTCGACCAGTTCGGCGAGGTAATAGGCGTGGGCCGTGCCGAGCAGGTCCTCGCGCAGCGCTCGGAACGAGCGGATCGTCTCCGCCTGGGTGACGACATCCAGGTCGCGCCCCTGGGCAAACAGGACGTCGCTATGGGCAAAGAGCTCCAGGTGCCCGCTGCTGCGGCTGGCGATGCGCCGAACGCCCTTGGCGATCGCTTTGACCTTCCCCTCGGTCTGGGTGAAGAGCGTTAGGATACGATCAGCTTCGCCGAAGTCGATGCGGCGCAGCACGACGGATTGGGTGCGGTAGGTGCGGACGCGGCTCATGTTCGGGTTCGTGTCGGTTCTAGCCCGGGTGGCAGCCGCGCGATCAGCGTGCCAGCCGCCGGGTCGATCTGGAGCACGACGTCGCGGATCGCCGGCAGGAGCAGTTCGCCGGCCTCGCCGTGGACAACGTAGACGTCGTTCGCACCCGTTTCCAGGATATCGGCCACCGTTCCGAGCAAGCGCCCCTGCTCGTCCCGAACCTCCAGGCCGATCACCTGGTGCCAGTAGAAGCGGCCGGGTGGGAGCGCCACCGCCTCTTCGACCGGCACCTGGACCTCCTGGCCGCGCAGCGCCTCGGCTTGCTCGGGCGAGGTGACGCCCTCCAGCGCAAGCAACAGCATTCCACCGCGAACCCGCGCTCGCCGAACGCTATAGGGATGGGGCGGATCGCCCAGGAACACCCGGCGCGTGGTGCGGAACCGGGCCGGAAACTCGGTGACGACCTCGCAGAGCAGCGTCCCGTCGAGCCCGTGGGGACGCACAACCCGGGCAACCACCAGGAAGTCGGGCGGAGTTACACCACGTCGATGTCGACCCGCAGCCCCCGGCGGGCCGCCCCCGCCTTGGTGAGGGTGCGGATCGCGCGAATCACCTTGCCCTCGCGGCCGATCACTTTGCCCACGTCGCGCTCCGCCACCTGGAGCTCGTAGACGATCACTCGGCCCGAGTCGACCTCGTCCACCTGCACCGCCTCTGGCTCGTCCACCAGGTTGCGGGCGAGGAACTCGACTAGCTCGCGCATGCTCGTCGCTCACGTGCCCTTGGCTCGGACGGCCGGCTCGCAGCCGCCACTACTGAATGCCGGCCTTGCTGAACAGACGGGCGACGCGCTCCGAGGGCGAGGCCCCACGGCGAAGCCACTCGCGCGCCTTGGCCTCGTCGATCTGCACCGTGGCCGGCTCGGTGCGGGGATTGTAATGGCCGACGACATCCACCGCCGCGCCGTCCCGCGGGGTTCGAGCCTCGGCCACGACAATGCGATATTGGGGCTTCTTCTTGGCGCCGACGCGCCGCAGACGAATGCGAAGCACTCCGCCTCCTCACATGACGTGCGACGGCACCACCGGCCGTCGCACTCGGCATTATACGGCATGCCAGGAGTCGGGCAGCGGATACCGCTAGGTGCGGCAGGTGCGCGCGGGCTGCACTGTGAGGGTGGGACGCGAATTGAACGGCTGCAGATTGCCCGCGGCATCCGGGAAATACGCGGTGAGCGTGAACTGCACCGGGCCGACTCCTGTCCAGCACGAGGTGACGGTCGCCGTGACCGAGCCGTTCGCGTCGGTCAGCACGTTGCCAGCCTGGTCGATATTCAGCGTCGGGCCGCGCGGCCCAGGCGTCGGCGTTGGCGGCAGCGGCGCGATCTGGACGAACACCCCGCTCACCGGGTGGCCATTGGAGTCGAGCAGCGTCGCGGTCGCCGTCAGGCTGTCGCTATTGTCACCGCGCAGCGTCGTCTTCGACAGCGTGAGCTGTGAGCGGTTCGCGGCCGGAACCGCCGTTGGAGTCTCGGTCGGCGTGGGCGTCTCGGTAGGAGTGGGTGTGTCAGTCGGCGTCTTGGTCGGCTTGGGCGTGTTCGTCGGAACCGGCGTTGAGGTCGCCAGCGCCTCGCCGACCTCGAATGCGAGGGTGGTGCAGGGCACCGTAGAATCGATGTAGAAAGTATACACCTGCGTTCCGTTGAAGGTGGGGGTCAGACTCCACTCCCACACCCAGCCCTCCTGGCCAGGCCGAGCCTCTTCACGCAGCTTCGTCACCCGCTCGGTCCCGAACAACTGGGTATACACGTGCTGCTTGGACGACGTCGCCGCGATCAGGACGTTGTCGCCCACGCGCGGGTTTGGCGGGGCAACGGACAGCCGCTCATCGCCCTGGCATTGCGAGGGGTTGGCAACGGTGATCGATTCCAGCGGAGCCGGCGTGATCAGCGCTTCGGTGGTCGGCGTGGGCGTCTCCACTGCCGTTTGCCCGGGCGGAACGACCTCCGTCACCACGATCACCGTCGGGACGATGATCTCCGGGCCGATCGGCGTCGGCGGAGGGATCGGCGTAACACGCGCCGGCGGGGGGAGCGGGGTGGCGGTAGCTTCCAGAATGGACAGCACGTCGGCCTGGGTGAACGCGCCCGTGAGATCGAGCCCCGGGGCCTCGGCAGGCCGCGCGACCGCTCGCTGGGCGCCCGCCGCGAACTGGAGGTAGTAGGGCGAGCCAGCCGCTTGCGCCGCCAGGTCCAGCGGCAGGTTCTCGCCGGTGAGGATCGACTTGAAGTAGTCGGCCAGCAGCATCGGCTGCGTCAGCCCCGTGGTCGCGTCGTACATGAAGACGCCGCGCTGGAACCGCTGGTAGATGAAGTTGCTGTTGTTGGGATCGACCACGGGCTGGCTGGTTGGCAGCCCCCAGATCTCCATGTTGAGCAGCGGGAGTAGCGCCGGGTCGCCGCCGCCGTTCGGGAAGGCGTCGCGCAGGGTGACCGTGTTCATGAAGGTCTGCCCGAAATGCACCTGCTGGCCCTGCCAGACATCAGGGGCGTTCGCCTGGACGAACTGCACCACCTCTTGCGCGTAGGTGGGGCTGGCTGGGTTTGGCGCGCTCGCCAGCAGCGACGGGTCCGGGCGCGGAATGGCGCTCCCGTTGAAGTGGGTAAAGGGCAGGTAGGTATCCAGGAGGTTGGCGACGCCCACCGAGCCGTCCGGCTTGATCTGCAGGATGTGTCGCTGGAAGATCTGGCTGCGCAGGCCATCCAGCAGGAAGACGTTGGACACCGGCTGCCCGAAGGTTCGTTCGCCCCCGCGATGCCGGAAGTAGTCCCAGATGGCGTCGTCGTCCACGCGGTACCCGGTGGCGAACAGCCGTGCGTCGTCCTGCGGCGTGGCCACCGCTGCCGCAACCAGGCCGGACGGCGCCAGCACCAGCCCCGGCCCGGCGCCGAAGAGGGTGGCGAAGACCAGCGCCGCGGCGATGACCGCAGTCACCACCGCGGGACGGTGCTTCTCTCGTGCCGAGGCATCACCCATGGGCGGCTCTCGCAGGCAGGCGCGAAGTCGGCGCTCATCATAGCAAACGGGCAGCCCCAACGGCGGTTACGCCTCGCTTGTGAAGATCACGTGCTGCCGTGGCCCGGGCTACGTCCGACTCCCCAAGCGGGAATGCGAGCCGGCCCGTTCGGCAGCCGAACGCGGGACTCTCGCTCCAGGCGCCGAATTGCCCCCTGGTTCGGCGTTCCTTAGAATGTCGGGTGCCTCACATGCGCGAGATCGACCTTCCCCTGGTAGACAGCCCGCGCGCCGCGGCGGCGCCGCTGGCCCGGCCGGGGCTGACCCCCTGGGTCCTGCTGCGGGCGCTGCGCCCCAAGCAGTGGACCAAGAACCTCCTGCTCTTCGTCGGGCTCATCTTTTCCGTCAACCTGCACCACCCGCGCCTGGTGGCCACGGCGTTGCTGGCGTTCGCCGTCTTCTGCCTGCTATCCAGCGCCGGATACCTGGTGAACGACGTGGTCGATGCGGAGGCCGATCGCCAGCACCCCATGAAGCGGTCGCGGCCGGTGGCCAGCGGGGCGCTCTCCAGTGCAGGCGCGCTCGGGCTCGCGGCGCTGCTGGCACTGCTTGGTCTAGCCGGAGCCGCCGCGCTCGGGCTGCCGTTTCTGGGCGTGGTCGCCCTCTATCTGCTCGTCACCGCGTCCTACAGCGCCGGGCTGAAGCACCTGGTGCTGATCGACGTCTTCGTCATCGCGGCCGGCTTCGTGATCCGAGCGGCGGCGGGGGCGGTCGCGATCGGCGTGCCGATCTCGCCCTGGCTCTACATCTGCACCGGGCTGGCGGCGCTGTTCATTGCGCTGGCCAAGCGCCGCGCCGAGCTGACGCTACTGTCGGACAACGCCGCGAACCACCGGCGGAACCTGGAGCACTACACCATCGAGCTGGTGGATCAGCTCATCGTCATTGTCCTCGCCGCCACCCTCATGGCCTACACGCTGTACACCTTCACTGCCGAGAACCTCCCCGCGAACCACCTGATGATGCTGACCGTCCCGGTCGTACTGTACGGGCTGTTTCGCTACCTGTACCTGGTGCGGGTTCGCGGGGATGGCGGGAGCCCCGAGGACATCGTGCTTAAGGACCTGCCGCTGGTCATGACCGGGCTGGTCTGGATCGGCCTGAGCGCGCTGGTCCTCTACCTGGGCTGAGCTCGGCCCAGCAGCGCTGCTGGCCACGCTGGACTGTCCACCGGCATTCGAGGGCACATGGATACTCTGGCGCTGAAGCTCGTGATGACGCCCACGGTCGTCGGGACGGCGAGCCTGGCCGGCCGACGCTGGGGGCCAGGGGTCGGCGGCTGGCTGGTGGGGCTTCCGGTGACCTCCGGGCCGATCGCCTTGTACCTGGCGCTCGACCACGGCCCGGCGTTCGGCGCCGCTGCCGCGGCCGGCGCCCTGGCCGGCACCATTGCGCAGGCGGCGTTCTGCCTCGCCTACAGCACCCTCGGCGTCCGCTCCCGCTGGCCGCTTGCGCTGCTCGCGGGCTCTGGCGCCTTCGCACTGGCGGCGCTCGGAGCGCAGCGCCTGGCGGACCAGGCGGCTCCGAGTGGCGCTCCGCTGTCGCTCCTGCTCGCCGCGCTCGTCGCCCTCACCCTCGCGCTACGGCTTCTCCCGACTCGCCCAGAGCCTGCGCTGCGAGCAGAGCCCCCTGGCTGGGACCTGCCGGCGCGCCTGGTGGTCGCGACCGCGCTGGTACTCCTGGTGACCGGGCTGGCTCCCATGCTCGGCCCACGGCTCAGCGGGATGCTGGGCACGTTCCCCATCTACGGTGGGACGCTGGCCATCTTCGGGCAGCGGTCGCAGGGCCCGGCCTCAGCGGTCCGGGCGCTGCGTGGACTCCTGTACGGGCTGTACGGCTTCGCGGGCTTCTTCTTCGTGCTAGCGACACTGATCCAGCCGCTCGGCATCGTCCTCGCCTTCGCCAGCGCGATTGCGGTGGCACTGGCGCTCCAGGCGGCCTCGCTCTGGCTGCTTCGCCGGGCGAGACGCACTGCCGCGGACCGCGCCCCGGCGCGCTGAGTGTCCGCGACGAGACGGCCCGGGCAGCACACAGCGGGGATACCTTCCGGCCTCCCCGCCGCTGGCGTTCGTCGGTTCGAAGGCGCCCCTTAGCGCTTGGTGTACTGCGGCGCCTTCCGGGCCCGCTTCAGGCCGTACTTCTTACGCTCCTTCACCCGAGCATCACGGGTGAGCAGCCCGCTCTGGCGGAGTAGCGGCTTGGTCGACTCGTTCGCCTTCACCAGGGCGCGGGAGATGCCGTGCAGAATCGCTCCCGCCTGGCCGGTCAGACCACCGCCGGACACCTTGACCAGGACGTTGTAGGCGTTGCGGAGGTTGGTGAGCCGCAGGGGCAGCGTTATCTGCGCCTGCCAGAGGGGGCGTGGGAAGTACTCCTCCATCGGCTTGCCGTTGACGATGATGTTGCCCATCCCGTTCTGGAGCACGACACGGGCGACAGCCGTCTTGCGTCGACCAACCGCGGAGGCGACGATATTACGGGCGGCGGCAGGGGTCCGCTCTCTCACTGGGCGCCTTCCTTCTTCTTCACACCGGGCGTCACTTGGCCCCCGTGCGGGTGGTTCGGCCCGGCATATACCTTCAGCTTCTTGAAGATCTGCCGGCCGAGCACCGTGTGTGGCAGCATCCCCCGCACGGCGTGCTCAATCACCCGGGTGGGGTGCTTCTGCAGCATGTCCCGCAGGCTGACCGCTTTGAAGCCCCCCGGGTAGCCCGAGTGCCGATAATACATCTTCTGGGTGAGCTTCCGGCCAGTGACGCTGACCCGCTCGGCATTGATCACGACGACGTAGTCGCCGACGTCCAGGTGCGGGGCATAGGTTGGCTTGTGCTTGCCCCGCAAAAGCTGCGCAACGTGCGAGGCGAGGCGGCCGAGCGGCTGCCCGGTCGCATCGACCACGTGCCACGCGCGCGTGATCTCGCTCGCTTTGGGCGAGTAGGTCTTCACGCTCAGCACCTCCAAGAGGGGTTGTAGTCCACGCCGACGAGCATCAAGCCAGCCGCCGGCGCGCACGGACCCGCCAGCCGCCGGTCACGGCTGCGCAGGATGGCCGCGAAGTCCTGGACCGCCAGCTTGTGGCGCCCGACATCCAGTAACGTGCCGACGATCGTGCGCACCATGTGGCGCAGGAAGGCGTTCGCAACGATGTCGAAGGTCAGCAACGGTCCAGCCGCGCTCCACTCGGCCCGCTCCACCGTGCGGGTGGTGCTGCGCACCGCCCCCGCGTCCCGGCCCAGCCCGCCGACGAAGGCGCGGAAGTCGTGGGTGCCCACCAGCGTCTCGGCCGCCTGGTTCATAGCCATCACGTCCAGCGGCGTCCGAACGTGGTGGACCATGTGGCGCCGCCAGACGCAGGGAAGCGGGTGGTTCCAGACGGAGTAGCGGTAGCGGCGCCGGCAGGCGCCCCGCCGGGCGTCGAAATCGAGCGGCATCTCGCGGGCATCGGTCACGACGACGTCGTCCGGCAGGCGGGCATTGCACGCTCGCTGGAGCGCGGCGGGCGCCAGCAGGGAGGTGGTGCGAAACGACACCACCTGTCCCCGCGCGTGCACCCCGCTGTCGGTCCGCGCTGCCGCGGTGACGCGGATCGGCTCCCCCAGCACCGACTGGAGCGCCTCTTCGAGCACGCCCTGCACGGTTCGGCGCGCCGGCTGCAGCCCGAAGCCAGCAAAGCACGTCCCGTCATAGTCCAGCCACAGCGCAAGCCTGCGTATCACCGGTCTCAGCATACCCACCCGCTCGACGGCGCCACGCTACTGCACCAGCTCGATCTGGGCCATCATCGCGCCGTCACCCCGGCGCGGGCCGAGCTTTACGATGCGGGTGTAGCCGCCGTTGCGGTCGGCGAAGCGGGGGGCGACGTCGGTCATCAGCTTGGCCGCGACCGCCTCGTCGTAGAGCCGGGCGCTCACCAGCCGCCGAGAATACAGGTCGCCGCGGCGGGCAATGGTGATGAGCTTCTCTACTTCGCGGCGCAGCTCCTCGGCCTTCACCTGAGTGGTGCGAATCCGCTCGTGGCGCACCAGATCGGTCATTAGATTACGCAGCAGCGCCGAACGGTGGTCCGCCGGACGGCTCAGCCGGCGCTGGTTCATTCGATGACGCATGGCTACTCTTCCTCGTCGTCGGTATCGCCCTCGTCGTCAAAGTCGAACGAGGACTCGTCGTATACCGCGAGATCGCTACCCGGCTCTTCCTCGTCCTCTTCCTCGGCCCCGCCCGTGGGCGCCGGCGCGCCTGCCTGCGCCTCTTCCTCGGTAAGGAAGCCATGCTGCCGCAGCTTTTCGCGCAGCTCCTGCAGCGACTTCTGCCCGAAGTTGCGCAGCGCCAGCAGCTCGTCCTCGCTCATCTGGAGGATCTGCCCAACCTTGGTGATCTGCGAGCGCTTCAGGCAGTTGTACGTCCGCTGCGACAGCTCGAGCGCCTCGATCGGCATGTCGCGCGCCGCCGCCGGCACCGTGCCAGCAGCGATCGACGGCTTCTGATCGCGGCGGCCGGGCTGGGTGAGATCGTGGAAGATGCTGAACGCCTCGATGAGCGCATCCGTGGCCATGCCAAGCGCCTCGACCGGAGTAACGGTCCCATCGGTCTGGATCTCAAGAGTCAGCCGATCCAGGTCGGTGCGCGCGCCGACACGCGCCGGTTCGACGGAGTAGTTCACCCGTCGGACCGGGGTAAACACTGCGTCGATGGGGATCACTCCCAGCGCCGGCGGCTCGCGGCCATCGGCCGGGACGTACCCTGTTCCGCGCTCCACCGTCAGCTCCAGCTCCAGCCGCGTCTCGCCACTGTCAAGCGTCGCCAGGTGGAGCTCGGGGTTCACCACCTCGATATCGCTGGTGTAGATCAGGTCGGCGGCGGTGACCACGCCCGGCCCTGTCGCCATCAGCCGCATCACCACTGGCTGATCACTGTGGCTGCGCAGCCGGAGCTGCTTCAGATTCAGGATCAGCTCGGTGGTGTCTTCCTTGACCCCGGGAATCGTAGCAAACTCGTGGTACACGCCTTCGATCTTGACCGCGGTGACGGCGGCGCCAGGCAGCGAGGACAGCAGAACGCGCCGCAGCGCGTTGCCGAGCGTCAACCCGAAGCCGCGTGGAAGCGGCTCCACCTGGAAGCGTCCGAAATCCTGTGCTGTTTGAAGTGCTTCAATGCGTGGAGCAAGGTTCTCAGCCATTGTCGTGTCTCCTCTCCCTGGCCAGGCCAGGCCCTGCCATCCATCCCTGGCCTCCCCGGTCGTCAGAGCCCGCGTCGTGCCCGGACGGGGCCGCTAGCGCGAGTAGTACTCCACTACCAGCGCCTCATTGATGTTGACATCGATCTCATCGCGACTGGGCATGCTGAGAACCCGTCCGGTCAGCGTCTCCGGGTCGATCTGCAGCCAACGCGGCACACTCTTCCGACCAATGGTGTCGCGGACCGTGGCGAAATACTCGCTATCGCGGCTGTTGGGATGCACGCTGATCACATCGCCCGGCTTCACCCGCGCCGAGGGGATGTCAGTGCGGCGGCCATTGAGGACGATGTGCCCGTGCCGCACGATCTGGCGCGCCTGGGCGCGCGAATCGGCCAGCCCGAGCCGGTACACCACGTTGTCGAGGCGCGTTTCCAGAATCTGGAGCAGGTTCTGTCCGGTCATCCCTGGTCGGCGCTCCGCCTCCTCGAAATGCCGGCGGAACTGTCGCTCCAGAATCCCGTAGATCGCCCGCGCCTTCTGCTTCTCGCGCAGCTGCGCGCCGTATTCGGACAGCTTGCGGCGCCGCTGCCCGTGCTGGCCGGGCGGATAGGGGCGGCGCTCCACGGCGCACTTCGGCCCAAAACAGCGCTCGCCCTTCAAAAACAGCTTCAGGCCGTGGCGCCGGCAGATCCGGCATACCGGCCCGGTGTATCGAGCCATGAAACCTCCTCTTCTTCGAGCGCAGCGTTCCCAGCGAGCGGAGCGCGCGCCGCGCCCCTAGACGCGGCGCTTCTTGGGCGGGCGGCAGCCGTTGTGCGGGATCGGTGTCACGTCGACGATCGCCTCCACCCCCAGCCCGGCGGCCTGAAGGGAGCGGATCGCGGCCTCGCGCCCGGCCCCGGGCCCTTTGACGTACACGTCAACCGCGCGCATGCCATGCTCCATCGCCTTTCGCGCCGCGTTCTCCGCGGCCAGGCCGGCGGCGTAGGGGGTGCTCTTGCGCGATCCTTTGAACCCGACCGAGCCCGAGCTTGCCCAGGTCAGCACGTTGCCCTGGGGATCGGTGATCGTGACGATGGTATTGTTGAAGCTCGCCTGCACGTAAGCGTTGCCGCGCGGCACATTCTTGCGCTCGCGCCGCCTGCCACGGGCTGCGGGCCGTCTCCTCTCTGCCATGCTCTTCCCGTTCGTCTCACACCCGCTTGCCGGAGCCGCGCGAGCAGCCGGAGCCAGGCTGTCGGCGACGAATCCGGGCCAGGGGCGCAGTATTACTTCTTGGCCGAGGCCTTCTTGCGCCCGGCTACCGTCTTGCGCGGCCCCTTGCGCGTGCGCGCGTTGGTCCGGGTGCGCTGTCCGCGTACGGGGAGGTTCCGCCGGTGGCGCAGCCCGCGATAGCTGCCGATCTCGATCAGCCGCTTGATGTTGAGGTTCACCTCGCGCCGCAGATCGCCCTCGACAGTGTACTCCCGGTCGATGACCTCGCGCAGTCGATTGACCTCTTCCTCCGTCAGATCCCTCACGCGCGTGTTCGGATTGACGTTCGTGCGCGCCAGGATCTGCCGACTCGTGGTCGGGCCGATGCCGTAGATCCTGGTCAGCGCGATCTCCACGCGCTCGTCACGCGGGATATCGACACCAGCAATGCGGGCCATGATGCTCCAATCTCGTTTCAGGATCCGGTCGCCTCAACACGACTCCGATCAGCGCAGCGCTCCAGCCTGCCATCCCGCGCTCGCGAAACGGGCGGCGCAAGCGGCAGGCCATTAGCCCTGCCGCTGCTTGTGCTTCGGGTTGACGCTGCAGATCACCATGATCACGCCGTGGCGGCGAATCACCTTGCACCGCTCGCAGCGCGGCTTGACCGACGCTCGGACTTTCACCGGTTCTTCTCCCCACACGCCAAAGCACGCTCCGACAGCCGCGTCGGGGCGCGCTTCGCTCGATCTCTGTTAGCTCCGTGCCGCGCGCACGTGCGAGACGATCCGGCCGCGACTACGGTCGAAGGGTGACAGCCGGACCCGGACTTCATCGCCGGGAACCACGCGAGGAACATTCACACGCAGCGCATCGGAGAGATGCGCCAGCAGCGTCCTTCCGCCCGGGAGCACGACCTCGTAGAGCGCGTTCGGTAGCACCCGCGCTACCGTCCCGCTCACCTCATCACCGCGCTCCACCGGCCTTCCCATCGCTCGACGGCACGCACGGCAGCAGCGCCTTGCATTGTACCAAACTCGTCTACCTGTGTGCCTGTGCGAGGGTCTCCTCGACCGCGGCCACGATCTCGCTCGCCACGTCCTTCACACTCTGGTCGCCATTAACCTCGCGCAGAACACCGCGCTGCCGGTAGTACTCGATCACCGGAACCGTCTTGCGGAAGTATTCGTCCAGCCGCGCGCGGACCACGTCCGGCCGATCGTCTGATCGCTGCGTCAACTGGCCCCCGCAGCGGTCGCAGGTGCCACGCTTCAGTGGCGCGTTCTCACCCGCCCCATACACCGCGTTGCAGTTCGGGCAATGCCAGCGGGAATCCAGTCGCGCGATCAGCACCGAGTCTTTCACGTCCAGATAGATCGCAAGGTCGATCCGCTTGCCCGTCTCCTCCAGCGCCGCGTCGAGCGCCTGCGCCTGGGCCAGGGTGCGAGGGAAGCCATCCAGTATCACACCGCGCATCAGCCCCTGCCGGCTGAGCGCCTCGCGAACCATCGCGACCGTGACGGAATCTGGGACAAGCTCGCCGCGGTCCAGGTAGTCCTGAACCAGCATTCCGAGCGGAGTGCGCTCCCGCACCGCCGCGCGGAACAGATCACCGGTCGACAGATGCAGCAGACCCAATTCCGCCGAGACGATCTTGGCCTGCGTCCCCTTCCCCGAGCCCGGTGCCCCAAGCAGCACGACAAACACGCACGCCTCCTTTGGCGTTGGCTGGTCAGACAGCTCTGGGTCCGCCATGGCCCCAGAGCGCCGATCGTCCGACCGCGCGTTAGCGGATGAATCCACGATAGTTGCGCATGAGCAGCTGGGCTTCCAGCTGCCGCATGGTATCCAGTGCTACACCGACTACGATCAGAAACGCCGTCGCGGACAACGTCAGGGCCTGAACCCCCGTGATGGCGCGCGCAATCACCGGGAGCACCGCCACGATGCCAAGGAAGAGAGCGCCCGCGAGTGTAATCCGCGTCAGCACCTTGAGCAGGTACTCCGCGGTGGGCCTCCCAGGCCGAATCCCAGGGACGAACCCCCCCTGCTTCTGGAGATTCTCGGCGATATTCTGCTGCTGGAAGATGACCAGAGTGTAAAAGAACGTGAACCCGACCACCATCAGGAAGTACAGCACCCAGTACACAGGGCTGGTGCCTGCCTGGAAGGTGGTGTAGATCCAGTTGGCGATCGTCCTCACGGTCTCGTTCTGGACGCCCAGGAAGTAACCGGCGACGACACTGGGGAACAGCAGGATGGACTGGGCGAAGATCAGCGGGATCATCCCCGCCGAGTTCACCTTCAGCGGGATGTGGGTGGTCTGCCCGCCGTACATCCGGTTGCCACGAATCCGCTTGGCCACCTGGACTGGGATTCGCCGCACCCCCTCGTAGACGTACACAATCGCCGCCACCGTAACTACGGCAAGCAGGGCGAACAGCAGGAGGGTGAACAGCCCGCTTCCCCCGGCAATCGCCTGCCCGACATAGGGTGGTAGGCGGGCCACAATGCCACCAAAGATGATGATCGAGATCCCGTTGCCGATCCCGTACTGGGTGATCAGCTCCCCGATCCAGATCAACAGCACCGTGCCGGCCGTCATCGTGATGATGATCGCCAGCGTCCCCAGTGGATTCACCCCAAAGCCGAAGTCCTTGATGATCGGCTGTGGCGCGCTCGCATTGAGCAGGTTCGGGGTGCCCCAGGCCTGGAGGGCAGCCAGCGGCACCGTCAGCCAGTGCGTGTACTGGTTGATCTTGTTGCGGCCGGACTCCCCCTCTTTGGTCAGCTCGGTGAGCTGCGGGATGATCGGCACCAGGAGCTGCATGATGATCGAGGCGGTGATGTACGGATACACGCCCATCGCGGCGATGGAGAAGGTAGACATCGCCCCGCCGCTGAACAGATCCAGCAGCCCCACGAGCTGGTTGGTCTGGAACAGGCGGGTCAGCGCCTCGGCATCTGCGCCGGGCACGGGCACATGGGCAATGAAGCGGAACACCGCCAGCAAAAACGCGGTGAACAGCAGCTTCCGGCGCAGGTCCGGCAGCTGCCAGGCGCTGACCAGGGCGTTAATCAGTTCCAAGCAGTTCCACCTTTCCCCCCGCGGCTTCGATCTTCTGGCGCGCGGAGGCGGAGAAGCGATAGGCGCGCACCGTCAGCGGGACACTAATCTCGCCGTCGCCGAGGATCTTGTAGCGCTCGCGCTCCGAATCGATCAGCCCGGCCGCGAGCAGCTCCGCCGGGCCGACCTCGCCGGTGAAGCGCGCCAGGTCCCGCAGGTTCACCGGCTGGTACTCCACCCGGAAGGGGTTGGTGAAGCCGCGGCGATAGGGCAGCCGCTTCACCAGGGGAAGCTGGCCGCCTTCGAAATACGGCGGAACACCGCCGCCGGAGCGGGCCTTCTGCCCCTTGGTTCCCCTGCCAGCCGTCTTGCCGCGACCCGAGCCATGGCCACGGCCGACCCGCCTCCGTTCCCGCCGGGCTCCAGCCGGCGGGCGTAGCTCATGCTGTTTCATCGTCGAGCACCTGGACGAGATGTTTCACCTTGAAGATCATGCCCCGCACCGAGGGTGAATCGGGCAGCTCCACCACGTGCTGGAGCCGCCGCAGCCCCAGGGAGCGCACGGTGTCCTTCTGATCCTTGCTGTAGCCGATGGGGCTCTTGACCAGCTTCACTCGCACAATGTTTGCCACAGTCAGCCCCCTGTCGCCTCAGCCGCTGGGCGCGCCCGGAGTGCTGCCAGCGCCTCGGGGTCCTTCAAGGAGGCCAGCCCCTCCACCGTCGCACGGACCACGTTGACCGGGTTGGCGCTCCCCAGGCTCTTGGTCAGAATGTCCTTGATACCGGCCGCCTCGACAACGGCGCGCACCGCACCCCCGGCGATCACCCCGGTGCCGGGAGCCGCCGGCTTCAGCAGCACCTTGGCCGCGCCGTAGTTCGCCACCAGCTCGTGCGGGATGGTGGTGCCCTTCATCGGCACGCGGATCAGCGACTTCTTGGCGCGCTCGCCACCTTTGCGGATGGCATCGGGCACCTCGTTAGCCTTGCCCAGCCCAACGCCGACCACGCCGTTGCCGTCGCCAACGACGACAACGGCGCTAAAGCTGAACCGGCGCCCGCCCTTGACCACCTTGGCGACGCGATTGACTCGCACAACCTTTTCTTCGAGCTGTAACCCTGTGGGGTCGATTCGTGCCATTGCCCTCATCCTTCTCGGCCGAGCGCGGCGCCCCCGGCCCACGAAGGCTCCCTAAAATTCGAGACCCGCTTCACGCGCCGCCTCGGCGAGCGCTTTGACGCGTCCATGATACCGGTAACCGCCCCGGTCGAAGACCACCTTCTGAATCCCGCGGGCCCGGGCGCGCTCCGCGACCAGCTTGCCGACCGCGCGCGAGCGCTCGGTCTTGGTCCCGTGCATCCCGCGCAGGCTCGGCTCGGTGTCGGAGGCAGCGGCCAGCGTGGTGGCGCGCGTATCATCGATCACCTGGGCGTAGATGTGGCCCAGGCTCCGGAACACGTTCAGCCGTGGCCGCTCGGGCGATCCGGACACCCGCGCTCGCACGCGTCGGTGCCGCCTCATCCGCGCCGCGCGCGTATCTTCCTTCTTGATCATGCTACTCTGCGTCCTCGCGGTTACTTCTTGCCGGCCTTACCAGCCTTGCGCCGGATCACTTCCTCGGCGTACTTGATCCCCTTACCCTTGTACGGCTCTGGCGGGCGCACCCGGCGGATGCGCGCCGCGGTTTCGCCCACTAGCTCCTTGTCCGCCCCGGAGACGATCACTCGGTTCGTCCCCTCCACCGTCAGGGTGATCCCCGGAGGCGCGGGGAACTCGACCGGGTGCGAGAACCCCACCTGCAGGGTGATCCCGTTCGCGGTCGGGGTGGCGCGGTACCCGGTGCCGTTGATCTCCAGGCGGCGCGAGAACCCCTGCGACACCCCGATGACCATGTTCGCCAGCAGGCTGCGCGTCAGCCCGTGGAGCGCCTTGTCCTGCCGTTCATCCGAGGGCCGCTCGACCCGCAGGGTGCCATTGTCCTGAATGATCTTCATTCGCGGGTGCAGCCGGCGCGAGAGCGTTCCGCCCGGTCCCTGCACCGTCACATAATTGCCTTCCGCCACCGTCACGCTGACCTTGTCGGGCAGCGGAATCGGCTGGCGCCCGATTCGCGACATGCTTCCTCCCTCAGCTCGCCGGCTGGGCTCTGGCTGGCTGGCCTACCAGACAGCGGCCAGCACCTCGCCGCCCACGTTCAACCGGCGCGCCCGGCGGCCACTCATCACCCCCTTGGGGGTGGACATGATCGTGGTCCCAAGCCCGCCGAAGACTCGCGGGATGTCCGACGCCGGTCGGTAGACCCGCAAACCGGGGCGGCTCACTCGTCGCAGTCCCGAGAGCACCGGCTCCTTCTTGCCCACGTATTTCAGCTCGATACGCAGCATCCGGCGCGGTCCCTCGCCGTGCACGCTGATATTCTGGATATACCCCTCGTGCAGCAACACTTCCGCGATCCGCTGCTTCAGGTTCGAGTGCGGCACGTCGACGTAGGCGTGCCGCGCCACGGAGGCGTTCCGCACCCGGGTGAGCATATCCGCAATCGGATCAGTCATCATCTGGCCGTCTCTCCTCGACCGTTACCAGCTCGCCTTCACCACGCCCGGGATCTCCCCCCGGAGCGCAAGCTGGCGGAAGCAGATCCGGCACAGGCCGAACTTGCGAATGTAAGCCCGCGGCCGGCCACAGATATGGCAGCGGTTGTGGCGCCGGACCGGGAAGCGCGGGGGCCGCGCCGCCTTGACAATCATCGACTTCTTCGCCAACGCTCCTCCGATGCTCGCTCGGCTTCCGCGCTCCGGCGAGCTAGCTCTTTGCGAACGGCATGCCCAGCAGCTCCAGCAGCCGGCGCGCCTCGGCATCGGTACGGGCGGTCGTCACCACGGTGACCTCGAGTCCCCGCACCTTGTCAATCTTGTCGTACTCGATCTCGGGAAAGATCAGTTGTTCCTTGACTCCCACGGTGTAGTTGCCGCGGCCATCGAACGACTTAGTCGGCACGCCCCGGAAATCCCGCAGGCGTGGCAGCGCCGTGTTCATGAAGCGGTCCAGGAACTCATACATGCGGGCGCCACGCAGGGTGACTGCCACCCCCACCGGCTGCCCGGCACGGAGCTTGAACGCCGCGATGCTCTTGCGCGCCCGGCGGACGATCGGCTTCTGGCCAGAGATCATCGCCAGGTCACGCACCGCGGCATCCAACGCCTTCGCGTTCTGCGTTGCCTCGCCGACCCCGATGTTCAGAACCACCTTGTCCAGCCGCGGCACCTGCATCGGGTTGGTGTACTGGAACTCTTTCATGAGCTGAGGCGCGACTTCCTGCTCATAGCGCTGGCGCAGCCGCGGCTTCTCGGGTGCTTCGATTACCACCTGCGCCTCCTACACCTGCTCGCCGCACTTCTTGCAGACGCGCACCTTGGTGCCGTCTGCCAGGAAGCGATGCCCAACCCGGGTCGGCCGGCCACACTTCGGGCACACCAGCGCGAGGTTGGAGATGTGAATCGGCGCCTCCTTCTCCACGATCCCCGCCTGGGCCACCCCCTGGCGCGGCCGCATGTGCCGCTTCACGATGTTCACGCCCTGCACGCGCGCCCGGTTCTTGGCGGTCAGGATTTCCAGAATCTTGCCGCGCTTGCCACGATCACGGCCGGCGAGCACCTGCACCGTGTCTTCTCGCTTGAGCTTGAATCCTGCCATGGTAGCTACAACCCTTCCCCTGGCCTGCCAGTCCCAACGCGCCAGGCTCACGGCCTAGAGCACTTCCGGCGCCAGGGAGACGATCTTCATGTAGTTCTTCTCGCGCAGCTCCCGGGCAACGGGGCCGAAGATGCGCGTTCCCTTCGGGTTGTTCTTGTCGCCCAGGATCACCGCGGCGTTGTCGTCGAAGCGGATCGTCGAGCCGTCCGGGCGGTTGTACTCCTTGGCTGTCCGCACGACGACTGCTTTCACCACCTCGCCCTTCTTCACCGAGCCGCCCGGCGTCGCCGCCTTCACCGAGGCGACGATCACGTCTCCCACACCGGCGGTGAGGCGATTCCCCCCCGCCAGCACGCGAATGCACATCAGGCTCTTCGCCCCCGTATTGTCGGCTACGGTCAGGCGCGTCGTCGGTCGAATCATGGCTGCCCCTCGACTGCCGTCGGCAGGCTCTGGCGGCGCAGGATTCGGACGAGCACCCAGCGCTTCTCCTTGCTCAGCGGCCGTGATTCGGCGATCTCGACCTGGTCGCCCACGCGCGCCTCGTTGTGCTCGTCGTGCGCCTTGTAGCGCTTGGTGCGCCGGATCGTCTTGCCGTACAGACGGTGGGTACGCAGCGACTCGACCGCGACCACTACCGTCTTATTCATCTTGTCGCTTACCACCGTGCCGGTCATCGTCCGGCGCGGCTTGCGCCCGCTCGGCTGCTCACCGATTGCCATGGGCGTGCTCCTCCGCGCGTTGCAGCTCGAGCTCGCGCTGGCGGGTTTTCACCCGCGCGATATCCTTCTTCACCTGGCGCAGGCGGGCCGTGTTCGTGAGCTGGCGCGTCGCCATCTGGAAGCGCAGGTTGAAGTGCTCTTCCTGCAGCGCGCGAAGCTGGGCCTCGAGCTGCTCTTCGGTCATGTTTACAAGCTCGCTGTACTTCACTCCTCGTCCTCCGCAGTCGTCTCCGCCTCGGCGGCGGCCTCCTCACGGGCGAGAAAGCGGGTCTGCACGGGCAGCTTGTACTGGGCCAGCCGCAGCGCCTCATGCGCCAGCTCCGGCCGCACCCCACCCACTTCGAACAGCACCCGGCCGGGCTTCACCACGGCCACGTAATGGTCCGGCGCGCCCTTGCCGCTCCCCATGCGGGTTTCGGCCGGCTTGGCTGTCACCACCTTGTCCGGGAAGATCCTGATCCACACCTTGCCACCGCGCTTCAGATGGTGAGTGATGGCGCGGCGCGCCGCCTCGATCTGGCGCGCGGTGATCCAGCCCGGGTCCAGCGATTGCAACCCGTACTCACCGAAGGCGATGGTATTGCCCCTGGTGGCCACCCCCTTCATCCGGCCGCGGTGCTGCTTGCGGTACTTCAAGCGCTTTGGCTGCAGCACGTCAGCCCTCCTCGTCCTCACCCAGGTCGAGGTCGAGGTCCAGGTCCACGTCCAGGTCCATCTCCTCGTCCGGCTCGACCTCTTCCTCCGCGGGAGCCACCGTGGCAGCCACCGCGGCCGGGGCCGCTGTCGGAGCGGCTTCGACAGCCGGGCGCGGCGTGGGCCGCGCGGCCACCTCGCGCTCTTCCCGAGGCGCCTCGGCGATCACGTCGCCCTTGTAGATCCACACCTTCACCCCGATCACGCCGAAGGTGGTGTGTGCCTCGGCCTGGCCGAAGTCGATGTCCGCCCGCAGGGTGTGCAAGGGCACTCGCCCCTCGCGCTCCCACTCCGTGCGCGACATCTCGGCGCCGCCCAGGCGCCCGGCGACCTGGATCTTGATGCCCTTGGCCCCGAAGCGCATGGTGCGCCCCACAGCCTGCTTCATCGCGCGCCGGAACGCTACCCGCTTTTCCAGTTGCTCGGCGACGCTGCGCGCCACCAGGACCGCGTCGAGCTCCGGCTGGCGGATCTCCTGAATGGTGACGCGCACCTTCTTGCCGGTGCTCGCCTCCAGCGCTCGCCGCAGCTCCTCGACTTTGACTCCGCTCTTGCCAATGACGATGCCCGGCTTGGCGGCGTGGATTGTGACCGTCATATGGTTGGCGGAGCGGTCGATCTCCACCCTGGAGATGCCGGCGTCGGCCAGCCGGGTCATGATCAGCTTTCGGACGCGCAGGTCCTCGTGGAGCAGCTTGGTGTAGTCCTTGTCCGCGTACCAGCGGCCCTGCCAATCCTTGATCACGCCGAGGCGGAAGCCAATGGGATGAACTTTCTGCCCCACGCGCTACTTCCTTTCTTTCTCTGTCACCGCCACAGTGATGTGGCTCGAACGCTTGATGATCTGATTGATCCGGCCGCGCGCCCGGGGCCGGTACCGCTTCAGGCGCGGCCCTTCGTCCGCGAACGCCTTGCTCACTACGAGATCGCGCGGATCCAGATTGAAGTTGTTCTCGGCATTGGCCATGGCCGACTTCACCACCTTGGCCACGGGCCGAGCCGCCCGCTGTGGCAGGAAGCGCAGGATCGCCACCGCCTGGTCGGCCGGCTTGCCCTTGATCGTCTCCAGGACCAGCCGCACCTTCTGCGGAGACATCCGAACGTTGCGGGCCACGGCGTGAATCTCAATTCCCGGCATTCTGCTCTCCAGCACTCCGCTCGGCGCGGTCAGCAGTCAGCATGCAGCGGTCCAGGCGTGGCACACCGCCCCCGCGCCACCCGGCTCCCAGCCACGCTCTCTGCCCCTCCATGCTGACCACTGATCGCGGCATCAGCGCGCCCCCGTGGATTTCTCGCCGCGCGCGGTATGGCCACGGAAGGTCCGCGTCGGCGCAAACTCCCCGAGCTTGTGGCCAACCATGTTCTCGGTGATGTAGATCGGCACGTGGCGACGGCCATCGTGCACCGCGATTGTGTGCCCCACCATCTCCGGGAAAACCGTCGAGTCGCGCGACCAGGTCTTGATCACCTGGCGTTGCCCCGTAGCGTTGAGCGCCTCGATCTTCCGAAACAGTTTCGGGTCGATGTACGGCCCCTTCTTCAGCGAACGGCTCATCGATCTCCCCTACTTGGTCCGACGCCGCACAATGTACTTGTCTGATGGCTTCTTCTTGCGGGTGCGCTTGCCCATCGCCGGCTTGCCCCACGGCGTCTGCGGCTGGCCGCCGATCGGCGCCTTGCCCTCACCCCCACCGTGCGGATGGTCTCGCGGGGTCATCGCCGAGCCGCGCACCGTGGGGCGGCGCCCCAGCCAGCGGCTTCGCCCCGCCTTGCCCAGCGAGATCGTCGCGTGCTCCGGGTTGCCGACCGAGCCGATCGTCGCCATGCACGTCAGGTGCACCAGGCGCACCTCCCCGGAAGGAAGGCGAATGGTGGCCATGTTCCCTTCCTTGGCCATGAGCTGTGCCGCTACGCCGGCGCCCCGCACGAGCTGGCCGCCTCGCCCCGGATGCAGTTCGATGTTGTGGATCTGCGTGCCCACCGGGATATCCCGGAGCGGCAGGGCGTTGCCGGGCGCCAGCTCCGCGTTCGGCCCGGAGCTGACCGTCTGCCCTACCGTCAATCCTAGCGGGCACAGGATGTAGCGCCGCTCGCCATCCGGGTACTCCACTAGGGCGATGCGGGCAGTACGGTTCGGATCGTACTCAATAGCGATCACCCGCGCCGGCTCGCCGATCCGATCACGCCGGAAGTCGATAATGCGGTACAGCCGCTTGTGCCCACCACCGCGATGGCGGGTGGTGATCCGACCCTGGTTGTTGCGGCCGGCCTTCTTCTTGAGCGGCTGCACCAGGCTCTTCTCGGGCTCGGTCTTGGTGATCTCCTCGAACGAGTAGCCGCTCATTCCGCGGCGGCCCGGCGAGGTTGGTTTGTATTGCTTTACTGGCATGCTTTGCCCTCCTCGCCTACACGCCGGGGAACAGCTCGATGCGCTGCCCCTCCGCCAGGCTGACAATCGCCTTCTTCCACGGCTTGGTCATGCCGGACGTGCGGCCGAAGCGGCGCCGCTTTCCACGCACCCAGAGCGTGTTCACCGCGGTGACCTTCACTTTGAAGATCTCCTCCACGGCGCGCTTGATCTCCAGCTTGTTCGCGTCCCCGTGCACCTCGAAGGCGTACTGGCCCCGGGTAGCCAGCATGGTGTTCTTCTCGGTGATCACCGGGCGGATCAGCACCTCATGGGCGTTCATGTTCTTCCGCCTCCGCTACCACCGCCTCGCCCGCGGCGACCGGCTTGAGCCCGGCTGTGAGCATGGTGTTGATCTGCCGCACCGCCTCCTCGGCCAGCAGCAGGTACCGGGCGTTGATCACGTCCAGCAGGTTCATCCCACCCACGCTCACCACCCGCGTGTCCGGGATATTGTTGGTGGCGCGCTTGGCCAGCGGGTCCACCCCACCCAGCACGATGAGCGTCCGGCCGGAGACCCCGAGACGCCGCAGCGCCTCCAGCGCCACCTTCGTCCGCGGCGCCTCCAGGGCAAAGTCGCGGATCACCATCAGCGAGGCGGTGGCGAGCTTGTCGGACAGCGCCGAGCGCATCGCCAGGCGGCGCATCTTCCGCGGCAGGCGCTGCCGATACGAGCGCGGGTGCGGCCCGAACACCACCCCGCCCTTGCGCCACTGCGGCGCGCGGATCGAGCCCTGGCGGGCGCGGCCGGTCCCCTTCTGCCGCCACGGCTTCGCCCCGCCGCCGGCCACTTCGCCCCGCGTCTTGGTGTCGTGGGTGCCCTTGCGGGCGTTGGCGAGCTGGGCCACCACCGCCTGGTGCAGCACCGCGCGATGCGGGGTGATGCCGAAGACCCGCTCGTCGAGCTCGGCCTGGCCCACTTCGGCACCGGTGAGGTCTCGAACAGGCACCTGGATCATGATCCCGCTCGCTTCCTGATCTGCTCGATCACCAGCAGGCCGCCACGCGGCCCCGGCACCGCGCCGCGAATCGCCAGCAGGTTCCGCTCCGGATCGACCTCGAGCACCTCCAGGTTCTTCACCGTCACCCGGGCAGCCCCCATGTGGCCCGCCATCCGCAGGCCTTTGAGCACCCGCCCCGGCGTAGTACCGGAGCCGATGGAGCCCGGGCGCCGCCAGCGGTCCGACTGGCCGTGCGTCTTCGGCCCGCCGCGAAACCCGTGGCGCTTGACCACGCCGGCGAAGCCGCGCCCTTTGGAGGTGCCGATCACGTCCACACGATCGCCCGGTTTCAAAAAGCCGACGTCGACGCGGCTACCCACTGTCAGGCCCTCCAGGCTATCGGCCGGCACCTCTCGCAGCACCCTGAGCATCGGCAGGTTCTTCAAATGGCCCTTCTCCGGCTTGTTCAGCTTCTTCGTTTCGTCGAAGCCGAGCTGGACCGCCATGTACCCGTCCTTCTCCGGGGTGCGGAGCTGCGTCACCCAGCAGGGGCCGGCCTGCACCAGTGTGGTGGCTGCGACCTCGCCACGCTCGTCGAAGATCCGGGTCATCCCGAGCTTGCGACCCAAAATTCCTTGAATCACGGTTCGTACCCATGGCGGCAGGCGCACTGCCACTCGCGGCCTGGACCGCCGCGTGGCGGGACGCGCCGAAGACCGCCCTCCCTACAGCTTGATCTCGATGTCGACGCCAGCCGGGACGTTGAGCCGCATCAGCGCGTCAACCGTCTTCGGAGTCGGCTCGAGCACATCGATCAAGCGCTTGTGGGTGCGCATCTCGAACTGCTCGCGCGAGTCCTTGTCGATGAACGGCGAGCGGATGACCGTGAAGCGTTCAATCCGCGTCGGCAGGGGGACGGGGCCGGCCACCGCCGCCCCCGTCCGCTCCGCCGTCTCCACGATCTGCGCCGCGGACTGGTCCAGGATCTTATGGTCGAACGCCTTCAACCGGATCCGAATCCGCTGCTTTGCCATCGTGCCCTACTTCAGAATCTTGGTGATCACCCCGGCGCCAACCGTCCGCCCGCCTTCGCGGATCGCGAAGCGGAGCCCTTCCTCCATCGCCACCGGGGTGATGAGGTCGATCTCCATGCGGATGTTGTCGCCAGGCATCACCATCTCGACGCCTTCCGGCAGCTTGATCGTCCCGGTCACGTCGGTGGTGCGAATGTAGAACTGCGGCCGGTAGCCGTTGAAGAACGGCGTGTGCCGCCCGCCCTCTTCCTTAGACAGGACGTACACCTCGGCCAGTGCCGTGGTGTGGGGGGTGATGCTCCCCGGCTTGGCCAGCACCTGGCCGCGCTCCACCTCGTCACGCTCGATGCCGCGCAGCAGGCAGCCTACGTTGTCGCCAGCTACGCCCTCGTCAAGCAGCTTGCGGAACATCTCGACTCCGGTCACCACCGTCCGACGGGTCTCACGGAAGCCGATGATCTCCACCTCATCGCCCGGCTTGATCTTGCCGCGCTCGATTCGGCCGGTCACCACCGTTCCACGCCCCTTGATCCCGAACACGTCCTCGATCGGCATCAGGAACGGCTGGTCGATCGCCCGCACCGGGTCCGGGATGTAGTTGTCGACCGCGTCCATCAGGTCCCAGATGCACTTGTACTCCGGGGCATTCGGATCGGTCGAGGTGGACGTGAGCGCGCCGAGCGCCGAGCCGCGGATGATCGGAATCTCGTCGCCGGGGAAGCCGTACTTGCTGAGCAGCTCGCGGAGCTCCATCTCGACCAGCTCCAGGAGCTCCTCGTCGTCCATCATGTCGACCTTGTTCAGGAACACGACCATCGCCGGCACTTCCACCTGGCGGGCAAGCAGGATGTGCTCGCGAGTCTGGGGCATCGGGCCGTCGGGCGCGGACACGACCAGGATCGCGCCATCCATCTGGGCAGCGCCGGTGATCATGTTCTTGATGTAGTCGGCATGGCCCGGGCAGTCTACGTGCGCGTAATGCCGCTTCTCCGTCTGATACTCGACGTGCGCGATCGCGATGGTGATACCCCGCGCGCGCTCCTCAGGCGCCTTGTCGATCTGATCGAAGGGGGTGAAATCCGCCAATCCCTTGAGAGCCAGGGTCTTGGTGATCGCTGCGGTGAGCGTCGTCTTGCCGTGGTCCACGTGGCCAATCGTGCCAACGTTGACATGCGGCTTGGTCCGCTCGAACTTCTTCTTCGCCATGCTTGTTGGGTCCTCCCCTATTCCTCTTCCGCTCCACGCTACCGGATCCCGGGCACACACCCGGGCATCGCTGCCAGTCGGGCGAAGGTGCTAGACGCGCGCCTTCGCCAGAATACCGGCCCCAATCTCCTTGGGCACCGGTTGATACTGCGAGAACTCCATCGAAAAGGTCGCGCGTCCCTGCGTCCGGGAGCGCAGCTCCGTCGCGTAGCCAAACATCTCGGCGAGCGGAACCAGTGCCCGCACTACCTGGGCGTTGGCACGCGGCTCCATCCCCTCGATATGCCCGCGCCGGCTATTCAGATCCCCCAAGACGTCGCCCAGGAACTCCTCTGGTGTGACGACCTCCACCCGCATGATTGGCTCCAGCAGCACCGGGTGGGCCTTGCTCGCCGCGGCCTTGAACCCGATGGAGCCGGCGATCTTGAACGCCATCTCGCTCGAGTCCACCTCGTGGTACGAGCCGTCCACCAGGCGGACGAGCACATCCACCATGGGGTAGCCAGCGATGACGCCGTTTTCCGCCGCCTCGCGCACCCCCGCCTCGACCGCCGGGATGAACTCCTTCGGGATCACCCCGCCCACGATCTTGTTCTCGAACTTTACCCCGGCACCGCGCTCCAGCGGCTCGACCTCCAGCCAGACATCACCGAACTGGCCCTTGCCGCCCGTCTGGCGCACGTAGCGTCCCTCGGCCCGGGCCGGGGTGGTGATCGTCTCCCGGTACGCCACCTGCGGCCGACCGACGTTGGCATCCACCCGGTACTCGCGCAGCATCCGGTCGACCAACACCTCCAGGTGCAGCTCGCCCATGCCGGCGATGATCGTCTGCCCGGTCTCCGGGTCGGTCTGGACCTTGAACGTCGGGTCCTCCTCGGCCAGCCGGGCCAGCGCGTTGCCCATCTTGTCCTGGTCCTGCTTGGTCTTCGGCTCGATCGCCACTCGGATCACCGGCTCCGGGAACTGGATCGCCTCCAGTAAGATCGGGTGCTCGGGATCGCACAGCGTGTCCCCGGTGATGGTGCTCTTCAGCCCGACCGCGGCGCAGATGTCGCCGGCCGAGACCGCCTGGATGTCCTCACGATGATTCGCGTGCATCTTGATCAGGCGGCCGATTCGCTCGCGCTGCCCGCGCGTGGTGTTCATCACGTACGAGCCGGCCTTCAGCTCGCCCGAATAGATCCGCATATAGGACAGCTTGCCATATGGGTCAGAGACGATCTTGAAGGCAAGCGCGGCAAACGGCGCCCCCGGATCGGCCGGCCGGATCTCCTCCTCGCCGGTGTTTGGATTCGTGCCTCGCACCGGGGGCACCTCCAGCGGAGAGGGGAGGTAGTCCACCACCGCGTCCAGCAGTGGCCGCACTCCCTTATTCTTCAGCGCACTCCCGCATAGGACAGGGATGAGCTGGCCGGCGATCGTCGCCCGACGCAGAGTCGCCTTCAGCTCCTGCACCCCGATCACTTCGCCCTCGAGGTAGCGCAGCATCAGTTCGTCGTCCAGCTCCACGACCCGCTCGATCAGCTCCTCGCGGCAGCGGGCCGCTTCATCGGCCAGCTCAGCCGGCACTGGGCCATGCATCACCGGAGCGTTCGGATCGTCGGCGAAGGTGAGCGCCTCCATCGCCAGCAGGTCGACCATGCCCTTGAATTCGGCCTCCCGCCCGATCGGGATCTGCACCGGCACCGGCACGGCGCCCAGCCGCTCGCGGATCATCGCCACCGTACGCCAGAAGTCGGCACCGGTGCGGTCCATCTTGTTGACGAAGCAGATACGCGGGACGCGGTACTTGTCGGCCTGGCGCCACACAGTCTCCGACTGCGGCTCGACACCCGCGACGCCGTCGAAGACCACCACGCCGCCGTCGAGCACGCGCAGCGACCGCTCCACCTCTACGGTGAAATCCACGTGGCCGGGCGTGTCGATGATGTTGATGCGGTGGCCGTTCCAGGACGCGGTCGTCGCCGCCGCGGTGATGGTGATCCCCCGCTCCCGCTCCTGCTCCATCCAGTCCATCACCGCGGTGCCCTCGTGCACCTCGCCGATCTTGTAGGTTCGGCCGGTGTAGTACAGGATGCGCTCGGTCGTCGTGGTCTTGCCCGCGTCGATGTGCGCGATGATGCCAATATTTCGTGTTCGCTGCAGATCCGTCTGTTCGACTGCCATGCTCGTTGTTCAATCCGGCGTCGGGCGCCCCGGCGCCGACACCCCTCCTGCGCCTCCTCTACCAGCGGTAGTGCGAGAACGCCTTATTTGCTTCTGCCATACGGTGCACGTCGTCGCGTTTCTTCACCGCGGCGCCCTGACCGTGCGACGCGTCGAGCAGCTCCGCTGCCAGCTTGTCCGAAAACGTCTTGCCACTGCGCGAACGTGCCGCGTCGATGATCCAGCGCATCGCCAGCGACAGTCGACGATCGCCCTTGATCTCGACCGGCACCTGGTAGGTGGCGCCGCCGACCCGTCGCGGCTTGACTTCGATCACCGGCATCGCGTTGCGTATCGCCTGCTCGAAGATGTCCATCGGGTTGCGCCGGCCCTGGCGCTCGCAGATGTCGAGCGCGCCGTACACGCAGCGCTCCGCGACGCTCTTTTTGCCGCCACGCATAACTTTATTGATGAAACGCGACAACGACCGACTGCCGTATCGGGCGTCCGGCGCAACCTCACGCCGCACGACCCGCGCGCGCCTGGGCATACTTACCCCCTGTATTCACCGACCGCACGACCGCCCCAGCAGTACAGAGGAACGCGGCGACCACCGCGTGGGCGGCCGGCGCACGTTCGTGCAACTCTGATGCCCGTCCCTGCGCCCGACGCCAGTCACCAGACACAGAGCGAGGGCCAGGCTGACGCGGTGCCGCCTTCCTGGCCCTGACAGGTGCCGTGTGGATACGCTACCTGCCGGCCGGCTTCTCCTTCGGAGCTTTCGCCCCGTACTTCGAGCGGGCCTTCTTCCGATCCTTCACGCCCGCAGCGTCCAGCGCACCGCGCACCACGTGGTACCGAACCCCCGGCAGGTCCTTCACCCGCCCGCCGCGGATCAGCACCATCGAGTGCTCCTGAAGGTTGTGGCCTTCACCCGGAATGTACGCTGTCACTTCCATGTTGTTCGACAGCCGCACCCGCGCAATTTTCCGCAGCGCGGAGTTCGGCTTCTTGGGCGTCATCGTGCGCACCTGAATGCACACGCCACGCTTGAAAGGCGACCCTTTGCTCGGAACGCGCTGTCCTTTCAACGAGTTGTAGTTGAACCGCAGCGCCGGAGCCGTGGTCTTCTTGCGTAGCTTCTCACGCCCTTTTCGAACAAGCTGGCTGATGGTGGGCAAAGTCCGCTCCCCAGTACCTTTGGACAGGACGCCGAACACAAAGTATACGTAGGCCTTCCCATCCGTGTCAAATTACACATCAGCGCACAGCCAGCGGCCGCAACGGGTTGGCTGCTCGGCGCCGCCCGCAGCGGGGCTGCACCCGCTGCGGGCGGCAGCGTTGAATTGTACCCTACAGCCCGTAGGCGTACACATGCTGGTCCCAGGACACGACGTACACCCGCCCGTTGGCGACGATCGGCGGCGTGTAGACTGCGCCCTGCGTCTGGCCCGTCCAGAGCGTCGCCCCGGTCTGGACGTTCAGCCCATAGGCCTTGCCATTGGTCCCGCTGCCGACGTAGGCCACCCCGTTGGCGATCGTAGCGGAGGAGAACGTCGTCGAGCTGCCGAGCGCGGCGTTCCAGACCTGGCTCAGGCGGCAATCGCTTCCCACCCGGTGCGCCACCAGGCCAGGCTGGAGCCCGCCCCGCGCAACGTCAACCGGCGAGATGACGAGCCGGCCGTTCGGCCAGTAGGCACTCAGCCCGATCAAGTTTGCTCCCGAGATAGCCATCTGCTGCAACGGCCCGGCATTCACGTGTCCCTGGACATAGAGGTACAGCGTCCCGATCTTGTTCAGCGTCGTGAGTTGTGCCGGACATCCGGGCACCTGAAACAGCACCGGGGTGGAGCCGAAGTCGTTGTCTCCCCGGCTCGGGATCCCCGGGTTGTTAGCGCCCACCAGCCGGAGCGCCCGCGTCAGCTCGATCACGCTTTCCGCGAACGCCACGCCCTCGTCGGCGTTGATCGCGTTCCCGCTCGCCGCGAACACGTGGCCGCTGGCGTTGACGGAGACGCCGCCGTAGCCCCAGATCCCGCCCCCGCCGCCGAGGCTCTTAGGGACGGTGACGAACGCCCCCAGGGGCTGGGCGCTGGCCGGATCGATCGCCTCCACCCGGCCATAGTACGGCGGGGCATCGCCGCAGTGGCCGGAGACCGGGACGTACAGCGCCCCATTGGCCAGCGTGAGCGCGCTCCAGACCTTTTCCGTGGCGGGCATCGTCGTCGCTGCCACAGGCCAGCCCGGGGCGACCGCGCCGGTCGAAAGATCCAGCGCGTAGACCTGCCCACTCCCGCCGGCGGCGTACAGGCGATTGGCCGATCGGTCGAGCACCGGGGCGCCGGTGACGCCGTTGGTGCTGCAGAAGTCGAACTGGGTCCCCAGGTTGCGGCGCCAGAGCTGCGCCCCAGTGAGCGCATTCAGCGCGACCAGGTCGCCAGCCTCTGTGCCGACGTACAGCACGTCAAGCGTCTGCGAGCCGACGCGGACTCCGGCGGCATACATGGGCTGTGCCGTTATGAAGCCGCCGAGATCAGCCGACCAGAGCTGCTGCAACCGCCCCACGTTGGCCGCGGAGAGCGTAGCCTCCAGCGGGTTGAACCCCGTGCGAGCCAGGTCGAAGCCGTAGGTTGCCCAATCGTACCCCGTGGTGGCGCTCCCGCCAGGCACAGGCGGCAGCAGAAGCAGCAAGGCGGCGCCGAGGGTGGCGAGCAACGCGGCGAGCGGACGACGCAGATAGCCAGGTGCAGCGGCGAGGCGGGCGAGGGGCTGGAGCATCGGACGGCCCTCCGGTGAACGTGATGCTGCCCCAGCTCGCACAGCCTGGCGATCGGCACAGAGGCCCGCTTGTCGGCAGCAATGACCGCGCCGCCGATGCTAGCACAGTTCGGGCCAAGCTGCCCGCCGCCTGGGGTGGAGGAGACGCCGAGGGGGCCCGGACTGAGATTGGTCCGGGCCCCCTCGTGGAAGCTGCTAGTCGACGGAGTCCTCGAAGTCCGGTCCCTCGCCTTCCAGGCCGATCATCCCGGCCTCTTCAGCGAGGCTGCCCTCGTCGAAGGCATCCTCCGCCGGCTCCTCGGCCTGCGCGCCATTGGTGGCCCCGGCCTCGCCGCCCAGCAGGCTGTGCGCTTCGAGCGCCTGCCCCAGGAAGTCAGCGGCGTCGAAGTCGGTCCCTTCCACGTCCGGCCCGCCCATCAGCACGCTCGCCGCCTGGGCGGAAGCCAGCCGCTCGCGCCGCGCTTGCAGCCGCGCCTCGAGCCCCGACCCGGCCGGGATGAGCTTGCCGATGATGACGTTCTCCTTCAGGCCCAGCAGGCGGTCCACCTTGCCGGCGATCGCCGCCTCGGTGAGCACTTTGGTGGTCTCCTGGAAGGAGGCCGCGGCCAGGAAGCTGTCGGTGTTGAGCGACGCCTTGGTGACGCCGAGCAGCACGGGCTGCGCGGTCGCCGGCTCGCCTCCCTCGGCCAGCACCTGGCGGTTGCGGTCCTCGTACTCGAAGCGGTCCACCAGCTCGCCGGGCAATAGCCCGGTATCGCCAGGGGCATCCACTCGCAGCCGCCGCAGCATCTGCCGGGCGATGATCTCGATATGCTTGTCGTTGATGTTGACGCCCTGTGAGCGGTACACCTCCTGGACCTCGTCGACCAGGTAGCGTTGCACCGCCTCGCGGCCCTGGATGCGCAGGATGTCCTGGGGATCCTTCGAGCCTTCCGTCAACTGGTCGCCGGCCGCGACAGGCTGGCCGTCCTGCACTCGGATACGCGCGGAGGGCGGCACCACATACTCGCGCTCCTCGCGCTCCTCGGCGATCACCGTGACGAGCCCATCGCCGATCTCGACCACGCCGCTCAGCCGGGCGACGATGTCCGGCTGCTCTGGCGCGGTCGCCAGCACCTGGCCCACCTCCACCCGGTCGCCCGGCGCCACAGTCGGGGTGTAGCCTGGCTTCAGCTCCTGCTCATCCCGGTAGGTCTCGCGCGCCACCACGCGGATGATGCGCGATTCCTCGGTACGCTGGATCTCCACCACGCCATCCAACTCGCTCAGGATCGCCTCGCCCTTGGGGACGCGCGCCTCGAACAGCTCCTCGACGCGCGGCAGGCCCGAGGTGATGTCCACCCCGGCCACGCCGCCGGTGTGGAACGTCCGCATGGTAAGCTGGGTGCCCGGCTCGCCGATCGACTGCGCCGCGATGATGCCCACCGCGTCGCCGATCTTCACCGGCTGCCGAGTGCCCATGTGCCAGCCGTAGCAGCGCTGGCAGATGCCGTGGCGCGACTCGCACCAGAGCGGTGAGCGCAGCAGCAGCCGCGATACCCTGGCTCGGGCGATGCGGTCGCGGTCGTCCTCGGTCAGGAAGACGCCCTGGTCGACAACAACTTCGCCCGTCTCTTCGTCTACCACCGGCTGCGCCGTGACTCGGCCGACGAGCTGGTCGAGCCGCATCTGCCGCCGCGAAGGCTCCTGGAGGTCGAAGATCGGAATCCCGTTCTCCGTGCCACAGTCCTCCTCGTAGACGATGACGTTCTGCGCCACGTCGATCAGCCGGCGCGTTAGGTAACCGGAGTCCGCGGTGCGGATCGCGGTGTCCGCCAGCCCCTTGCGGGCGCCGTGCGTCGACAGGAAGTACTCCAGCACGCTCAGGCCGCCGCGGAAGCTGGAGCGGATCGGGAGCTCGATGATGTGCCCCTGCGGGTCAGCCATCAGGCCGCGCATCCCCGCCATCTGCGAGATCTGCTGCACATTACCCTTGGCCCCCGATTTGGCCATCATCGCCACCGGGCCGTAGCGGTCGAGTGCCTGATCTACCGCCTTGGTAATCTCGTCCTTGGCGCGCGTCCAGACCTCGATCACCTCGTTGTAGCGCTCCTCGTCGGTGATCAGGCCGCGGCGGTAATCCCGCTCGATGCGAGCGACTTCGGCATCCGCCTGCGCTAGGATCTCCTCCTTGGTCTCGGGTACCTTGATGTCGGTGACCGCGATGGTGATGCCGGAGAGGGTGGCGTAGTGGAAGCCGAGCCGCTTCACCTCGTCCAGCACCTGCGCCGCTACCCGGTTGCCGTAGCGGCGGATCAGCCGGCCCACCAGCGTCTTCAGCTCGCCCTTGCCCATGGTCTGCTCAGGCAGCGGGATCTCCTCGGACACCCCTGCCGCGCGCAGCGCCCGGTTTAGGGTGTCGGTGAAGATGATCCGGCCGACAGTGGTCTCCACCCGCCGGTACCCGGTGTCGCTGTTCTCATCCGGCACGCGTACGAAGATCTTCGCCTGCAGATCGACCACCCGCGGGTCCGTGTTGTAGGCCAGCAGCGCGTCCTCGAAGTTGCTGAACGCCTTGCCCTCGCCCTTCAGCCCATCGCGGCTGATGGTGAGGTAGTAGCAGCCCAGAACCATATCGAGGGTTGGCGCCACCACGGGCTCCCCGTTCGAGGGCAACAGCAGGTTATTAGTGGACAGCATGAACTCGCGCGCCTCGCGCTTCGCCGCCGCCGACAGCGGCACGTGGACCGCCATCTGGTCGCCGTCGAAGTCCGCGTTGAACGCCGAGCACACCAGCGGGTGGATCTGGATCGCGCTCCCGTCGATGAGGATCGGCTCGAACGCCTGGATCCCAAGGCGGTGTAGGGTGGGAGCGCGGTTCAGCAGGACGGGGTGGTCCTTAATGACCTCCTCCAGCACATCCCACACCTCCGGGCGGACGCGCTCCACGATTCGCTTCGCGCTCTTGATGTTGTGGGCGTACTGCTTCTCGACCAGCTTCCGCATCACGAACGGCTTGAACAGCTCCAGCGCCATGCGCTTCGGCAGGCCGCACTGGTGCAGCTTCAGCTCCGGCCCGACCACGATCACCGAGCGGCCGGAGTAGTCCACCCGCTTGCCCAGCAGGTTCTGGCGGAAGCGCCCCTGCTTGCCTTTGAGCATGTCGGACAGCGACTTCAGCTTGTGGTTGGACGAGCCCGAGACAGCTCGACCGCGCCGGCCGTTGTCGATGAGCGAGTCCACCGCCTCCTGGAGCATGCGCTTCTCGTTGCGGATGATGATCTCCGGCGCGCCTAGCTCCAGCAGCCGCTTCAGCCGGTTGTTGCGGTTGATCACCCGGCGATAGAGGTCGTTCAGGTCGGAGGTGGCGAAGCGGCCGCCGTCGAGCTGGACCATCGGGCGCAGGTCCGGCGGCAGCACCGGCAGCACCGTCATGATCATCCACTCGGGCCGGTTACCCGACTTGCGGAACGCCTCCACCACCCGCAGCCGCTTGGTCGCCTTCTTCCGCCGCTGGCCCGAGGACGAGCGGGTCTCCACGCGCAGCGTGTTGGCCAGCTCGTCCATGTCCACCGCGCGCAGCAGCTCGCGGATTGCCTCGGCGCCCATGCCCGCCTTGAATACCTTGGGGCCGGCCAGATCCAGGAACTCGCGGTACTCCGCCTCCGTCAGGGTGAGCATCGGCCGGAGCTGCTCGATGCGCCGGATCCGCGCCTCGGCCGCAGCCCGTGCCGCCTCCGCCTCTTCATTCACCTTGTCCTGCCGGCGCTTGATCTCATCGGCCAGCGCCCCCTCGAGCGCCTGGATATCCACGTCCAGCGGCCGGACCTCGGCCTCCTCGCGCTCGCGGATCTCCCGATCGATCTTGTCGATCAGCTCCGCCAGCAGGCCGCGCAGCAGCGCCTGGTGCTCCGCGGTCACCTCCTCGCCAGCCCGGACAATCGTCGAGCCGGTTGGCTCGAACTCGATCGTCTCGGAGGCGCGCTGCCCGCGCAGCCGCCCGAGCTCTTCGTCGATCAACTGGCCGGCCTCGCTGGCCTCGTTGATGCGCCGCTCCTTGTCCTGCTCCAGCGCCGTCAGGCGCCGCTCCTTCTCCTGGCGCAGCGCAGCGACCTTCTCCTCGATCTGGGATCGCTCCTCGGCCAGCTCATCCAGCACCGCCTTGCGCTGCCGCTCCGCGCGCGCCTCCAGCTCGTGCTCGATCTGCTGCAGCAGCCGCTGGCGGGCCTGGTCGTTCACCTCGGTGACGATGTACTTCGCGAAGTACAGCACCTGCTCGAGCACGCGCGGCGTGATGTCCAGCAGCAGGCCAATCCGGCTGGGCGTGCCCTTCACGAACCAGATGTGGCTCACCGGCGAGGCCAGCTCGATGTGGCCCATTCGCTCCCGGCGCACCTTGGCGCGGGTCACCTCGACGCCACACTTGTCGCAGACAATGCCCTTGTAGCGGACACGCTTGTACTTGCCGCAGGCGCATTCCCAGTCCTTGGTCGGGCCGAAGATCCGCTCGCAGAACAGGCCGTCGCGCTCCGGCTTGAGCGTGCGATAATTGATCGTCTCGGGCTTGGTGACCTCGCCCCGCGACCAGGAGCGGATCTGCTCCGGCGACGCGAGCGTGATCCTCACCGCGTTGAAGTTATTGACTTCCAGCATGCTTCTCCCCGACTGATGCGTGATCAGCGCTCAGCCAGCAGCGACCGACACGGCACCGCTGCTGGCCGATCGCTGCCCACCGCTCGCTGCGCTAGTCGATCTCTCCGCGCTCGAAACCCGAGATGTTGATCCCCAGGGACCGGATGCTTTCGCCCGAGGTAAGGTCCTCGGCAAAGGCGACCTCCTCCTCGTCCTCGTCGAGCACCTCGACGGCCAGGCCGAGGCTCTGGAGCTCCTTCACCAGCACCTTGAACGATTCTGGCACCCCTGGCTGAAAGATGTCCTCGCCCTTGACGATCGCCTCGTAGGTCTTGACCCGCCCGACGACGTCGTCGGACTTCACGGTCAGGATCTCCTGGAGCGTGTGCGCCGCGCCGTAGGCCTCCAGCGCCCACACCTCCATCTCACCGAAGCGCTGGCCACCGAACTGCGCCTTGCCGCCCAGCGGCTGCTGGGTGATCAGGCTGTACGGCCCGGTCGACCGCGCGTGAATCTTGTCCTCCACCAGGTGGATGAGCTTGAGCATATAGATGTAGCCGACGGTGACCGGCTGGTCGAACTCCTCGCCGGTGCGGCCATCACGCAGCTTGATCTTGCCGTCCTCCGGCAGCCCGGCCCGGCGAAGCTGCTCCCGGATCTGCTCCTCCGTCGCCCCGTCGAACACGGGGGAAGCGAACTTCACCCCCAGCGCCTCCGCCGCCCAGCCCAGGTGCGTCTCCAGGATCTGGCCGACGTTCATCCGGCTCGGTACGCCGATCGGGTTCAGGATGATCTCCACCGGGCGTCCGTCCGGCAGGAACGGCATGTCTTCCACCGGCAGGATGCGCGCAACCACGCCCTTGTTGCCGTGGCGGCCGGCCATTTTGTCGCCTTCGGAGATCTTCCGCTTCTGCGCAATGGAGACGCGCACCAGCTTGTTCACTCCGGCCGGAAGCTCGGTGCCGGCGTCGCGCTCGAAGACGCGCACGTCCACCACCTTGCCCCGCTCGCCGTGCGGCACCCGCAGCGAGGTGTCCTTCACCTCGCGCGCCTTCTCGCCGAAGATCGCCCGCAGCAGGCGCTCCTCGGCGGTCAGCTCGGTCTCACCCTTGGGGGTGATCTTGCCGACCAGGATGTCGCCCGCCTTCACCTCGGCGCCAACACGGATGATCCCGTTCTCGTCCAGGTCGCGTAGGCTGTCCTCGCCGACGTTCGGAATATCGCGGGTGATCTCCTCGGGTCCCAGCTTGGTGTCCCGCGCCTCCACCTCGTGCTTTTCGATGTGGATTGAGGTGAACTTGTCCTCCCGCACCAGCGACTCGCTAAGCAGGATCGCGTCCTCGAAGTTGCCGCCCTCCCAGGACATGAACGCCACCAGCACGTTCTGGCCCAGCGCCAGCTCGCCGCCATCGGTCGACGACGAGTCCGCCAGCGGATCGCCGGCCCGCACCCGCTGGCCGCGGCGTACAATGGGCCGCTGGCTGATACAGGTGCCCTGGTTGGAGCGGACGTACTTGCGCAGCCGGTAATGGTGCAGTTCGCCGGCCGCGTCGCGGATCACCACCTCCCCGCCGGTCACGCTGTGCACCACGCCGTCCTGCTGCGCCAGCACCACCTGGCCGGAGTCACGCGCCGTCTGCACCTCCATCCCGGTCCCCACTAGCGGGGCCTGCGGCGCGATCAGCGGCACCGCCTGGCGCTGCATGTTGCAGCCCATCAGGGCGCGGTTCGCGTCGTCGTGTTCGAGGAACGGGATGAGCGCCCCGGCCACGCTCACCGTCTGTTTGGGCGACACATCCACGAAGTTCACCTTGTCCGGCGTCGCCACCAGGAACTGCTGGCCGCGTCGCACCGAGACCCGCTCATCCTGGAAGGTGCCGTCCGGGTTCAGCCGCACGTTCGCCTGGGCGATGGTGTACTTGTCCTCCTCGTCAGCCGTCAGGTGCCGGATCTGGTCGGTCACGAACGGGACGATGTCCAGGTACTGCACGCCATCGAGCTGGGCCAGCCGCTCGGCCAGTTGCTGATCGATCAGCGTGCCCGGCTCAGCGATCACCGTGCCGTTGCCATCGGTGATCTGGCGGCGCAGCGTGCGGCCGACGCTCTTGTCCGGCCGGTTCTCCACCACGTGGCTCACCAGGCGGTACGGCGTTTCAATGAAGCCATACTCGTTGATGCGGCCATAGGTGGCCAGGCTGCCGATCAGGCCGATGTTCGGCCCTTCAGGTGTCTCAATCGGGCAGATGCGGCCGTAGTGGCTGTGGTGCACGTCGCGGACTTCGAAGCCGGCGCGGTCGCGCGACAGGCCGCCCGGGCCCAGCGCGGACAGGCGCCGCTTGTGGGTCAGCTCCGCCAGCGGGTTCGTCTGGTCCATGAACTGTGAGAGCTGGCTGCCGCCGAAGAACTCGCGCATCGCCGCGACGACCGGCCGGATGTTGATCAGGCTCGACGGGGTGGCGGCGGACGGCTCGGTAATGCTCATCCGCTCCTTCACCACTCGCTCCATCCGCAGCAAGCCAACCCGGAACTGGTTCTGGATCAGCTCACCTACCGCGCGCACCCGGCGATTGCCCAGGTGGTCGATGTCGTCCTCACGGTGGCCCTCCTCGCCATTGTTGATGCGGATCATCTCGGCGACGATCTGCACCAGGTCTTCGGCGGTAAGAATCCGCTCGCTCTTGGGCGTGCTCAGCCCCAGCCGCCGGTTCAGCTTGTAGCGCCCCACCTTGCCCAGGTCATAACGGCGGAAGTTGAAGAACAGCGAGACGAGCAGGTTCTTGGCGTTGTCCAGGTTCGGCGGATCACCCGGGCGCAGCTTGCGGTAGAACTCCAGCAGCGCTTCCTCAGCGTTGGTGGCTGGGTCACGCTCCAGCGTCGCCTGGATGTAGCGATGGTCCGGGTTGACGTCGACCGACTCGAACAGCGCCCGTAGCTCGTCGGTGCTGCCGGTCTTGATCAGCGGATTGTCGGTGACCCGGCCCAGGGCGCGCAGCAGCGTGGTGACCGGAATCTTCCGCTTGCGGTCCACCTTGACGGACAGGACGTCCTTATTGCTGGTTTCGAACTCGAGCCAGGCGCCACGGCTGGGGATCAGCTTCCCGAAGCAGAGGCGGCGACCGGTGGTGGGATCCTCCTCCAGCGTGAAGTACACCCCCGGCGAGCGGACGAGCTGGCTCACCACCACGCGCTCGGCGCCGTTGATGATGAAAGTGCCATTGGCCGTCATAAGCGGAAAGTCGCCCATGAAGATGACCATCTCCTTGCGCTCGCCCGCCGCCTCGCCGGACTTGATGTCCAGGCGCATCCGCACCCGCAGCGGCGCCGCGTAGGTGGCATCACGCTCCCGGCACTGCTCCTCGCTAAACTTGGGCTCGTCAAACCAGTAGCCCGGCTCGCCGTTCGGGCCCGGCACCGCCAGGTGCAGGTCCATATTGCGGCCGGTGAAGTCCGAGATGGGGGAGATCTCCGCGAACAGCTCCTTCAGACCTTCGCTCTTGAACCAGTCGAACGAATCCCGCTGAATCTGGATCAGGTTGGGCATCGGGTGGGTGACGGGAATGCGGGCAAAGGAGATGCGGCCGCTCACCTGGTCATGGGTGAGCGAGCGGGTTTCGGGCGTAGCCAACGCCATACGGTAGTACCTCCTGGCCGAGGGTCATCTGGGAAACGGGCGCAGCCGGCCCCGTGGTCTATTCGGTAACGGCCGAGATAGGACACAAGTACCCCATAGGCTTCGACAACCGACGCTGGGGGTCGAGCCTACGGGGTTCGGCTGAGTTGGAGGGACAGAAAAAAGACACGCTTCCGCTGCGGTCCTAAGTATAGCAACTTACCGCGCGAGCCGCACTTTAATGCTTCGAGGCTGTCGTCGGTCAGGCTCGGCCGTCCTCCACGGGCGCCAGCAGGCCGCGCAGCAGGTGCATCGGCAGCGGAAACAGGATCGTGGCCGGCTTCTCGGTGGCGATCTCAGTGAGCGTCTGGAGATAGCGGAGCTGCAGCCCGGCCGGCTGCGCCCCCACGATCCGCGCAGCCGCGGCCAGCGTCTCGGCGGCAGAGTACTCACCCTCCGCATGAATGATCTTGGCGCGCTTCTCCCGCTCGGCCTCCGCCTGCCGCGCCATCGCCCGCTGCATCGACTGCGGGAGCTCGACGTCGCGCACTTCCACCGCGCTGACTTTCACCCCCCATACCTCGGTCTGCTCGTCGATGATCCGCTGCAGCTCCTGGTTGATCCGGTCGCGGTGGGCCAACAGCTCGTCCAGCTCGGACTGGCCGAGCACACTCCGCAGCGTGGTCTGCGCGATCTTCGACGTCGCCAGGCGGTGGTCCACCACCTGCACCACCGCCTGCTCCGGGTTGACCACCTTGTAGTAGACGACTGCGTTGACCTTGACGGTGACATTGTCCTTGGTGATCGTCTCCTGCGCTGGCACCTCGTGCGTGACCACCCGCAGGTCGACTTTCATCATCCGCTCCGCCCAGGGGATCAGCAAGAACAGCCCGGGTCCACGCGCGCCCACCAGCCGGCCCAGCCGGAAGATCACCCCCCGCTCGTACTCCTGCACAACACGGACTGCTGAGGTGAGCAGCAGCGCCCCGATCACGACCAGGGCAATAATCACTCCCAGCCCGCTGTTCAGTGCGCTCACCACGCAGCCTCGCCCGCTTCCATGACCGCAGCGTACTCCCAGCCGGGCTCCGCGGTCAACTCAGCCTCCTCGTGTCAATAGCGGTACTTCATCCGTCGCACCAGCACGCTCTGGAGCAGCCCGAAGCTGAGCAGCAGCATCACCAGCGAGCTGCCCCCCACGCTGAGGAACGGCAATGGCATGCCGGTGACTGGCAGCAGGGTCAGGTTCGAGCCGAGGTTGACCACCACCTGGAACAGCAGCCAGGCTGCGACCCCAAACGCCACCAGCCGGCCATACTCGTCGCGGGAGCGGTCCGCGACCCGCAGGATCCGAAACAGCAGAAAGACGAACAGCGCGAACAGGACGATGCCACCCACGAACCCGAGCTCCTCGGCCAGCACCGAGAAGATGAAATCACTGTGCTTGACCCGCAGATAGTCGAGCTGCGTCTGGGTGCCATGCGTGAGCCCGCGGCCGAACAGTCCTCCGGAGCCGATGCTGATCCGCGCCTGGAGCATGTTGTAGCCCTCGCCGAACGGGTCGCTCTCCGGATTGATCAGCACCTGGAAGAAGATGGCGATGCGATTGCGCATGTAGTCGTGCAGCGCAAGCCAGCCGAGCGGGGCCGCGGCGAGCGCGCCGCCGGCGAGCGCTGCGAGTTGGCGAACCCGCAATCCGGCTACGCTCACCATGGCGAACCAGATCGCGCCCAGCGAGAGCGCGGTGCCCAGGTCCGGCTGGAGATAGATCAGCGCGAACGGCGGCACCACCAGCAGCAGGCTCCCTGCCAGGCGCTTCCAGCTCAGTGTCCCCTCTCCCGCAGACAGGCAGCGCGCCAGCGCCAGCACCAGCGCCAGCTTGGTGATCTCCGATGGCTGGATGTCGACGCTCCCGAGCGAGATCCAGCGCCGCGCCCCATACTCCTCGCTCCCCCGGCCAATGAACAGCACCAGCCCCAGCAGGCCAAGCGCGCCCGCGTAGGTCCAATAGGCCAGCGCGCGTGAGAGCCGATAGTCGAAGCAGGCCGCGAGCCCCATCGTCACGAAGCCGACCGCGGCGTAGATCGCCTGTCGCACCGCCCAGCTACTGGGTGGAAACCAGCGGGCGCAGTCGGGCTTGCAGGTAGCGCTGTGGATGAGCGCCAGCCCGTAGAGCACCAGGCAGAGCGGCACAATGACCAACAGCGGATCGAAGCGACGCCACCAGGGAATGGTTGGCATCTACACCTCGAGACGCCGCCAGCCGTACAGCCAGCGTAGGCCGTGGCGGACGATCCAGAACGCCCCGGGCATCAGGGCGGCGTTCAGCAGTGCGCTGGGCATCGTCACCTGGGCGAAGCGGCCCAGGCTTGGCGGCTGCCACCCGAACAGCGGGAGCACGAGCGCGAGCGCGACGTGGAAGGCTACCGTCGCGAGGACGGCGACCCCGAAGAAGAGGGGCAGGTTGCCACGATACAGGTGGGCTTCACCCAGGCTGGTGGAGAAGCCGATCAAGCCCAGGATGCCCAGGTGGACCCCGAACGGCGTTCCGCTCAGCGTGTCCAGGGCGAAGCCGCCTAGCACGCCGGCGACTACGCCCTCAGTCGGCCCGCGCAGCATGGCCCAGGCCAGGACGAGCAGGAGCACGAGATCCGGCCGGCCGCCACCAACGTCAAGTCCGCTCAGCACAACCGACTGCGCCACCGCGGCGGCGACCAGCAGTAGGACATACCACAGCACAAACATCGGCCGATCCACACCTCCCGAGCGAGCCTGGGCCGCGCGGGCATCCCCGTCGGCCCGGCCCAGAGCCCGAGGCGGACGTCCTCCCTTCGCTATCGCCCCTGGGCGATCACCGGGGCGGCCATCACGTACAGCCGCTCGAGCTTGTTCATGTCTACCGCTGGCTCGACCACCGCCTCCTGGAACACGTCGACGTCTTTGCGCTGCACCCGGACGATCGTACCGACCACCAGCCCCTCCGGGTAGATGCCACCGAGCCCGGAGGTAATCACGAGCTGGCCCGTCTGAAGCGTGTCCTGCTGCGGGACGTGCTCCAGCAGCAGCCCACCATCGCTGGTGCCGCGAACGACGCCGGTCGCCCGCGAGTTGGGGTCCTGCACCCGGGCGCTCACCGAGGAGTTGACGTCGGTCAGCAGCAGCACCTTGGACGAGGTGGGATTCGCCTGAATCACCCGGCCAACCAGCCCTCGCCAGGTGACGACGGCCAGGTCCTGGCGCACCCCGTCGTTCGTCCCCCGGTCGATCATGATGCTCTGGACGAACGGCGACGGGTCACGGCCGATCACGCGCACCGGCAGCAGTTGCATCTCGGGGTTGCGCTGGCGCAGACCGAGCAAGTTGCGCAGATCCTCGTTCTCCTGCTGCACCTCCTGCAGCCGGACGATCTCGGATTGCAGCCGGTCCACCTGCTCGGCATAGCGGCGATTCTCATCCGCGAGCTGATTGATCCGCTGGACCGTGGAGACGAAATCGCTCACCTGGTCCACGAAGCCGGACACGCCCAATTGCACCGGGGCGATCAGGCGCGAGCCGATCGACTGCGCCTGCCGGCCCTGGCTGGGCGACAGCACCAGCGCGACGGCCACGAGTACGACGAGCGCGCTGGCCCACCAGGGAAGCGGCCGCCGGTTGCCCACCGACTACCGCCGCGACGGGGTGCGGTCGTTCTTCAAGTCCACCAGCACCTTCCGCAGAGTGTCGAGCTCGTTGAGCACCTTGCCGGTACCGCGCACCACGCATCCCAGCGGGTCTTCCGCCAGGTGCACCTGCATCTTGGTACGCTCCGCCAGCAGATCGCGCAAGCCAGGCAGCAGGGAGCCGCCGCCCGCCAGGGTGATGCCCCGGCTCATCATGTCGGCCACCAGCTCCGGCGGGGTCTCTTCTATCGCATCGGTGACAGTATCGACAATGGCATTGACCGACGAGCTAATCGCGGAGCGGATCTCCTCGCTCGTCACCAGCACCTCCGCCGGCAAGCCGGTGACGAGGTCCCGGCCCCGCACCGCCACGACCTGGTCATTGCCCGAGTTGTAGGCGCTGCCGGCGGCGATCTTCACCTCCTCCGCCATCCGCTCTCCAATGAGGAGGTTATGTCGACTGCGCATGTGAGCGATGATGTCCTGGTCCATCTCGTCGCCGGCAATGCGGATGGAGCGGCTGACCACGATGCCACCCAGGGAGATCACCGCGACCTCGGTGGTGCCGCCCCCGATGTCGACGATCATGCAGCCGGACGGCTCCGTGATCGGCAGCCCGGCGCCGATCGCTGCTGCCATCGGCTCCTCGATCAGCCAGGCCTCGCGCGCGCCCGCGTTGATCGCCGCGTCGTGGACGGCTCGGCGCTCGACCTCTGTCACCCCGCTGGGGATACCGATCACCACGCGTGGCCGCGGGACGATCGCGTACTGCTCGTGGACCTTCTCGATGAACCGCCGCAGCATCTGCTCGGTGACGTCGAAGTCGGAGATCACCCCGTCCTTGAGCGGCCGCACTGCGACGATCGAGGCAGGAGTGCGGCCCACCATCCGCTTCGCCTCCGTGCCCACCGCCAGTACCGTTTTCAGGCGGGTATCCATCGCCACCACCGACGGCTCGTTGATGACGATACCCTTACCACGGACCAGCACCAGGGTGTTGGCGGTGCCGAGGTCGATCCCGATATCCCGGGAGAAGAGCCCCAGGACCAGGCTCATCGGATTGGGGATGCTCATCGGCTTATTGACCGGGCGCGGCCGAAGCCGAGCCCACGCTCCTTCAGGCTCACCCAGCCCTGCGGGCTATTCTGATGGCCCCGCTGGCCGATGACCAGGTGGTCCAGCACCTGTACATCGAGTAGCTCTCCGGCTTCGACGATCTGGCGCGTCACCTGCACGTCCTCCGGCGACGGCGTCGGGTCGCCACTGGGATGGTTGTGCAGCAGGATCAGTGCGGCGCTGTTGGCACGGATCGCTTCGCGGAACACTTCCCCAACCCGTACCGCCGAGGCGTTCAGGCTCCCGCGGTACACACCGTGCGCCGCGATGATCTGGTTCTTTGTGTTGAGGAGAATGACATGCAACTCTTCCTGGGAGAGCGCGCTCATCCGGTCGATGAACAGGTTGGCCACGTCCTGCGGCGAGCGCACCTGCGGCCGCGCCCCCGGAGTGAGGCTGGTCAGTCGGCGGCCTAGCTCGAAGGCGGCCTTGATCTGCACTGCCTTCGCCTCGCCCAACCCCTTGAGGGCACACAGCTCCGCGACAGCAGCGCGGTCGAGACCCGCTAGTCCTCCATGGCGCGCCAGCAGTTGGTTGGCGAGCGAGAGCACGTTGCTTGCTTGCGTGCCGGTGCGCAGAATGATGGCGAGCAGCTCCCCATCGGAAAGAGCGCCCGCCCCGCTGTGGATGAGCCGCTCGCGCGGCCGCATAGAGACGGGTAGGGATTTCAGCCCGACCTGGTACTCGATGGCGACCGCGATGGGCCACCTCCCACCTGGCCCGGGTCGGCCCGGCCGGCGCGTAGTATAGCACAGGGGTCCGGGGCATCCGATCCAGGAGCGACCAGGCGGCGCAGAGCGCTGGCCTACTCCGGCCGAGGCGGCTGCGCTGCCAAGAGGCGGCCGCTCCCGTGCAGACGCCTGGCAGCGCGGTTCTGGCAGGGAGGCAGCGCGTGATGCGTCGAAGAGCCAGGCCCAGCGCCGAGGGAGGTTACCGATGCGCGTAGTGTTCATGGGCAGCCCGGACTTCGCGCTGCCGACGCTGCGCGCCCTGCTGGAGGCCGGCCACCAGCTTGCCCTGGTGGTGAGCCAGCCGGACCGCGAGGCTGGGCGAGGGCGGACGCTCACTCCGCCGCCGGTCGCCCGCTTCGCCCGGGAGCACGGCCTGCCACTGTATCAGACGGCGACGCTGAAGACCGAGCCGGCCCGCGCCCCGATTGTCGCCGCGCAGCCTGACGTCATCGTCGTCGCTTCCTTCGGGTTGCTGCTGCCGCGTTCGATTCTCGAGCTTCCGCCGCTGGGGTGCCTCAACGTCCACCCGTCGCTACTGCCGCGCCATCGGGGAGCGTCGCCCATTCCGGCCACCCTGCTGGCCGGCGACCACGAAACCGGCGTCACTATTATGCTGATGGATGCGGGGCTGGACAGCGGCCCGATCCTCGCCCAGCGGGCCCTGCCGGTTCGTCCGGAGGATGATGCGCTCAGCCTGGAGGCGTCGCTGGCCTTGCTGGGGGCGGCCCTACTGGTCGAGACGCTGCCGCGCTGGGCGGCCGGCGCGATCACCCCCCAGCCGCAGGACGACGCGCGCGCCACCTACGCGCCGAAGATTCAGCGGGAGGATGCCCGGCTGGACTGGCGGCTCCCCGCGGAGGTGCTCGCCCGCAAGGTGCGCGCGTACCGGGTCTGGCCGGTGGCGTACACCACGCTGCGCGGCAGCCCGCTCAAGGTCCTGCGGGCGGAGCCGCTAGCTGCCGGGGTAGCTGGTATCCCCGGCCAGGTGACGCTGCCGTTTCGGAGCGGACGCCAGAGCGGGCCGCCAGCGGTGGTGACGGGCGAAGGGCTGCTGGTGCTGCGGATGGTGCTGCCAGCCGGCCGCAAGCCGATGAGCGGCGAAGACTGGGTGCGCGGCGAGCGTAGCCTGGAGGGAACGGTGCTCGGCGATGGCGAGGCAATGGACCCTGAAGCAGAACGCGCCGACCAGGAAGCCGGTTCAAGCTAGCGGCCCAGGAGCACAATCCACGAGGCGAGGTGCATGCTGAACCGGGTAAAGATCGCTCCCTCCCTGCTCAGCGCCGACGCCGGCCGCCTGGCAGATGAGGTTGCCGCGGTGACTGCCGCAGGAGCGGACATGATCCATCTCGACGTGATGGATGGCACGTTCGTCCCCAACATCACCTTCGGGGTGGACGTGCTGCGGGCGGTTCGCCAGGCCACCTCGCTGCCCATCGAGGTTCACCTGATGGTGCAGGCGCCGGAGCGCTTCCTGGCGCAGTTCGCGCAGGCGGGCGCGACAACCCTGACCATCCACTATGAGGCGACGCCGCACGTCCAGCGGGCGCTCGCCACCATCCGCACCCTGGGCCTTGGCGCGGGCCTGGCGCTGAACCCGTCCTCACCCCCGCTGCTCGTCGAAGACCTGCTGCCCGACCTTGATCTGCTGCTGGTGATGACCGTCAACCCCGGCTTTGGCGGGCAGCGCTTCATCGAGACGATGCTCCCAAAGGTTGCCCGGGCGCGGCGGCTGCTGGACGCGGCAGGCAGCCAGGCCGAGCTGGAGGTGGACGGCGGGATCGGGCCGGTGCAGGCCGGGGCGCTGGTGCGAGCCGGGGCGACGATCCTCGTCGCCGGCTCGAGCATCTTCGGTGCCGACGATCTCCGCCGCGCCATCACGGATCTGCGGGCAGCGGCGCGGCAGGGCCAGTAAACACCCAGCGGCCCGAGACGTCTCGGGCCGCTGGGCGCGGTCAGCTCGATCTGGATCAGGCGGAGGCGCGCTTCTGAAGCGTGCGAATACACTCCGTGCACGCGTTGACCCGGCGGGTCGCGCCGTTCACGTGCAGCGTCGTCTTCTGCACGTTGGGTTTCCAGGTTCGATTGGTCTTCCGGTTCGAATGGCTCACCTTGTGGCCAAACGCCACGCCCTTGCCACATAGCTCACATCGTCGGCGCACGCGGGTTCCTCTCTGCGCCCCGGGTCACGGTCCTGTGACCCGTGGGCTCGGTCCTTGGAGTCAGTACAAACGAATGGTAGCATGCCGCTGAAGGGCTGGCCAAACCACCTGGCGGCGCGGGCATCCCACCTGGCTAGGCCCGCGATTGAGCGGGAGAGAGGCCGCACCCAGCCACACTGAGGAGCAGAACGGAGTGAGGCACCGGTGATCTCCCTGATCGCGGCGCGCTGCGCCGGGGATTCCCGGGATCGCTGGAACGGCGCGCAGCTTGCCGCCGGACTCTCCATGGCTGCCGCCTGGCTGCGCGTCCACACCGAGCGGCTCAACGGCCTTAATGTCTACCCGGTGCCCGATGGCGACACCGGGACGAACCTGTCGCTGACGCTCGATGCCGCGGCCGAGGCGGCGCAGCAGGCGACGGGCGGCGCGGCGGAGGTCGCCCGCGCCGCGGCCCACGCGGCGCTGATGGGCTCGCGCGGGAACTCCGGGGTGATCCTCTCCCAGTGCCTCAGCGGCTTCGCCCAGGGGCTGCACGCCGCCGAGGAGATCGGACCAGCCGAGCTGTGCGCCGGATTGCGGCAGGCGGTGGCACGGGCGTATGCCAGCGTGGCCGAGCCGGTGGAGGGCACGCTGCTGACCGCGGCCCGCGAGGCCGCCGAGGCGGTCGCCTCCGCCGCGCCCACGACTGCGCTGGAGGCGCTGCGGATCGCGGCCCGCGCTGCCGGCGAGTCGGTGGAGCGCTCGCCGCAGCGGCTGCCGCTGCTCCGCCAGGCGGGCGTGGTGGACGCTGGCGCGGAGGGGCTGCGGGTGATTCTGGAGGCGCTGCTCGCCGCCGCCGAGGGGCGCCCGCTCGACCCCGCCACCGTGCCGGCCCCGCCGCCCGGGGTGCTGGCGCGGGCGCGGGCGGTGCAGGGCGTCCGCGAGCTGGGCTACTGCACCGAGTTCCTGGTGCGTGGCGCCGCGGCAGCGCCCGAGCAGGCACGGGCCGTGATCCGGACCCTGGGAACCTCGGTCATCGTCGTCGCCGAGGCCGACGCGCTGCGCGTGCATCTCCACACCGAGCATCCTGGCACCGCGCTGGAGACGGCGCTCACGTTCGGGCGGCTGGACGCGGTGAAGATCGAGGACATGGAACGCCAGCACCAGGCCCACACGGCGCCGGAGGCACCCACCCCGAGCGCCCGGACCGCGGTGGGCATAGTCGCCGTCGTCTCCGGCGCGGGCTTCCAAGCCCTCTACACTGATCTGGGCGCGCTGGTCGTCGACGGTGGCCAGACGATGAACCCCAGCGTCGAGCAGCTTGTCGCGGCGCTGCGGGCCGCGCCACCGGGCCCGGCAGTGCTCCTGCCAAACCACCCGAATGTCGTGGCCGCGGCGCGGCAGGCCGCCGCGCTCTCAGGCCGTGCGGTGGAGGTGCTCGACTCCACCTCCCAGGCCCAGGGGATCAGCGCCATGCTCGCGGTGGGGCCAGAGGGTGGCCCGGCCGAGGCGATCCAGCGGATGCGCGAGGCGCTGCGGCGGGTGCGGACGATCGAGCTGGCCCAGGCGACCCGCGCCGCGAATGTCCAGGGCGTCTGCGTCCAGCCCGGAGCCTACCTGGCGCGGCTCGACGGACGGGTGGTGGCCTCTGGAGAGGACGGGGTGGCCACCTTGCTTCAGGCGATCCGTGCCGCCGCGCCGGAACAGTGCGAGCTGGCGACCCTCTACGTCGGGGAAGGGGTGAGCCAGGAGCTGATCGACCAGGCCCAGGCACAGCTCCAGGCGGAGCGGCCGGACCTGGCCGTGGAGGTGGTGCCCGGTGGGCAGCCGCACTACCCACTGCTGGTAACGCTGGAATGACAGGCTCGACAGCCAGAGCGCGACGGTTCGCGGTCGTCACAGACAGCACTGCGGACCTGCCCGAGGGGGAATTCCAGCGTCTCGGCATCCACCAGATTCCGCTGGTGGTGAACTGGGAAGGCGCCACCTATCGCGACAAGGTCGACCTGACGACCGCTGCGTTCTACGCGCGCCTGGCGCACAGCCCGACGCTCCCCACCACCTCCGCGCCGCCGGCCGGCGACTTCGAGCGACTGTACCGCTCGCTCCTGGCCAAGTACGAGGGGGTGCTCGCCGTCCACCTCAGCGCCAGCTTCAGCAGCACCTGGTCGATCTCCCGCAGCGCGGCCCAGGCGGTGGATCCAGGCCGGATCGCGGTGCTGGATAGCGGCACCACGACGATGTGCCTGGGCTGGGCCGCCGCGGAGGCGGCCCGACTGGCCGATACCGGGGTCGAACTCGACGCCGCCGTCGCCCACCTCGAGCACTTCCTCCCGCGCCTCCGACTGTACGCCGCCGTCGACACACTGGAGTTCCTGGAGCGCGGGGGACGGATCGGGCGGGTGCAGGCGCTGGCGGGGACGCTGCTCCGGGTCAAGCCACTGCTACAGGTGCTGCGTGGCCAGGTTATTCCGCTGGAGCGGGTGCGGACCCACGGGGCAGCGGTGCGCCGGCTGGCGGAGCTGGCAGCGGAGCTGCCGCGCGTGGAGCGGCTGGGCGTGCTCCATGGCGCTGCGCCCGACGCCGCCCGCGAGCTGCACGCGGCGCTCGCGGCGCGCTTCCCTGGCCTGGCCATCGAAACCGGGGAGATTGGAATCGTTATCGGCACCCACGCCGGCCCCGGGGTCTTCGGCTTTACCGCGCTGGTGGGAGAGGCCTGAGTGGGAGCTCAGGGCTGCGCGCCTCGCCTGGAGGCGATGAACCCCTTCGCCGGCCTGGATTGGCCGTCCGCGGCACCGCGCGCCGCGCCGGAGCCGGGCTGATGCGCGCCTCGCCACGGTCCGCTGCCTCGCCAGCCCCGGGCTGGCAGGAGCGGCTGGAGCGGACGGCCCGGGTGCTGGAGCACGAGCTGCGCCGCGGCTGCCGCGACGACGTGGTGATCGGCGGGCTCGCGCGTCTTGCCATCGCGCTGCGCGACGATCCCGACCTGTCGCTGCCACCGGCCGCGCGAGAGGTGCCCGGGGCGCTGGTGCACCTGCTGCACAGCTACGCTGCCCTGGGGCCGGCGGAGCGGCGGGCCGCGGTGGAACGGGCAATCGCGCTCCTGCAGGCAGCCACCAGCGGAGAGACTCAAGCGGATGGGCGGGCCGCCCGGGCCGAGCCTGGATGCAGCCCCGCCGGGCCGCGGTCACTCGCCGAGCCAGCACGGGCCAATACCCCCGCTGCGGCAGGTCCGCGGCGGGGTGAGTGGCGGCCGCTGCCACCCGCCTCTGCGCCGATTGCCGAGGTAAAAGGGATCGGGCCCACGCGGGCCAAGCTGTACGGGCGGCTGGGCATCGAGCGGGTGGGCGACCTGCTGTACCACTTCCCCAGCCGACACCTCCCGTTCCCCCCGCCCTGCAAGGCCGCCGAACTGCTGTTCCAGCAGACCGCGAGCGTTGTCGGCCGGCTGACGAACGTGGAGGTAACACGCAGCCCACGCGGGTTGAACAAGATCACCGCGACCATTGCCGACAGTACCGGGCAGGTGCAGGCGGTCTGGTTCCGCAGCGGGGCCGGGGGCGCGGTATATGGCGCGATCAGCGCCCGTCCGGGCGACCTGGTGGCGATCAGCGGCCCGGTCTCCCCTGTGGGCGGCCGGGTGGTCTTCGAGGACCCGGAGTGGGAGCTTGCCGAGCTGCCGCCGACGCACACCCGGCGCCTGGTGCCGGTCTACCCGCTGACCAACGGGGTGAACGGACGAACACTGCGCGAGCTGATCCGGCGCGCCGTCGACCAGTTCGCCGCGGCACTGCCCGACCCGTTGCCGGAGGCACTGCGCCAGGAGGAGGACCTGCCGCCGCTGGCGCGGGCGATCGCTCAGATCCACTTTCCCGACGACGAGCGCGAGCTCGAGCGCGCCCGGCGGCGGCTGGCGTTCGACGAGCTGCTGCTGCTCCAGCTCATGATGCAGCGCCGCCGCCAGGCCTGGCAGGAGTCCCGCGGGCCGGTGCTGACGATCGCCGACGTCGCGCTGGCGGCGTTCGTCGAGAGCCAGCCGTTCCGCTTCACCAACGCACAGCGCCGGGTGCTGGAGGAGATCCGCGCCGACCTTGCCCGCCCCACGCCAATGGCGCGGCTCCTCCAGGGCGAGGTCGGCGCCGGCAAGACCGCGGTTGCGGCCGGCGCGCTGCTGATCGCCACCGCCGCTGGCGCCCAGAGCGTGCTGATGGCGCCAACGGAGATCCTGGCCGAGCAGCACGCCCGTTCGCTGTCGGCGTTTTACGAGCGGGCGGCCGCAGCGCTGCGGCAGATGGGGGCGCCGGTGCCGCGCCTGGCGCTGCTGGTTGGCAGCCTGACCCGCAAGGAGAAGCAGGAGGTCTACGACCAGGCCGCGGCAGGCGAGTTGGACATTCTGGTAGGGACGCACGCCCTGATCCAGGAGGGCCTCTCGCCCAGCCGGCTGGGGCTGGTGATCGTGGACGAGCAGCACCGCTTCGGCGTTCGCCAGCGGTTGGCGCTGGCGGAGAAGGGGCGCAACCCCCACCTGCTGGTGATGACCGCCACGCCAATCCCGCGCACCCTGGCGCTGTCGCTCTACGGCGACCTGGATCTGTCGCTACTGGACGAGATGCCCCCGGGCCGGCAGCCGGTCCTGACGCGGCTACTCACCCCGGAGCAGCGCCGCTTCGCCTACGAGCACCTCCGCCGCCAGGTGGCCCAGGGACGGCAGGCTTTCATCATCTGCCCACTGGTGGAGGATTCCCCGCACCTGGAGGCGCGCGCCGCGACCGAGGAGTTCGAACGACTGCGGGCCGGCGAGCTGCGTGGGCTCCGCCTGGCGCTGCTCCACGGCCGGATGCGGCCCCAGGACAAGGAGGACGTGATGCGCGCCTTCCGTGCCGGAGAGTTCGATGTGCTGGTCTCGACCGCAGTGGTGGAGGTGGGGGTCGACGTGCCGAACGCGACCGTGATGCTCATCGAAGGCGCGGAGCGCTTCGGGCTCGCCCAGCTCCACCAGTTTCGGGGTCGGGTTGGGCGCGGACAGCACCCCGGGGTATGTATCCTGCTTACGGACCAGCCCGGCGCGGAGAGCCACGAACGCCTGCGAGCGCTCACCGAGGCGGCGAGCGGGCTGGAGCTGGCAGAGATCGACCTGAAGCTCCGCGGCCCGGGTGACTATTTCGGAGAGCGGCAGAGCGGTCTGCCCGAGTTCAAGGTGGCGTCATTGGCTGACCTGGGCCTGATTGAGCGGACGCGCCGGGCGGCGGCCCGGCTGTTGCGGGATGATCCCCGCCTGGAGCAGCCGGAGCATGCCACGCTGCGGGCGCAGGTAGAGGCGTTCGTCGCTCGCGCCGCCGCGCCCAGCTAGGCAAGCGATGCGCGTGATCGCCGGCAGCGCCCGGGGGCGACCGCTTCAGATCCCGAAGTCGGACACCCGCCCGACGACCGACAAGGTGAAGGGGGCCATCTTCTCGATGCTCGAAGCGGAGGCGATGCGGCGCGGCTATGAGCCGACAACCCGCGAGGAGGGTGGCGAGGTTCAGTTCGCGGCGACAGCCGCCTGGCCCACCTGGCTGGACCTGTATGCCGGCAGCGGCGCGCTGGGGATCGAAGCGCTCAGCCGGGGCGCGGAGCGGGCTGACTTCGTCGAGCGGGACCCCGAGGCTCGCAAGGTGATCGCGGCAAACCTGGCCCGCACCCGACTCGCCGCGCGCGGCCACGTCCTGGCGATTTCGGCGGAGAGACTATTCGCCGCGCCCGAGGCGCGCTATGATGTGGTGCTGTTGGACCCTCCCTACCAGGAAGTGGAGCCTGGCGACGTCCTGCGACGAGTCGCGGAGGCAGGGCTCGTCAAGCCGCGGGGGCTCGTTGTCCTGGAGCATGCGCGCGACCACCCCGCTCCCGAACAGGTCAGCTCGCTGCGGCTGCTGCGCACGCGCCGACACGGAGGGACCAGCATCAGCCTGTACGAGACCATGGTGGAGGAGTAACGCTCGATGCCAGCCAGCGCCCGCATCGCGCTGTACCCGGGCACGTTCGACCCCGTCCACTACGGCCACGTGGACGTGGCGCGGCGCGCGGCGCAGATGTTTGATACCGTAGTGGTGGCGGTGGTGCGCGATCGGCCGGCCAAGCCGCTCCTATTCTCAACCGCTGAGCGGGTCGAGCTATTCCGCCAGGCGGTCCGTGATCTAGACAACGTGCGCGTGGAAGCGTACGAGGGCTTGACTGTTGCCTACGCCCGGACGCAGGGGGCGGCATTCATCGTGCGTGGCCTGCGCGGCACCTCGGATTTCGAGTACGAGTATCAGATGACCACCATGAACCGGCACCTGGCCCCAGAAGTGGATACGGTCTTCCTGATGACCGCGCTCAAGCACCTGTACCTGAGCTCGAGCCTCATCAAGGAGGTGGCGTCACAGGGCGGCTCCCTGGCCGGCCTGGTGCCGGACCACGTCGCCACGGCTATGCGGGCGAAGTTCAACCAGACCGCGGATCTGTGACTGTGGACATCGACTACCTGCTCGAACGTCTCGAAGAGGCGATCACCGCGGGCTCGCGCGTCCCCTTCAGCCGCCGCGTCCTGGTGGACGACGAGGAGTGCCTGGCGATCATCGAGCAGATCCGCGAAGCCGTCCCCGAAGAGATCCAGCGCGCTCGGCGGATTCAGCAGGACCGCGAGCGCATGCTGGCAGAGGCGCAGGAGCGGGCCCGGCTCATCATTACCCAGGCGCAGCACGAGGCGAGCGAGCTCGTGAGCGAGCACGCGATGGTGCGCGCAGCCGAGGCCCGTGCGGCCGAGATCCGCGCCGAGGCGATGCGCGCGGCCGACGAGATCCGCCGTGAGGCCGACGAGTATGCCTACCAGGTGCTGGAGCGGCTCGAGCGCCACCTGACCAACACCCAGCAGCTCGTTCGCCGCGGGCTGCGCGAGCTGCGGCAGGGGGCGCCGCACGACTACGGCGAAGCGGATGAGGACGAGACCCGTTCTTGACGCCTCTTCCCGCCTCTGGGTACACTATCACCGAAGCCCGCCGTGTGGCGGCTTTTTTCTTGTCCACCAGAGCCAGATAGAGCCATATATGGTCAGCATCAACGTCGCGCAGCTCCTCAAAGCCCCGACCGGCGAGACACGCTTGTTCACCTTCGACGAGGGGGTGGAGGGGTTTGCCCCCGAGCTGGTGCTGGCCGGGCCAGTGCGCGGCCAGTGTCGGCTGATGAAGACCACGCGTGGTATTCTGGCTACCTGCGATTATCGGGCGCAGGTGGAGGTGGTCTGCTCGCGTTGCCTGGTAGATGTGGTGGTTCCGGTCGCCAGCCACCTGGAAGAGGAGTTCCACCCGTCGGTCAACATTCGCACCGGTGAGTGGATTCCCGAAACGGAGGAGGACCAGGGGCTGCGGATCGACGAGCACAACGTGCTCGACCTCGACGACCTGATCCGGCAAGACATCCTGGTCAACATCCCGCTGCGGCCGCTCTGCCGGGAGGCCTGCCAGGGCTTGTGCCCCAACTGCGGGCAGAACCGCAACACCGGCGCCTGCCGCTGCATGGCTGAGGAGGAGCCGCAGCTCGGCCGGCTGGGCGAGGTGCTCGAACGTGAGCGCCAGCGGAAAGAACGAGGAGCGTAACAGACAATGGGCGGACTGCCGAAGAAGAAGAAGAGCCGTTCGCGGCGGGGAATGCGCCGCAGCCACCAGCACATCGCGGTGCCGCCGCTATCAGCTTGCCCGCAATGTCACGAGCTGAAGCCGACACACCGCGTCTGCCCGAGCTGCGGCACCTACAACGGGCACCAGATCCTCAAGGTCCGCGCGGCGAAGAAGGCCGAATAATGACACCGGAGGGACGAGCGTGAAGCTCGTCCTGCTGTTCCCCGGCCAGGGCGCACAGTACGTGGGCATGGGCGCAGAGCTCCGCGCTGCCTGCCCCGACGCCGCGCGGGTCTTTGAGCAGGCGTCCGAGGCGCTCGGGATCGATCTGGTCGCGCTGTGCGAGCGCGGCCCGGCCGAGTCGCTGACGCGAACCCTCTATGCCCAGCCCGCCGTGGTTGCTACCAGCCTGGCAGCACTCGCGGCATTCCGCGCCACCGTTGCCCAGTGCGGGCTGTCGATCACCCCGGTTGCGGTAGCCGGCCACAGCGTCGGCGAGCTGACCGCGATCGCCGCCTCAGGCGCCTGCGACGTGCCCACCATCCTGCGGCTGGTGGCCGAGCGCGCCCGGGCAATGGAGCGAGCCTGCGCCGAGCACGACAGCGGCATGGCCGCGGTGCTCGGGCTGGAGGAAGCAGCAGTGCGGGACGCCTGCGCGGCGGCGAGCGCGCAGACCGGCGAGCCGGTGGAGGTTGCCAACTACAACGCCCCAGACCAGCTCGTCATCGCCGGCACCGCCCGGGCGCTGAGCCAGGCCAGCGAGGAGGTTCAGCGCCGCGGCGCGCGTCGGGTAGTGCCGCTCAAAGTCGCGGGCGCCTTCCACACCTCGCTCATGCGCGGCGCCGCCGCGGCGTTCGCCCCCCACGTCCGGATGGCGCCGCTCCAGCCACCCCAGGTCCCCGTCGTCCTGAACACCTCGGGGCAAGAAGTGACCTCGGCCGAGGCGTTGCGGGTAGAGCTGGAGGCACAGATCGCCTCGCCGGTACGCTGGGCGCAGTCGATGGCGCGCTGCGCCGAGCTGGGGGCCGAGGTCTTCGTCGAGCTGGGGCCGGGTCAGGTGCTCAGCGGGCTGGCCAGGCGCGTCGTTCGCGGCGCCCAGACGCTGAACGTTCAGGACACGGCAAGCCTGGCGGCGACGCTCGATGCGCTCGAACGCCTCGGCGCGCGCTGGCCAGCGCGAGGGGAGCAGCATGCGCTTTGACGGCAAGGTGGCGCTCGTCACGGGCGCCTCGCGCGGGATCGGTCGGGCCATCGCGGTGCGCCTCGGCAGCGGTGGCGCCCGGGTGGTGGTGAACTTCGCCCGCAATCAGGCCGCGGCCGAAGAGACCGCCCACCTGGTGCGGCAGGCGGGTAGCGAAGCCCTGGTGATCCAGGGCGACGTGGCGGACCCGGAGGCGGCCGAAGCGATGGTCAAGGCAGCGATCGGCGGGTTTGGCCGGCTGGACATCCTGGTAAACAACGCCGGCATTACCCGCGATACCCTGATCCTGCGCATGACGCTGGAGGACTGGGAGGCGGTGCAGCAGATCAACCTGCGGGGCACATTCCTGGTCACCAAGGCCGCGCTGCGGCCGATGCTCCGGCAGCGCAGCGGCCGGATCGTGAACCTCAGCTCGATCTCCGGCCGCATGGGCAACGCCGGACAGGCGAACTACGCTGCCACCAAGGCCGGCATCATCGGCTTCACCCGCTCGCTCGCCCGCGAGGTCGCCTCGCGTGGGATTACCGTGAACGCGGTGGCCCCGGGCTACATCCTGACCGACATCTGGAACGACGTCTCGGAAGAGGCGAAGCAGAAGGCGATCGAGATGATTCCGCTGGGCGCGCCCGGGCGCCCGGAGGACGTTGCCGAAGCCGTGGCGTTCTTCGCCTCGGACGCCGCCGCGTACATCACCGGCCAGGTGCTGAACGTGGATGGCGGAATGTTGATGAGCTAGTCGCCCGTGTTTAACACGATTCTCGTCGCCAACCGGGGCGAAATCGCCGTCCGCGTGATCCGCGCCTGCCGCGAGCTGGGCATTCGCACCGTGCTGGCACACTCCGAAGCGGACCGCGCCTCGCTGGCGGCAGCGCTGGCGGATGAGACGATCTGTATCGGCCCGGCGTCCAGCGAGCGCAGCTACCTGCACGTGCCGAACATCGTCAGCGCCGCGCTGGTGAGCGGTGCCGATGCCATCCACCCCGGCTACGGCTTTCTTTCGGAGAATCCGCTGCTGGCCGAGGTGTGTGCGCAGTGCGGGCTGACGTTCATCGGTCCCCCGCCGGAGATTATCGAAGCGTTCGGCGACAAGGTGCGGGCGCGCCGACTGATGCGCCAGGCCGGCCTGCCCGTGATCCCCGGCACCGACGAGCCGGTGCTCACGCTCGACGCCGCTCGCGCTGCCGCCGCCGAGGTCGGCTACCCGGTGATGCTCAAGGCAGCCGCGGGAGGCGGTGGCCGCGGGATGCGGGTGGCGCGGGATGACGGAGAGCTCGCGCGCCATTTCGCCCCGGCGCAGATGGAGGCGCAGAGCGCCTTCGGCAACCCCGCCCTGTACGTCGAGCGGCTGCTCGAAGACGCCCGCCATCTGGAGGTCCAGGTTGTGGCCGACCACTACGGCCGGGTGATCCATCTGGGCGAACGCGACTGCTCGGTGCAGCGGCGACACCAGAAGCTGGTAGAGGAGACGCGCGCCCCGCTGCTGGACCCAGCTACGCGTGCCGCGATGGGGCAGGCAGCGGTCCAGGGCGCGGCGGCGGCCGGCTACCGCAACGTCGGGACAATGGAGTTCTTGCTGGACCGCGAGGGCTGCTTCTGGTTCATGGAGATGAACTGCCGCATCCAGGTGGAGCATCCGGTCACTGAGATGGTAACGGGCCTCGACCTGGTGAAGACGCAGATCCGGCTCGCGGCCGGCGAGCCGCTACCCTGGGAGCAGGAGGAGATTCGCTGGAACGGCCACGCGATCGAATGCCGAGTGGTGGCGGAGGATCCGCAGCGCGACTTCGCCCCGACCAGCGGGACGATCGACATGTTGCTGCTGCCGGGCGGGCCGGGCATCCGCGTGGACACCCACGTCTTCCCCGGCTACGTGTTCCCACCACTGTACGACTCGCTGCTGGCCAAGCTGATCGCTTGGGGGACGACACGGGAGGAGGCGATCGCTCGGATGGCACGCGCCCTGCGCGAGACGCGGGTTGGTGGGCTAACGACGAATATCCCGTACCTGCTGGACGTGCTGAGCGACCCAGCCTTCCGCGCCGGTGGGGTGGGAGTCGGCTATCGCCCCGCCTCGACGGGCCTGGTGCCCGCCTGAGCCCTGGCGGGAGCCGCGGGAGCACGCCGGCATGGATGAGCGTCACGAATCGAAAAGCCGATCAGCGGACCACGAGCAGCCGCCGAGCCGGCCGTCTGCTCACCTGCTCGCTTTCGAAGCGTTGTACGAGTTCGACCTGGCGCACCACCCGCCGCGGCGGGTCCTGCACCGCCTGGCCGAGGAGCAAGGGGCGGATGAGCGATGCGTGCAGGCGGCCGAGGAGATCGTGGCGGGCGTGATGGCCGCCCGGGCGTCGCTCGACGCCACCATCAGCCGTCTGGCACCCGCCTGGCCCCTTGCGCAAATGTCCGCGATAGACCGTAATATACTGCGGCTTGGCTTGTTCGACCTTGGGCGTGCCGTAACGGAGGGGCAGATACGCACGGCGGTCAATACAGCAGTTGAGCTGGCCAGGCGTTATGGCGGCGAGAGCTCTCCTCGATTCGTACGTGGCGTCTTGGGACGCGCGGCTGATCTCCGGAAGCCCGCCGACACATCCCGCGATCCCAACCCGCCGGGGCCGGAGCCTCGGACTCTGCAAGGTGGTGAGGAGGGTAGGCGTTGACCTCCGAGGAGCGACTGAAGAAGATCATCGCGGAGCAGCTGAGCGTCAGCGAGGACGAAGTGACGCCAGATGCCTCGTTCATCGAGGACCTGAATGCCGACTCGCTCGACCTGGTCGAGCTCATCATGTCGCTTGAGGAAGAGTTCGGCGTGAAAATCTCGGACGAGGACGCGGAGAAGATCCGCACTGTCCGAGATGCGATGGAATACCTCAACGAGCACTCAGCCTGAGAGGCTACAATTCTGTTGAGCTACACGGCCTGTACGGCTCTGCTGGCGGTAGTACGCGTTGCCCGCGCACCTGCGAGCCATCCGGGTAGCGATAGCACCGATCGGATAGACGCAACAGAGGGGTAGCACCGCGGGCCGGCGCGTCGCGCCGGCCCCGGGTTGCGTCTCGCCAGGCCGGCGAAGAAGGAACTTCCGTGTCTGTACCCGCCACCCAGACCTCCACCAGGCCGACCGTCCCACCCAACGACCAGCCCATGTCGGTGCTGGAGCACCTGGCCGAACTGCGGACGCGGCTGGTCATCTCGCTCGCCGCGCTGATGGTCGGCTTCCTGGTCGCGACCTTCCTCCCGATCCCGATGACCGGCTCCGACCCGTCCCAGGTGATCATCGCACCGCTGCCCGGGACGACGACGATCACCTCGGAGGTCATCCGCATCCTGCTGATCCCGGTCAAGGATCACGTACAGGCGATCCAGCCGGGTGAGGTGCTCTTCACCTACTTCAAGGTGGCGTTGCTCACCGGCGCGGCGATGGCGACGCCCGTGATCATGTACCAGGTCATGCTGTTCGTGCTGCCGGCGCTGCTGCCGCACGAAAAGCGCTACCTGTTCCTGGCGCTGCCGGGCGTGTTCATCTCGTTCCTGATCGGTGTCACCTTCGGCTACCTGGTGCTGATCCCGTTCGCCATCAGCTTCCTGCTCCAGTTCGGCGCCGCGCTGATTGAGCAGAAGTGGGCCTTCTCCGAGTATCTCGACACCGTCTCCACCCTGCTGTTCTGGATGGGAGTGGCATTCGAGATGCCGCTGGTCATCTACTTCCTCAGCAAGCTCGGCGTGATCAGCGTCGACCGCCTGAAGCGCTTCCGCAAGTACGCCTTCGTGCTCGCGTTCGTCATCGGCGCGTTCATCACCCCCACGCCCGACCCGTTCAACCAGACGCTGGTGAGCCTGCCGCTGTACATGCTGTTCGAGCTGGGCATTCTGCTGGCACGGCTAGCATAGCCGCGGGCGGACCCGTTCCCTCCGGGCACACCACGCCGCGCTCCGCTTGGCGCCCCTCGGGCACATCAGAGAGGGGTGGCTCCGGGTTGGATTGCTGCCCGTGTACTCCCTCAGGAGAACACTCGTGCCCGGGGACCGGTCCCCGGGCACGGTACAGGGAACGCCTGAGCGCGTCTATTCGTGGTAGTCCTCGCGGGGCGGCGAGAACGTGTCGACGGCGTAGGTGTTGTCCTCCAACGCTGTTCCGCCGTGCGGCACGTTGGGCGGAATCTGGTATCCGTCCAGCGGGCCAAGATCGCGCGTCTCATCCCCGATGGTGAAGCGGAACTTGCCGGAGGCGATGTAGCCGACCTGCTCGTGCGGGTGGGTGTGCATCGGGACCACAGCGCCCTTTTCGATGTGGATTCGGACCACCATGGCGCGCTCCCCGCACGCCAGCACCTGGCGGTGGACGCCGGGCACCATCTCAACCCGGCGGCTGTCATCTCGGGGTTTCCAGACGCTCTGCATCGGCACGGCAGTCAGTCTCCCACGATACGATTCGGCGCGCTGGGCGCCGTAAGGACCCAGCCTCAGGCCGAGGCGGAGGCGTCGCCGATCTCCTCCAGCTCCAGCACGCGCTCGGAGCGCGTGACCAGCAGCGGGGCCTTACTGTGCCTGATCGTCTCGGCGTTGATGATGCACTTGCGGACGTCGGTGCGCGAGGGGATCTCGTACATCACGTCCAGCAGCACTTCTTCGATGATCGTTCGCAGGCCGCGCGCGCCCGTCTTGAGCTGGAGCGCCTTCTCCGCCGCCGCTTCCAGCGCGTCCTGGGTGAACACCAGCTCCACCTTATCCAGCGACAGGAACTTGGCGTACTGCTTGGTGATAGCGTTGCGCGGCTCGGTGAGGATCCGGATCAGATCCTCCTTGCCCAGGGGATCCAATGGCACGGTGACCGGGAGGCGCCCGACGAACTCCGGGATCAGCCCGTACTTCAGCAGATCGTCGCTGGTGAGCTGGTGCAGCAGGTGCGCGCTCTCGCCCACCGTTCGCGGGGAGGCGTTGAACCCGAGCGTTCGCTTTGCCCCCACGCGCTGACCAACGATGTTCTCCAGCCCTTCGAACGCTCCGCCCACAATGAACAGAATGTTCTGCGTGTTGATCTGAATGAAATCCTGGTGCGGGTGCTTGCGCCCCCCCTGCGGCGGGACGTTGGCCACCGTCCCCTCGATGATCTTCAGCAGCGCCTGCTGTACCCCCTCGCCTGAGACGTCGCGGGTGATCGAGGGATTGTCGCCCTTGCGGGCGATCTTGTCGATCTCGTCGATGTAGACGATGCCGCGCTCGGCGCGGGAGATGTCGTAGTCCGCTGCCTGGATGAGACGGAGCAGGATGTTCTCGACATCTTCGCCGACGTAGCCGGCCTCGGTCAGGGCGGTGGCGTCGGCGATGCAGAACGGGACGTCGAGAATCTTGGCCAGCGTCTGCGCCAGGAGCGTCTTCCCACAGCCGGTGGGCCCCACGAGCAGGATGTTGCTCTTCTGGAGCTCGACCTCGTCGACCTGCATCCCGGCGCTGACGCGCTTGTAGTGGTTGTAGACAGCAACGGAGAGGACCTTCTTGGCACGCTCCTGGCCGACCACGTAGGCGTTGAGCTGCTCGTAGATCTTCTTGGGCGTGGGCAGCTTCGAGAGCGGGAGCCGCGGCTTGGTGGGCGGCGTCGACTCCTCGTCGATGATCTCGCGGCACAGGTCGACGCACTCGTCGCAGATGTAGACGGCACCGGGCCCGGCGATAAGCCGTCGTACCTGGTCCTGGCTTTTGCCGCAGAACGAGCAGTGATACTGCCCCCGCGAGCCGCGGGTATTCGCCATAAGAACGGCCCCCCCAAGGTGTTGGGTTGCGCTAGGCTGGTTGTGCGTTGCGCTAAGCTGGCGTTGCCCCGTCGCCGCCGGTACCCGCCGGGCTAGCCTCCGGCATGGAATCGCTAGAGCCGGTCCCGGTGCCCCTGGAGGCAGGTGTCGTCCCGATGATGTCGTCGATCAGCCCATAATCTTTGGCCACCTGCGCACTCATGAAGAAGTCACGGTCCATATCGCGCGAGATGCGCTCGATCGGCTGGCCGGTGTGGAACGCGAGGATCTCCTTAATCCGCTGCTGCAGCCGCAGGATCTCGCGGGCTCGGATCTCGATGTCCGCCGCGGTGCCTTCGAACCCGCCGGCCGCCTGGTGGATCATCACGGTGGAGTTGGGCAGCGAATAGCGCTTGCCCTTGGCCCCGCCGGCGAGCAGCACCGCGCCCATGCTCATCGCTGAGCCGATGCAGATGGTCGAGACGTCAGGCTGGATGAGCTGCATCGTATCGTACATCGCCAGCCCAGCGTTCACGTAGCCGCCGGGGGAGTTGATGTACATGCTGATATCCCGCTCCGGGTCCTCGCGGGCGAGGTACAGGAGCTGGGCGATAACCAGATTGGCGACGTGGTCGTCGATTGGAGAGCCGACGAAAACGATGCGCTCCTTCAGCAGGAGCGAGTAGATGTCGTAGGCGCGCTCACCACGGTTGGTCGTCTCGATGACCATCGGGACGATCTGGTTCTTCGTCCTCGCCTCCCGAATCAGCGCAAAATCTCGTTCAAAGTCGCGCATGGGTTTCCTTCTTCCTAGGCGGTCGCCTGAGCTTGCTCGCCGCTGCCGGCCGCGATACTGACCAGACGCCGAACGGCCTCGCGTTGCCGCAAGGCCGCCCGCACGCGATCGCGGGTTTCCTGGGACGCCTCCGCCGCCCTGGCCCGATTCCCGGAGTCCGCAGTCATCCGCTGGATCTCCGCGTCCACGTCTTCATCCGAGATGGTGATCCCCTCGGCATCGGCAATCGCGTCCAGGACGAGCGACCGGGCGAGCACCTGTTCGGCATCTGCCAACAGCTCGTCTCTGAACGCTTCGGGCGTCCGATTCGTGAACCTGAGATATTGTTCGACGTTGATTCCCTGCCTGTCAAGCGAATGCGCGAACTGCCGCAGCGCGAAGTCTGCCTGCCGCTCCACCATCTGCGGCGGAATCTCCACCGTCGACTGCTGCACCGCCTCGCTGACCACCGCGTTCTCGTAGTCCCGCTCGGCGTTGGCAGCCTTCGACTCGGCGATCTGCTTGCGCACCGCCTCCCGCAGCGCCGCCACGTCCTGGTACTCGTCCGAAACGGTCCGGGCGAACTCGTCGTCCAGCTCGGGCAGCCGGCGCTCCTTGACGCCGTGCAGGGTGACGGTGAAGTGGAGCTCTTCCCCCGCGATCCCCTTGTCCTCGTAGTCCTCGGGCAAGCGCAGAGTGAACTCGCGGGTCTCCCCTGGTTGCATTCCCACCAGCGCTTCGGCGAAGCCCGGCGCGGGCTGCGGACGCTCGGGATCGACGATCGTCTCCGCGTCCTTGCTGTCCAGGATGGTCCGCCCTTCTGCCTGCGCCTTCACGTCCAGGCTCACGCGGTCGCCCAACTGCACCGGCCGCTCCACCGGGACCCATTCGCCGTGCGTCTCGCGCAGGTGCTGGATCACCGCCTCCACCTCGTCGTCGGTCGGCTCGGTGGCGGGACGTTCCCGCCGAATGGAGCGGTAGTCACCGAGCACCACCCGCGGCTCGATCCCCACGGTCGCCTTGAACTGGAGCGGCTCCGTGCTCGTCACCTCGAACTTCGGCCGCGAGATCGGCTTGATGTCCTGCTGAGCGATCGCCTCGTCGTACACCTGGGGGAGAAGCCGCTCGAGCGCCTCTTCGAGCAGTCGGTCGTGGCCAACCATCCGTTCGACGAGCGGGCGGGGCGCCTTGCCTCGCCGGAAGCCGGGGACGTTCACGCGATCCGCGGCGCGCCGGTACGCCTGGTCTAGCGCCTTCTGGACCCGCTCGGGCTCGACCTCGATCTCGAGAATGACCTGGCGCTTCTCGATCTCGCTGACCGAGACTTTCAAGGACCGCCTCCTGCACCCCGCTGTCGCAAAAAATGGGCTCGCTCAGGAGCCCATTACTGCCTCGAATCTGCCCGAATTGTAGGCAATTGGCGCTGGGCAGGCAAATATGGGGGCACGGTCAGCGCCTCCAGCAGCGCGGTGGGGAAGGCGGGACTCGAACCCGCACGCCTCGCGGCAACGGCTCCTAAGGCCGTCGCGTCTGCCGATTCCGCCACTTCCCCGGCTCGTCCTACCCACTAGCCGCCGTGCCTTGGATTGTGCCGCTCGGACCCGGCGCGGCGCAAGGATGCCACGGCCGCCCCGCCTGCTGAGCGGCGCCGATGGCGCCCCACAGCGGCGCGGCCCCCGGGCAGGTGCCCGGGGGCCGCGCCGACCACGCCAGCGCCACCTCAACGCCGATTCTCGGGCTTGCTGTAGATCTCCTCCGCCGCTTTCACGAAGGTGGCCAGGGCATCGGCCGGCTTCTGCTTCTTCACCAGCAGGTTCTGCAGCATATCGCCCACGACGAACTTGGTAGCCAGCTCGCCGAACCCGCCCAGCGGGGCAGCCGCGTAGGCCATGATCCGCCCGCTCTCGATGATCTTGCGGTATTCACTGTACAGGTCGTTCTTGGTCCAGAGATCGGCGTTGATCATGTCCTTGTACACGGGCACGAAGCGCCCCTTGAGCTGGTCGTTGATGTACTGGGCATACCAGGTTGGATCCATGAACGAGACCAGCAGCAGGCGGGCGTTGTCCCCACCCTTGCCATTCTTGAACAGCGCCTGCCCCCAGACGTCCACCTGGCCAAAGGAGCCCGCCGGCCCGGACGGGTAGCTGTAGAAGCGCGTCTTCTTCGCCAGGTCTGGCTTGTTCTGGAGCAGCCAGTTGTAGACGCTGGTGGGGTTCGAGGTGAGGACGACCTGCTCGCTCTGGTAGGCCTGGTTGTTGCCGCCGTCATCCCAGTTGACCGAGCCCGGTGGGATAATCTTGTCGTCCGAGTACATCGTCTGGATCAGCGCGAGCGTGTCCAGCCAGGCCTTGTCGTCGGCCTTGACCCCCAGGCTGCCGTCTTCATTCTGCAGCTTGCCGCCGAACGTCCAGACCATGCCCAGGAAGTGGTTGTTGGCGTCGTTGATCCGGCCCAGGGTCATCCCGTAGTAGTAGAGCGGCGGCTTGGTGAGCTGCTTGCCCTGGGCCCGGAACTCGTCCCAGTCCTTGGGGTACTTGAGCCCGGCCTGGTCCAGCAGGTCCTGGCGGACGTGGAATGGCCAGCAGTTGACCGCGTAGGGCGCCGCGTACCACTTGTCCTGGTAGACGCAGGTGTCGATCACCGGCTGCCAGTAGCCGCCCTGCTGAGTAGAGAACGGCTTGACCAGGTCCGTTACGTCGGCGGTCTGGCCCTGGGCCCGCCAGAACTGGGTCTGGTAGTCGTACACGCGCCAGATGTCCGGCGGGGTGCCCGCCTGAACCGCGGCGTTGTGGCGGTCGTAGCCCTGCGGGTTATTCGGTAGCTCCTCGAATGAGATCGTGAAACCGTTCTGCTGGGCGACCTGGGTGAAGTGGTCCTTGATGAGCGAGGTCGTCTGGGGCAGGTAATCGACGGTCTGCCAGACGACGACCTGCTGGCCCGGCACCGGCTTGATCGCCAGCGCCGGGGCAGTGGCCGCCGCCGCCGTGGAAGCCGGCGTCGCTCCCGCCGCGCCGGGTGTCGCTCCCGCCGCCGGAGCCCGGGTCGCGGCCGCGGCCGGCGCCGTCGTCGGAGCGGTGGTGGGGGCGGCCCGAGTGGCCGCCGGCTGCCCACTTGTGGGCACCGTCGTCGGGGCGGCCGCGCCTCCGCCACCTCCGCCGCAGGCTGCCAGGATCGGGCCGACCGCCGCCCCGGCCAGCAGACCGAGGAACCGTCGCCGTGAGAAGACCGGTGGTGTGTCCAACTCAGCTCCCTCCTTTGCCAGGGCTCCATTCCGCCCAGCGGGTCTTAACCTGTGTGCCGAGCAGGCCGGGGATCGTTCAGCTCTTGACCGCGCCAGCGGTCCAGCCGGCGATCACCCAGCGCTGCCCGAACAGGTACAGCAGCAGCGGCGGGAGCGACATGATCGTCGCGGCGGCCATCATCTGCCCCCAGTAATACTGATCGCCGATGACGTAGGCCGCCAGTCCAACCGCCGCGGTCATCTTGTCCTGCGCCTGCACCAGCACCAGTGCGTACAGGAACTCATTCCACGACAGGGTGAAGGCGAACACCGCCACCACCACGATCGCCGGCGCGGACAGCGGCATGACGATCCGCCAGAGAATCGTCCAGCGGCTGGCGCCATCCACCATCGCCGCCTCCTCGAGCTCCACCGGCAGCGTCCGGAAGTAGCCCATCAGCATCCAGGTGGCGAAGGGGACGGTGAACGTCAGGTACGCCAGGGTCAGCCCGAAGAGATTGTCGCGCAGCCCGAGGCTACTCATCATCACGAACAGCGGGATGAACAGCATCGTCCCCGGCGCCAGGTAGGCGTAGATCAGCGTGCGAGCCAGCGCCGCTCGCCCGAAGAACCGCAGCCGCGTCAGCGCGTAGCCGGCCATCGACCCGAACACGATCGCGACGATCGTCGTTGCCGCCGACACGATGACGCTGTTCTTGAGCTGCGTCGAGAACGTGGAGGAGGCGCTTAGAATCTTGCCATAGTGCTCCAGGGTAAAGGCCTGGGGGAACAGCGTCACGCTGGAACTGTACAGGTCGACGTCGGAGCGGAGCGAGGTCGCCAGCTGCCAGTAGAAGGGGAAGACCGTCCACAGCGCCAGGACGAGCAGGAGCAGATAGCCGACCAGGTAGTAGCCACGGTTCTTCCGCGACAGCCAGCCGACCACCGGCGTGGAGCGCCCGGAGATGGCTGGGCGAGCAGGGTGGGCGATCTCGGCCATGCGTCACACTCCCTGGCGCAGCATGCGCCGAGTGAGGAAATAGATCAGTACCGCGAAGACCGGGAGGAAGATCAGCGGGATCGTCGAGCCGATGCCCAGGTCGTAGGAACGAACCCCATAGTTGTAGGCGAGGATCGGGAACGTCTCCGTGACGTTCGCCGGGCCACCGTTGGTCAGAATGTAGACGTACTGAATCGCGTTCGAGGTCCAGATCGCCGAGAGCATCGCCGTCACGACGATGACGGTGGCCATGTTCGGCAAGGTGATGTACCAGAAGCTCTGGGCGGTCGAGGCACCGTCGATCTGCGCTGCCTCGTACAGCTCGTCCGGAATCGCTTGCAGCCCGGCCAGAAAGGTCATCGTCCAGAACGGCGTCCCCTGCCAGATCACCGCCAGCAGCACGGACCAGAGGGCAAGATTCGGGTCAGCCAGGAAGAGGATGGGTGACTGAATGATCCCCAGATTCTGGAGCAGCGTGTTCAGCACCCCGTTGACATCGTTGTAGATCCACTTCCAGGAGAACGCGCTGACGATCCCGGGGATCGCCCAGGGGAGGAACAGCAGCGCGCGCCAGAAACTCCGCGCCCGGATGTGCGCGTTCAAGATCAACGCGGAGACCATGCCGATGATGAACTTCCCCAGCAGCGCGCCCCCGGTATAGACGAAGCTCACGAACACGCTGTTGTAGAAGTCGCCGCTGATCTGGCTGTTGCGGTCGAACAGAATCTTGGCGTAGTTCCCGAGTCCGACGAAGGTACCCTGCCCCCCGACCTTGATGTCCTGCAAGCTCAGCCAGACCGAGTAGGCAAACGGGTAAGCGATGAGCGCGAGGATGATGACGACGACGGGCAGGGTCAGCGTGTAGCCAAGCCGCCAGTCCCGGCCGAGCCGGGGCAGCGCACGGCCAACCGCGGCTACTCGTGCCCGCTCACTCGTCTGTAGCACACTCATGCGGCGCCCCCTTCTCCCGCTCCCCCGGCCACCGGGCGTACCACGAAGGCGCTGGCCGGCGGAACGGGCGCCTGGCCCCACCCATGCTTGCCGAAGGACGACGCCGGAGTTCTTCAACCAGTGTAGTCACGTACTTCCGGGGTCTTCAAGACAAAACGACCGCGCGACACCCCTCAGTACGGCAGAGTCCGTGCCGCGTCCCGCCGCCGCCAGAGCGTCCCATCCGGCTCGGCGGCGTAGATCAGCCAATCCTTAGCATATCTCGGCGAGGGCGTTACCACAACCACACCCCGGCCGTTCAACCCCTCACTGCAGGAATAAAAGCTCCTCCCACGGTCGCAGGATATGTAGACGCCCACGCTCGTCGCCGCGAAGAGGGTTCCGTCGCTCCGATAGCGAGGCGAGGCGACCAGGTGGGTGACCACGAGCGAGCCATCGCCAAGTGGCGCCTCCCGCCAGCCCGAGTCGCCAGCCCCGCCGCCGGCAATAGCCGGACAGTCCCGCAGCACCCGTCCTCCCACTCCGATGAAGATGGCCGCCTCCCTGGAGGGATTGGGCACGATCAGCAGCGGCAGCGCCTCTGACCCCCGGGCCGAGAGCCGCTGCTCCCACTGCTCCCCGCCGTCTCGCGAGCGCCAGAGCGCCAGCTCCCGCTCGACTCCAGCACCATCAGCTATCGTCCCGACAAAGAGCGTCCGGTCGCTCGGATAGTCCGGAGAGAGCGCTACCGAGACAACCGCCGCGCGCTCTGCGATCCTGCACACGCGCCAGCGCTCCCCACCGTCGTCGGAGAGGAGCAGTGTTCCCTGGGCACTCGCCGCCAGCACCGGCACCGCCCCGTCTGCCTGCCGCCCCACCGCGAGCGCGCCGATGGACGGGGGGGCCGCGGCGGGACAGACGAGCTCCCAGTGGCGGCCATCGTCGTGGCCACGGAACACCCCCTCGCTGGTGGACGCGAAGAGTGCGCGCTCGCCTGCCGCCACGCCGAACACCAGCACGTCATCCAGCCCCTGGCCTCGCTCCCAGGTGGCCCCGCCGTCAGGCGAGAGGAGCACGCTGTCGTCCAGGCTGGCCGCGACCAGAGTGGGAGCAGCGCCGATCGCGACGAGCCCGGTCAGCAGGCTTCCCGCCAGGCCCACGTTCGCCTCGGTCCAGGAGCGGCCGCCGTCCTCCGAGCGCGCGACTCCGCGCCGGGCCCGCCCCACTAGCAGCGCCTCCCCTCCGTTCTCAGGGACGAAGGCCAGGCTGAGCAGCGGACCCAGCTCCGCACCCAAGTGGGACCAGGTCACGCCACCGTCGCCGGAGCGCCAGAGACCCGCACCCGTCGCCACTACGATCGCCCGGTTGCCAGGATGGCGCGTCGAGAAGGCAATGCTCGTCACGCTCTGGCCCGCCAGCGCGGGAACCAGCTCCCAGCGCGTGCCGCCATCGTCCGAACGCAGCAGCCCTTCGCCCTCGGTGCCCGCCAGCACCAGGCGGTCGTGGGCAAAGTCGGGCGACACCGCCAGACACTGCACCGCCGGCTCGTCGAGCGGTAGCTCGAGTGCGCGCCAGGCCCGGCCGCCGTTGCGAGTGCGATACAGGCCGGAGGCGGTGGCGGCGAACCCAGTGCGATCCTCTACGAAGCGGGGCGACAGCGCCAGTGCAAGGACCGTCAGGTCGACCAATCCGGCGTTCGCCCCGGACCAGCTCCGGCCGCCGTCGCTGGAGCGGAGGATGCCGTCATGCTCAGTGGCGACGAAGAGCGCCGTGCCGCCTGCGGGCTCCGCCCCGCTGGCCAGCGCGAGCATCGGGCTGCCAACGAGGATACACGCCCAGGTGGCCCCACCGTCTGACGAGCGATACAGCCCCTGGCGTGTCCCAACGAACACGGTCTGATCGTCCGCGAAGCGGGGCGAGACGGCGACGGCCTCGGCGAACAGCGGGCCGGCCGCCGGGCTCGTCGCCGCCCAGGTGCGTCCGCCATCCGCCGAGCGGAACAGCCCGGTTGCGGTCGCGGCGAGAACCAGCGCCCCGCCGCGGGTCGGGACCGTGGTGAGCGTGGCGACCGAGCCGCCCGTTCGTCGGGTTACGAGCTCCCAGGCCATCGCGTCTCTCCAAGCATGGTCACGCGCTGTGTTCCAAAAGGGGGTGGCACAATCGGCCGCCTCTCCTCCCGAGGCGCGCCGTATCCGCTCAGCGCTGGTCCTGCCTCGCAGGCCACTATGGGCCGGCGGCCAGCAGCGGCCACTTGCGCCGGACCAGCACCTCGGCCGTCAGCGCCAGCTTCGCCGCGCTGGTGCTCATCTCCAGCGCCGCGCGGATCACCGCGAGTGGGTCGACCAGTCCACTCGTCCGCGCCTGCACCCACTGGCAGCGCACGACGTCGAACGTCCAGCCCGCTCCGCGGCGCTGCGCTTCGCACAGAATCGGGCCGGGCTCCAGCCCGGCGTTGCCGGCGATCGCCGCCATCGGTGCGACAAGCGCCATGCGCAGCGCCCGCACCCCCATCGCCTCATCGGATGGGAGCGCGACGGCGGGCTGCGCCAGCGCCTCGGCGCACCAGACCAGCGCCGCGCCGCCACCGGGGACAACACCTTCCGCCAGCGCCAGCCGCGCCGTCGTGGCCGCCGCCTCCAGGCGCTGCTTCAGCGCCTCCTGCTCGCGCTTGATCGGCGCCCCCACCCGCAGCAGCGCCACCGCCCCCGCCAGCTTTCCGATCCGCTCCCGCAGCTTGCCCCGGGTGTAGTCGTCGTCGGCCGCGCTTAGCTCGGCGCGCGCCTCGCGGATCCGCTGGCGGATCGCCTCCTTCGCCCCTCGGCCGCCCAGAATGCCAAAGGCCTGGCGCGTGGCCCAGGCATGGCGGGCGCGGCCGAAGTCCTCGATCCGGACCTGGGCAAGCGACTCCCCCGCCTCCGGGCGGATGCAGCGGCCACCCGTCATCGCCGCCAGGTCCTCCAGGATGCGGGTACGCTGAGCGCCAATCGACGGCGCCCGAACCGCGGCCACCTGCTCAAGCACACCCCGCTCGCGGTTGACGAGCAGCAGCGCCAGCGCCGCGTCCCGCAGGTCCGGGGCGATCACGAACAGCCGCCGCTCGCCAGCGCGAATGCAGGCCTCGACCGCCGGCAGTAGCTGCTCGACCCGCTCCAGCGGAGCATCCGTGAGGAAGATGCAAGGCTCAGTGAGCCGAATGGTCGTCTCGCCATCGGGCAGGAAGGCGGCGGAAAGATACCCGGCGTTCCAGTGGACGCCATCCAGGTAGTCGTGCTCTGTGCGCGTCCCCAGCGCGTCCTCGATCAGGACGGCGCCATCTGGGCCGACGGCATCGATGATCTCGCCCAGCATCGCCGCCAGCTCCGGATCGCGCACGCCGCCGGCGACGACTCCAGCGATTTCAGCCGGCTGCTCGATCGGCTCGGCCTGCTGGCACAGCGCCTCGAGCGCCAGCCCGAGTCCCTGGTCGATCCCCCGCGCCAGCCCGACCGGGCTGTAGCCAGCGGCGACGTGCCGGGTCGCCTCCGCCAGGAGCTGCTCGGCCAGAACCGCCGCGGTGGCTGCGCCATCGCCGGTCGCCTCGAACACGCGCCAGGCGAGGTGGCGGAGCAGCATCGCCCCCATGTTCTCGAACGGGTCCGCGAGCTGGATCGTGCGCCGGGCGATGGTCGCGCCGCTGTCGAGCACCTCCGGCGGGTCCTTGCCGACAATTGGCGCGATGGCGACAGTCCTGGACAGCGGCCCGAGCGTCGGCCGGATGAGCCGGGCCATCAGGCGAACCCCGCGCAGCAACGCGAGCCGTGCCTCCATCCCGAAGCGGAGCCGCTGCTCCAGCCGCAGGCGTCGCTCATCGACCACACGCAAGGTCCGCATGTCAGAACTGTACTCGCGACAGGTCGTGGCTGCCGCGTTAACCGCCCGCGAGCAAGGCGGATCAGGCGCGCCCTCGGGCGAACGCATCGGAGGGTGAGACTGCCTGCTGGACGGCCCGGCGGGGCACAGCGATCAGACGGCAGCGCACCTCGCGGCGCAAGTCAGCCGAACGCGTGCCGGCCGTCGCGACGGCAGCGGTGGCGGCGCAGCTTGACGACAGCAGCGGCCCCCCGGCGGGCTGAAGTACGGCGGGATCACCACGGCCGAGAGCAGGCAGCCAGGTGCTGCTGACCTGGGACCGTTGGGAGCAACGGAAGCTTGGCGCTACCGCGTCTCGCGGTGCTCGGTGTGCTTGCGGCAGCGCGGGCAAAACTTGTTCAGCACCAGCCGGTCCGGGTCGTTCCGCCGGTTCTTCTCGGTATGGTACGTCCGCTCGCGGCAGGTGGTGCACGCCAGCGTAATCAAGACGCGATCAGCCTTCTTCGCCATCTCTTCGTTCCTTCACCGCTCGCGCAGGGAGACACGAGTGAGCACACCGACAACGGAGAATGGAGCCCTCGAGCGGATTCGAACCGCTGACCTCGTTCTTACCAAGAACGCGCTCTGCCTGCTGAGCTACGAGGGCGCAATCGGGCGAAGCTCCACTCCTGCCCCGATTGGGTGGTGGGGGCAGGATTCGAACCTGCGAATCCCTTCCGGGAGCCGGTTTTACAGACCGGTGCCATTAACCACTCGGCCACCCCACCGGACCGAGCGTAGCGCTCGACCAAGCATTGTACGCGATGGCGGCGCCGGGCGGCCAATCAGCGACGCGCCCGGCCCGAGCCCACCACCGCGCCGCTTACCCGGGCAGATGGACCTCGGCGAGCGTCTGCGGGCTGGCGGGGAAGAACTGAATCCACCCGACTGCCACGGCCGCCCGCGACGTGGCGGCGACCCCGAGGAAGCGTGATTCCGTGCCAACCGTGGGCGTTGGGGTGGTGGCCCAGGAGGCGCCATCCCAGTGCTCGGCCAGTGGCTGGAGCTGGTGCTGGCTATTGATGAACGCGCCGACGGCCCAGACATCAGCGGAGGAGATGGCGGCGACCGACACCAGCGCCGAGCCGAAGACGGCCGGGCTCGGGACGATCCGCCAGGCGCTGCCATCCCAGTGCTCGATCAGCGCGGTCGAATTGCCCGGCCCCTCGAACCCTACCGCCCAGACGTCGTTCGAAGCGACCGCAGCGACGCCGAATAGCCCGCTCCCCGGCCGGGTGCTCGGGAGCGGGGCGATGCTCCACCGCGTTCCATCCCAGTGCTCCAGCAGCGGGTGCTGGAAGAGCGAGCCGTCCAGGAAGCTCCCAGCCGCCCAGACGTCGTTTGACGCCACAGCGGCCACGCCCTCCAGTATGTTCCCAGCCACCCCGGCGTTCGGGCTCGGGACAATCGTCCACGCTGCCCCATCCCAGTGCTCGGTAAGTGTTCCGGCGCTACTGGAGCCGACGACCCAGACGTCCCGCGGTGATCGGGCCGCCACCGCCTCCAGCGTTGCGACCCCGCCAGGCGGCGTGGGGGTGGCGACAACGCTCCAGGCAGCTCCATCCCAGCGCTCGACCAGCGGCTCGAACGCGGCACTGCCGTGCGGCACCCAATGTCCCACCGCCAGGACATCGTCTGCCCCTATCGCAGCTACGTCCAGCAAGTGGGCACTATCCGCCCCGGCTGGATTGGGAGTTGGGACGACCGTCCACGACCGGCCGGTCCAGTGTTCAGCCAGTGTCTGGCTATCGACGTCGAGCTGGCCAGAGGCGCCCACCGCCCAGGCATCACCACCCGCCCCAAAGGCAATCGCATCGAGCTGGCTCTCGGAGCCCACAGCGGGCGTTGGAACAACGGCCCAACCGGCAGGGCGAACCCTCTCTCCCCGAACCGGGTGTGGAGCTGGCGCCGCGGCCGCAGTGCTGGCAAAGACGGTGAGCGCCATCACAAGCGCCGCGGAGCAGGCTCGCCTACGCATCGCCGGTCCAATCACCGGTCCTCCCTCGGGCCGGCCGCGCGACGCTGGCCGGCCTCGCATCTCTGGCCTCCAGGCGCGCGAGCGCGGCCCGGGACTCAGACAGAGAATACGTGCGAGCCGCCGGCGTGGATTGCCGCGGACACCGCCACGTGTCCGCGGCACTGCTCTGCTCTGGCCCTGCATGCTGTGCCCTGCATGCTGTGTCGAGCAATCCGCGCGCTGCTGGCGACCCGCTCCTCGGCGCTGCGCTGCGCGCTCTTGACAGCGCGGCCAGCACAGCAGACGATAGAGCCAGGCCGCCAAAGGGGAAGAGATGGCACGCATCGTTTACCTGACCACCGTGGGGCCGCAGGACCCGACCCGGGCCTCGATCCCGTTCCACCTGGCTGCCAACGGAGCGGTCGAGGCCGGCGCCGAGTGCTCGCTCGTCCTGGCTGGCGACGCAACAGTGCTCATCCGCGACCAGGACGCCGCCGGCGTCACCGGGGTCGGGGTCCCACCACTGAAGGACCTGGTCGCGAAGCTGGTCGGGCGGGGCGTCCCGCTCTACGTTTGAGGCGGCTGCGCCGCCGCCCGTGGGGTGGCAGAGGCCGACCTGGAAGGCAAGAACGCCCGCTTCGTCAATCCAGTGGAGGTCACCCGCCTGGCGCTGGAGGCCGACCGCGTGCTCAGCTTCTAACCCCCTGGCGGGCTCCCTGCGTGTCAGGCTGACAACACTCTGGAGCGGAAGGATGGGGAAGGGCCAGGAGACTGGCCGAGTCAGGCCCAGGGGGCGTTCGGGAGCCCGAGGGGGGAATCGAACCCCCAACCTACCGCTTACAAGGCGGTTGCTCTGCCGTTAAGCTACTCGGGCGCGCTGCAACAGTGTAGCAGCCCGGACCCGCTCCAGGGGATGCTGCCTCTGGCCCACTTACCCTGCACCTGGACACCAGCCGGCGGCGCACCACCCGGTCGGCCGCGGCGCCACCCTCGGCCGGGGCAAACAGCACCAGAATGCGGAGCTCTTCCTCATTGCGTGAAAGCGGTGCTCGACATGGGCCGGGACGTAGACGAGGCTTTCCGGCACGACCGGGCGGTCCTCATCGGCCACCCGGATGCGCCCGCGCCCGGCGACGACGCAATACGCCTCGTCCTCGGTATGTGACGCTGGGGGTCCACCCCGCCCGCCGGGAGCATGGAGAGCCCTGCGCTCAGGGCCGGGACGCGGAGAAACTCCAGATAGCGCTGGCCCGAGGCGGCCCGCGACGCGATCAGATCGGCCAGCTCGAAGGCCTCCATGCACCTCGCTCACATGCTGGTGTCGGAGCCGTCCCGCACGGGAGCGGCTCCTGGTGCATGCTACCAGCCGCGCGGCAGCACTCTCCCAAATCAGCACTTCAGCCCCATCCGTAGGGTTCACGGCCAGGCGGGGGGAGCCGGTCGCGGCCAGCCGCGCCGCGCCGCCCGCCGCCAGGGTTCCCGCGCCCTCCAGCGCGGTCGAGCCACGCGCCACATAGACGTACCGGGCTCCGGCACCTGCACAGCTTCACCCGGCTTCAGCCGCCCGGCCCAGAGCACCGCCCCCTGCTGGCGGATGGAGATCGCGGCATGATGCCCCCGGCCGGAGGCGACCGGGACCAGCCCGCCTTGCTGAAGCTCAGCGCCGATATCGAGCCGCTCGTAGCTGGGAGTGATCGACTCGGTGTCCGGCAGCGCCCACATCTGAAGAAGTGGACGTCGCCGCCGCGGGTAGCGATCATCTCCAAGTACCAGATCCCTGTCCCGGCGCTCATGCGCTGCGCCCGACCCGGGTAGATGACCTCAACGTTGCCCAGCGTGTCCTTGTGCTCGAGCTCGCCCTCTAGCACCCCGGTGACGTTCTCCATATCCTGGTGCGGGTGCGTCTGGAAGCCGGTGTTCGGCTCCACAGTGATAGCCAAAGCTAAAGTTGTGGCAGGAGCTGAGCCAGCCAGTGCGCATGACAAAGCGGCTGCCCGCGCCGAACGTCGATGGCCGGGGTAGTGAGCACCATGGTCCCTCCGGGAGCAGTCTGGGGAGGAGATGATCTGCCGGGGGCTGGAGGCATGCGCCTCCAGCCCCCAACGGCACTATGGCTTGATCGCTTCCACTTCGAGCAGAACCTTGACCGTATCGCTGACCAGGACCCCGCCGGTCTCCAGTGCCACGTTCCAGACCAGCCCGAAGTCCTTGCGATTGATCGCGGTCTCCGCCCTGAAGCCGATGACCTCAGTGCCCCAGGGGGAGATGCCGCGGCCGGTCAGCTCGGCATCGAAGGTGACCGGGCGGGTGGTCCCGCGGATCGTCAGGTCGCCGGTGACGCGGACGCGATCCTCGCCCAGGCGCTCCACCCGGGTGCTCCGGAAGGTGAGCCGCGGGTAGCGCTCCACGTCGAAGAAGTCGGCGGAGCGCAGGTGGGCATCGCGCTGCTCGTCGCGCGTGTCGACGCTGGCGGCGTCGATCTCTGCCTCGACGGACGAGCGCGCCAGATCCGCCTCGTCAAGGGTGATCGTGCCCTGGATAGTGCCAAAGCGGCCCTTGGCGGTGGTGAACATCATGTGCTTGACACTGAACTCGACCAGGCTGTGCTTCGGGTCGATCGTCCATACGGTGCTGGCCTGGGGCTGAGTCGTGGTAAGGGTGGTCACGGTGAATTCCTCCGCTGCTGAACTGAGGTGAAGTGGCCGAGATGGTCGCCCGCGTCGGCCTGGCGCGGGGGAGATGGCCGCAGAATCGCGGCGGCGTGGCGAATGTCGATCTGCTCCGGCGTGTCCCCTCCCGTGCGACGTCCTGGCGAGCGCGGCCCGGGCCGCTGCGACCGCCATTGACGTTATGTGTTTAGCCATAAACCATCGAGGCATGCGAACGCCGCTACGTGCCCAGCGCTCGGTCGACCCGGCGCAGCAGCACCAGGAGCTGGAGCTGCTCGGCGGGGGAGAGCGTTTTGAGCTGCTCGGCGATGAGCGCCTCATGCGCTGGAACAACCTCGGCGAACAGCGCTCGGCCGGAGTCGGTCAGGTACAGCCGGTTGGCCCGTCCCACCTGGCGGCGCACCAGCCAGCCGCTCTGGGCCATGCGATCCAGGAGCTGGCAGACGTTGCCCTTGGTCACCAGCAGCGAGTCGGCCAGCTCCTGCTGCGTAATCCCTTCGGCCGCGCCGACGTGGGCAAGTACGTCGAACTGCGCCGGGCTGAGCCCCCAGCGGCGCAGGTGCTCGCTCCCGATGCGCTCGATCTTGTGGCAGACCCGTATCAGCCGCAGCCAGGCGAGCACCGCCGGCTGCCGAAGCGAGGCGCGAGTCGCAGTTCCGCTCGTGTTCATGTCTTTAGTTTAGTACTAAACCTATTACCGGTCAAGGGCATTCCGAGCCGCGGCGCGGTCCCGCGGAGCGTCCCAGGGCAACGACTCGACGGGGAGGCACTGCCAAGCGTCCCCGCGGATCCAGGCTGGTAGTGCAGGAGCGGGGCTGGACAGCGCGGCTAGCTCATCCGCAGCACGGGCTTCATCGTCACCCCGCTCAGGGAGTCTTCGGCGGCGCGGTTGATCTCCTGCAGCGGGTAGAACCGGATCAGCTTGTCCAGCGGGAAGCGGCCCTGGACGTACAGCTCGATCAACTGGGGGATGAACACATCTGGGACGCTGTCGCCCTCGATGATGCCGCGGATGGTGCGGCCGAACAGGATGCTGTTCATGTCGAAGGTGACCTCCGTTCCCAGCGGGGCGGCACCGATCAGGCCGCAGACACCGCGCAGGGCCAGCGCCTCCACCGCCTGGCGGAACACCGCCGGCAGGGCGGTCGTCTCCAGGGTGTAGTTCGCCCCACCGCCGGTGAGCTGCTGGATCCTCTCCACCGCATTGCCCTCTGCGGGGTTGACAGTGTGGGTCGCACCGAGCTCGCGTGCCAGCTCCAGCCGGTTCGACTTCACATCTACCGCGATGATGGTGATGCAGCCGACGACCCGCGCCGCCATGATCGCGCTCATTCCCACCGAGCCGACGCCGAACACGGCGATGCTGCTGCCGGCCCGGGGATGCAGGCTGTTGATCACCGCCCCGGCCCCGGTCTGGATGCCGCAGCCGAGCGGGCCGAGCAGCTCCAGTGGGACGTCCGAGCGCACCTTCACCACGTTGCGCTCATTGGCCAGCGCATAGGTGGCGAAGGAGGACTGGCCGAAGAAGTGGCCGTTGATCACCTCGCCATCGCGGCGCAGGGCGCGGGAGCCATCGGCGCGGCCGCCGCCGAAGTTCAGGGTGAACAACTGTGGGCAGTAGCCGAGGGCGCCCTGCTGGCAGGCCGGGCAGCGGCCACAGGATAGGTAGGTGAGCACGACGTGGTCGCCGGGCTGGACCTTGGTGACCTGCTCGCCGACGCGCTCGACCACCCCCGCGCCCTCATGTCCGAGCACCGCGGGCAGCGGGGTGGGGTAGTACTGGTCGCGCACGATCAGGTCCGTGTGGCAGACGCCCGTGCCGACGATCCGAACGAGCACCTCGTCCGGTCGCGGCTCCTCCAGCTCCAGGGGTTCGACCGAGAAGGGTTGGGACTTGGCTCGCGCCACCGCGGCGGTGATCTGCATCTCGGGCTCCTTGCTGCGCCCCCGGCGGGATGGTTATTCCCTTAGGGTGCCCCCGCCCGGGGCGGCTGTCAAGCGTGGCCAGCGCAAAGGCGGCGCGGCTGGGCAAGGGGCAGGCGCGCTGGAGCGGGGAGCCAGAGGCCGCGCCGCTTGCACCCCTGCGCGGATGAGCTGGTGGAGCGATGGGGACGCGGATCCTGCGCGCCCTGCGTCCCCCAGCCACCGAAGCTCCCCGCGCGCTTAGCCGGCGCTCGCCGGAAGCGCCTGCATCGCCTCGATCACCGCCTCGCCGAACTCCCGGGTGCCGACTGCCGTTGGATCGTCGCGATGGGGCTTGAGGTCGTAGGTCACCCGCTTCCCCTCCGCGATCACTCCGGCGATCGCCCCTTCCAGCCGGTCGGCCGCCTCGCGCTCGCCCAAGTGGCGCAGCATCAGCACCCCGGAGAGCATCGCCGCGGTGGGGTTGACCTTGTTCTGCCCGGCGTACTTGGGGGCGCTGCCGTGGATCGGCTCGAACACCGCCGCTTCGACGCCGATGTTCGCCCCCGGCGCCACCCCGAGGCCGCCCACCAGGCCGGCGCACAGGTCGCTCAGGATGTCGCCGTACAGGTTGGGCATCACCAGCACGTCGTATAGCTCTGGCTTCTGGACGAGCTGCATGCACATGTTGTCGACGATGACATTGTTGAACTGGATCTCCGGGTACTCCTTGGCGACCTCCTCGGCAACCGAGAGGAACAGGCCGTCGGTGTACTTCATGATGTTCGCCTTGTGCACCGCGGTCACCAGCCGCCGTCGGTTCGCCCGGGCGTACTCGAAGGCGAACTTTACGATTCGGCGGCTGCCGGTGATCGAGATCGCCTTGATGCTGATCGCCGAGTCCGGGCGCAGCTTCCCGGCGCCCAGCCGGTCGATGGTCTGGATCATCTCCGCCGTCTCGGGCTGGCCCTGGGCGAACTCCACCCCGATGTACATCCCCTCGGTGTTCTCCCGCACCACCACCAGGTCGATGTTCTCGTAACGGCTGCGGACGCCCTTGTAGGACTTGCAGGGCCGCAGGTTGGCATATAGGTCCAGCGCCTTGCGCAGCGCGACGTTGACGCTGCGGAACCCCTTGCCCACCGGAGTGGTGATCGGCCCCTTGATGGCGACCTTGTTGCGGCGAATGGATTCGATCACCCGGTCCGGCAGCGGCGTGCCCTCCCGCTCCATCACGTCCAGGCCGGCGTGCTGGATGTCCCAGTTGAACTTCACCCCCGTCGCTTCCAGCGCGCGGCGAGTCGCCTCCATGATCTCCGGTCCGGTGCCATCGCCGGGGATGAGCGTCACGTTGTAAGTGGTCATCTCCATCGTTCCTTCTGGTGCGTCTTGCACGGGCCTCACTATAGCCACCCTGCGCCACTACTCGTCGATGAACTGCCTGTAGGTGCTCAGCGTATAGCAGGCCTGGGGCGGCCGCGCGCGCAGCGCCTTCACGATGAGCTTCATGGTTAGCCGCACCGCCTCCATCTTGTCGCGCACCGCCGGGTCGCGCTGCAGGATGGTGTTCAGGTCGTAGCAGGCCGCCGCCTGGTACATCGTCCGAAACAGTTCGAACTCCTCCCAGAGCGTCTCGGGGACATCCGGCGCTGCCAGCATCACTTCGTACAGGGGCCGGTCCTCCTGCGCCGCCCGGGCCTCCAGCGCCTGGATGTAGCGCTTCTCGCTGATGTCATCGGTCGCGCGGTAGTTGTTGTAGGCGATCTCGCGGGTCCCGTAGGGCGTATTGCCGATCAGCAGCCGCTCCATGAAGCGGTTGAGCGACAGACGCTCGAGCACGACCTCGTCAGACGGATCGCGCTTGAGCAGGAACAGCGCGCTGACGTGCAGCGGCTCCAGCGGATTGGTGAAGACGCGCTCGCGGCCGAACGCGCGGGTTACGTCGAGCATGGCCCGGGCGTTGTCGAAGGCGTACAGCCGGGCCAGAATCCGCCGCGCCTCGTCCGGGCCCAGCTCGCTGAAGTAGCGGCGGGTGGCCTCGTCGCGGCTCTCCAGCACCAGCCGGGTCAGGTCGTCGAGCAGCCGTTGGTGAGTGGCGAGGAACGCCGGGGTCACGTCGGGGACGTTCTCCAGCTTGGCGTGGGCGAGGTCGATCCCCGCCTCCGGGAAGTTCTCGACCAGGTTGGTGCGCAGGTAGAAGACCTTCTCGGAGATGTAGGCATAGGCGCGGGGGCCGGCCGCGACATCCAGGTCGCTGGTGCGGAGTGAGAGGTCCTGGTTGTCCAGCGTCAGCGCCACCAGCGGCGCATCCACCCCGGGGTGCTCGTCCAGCCAGCGGAAGCAGCGGTAGCCGCGCACCACCGAGCCATCCGGGGTCGCGATCTCCCGCGGCCCCACCAGGCGGCCGTCGCGCGTCTGGTACAGGTACCGCACGTAGACCCAGTCGTCGGAGTGGAAGCGGGTGTTGGGATACTGCATCAGGCCATAGGAGGACGTGCTCTTCCCGGTGCCGGTGGGGGCGATGTAGATCACCCCCTGGCCGTCCAGCTCCACGCCGGCGCAGTGCAGCGAGTGGATCCCGTACTCGTCGGCGAGCACCCGGCCGACGGCGCCAAGCACCCAGGACTTGAGCTGGCCATAGTAGCTCGTATTGAAGAAGATCACCATGTTGGCGGCGCGGCTGTAGTACGCCGCCTCTGGCTGATCCGCCACGCCGCCAAAGGCGAGCACCGTGACGGCGGGCCGCTCCGGCGGCGGGACGCCGGTAGCCGCCTGCCAGTCGTTCGGGCTGAACCAGTTGTCGCGCCAGAAGTCGATCAGGTGAGGGCTGTTCGTGTAGGCGCGCACCCGGATGCCGTGGATGACCACGTCGAACGCGGTCGTCTGTCCCGGGTGGTCCACCATCCACTGGAGCGCGGAGTTCAGCAGCGCCTCGCGCTTCCCCGGAGCACTGTCGATCGTCTTGTCGTAGACGCTTGTGCGGCTCTTGGTGCGGGTAATGGTGTTCGACAGACCAAGCGGCGTGCCGGGCCACTCGATCGCGTCTGGCGGATGGGGAGGGGGAAAGACGTACTCGACCGCGTCACGGGTAGCAACCATCGCTTCCTCCTTGAAACGGCGCCCACCAGCACGCGCCGCCACCCGGGCACCGTTGCCCACTGGCTCTCCTCGCCGAAGCCCCGAGCGAGGTGCTCAGCATGCCCCGCGCTCGGGATGCTAGAGTCCAACCGATTCGATCGCTTCGCGGAGGACCCGGTAGGAGCTGCGCAACGCCTCCAGCTCGGCGTCCGTGAGCGGCGGCTCCAGTACCTGCTCTCGACCGCCTCGCCCGATGACGCAGGGCAGCGATAGCGCGACGTTGCTCATCCCTAGCTGCCCCTCCAGCAGCGTCGACACCGGGAGAATCCGCTTCTGGTCGAAGACGATCGCCCGCAGCAGCTCGACGATCATCGGCGCGACCGCATAGAACGTGCCGCCCTTGCGCTTGATCACCTCCGCGCCGGCGAACCGGGTCGCCTGCACCACCTCGTCGATGAGCTGCTCGGTCACCCCCGGGAATCGCGCCAGCGGGATTCCGGCCACCGACCCGCTGCTGGTCCAGGCCGCCATACTGTCGCCGTGCTCACCGAGCATGTAGACATAGACCTGGTCCGGCGAGACGTTAAGCCGCTGCCCAAGCAGCGAGCGGAAGCGCACGCTGTCCAGCAGCGTCCCGGTTCCGATCACCTTGCTGGTCGCGAGCCCGCTGCTGCGAACCGCCTGGTAGGTCAGCACGTCGACCGGATTGGCAACCATCACCAGGAAGTAGTCGCGGCTGTGCTTGTTCAGCTCCTCCAGCACGTCCTTCATCAGGTCGACGTTCTTGCGGAGCAGGTCCAGCCGCGTCTCCCCTGGCTTGCGGGGGATGCCGGCGGTGACGACGACAATGTCCGACCCCTCAGTGGCGTCGTAATTCGGCCCGCTGAACACCACCCGGCGGGCCAGGGAGGTTCCGTGTAACAGGTCGAGGATCTCCCCTTCGGCCCGTTCGCCCATCACATCGACGACCGCGAGCTCGTCGACCCAGCTTTCGCGCACGAGCTGAAACAACGTGGTCGATCCTACTCGGCCAGCGCCGCCCACTACCGAGATCTTCATCTGTCTCCCTCAGCGCAGCCTGGCCGTGACGCCTCCGCGCGCGGGTCACGGCGAGCCGGGCCTCTCGGTCCTCTCCCTTCACGGTATACCGGCCCACTCCCGGCCCGTCAATCCTGTGACCACCGGGCTTGCTTTCCCTTCACGCTCTCGCCATATACTCCAAGCCACGCGGAGCAAACGAACCTCTTGGCGTGTGCCGTGGCCTCCATCATACCCATGTCATCACCGGTCCGTTGATCGCTCCTCCTAGCGTGAGCATCCGCCGGCCACTGCGCGCCACCACGCGCCCGTGTTTGCCAAGGGAGTATCCGGTGAGCCTACCGCTGGTTGCCCTCTTCAATGACCCGTGGGATCTCGTCTTTCATGGCGCCAATTTCACCATCGCCGTCGCCTATTTTTGCATCGCGGCGCTCGTCGGGCTGGGACTCTGGCGCGAGCGCCAGCGCGGGCTGAATCCGCTCGGGCTGGCCACCGCGGGCATCTTTTTCACCTGCGGCCTGGGGCACGTGGTCCACGCGTTCACCTCGCACATCATCGTGAATGCCGGCGCGACCTCGATCCCAGCCTTCGTGCGGTCGTACGTCGAGATCGCCCGCGTCCAGGTAGTCGCCGACGCGCTCACCGTCGTCCCGGCGCTGACCTTCCTCTCGCTCCGACGCAAGTTCGGGCTGATCGCCAGTGGCGAGAGCGTCATTCTGGACTATCAGCGGGCGCTGGGGCAGCGCGAGCGGGAGCGGCAGGCGCTGACAGACGCGCTGGCCGACGCGCTCATCTCCACCAATGCGCGTGGCGAGATCACCGTGGTCAACGTCGCCGCGGGGGAGCTGTTGGGACGGAGCCGCCAGTCGCTGCTGGGCCAGCCGATCACCTCCCTGTTCGAGCATCCCGCGGAGGCCGAGGGCTACCTGCGCGCGCTGGCCGGGCCGGTCGTCAACGTCGAAGCCACCCTGCGGCGCGCGGACGGGACGCTGATCCCGGTCAGCATCAACGCCAACCCGGTCCGCGACCACGAGGACCGCGTGGTGGGCATCGTGGGGATCGCCCGAGATATTCGCGAGCAGAAGCTGATCGAGGCGGAGCGCCGCGCCTACACTGCCCGCCTGGAGGCGGAGGTCGCGGCGCGAACGCGCGAGCTCCAGGAGGTGAACGCCGAGCTGGAGAGCTTTGCCTACTCCATCTCGCATGATCTGCGCGCGCCGCTGCGGACGATCGCCGGCTTCGCCCAGGCGGTGGCCGAGGAGTACGCGGACGCGCTGGACGAGCAAGGGCGGGGCTACCTGGCGCGGGTGCAGAACGGGGTGCGCCGCATGGGCGGGCTGATCGACGATCTGCTCACCTTCTCCCGACTCGCCCGGCGCGATCTGCACACCCGGATGACGGATCTCAATCGCACCGTGACCGAGGTGATCGGGGACCTCAAGCTGGAGATCGACCGGGCCGGGGTGCAGCTAGAGGTCGGCCCCCTGCCGACGGTGCGCTGCGATGGCGGGGTGATCGGGCAGGTGTTCCAGAATCTGCTCACCAACGCGATCAAGTATCGCCGCCAGGACGGAGAGGCGCGGATCGAGATCGGCGCCCAGGAGCATGCGGACGAGTACCTGATCTGGGTCCGCGACAATGGCATCGGGTTCGACATGCGCTACCATGACAAGATCTGGCAGGTGTTCCAGCGCCTGCACGGGCATGGCACGTTCGAGGGAACCGGGATCGGGCTGGCGATCGTGCGCCGCATTATCGAGCGCCATGGTGGCCGAACCTGGGCGGAGTCCAGCCCCGGCCAGGGCGCAACGTTCTCCTTCACGCTCCCGAAGCAGCCGCCCGCGGCGCCGGCGTCCGACGAGCAGCAGACCGCGCCCCTCTCGATCGCGCCGAGCCGGCCGGCGCTCGTGGTGCCCAGCCCGGCCTAGGAGCGCGATGGACGCCCCGGGAGCATGCTCGGCAGCACCCATCCTGCTGGTGGAGGACGACGAGGGCGAGGTCCAGCTCACGCTCCGTGCCTTCAAGCGCGCCGGATTTGCCAACCCGATTTCCGTCGTCCACGACGGCGCGCAGGCGCTAGACTATCTGTTCCAGCGTGGCGACTTCGCCGACCCCGCCGCGGCGCCGCGCCCGACACTGGTGCTGCTGGACCTGAAGATGCCACGCCTCGATGGTCTGGAGGTGTTGCGCGAGCTGAAACGGGCGCCGGTGAAGCGCCGCATCCCGGTGGTGGTGCTCACCTCCTCGCGCCACGAGACAGACCTCGCGGCCGCCTATGACCTGGGAGCCAACGCCTACGTAGTGAAGCCGGTCGAGTTCGAGCAGTTCGTCCAGGCGGTGCAGCAGATCGGGCTGTTCTGGATTGCGACCGTCGAGCCGCCACCGCTCGGCTGACTCGCATGGCCATGGAAGAGCGTCATCCAGCTCCAGTGCCACTGCGCGTCCTCCTGATCGAGGACGAGCCTGACGACGCCGTGCTGACGCTGCGCTACTTCCAGCGCTATGCTCCGCATGTTCGGCTTACGACCGTCCATTGTGGCGGCGAGGGGCTCGAGGCAGCGCGCAGCGGCCAGTACGACGCCGCCATCCTGGACCACGCGCTTCCCGACATGGACGGACTGGCGGTGCTCGGGGAGCTCGTGCGGCTGGAGATCCCCACGCTGGTGGTGACCGGGCGCGGCGATCAGCGCACCGCGGTGGCGGCGATGAAGGCGGGAGCAGTCGACTATATCGTCAAGGACGATGGCTACCTGGCGCTGCTCCCCGAGGCCCTGTCCGCTGCGCTCACCCGATCCGCGCTGCGAGCAGAGAACCGCCGCCTGCAGGCCGAGCTCGCCCGCCGCGCGACGGAGGCCGAGGCACACGCGGCACGCAGCGCCGCACTCTCGGAAATCCTGGCGCTCATCACGCTCACCACGGACGTGCCGGCGATGCTGGCCAACGTGCTGCCCCGCCTGGCGCGCGTGCTCGATGCGCCGTTCGGGTGCGTGCTGCGCATCAGCCCCGACGACGGCAGGCTCACGCTACACGCCGCGGTGGGCTTGCCAATCCAGACGGCTGCACCGCTGCCTCCGCTCGACCAGCTTCCAACGCTGCGGGCAGCGCTGGCAGGGCGGGCGCCCAAGATGCTGGAGCAGCCGCCCGCGCCACCGGGTGGGCCACTGGCACGCTTCGGGCCGAACACGCTGGTCCTGCCCCTGCTCGACGAGACAATCCTGCACGGCGCGATCCTGCTCGGCCGAGAACGGCAGCACGAGCGCTTTGGTGGGGACGCCCTCGCCTTCGCCCGCGACGTTATGGGCCCGCTCGCGCTGGCGATCGCCCGTGGACGGATGGTGGAGGCGCTTGTTGCCGAGGGCAAGCGGCTGCACGCCATCCTCAACAGCATGGGCGACGCGCTGTGCGCCTTCGACCGCCAGGGGCGGCTGGTGCTGCGCAACGCCGCGGCTGAATCGCTGCCTCTCTGCCCCATCAAGCTGGGCGACTCCGGGGTAGAGCACATGGCGTTGTATCCGCTCCAGGACGCGCACGGCCGCCCGCTGCCCCCGGAGAGCCATCCGCTGGCGCGGGCCCTCCGCGGCGAGCAGGTCGTGAACCTGGAGATCAACGTCCCTCACCCTGACGGCAGGCGCAGTGTCGTCGCCATCACCGCGACCCCGCTCTTGGATGCGAGTGAGCAGGTTCAGGGGGCGGTGCTCGTCTATCGCGACGTCACCGCGGCGCGGGCGCTGGAGCGCGCCAAGGACGAATTCCTGGACCTGGCCAGCCACGAGCTGAAGACCCCGCTGACCAGCCTCAAAGGCTACGCCGAGCTGCTCCTGCGGCGCCTCGGCGGCACCACCAGCGAGGCCGGCGTGCTGCTCAAGCAGATCGAGCGCCAGGTAGACCACATGGCCCGCCTGATCAATCACCTGCTCGAAGTCACCGCCATTCACGCGGATCGTCTCCGGCTCCGGCCCGAACCGCTCGACCTGGCCGAGCTGGCTCGCGACGTGGCTAGCCGGCTTCACGCCCTGTCCCCCCAGCACCGGCTGGAAGTCATCGCTTCGGCACCGGTCGAGGTGCGGGGAGACCGCGAGCAACTGGCGATGGTGATCACGAACCTGGTCGAGAACGCGGTGAAGTTCTCGCCGGCCGGAGGAACGGTGACCGTCGTCGTCGAGGCCACCGCCACGCTCGCGCGGCTGGCGGTGGCGGATACGGGCGTTGGCATCCCGACGGAACGGCAGCCCGAGCTGTTCGCCCGCTTCCACCAGCTCGACGCTTCGCGGACGCGCCGCTACGGCGGCCTGGGGCTGGGCCTGTACGTGAGCCGAGCGCTGGTCGAGCTGCACGGCGGCTCGATGGGGGTCCAGAGCGAACCGGGCCACGGCAGCATCTTCTCGTTCGTGCTCCCACGGGAGACAGCGTGAGGACGATCGGCCACCGGGAACCCGCCACCGGGGAGCAGCCCGAGCACGCGCCAACGGGACGCCGCCGGGCGCTCTGGCAGCTCCGCCCGACCCGTGTGCTGGGCGCGCCGCTCCACGCGCGCCTCACCGCGGTGCCGCTGGTACTCGTCCCCACCGCGCTGGCGATGGACGTGCTCCGCCTCGCCACCGGGGATCCGGCTTGGACCGGGCACGCCTGGGCAGCGCTGCTGTTCGCACTGCTCGCGGGGGTGCTCTCGGTCTGTCCGGGCTTTGTCGACCTGGTGATGATCGGGATTCGCGGCGACGCCGGCGGGCCGGCGCTGCTACACGCCGCTGGCGGCTTCCTGATCCCCCTCGTTGTCACGGCAGACTGGGGCCTGCATGCCAGCGAGCAGCTCTGGCTACCGCTGCTGGCGAGCGTGGTAGCCACCGCGGCAAGCTGGGCACAGGCCTGGCTCGGGCGTCAGGTACGGGGCAGCGGGTGTGAGCTGGTTGCGTAGGGCCTGGCGGGCGAAGTTTCGCACGGGCCCCAGGAGAGGCCGGGCCAGTCGCGTCGCCTGAACGAGATCATGCCTGAGGCGTCCAGGATCCAGCGTCCCGACCTGCCCTCCGCTACGAATCGGCCGCGGGTCATGTCCGCTCGCCGCTCGTCACCCGGGACAACAGCAGGGCGACCAGAATGATCGTCCCAAACGAGGCATCGATCCAGAATGGTGGGATCTGCGACATGGAATGCCGGCTCGATCCAGGGTGAAGCTGAGGACGGTTCAGGCCGCGTTCGGAGCCAGCTTGGGCTGCCACCTGGCCGGTCGGGCGATGACCTGGAAGGTGGGGAAGCTCGCCTTCATGCAGTCTTCAAAGCCCTTGTGCGATCCTGGGCGTTCTTCGTCACCAGATCGCCTTACAAGCGCTGGGACCTTCCCCCTTGCCGTTGAGCGCCTTGCCGCTTGCCAGGCAAGCGGTCTCGCCCATGCGCAGGTTGTCCGCCCGGACCACCATGGAGGCCCCGCCGTCCTAGGGGCGTCGTCGATCGTGGCCACCCTTTCCCCTGTTCGCTCCGCCCACCCCGAGGGACAACCTCGGGTGCACCCGGTGTGCTCGGTCGGCGCGATTGCGCCGGCAGGCTTGACCGAGGCACGGCCATCGGCTAATATGTTGACATGCTTCAACACATAGACGATGACACGCGAATCGACGCCTGCTGTTTGGCGCCCGAGGTGCAGACGCTGCGGCAGCACCTGGTGGCCAGCCGGGAGATGCTGATGGCGCTGGCGGATCCGGCCCGCCAGGACCTAGTGCAACTGCTGGCTCGCGGAGAGCGCAACGTCAGCGAGATCGTGGCGCACATCAGTCTCAGCCGCCCCACGGTTTCCCATCACCTCGGGGTGCTGCGCCGGGCTGGCCTGGTCCGCGCTCGCAAGCAGGGCAAGGAGGTATTCTATCGGCTGGACAAAGCGCGGATCACCAGGACCCTGGAAGGGCTGCTGGAGAGTCTGAACTGCTGCTGAGGCCCTTCATACCCGTTGACGCATGTCAACGGATCGACTGAACGAAGGAGCGTGTCCGGCGATGACCCTTTCTCCCTCTGACGATCTCCGCGCCGCGGTGCGCGCCAGGTACAGCGTGGTCGCCGCCTCGGCGGCGGTGCGAGCCAGTGATGCCGATCCCCAGCTCCCGGTGGTCCACACGGCGGGCTGCTGCGCGCCTGGTGACGCCGCTGGCGGTTCTGCCGCTGGCCCCGCCTTTGGCGCACACGAGTACGCCGCGGAGGAGCTGGCGGCCCTCCCCTCAGCCGCGGTCCTGGCCTCCCTTGGCTGTGGCAACCCCACCGCGCTGGCGGAGCTCCGGCCAGGTGAAGTGGTGCTCGACCTCGGCTCGGGCGGGGGTATCGACGTCCTGCTCTCGGCCCAGCGCGTCGGCCCGACCGGCTTCGCCTACGGGGTAGACATGACCGAGGAGATGCTCGCGCTGGCCGAGCGCAACGCCGCCGAGCACGGGGTGTACAACGTGAGATTCTTGAAGGGGCAGATCGAGGCACTGCCGCTGCCCGACCAGGGTGTGGACGTGGTGATCTCGAATTGCGTCATCAACCTGAGTCCGGACAAGGCCCAGGTACTGCGCGAGGCGTTCCGAGTGCTGAAACCGGGCGGCCGCTTCGCCGTTTCCGATGTGGTGGTCCAGGGCGCCCTTCCGGCCGACATCCGCCGCAGCCTGGAGCTCTGGGCTGGCTGCATCGCCGGGGCGCTCGAAGAGGCGGACTATCAGCGTCTGCTGGCCGAAGCCGGCTTCGAGCAGATCGACGTCCAGGTGACGCGGGTGTACGACGCGCAAGAGGTATGCGGCACGGCGTGTGGTGGTTCGAGCAGCGAGGCAGACATCGTCGCCCAGCTCGAGGCGGCTGGTGGGCGGCTGGTGAGCGCATTCATCCGCGCCACCAGGCCAGCGCGGTCCGGTGGCTGAGGCAGCGAGGCGGCCGGGCGGCCGCTGGTGTCCGCTGGCTGCTGCTGGCGCTGCTGCTCGCCGCCTGCGTTCCACCCGCCCCGCCAGCGGCCGCTCCAACCGTTCCGGCGGGGCCAGGCGGCACGCCCGCCGCGGTCCCGCGCCGGGAGGCTGGGCGTGTCTGGGAGGTGCTGGCCGGCGCGCCTGGCAGTCCCGCGCAGCTCCGCTTTCCCTCGGGCATCGCCCTGGACAGCCAGGGAAATATCTACGTGGCGGACCAGGGCAACCATCGGGTTCTGAAGCTCTCCCCGCGCGGCGAGGTGCTGGCGAGCTGGGGCTCCTACGGCAGCGGGCCGGGCGAGTTCGACCGTCCCTTCAGCCTCGCGGTCGATCCCCAGGGCAGCATCGTCGTGGCCGATACGAACAATGACCGGGTGCAGAAGCTCTCCGCCAGCGGCGTCCCGCTGGCCGCCTGGGGCAGCCGGGGAGCGGGGCCGGGCCAGTTCGATCAGCCGGAGGCGGTGGCCGTGGACCGGCACGGCGACATCTACGTGGCAGACACCCATAACCACCGGGTGCAGAAGCTGGCGTCGTGGGGCCAGCCGCTGGCCCAATGGCCGCTGCCCAATCCGGGCCCGCGGCTCTCCAGCCCCGCCGGTCTGGCGGTAGACCGCTACGGGAGCCTGTTCGTCTCCGACTGGATTAACGACCGGATCCTGAAATTCACGCCGTCTGGCCAGGTCCTGGCCCGCTGGGGCCGCGAAGGCGAGCGGCCCGGCCAGTTCGAGATCCCCTTCGGGGTGGCGCTAGATGCCGCGGGTAACCTGTACGTAGCCGACTGGGGCAACCAGCGCATTCAGGAGCTCTCGCCAACGGGCGAGCCGCTGGCCCAGTGGGGCGGCCCGGGCACGGCACCGGGCGAGTTTCATGATCCGCAGGGCGTGGCGCTGGATGTCCAGGGCAACCTGTACGTGGCGGACGCTGGTAACAATCGGGTACAGAAGGGGACGCTCGTGACGGCGCTCCCGTCCGCGACGCTCAGCCCAGCAGCTCGCGCAGGCGACGCACCACGGCTGGATGCCGCAGCTTGGTAAGCGCCTCGCGCTCGATCTGGCGAACGCGCTCTCGGCTCAGGGCGAGCCGCTCGGCCACCTCGGCCAGCGTGTGCGGCCGGTCGGTCCCGAGCCCGGCGCGGAGCTCCAGCACCAGCCGCTCGCGCGGGCTGAGCAGGTGCAGCGCTGCGCCCACCAGCGGCGCGTCCAGCTCGCGCGCGACCACCTCGGCGGGATCTTCTGTGGCGGGGTCGGCGATCAGCTCGGTCAGGGTGGTCCCGTCCTCCTCGGAGACGGGGCTCTCCAGGGAAAGGAGCTGTTTGACTACCTGCCCCGCGGCAGCGACCCGCTCCACCGATTCCCCGAGCTCCGCTGCCACCTCGGCCTCCGTGGGGCTTCGATTAAGGCGCGCCGCCAGCTCTTCGCGCGTCCGGGCCACCCGGCTGACCAGCTCCAGCAGGTAGACAGGCAGGCGGATGGTGCGGGACTGCTCCAGCAGCGCGCGGCCGACTGCCTGGCGGATCCACCAGGTGGCGTAGGTCGAGAAGCGGAGCCCGCGGCTATGGTCGAACTTCTCCACCGCGCGCATCAGCCCGATGTTGCCCTCCTGGATCAGGTCCAGCAGGGACAGGCCGCGCCCGCGATAGCGTCGCGCCACCGAGACGACCAGCCGCAGGTTTCCCTCCACCAGCCGGCGGCGCGCCGTCAGGGCGAGCTTGACCCGCTCGCTCAGCTCCGGACGTTCCGCCCCATCCGCGCTGGCCAGGCGCCGCGCCGCGGCCCGACCCTCGGCGATCTGCCGCCCGCACTCCAGCTCCTCCGCGGCGGTCAGCAACGGGATCTGGATGATCTCCTGCATGTACAGCCGCAGAACCAGGCGCTCCGCCTCGGATTCGCTCCCCGGTACGGGGCTCTCCTCCTGTCCCGGCCCGTGCGGACCCTCTCGACCGGGGCGCGGCCCGTTCGTCATAGCTGCTCCGTGGCCGTGGCGACGGCAATGCTGGCAGCCGCGGGGTGCAGCACCCCGCAGGAAAGCTGAAAGTGCGCCTCGCTACAGAGGCCCGCGCCGCACGCCGAGCAGCGGAGGCGAACGATGGGTCTTCCACAGAACCGGCAGCCAGACATCACTCCCTCGTACCACAGCTTTTGCCGAGTATACCGTCCATCCGGCGCTGCTTCCCGATATTTCCTCCGTATACTCTTGGCGTGACAGATGGCTTGGAGGGTCTGGGAGAGTCGGCTTGACGGGTGACAACCGCGACGGCGCGCTGATCGAGGGCGTCGTGCTCCGCTCGATCAGCGGCTTTTACGAGGTCGCCACGCCAGCAGGTGTCCGCGTCGCGGCACTGCGCTCCGGCCTGCGTCGGCAGCCAGGCGCGGCGCTGGTCGAATCACGGGGCCGGGTCCGGCCTCGCGCACAGACGCTGGAGCCCGTAGTGGTCGGCGACCGGGTCCGGCTCCGGCTCAGCGATGTGCCCGGCGGACGCGACTGGATCGAGGCGGTGCTCCCACGGGAGCACGAGCTCGCCCGGCGGGCAGCCGGCGAGCGTCGCCCGGTAGCGCAGATCCTGGTAGCGAACGTGGACCAGGTGCTGGTCGTGTTCTCTGTCCGCGAGCCAGAGCCCAAGCTCGGCCTGGTCGACCGCTTCCTGGTCGCGGCCGAGAGCCAGGACCTGCCGGCAGTGCTCTGCCTGAACAAGATCGACCTGCCGGCCAGCGACGAGGTGCTGCAGGGGTTCGAGGAGTTGGCGGCCGCGGGCTACCCGCTGCTATTGGTAAGCGCAAAGACCGGCGAGGGAGTGGAACGGGTGCGTGAGCAGCTCCGCGCGCGCACCTCGGCCCTCGTCGGGCCGTCCGGGGTCGGCAAGTCCTCCCTGCTCAACGCGGTCGAGCCCGGCCTGCAGCTCACCATCGGCGCGGTGAGCGAGTCGGTGGGCAAAGGCCGCCACACCACCCGCTTCGCCCAGCTCCTGCCGCTCTCATTCGGGGGGTACGTCGTCGACACACCAGGCCTGCGCGAGTTCGGCCTCTGGTCGGTCGCCCCGGAGGATCTGGACACCTGTTTTCCGGAGTTCAGGCCGTATCTGGGCCAGTGCCGCTTCCCCGACTGCGACCACGTCCACTCGGAAGGGTGCGCGGTGCGCGCTGCCGTGACAGCGGGCCGGATCAGCGAGCGCCGCTATCACAGCTATACCAACCTACGAGCCGAGGCCGAGGAGCAGGAAGGGCTTCTGCGCGTCGGCCGCCATTAGCCGGCCTGCTTCCCCGGGAGCCGGCCTCGGTTCTCCAGCTCGCGGCGCGCCCCTTGCCCCAGGCTTGGAGCGGGAGACGGAAACGACAGCCAGGAGCAAGCCCGCCCAGAGCCGGGGCGCCGGGCTGGGGAGCGACCACCCAGGCACCCCGTGGCACGCGGCCTGCGGCTGCCGCGACCAGATTCAGGAACACGGCCGAGCCACGCGGGCACGGCTCGGGAACGTGACGCTAGCCCGCGAGCAGCAGGGCCACGGTGAGCCGGGGTGATTCAGGCGGCACACATTACGCCCGGCGCTCCAGCCAGCGAGCACTGCCGGCCCGCGCGGCGCCGGATCTGGGAGTCGCTACGCCGGACGGCGGTGCTTGCGCCGACGCTTCGCCGCCATCTTCTTCTTGAGCCGCCGACTTTCGCCCGGGCTCATGTAGAAGCGATGACGCTTGACGTCCTTCAGAATTCCCGATCGATTCATCCCGCGCTTGTAGCGCGCGAACAGCTCTTCAAACGACTCGCCCTCTCGGCGTAGAACTTCCACCTACCATCCCTTCCCGGGACCACCGCGATCGCTCGCAGCGGCCCGCGCAACCTCAAAACAGCCAGAGCAGTATACCGGGCGAACCCCCCGCGGGACGAAAGGAACCAGCGTCTGCGCCCCGCATCGGGCGCACACCGCCGGGTGCAGCTCACGACGTGGCCGCTCGGAGCCCCCCGGCCCCCCCGCATCTGCAGCGCGGGCGATCGTCCAAGCCACAACTGACCCGCTCGCCTCGCGGCCCTGCCGACGCGCGGCGCGGCAGGCAGGACAGCGGCCGGGCTGGTTGACAAAGCCGCGGCTGGCATAGAACTCCTGCTCGCCAACGGTAAAGAGAAACGGGCTCCCGCAATCCCGACAGATCAGGGTCTTGTCCACAGCGTCCACGCAGCACCCTCACCGGGAAATACGAGCAACGTCCGTGAGCCAGCGGGCGTGCGAATGGCTCGTGCTCCTCGACGGCTAGAAGTCACAACATGCCCTGGCGCACGCAACCGCCGAACGGGCCACTGGCGCCAGTCTATCATAGCCGCGTCACGAATAGAACCCCATCTGGCGCGTAACAGCGGTTCTGCACGCCGCGGCCCTTCGCCCCACACCCGGTCCCAGTCCTGCGCGGGGGAACCGGACTCGGTATGCTGTACCGACCGCATGTGCCATTCACCAGGGAGCGTTCACGATGGCCGATGTCGCGAATCTTACGCTGCTCGCCGCGTTCGAATCCGACCAGCCGCTGGAGGAGGCCGAACTCCGCCGGCGGGTGAGTGAGCGCGCTCCAAATGAGCCCGGCCTGGATGAGCGGGTCGCCGCCGCGCTCACCTACTGGACCCACGAGGGGCTGCTGGAACGCGCCGATCCGAAACGCGAAGAGATCCACGTCCCCCCCGCGCGACGCGCCGACGCGCAGCGCCGGCTGCAAGCGGCCGGGCTGCTGGCTTAACGCACAGTAACGCGGCCCACCCACTTGATCCACTGGAAGCCGCGGCGGCCCGGCGCGACCAGCCGGAGCGGGTAGCCGTGGCCGGGGCTGAGCACCTCGCCTCCAACATCAGTCGCCAGCAGCGCCTGGCTCAGCTCGGCCAGTGGAAACAGCCAGCGGTGGCCGGTCACGGAGACAACTTCCACAAAGCGGGCACCCGGGTCCACACCCCGGCTCGCCAGTAGCTCGCCCAGTGAGACCCCCCTCCACGTCTGCTCCGTCCACCAGCCGCCGGTGCAATCCAGCACTGTGGTGAGCGTGCGCCGTGAGAGCGCCAGCAGGTCCTGGTAGGACAGCATGGCAGGGGCCTCCACTCTTCCGTCCAGTACCAGCCGCCAGGTCGTCGGGTCGAGCGAGGGGATCGCGTCGAACAGCCAGATTGTGACCGGGAAGTCGTTGCCGGAGAACGAGCCCGCGGGCTTGGACCCGGTGGGGCGGCGCACCTGGGCTGCCCCGCGCGCCAGTGCTGCGCGATCGAGCAGCGGCAGCGCCAGGCTGGTGGCTAGGCCCAGACCGATGAGCCGCAGCGCGGCCCGGCGCGTCACAAGCAGGCGCGGGCTGGGCGGGGGCTCCCAGCGGCGCGCGAGGTGCCAGAGCAGGAACGGGAGCAGGGCCAGCGCGAGCTGCACATGCAGGTTGAGCGCTGAGTAGCCCCAGAGGCTGTCGAAGCTAACCAGGCCCAGTGTCCAGCCGAGGCCGAGGGCAACGCTGGCGAGCAACAACGCACCGCCGACGAGGCCGGGAATCACGGATCGATCCCACCGCGGGCGGAGGAGCCGACGACGGAGCGAGCGGCGGGCGATCGCCTGCTTCCACCCCAGCGTCAGCAGCAGCGCCAGCCCGAGCCCGCGGTGCGCCGGGTAGAACGGAGCCGCCTGCTCGGCCGGTAGGGCCCAGCCCAGCAGGCCGGTCAGCACGAGCCCGGCGGCCAGGACGAGCAGTAGCAGATTCGTCAGGCGCCGCGGCACCTGTCCGCTCCCAGGCCCCCGCACCCCGGCCAGCGGCGCAGCCCGGACCGCGTCTCCCTCAGCCTGGCCAGCGGCCGCGGGGTGGGTGTGATCGACCTGTAACAACGGGGCGGGGCCGTGTACGGCCGTGTAACAGCCGCTGTTACGGACATGTAATGGCTCCGGGGACTATGGTAGAGCACAAGCCGGTAGGGAGGCGGCGTGACCGACGCTCTGGCGCTCTCTCGGATCGAGGCCTTCAAGCCATTACCCCCGGAAGCACTCGCCCAGCTCGCAGCACTCGGTCGCAAGCGCACGTTTCGGCCCGGGACAGTGCTGATGCGCCAGGGGGAGCCCAGCGATTCAGTCTACGCGATCCTGAACGGACTCGTTCGGGTTGAGCGGTTCCACCCGGCCCTGACCGAGGCGCTCGTGCTGGCCGAACTGGGAGCAGGCGAGCTGGTGGGCGAGATGGGCGTGCTTGACGGCGCGCCGCGCTCCGCGACAGTGACGGCCATTGTGGATACCGAATCGGTCGAGCTCAGCGCGTCAACCCTCGCCTCCTCACTCCTGCGCTACCCTGAGGCAACGGCGCTATTGCTGCGCACCTTCAGCCGACGGCTGCGCAGTGCCGACGAGCTGGCGGAGCAGATTTGCCGCGGGTTCCCATCCAGCGCCTTTCCATAAACGGGCAGCCCCAGCGCGACGAGGGGACAGCCGCCCGACCCGTACCTGGCGACTCCCCGTCCCACGCCCGTGCCTGGGCGTGCCCAGCCAACTGGAGGATCAGCTTGAAGGTCTTGCTGGCGGACAACGATGCCAAGCTGCTCCACGCCACCGCCAGCGCGCTGCGCTGCGAGGGATTCGAGGTCCTGACCGCGACCAATGGACGACAGACGCTCCAGCTCTGGCAGCGCGAGCGGCCGGACGTCGTGGTGGCGGAAGCTCACCTACCGCGCCTCAATGGGTTCGAAGTGTGCCGCCGGCTTCGCCTGAACAGCGGGACCTCGCTGATCCTGGTAACCCGCCATAGCGACGAAGAGGAGGCGCTGCTAGCGTTCCGCTCAGGCGCAGATGACTTCGTGGTCAAGCCGTACAGCACCCGGGTGCTCGCCCTGCGCATTCAAGCGGTGGCGCGGCGCCTTCACCGCAAACTGGACGTCGAGCTCCCCTGCGAGCTCCGCATCGGCGATCTGGTGCTGGACCCGCTCTCGCAGGAGGTTCGCCACGGGGAACGGACGGTGAGACTCACCCGCATCGAGTTCCACTTACTGCATCTGCTGGCTCGCAACGCGGGCCAGGTGGTCCCGTCCGCCCAGCTCGTCGAGCACATCTGGGGCTACGGCGTTACCGACGCCGTACTGCTGAAGACCCACGTCAGCCGCATTCGCAAGAAGCTGCGCCTGCCGCGCGGCCGGCCCGGCGATATTGCCTCGATCCCTGGGGTCGGCTACCGCCTCACCGTGGCCGAAGTCGCGCTCCCGCGGGTGCTCCGCACCCCGCGCCGCGTGCTCGCCGCCACCGCTGGCTGAAGCCGGCGCTGGAACGCACTGGGACGCGCGGCAAGCAGAAGAAAGGGGAGGCCGATTGCCTCCCCATTGGGTGGACCTGAGGGGATTCGAACCCCTGGCCTCTCGGATGCGAACCGAGCGCTCTCCCACTGAGCTACAGGCCCGGACAGCGCCGAGTGGTCAGAGCGCGAAAGTATACCATAGGGGTCGAAGGACCCAGCAACGAGCGCCGCGCGCCGCTACAATGGCGCCGCGCCGCGGGCAGGCGCGGCGCTCCTGGCTGCACCGCGAGTGCGTGCGCCCGGGCGAGCGTCAGCATGATCTTCACCCCGCGTTCAACCCGCCTCGCCACGCCCACGCTGCCGCTGCTCCTCGAGCAGTCCGGCGCGGTGGTTGTCAATCCCTGCTCCGCGGGTGGCGCGACACGCGCGCGCTGGCCCCGGTTGCGGGCCATCCTGGCGCGCCGCGGCCTGCGCTTCCAGACGCTGCTCACGGAGGGCCCCGGACAGGCCGGAGTGCTGGCGCGCCAGGCGGCCGCGACGGGTGCGCCCTGGATCATCTGCGTCGGCGGAGACGGCACCTTCAACGAACTAGTCAACGGGCTGGCCGCCCCCGACGGCCAGGTATCCACCTCGGCAGTGCTCGGCTTCATCCCGTCCGGGACCGGGCTGGACCTGGCCCGCAATCTGCGGCTCCCGCTGAGCCCCTTCCAGGCGGCCGAACAGCTCGGAACCGCGATCCGGCGGATCGACCTCGGCCGGGTGCGCTGGGAGGATGGTCACTGCCGTCTGTTCGTCAACATGGCCGGGACCGGATTCGACGCCGAAGTGGCGCGCCGGGTTATCCCCTGGCGCCGCTATATCCCCGGCAAGCTGTGCTATGCGCTGGGGATCCTCGCCACGCTCCCCGGCTATGGGGCGCACGAGGTGAAGCTGGAGATCGAGGCCCCGCCACCAGCCCAGCAGCTTTGCCTGCGGGCAATGATGGTGGTCGCCTGCAATGCCGAGCGCTTCGGCGGGGGCATGCGGCTCGCGCCCGGCGCCAGGCTCGACGATGGCGCGCTCCACCTGTTCATCCTGGGCGAGGTCCCACCGCTCACGTTCCTGGCGCGGCTGCCGAGCGTGTACTGGGGGACCCATCTGGCGAGGCCAGAGGCGCGCCTGCTACGCACCCAGCGGGTCCGCGTGACCTCCCCAATGCGCCTCCCGATCCAGACCGATGGCGAGCCGGTGGATCCGCTACCCGCCACGTTCGATGTCCTGCCGAGCGCGATCTCGATGCTCACCTGAGGTCTCCGCCGAATGGGCGTGGCCTGTGCCTTGCACCGCGGGAGGGGGAACGAACAGGCCGGGCGGCAGCAAAATGACGTAAGCTCCAAGACGCGGCCACGCCCGGGCGTGGCCGCGGATCGCCTGCGCACGGGAGCATCATGGCCAATCTGAGAACAAATCTCGCACGAGGCGCCCTGGTCGGAGCGACCGGAGTCGTTCTCTGGGCAACAACGCGGCGGCGCGCGACCGGCCAGCACACACTCCTGGACTGGCGCTGGGCGACCTCGGTCGCCGAGCGTGTGAGCGGCCCGGACGGACGTCTCTCGCACTCGGAACGCGCGCACCTGCTCGCCGACTACCGCGCGCTCGTGCAGAAGGTGGAGCAGCCGCTCCAGCGCTACACGGGGACAACCTTGCCGCTTGGAGAGACGACCGTGGAGGTGATGGATCGGGCTGACTGGATCCGCGCCAACGTGGTCAACTTTTCCCAGTTGTTCGAGCCGCTGGACGAGGCGTACGCCCGCGGCATTCGCGAAGGGAAGCCCGGGGCAGCGATTCCGCCGCTTGCGCAGCTCGCGCTGAGCAGCCAGTTCGGACTCCTGATCGGCTACCTGGCTCGCCGGGTGCTCGGCCAGTACGACGTGAGCCTGCTCGGCAAGGAGCCGGTCACCGCCGGGAAGCTGTACTTCGTCGAGCCCAACATCCGGGCGCTCGAGCGCAAGCTGGCTGCCCCGCCGGACGAGCTGCGGGAGTGGATCGTGCTCCACGAGGCGACCCATGCCCACGAGTTCGAAGTCCATCCCTGGGTACGCGTCTACCTGAACACGACCTTGCGCAGCTACCTGAGCAGCGTGGTGGAGGACATGCTGGGGGCGGGCAGCGCCAGCCTGGTGGGGACGCTAGCCCAGCGGCTCACCAACAACCTGCGCCGGGGACAGAGCCTGCTGAACGCCCTGATGACGCCCCAGCAGCGGGAGCTCGTCTCCCGGCTGCAAGCGCTGATGAGCCTCGCTGAGGGCTACTCGAACCACGTGATGAACGCGGTCGGACGCCAGACGCTGCCCCACTTCGACGAGATCTCGCGCGCCCTGGAGCGGCGGCAGCGGCAGCGTAGCGCCGTCGAGGAGCTGTTCCTGCGGATCACCGGGCTCAAGCTGAAACTGGAGCAATACAAGCTGGGCGAGCGCTTCGTGGACCGGGTTGTCGCGGCCCGCGGGATGGCGTTCCTGAATCGGGCCTGGGACAGTCCCGCCCATCTCCCTTCGGAAGCGGAGATCCGCGAGCCCGAGCGCTGGATCGCCCGGATGGAAGTTGCGCCCGCCCCCGGGGCACACCACAGTCCCGAGTAGCTCCTGCCCGGCGGACATTTCCCTGCCGGCGGGGCGGCGGCTGGTGTATCGTACGCGAGCAGCGCCCAGCGCGCGCTGCCAGTGAATCCGGCAGACTCGGTGCACAACGATGAACGACGTGATGCGCTTTACGATCATCGATCCTGCGGGGACCGCGAGCTTCGTCGCGCCCTGCGCGGTGCTCGAGGCGCTCGTCGCCGCCTGTGCCAGTGGGCCGAAGACCCTGGCCGACCTGTTGGCCAGCGCCGAGCCGTACGCGCCCGGGCTGAGCGATCATATTACCAGCGCCCTGGCCGTGTTCGATGAACACAACTCGCCCGAGAACTATGCCGCCATCCACGGGGCACTCGACTACCATCAACCGCGCGACGTGCCCGCCTTCCGGGTGGTGGACGATCGGACGCGCGAGGCGGCGCTTCAGCCGGTGCGCGCCGGCGTGGTCCTGTTCAACCTGGTCGAGAAGCGGATCGTGCAGATTCACAACACCTACAACGAGATCCGCCGCAAGGGCCGTATCCGCGTCCTCGACGCCGCGACACGCCAGCCGCGCGTCCACTCGTACGAACTGCCCGCGGATTGGGCCCTTGTTCCCGGCCGCTAGCCCGATACCCTGAAGGAGAGAGTCATGGCGACCGAGCTCCTGACGCGCCAGGTGCTCCCAGATACGGCCCGGGTGAACCCCGCCGGCCACCTGGAGATCGGCGGCTGCGACACGGTAGACCTCGCCCACACCTACGGCACGCCCCTGTACGTGTACGACGAGGCGACGATTCGGGCGCGGGCCGCCCAGCACCGGGACACCTTGCGCGCCGTCTACCCGAGCTCGGAGGTGCTGTACGCCAGCAAGGCGTACGCCGCGCCGTGGCTGCTGCGGCTGATCCGCGAGCTGGACCTGGGGCTGGACGTGGTGTCTGGTGGCGAGCTGGCGCTGGCCGAGCGCGTCGGCTTCCCGATGGAGCGGGTCTACTTCCACGGGAACAACAAGACGCCGGATGAGGTGCGGCGGGCCCTTGAGCTCCGCCTGGGTCGGGTGGTGGTGGACAGCTTCCACGAGCTGGACCTGCTCGCCCGCCTGGCGGCAGAGCTGGGACGGCGGCAGAGGATCCTGATTCGTCTCTCGCCCGGGGTGGAGGCGCACACCCACGACTATCGCAAGACGGGGATTCTGGACTCCAAGTTCGGCTTCCCGATCTCCACCGGCCAGGCGGAGGAGGCAGTTCAGCGGGCGCTCGCCGCCCCGAGCCTGGAGCTGCTCGGCTTCCATGCCCATATCGGCTCGGGGATCTACGAAATGGATGGCTACGCCGAGGCGACCGCCATCGGCTTCGAGTTTGCCCGCCAGATGCGTGAGCGGCATGGGCTGGAGCTGCGGGAGTACAGCCCCGGCGGGGGGTGGGGCATCGCCTACACCCCGGCCGACCGGCCGATGCCGATTCCCGAGGTGATGCGCCAACTCACCCGGATCGTCCGCGAGGCGGCCCAGCGCACCGGCTTGCAGCCGCCGCGCCTGGTGGTCGAGCCGGGCCGCTCGATCGTCGGTACCGCGGGCGTGGCGCTGTACACCGTTGGCGCAATCAAGGTGGTGCCCGGCCTGCGCACGTTTGTCTCGCTGGATGGCGGGATGGCCGACAACATCCGCCCGGCGATCTACGGCGCGCGGTACGCAGCGCTGCTCGCCAACCGCGCGTCCGAGCCGCCAGACGGGCCGGTGACACTGGCCGGGAAGTACTGCGAATCCGGCGACGTCCTCATCAAAGACATCCCGCTGCCTGCCCCGCGCAGCGGCGACCTCGTCGCGATCCCCGCCTCAGGGGCCTACAACCTGGCGATGTCCAGCAACTACAACCTGGCCTACCGCCCGGCGGTCGTCGTGGTCGCTGATGGCGAGCCGCGCCTGGTGCGCCGCCGCGAGACGATCGAGGATCTGCTGGCGACCGAGCTGTAGGCGCCAGTCGTCGAGGCAACGGCCCGCCGCGCAGTGTGGAGTGGAGCACGAGCGCTCCGCTTCCAGCTACACTCAGGGGCAGGTACGGCCCCGCGCGATTCGCCGGGGTGGTGAAGGTGCGACACCGCGAGGCCAGCGAGGCGCCCCGGCTCTATCTGCCGGGGCGCCTCGCTGGCCTGGACACGGCGACACTACTTGAGCGTCAGCAGGTAGTCCACCACGGTATTCAGCTCGTCGTCGGTAAGCGGGAGCTTCGGCATCACCCCGGCGGGGAAGCCGGGAACAGTGAACGCCGTTGGGTCGCGGATCGACTCAATGATGTACGCCTTGGCGTCCATCCCCGGCTTGCGGGTGGCGGCGTTGGTCGCCACATGCGTCAGCTCGGGGCCCACCTTACCGGCAAAGCCGGGCACGCCCTGAATAGTGTGGCAGGTGTTGCAGCCGTACTTCACCATGATCTGGTGAGCCTGCGCCGCCGGCCCCTGCTCCTGGCCAAGCACGGAGGAGGCGGGGATCGGGGTTGGTGCCCCTTCCTTGAACCGCTCCTCCATCTGCTGCTGAACGATGTCCCAGGGGGTGCCGGTGACGTCTTCGAACTCGTGAATGCCCGGCTCCGGCTGCTTGTCGATCTTCGCCGTCAGCGTCCGGTTGCCGTTCATGATCATCAGCGTCAGCTCGTGGATCTGCTCGTCGAGCAGCGTTCCACCGTCCTGCTGCCCCCAGGCCGGCATCGGGGTGCCGGGCCGGCCGCGGTGGATCGTCTTGTTGATCAGGTCGTACACCCGGCGTTGCTCATCGATATCTGCCCCCATCACCTGGAAGTCGGGGCGGTTCAGCGCTGGCGCCACGCGCTTGTCCGGGTCGCCGGGAACCACTGCACCCTTGCCGTCGGCACCGTGGCAGGGATAGCAGTACGTGGTGAACGTCTGAATCCCCCGCTCGATGCTGTCGCGCTGCTGACGCTCCCGCGCCGCCGCCTGGCGCGCCGGCTCGAAGATCAGAGAGTAGCCGGTCAGGAACAGCCCGATGCCAATCAGCATGGTGAGCGTCAGGCTCACCTTGCGCTCCATTGCCAGCATGCCCGTCACCGGCTGGCCGGGCGGGCGCGGATGCGTGATCCCGGTGGCGTAGCTCAGCAGCCAGGCGAGAACGGCAAGCAGCGCGATGGCGACGACGATGCCCACGAATGAGAACACGGAACGCTCCTGCGCTACGGTCGGGTATACGCGGCCGCCGCCGCGCTACGCCTCCAGGATGGAATCACGGCTTGACCGGATCCTTCTGATGGTCTGCCTTGACACGCTGGATCGCGGTGCCCGTCTTGACCCGGATCTTCCCCCCCTCGATGGTGATCGGGAACATGTCCATCGGGCGCGGCGCGGGCCCCTGAATGATCTGCCCGTAGCGGTCGTACTGCGAGCCGTGGCACGGGCAGTTGAACTTCCCCTTGGGTTCGATGGTATCCAGCGAGGGCGCGTCGGGCACCCAGGGTACGGTGCAGCCCAGGTGCGGGCACTTCCACCACAGGGCCAGAAACCCCTCGGGGACGCGCGACAGGTAGAACTTGCCCTCGTTGATGCGCTTGACGTCGCCCACCTGGTAGTCGTCGACGTTGCCAGCCGTGATCACCCCACCAAATGCGCCGACCTTCTTGGGCCAGAAGAAGCCGATGAACTGCACCCCCCACTGCGCCAGCAGCGCCAGGATCATCCCCCAGAGCCCCCAGCGCAGCACCAGCCGACGGGGGATGCCGGGGCGCGCCCCCGCTACCGGCGCCCCGACGGCGACAGTCGGATCGCCGACGCCGGCCGGCGCAGTCTCTCGCGGGGCGAACAGCCCCTCCTTGACGGGGTTCACGCTCATCTACTCCTCCGAATCGCGCACCCGTGCATTCAGTCGATGCGCTCCAAGCGTGGATCTCCGAACCAGTACAGGTGCATACCCTGGCCGCGGAAGAAGGTGCCGGAGATCGTCAGCAGCACGTAGCTAACGACGAAGCCGGTGAACAGGGCGATCATCACGTCCCGCGTGGTGTAGGGCCAGTAGATCCAGCGGATCAGCCGCAGCAGCACCCAGATCGGGAACAGCATCAGGAACAGCGGCACGATTACGCCGGTGACCCAGATGTCGCCCAGGAACCCGATCCCGGTCAGGTTCGCCAGCCCGAACATCAGCGGCTTCACCCCAACGTACTCGTCGAAGATGATCTCCAGCGGGATGACGATGGTAGTGAACACCGCGGTGAAGATCGCGATCGGCACCGCCTTGGGCGTGCCGAACCACTTGCCGACGTCGCGGGTATCCCGATCGATGTACGGGATGAGCGGAATCAGGACAAACACGACCGCGGCCGGGACGATCACGCCCGCCAGCGCCGGGTGCATGTGCAGCAGCAGCTCCTGGAGATTCAGGAAGTACCACGGCGCTTTGGAGGGGTTCGGCGTCCGATCCGGATTCGCGTGGCCGATGAGCGGCGCATTGATGAACGTGGCCAGGATCAGCAGGCTCAGCAGCATCAGCACCGCGGACATGAACTCGAGCAGCACCAGATGTGGCCAGACGTAGACGAGCTGCTGCTGCTGTGCCGCGGCCGGGCTGGGCTTCGCTACCGCCGCGGCGGCGATCGCCTGGCGGCGGGCGGCATCCGGTGCCACGCCCTGGGAGGGCGCGCCCACCGCCTGGCCTGGCAGCCGCCCTGCGGCCCCGACCTGGCCAGTGGCGCCCGGGGGACGCGGCGGCGTGGGACCGCCGCCCTCGCCGCGATTGATGAACGGCGGGAGCTTCTGCCCCCCGGCGGCCGGCCGCTCCGGCCGCGCTCCTCCCGGCGCCGCGCCGTCACCGGTCGGCTGCCTGTCTTCCGAATTGGGCGGATTGACTGCCATGCGCGCCTCCCTTGCCTACCTCAGCCAGACCTGCCGGCTGCCTGTTGCCCAGGCAGTGGCGGCTCAGAGCGGGCCGGAGATGCCGCCATCCTTGCGGATGCGCCAGAAATGCACCGCCATGAACGTTGCGGTGATGAGCGGTAGGGCGATAACGTGCAGCACATACCAGCGGATCAGCGTGTTCTCCCCGATCTCGTAGCCGCCCACCAGCATGAACCGCACCTGGTCGCCGATCAACGGCGTCGCCCCGGCCATGTTCGTCCCCACGGTCACCGCCCAGATGGAGAGCTGATCCCACGGAAGCAGGTAACCCGTGAACGACAGGAAGAAGGTCAGGAACAGCAGAATGGCACCAACGCCCCAGTTGAACTCCCGCGGCGGCCGGTACGCGCCCGTATAGAAGACGCGCACCATGTGCAGGAACACCACGATCACCATGCCGTGGGCGCTGTAGCGGTGGAGATTGCGCAGCAGCATCCCGAACGTCACCACCGCCTCCAGGTCCTTCATGTCCTGGTAGGCCAGGTTCGCCGCGGGACGGTAGTAGAACATCAGCAGCACCCCGGTGACCGTGAGCACCAGGAACAGGAAGAACGACAGCCCGCCCAGGCAGAAGGTGTAGGTGATCCTCAAGCTCTCGCGCCGGATCCGCACCGGGTGCAGGTGCAGGAAGACGTTGTTGAACATCATCAGCGCCTGGTTGCGCGGCGTGCTGGGATAGCCGTGGCGGAACCAGGCGCGGAAGAACCGGTTGTCCGTCAGCGCGCGGCGAATCTGGCCGCGCTTGATGTCCTCGACGAACAGCCTCAACCCGTTCGTAACGTCGTCCACGCCGAACCTCGCTTCAACCTCGGCAGACCGGCCCGCCGACTGCGGGCCGCGAAAACCGTACTTGATCGTTTTGGAAACGGCAACCCGCGGCCGCTCCAGGTCGAAGCGGGGACGCGGAACGTGCACTCACCCCAGTGCGGGCGGCCTCAAGCGCCCAGCGCGCCTGCCACTGCGCCGCCCCACTGCGCTCCGGCCTCACGATAACAAAGCCTCCCCGGGCTGTCAACGGAATTCGCCAGGAAACTGTGACCAGTTTCCGTGGTGGGGAGTTCCTCGTTGCCGCTCGGCGGCCCGAGCGCAGGGGCGCTTCGCATTTGTCAGGGAGCGCAGGGCGGTGCCTGATATACTCGTGCATCCATGTTGCAGCGCTACACGCCCACCCAGATCCTGATCCTGCTGGCCATCGCCGCCCTCTTCATCTGGCAGATGGGGATCCTGCGAGGCGGCCAGCTCTGGTGGATCATTGGGCTGGTGGTCGGCATCACCGTCCACGAAGCCTGCCACGCGCTCACCGCGGTGCGGCTCGGTGACCCCACGCCCCGCCTGATGGGCCGCCTCTCGCTCAATCCGCTCCGGCACCTGGACCCGGTGGGATCGTTCCTGATCCTGGTGGCGCACTTCGGCTGGGGCAAACCGGTGGTCTTCAATCCGGCCAACCTGCGGGTGGACCCCGCCTTCGGCTCCGCGTTGGTGTCCGTGGCCGGCCCGGTCGCCAACCTCGCGACGGCCTTCCTGGCCTACCAGCCGCTGCGGGCCGGCGTGGCGCTGGATCCGATCGCTCACGCGGTGCTGGTGGGGATTGTCAGCGCGAACCTGGGGCTCGCAGCCTTCAACCTGATCCCGATCCCGCCACTGGATGGCTTCGGCTTCGTCAGCGGACTCCTGCCCAAGCCGCTCGCCTACCAGCTCCAGCCGCTGCGGCAGTACGGACCGATGCTCCTGCTCCTGCTCGTGTTCCTGCCTGCCCTGGGGGGTCCGGATATCCTGGGCAGTGTCCTGCGCCCGGTCATCGCCAATCTCACAAAGCTGATCATGCTCGGGTGAGATGATGAAGCCGCCACGGCAGGTCGCGATCATCGGCCTCGGGCTGATCGGGGCCTCGCTCGGCATGGCGCTGCGCCGGCTGCCACGGCCACCGACAGTGGTCGGCTTCGATCTGGACCCGCAGCGCCTCCGCGCCGCCCATAGCATTCGCGCATTCGACCGGGCGGCACGCAGCCCCGCCAATGCCGTGGAGGGCGCGGAGCTGGTGATCGTCGCCACCCCGGTACGGGCGGTGGAAGCGGTGCTGCGCGAGGTGGGCAACCTGCTTCCGGAAGGGGCGGTCGTCACCGACACGGGCAGCACCAAGGCGCAGGTGGTCGAGTGGGCCCACCGGCTCCCGCCGCGCGTCGGCTTCGTCGGTGGGCATCCCATGACCGGCAAGCTCAGCGCCCAGGTGGACGGCCCCGACCCCGACCTGTTCACCAGCGCCATCTACTGCCTGACGCCGGAGGCGTCGACTCCGCCGGAGGCGGTGGAGCAGGTGGTCTGGCTGGTCGAGGCGGTTGGCGGCGTCCCCTACTTTCTGCAGCCCGACGAGCACGACGCGCTGGTGGCGCTGGTGAGCCACCTGCCGTTCCTGCTGTCCAGCACGCTGATGGACGACCTGGGGAGCGATCCCGCCTGGCGTGAGATGAGCGCGCTGGCAGCAGGTGGGCTGCTGGCCGCTACCGCGCTGGCCGAGAGCGATCCACGCATGTTCGCGGACATCTGCCTGACCAATCGGGAGCACCTGGTGCGCTCGCTCGGCCGCTTCATGAGCCGGCTGGAGGAGCTCCGCGCCCAGATTGCCCAGGGCGATGAGGGGCTGTTCGACCGCTTCGCGCGGGCGCAGCGGGCGCACGCGGAATGGATCGCCAGCCGCCAGGCAGCGCAGACCGATGCGAGCAACGTCGAGGACCTCCGCCCACCGAACCCCTTCCTCGGCGGTAAGCTGAGTGACCTGCTCAAGGGCAAGCGCCCCCCGCGCTGACGCGCCCGCCAGCCCCGGGAGACGACGACGGGGTGGACGCCGGCGGCGTCCACCCCGTGGAAGCACTCGGCGCGCGGCGCTACTTCACTTCGACGGTTGCGCCGGCCTCCTTCAGCTTGGCGGCGATCGCTTCCGCCTCGTTCTTGGCCACGCCTTCCTTCACCGGCTTCGGCGCGCCCTCCACCAGGTCCTTCGCCTCCTTCAGCCCCAGGCCGGTGATCTCGCGCACCACCTTGATCACGTTGATCTTGTTCGCGCCGAAGCTCGTCAGGATCACGTCGAACTCGGTCTTCTCCTCCGCCGCCTCGGCCGGCGCGGCCGCGGCCGGTGCGCCCGCCGCTGGCGCCGCGGCGGCCGCCACAGGCGCGGCCGCCTGCACGCCCCACATCTCCTGCAGGGCCTTCGAGAGCTGCGCCAGCTCCAGCACGTTCAGGCTGTTGACTTGATCGATGATCCCCTGGATCTTCTCGGATACTGCCATCGTGTCCTCCCCTAGCTCGCGGCCGCTTCTGCGCCGCCAAGCTGCTTCGAACGCTCGTCGAGCACGTAGACGAGCGTGCTGAGCACGCCATTCATCACCCCGACCAGGCTGGACAGCGGCCCCGCCACTGTGCCAACCAGCCGGCCCTGCAATACCTCCTTCGGGGGCAGCTCGGCGATCTGGCTAATCTCCTCCGGGGACAGCCGCTGCTGCCCGAGCACGCCGCCCTTGATTCGCAGTGGCGAGCGCGCGGCGCGGATGTAGTCCTGGAGCGCCCTGGTCGCTGTTGCCGGATCGTCGTAGACGAAGGCGATCGCCGTGGGCCCTTCCAGGTCCACGACCATGGCCTCGCGCCCGGTGCGCTGCGCCGCGAAGCGAGTCAGCGTGTTCTTGGCCACGCTGTACTCCACTCCCACCGCCCGTAGCCGGCTGCGCAGCGCGGTCAGATCCTGCACCTTCAGTCCACGGTAGTCGGTCAGGATCGCCATCGCACTCCGGCTCAGCTTCTCGGCCAGCGTGTCGACCACGCGCTCCTTCTGGCGCCGTTGTGGCGTCGTCACCCGTTCTCACCTCCCTTCAACAAAACATCCCCGACCTGCCGAGGCCGGGGATGCGGGCGAGTGGGCGTGCAGCGCCGTACGCCGGATTCCTGGTGCCTCGGCAGGAAATTAGGCCCTGGGGCGGGCCCCTGCTGTCTTCGGCTCTTCGGTTGTAGCCGCTGTAGCTGTTGGCTCTCCTCGCAGGCGCTGGCGCTAGCGGTGGCTCGCCGCCAGCGCCAGAGTTGGCTGGATATCGAGCTTCACCCCCGGCCCCATCGTCGGCGCCACCGTGATCCCACGAATGTACTGCCCCTTGACCCCGGCAGGCTTGGCGCGCTGCACCGCGTCCAGCAGGGCGGCCAGGTTCTGCGCCAGCTTGTCCTCGCTGAAGCTCACCTTGCCGATAGGCGCGTGGATCACCCCGCTCTTGTCGACGCGGAACTCGACTCGCCCGCCCTTGATCTCGCGGATGACCCGGCCGATATCCATTGTCACCGTGCCGGTCTTCGGCGCCGGCATCAGCCCGCGGGGACCGAGGATCCGCCCGAGGCGGCCGACCAGCCCCATCATGTCCGGGGTGGCGACGGCCACGTCGAAGTCCAGGAAGTTCTCTGTCTGGATGCGCCGCACCAGTTCCTCGCCGCCGACGATATCCGCGCCGGCCTCCTCGGCCTCGCGTGCCTTGTCGCCGGTGGCGAACGCCAGCACTCGGCGGGTCTTGCCGGTGCCGGCCGGCAGCACCGCGGCGCCACGGATCATCTGGTCGGCGTGGCGCGGGTCGGCCCCGGTCCGGATGTGCACGTCGACCGACTCATCGAACTTGGCGTGCGCCAACTGGCGCACCTTGGCCAGCCCCTCCAGCGGGTCGTACAGCTTCTGGCGGTCCAGTTGCTTCAGCACGTCCTGATACTTCTTGCCATGATCCGGCATCCGCGTCTCCTAGTCCCGTACTACCACGCCCATGCTGCGCGCGGTGCCCTCGATCATCTTCTCCGCCGCCTCGAGCGTGGTGGCGTTGAGGTCCTTCATCTTGAGCTGGGCGATCTCGCGGATCTGGTCGCGGCTAATCGTCCCGGCGGTCGTCCGGCCGGCCGCCCCGGAGCCCTTTTCGATCCCGATCGCCTTCTTGATCAGGTCCACGGCGGGCGGCGTCTTGGTGACAAAGGTGAACGAGCGATCCTCGAAGATGGTGATCTCCACCGGGATCACTGTGCCCACCTGCGCCGCGGTGCGCTCGTTGTACTCCTTCACGAACGCCATGATGTTGACGCCGTGCTGGCCGAGCGCGGGACCCACCGGCGGGGCTGGGGTCGCCTTGCCGGCGTTGAGCTGCAGCTTGACGATGGCCCGAACCTTCTTGGCCACGCTTCCTCTCCTACCACGCCGCCCACGGGCGGCGCATCTCCGTACACAGCAAGAGAAGAGCCTCTTGCGAGCGCTCTTCTCTGCATCATTGCCTGGTTAGAGCCGTTGTACCTGCAGAAAGTCCAGTTCGACCGGCGTCTCGCGTCCGAAGAAGGATACCATCACCCGCACCTTGGCCTTCTCGGGGTTGACGTCGTCCACCACCCCAATGAAGTCGGTGAACGGCCCATCCACCACCTTGACCCGATGGCCCTTCTGCAGATCGATGCGCGGCCGCGCCGGCGCAACCTTCATCTGCTTGAGGATCTTCTTGACTTCTGCGTCCTCGAGAGGTGTTGGCTTGTTGCCCGAGCCGACGAAGCCTGTCACCCCCGGCGTATTGCGCACCACGTACCACGAGTCGTCGTCCATCAGCATCTCGACGAGCACGTAGCCGGGGAAGACCTTCTTCTGCACCATTCGCCGCTGGCCGTCGCGGATCTCGATCTCCTCCTCGGTGGGGATGACCACCTGGAAGATCTTGTCGCGCACGCCCATGGAATCGACGCGGTGCTCGAGGTTCGTCTTGACCTTGTTCTCGTAGCCCGAGTAGGTGTGGATGACGTACCACTTGCGGCGCTCGTCGACGCCGGCCGGAGTCTCTTCCGTCTGTTCGGCAACCAGTGTCTCTTCGTCCATGACCATTTCGCTTGCTAGCCCCCGGCGACGCGCACGAACAGGCGCACCAGCTCGGAGAAGATCAAGTCGAGCAGGCCCAGGTAGAGCCCGACGATGACCGACAGACCGATGACGACTGCGGTGAGCTTCGTCGCCTCCTCGCGCGACGGCCAAACCACCTTGCGCAGCTCGGAGCGGACGTCGCGGAAGTAGCCGCCGATCGCGCCACCGCCGCCCAGGTTCGGCCGCGGCGCCCGCAGCGCAACCCGGCTCGCCAGCGACGCAGTCGGGGCCGCGGGCGCGGTGCGCGCCGAGGCCGCGGTGACGCGCGGGGCATCGTCACGCTGGGGTCGGGAGGTGGATCGCGCCGGTTTGGGACCCGGCCTGGTCTGGGACACAGGAACCGCCTTCGTCACAGGAAGTCGACTGGTGCTGCTACTGGTGTCATCGCGCACATCCACGCTGGCAGGCGCGGCAGGACTTGAACCCGCAACCCCCGGTTTTGGAGACCGGTGCTCTGCCAATTGAGCTACGCGCCTAAGCGTCCAGGAGAAAAACAGCGCCAAGCACACGCGCTTGACGCATCGGCTCGGCTAGTTATACCCCAAACAGGAGGCGCCCAGCAATCAGCGCCCCACCCCGGGCGCCGCCCAGTCTGCCCGGCGCGGCCCAGAGCCGGTGCTCGCATTTCACTCGCGCTGCCCGGTAGCATACAATCACGGCTGGCGAACGAGCCCCTATAGCTCAGCGGACTAGAGCATCTGCCTTCTAAGCAGAGGGTCGCAGGTTCGAATCCTGCTGGGGGCGCCCATGCTCGGCTACCAGGAGCATCCAGACACGCTAACTGAGCGAACGGGCCAAACCGACCCGCGCACGGCGCATCGAGACACGCTAACTGGACGATTTCGCGCCCGGCCGGACAGTCCGCATGCTGAGCGGCTGGCCGAATTGCGCCTGCTGGGCGCGGCGTGGCGGCGCAGCCTGCTGGCGGAGAACAAATCTCCGCGCACGGTGCAGACGTACCTCGAGGCGCTTTCGCGCCTGGGCGACTTCCTGGCCGAGCGTGGCATGCCCACCGCGCTCGGCGCGATCCGGCGTGAGCACGTGGAGGCGTTCATCGCGGACGTGCTTGCGCACGCCAGACCCGCCACGGCCAGCAACCGCTACCGTGCCTTGCAGGCGTTCTTCAAATGGGCGGTGGCGGAAGGCGAGGTGCGCACCTCGCCGATGGCCCGCATGTCGCCGCCGGCCGTGCCCGAGCGGCCGCCGGCGGTCCTGAGTGAAGCGGACCTGGCGCGGCTGTTCCGCGCGTGCGAAGGCAAACGCTTCGCCGACCGGCGCGACATGGCGATCCTGCGGCTGCTGGCTGATACTGGTATGCGCCGGGCGGAGATCGCCGGGCTGCTGATCGACGATCTGGACCTGGACGCGGGCATCGCGATTGTCCTGGGCAAGGGACGCCGCCCCCGGGCCTGCCCCTTCGGCCGGCGCACCGCCCAGGCGCTGGATCGTTATCTGCGCGTCCGGGCCCGGCACCCCGCCGCGGCGAGCGCGGCGCTCTGGCTCGGCCCCAAGGGGCCGCTCACCGATTCAGGCCTGTACCAGATCGTCCGGGACCGCGCCCGAGCGGCCGGGCTCGACATTCACCCGCATCAGCTCCGCCACACCTTCGCCCACCGCTGGCTGGCCGCCGGCGGCAACGAAGGGGACCTGATGCGCCTGGCCGGCTGGCGCTCGCGGACCATGCTCGGGCGCTACGGCGCCAGCGCCGCGGACGCCCGGGCGCGCGAGGCGCACCAGCGCCTTGGGCTGGGGGATCGGCTCTGATGCCGCCGCTGCGGGCCTACATTCGCCCAGCTCCGTGGGGGCTGGGGCGGGAGGTCCTGTGCGGCCGGCGGGACTGCGGCACGCGGGTGACCGACCCGGACGATCCCGGCCGGCTCCGGCTCGGCTTTACCCGCAGTGACTCCGCCCCGGCCGGGGTGGAGCACTGGGAACTCTCCCGTCGCGCTCAGGCGCAGTGGGACCGCGCCCGGCGCCAGGGCGTGCCCTGGGCGCGCTGGGCGCTCCGGCCACGGCGGCCGGATCGCTCCGGCCGGATTCCCGCGGCGCAATCGCTGGCCGCGCTCAGCCGCTGGCGTCAGCAGCGCGCGGACGCGGACGCGGAGGATGAGACGCGCACACCGGCGCTGGCCTGGTCCTTCCGCTGCCCGGTCTGCGGCCTGATCAGCGTCGTCGCAGACTAGCGCCGCCAGTAGTGTTGCTCTGGGCGCATCCCCCCATGCGGCGCCTCACGAAGTACGTCTCCCCGGCCGGGGAGACGTTCGTCCCGGCCGGATAGGGGGCGGCACCGCGGGGCCGTCCGGGCGCCCGGAACCCCGCCCGGACGGCGCTCTGACAGCCCGCAACACGGCCCATTGGCGCGGTCTCTCGGGGGTCTGGCCGGCGGTTTTCGGGGGTAGGGGGGGGCAAAAGTTGGGGCGCTCCAGGAAGGGACCGCCGTCGCCAATCTCAAACCAACGCCCGCGAAATTCGCAATTTGCGCGGATGCTCAGTGATTCTGTCGCAGTAGGAGAGCCCCCGTCCGCCCCGCGGACGGGGTGGGGACGCTGCGGCCGGAGCTGGGGCATCTGGGCGCGGAGCGGGCGGGACTCAGCGCCCGACGGACACGGACTTCGTCAGCCGCCGCCCCAGCGCCTCCAGCCGCTCTTGATCTAGCCCGAAGCGCGCCGCGAGCGCCAGCGCCCAGGCGGGAATGTCCTCGGCCGGCGCCGGCGCCCGGCACAGGCCGATTTCGGCGGCCGTGGCGCGCGTGCAGCCGAGCGCGCTGGCCAGCTCGCCCAGTGTGGCCGGCCAGCGGCCGGCGACGAAGAACGGGTCATCGAGCGCCTGGGCCCTCGCGAACGCGCGTTCGAGGATGCGCCTGCGCAGCGCCAGATCGCCATCCAGGCTCATGCTTCCCTCCCCGCGGGGTGTGCCCCGGCCCCAGTCTAGCCCGCCCCGGCGCGCCCGTACAGGCCTCCAGACTGCCCGTTTCGGGTACTTCGAGCAGTCTTTGCGCCCAGCCGCCCAGGGCCTGGCCGGTGCCGGAACTCCATAACCACCCGGCCGGGATCGGCCGACGGATGTGATGGTCTTGCATTCATGGAAAGGCGGCGAAAGGCGGCAAAGTCTCTCAGTTTGCCGCCTTTATGTGTCCGCTAAATCTGTCGTCATACCGGAGAGCGGACCTGGGCGCTCCCCGCCGCCCAGGGTCTCGGCCGGTGGCTCCGCGGCCGGTGAGGTCAGGGCGATGGCGGATCGGACGTCAGCGCCAGGAAATCGGCCAGCCGCAGGAGCACCACGTCCCGGGCGTGCGCCTGGCCGGCGGCGTGCAGCACCACGATGGGCACCTGCCCGTTCCGTGCCGCGGCCTGGGCTTGCTCCAGCGCGGTTTCGAGCCAGGCGGGCAGCGTCTGGCGCTGCTTGACCTCCACGCTCCAGCGGGCGTGCGCCACGTCCGGCGTCGCGCCCCGCGCCCGGCCGGAGACCGGCACCCGCCGGCCGCCCAGGCGCTGGGCGATGGCGCGTTCGGTCCGCTTCCAGGCCGGGTCAGCCATCAGCGCCCCGGCGCGAGCCGCCAGCCGACAGCCGCCACCCGCGCCGGGTCCAGGTGGAAGCGTGCCACGATGCCGTCTGTCCAGGCGGAGACGTCTGCATCTGTCTCGGGAGCCTGACACAGGCCGATGGCCGCGGCGATGCTGCGGCCACAGCCCAGCGCCCCGGCCAGGGCGCCCAGCGTGCCCGGCCAGCGCCAGGCAACGCGTGACGGATCGTGCCCCCAGGCGGCGAGCCAGAACACCTGTTCCGCGAACGTCGGGATGATCACGCGCTCGGCGTCCTGCACCATGGCGCACTCCACTACCAGGCGATCTGCTGGGCGACAGCCGCCACCCGCGCCGGGTCCAATCCAAAGCGAGCGGCGATGTACTCCACCCAGAGCGGAATCTCGGCCGGCTCGGGAGCCCGGCAGCGGCCGACCTGGGCGGCCGTCGCGTGATCGCAGCCCAGCGCCCCGGCCAGCGCGCAGAGCGTGCCCGGCCAGCGGGGCGCCACGCGCCACAGCTCGCGGCTGTGGGCGGTCCGCTCGAACACCCGATCCCAGAGCGGAATCACCGGCGCCGGAGCCGGGAACCGCACCTGGCGCAGAGACGTCGTCGTGGTGGCCATGCTCCTTCTCCTCCTTCTCCTCCTTCACCCGCCCGCCGCCCGGGGCCGGAGCAGGCTCCCGGCCGGCGAGACGCATTCCCCGACTCTGACAGATTGTTCAACAACAATGTCCCATAGAGGGCCATAGAGGGCCAAAACGCCCAAAGAGGGCCAAACGTGAAACTTGGCCCTCTTTGGCCAGTTTGGCCCTCTATGGGCCGTTTTTGATGGACAACTGTCATAACGAAGAAGTTAGTGAACACTCAGCTATCTGCCTCCTCCAGCAGCGTCCAGCGCCAGCCGCCGGCTGAGCCGAAGCCGGCGCGCCCCGAACGCACGCTGAGTGCGTGTTTCGCTCGCTTGAGCGTGCGTTCGCTGACGCCCGCCTGGCGCGCGAGGCGCGCGACCTCCCCGGCCGGCACCGGGCCGTCGGCGAGGATGGCGCGCAGCACGTCGAGCGCTTCTGCGAGCGCTGGCTGATCATCTTCATCGCGCGCGTGCGCAGCGAGCAACGCGTTCGCGCTCAGCGCGCTTTCGCCCAGCCAGCGCAGCCGCGCCGCTCCGCCCGGCGCGGTATCGATGCGATAGACCAGCGCCGCCGGCGGAGCGGCGAGATTGCACTTGACCTGCGCCAGCACCCGCCGGCCAGGATCAGCCGGGTCGGCAGCAACAAGCAGCTCTGAGCGCGCAGCCGCAGTGAACGCGATTGACCCCCCGCCGCGATACGTTGCGTTCGTGACGCTGCTGTTCTTATTGAGATGCCTGATCGCGAGCACCGCGACGCCCAGCTCCGCCGCCAGCGCCGCCAGCGGAGCCAGCGCGCGGCGCACGTCCTGATCGCGGTGTGCATCAACGCGCGCGGGCAGATACGCCACCAACGGGTCGATCACCACCAGCGCCGCGTCCACCGCGCGCACCGCCCGCCGCAGCGCCTCCAGGTCAGCCAGCGTCGCCTGCCGCGGCACCGCCTGGCCGTCGGCGTCGCGCTCGGTGACAGATTGCAGCGCGACGATGCGCGTGCAGTCCGCACCCGCCGCGTCGAGCCGCGGCCGGATTGTGTCAGCGAGCGCGTCTTCTGCGCTGAGCAGCACCACACCCGCCGGGCCGGCCAGGTCGCCGCGCGCTGCATCGGGCATCTCACGCCCGGTGCTGACTCGCGCGGCGAGATCGAGCGCTAACAATGATTTACCCAGCCCAGGGTCACCGGCTAGCAGCGTCAGCTTGCCCAGAGCGATGCGCCCCGGCCAGAGCCAGTGCACTGTCTCAGCCGCGACGTTGCTGAGTCGAACCAGCTCCGCCGCCGCCGCGTCCTCCTCGGCCGCCCAGAGCGGCGCCGCGTCGAGCAGCGCTTCGAGCGCATCAACGCAGCCGTCCGCAGCGATGAAATCGCCCGCGTCGCCGCCCGGCGGCGCGGCGGGCCAGTCGATGCGTCGCACAGTGACGCCCATCGCGCGCAGATGCTGCGCGATGCGCGACATATGCGCCCGGCCGGGCTCATCAGCGTCGGGCCAGAGGAACACTTCTCTGCCACGCAGCACACTCAACACGTCGCGGCTGGGCGTCGCGCTGGCGCCGGTGGTGGTGCCGAGCGCGAGCACGCCCAGCCCGGCCAGGGCGTCGGCTGCTTTCTCGCCTTCGCAAAGCACAACCCGCTCGCCCGCGCGAGCGGCGAGCGTTTCAGACCGATACAATGGCAGCTCGCACGTCTTCAAGCCGCCCAGACCTGGGCGGCCGTCTGGCCGGCGCCAGAGGAACGTCTTTGTTCCACTTGCGCGGTCGATGCGCACATGCTCTGCTACCAGCCGGCCGGCCGCGTCGCGAATCGCGTAGACCATCTCGCGTGCCCCGGCCGCGCTGCCCGGGGCGCTGGACGGCGCCCCGGGCTGGGCATCCCGCGCCGGCCAGAGCCCCCGCGCGCGCAGCGCGTCGATCACTGCTTCTTGCGCGCAGCGCGCGAAGCAGTGCATAAGCAGCGTGTTGTCGCGCTCAGTGACTCTCAGCGATGGGCGCTGATCATCGTGCGACGGGCAGTGCACCGTGCCGCCCGGCCGGCGGCACGGGCAGCGCGGGCGGGCGCATTGCAGCGCCGCGCGCAGCGCGTCAGGCGTCGCCATCGCGCGCCTCCCCCGCCGCAGCCGGGCGCCGGCGCTGCCGCCGGCGACGCGCCGACTCGTACGCTAGCCGCGCGAAGTACGCTTTGCGCGCGTACTCTGCGCGGCGGGCGCGCTCCTCAGGAGCAAGAACACCGTCGGGGTCGACTTCGCGCTCGAAGCGCGCAAGAAACGCAGCTCGGCCGCGACGAGTGGTCTCGCGCGGATCGTACTGCGCGTGCAGCGCGTACGCACCGATGCGGCCGCGGAGCGAACGTTCATGGGGAGACAGCACAGCACACTCCAGAGCGCGCGTCGCCGTGCGCCGTGCGCAAGAGTGTGCCGAGCGTGGCAGATGCCGACCGGCTTCCGTATTCAGCGCGATTTTAGCACACCGCGCTGCGCGCAATGCTATTCTGTCACGTGTCCCGGCCACGGTCCCCGCGGGCGGGTGGCGCCACCCGCCCGCAAAGACTGCCCGAAGTGCCCGAAACGGGCAGCTTTCTGAGCCCATCCAGACTTCCTAACTGGACGGTTTTCTGCTAGACTGCTTCCCTGGAAAGCACAGCGCGTAGACGCTGCGACCTTCTAAGCAGAGGGTCGCAGGTTCGAATCCTGCTGGGGGCGCCCATGCTCGGCGAGGGGTAGAGCGCTGGCGCTGCTCAGGCGACCCAGTAGCCGAGGGCGAACAGCACCATGAAGAGGCTGCCCAGCCCGAGGCTGAGCGCGACGTACCCGCGGTGGAATGCGGCCCAGCGCCGCCCCGCCAGCGCCAGCACGACGAACAGCGGGAACAGCTCCAGCGCGTAGCGCGGCATGGACACCAACGAGCCGCGGCTCACCACCCCGAGGAACAGCGCCGTAGCCAGCAGCGCGTAGCTGGAGCGCAGCAGGCGCCAGGCGGCGACGACCAGCACCGCGAGCGCGACGGTGAACGCAAGGTCGAGCACCGTGTCGTTCCGTCCCGGGTGCTGCAGGTACCGCAGCAGCGTCTCCCAGGGCGGAGTGAACCGCTGATCCCAGGCGGCGTGGGCGTGCAGCACCATGAGCGGGTCGCCAGAGACACGGTACAGCTCGTAGGCCCAGCCCAGGAACGCCACCGGCGCCAGCCCCAGCCACGCGACAGTGGGACGCAGCGCCCGGACGCGGAACCCCGCCTGGGCTAGGTACTCCCAGCCAAGGGGGAGCGCGAGCAGCACCCCCAGTGGACGAGACAGCGCGGCCAGCCCAGCCAGGAGTCCGGCCAGCCACCAGCGGTCGGTGCGCGCCGCGTAGAGGGTACCGGCTGCGAGGAGCAGGAACAGCGACTCGGGGTACATCGCCGACAGAAACAGCGAGGCCGGGCAGGCGAGCAGATACCAGCAGGCTCGCGCCGCCGTGCGGCTGTCGAAGTCCAGCCGGACGAGCGCGACGAAGACCGCCAGACCGCTCAGTAGGAGCACGTTCGACAGGACGATGCCGACCATCGCCCAGCCGGCCGGATCGTGCGGACCGAATGGAGCAGACAGGGCGCGAATGAGCAGCGGGTACAGGGGCGAGAAGGCGGTCGTCGTTTCCGCGGGATGCCCGTGCAGCGGCTTGTAGCTGTAGCCCCGGCGGATCACCTCCAGATACCACCAGGAGTCCCAGCGGGTGAGGATGCTCACCCACGGCAGCGGCGAGACATCGCGCGCGGACGACCCATCGAAGGGGTGCATCTGCGCCCGAGCGATGAGCCCGATTGCCAGCAGGAGGAGGCGGGTTCCGAGAGCGGGCAGCAGGATCACCGCGACGAACGGGGAGGCAGCCAGCCGCTCCAGCGCCCGGAGCGCGAGCCCTGGCGTCGGGCGGATGGCGGAGGCCAGGTCCACGCCGGCTGCCCACAGCCGATCCCGCCCGGGGGAGACACGCGCCGTGGTGGCTACCCTGGCACTGCACCATCCCGCGGCGGCAGCCAGGCCCACGGGCCACAGCGCCGGCTCTCCGATGCGCCAGCGTATGGCGGAGCCGCGGGCTTCGGGGTCGCGGCCGGGGTATGCCCGCTCGCCCGGATCGCTCACCCGGGCATCATACCCGGCCTGTGCGGCGCCCGGAGCAATTATCGGGCTCAGGGGCACGGGCCCGAGCCACGCCTGCCCAAGCGTTTAGGAAGAACTGCCGCGCGCTGCTCGCTGCGCTCCGTTAGCCGCGAGCCCGTCCGCGGCGCGGACTCAGTCGCGCTACAGAACCCAGGAGTGCCCGCGCTCTCCGCCGCAGCGCGACCTTCGGCAGCAGCACCCGCAGCGCTCGCCAGGCGAGGTCCGACTGGCGCTGCTGCTCCGGCGAGGCGCCGTGGCCGTAGGTGCCGGCAACGTAGGCCTCGGCGATCTTCGCCACCAGTGGCCCCGCAGTGGGCACCCGCTCGCCCAGATAGCGCGCCTGCTCGTAGGGTGTGTGCGAAGCGCGCGGGGCGATCCCACACAGCGCAGCCAGGCGCACCGTCTGCGCGTAGAGCCGCTGGTGCCAGAGCAGCCCGCGGTGCGCCAGCACCCAGAGCAGATACCCCACTACTGCTACCATCCCGACCAGCAACGTCAGGGCGATGAGCACAACCAGGCCGGTGTGGAGCACCAGGCTCACGGCAGAGGCCGTGGTCGAGCCAGCGAAGTCGCCCGCGCCCTCCCGGCGGTCGCGCAGCGCTCGCAGCCCCTCGATGTCGCGATCGCTCAGATTCGGATAGGTCGAGTTCTCCCCGGTCGGCAGCGTGAACGGAGGCAGGTTCGCGCCGGCGAGCGGATTGTCCGGCCGATAGGGGAGTGGCCGGGCGGCCGACGGCTCGAAGACGATCCAGCCGTAGCGCGGGAAGAAGACCTCCACCCAGGAGTGGGCCTGGCTCTCGCGGACGATGAACACGTGGCGTTGCGCGTCGTACTCGCCCGTGGCGAACCCCTGGGCGACACGCGCCGGCACACCCTGGCTGCGCAGCAGCACCACCATTGCGGTCGCGTAGTAGTCGCAGTAGCCCCTCTTCGCGTCGAAGAGCATGTAGTCGACCCAGTCACGGTTCGGGGGCGGGGTCGGGACATCGGTGGTGGTGTACGGGAAGTCCCGCAGGTACGCCTCCACCCGCAGCGCCTTGTCGTATGGATCTGGCGCGCCCATGGTGACGCGTGTGGCAACGGCGTGCACTCGCTGTGGCAGCGTGTCCGGAAGCTGCAGGTAGCGTCGGACCCAGTCCGGATAGTCCGTGCCGGCCTTGCGGAGCTGCTCAGCGCTCGCCACCGACACGGACGACTGCACCGTGTATTCCTCGCCACGCCGGAGCGGTACTGCCAGCCGCAGCGCGGCGAAGTCGGCCGGCGTCCCGCGGTAGGCGAGCAGCGCTGGCGCCTGGATCTCGACCGGGGTGTCGGCCGCGAAGACCGCGCTGGTGCGATTCGCCAGCACCCGGACCCGCTGCTCTATCATCTCGCGGGCTTCATAGTCCGGCGGTCCAGCGCCGATCAGCCCCGGCCCGGCCGGCGCTTCCGTGACGTCGGTGCTGACCATCGCCTGCCCGGTGTAGTAATCGAGCGTGTTCGCTCGCCAGTACGCCCCGCGCGGCGCCTCGATCTCCAGCAACGGCGTGTCACCCAGCTCGAAGGCGCCGCGCGGGGCGATCGAGCTGGCGAAGGCGAGCGCGCGCACCCCGCCCTGGCGCGCTTGCACTGCCGAGAACAGACGCTCGAACTGCGTCTGGAACGGCAGCAGCGGATTGGGGAGGGTGTCCCACACGCCCTGGAAGCGGTCGCTCGCGTGGAGCGCAGGAACCTGCCAGGCGAGCAGGAGCAGCGGCGCCGCGAGCGCTGCTCCACCCAGCACGGTCAGTCGCAGCCCAGCCTGGCTGGGCACCCGCCGCCTCGCCCAGGTCTCCTGGCGCCGCCACTCGTCCACCGCGGCCAGGAGCAGCAGGCTGGCGGCGAGCGTGGCGTAGCAGTAGCGCAGCAGCGACCAGTCGTAGGAGCAGTTGAGCAGCACCACTACCAGCGAGGGCACGATCGTCCACCAGGGGCTGCGGGTCCGCAGCAGGTACCAGGCGCCGAAGTACGCGACCGTCCAGGCAAGCAGTGCCAGGGTCAGGGCGAACATCACTGTGTCGTTGCTCGCCCCACCACGCCGGGCCGCATCTAGCCAGGTGGAGATACGGGTTGCCAGCGCCGCGACCTGCGCGCCCCACTCCCCCTCCGTGGCGATCCGCGCAAAGTGGATGAACACCAGCTCGCCGCCGATTGCGAGCCCGAGCAGGTGCGCCACGATCGGCCGCAGCGGGGTGCGCGCGGCCACCAGGCCCACCACCGCGCCGCCGATGGCGAACCAGGCCAGGCTCTCCAGGTTCGGCACCCAGGCGGCCGCGCGGAGCGACTCCATCGGGAGCACAACGACAAGGAGGAGGATGGCGAACGAGGTCCACTTCATCCGCTGCATGGCTATCGCCGTTTCTAGCGCACCGGGTGCGGGGCGAAGGTGCTGGGCCGCGACAGCGCGACCGCGAGCGATTCGCCCCGCTTCACCAGATAGGTCGGAATGGAGGCAGCCGCGAGCGCCGCGACCAGGAAGATGCTGCCAGGCGCTCCGCCGAAGGTGCCCGCCTCCAACAGCACTGCCGAGGCAGAAACGCCCCGGTTGACCAGCGAGCGGCACTGTCGCACCCACTGCTCCTCGGTGGTCGCGGTAATGACCACTACGCTCGAACGCCGGCTGAAGCGCCCGTCCTCGGAGATTAGCAGCTCGTCAAGCGAGGTGCTGCTCGTCGCGCGCACCACCGCGAGCAGCTCGAGCACTTTGTTGAGCTGGCGCGGCCCCCGGTCCGGGGCGAGCAACTGCCCCTGGGTGATCAGCCCCACCGCCCGGTGTTGATTGAGGAAGTGGTTCGCCAGCGCCGCGGCGGCGGTGACGGCGTACTCCTCGGTCGACTCCGGACCGCGCCCTGCCTGTACCTCCCGATCCAGGTCTAGCACCAGCCAGAGGTCCGAGAAGGGATCGAGCTCGAACTCTTTCACCATCAGCCGGCCGGTCCGCGCCGTGGAGCGCCAGTGGATGCGGCTGTAGGCATCGCCCGGCTGGTAGTCGCGGATGCTGGAGGCGTTCGGGGTGGTGAAGTGGACCCGCTCGCCCTGCACCGCGCCCCCGGTCAGCTCGCCGGGCAGGCTCCCGAAGGCGGGCAGATCGACAATCGCCGGATAGACGATCACCGTCTGCTCCCCGGCCACCCGGCGCCACGCCTGGAAGAGGCCCAGCGGATCGCCACTGACGAGGTCGACCGGGCCGAGGCGGAAGCGGCCGCGCTGGCGGCAGACCGAGCGCACCGTGGCCAGGCGCCGACCCCGCGGGCCGAGCGCCAGCGCCCGACTGATCGAGTGGCCCGGCAGGGTCGAGCGGTCGACGATCTCGATCCAGGTCTTCGGGAGCCAGGAGCGGTTCTCCAGCTCCAGGCGCTCATCGAACGGCATGCCCACCTGCGAGCGCAGCGCGCGCGGCTGGCGCCGAAAGAAGGTGTGCCGCACGTTGACCTGCGCCCAGGCATAGGCGGCCAGGCCAAGCAGCAGCAGCCCGTACGCTAGGTGGTACATCACGTCCCAGTCGCCGAACACAGCGATCAGCGCGACGACCAGCCAGAGCGCGAGCAGCCCGAGTATCCGCGGCACCAGCTACCTCGCAGGAATGCGGCTCCCCGGCACAGGCAGCGACTGCAGCACGTCCTCCACCACCATCCGAGCGCTGACGTTCTTCACCCGCGCCGCCGGGCTCACGATCACCCGGTGCGCCAGACAGGCGGCGGCGAGCGCCTTCACGTCATCCGGGATCACGTAGTCGCGTCCCTGAATCAGCGCTCGCGCCTGGCAGGCACGGAACAGGCTGAGCGAGCCGCGCGGGCTGGCCCCGAGGTAAACGTCCGGATGGTCGCGGGTGGCGGAGACCACGTCGACCACGTACTGGCGGATCAGCCGATCGACGTGCACCTCGCGCACCGCCGTCTGCACCGCGAGCAGGTCCATATCAGACGCCACCTGCTGGAGCCCCTCGATCGGGTGGCGCCGCTGCTGGCTCTCCAGAATCTGGACCTCCTGGGCGCGGGCCGGGTAGCCAAGGTGGATCCGCAGCAGGAAGCGGTCGAGCTGCGACTCCGGGAGCGGGAACGTCCCTTCATACTCGATCGGGTTCTGGGTGGCGATCACCATGAACGGCTGAGGCAGCGGGTAGGTGACCCCATCGACGGTGATCTGCCGCTCCTCCATCGCCTCCAGCAGCGCCGCCTGCGTCTTGGGCGTGGCCCGGTTGATCTCATCGGCCAGCACGATCTGGGCGACGACCGGGCCAGGCCGGTACTCGAACTCCCCGGTCTTCTGGTTGTAGATGGACACACCGGTGACGTCGCTGGGTAGCAGGTCGGGGGTGAACTGCAGCCGCTTGAAGGTGCAGCCGATCGAGCGGGCCAACGACTTAGCAAGCATCGTCTTACCCACACCGGGCACGTCCTCCAGCAGAACGTGGCCCTGGCAGGCGAGCGCAATCAGCGCCAGCTCGGCTTCATCGCGCTTCCCGACGATGACCGTCTCGACGTTGGAAAGAATCGTTTGCAGCACTTCACCCGGGCTGGGCAATCCGGCCTCCTGGACTATTCGGCTCGAATGAGCAAGAGGCGACGCCAGGGCATAGCCCCGTCTTGGCTCTCCCGCGGCGCGCCGTCACCGTCCACCCGTCTGTCCCGCGGACGCTGGCAGCGCGCGTTAGGCGGCGCGGCCGGCCGGCGGGCCAGGGCGCGTGGCGGTTACTTGCCGTGGCACTTCTTGTACTTGCGCCCGCTCCCGCAGGGGCACGGGTCGTTGCGGCCGATCTTCTTGCCGGCCTGCACCGGCATCCTGGTCGGCGGCTCGTCGCGGTTCGTGTGCGTCGGCTGCTGCATCGGCGTGGGCCGCTGCGGCGGCCGGTTCAGCCGCACGTGGAAGATGCCGTGGACAACGTCATGGCGGATGGCGTCCACCAGCCCCTCGAATAGGCGATAGGCCTCCGCCTTGTACTCCACCAGGGGATCGCGCTGGCCGTAGGCGCGCAGCCCGATCCCCTCGCGCAGGTCGTCGATCGCGGTCAGGTGGCGGATCCAGTGCTGATCGATCACGCGCAGAATCCAGAGGCGCTCCACCAGCCGCATGTCCTCCTGGCCCATCTCCGCTTCGCGCCGGTCGTACACCGCGTCGGCCAGATCAACCAGGTGGTTGACCACCTCCTCGCGGGTGAGCCCCTCCAGGTCGTCAACCGACAGCTCGACGTCGGGCGGGAGTACCTGGCGCACCGCGCCGAGCATGCCCTCGACGTCCCACTCCGACGGATTCTCCGAGCCCAGGTAGTCCTGGACAATCCCCTGGAACGTCTCCTCCACCCAGGTCATGATCAGCGTGCGCAGGTCCTCCTCGGCCAGCACCCGCAGGCGCTCGCCGTAGATCACCTCGCGCTGCTTGTTCATCACGTCGTCGTACTCGACGACGTGCTTGCGAATGTCGAAGTTGTACGCCTCGACCTTCTGCTGGGCGTTCTCGATCGCCTTGGTGACCCAGGGGTGCTCCAGGGGCACGTCCTCCTCGAGCCCGAGCTTTTCCATCAGGCCGGCGATCTGGGAGCCGCCGAAGCGGCGCATCAGCTCGTCTTGCAAGGAGACGTAGAAGCGCGACGAGCCCGGGTCGCCCTGTCGCCCGGCGCGGCCACGGAGCTGGTTGTCGATGCGCCGGGATTCGTGGCGCTCGGTCCCGACGACGTGCAGCCCCCCCAGCGCTCGCACCACCTCGCCATCGCGCGCGGCTATCTCCTCAGCCTCGCGCCGCAGCGCCAGCCGCACCTCCTCGGGCGCCTGGCCTGAGTCGATGCCGCGCGCCGCCGCCAGGTCTTCCATCAAGCCGTCCGGGTTACCCCCGAGCAGAATGTCCACGCCGCGGCCGGCCATGTTCGTCGCGATCGTCACCATCTCCGGCCGCCCGGCCTGGGCAACGATCCACGCTTCACGCTCGTGGTTCTTCGCATTCAGCACGTGGTGGGGCACGCCTTCACGCAGCACCTTGCGGAGCCGCTCGAGGTCCTGCACCTCAAGCACTTCGGCCAGCTTGTCGATGGCGGCTGGGGCGAGAATGTCCAGGTCTGCCCCAAGCGCCCGGGCGATCGGGGCTAGCTCGGCCGGCCCCAACTCCTCCAGGGGCTTGCTGAGCGTCCGGTTCCACAGCTCGCGCTGCTTCTTATCAACCTTGTCGTTGGCGGCCAGCGCTTCCCGCAGCAGTGTTACCCGGGCCAACTGCTGAAGGTGGTAGGGCGACAGCCGCTGCGACACCAGCTCCGAGCGCTCGATCGAGACGGTCCCCACCAGCACCGGCCGGCGCCGGCAGTGCTGCGCCAGGATGTCGCGGGTGACCGCCCGGAACTTCGCCTCCTCGGTCTTGTACACCAGGTCGGGCAGGTCCTGGCGGATCATCGGGCGATGGGTCGGGATCACCACTACCGGCAGGTTGTAGATGCGGTGGAACTCGTCCCGCTCGGTCCAGGCCGTGCCCGTCATGCCGGCGAGCTTGGCGTACATGCGGAAGTAGTTCTGGAAGGTGATCCGGGCCAGGGTGACGTTCTCGCGCTGGACCCGTACCCCTTCCTTCGCTTCGATCGCCTGATGCAGCCCCTCGCTGTAGCGGCGCCCGTACATCAGGCGGCCGGTGAACTCGTCGACGATGATGATCTCGCCATCCTTGACGATGTAATCCCGGTCGTTCTTGAAAATGAACTGCGCCTTGAGCGCGTTCTCCAGGTAGTGCGTCAGCTCGTAGTTCTCGGGGGCGTAGATGTTCTCGACCCCGATCGCTCGCTCAACTCGCTCGATTCCCTCTTCGGTGAGCGTGATCGACTTGGTGCGTTCTTCGATCTCGAAATCGCGGCCCTCCTGGAGGTTGCGCACCACCCGCGCAAACAGCGCGTAGTAGTCCGCGGACTCCTCGGCCTGGCCGGAGATAATGAGCGGGGTGCGGGCCTCGTCGATCAGGATGTTGTCCACCTCGTCGACGATGGCGTAGTGCAGCTCCCGCTGCACCCGGTCGGACAACTGGACCACCATGTTGTCGCGCAGGTAGTCGAAGCCGAACTCGTTGTTGGTGCCGTAGGTGACATCGGCCAGGTACGCCTCGCGCCGCGGTACCGGCCGCCAGTGGTTCAACCGGTCGTCAGCGTGATTTGCCGGGTCGTTGAACGCGGGGTCATAGAGCCCGGCGAACTCGTGCGTGATCACCCCGACGCTCAGGCCAAGCGCGTGGTAGATACGCCCCATCCAGCCGCCGCCCAGGCGGGACAGGTAGTCGTTCGGCGTCACCAGGTGGCAGCCCTTGCCGGCGAGCGCGTTCAGATACAGCGGCAGCGTCGCGACGAGCGTCTTGCCCTCGCCCGTCTTCATCTCAGCGATCTTGCCCTGGTGCAGCACCACTCCCGCGATGATCTGGACGTCGAAATGGCGCTGCCCGAGCGTCCGCCGGGCCGCTTCGCGGACCGCCGCGAACGCCTCCGGCAGCAGGCTGTCCAGGTCCTCGCCGGCCAGGAAACGGCCGCGGAACTCGGTGGTCTTGTCGCGGAGCTGCTGGTCGCTGAGCGCCTGGAACTGCGGTTCCAGCGCGTTGACGCGCTGGACGACCGGCTCGAGCTTACGCACCTCGCGGGCGCTCGGGTCGCCCAGGAGCTTCTGCAGGAAATTCACGGACGAATGCCTCGAGGGAAGTACACCCCCCAATCCTACCAAATGGGGGTCCTCGCGCGGGCAGCTTTCCCCCCCCGGACTGCCGCGGCGGGTGTTGCGTCCCGTGTCCGGGGCAGATTAGACGGGCGCGCCGAAAAGGGCGCCGACCGATTCGCCGGTGTGGATGCGGCTGATCGCTTCCCCGAACAGCGCCGCTGTGGACAGCACCCGCATCGTGTCCAGGCGCTTCGGCGGGTCGAGGCGGATAGTGTCGGTGCAGACGAACTCCCGGATCGGGGCGCCGCGGAGCCGCTCGACCGCCGGGCCGGAGAGCACGGCATGGACGCAACTGGCGTAAATGTCCTTCACCCCGGCCTGCTGGAGCACCTGGACCGCGCCCATGAGCGAGCCGGCGCTGTCGACCTCGTCGTCCACCACAATGGCGGTCTTGCCCCGCACGTCACCGATGACGTTCAGCGACTCGATCATGCCGGTGTTGCCTGCGCGGCGCTTCTCGATGATCGCCAGTGGGGCGTTGACCAGCTCGGCGAAGTTGCGCGCCTTCTTGGCGAAGCCGATGTCGGCCGACACGACGACCGGGTCGAGCAACTCCAGGCCGCGGAAGTAGTCGGACAGGATGTGTACCGCGGTCAGCTCGTCGACCGGGATCTTGAAGAAGCCCTGCACCTGACCAGCGTGTAGGTCCATGGTCAGGACGCGGTCCGCGCCCGCCACCTGGATCAGGTCGGCCAGCAGCCGGGCGGTGATCGGAACGCGCGGCTGGTCCTTCTTGTCCGAGCGGCCGTAGGCGAAGTAGGGAATGACCGCGGTGACTCGCCTGGCCGAGGCGCGCTTGAGCGCGTCGAGCATGATGAGCAGCTCCATCACGCTGCGGTTCACCGGCGAGCAGGTGGGCTGGACGACGAAAACGTCGTGCTCGCGGACGTTCTGGTTGATTTTGACGAAGATGTTCTCGTTAGAAAATTCGAAGACCTCCGCGCGGCCCTGCTCAATGCCCAGGTAGCGGCAGATCGCCGCGCATAGCGCCGGGTGCGCATTCCCAGAAAAGATCGTTAGGTCCCTAAACACGGGTCCTCACCACCCACCACCCGACCAGCGCGCAAGACGAGAGCGCGGCAAACACCGCGTTCCTGCGTGCTCGCCGCGCCCCTCCATGGATGCGTTACGCGCCCGGAGCGGGATTCGGGATGAACTGGGGCCGGGGCTGCGGCGCTGGCCGATCCACTGGGCGGCTCTCCGGAGTGGGGGCCTGGGGCGCTTCGGGCGTCGTCGGCTCAGCCGGCTCGCCCTCCGCCTCGCGGAAGATCCGCATCAGCGCCTCGCCCTCCAGCGTCTCCGCCTTGCACAGCTCGTCCGCGAGCCGATCCAGCACGTCGCGGTGGGTGACGATGATCTCCTCGGCACGCTTCCAGGCCGTGTCGATCAGCCGCCGCACCTCCTCGTCGATCGCCTCGGCGACGCGATCGCTGTAATTCTTCTGCTCGCCCAGCTCGCGGCCAAGGAAGATCATCTCCTCCTTGTGGCCCAGCGCGACCGGGCCGAGCCGCTCGCTCATCCCGTACTCGCAGACCATCTTGCGGGCGATGTTGGTGGCGTTCTCGATGTCGTTCGAGGCGCCGGTGCTGATCTCGTTGAACACCACCTTCTCAGCCACCTGGCCACCAAGCGCCGCGGCGATGCGGTCCTCGAACTGGCTCTTGGTCCAGAGGTAGCGGTCCTCTGGCGGGAGCGCCCGGGTATAGCCGCCCATCATCCCGCGCGCAATGATGGAGACCTTGTGCAGCGGATCATGGTTCGGCAGGTAGTACATGCACACCGCGTGGCCGCCCTCGTGATAGGCGGTGATCCGCTTCTCCCGTTCGGAGATGATCCGGCTCTTGCGTTGCGGCCCGGCGATGACCCGGTCAATCGCCTCCTCCAGCTCGATCATCGAGATCGTCTTCTTGTTGCGCCGCGCCGCGAGAATCGCCCCCTCGTTGATCAGGTTCGACAGGTCGGCACCAGAGAAGCCCGGCGTCTGCTTGGCCAGCACGTCCAGGCTCACCGTCTTGTCGAACGGCTTGCCTTTGGCGTGGACCTCCAGGATCGCCCGGCGGCCATTGATGTCCGGCGCCGGCAGCACCACCTGGCGGTCGAAGCGGCCCGGCCGCAGCAGCGCCGGGTCCAGCACGTCCGGGCGGTTGGTGGCGGCGATCACGATCACGTTGGTGTTCGTATCGAAGCCATCCATCTCCACCAGGATCTGGTTCAGCGTCTGCTCACGCTCATCGTGGCTGCCGCCCAGGCCGGCGCCGCGCTGGCGGCCGACCGCGTCGATCTCGTCCACGAACACAATGCACGGTGCGTTGCGCTTCGCCTGGTCGAACAGATCCCGCACCCGGCTGGCGCCGACGCCGACAAACATCTCGACGAACTCGGAGCCCGAGATCGAGAAGAACGGCACGCCCGCCTCCCCGGCCACCGCGCGGGAGAGCAGCGTCTTGCCGGTGCCGGGCGGGCCGACTAGCAGCACGCCTTTGGGGATACGCGCCCCCAGCGCTGAGAACTTCTCCGGGTACTTCAGAAACTCCACGACCTCCTGGAGCTCCTGCTTCGCCTCCTCCACGCCCGCCACGTCGGCGAACGTCACCGTCGGCTTGTTGCCCATGAACATCCGGGCCCGGCTCTTGCCGAACGACAGCGCCTGGTTGTTGCTCCCCTGCGCCTGCCGCATCATGAACAGCAGGATCACCCCGAAGAACACCAGCGGGAGCAGGTTCACCAGCAGCCCGAGCCAGTTGGTAAACGGCGGCGGAGTCTCGACGGTGTAGTTGACCTGCTGGAGCTGCTCCGGCGTCACCCCGTAGACCTGGAGGAGCTGCGGCACGGAGATGTCGTTCTCCTTGCGCGCCGTCAGCTTCCCGCGCCCGGTCCAGTCGACCGTGAGCTTGTCGTCGGACGCGGTGATCTTGGTGATCTGGCCGGACTTGACGCCCTGGGCGACCTCGCTCAGACTGATCTGCGTATTGTCGCGCTCCGCGGCCGGCTGCACGACAGTGAAGAACAGTGCAATGATCGCGACCAGGATGATGAGATAGACGAAGCTATTGCGGAGCCACTTGGTATCCATGGCTCTGGGACCCTCCGCGCGACTGCCTGACCGACGCTTTCCGTATCCCGTCGTCGGATCGAAGCGCCGCCTGGGCCAGTATACCAGACGCCTGCCTCCGCTCTGAACCTTACCGCGGGCCCGGTTCGCCCTCGGCTTCGCCGTCCTCCATGCTGATATACCGCTCGCGCTTCAGGACGCCGATATACGGGAGATTGCGATACCGTTCCGCGTAATCCAGGCCGTAGCCGACGACGAAACGGTCCGGGATAACAAAACCGACGTAATCGACCTCGATGTTCACCGGCCGCGCCTTCTGCTTCAGCAGTAGCCCGCACACCTTCACGCTGGCTGGACGGCGCACGGCGAGCGTGCGCAAGATGTATTTCAGCGTCAGCCCGGTGTCGATGATGTCCTCGACCACGAGCACATCCTTGCCATCGACCGATTCATCCAGGTCCTTGAGGATGCGCACCACGCCGCTAGACCGGGTGCTGGCGCCGTAGCTGGAGATCGCCATGAAGTCGATGGCCAGCGGCAGCCGGATCGCTCGCGCCAGGTCCACCATGAACATGATCGCGCCCTTGAGGATGCCGATCAGCAGCAGGTCGCGCCCGGCATAGTCGTGGGTGATCTGCTCGCCCAGCGCCGCGACGCGCCGCTGCAGCGCCTGCTGGTCGATCAGCACCTCTTCGATGTCGGCGTCCAGGTCAGCCCCCATCTGCGCCTCCTGCTCTCTTGCCGCTCTCGTCCAGCTCCAGGCGGAGCGCCCGCCGTGCCCCCGCCGGCACCCGGGCGCACTCCGCCACTGGTAACCCGGAGACCCAGACCGGCACCCCCCGGGCCAGCACAACGAGCGCGCGCGCGCGCTCCGCCTGGGGCAGCTTGCGATCGATGAAGACGTCCTTCAGCGGCTTGCTGCCCGGGGCTCCCAGCGGCCGGTAGCGGTCGCCAGGGCGACGCGGGCGGACACGCAGCGGCTGGCTGGCCAGCGCTGCGTCGAGCCAGGCGGCGCCAGGTTCCTGGCGGAAACGCTCGGGCGCGTCGCGCAGCTCGGCCCGGACAACGCGCCCATCGGGCAGGGGTACCGCCCCCGGGACCGGTAGCGGAAGCTCGAACGACGGCCCGGGTGTTGAAGGGCCCAGCCCGCGGGCGAGCGTCAGCCAGCGCCCCTCGCGCTCTGCCGCGAGCCCACCGGGCAGATCCAGGCGACGCCGTCGGCCGGGTGTGACAGCAAGCCGAGCGAGCGCGTCGAGGTGAGCCCGGCCGATCTCACCCGAGGGCTCAAGAGTGCGAACGGCGGCCCGGAGCAGGTAGGGCTGTAGCAGGTCGTCCACCCCGGCCAGCCGCTCGGTGTCCAGGCGCACCGCACGCTCACCTACCTCAACCAGCATGGGCCAGTAGCGCGCAATGGCGGCGTCCAGCACATCGACCGTCTCGGCAGCCCAGCGGGACAGGCTGAGCAGGCCGCGCCGAGCGTGGGGCGCCTGCCGCTCGAGCGCCGGCAGGAGCTCCCGGCGGACCCAAACGCGACGATAGCGCCGATCCTCATTGCTCGGGTCGTCGCGATAGGGCAGCCCGCGTGCTCGGCAGAAGGCACCCGTCGCCGCGCGCGAGACCTCCAGCAGGGGCCGCTCGACCTCGAGATGGTCCCAGGAGGAGGGACAGTCCACGTCCAGCGGCGGGGCGAGGGCCGCCCGATCCAGCCGAGTCCGTGGTCGCATCCCGACTAGCCCGTACACGTTCGTGCCGCGCAGCGTGTGCAGCAGGATGGTCTCCAGCCGGTCATCCTCCGTGTGGGCGACGTACACCCGCTCTGCTCCCAGGGCGGCGGCATGACAGCCGAGCACCTGGTAGCGGGCGTGCCGCGCCGCCGCCAGGGTGGAGAGCCGATGCTGCGCTCGGTAGGCCCGCACATCCACGTGGAGCACCGCGCAGGGCGCGGCTAGCCGCTCGGCCAGCGCCACCACACTGGCGGCATCCTCGTCGGCGTCGCGCCCGCGCAAGTGATGGTGGACGTGCGCCAGACGCAGCCGTCCGGGCGGCAGCGCCGCGGCCAGCGCAGCGGCGAGGGCGACCGAGTCGCGCCCACCGGACACCGCAGCCAGCGCGGGGCCATTGCCCGGCGGAAAGCGACGCAGGTGGGTGGCAACCGCCTGCTCGACCTCGTTGGACACCCGCGGTCAGCTCCCGCCGGAGAACAGGCTCAGCCAGGCCTCCAGCGGAGTCTGCTGCTCCACCGGCGGCCGAGGCGCGGGGGCGGCGGGCTTCGCCATTGCGGTCGCGGCGCGCTTCGGCAGGTTCTCCCCCACCACGTCGACCGCGGTATCGCCGGGCATCACCAGCCCCAGCTCCTCGCGGGCCACCCGCTCCACGTACTCGTCGCTGCGGCGGTACATCAGCTCGTTCTGCAGGCGGATGTTCTCCACGGCCAGGCCATCCACGGTCCGTTGCAGCTCGGCGACCTGCTGCGCCATGCGGCGGCTCTCCACCGCCTGCTGCCCGGTGGCGTACAGGGCATAGCCAAGCGCGGGGAACACCAGCGCCAGCGCCAGCTTGCGCGCGAGGATCTGCGGCCCGCCGGCCATGCTAGCTGCCCTCCGCGAGCCGCGCTGCGCGGACCCGCTCGCTCAGCGGGGGGTGCGATCCGAGCAGGACCACCGACCAGCGCGGCGGCATCCATTCCACCAGATTCAGCCGAGCCAGGCGTCGCAGCGCCGCCGCGAACGCCGCCGGCCGGCCGGTGAGGCGCCAGGCGAAGCGGTCTGCCTCCCGTTCCAGCGAGCGGGCGACGGCGTTGGCGAGGGGCGCCACGGCCAGGGAGAACAGCTCGGCGCCGAGCAGCACCAGCGGGAGCGCGGCGCGATCCGCCAGCGTGGTGCCGCCGATGGCCGCCAGCAGCCAGGGGCCGGCGAGAGCAGCGAGCGCGATTCCGAGCCCGGCGATGACGAGCTGGGTCAGCACCAGCCGGGGGATGTGCCCGAGCACGTGGTGGCCAAGCTCGTGGGCGACCACGGTCTCGATCTCCTCGTCCGTGAACTTCTCCAGCAGGGTATCCGTGAGCAGCACCCGGCGCGACCGCCCGAGCCCGATCACCGCCGCGTTCGCCCGTCGCGTCCGCCGGCTGAAGTCGAGCGTGACGACCGCAGCCAGCGGGGCGTGCGCCCTATCGAACAGCGTCCGAATGCGGGTGACCAGCGCTGGATCCTGAACAGGCTGCACCCGGAAAAACAGCGGCAGCAGCACGTAGGGGAGCAGGAACGTGAGGGTCAGCGTGGCGACGCCGGTGAGGAGGCCAAAGGGCAGCCACCAGAGCGCGCCGGCCAGCTCCAGGCTCCCGTAGAACGCCAGCAGCGCCAGGGCGGCGAGCGCCAACCCGAACCCGGTCGCCTTCAGCCAGTCCACCAGCCAGCCACGCGGCGTCTGGCGCGACAGCCCGTAGCGCCAGGCCAGCGTATAGCCGCTCACATAACTCGCGGGCAGCAGCGCGACCACCAGGACAAGCAGGACGATAGTTACGTCCAGGATGGTTGCCGGCCAGAGGGGCAGCCGGACGGTGAGGGCTCGCCAGAGGCGGGTGGAGGCGCCGCTCCACCACAGGACCGCGGGCGCCAGCAGCGAGATCAGCGTGGAGAGCAGGAACAGCCGCCGGCTCGCGGTCCCGTAGCGCCGTGCCTCGGCGTCGTCGAAGGCAATCATTGGCTCGTCCACGAGAGGCCCGACGCCGCGTCCGCGTTCAGGTCAGTCGTCACCTGGCGCTCATCCGTACCCTTCGCCGGCGCGGCGCTGGTATCGACCGTGACCAGGTACAGTTCGAAGCTTCCGCTGGGCGAGGCGAGGAACGCGAGCTGGTGTCCATCGGGCGACCAGACCGGCGAGCGTACGGACTCGGCGCGCGAGACGCGCCCATCCCCACTTCCATCTGCTCGGATCACGTGCACCGAGGTTCGGTCCTCCTCGCGGGCGACGTAGGCGATCCACTGGCCATCCGGCGACCAGGCGGGGTCCAGCGCCCCCTGGCTGGTGGCCGTCACCGGCGAAACCGCTTTGGAATCGAGCTCATAGCGGTAGATCTGGCTCAGCCCATTGCGAAAGCCGGTGAAGGCGATCGTCTTGCCATCGGGCGACCAGGCCGGGCTTTCGACCGCGTCCAGGCCACTGTTGGCGCTGACAAGCTGGCGCTTGCCACTGCCATCCGCCTGCATCACCCAGAGCATCGGGTTGTACGAATTGGAGTCCGAGGTGAACGCCAGGCGCTGCCCGTCGGGCGACCAGGCCGGGCTGAAGGCCCAGTCATCGTCCTGCAGGATGGGCGACTGGCTATCCGTCAGGCGCTGGGGATTGGAGCCATCGCGATTCATCACGAAGATTTCCGAGAAGTTCTCAGCCCGGAACACGTAGGCGAAGCGGGTCCCATCGGGTGACCAGCGGGGCTGTCGCCAGCTCCCTCCGGTCGTGAACTGCCGCAGCTTGCCCCCCTGGATCAGCCAGAGGTCGCCGTTGCGCACCGCCAGCAGCGACCCGGCCGGCTCGGTGGCGAGCTGCTGAATTGCCGGGCTGAGTGTGGCCGGCGCGGCACAGGCGCTCAGAAGCAGCGCCGCCAGGAGAAGCACCGCGAACCGCGAGACTGGCATGGCAGCCCTTAGATACCACCACCCGGCCAGGCCGGGCAAGCGACCCGAGCGATCCGGCAGCGCGCCGCCGCCCGGCCTGGCGCAACTGTGGCTCGGCTGTGACCCGGCGGTGTACCGCCGCGGCCCACGATCGCGCCGTCGCGTAGTGTCAGGCTAGTCGAGCGGGGTGCTGAATCGGACGCCAGCGATCCGAGCTTCGAGCCCAGCGCGACACCGGGCCTCAGGCTGGCACCCGCGATGGCTCCGCGACGAGGTAGTCCGAGAGCGGCTCGACCCGGAACTCCAGCCCCGCCTCTAGCGCCTCCACCACCGCGCTGAGGGTGTCCAGTGCGGTGAAGCAGGGGATGCGCCGCTCTACCGCCGCCCGCCGAATCGCGAAGCCGTCGCGGAGCGGGCGACGATCGCCAGTGAGCGTGTTCACCACTGCCTGCACCTCGCCCTGCTGAATCGCGTCCAGCACGTTCGGCCGCCCCCCGTCCAGCTTCTTGGTGATCAGCCGGACAGGCAAGCCATACGCCTGGAGCATCTTTGCTGTCCCCTCGGTCGCCGCCAGGCGGCAGCCCAGGCGGTGCAGCCGCGCCGCGAGCTGCGCGGCCAGCGGCTTGTCACGGTCGGCGATGGAGAGCAGGAATGTGGCTCCCCGCGGCGGCATCAGCCCGGCCGCGATGAGCGCCTTGGCGAGCGCGGCGTGGTAGTCGCGGTCCACCCCCATCACCTCGCCGGTCGACTTCATCTCCGGCCCCAGGTAGCTATCGACCATCGGAAGCTTGGACATCGAGAATACGGGGGCCTTGACCGCGAACAGCGGCCGCGGCGGGACCAGCCCGCCCATCCAGCCCAGCTCGGCGAGCGTCTGGCCGATACCGATACGCGTCGCCAGGTCGACCATCGGCACTCCGGTCGCCTTGGTCAGGAACGGCACGGTGCGGCTGGCGCGCGGGTTCGCCTCGAGCACGTACACCTGGCCCTGGTAGACCACGTACTGAACGTTGAACAGCCCCTTGATCCCCAAGCCCCGGCCGAGCCGGACGGTGTACTCGACGACCCGGCGCGCCTGGTCGTCGGTCAGGCTGCGGGCGGGGTAGACCGCGATGCTGTCGCCCGAGTGCACTCCGGCACGCTCGATATGCTCCATGATCCCGGGCACCAGGACGTCGATTCCGTCGGCGATGGCGTCGACCTCGATCTCGGTGCCCTCGAAGTACTTGTCGATCAGCAACGGGTGGCGGGGCGAGATCTCGACCGCGGAGGCGGCATAGCCGCGCAGGTCGTCTTCGTCACGGGCGATCGCCATCGACCAGCCGCCCAGCACGTAGGAGGGGCGCACGATCACCGGGTACCCCAGCCGGCGCGCCGCGGCGAGGGCGTGCTCGGTGCTGAAGACGGTGGTCCCCGGCGGCTGCGGGACGCCGACCCGCCGCGCCGTCTCCTCGAAGCGCGCCCGATCCTCGGCCCGGTCGATCGCGTCGTGATCGCTGCCGAACAGCGGATAGCCGGCGCGGGCGAGCGGGTCGGCGAGGTTGATCGCCGTCTGCCCGCCGAACTGGGTCAGCACCGCCGGGGGATAGCCGCCGCGCGCCCCGGCCCACTCCGCCCCGCCGCTCGCCGTTGGGAGGCTTTCGTTGTCGAGCACGTCCCGCACCGACTCTTCGTCCAGCGGCTCGAAGTACAGTCGGCTGGAGGCATCGAAGTCGGTGCTGACGGTCTCCGGGTTGCTGTTGACCATGATGCTCCGCACCCCGGCCTCGCGCAGCGACTTGGCCGCGTGCACGGAGCAGTAGTCGAACTCGATGCCCTGGCCGATTCGGATCGGCCCGGAGCCGAGCACGACCGCCTTGAGCTCCTCCAGCGGCGGTGCTTCGTTCTCTGTCTCGTAGGTGCTGTAGAAGTAGGGCGTCTGCGCCTCGAACTCGGCGGCGCAGGTATCCACCATCTTGTAGACCGGCCGGACGCCGGCCAGGATGCGCTGCTCGCGCACCTGCTCGGGCAGGCGGTCTACCAGGTGCCCGATCTGCACGTCGGAGAAGCCCAGCCGCTTCGCCTGGCGTAGCAGCGCCGGGCTGAGCGGCTCGGACAGCAGCCGCCGCTCCATCTGCACCAGGTTCGCCAGCTTGTCGACGAAGAAGCGGTCCCAGCCGCTGCGCCGGGCGATCGTCTCCGGGTCCACCCCCCGCCGCAGCGCCGCCATGATCGCCCAGAGCCGCTGGTCGTTCGGGGTGTCGATGAGCGCTCCCAGCGGCCCGGCCAGCACGTCGTCCCGCGGCCCCTGGCTCCACTCAGCCGGCTCCCAGAGCAGGCTGCGGCCGCGAAACTCCAAGGAGCGCACCGCCTTCTGGAGCGCCGCCTCGAAGCAGCGGTCGATCGCCATCACCTCGCCGGTCGCCTTCATCTGGGTCCCGAGGGTGCGATCGCCGGTGGTGAACTTGTCGAACGGCCAGCGCGGAATCTTCACCACCAGGTAGTCCAGCGCCGGCTCGTAGGCCGCGCAGGTCCGCCCGGTCACCGCGTTCTGGATCTCGTCCAGCCGCTTGCCGAGCGCGATCTTGGCCGAGACCCGAGCGATCGGGTAGCCCGTCGCCTTGGAGGCGAGCGCCGACGAGCGCGAGACGCGCGGGTTGACCTCAATGACGTAGTACTGCCGCGAATGCGGGTCCAGCGCGAACTGGATGTTGCAGCCGCCCTCGATCCCCAGCGCCCGGATGATCCGCAGCGCCGAGGAGCGCAGCATCTGGTACTCGATGTCGGAGAGGGTCTGGCTGGGGGCGACGACGATGGAGTCGCCGGTGTGAACCCCCATCGGGTCCACATTCTCCATGTTGCACACGGTGATGCAAGTGTCCGCGCCATCCCGCATCACCTCGTACTCCAGCTCCTTCCAGCCGAGCAGCGAGCGCTCGACCAGCACCTGGCCGATGGGGCTGGCGCTGATTCCGGAGGCGGCGACCGTCCGGAGCTGGCCCTCGTTGGTCGCGAATCCGCCCCCGGTCCCGCCCAGCGTGAACGCCGGGCGGATCACCACCGGATAGCCGATCTGGTCCGCGAAGCGGACCGCGTCCTCCACATTCGTGGCGATCGTGCTGTCCGGAACCGGCTCGCCGATGGCGCGCAGCAGCCGCTTGAACAAGTCTCGGTCCTCGGCCTGGCGAATCGCACTGAGCGGCGTCCCGAGCAGGCGGACGCCGTAGCGGTCCAGCACGCCGGCTTCAGCCAGGGCGACGGCGAGGTTGAGCCCGGTCTGCCCGCCGAGCGTCGCCAGCAGCCCCTCGGGCCGCTCGCGCCGAATGATCCGCTCGACCACCTCGACCGTCAGCGGCTCGACGTAGACGACGTCGGCGATCTCCGGGTCGGTCATGATCGTGGCCGGATTGGAGTTGACCAGGATGGCGCGGACGCCCTCCTCGCGCAGCGCCCGGCACGCCTGGGTGCCGGCGTAGTCGAACTCCGCCGCCTGGCCGATGACGATCGGCCCGGAGCCGATGACCAGAACAGATTCGACCGAGCTCATGCGCCTCCCCTGCTCCTGCTCGCCGCCAGGCGGAGAAAGCGGTCAAAGACCGGCTGGCTATCCTGCGGCCCTGGGAAGCCCTCCGGGTGGTACTGGAGCGAGAACGCGGGCAGCTCCCGGTGCTCCAGCCCCTCCACCGAGCCGTCGTTGAGATTCACGTGGCTGATCCAGAATCCGCTCGCCTCCAGCGCGGGCGAGCGATCGACCTGGAACTCGTGGTTCTGCGTCGTCACCGTCACCTTGCCTGTCTCGAGCTCCAGCACCGGGTGGTTGCCCCCGTGGTGCCCGTAGGGGAGCCGGCTGGTGGTGGCGCCGGCCGCCTGGCCGAGCACCTGGTGACCGAGGCAGATGCCAAACGTGGGGACCGCGTGCTCCAGCAGCGCCCGCGCCAGCTTCACCAGTGGCGGAAGCTGGGCCGGGTCGCCCGGGCCGTTCGTCAGCAGCACCCCATCTGGAGCCAGCGCCCGCACCTGCTCGAACGTGGTGTCCCACGGCACCAGCAGCACCTGCGCCCCGCGGCGCCGAAGCGAGCGGACGATGTTCGCCTTGGCGCCGCTGTCGACCACGACGACGCGCGGGCCGTCGCCCCGGCTCGTCACCTGGGCCACGCCCTCCACGTAGCCACTCGTCTCCGCCACCAGCGGCAGATCGGACAGCGGCGTCACCGCGCGCGCCGCCTCCACCAGCCGCGCCTGCTCCGCCGCGGTCCACTGCCCCGGCTTCTGCCGCAGCACCGCCCGCAGCGCGCCCCGGGCGCGGATGCGCTTCACCAGCGCCCGCGTATCCACTCCGGCGATGCCGGGAATGCCGTGGCGGCGCAGGTAGGCATCGAGCGATTCCTGGGCTGCCCAGTGGTGGTACGTCGCGCTCAGCTCGCGAATGATGAAGGCGCGAATCCAGGGGCGCTCGGACTCCGATGCCTCTGGCGAGACGCCGTAGTTGCCTACCTGCGGGTGGGTGAGCACGACCATCTGCCCGGCGTAGGAGGGATCGGTGGCGATCTCCTGGTAGCCAGTCATGCTCGTGTTGAAGACGACCTCGCCCTCCGCCGGGACGTCCGCCCCGAACGGTTCGCCCAGCCAGACCGAGCCGTCCTCCAGGGCGAGCAGCGCGTTAGCCATGAACCTGCGCCTCCAGTTGGTGGGCTACCGTGCCGTTCACCATCGTCAGCACCACGCGCCCATGCAGACGCTCGCCGTCGAGCGGGGTGTTCTTGCCTTTCGAGCGGAAGCGGGCCGCGTCGACCGTCCACTCGGCCAGTGGGTCCAGCAACACCAGGTCCGCCGCGGCGCCAGGCCGCAGCGAGCCGGCGTCCAGCCCGAAGACGCGGGCCGGATCGCACGTCAGCCGCGCGATCAGCGTTGCTAAGGGTATCCGACCCGTGTGAACCAGGCGCATCAGCAGCCCGAAGGCGGTCTCCAGCCCGGAGATCCCCGGCGCCGCCGCCCCTAGCTCGCACTCTTTGTCCACCCGGGCGTGCGGGGCATGGTCGGTGGCGATGCAGTCGATCACACCCGCTCCGAGCGCCCACTGGAGCGCCTCGCAGTCCTCGGCGCTACGCAGTGGCGGGTTCACCCGGCAGCGGGCATCGTAGGGCGGGGTAGCGTGCGCCCCCGCCAGCCAGTCGTCCGTCAGGAGCAGGTGGTGCGGGGTCACCTCCGCGCTGACACGGATCCCCTCCTCCTTCGCTCGCTCGATCAGCCGCGCCGCGGCGCGCGTGCTCACGTGGGCCACGTGCAGCCGCCCGCCGGTCAGCCGTGCCAGCGCCAGGTCACGCGCCACCGCGATCTCCTCCGCCTCGGCCGGGACCCCGGGCAGCCCGAGGCGGGCAGAGACCGGCCCCTCGTTCATCACCGTGCCCGCGGCCAGGTCGGCGTCTTCACAGTGGTCCACGATGGGCCGCCCGGTGAGCAGGGAGTATTCGAGCGCGTGGCGCATCAGCCGGCTGGTCGCCACCTGCCGGCCGTCATCGGAGAAGGCGACCGCGCCGGCCTGGGCCATGTCCGCCATCTCGCTCAGCTCCTGGCCCTGCTGGCCCTTGGTGACCGTTCCGATCACCTGGACCCGCGCCAGGCCGAGCCGGCGTGCGACGTCCTGGACGTAGGCGACATCCGAGGCGGTGTCAATCGTCGGCAAGGTATTGGGCATGGCGCAGACCGTCGTGAAGCCGCCGGCGAGCGCCGCGGCTGTGCCGGTGGCGATCGTCTCTTTGTGCTCGTAGCCCGGCTCGCGCAGGTGGCAGTGGAGGTCGACGAAGCCGGGTGCGACGACAAGGCCCCGAGCATCGATCACCACCTCGCCGGCGGCGGCGCCCGTCTCCTGCGCCATCCCGACGACCCGGCCGCCCTCGACCACCACGTCCAGCACCTGATCCACGCCACGCGCCGGGTCGATCACCCGGCCGCCAACGATCCGCGTCCGTCTCATGCTGCCTCCTGGCCCTGGTTCCCGCCGAACAGCAGGTACAGCAGCGCCATCCGGACCGCGACCCCGTTGGTAACCTGCTGCTCGATGGCCGACTGCGCCGAGGTGGCGACCTCAGGCTCGATCTCTACCCCCTCGTTCATCGGGCCCGGGTGGAGAATCAGCGCCCCCGGCTTCGCCAGCGCCAGCCGCTCCTCGTTCAGCCCGTAGGTGCGAGTGTATTCGCGCAGACTTGGCAGCAGTCCACTGGACTGCCGTTCGCGCTGGAGCCGCAGCACCATCACAACGTCTGCTCCGCGCAGCGCCCGGGCGGGGTCCACCTCCACCTCGACGCTCCAGGGGAGCTGTGCGCGGGGCGGCAGGCTCGCCGGCGGCAGCAGCGTGGGCGGGCCGCAGAGCACCACCCGCGCCCCCAACTTCGCCAGCCCCCAGGCGTTGGAGCGGGCGACGCGGCTATGCAGGATGTCGCCCAGGATGACGACCTTCAGCCCGGCGACGCGGCCGAGCCGCTCGCGGATGGTGAACAGGTCGAGCAGTGCCTGGGTGGGGTGCGCGTGCCAGCCATCGCCGGCATTGATGACCCGGGCGTCCACACTGCGGGCGACCAGGTACGGCGCCCCGGCCTCCGAGTGGCGCATCACCACCACATCCGCCCCGAGCGCGCGCAGGGTGCGAATGGTGTCGATCAGGGATTCACCCTTGGTCACACTGCTCTGGCTGGCCGAAATGCTCACCACGTCGGCGCCAAGGTTCTTCGCCGCCAGCTCGAACGAGACCCGCGTGCGGGTGCTGGCCTCATAGAACATGTTGACCACCGTCTTGCCCCGCAGAGCCGGCACCCGAGCGACCGGCCGACGCAGGATCTCTTTCATCGCCGCGGTGTTCGCCAGCACCGCTTCGATCTCGGCCGGGGCGAAGTCGTCCAGGTCCAGCACGTGCCGCCGACCCCGCCAGGAGGAGGGCGGCCGGGATGGCGCGGCCTCGGGCAGCGCCGCGCTGTCGCGCGTGATCTGGGAGATGCTTGTGTCGATCATTGGCGCTCCCCTCCATTGCCGTATGGCGCCGGCTTGCGCAGGACGACCTCATCCACCCCGTCGATCTCCGCGAGGTGAACCTCCACCGTCTCGTCGCGCGAGGTCGGCAGGTTCTTCCCAACATAGTCCGGGCGAATCGGCAGCTCGCGATGCCCGCGATCAACCAGCACCAGCAGGCGAATCGCCCGCGGCCGCCCAAAGTCCATTAGCGCATCCATCGCCGCGCGGACGGTGCGGCCGGTGAACAGGACGTCGTCGACCAGGATGACCGTGCGGTCGGTGATGTCGAGCGGGATCACGCTCGGGGCGAGCGACCGGTTACGCGCCCGGAACAGGTCGTCGCGGTACAGCGTGATGTCCAGCTCGCCCACCGCCGGCCGGCGCTCCTCGAACTCGAAGATGGCGCGGGCCAGACGCTGCGCGAGCGGCACCCCGCGGCGCCGGATGCCGACGAACACCAGGTTCTGGACGTCGCCATCGCGCTCGACGATCTCGTGCGCCATGCGGGTGATCGCGCGGCGCACCCCATCGCCATCCAGAATCAGCACCGCGCGGCCGCGGTCGAGGCGTGGCTGGTCAGCCATAGCGGCCAGCCTCCCGCGCAGGGCAAAAAAAACGCCCGCCCGCGCACACGGGACGGACAGACATCAGTAGACAACGAGGCATCTGCTCACTCCCTTCCCGGTCTCGCAGGGCCGGACTTAAAGGGCGGCCGGACAAGTCAGCCAGGCGCATTCTACGGCTCGCACACGACGCCGCGCAAACGCCGGCCTCCTTGCATACGATGACGCGTTCTTATATCGTTTGCACAATCGCGAGGGTAGGTCGCGGGCAGACAGACGCTTTGCCTTGTGCAGAGCACCGGAGGTTGCGCCTTGGTCACTGTCGCCGACGTCCTGCGACTCGCGCTCCCGCCTGGCACCCGCGTCATCGTCGGGGAGCAGCAGCTTCGCCTCCCCGTCACCTGGGCCCGCAGCATCCGCGGCCGTTCGGCCCTGCTGGCCGGGCTGGAGCGAGGCGAGCTCTTGCTGCTGTCGCTCGAGCGTTCCACTCAGCCCGTAGACGACCGCTCCCTGACCCTGCTGATTCAGGACCTGGTGGCCGCTGGGGCCAGCGCACTCTGCTGCGTCGGCCAGCTCCCACCCCGGGCGGTCGAGAGCGCCGCGCAGCAGCAGCTCCCCTTGCTGCAGCTTCCCTCCGGTACCGACCTGGCCGAGGTGGAACGCCGTGTGGTGGCGCTGGTCGTCGACCGGGAATCGGGGCTTCGCCAGCGGGTCGAGGAGGTGCACGAGCGGCTCATCGCCAGCCTGGTCGAAGATCGTGGCCCGCTGCCGCTGCTGGAAACGCTCGCCTCCGCGAGCGGCAAGGCGGTCCTGGCGCTCGACGAGTACCTGCAGGCCGCGGACAGCGCCGGGCTCGATCCCCGGGTCGTCCCACGGGTCGTCCATGGGATACGTGATTACCTGCTGAGCCGCTGGGATCGCACCGGCCGTCCCCGGCAGGTCTGGACGATCCCGGTCGACGCCGGCGCCGGCGAGCGCCAGGTGGCAGTGGCGATCCCGCTCGTGCTCAAGGGGACGCCGGTCGGCGCCCTGTGCCTGGTTGGCCCGGAAGCGGCCTTTTCCGACTACGACGAGCGGATCGCCCTACGGGCTGCCTCGGTGCTGGTGCTCGAAGTCGCCAAGCAGCGCGCGGTGGAGGCAGCGCGGCTGCGGCTCCAGGGCGAGTTCCTGGACGATTTGCTGGCCGGCAACTTCCCCTCGGAGGAGGCGTTCCGCGCCCGCGCCCGCTGGCTCGGCCACGATCTGAGCCGGCCGCACCGGGTGATCGTGCTTGCCCCGGACCCGGACGGGACCGATGGGGAGCGTGACCAGCGGTTCCCCACCCGGCTGGGAGAAGGCGGCTGGCTCGCCGCCATGGGCGCCCGCGCAGACGCGCTCGCGCTGTTCCGCGAGGGCCGGCTCGTAGTCGTGCTTCCCCACGAAAGCCCCCAGGACGAGGAGGACGCGCGGCAGGTGGCCGAGTCGATTCGGCGCGAGGTGCTGCTGCTGAGCGACGGCGCGCGCGTCTCGGCCGGGGTGGGGCGGCACCACCCCGGCCTGTGGGGCTTTGCCCGGATGTACCGCGAAGCAGAGCGGGCGTTGGTGGTGGCGCAGACGCTGCTGGGCGGTAACTGCACCGCGGCCTACGGCGAGCTGGGAGCAAACCGGCTGCTCGGCGAACTGGTGTCCAGCCCGGAGCTAGCCACCTTCTATGACGATCACCTGGGGAAGCTGGTGGAGTACGACCGGCGCCACAACGCCGAGCTGCAGGCGACCCTCGAGGCGTTCTTTGCCGCTAATAGCAATCATGTCCGCGCGGCGCGGCAGCTCCATCTCCATCGGAACACCTTGCTGTATCGTTTGGAGCGGATCCGCGCGATCCTCGGCGTCGACCTGGACGACCCCGAGACGCGCCTGACGCTTCAGCTCGCGCTCAAGCTGAAGCACGTGGCACGGGCCTGGCGTCCCCAGCACGCCCCGCGCGGCGAGTCCCTGGCGGCCCAACTTCGATCAGAGAGGAGTGCATCATGATGGACGCGTCGACCCGAGAGCGGGTCATGACGCTGGCGGAGCGAGAAGCGGTCAAGTACGTCAGCTTGCAGTTCACCGACATCCTGGGCGTTGTCAAGAACGTGACGATCCCATTCCACAAGTTCGAGGATGCCGTCGATCACGGGCTGTGGTTCGACGGGTCTTCGATCGAAGGCTTCACCCGCATCCACGAAAGCGACATGTACCTGCAGCCCGACCTGAGCACCTTCCAGGTCGTCCCCTGGGAGCGGGGAGAGAACACAACCGCCCGGGTCATCTGCGACGTCTACACCCCGCACGGTGAGGAGTTCCAGGGCGACCCGCGCGGCGTGCTCCGCCGGCAGATGCAGCGGGCAGAGGCGATGGGCTTTCGGATGAACACCGGCCCGGAGCTGGAGTTCTTCCTGCTGCGGACCAATAACGGCAAGATCGAAGTACTCCCGCACGATCGCGCCGGGTACTTCGATTTGACTACCGACGAGGCGGCGGACGTCCGCAAGGAGATGGTGAACGCGCTCGAGGGACTCGGGATCGAGGTCGAAGCGCTGCACCACGAGGTGGCGATCGGCCAGCACGAGATCGACTTCCGCTACGCCGACGCGCTGAAGACGGCCGACAACGCGGTCTCGTTCCGCGTCGCCCTCAAAGCGGTCGCGCAGCGGCATGGCTTGTACGCCACGTTCATGCCGAAGCCATTCTTCGGCATCAACGGCTCAGGGATGCATACCCACCAGAGCCTGGCGGATGTCAAGACCGGCAAGAACCTGTTCTACGACGCTAGCAACGAGTACAACCTGTCCAAGATCGCCCGCCACTACATCGCTGGCTTGCTGAAGCACGCACGAGGGATGAGCGCGGTGCTCTCCCCGCTGGTGAACTCGTACAAGCGACTGGTGCCGGGCTACGAGGCGCCGGTGTATATCTGCTGGGCGCGGATCAACCGCTCAGCACTGATCCGCATCCCCCAGACCAGCCGCGGCCGACCGGAAGGCACGCGGGCGGAGCTGCGTTGCCCGGACCCGAGCTGCAATCCCTACCTGGCGTTCGCAGTCATGCTGGCCGCGGGGCTGGACGGTATCGAGAACGAGCTGGAGCCGCCAGACCCGGTCGAGGAGAACCTGTACCACTTCAGCGACGAGATGATGCAGAAGCGCGGGATCACCACCCTACCGGGGACGCTGGTGGAGGCGCTCGACGCGCTGGAGGCCGACCCGGTGGTGCGCGGGGCGCTGGGCGAGCACATCTTCGAGTGGCTGGTGGAGGCCAAGCGCCAGGAGTGGGACGAGTACCGCAAGCAGGTCACCTCCTGGGAGCTGGAGCGCTACCTGGAGACGTACTAGCCCTGCCCGCCTCGACCGTACCAGCAGGTCCCGCCGCGGAGCGATCCGCCCCGCCCGGGGCCTGCTGGCTTCCCCCTCGGCCGCCGCGCTGCCCTGGGCGCCCCATTGGATCGGCCGGATGGAAGGGCGCCTGGGAGACGCCGTCACGCTTGAAGCTGGCGGGGTGGCCACGCCGGAGCCCGTAACTTCCGAACTGGCGCAGCGGCTTGCCCGTAGCTACCGGGTCGTGCTCACCGCCCGTCTCACTGCTGGCAGCTTCACTCAGGACATGGACTTCTCGACCGAGGGCTTCGCCCCGACCCGCCCGTCCCTGCTGGAGCGCTGGCTGGAGCTGCCAGACCTGCTTTGGCGCTAGCCCCCGAAATTAGGACGGCACGGCGGTCAGCTCTCCGCGGCTGACGCTCGCCACAGCCGTCGCACCACAGGTGTTACAATCTCCCAGGGGAAGCCGCGGCGGGCGAGGTAGGCGCCCAGGCGCCGCTGGAACTCCCGCTCATCACAGCCACGGAGCTGCCGCGCTTTCTTTTCCCCGGCGCGGTAGGCGGCCTCTTCCCCCAGCTCCGCCTCGTCCAGCGCCGTCGCGACCGCCTCCCGATCCGTCCCCTTCCGCAGTAGCTCCTGGCGCAGCAGCAACGCTCCACGGGGCGCGTGGGCCTGCCGCTGCTCGATCCAGTACTGGGCGAACGCTTCGTCGTCCAGCAGCTTCAACTCCCGCAGGCGCACCAGCACCTGGTCCGTGGTGCCGGCGGGGTAGCCATGGCGGGCCAGGCGGTCGCGCACCTCGCGCTCGCTCCGCGGGCGGTAAGCAAGAAACAGCAGCGCGTGCTCAAAGGCGCAGTGGTACTGGTCGCGCTCCTGGAGCGCGAGCGCCTCGGCGGTAGAGAGGGGGCGGCCGACGGTGAGGGTCGCGGCCAGCTCGGCCGCCAGGCTGAAGGCATAGGCGCCATCCAGAAAGACGTTGAACCGGTCGCGGCTTCGCTGCTGGGGCGCCAGGTCGGTGATGACGCCCGAAACGGGGCGGGGCGTGGCAGTCTCGCCACCTCCACCCCGCCCCACGCGTCCCTCGCCGCGCAGCGCCATGCGCTAGAGCAGCTCCTCGGTCTCGGCCTCGGCGACCGCGCCGTTGTCCGACTCCGTACCGAGCGAGCCGAGCTGCGCCGCCATCGCCTTCTCGCGGATCTGCCGCTCGATCTCGTCCGCCAGCTCCGGGTTCTTCCGCAGGAACTCCTTGGCGTTCTCGCGGCCCTGGCCGATGCGCTGGTCGCCAAAGGAGAAGAACGACCCGCTCTTGCGGACAATGCCGAGCTCGATGCCGACGTCGATCAGCCCGCCCTCGCGGGAGATGCCCTCGTTGAACATGATGTCGAACTCCGCCTGGCGGAACGGCGGAGCAACCTTGTTCTTGACAACACGCACCTTCACCCGGTTGCCGATCGCCTCGGTGCCCTGCTTGATCGACTCCACCCGGCGGATGTCCATGCGAATGGAGGCGTAGAACTTGAGCGCCCGGCCGCCGGGCGTCGTCTCCGGGTTGCCGAACATCACCCCGATCTTCTCGCGAAGCTGGTTGGTAAAGATCAGCGCGGTACGCGAGCGCGCCACGGCGCCCACCAGCTTGCGCAGCCCTTGCGACATCAGCCGCGCCTGGAGCCCCACGTGGCTGTCGCCCATGTCGCCTTCTAGCTCCGCCCGGGGCACCAGCGCGGCGACGGAGTCGATCGCAACCACGTCGACGGCGCCGCTGCGGACGAGCGCCTCGGCAATCTCCAGCGCCTGCTCGCCGGTGTCCGGCTGCGAGACGAACAGCTCGTCGATGTTCACCCCGCAGTTGCGGGCGTAGCTCGGGTCGAGCGCGTGCTCGGCGTCGATCAGCGCCGCCACCCCACCCGCCCGCTGCGCGTTGGCGATGACGTGTTGCACCACGGTGGTCTTGCCGGACGACTCCGGGCCGTAGATCTCCACCACCCGGCCGCGCGGGATGCCACCGACGCCGAGCGCCAGGTCGAGCGCGATCGACCCGGTCGAGATCGCGTCCACGTGCGCCTTGGCGGCGGCTTCACCGAGCTTCATGATGGAACCCTTGCCAAAGCTGCGCTCGATCTGCGCGACCGCCATCTCCAGGGCCTTTTCCTTGTCTTTGTCCACGCTCGTCACTCCCTCCGGGCGCTACATGCCCCGCTCGCCGCGACGCGATATCGCCGCATATTATAGCACAGATGTTCTGGTTTCCCTCGGATCGGGCCGCGCCTCGAGGGTCATTATTCCAAGTTCGGCCACTCGGTGCTACGCTCTCGCGGCCGCGTGGTACCAGAAGCGAACAGTCGGCCAACCTGGCGGGACACGGGCCGAGGACGAATGGCTGGGCTCGTTCTCCCCTGGCCAAGGCGCGGCTTTGCGTGCAGCGACGGACCGATCCAGGTATCGGCCACTGCTGAAGGGTCCATGCTCCGCGAACGAGGCGGTACTGACGGTACGTTCGGACAAGGGGATGGATTCCATCCCCCGGCCGTTCTCGATCGCCCAGATGCGGGCTCCGGGGCGCTCCTGGCCGCGCCTACCGCCAGCGCTGAGGAGCCCGCCTCATCTCGGCTACACGTCGAGCGGCACCAGTTCGGGCCGGGCCAGTGGCGCGCCGACCAGGTCGTACTCCAGCGCCCGGGTCACGCGCACCCGGGTGAGCATCCCGATCGGCTGCTCGCCGTCGACGAGCACCACCCCGTCCACCTCGGGCGCGTCGCGGTACGACCGCCCGATGGAGACCGTCCCGTGCTCGCTCGCCGACCGGCTTTCGATCAGCACCTCCAGCTCCTGGCCGACCAGCCGGCGGTTGCGGGCCAGCGAGAGCTTGCGCGCGAGCGCCATCAGGCGCGCCCGCCGCGCCTTCTTGACGCTGCTCGGAACCCGCCCGGGCAAGCTGAAGGCCGGCGTGCCATCCTCATCGGAGTAGGTAAAGACACCCACCCGGTCGAACTGTAGCCGCTGCACCCCGTCGCACAGGGCCTCGAACTCGGCCTCGGTCTCGCCCGGAAAGCCGACGATGAAGGTAGTTCGGATCGCGATCCCCGGCACCTGCTCGCGAATCCAGCCGACGAGCTCCTCGACATCGCGGTGGGGTCGGCGCATTCGGCGCAGCGTCTCCGGGTGCAGGTGCTGCAGCGGGACGTCCAGGTAGCGGCAGACCTGGGGTCGCTCCCGCATGACGTCCAGGAGCGCCTGGGTAATGTGGCGCGGATAGGCGTACAGCACCCGGATCCAGGGCAGCTCCGGGAAGCGAGTACAGAGCTCGTCGAGGAGGCTCGCCAGGCCCTCGCGCTCGCCCAGGTCGTGGCCGTAGCGGGTCGTGTCCTGCCCGATCAGCACGATCTCCCGCACCCCCTGGCGGAGCAGCTCCTCGACCTCCTTGAAGATTAACGCCCGCGGCTTGCTCCGGTGCAGCCCCTTCATGCGAGGGATGGCGCAGAAGGCGCACTGCTGATCGCAGCCGTCGGAGATCTTCACGTAGGCGCTGGGGCCCTGCGCGCGCCGCGGGGGCATCGCCAGATCCAGCGCGCCAGCCGGTGCCAGCTCCATCAGCGCCAGCGACGACCCGGGCTGGCGCTCGCCGTCGGTCTGGTACAGCCGCGCGACGACCTCAGCGATCGAGGCCCAGTTCCGCGCTCCGAGCAGGCCATCCAGCTCCGGGATCTCCGCTGCCAACTCGTCCGGGTAGCGCTCGGCCAGGCAGCCGGCGGCGATCACCCGCTGGCCGGGGCGCTTGGCGGCCGTCACCTGAAGGATCGCGTCGATCGACTCCTGCTTGGCCGCTTCGATGAAGCCACAGGTGTGCACCACCACGACGTCGGCCAGGTCGGACGAAGCGACCGGGGTATAGCCCGCCTGCACCAGCAGCGAGGCCATCGCCTCGGAGTCCACAACGTTCTTCGAGCAGCCGAGCGTGATCAGGTGAAAGCGCTTCGCCTGGGCCATGTCGTTCCTCCGCGCCGAGCGCCTAGCGGCCCCAGGTGGCGTCGACCACCTGGCCAGCCGAGCCCAGCGGCGGCTGAGGGTCTCCGTTCACCACAACCGAGACGGCAGCGGCGTTGGCCACCCGCATCCGCACGCTCTGCGCCCCGTGGAACGACTTGTTCGTGCCCGCCTTCACCGTCTCCGCTAGCTGCTGCTGACCGTCCACCCAGGCCTCGATCCAGGTGTCCTCCGACACCTTCGCCTCGACCAGGACACCCTCAACGGGCGTGGGGCTGGGAGTCGGCAGCGGCGCGACTGTTGCCAGCGTGGCAAGCGCCTCCGGACTTGGAGTCCGCGGCACGGCGCCAAGAGCGATCGGCGTGAGCGTGGGCTGGTTCACCCGCGATGGAAGCTGCGTCGCCTCGGCGCGCTGAAGGCTTTCCGTAAAGCTATAGTATTGAGAGCGGAGGTAGACCAGCAAGAGCACCGCGAGCACGGCGCCGCCCACGGTGAGCAGCACCCGCACCGGCAGCTCGCGGGGGCGGGCGATGGGCGGGGTCGCGGCACGGAGCCGCGGCGGGACCTCCCGGGTGCGAGGGGGCTGGTACAGATCCACCATCGCCTGCGGGTTCAGGCCGAGGTACTCTGCGTAGGTGCGAATGAAGCCGCGGGTGTACACTAGTGCCGGCAGCGCGGCATAGTCGTCGGCTTCGAGAGCTTCGAGGTAGCGGCGCCGGATGAAGGTGGCCCGTTCTGCTTCGGCGAGGCTGACGCCCTTGTCGATGCGCGCTTGGCGCAGCGTCTCGCCAATGGAGCCCATAGCACCTCCCCGCGCCGACAGCCTGGCCAGGAACGCGGCCGGGCGGGCTGGTGTGCGGCGCGGCGTACTATAGCCAGGCACCGGAGGGGTGTCAAGAAACCGACCCTGCCAGGCAAGACGCACCGAGAGACGGGGCGGACGCTCAGCCCAGCGCTCGATCCGCCACCAGAACGAGGATGGAGATGCTCAGAACTGTGCTGGGGCTCTTCGAGCCCGACGTGGACGTGCGTCCGCTGCTGGAGGAGCTGCGGCACACGTCGTATCGCCCGGAAGAGATCGGACTGCTCATGCCCCTGAAAGGCGAGGCGCCCGTGCTCCCGGGCTGGCTGGTCGCCGCCCGCCCCACGCCCATCCCGAACCTTGGCACGGCACTGGTGGCCGGGCCGGTCGCCCCGGCGCTCACTGGCACCTGCTGTGGGCCAGGCGACCTGCGGGCGGCCCTGCTCGGCCTCGGGGTCGACCCTGAGCTGGCGGGGCTGTGCGCCGAGCAGGTGCGCGGCGGTATGACCCTGGTGCTGGTCCGGGCTGAGGGCGGGCTCGAGGCGGCGCGCCGGCTGCTGGTCCCCGGCGAGCCGGCCCCGGCGCCATCGGCCACGCCGCAGCCGCACGAGCGGCGTCCATCGCGTAACCGCGGCCGCCACGCGCGACTCACCGTGCGCCCCCAGCAGCAGGAGTCGCGGCCGCCGCAAGAACCGCGGCCGCCAGAACCTGCTCCCCGCCCAGCCGAGTAGCGTCGGATCAAACCAGGTCCGAGCTCAGCCCCGAGCCAGGGCCAGGCGGGACGCCGACAGGCTCCCGCGCCGCGGCTCGTACCCTCGGTTGTCACCGCTTGACAGCGCGGGCAGCCCGCGGATACGGTAAATCTTGCACAATACTCTGCAAATCGCGGATTTCTCGAGATTCTCGGCCAGGGTAGCATGCGTTCCTCCAACACCGCGGCAACGCCGGCCGTGCGCCGGGTGGGGATAGGGCGGGCCTGCGAGATCCTCGGAGTCAACCCGGCCACGCTGCGCCAGTGGACCGACGAGGGTAAGGTTTCGGCGTACGTCACTCCGGGCGGACACCGCCGCTACGATGAGCGCGAGCTGCTCGCCCTGGTTGGCCGTGGCCAGCGCCCGGGCGCTGGGTTAGCGCGCCCGCCCGTGTTCGCCAGCCCGGGCCAGTACGAGGCGCTGGTCCGCCGGCTGCTGGAGGGCGAAGCCTGGTTCCACACGTTCGACGCCCAGGCGCGCCACCAGTTCCGGCTGCTCGGCAACAGCATGCTGCACCTGCTGGGCGCCTACGTGCTGGCAGACAGCGCGGACGATCGGGCGCGCAGCCTGGCGCGGGCGCGAGAGGTGGCGTCGGAGCACGGGGCGGCGGCGGCCGCCGCTGGCCTGAGTGCCAGGGAGGCGACGCGCGCCTTCCTGCAGTTCCGCACTCCGATCCTGGAGACGCTGGCTGAGTGGGCGCGGGTACAGGCCACAGAGAGCAGCGAGCTGGCCGAGATGCTCCGCCGGGTGAACGAGTTCATGGACGAGATGCTGCTGGCGATGGTTGCCGCACACGACGCCCGGCTCCGCGCACAGCCCACCGGGACGCCGCTGTGACCCCGCTGTATCCGGTCTTCTTGCGGCTGGCCGAGCGCCGCTGCACCGTGGTCGGCGGAGGGCAGGTGGCGACACGGAAGGTCCTCGCGCTGCTGGAGTGCGGGGCGCAGGTCACAGTGATCGCCCCGTGGGCAAGCAGCGCCATTCGCCAGCTCGCCGCGGAGGGGCGGCTGACCTGGCTGGTGCGAGCCTACCAGCCTGGCGATCTGGCTGACGCCTGGCTGGCCATCGCTGCGACGGATGCCGCGGCGGTGAACGCGACGGTGGTCGAGGAGGCCCACGCGCGGGGCGTGCTGGTCGGCGCGGTGGAAGGGGATCTGGGAGCGGACTTCGCCAACGCGGCGGTCGCGCGGCGGGGAGACGTGGCCCTGGCGATCTCCACCGCTGGGCGCAGCCCAGCCTTCGCCCGCTGGCTACGCGAGCAGGTAGAGCGGCTGCTCGATACGCATCTGCCACTGTTCGATCTGCTCGCCGAGCTGCGGCCGGAGGCGCTTGGGAGCGACGGCGCGGCCTGGCAGGCCGCGCTCGATGCGGAGGTGCGGGAAGCGCTGGCGGCCGGTGATCGCGCGGGGGCCAAGGCGCTCCTGGCCCAGCGGCTGGGGCTGGCGGCGCCGGCTGAGCCGGCGTCCGAAGCTGCGCCAGTTCGATAGATCCGGGAACGAGACGGAGCGGTGAGCAAGGATGGACGCGAGAGCGCTCGGCAGGCCTCCACAAGCGGCGGCGACGAGGGAGCGGAGCCCGCGCAAGCCTCGCCCCGCCTACCCGGAGCTGGCGGTGAGGGAGAGACCACGGCCCGGCCGCGCTGCGACGCCTGGCAGCGCGGTTCGAGGTCATGGATGAGCCGCGTACTGCGGGTGGGAACCCGGGGCTCGGCGCTGGCACTCCGGCAGACAGACCTGGCGCTGGAGGCGCTCCGCGCCGCCTGCCCGGACTGCGAGCTCGAGGTGTTCGTGCTCAGCACCCGTGGCGATCAGCTCCGCGACGCGCCGATCACGGCGCTGGGCGACGGCGCCTTTACGAAAACGATCGAAGCGGCGCTGCGGGATAGCCGGATCGACCTGGCGGTGCACAGCGCTAAGGATCTGCCGGTGGAGGGCGAGGCCTCGGACCTGGTGCTGGCGGCGTTTCCGATGCGGGGCGACCCGCGCGACGCGCTGCTTAGCCGGCACGGGGAGACGCTCGCCACGCTGCGACCGAACGCGGTGGTGGCGACAGGCAGCCCCCGGCGGGCAGCGCAGCTCCTGGCGCGCCGGCCTGATCTGGAGATCGTCGGGGTGCGCGGGAACGTGGATACCCGCATCCGCAAGCTGCGCGCCGGCGAGTTCGATGGGCTGATCCTGGCGGCGGCCGGTCTGGAGCGACTGGGCCGGCTCGACGAGGTGGACGAGATGCTCGACATCGACGTGATGACCCCGGCGGCCGGACAGGGCGCGCTGGTGGTCCAATGCCGGGCCGGCGACGCGCTGGCGCGCGAGCTGGCCGGGCAGATCGACCACCTGCCCACCCGCCAGGCAGTGCTGGCGGAACGCGCGGTGCTGCGGCGGCTAGGCGCCGGCTGCAAGGTGCCCGTCGCGGCGTTCGCCTGGGTTGACACTGGCCGCCTCTGGCTCCGCGGGGTGCTCAGTGCGCCGGACGGCAGCCGCCTGGTGGTGGAGACGGCCGACGGCCCGGCCGACCAGGGCGTGGCGCTGGGAACCCGCCTGGCGGAGCGCCTGGCCGAGCGCGGCGCGGCGGAGCTGGTGGAGCTGGCGCATGGCTAAAGGGATGGTGGCGCTGGTAGGCGCGGGCCCCGGGCATCCGGGCCTGCTCACGCTGCGGGGAGCGGAGCTGCTGGCCCAGGCGGACGTGGTAGTGTACGACCGGCTCGCCGCGCCGGAGTTGCTGGCACACGCCCCGGCTTCGGCCGAGCGCATCTTCGTCGGCAAGGTGGCCGGCCGCCACGCCATGAGCCAGGAGGCGATCAACGCGCTGTTGGTGCGCTCCGGACTGGAGGGCAAGCGCGTGGTGCGGCTCAAAGGCGGCGACCCGTTCGTGTTCGGCCGCGGCGGCGAGGAGGCGTTAGCCCTGGCGGCGGCCGGCGTTCCCTTCGAGGTGGTCCCGGGCGTGACCTCGGCGATCGCCGCGCCCGCCTTCGCCGGCATCCCGGTGACGCACCGCGAGCTCGCCAGCTCGGTGGCCATCATTACCGGCCACGAGGATCCGACCAAGCCGGCCTCGGCGGTCGACTGGGCGCGGCTGGCGCACGCCGCGGATACCCTGGTGATCCTGATGGGGGTGGAGCGGCTGGCCGAGCTGGCGAACGAGCTGGTTCGCCAGGGCCGCTCACCCGAGCATCCGGCGGCGGTGGTGGAGTGGGGCACCACACCCCGGCAGCGGGTGGTGACCGCGTCGCTGGCCGAGATCGCCGCCGCGGCGCAGGCAGCCGGGCTCGCCCCACCAGCGGTGCTGGTGGTGGGCGAGGTGGTCCGGCTGCGCGAACAGCTCGATTGGTTCCGACGCGGGCCGCTGGCCGGGCTGCGGGTGCTGGTGACCCGCGCCCGTGACCAGGCCAGCCATCTCTCGCGGCTACTGGCCGAGCGTGGCGCGATCCCGATCGAGTTCCCGGCGATCGAGATCCGCTGGCTGGAGGATCCCGCGCCACTTGACCAGGCCATCGCCCAGCTCGCCCGCTATGACTGGGTGATCCTGACCAGCGCGAACGGCGTGGCCGCGCTGTTCCAGCGCCTCGACGCCCTGGCACTCGACGCGCGGGCGTTCCATCACGCTCGGCTGTGCGCTATCGGCCCGGCCACCGCGGCGGCGCTGGCGGCGCGCGGGCTGCGCGCCGACTGGGTTCCGCGGGACTATCTCACCGCCGCGATCGTCGCCGGCTTCGCCGAGCGCGGGGTGGCTGGCCAGCGCCTGCTGCTGCCGCGGGCTGACATCGCCGATCCCAACCTGGCCCTGGGGCTGCGCCAGCTTGGCGCCGAGGTCGATGAGGTCACCGCGTATCACACGGTGCCAGCGACGGAAGACGCGGCGACGCTGGCTGAGCTGCTGGAAGAGGGCCAGCTCGACATCGCCACCTTCGCCAGCTCCTCCACGGTGCGCAACCTGTGCGCGGCGCTGGGGCCGCGGCAGGCCTTGCTCGACCGCGTACGCACCGTGTGTATCGGCCCAGTAACAGCCCAGGCCGCCCGCGAGCTGGGCGTTCACGTGGACGCGGTTGCCGACGTCCACACCGTTGACGGCCTGGTCGAAGCCGTCGAGCGACTCGTAGCCGCCGCGCCGCAGCGTGTTTGCACCACAGGGAGTTCCGTATGACGACCCTCGCACCGGTTGCCACCACCCCCACTATCCCCCGGGTCCCGGCAGGGAGCGGCACCTTCCCTACCGTCCGGCTCCGCCGGCTCCGCCGCAGCGAGACGCTGCGCTCGCTCGTCCGAGAGACCACGCTCGATCCGGGCGACTTCATCTACCCGTTGTTCATCACCACCGGGCGGGGCGTCCGCCACGAGGTCGCCTCCATGCCGGGCATCTGCCAGCTCTCGGTCGACGAGGCAGTCCGCGAGGTGAGAGCGCTGGATGGAACGGGCATCCCTGCGGTGCTGCTGTTCGGGATTCCCGAGCACAAGGACGCCGTCGGCTCGGAGGCCTATGCCTCCGACGGGGTGATCCAGCAGGCGATCCGGGCGATCAAGGACGCCCGCCCGGAGCTGCTGGTCGTAACGGACGTCTGTCTGTGTGAGTACACCGACCACGGCCACTGCGGGATCATCGCCGGCCACGAGGTCCTCAACGATCCCTCACTGGAGCTCCTGGCGCGGATGGCCGTCTCGCACGTCGAGGCAGGAGCCGACCTCGTTGCCCCGTCGGACATGATGGACGGCCGCGTCGGCGCGATCCGCCAGGCGCTGGATGACACCGGGCACGCAGACACGGCGATCATGGCCTACTCGTCCAAGTACGCCTCTGGCTTCTATGGCCCGTTCCGCGAAGCGGCCGAGTCCGCTCCCCGGTTTGGGGACCGCCGCGGCTACCAGATGGATCCGGCCAATGCCCGCGAGGCACTGCGCGAGATCGAACTGGACATCGCGGAAGGGGCCGACATCGTAATGGTGAAGCCGGCGCTGGCGTACCTGGACGTCATCCGCCGGGTGCGCGACCGCTTCCCCGTCCCGCTCGCCGCCTACAACGTGAGCGGCGAGTACGCCATGGTGAAGGCGGCGGCGGGCAACGGCTGGATCGACGAGCGCCGCATCGTGCTGGAGGTGCTGACCGGCATCAAGCGCGCGGGCGCGGACTTCATCATCACCTACCACGCGCCGGAGGCGAGCCGCTGGCTGCAAGAGGAACGCTAAGCGAGCCGGAGCGCTGGCCAGTCAGCGGGCCAGGAAGAAGTAGGTCTGTAGCACGTTGGCGAGCGCGAAGCTCAGCGTGACCGCGTTTGCCGGGCGCAGCATGCGGATCGCGACCTGCCAGCCGGCCCGGTCGTGGAGGTAGCGCGCCAGCCGGAGCAGGCCGAGGGCGACGAGCAACTTGAGCACCGCCACGCCGGCGATGCCCCACTCGCCCATGACCAACCGCAGCAGCGGGTTCAGCTCCCCGGCCTGGGAGCCGGACACGCTCAGCGCGAGCCAGGTCGTCAGGAGGTCAGCCGCCTGAGCCGCCAGGAGCAGCGCCACGCCGAGGGTGTACGTCGTTCGCGCCGTGCGCCACGCGCCGGCCGCGGTCTCACTCTCCGTCGCATGCGCCGCCCAGGCTGTCATCCCGAACCTCGCCGTTGAGGAGTCCCACCAGAAGGCGGGCTTTCAGGATAGCCCGGCTGGATGCCATCGTCCAGGCATCCAGCCGTTCAATGCTGTTACAGGTGTGGTTGGGCCGCTCGTGACACGGTGCAGGGGGATGGCGCGATCGGCTCCGACCCCGCTGGGGCTCGGCGTCAGTCCTCCAGAGTGGGCGAGTAGCTGGTCTCGTTGCGGTCGCGATCGGCCCGGCGCTCCAGGGCGAGCTGGATCAGACGATCGATCAGGTCCGGGTAGCTGATCCCGCTCGCTTCCCAGAGCTTCGGATACATGCTGATGGTGGTGAAGCCGGGAATCGTGTTGATCTCGTTGACGAACAGCTCGCCCGTCTCCCTGTCGAGGAAGAAGTCGACCCGGGCCATGCCGGCGGCATCGATCGCCTTGAACGCGGCGATCGCGAGCTGGCGGACGCGCTGCGCGAGGTCGTCGTCGATCTCCGCCGGGATGAGCAGCTCTGAATCGTCGTCGATGTACTTGGCGCGGTAGTCATAGAACTCCCGCCGGGGGCGAATCTCGCCGACGATGCTGGCGATCGGAGCATCGTTGCCCAGCACGCTGCACTCCAGCTCCCGCGCCTGCACCGCCCGCTCGGCCATGATCTTGCGATCGTAGCGCGCCGCTTCCCGCAGCCCCCGCTCCAGTTCGGCGCGGTTGCGGCACTTGGAGACACCGACGCTGGAGCCCAGATTAGCTGGCTTGACAAAGCAAGGATAGCCAAGGCGTGCCTCGATCTGACAAAGATATGGCTCGGGGTCGCGCTCCAGCTCTGGCCGCAGCAGCAGGAGCCAATCGACCACCGGCAGGCCGGCGGCGCGGAACAGCGTCTTCATGATCGCCTTGTCCATCCCGGCGGCCGAGCCCAGCACCCCGGAACCGACGTAGGGGATTCCGGCCAGCTCGAACAATCCCTGGATCGTCCCGTCCTCGCCGTAGGGTCCGTGCAGTACCGGGAACACCACGTCTAGCGGCTCGAGCGTGCGCGGCGCGACCAGCCCCGCGGACGTGTCGAGCCGGACCAGGCCCCGCGTGCTCGGGTCCGGCAGCAGCGACGCGGGGGTAAGCGCCTCGGCGGTGCCCGAGGCGAGCGCGTGCAGCGGATCGCCTCCCACGATCCAGCGTCCCTGCTTGGTGATACCGATCGGCACCGGCTCGTAGCGCTCGCGATCGATGTGGCTGAGGATCGAGCGGGCCGAGGCGAGCGAAACCTCGTGCTCGCCGGAACGGCCTCCGAAGATGACGCCAACGCGAATCTTCCGCATGATGGCTTGCGTACTCCCTTGCAGAGCTAGGTCCAGAACCCGGTACCGCTGGGCTGGCTGCGCGGACCAGAGCGCGAGAAATGCCGAGTGTCGAATACCCCTATGCTACAATCCGGACCTCGAGAGTCTCGGCGAGGCTCCCAGCCACGCAGCGAGCGGGAGAGCGAACCTGGCACAGCGCTTGCGCCCCAGCCCCCTGACGAGGGGACGCCCTAGCAGGAGGCCACAATGATTGGCCGCATTGTCAAGCGCGTGCTCCATCGGGTGATCCGGGCGCTGATTGTCAACCGGGCGCTGACGGCTGCATTCGTCCTGATCCTGTTCGCCGTCATCGGCTTCGGGGTGTACCAGATCGCGGCTGGTGCAAGCCTGGCCCTCCACGTGCCGGGTGGCAAGGCCTCTTCGAGCAGCGCCGCCGAAGACTTCTTGAAGGGCAACCAGACCTACGACGCGAGCCTTATCTGGAATTCCTTCAGCGACGATAACAAGAAGCGCTATGAAGCGCTCGGCGGCCTCCAGGCGCTCCAGGCACAGTTGAACGCGGCCCGCGAGGCTGGCAGCAAGCTGGAGCAGTATACCTACATTGGCAAGCAGGATCTTCCCGACGGAACCTCGATGCAGTTCTATCTGGTCGCATCGCGCGGGCCGCAATCGGGGGGGCAGGTAGAATACGTCCCATACGTATTCACGATAGATCAGAGCGGCAAGATCGCCAGGGTGCAATAAGGAGCAGCGCATGAGTACACAGGCGGCGCCGATCGGGGAATACGACGAGCTCGATCGTAAGATCGATTCCTTCCTGAGCCGGCTCGGGGCGCTGTTCCGCTTCCTGCTGGTTCTGGTCGCGATCGGGCTTGTGCTCTGGTTCCTGGTAATCCCGAACTGGGAGACCTGGGGTCCCTACATCTTCATGGGGCTGTACCTGATCTTCCAGCTCTTCTTTGCGATCCTGTTCGGGATTATCCAGTTCGTTGCTATCTTCTGGTTCCTGGGGCGCCCCAGGATTTACTGGGTGATGCCAGGTGAAACGGGCGTGGGCTTCAAGGACTACAAGGGCAACCCGGAGGTCTTGGAGGCAGCGCGCCAGGTGACGACGCTGGTCAAGGGCGTAAAGAACTTCGAGGCGATGGGCGGCCAGCCAATCCGCGGCCTGCTGCTCGTTGGCCCGCCCGGCACTGGCAAGTCCTATCTGGGTCAGGCGATCTCGACCGAGGCGGGTGTCCCGTTTGGATATATGTCGGCCCCGAGCATCATGGGTATGTTCTGGGGTATGGACATGCTGCGGGTGATGACGCTGTACAACAAGGCGCGCAAGCTCGCTCGGAAGTACGGCGCCTGCATCCTGTTCATCGACGAGATCGATGCGATCGGCAAGGCGCGCACCTCGCAAGTGCCGGGCATGGGCGCGATGGGAATGATGTTCGGCGGCGGCAACGGCGCGCTCAACGAGCTGCTGAACCAGATGGATCCGCTGCCGCGAGATACCTTCAAGAACCGCATCCTCCGCAAGCTGGGGCTGCGGTCGGGCCGGGCAAAGGAATACCCGGTGCTCACTATCGCCGCCACCAACATCGCCGAGGTGCTGGATCCGGCGCTGCTGCGCCCCGGCCGCTTCGACCGCAAGATCATCGTCGACCATCCGGATGCGGATGGTCGACGGGAGATCATCGAGTATTACCTGGCGAAGGTGAAGCACGAAGATATGCCGATCGAGCGGATGGTCGGCGACACCATCGGCTACACCCCGGTCACGATCAAATTCGTGATCAACGAGGCGGTGGTGCGGGCACACTGGGAGGGCCGGGAGAAGATCAACTACCTGGACTTCCAGCGCGCGGTAGAGGCGCACGAGTGGGGCCTGCGGCAGCCAATCCGCAGCATGTCCAAGGAGGAGAAGCGCCGCATCGCCTATCACGAGGCCGGCCACGCGGTCGCGGCGGTCCTGCTCTGGCCGGAGCACCTGCGGGTCTCCAAAGCGACTATCGTCCGCCACGGCTCCGCGCTCGGCCTGGTCGGCTCCAAGCCGCTAGAGGAACGCCACACCACCACCAAGGAAGAGCTGCTGGCGCAGATCCAGGTCTCGCTGGCCAGCCGTGCCGCCGAGCAGATCTTCCTCGGGATCGAGATGTCGGGGGCGCATCACGACCTGCAGAACGCTACCCGCATCGCCGACTTCATCGTTCGCCAGCTTGGCATGAACGGGACACTCTACCAGCCCACCGCCCTCGGCCACTTGCAGCCTGACAGCCAGGAGAAGTGGGTGATCGAGGATCTGCTGGAAGAGCAGTTCAAGCAGGTAAAGGCGCTGCTGAACGAGCACTACGACGCCGTGGTCGCCGTGGCCGAGGCGCTCCTGGAGCGCGAGGAGCTACAGGGCGACGAAATCCGGGAGATCATCGAGCAGGCGGATCGCGTCAGCACCCGCAACGGCCAGGCGACCGGCCGTGGCGGACGGCCGGACCGGGTGCCGGTACCGTTCCCTGGGCTCCAGCCGAAGGTGGCAGCGTTCGTGCCGCGGCGGGAACTCCACGGCAAGGATAAGTCCTAGCCCGCTCCATCCTCCCACCCTTCCCACAGGGCCGCCCGGCTGGGCGGCCCTGTCGCGTTGGAGCGGGGCTCGGGGCAGCCAGAAATCCGTGATCCGCCTCCGGCGAGGCTGCGTACTGACAGATGGACCCGGGGATGCAGCGCTCGGGGCCAGGCGAAGGGAGCGCGGCGGCCGACGCGAGCCACGTGCCGTCATTCCGCTGCGACGACGGAAAGGAGTCCTCCCGTGAGGCGACCTCTCGCCGCGCTCGGCGCGGTAGCTGTCACCGCGGGTCTGCTCGCAGGAAGCCTGGCGGCGCCACTCGCCGGGGCGTCCAGCCACCGCGAGGCCCCGCTCATCAGCAAGGATCCGACGGTGGACAACACGGACCTGTACGCGTTCGTGAGTCCTGACCAGCCGGACACGGTCACCATCATCGCCGACTACATCCCCCTCGAAGCCCCGGCCGGCGGGCCGAACTTCTACAGCTTCGACGGAACGGCGCGGTACGAGATCCACGTCGACAACACCGGCGATGGCCAGGACGACATTACCTACCGGTTCACCTTCAATACCAAGGTCCGCAACTACCACACGTTCCTGTACAACACCAACACGATCAACTCCCTGGATGACCCGGACTGGAACGAGCCCCAGTTCTACAGCGTGACTCGCATCGAGCATGGTGTCACGACCAGCCTGGGGAGCGGCCTGACTACCCCGCCCGTCAACATTGGCCCGCGCTCGACCCCGAATTACGATTCGCTCGCCGCCGCGGCGGTTCACACCCTCAACAACGGGATCAAGGTGTTCGCCGGGCAGCGGGATGACCCGTTCTTCGTCGATCTGGGGTCGATCTTCGACCTGCTCGGGCTCCGCCCATTCAACAACCTGCACCTCATTCCACTGCCTACCGCTCCGGGCGTGGATGCCGTGGCCGGGTACAACACCCATGTGATCGCGATGCAGATCCCGATCACTCAGCTCACCCGCGACCACAAGCCCCCGACCGGCCCCACCGACCCGCGTGCGGTGATCGGCATCTACGCCAGCGCCAGCCGGGCCCGGACCACCGTGCTCAACGGCGATGGCACCACCACCCTGCAGGGCGACGCAGTCCAGGTCTCCCGCCTGGGCAACCCGCTGATCAACGAGGTCATCATCCCGCTCGGGATGAAGGACTACTGGAACGCGCAGGAGCCGGCGAATGACGCCCAGTTCGTGAAGTTCTACACCAGCCCCGAGATCGCCGGGCTGATCAACCTGCTCTACCCCTCGCTGCCGGACACCCCGACCACGCAGCGCACCGACCTGGTTGAGGTACTCCTCACCGGGATCCCCGGGGTGAACTTCACCGGGAAGACCCCGGCCGACCTGCTGCGGCTGAACATGGCCATTCCACCGTCGGCCGCGGTGGGCCAGGGCAATCGGCTGGGCGCGCTCGCCGGCGACCTGGCCGGGTTCCCGAATGGGCGACGCCTGGAGGACGACGTCGTGGACATTGAGCTCCGCGCCGCCGCCTGCGGCTACGGCGACTTCCTGGCCGGGCTGCTCGGACTGTGCAACCTCAGCCCGAACAACACCCTCGGCGACGGGGTCGATACCAACGACCTGCCGTTCATGCAGACGTTCCCCTACGTGTCGACGCCGCACGACGGCTACAGCAGCAGCTAGCCAGCCGCCGGGGGAGAGACGGCGTCTCGAGCGCTAATCTCTCCCCCGGCCCTTCAGACACTCTCGGATTCCCCATTACCCGCAAGGAGCGCTGGCCGTGATCCACCTCCCCGCCGCCCCCGGCCCGCCACTGCACCGCGGTGCGCTGGCCGTCGCGCTGGTCGTCATCCTGTTTGTCGCCGCGTACCTTGCCAGCTCGGCGGTGGCGCCGCGGCTGTTCCCGCAGCACGTCCCGGCGGCGGCTCTGCCAGGCGCTGACGTGGCCTCCGGCGCCGTGTCTCAGCTCGATCGGCAGATCGGGACGCTCCAGGAGCGGCTGCGGCAGCGCCCGGACGACACGCAGGCCGCGACTGCGCTCGGGCTGGCCTACCTGCAGAAGGTCCGCGACGTCGCGGATCCCAGCTACTATCCCCGCGCCGAGGCGTTGCTCCAGCAGGCGTACCAGCAGGCGCCCAACGACGCCGACACGCTGATCGGACTGGGCACCCTCGCGCTCGCCCGGCACCAGTTCCAGGATGGGCTGACGTGGGGGCAGCGCGCCGTTGCCGCCGCCCCATCCAAAGCGGAGGCCTACGGGGTGATGGCCGACGCCCTCACCGAGCTCGGCCGCTACGACGACGCGGTGGCCGCGCTCCAGCAGATGATCGACCTGCGTCCCGAGCAGGCTTCCTACGCCCGCGTCTCGTACGCGCGCGAGCTGCATGGTGACGTCGACGGCGCTATCCAGGCGATGCAGCTCGCGGTGGAGAGCGGGGTTCAGGGTACGGAAGGCACTGAATGGACCCGGATCCAGCTTGGGCATCTGCTGTTCAACAGCGGCGAGCTCAGCGCGGCGGAGCGCGCCTACCAGGATGCCCTGGCCCGCTCCCCGGGCTACGTGCACGCGAAGGGCGGGCTGGCCCGGATTGCCGCCGCGCGGGGTGACTACGAGCGGGCGATCCAGCTCTACCGCGAGGCCGTGGAGGTCATGCCCCTGCCGGAGCTGGTCATTCGTCTCGCCGAGGTGGAGAGGGTGGCTGGCAAGGTCGACGCCGCGGCGCGCGACGAGTCGCTCGTGCGCGCCGAAGAGCAGCTCTACGCCGCCAACGGGGTAGACGTGGACCTGGAGCTGGCGCTGTTCGACGCCGATCACGGACTGAACGTGCCGGACGCGGTCGCCCACCTCCGCACCGTCTGGGCGCAGCGGCAGAGCGTTCAGGTGGCGGATGCGCTCGGCTGGGCGCTCTACAAGGACGGACAGTGCCAGGAGGCGGATAGCTACGCCCGGCAGGCGCTCCGGCTCGGCACCCGTGACGCCCTGATGCGCTTCCACGCCGGCGAGATCGCCGTCTGCCTCGGTGACCGCGAGCGCGGGGCGGCGCTGCTCCAGGAGGCGCTCCGGATCAACCCGTTCTTCTCCCCGCTGTACGCACCCCAAGCGCGCGCGACGCTCCAGACGCTGGCCAGGCAGGGGTAGCCAGGCGCCTCAGCCGCGAGGCGAGGGCGCGGCTGCGGCCGCCTGCCCGCGCTTCAGCGCCGCGGCGCGGTCGATCAGTTCGCGAGCGCTCGCCAGCGCTGACAGACTCGGCTGTGGGCCGGCGAGCATCGCTGCCAGCTCCGCGATCCGCTCCTCGCCCTCCAGCGGCTGCACCTGGGTCTGGTTGCGGCCGCCGCGTTGCTGCTTAGAGACCAGCAGGTGCTGGTCGGCGAAGGCCGCTACCTGGGGCAAGTGGGTGACGCATAGCACCTGGTGCGTCCTCGACAGCTCCCAGAGCTTCTGCCCGACTACCCCCGCTTTGCGGCCGCCCACTCCCACATCCACCTCGTCGAAGATCAGCGTCCCGCGTTGGTCGCCGCTACTCAGCACCGTCTTGATCGCCAGCGACACCCGCGCTAGCTCCCCGCCGCTGGCCACCTGACCCAGCGGACGCGGCCCCTCAGCCGGATTCGCCGCCAGCAGGAACTCGACCCGGTCGACGCCGGTGGCGTCGAAGCGGAGCGGAGTCGGCTCACGCCCTGGGAGCGCCACCGGCAGCCCGTCGGCCGCCTCGGCGGTAGAGAAGCTGACCCGGAAGCGCGCTCCTGCCATACCCAGATCACCGAGCTCCGCCTCGACCCGCCGCTCCAACTCCGCCGCCGCTGCACGGCGCCGGGTGGCGAGTACGGTCGCCAGCTCGGCCGCCTCGGCCGCGAGCGCCTGCTCCCGCTCGCGCAGCTCGGCCAGGCGCTCGTCGCCGTGCTCGATGCTCGCCAGCCGCCGCCGCGCCTCCGCGAGATAGGCGAGAACGTCGTCCAGCGTCGGCCCGTACTTACGCTTTAGCCCGGCCAGGACGTGGACGCGCTCTTCGATCGCTTCAAGCTGCGAGGGGTCGGCATCCAGATCGTCCAGGTAGCGGCGGAGGCCGCGCTCGACGTCCTCCAGTGCGGTCGTCGCCTCGAGCAGTCGTTCGACGTGCGGGCTCAGCGAGGCGTCGAAGCGGGCGGCATCCTGCACCAGCGCCAGCGCCTCGCCCACTCGGTCCAGGCCGCCGGGCGCCTCGTCGCCGCCTGCGGTGGCCCGGTAGGCGCCGAACACGGCGTTGCGGAGCCGCTCCAGGTTGCGCAGCCGGGTACGGCGGGCCTGTAGCTCCGCCTCCTCCTCGGGCCGCGGATCGGCGGCGCTGATCTCCTCGATCTGGAAGCGCAGCAGGTCCTGCTCCCGCAGCGCGGCGCGCTGCTCCGCTAGCAGTGCCTCGATCTCCTCGCGCGCCGCGCGCAGCTCGCGGGCGAGCGCTGCCATCCGCCGCCGCTCGGGACTCAGCCCGGCGAAGCGGTCGAGCTGGTCGAGCTGGTCACGCGGGCGCAGCAATGACAGGTGCTGGCTCTGGCCGTGGATGTCTACCAGCATCTGGCCGATCCGGGCGAGCGCGGCCAGCGGCACCGCCCGGCCGTTGATCCGGGCGATGCTGCGAGAACTGCCGGCCCCGGCGATCTCGCGCGAGACGATCAGCAGCCCATCCTCGAGTTCCAGGCCCAGCTCGTCGAGCACCTCTCTCAACGCCTCGGAGTCCGGAGCGTCCGGCTCCACCGAGAAGACCGCTTCCAGGTAGGCGCGGCTCGCCCCGGCCCGGACGTCGGTCGGGCCGGCCTTGTCGCCCAGCAGCGCGCTGACCGCGTCAATGAGGATGGACTTGCCCGCGCCCGTCTCGCCCGTGAGCGCGGTCAGCCCGGGCTGCCACTCGACGGTGAGACGCTCGACGATGGCGAAGTCGCGGATCGTCAGGGACAGGAGCATGCGCTACTCCCGACGCGTGAGCCGCGCTTCCAGCAGCCGGTAGAAGTCAGCCTCCGTGCCAAGGCGCGCGAAGCGGGTCGTCTCCGCTGCCAGCTCGATGCAGACCCGCTCGCCATCGGCGACAGGCAGGTCCAGGTGCCCGTCAACGGTGAGGATAGCAGGTTGCACGGTGTGCACCACGATCTCGATCCGCGCCTCGCCCGGGACCACGAGCGCGCGAAGCTGCGTCAGATGCGGCGCGATCGGGACGAGCAGCATTGCGCGCAGCGAGGGCGCCAAGACCGGTCCGCCCGCGGCCAGGGCGTACGCGGTGGAGCCGGTCGGCGTCGAAACGACGATCCCGTCGCTGGTGTAGCGGGCGAGCAGCGCCCGGTCCACAAAGACGTCCAGCCGGACCGCGCGGGAGGCGGCGCCTCGCCCGACGACGACGTCGTTCAGCCCCACCACCTCGGTCGTCCCGTGGCAGGCCCGCAGCATGACGCGCTCGTCCAGGCGATACTGCCGCTCAACGAGCGGCGCCAGCGCCCTGGGGAGATCCTCGGGGCTCAGCTCGGCCAGGAAGCTGAGCTTGCCCATTTTGATCGGGACGATCGGGATGCCGGTTCCGACCAGCCACGCGGCCGCGCGCAGCGCGGTGCCGTCGCCGCCGAAGGTGAGGGCGAGAACGAAGCCCAACGGACTGCGCCTGGGCAGGTCCGAGGCGGCTAGCAGCTCAGCGAAGATACCCCACTGCGCCAACAGCTCCTGGCAGCGTTCGGCAGCGGCTCGCGTCTCCGGCCGGAACGGCTGGAAGATGAGCGCGAAGCTCTCCCTCACCGTGCTGCCAACGCCTGCGCTTGTGCGAGAGCGGGCTCAACCAGCGCATCGACCGAGGCCTCGCCGGCCCCTCGGCGCAGATGGGCGAGGAATTCGACGTTGCCCGCCGCCCCGGTGACAGGCGAGGCGATCAGCCCAACCAGCCGCCAATCATGCCCACGCAGCCAGCTCGCCAGCCCGACCAGCACCTGGCGCCAGACCCCGGGCGAGCGGACGACCCCGCGGCCGACCAGATGCCGGCCAGCCTCGAACTGGGGCTTGACGAGCGCGATGGTGTCCGCCACGGGGTCGATAAGCTGCGCGACGGCGGGCAGCACCAGGCGGAGCGAGATGAACGACACATCGATGGTGCAGATCATCGGCCGCTCCGGCAGCGTGTTGAGCAGGCGAATATTCGTACGTTCCATGACGACCACGCGCGGATCGACGCGCAAGCGGTAATCGAGCTGGCCGTAGCCAACGTCTACCGCGTAGACCCGCGTCGCACCGCGCTGGAGGAGCACGTCGGTGAAGCCACCGGTGGAGGCTCCAACGTCCAGCGCGACCTTGCCAGCAACGTCGATCTGGAAGACGTCCAGCGCCTCGGCGAGCTTCAGGCCCCCGCGGCTGGCATACGCGGGCGCTTCGCGCACGTGCAGCTCCACATCCGGCTCGAACGTGCTCCCCGGCTTGAGTGTGGGATGGCCCGGCACCCGCACCCGGCCGGCAAGGATCAGTGCCTGCGCCTTCGCGCGGCTGCCGGCCAGCCCCCGCTCCACCAAGAGCACGTCGAGGCGCTTCTTGCTGGAGGAAGCCACAGCGAAAGATGCGCCTTTCTCGAGGGCCTGAAAAAGTCTAGGGTGGAGCGTCAGACAGCGTCAAGGCGTCTGCGCCAGCCTCAGTCCAGGTAATCGCGCAGCCGAAGCTGCAAGCCCGGCTGCCGGAGCTTGGCGAACGCCTCTGCCTCGATCTGTCGAACCCGCTCGCGGCTCAAGCCAAGCTCTAGCCCGATCTCACCCAGCGTGCGCTCACGGTCATCGGCCAGGCCGAACCGGAGCCGCAGCACCTGCCGCTCGCGGGCGGTGAGCGAGGCGAGCGCATCGGCCACCTGGTCGCGCAGCAGCGCTTCGGCCGCGGCCTCGTGGGGCGGCCGAGCCTGCGGGTCGGCGAGCATGTCCGCGACGGTATTGTCGTTGTCGTCACCGACCGGGCTCTCTAGCGAGATCGTCTGCTTGGCGGCGCGGATAATCAGCTGCACGCGATCAGGCGAGGTCCCGAGCAGCTCCGCGATCTCGTAGGCGTTCGCCTCGCGCCCCAGCTCCTGCTGTAGCTCCCGCATCGCGCGGTGCACGTCGCCGATCAGCTCGACCATGTGGACCGGCACCCGGATGGTGCGGGCCTGGTCGGCGATGGCGCGGGTAACGGCCTGGCGGATCCACCAGTAGGCGTAGGTGCTGAAGCGATAGCCTCGCCGCCAGTCGTACTTCTCCACCGCCCGCCCCAGGCCGATGT